>Ga0247840_10000045_pt1 | contig 202502 bp, 200 predicted proteins | sample LaCruzMarch2015__FD_192404 | JGI IMG/M metagenome (GOLD analysis project Ga0247840, IMG submission 192404) | Freshwater microbial communities from meromictic Lake La Cruz, Castile-La Mancha, Spain - LaCruzMarch2015_17m | ecosystem: Environmental > Aquatic > Freshwater > Lake | place: Spain... | reverse complement strand
TATCGTTACAATAATTCTAGGATTCATTCCGCTCTCAAAATGTCGCCAGTCAAATTTGCACTTTTGAGCGCAGAGAGCTATACTTTAGCTAACAAGACTGGTGTCTAAAGAATGGGGTCCAGTACAAAATTTTATGTTATCAAAAAATAATTTAATTAGTATTGTTCTTACTGCATATAATGGTGAAAAATATATTGCAGAACAAATAGATAGTATTATTAATCAAACCTATGACAATTGGGAATTAATTATTTGTGATGATAAATCAAAAGATAATACTTTAAAAATTGCTAATACTTATGCTAAAAAAGATAAAAGAATTAAAATTATTACCAATGAAATTAATTTAGGTGTATCCAAAAATTTTGAAACAGGATTGAAACAATGTAAAGGTGATTTTATTATGGTTGGTAATGTTGATGATTACTGGTTAACGACAAAAATCTTTGAGGAAACAGAATATCTTTATAAACACCCAGATATTGATTTGGTATATCATGATGCGATCATTGTTAACAGTGATTTAAAGATTATTAAAGATTCCTTTAGAAAAAAATTAAAAGGAAATTTTTTAACTATAAGGAAAATAAATATTAAAGACGACTCATTGAATGTTTTACTTAAAGAAAATCATATAACAGGTCCAACTATTATGTTTTCAAAAAAACTTGTTCCTTATCTTTTACCTATGCCATCAGAAACACTCGAAGATATATGGATTGTGTTAGTGTCTGCAGCTAATTTCAAAATAGGGTATATTGATAAAACTTTAATTAAATACCGTCAACATCAATCAAACTTGGTTGGATCAAAAACTAAAGGTTTCAAATATTACCTTTCAAATTTATTTAATAAAGAGTTTGCTTTTAATTATATACGAAGTACAAGTACTTATTTGTTGGTTTTGGAGGAGCTTAAGAAACGAACAATTAACGAGAGAGAAAAAGATATTATTCAAAAAAAAATATCTTGTATGGGTCTAATATTGACGTTATTAAAAAATAAAAATAATTTTTATTTACCATATTTTTTTTTGAATTCTATTTTTAAGATTATAAAAACAAAACAAAACTACCACGTGTTTTTTTTGCTATATTTTTTTATGTATAAAATTAATTTTTTAAAAAAATGATTTTTATAATATTTCGTAAAATTACAGAAAAATTTAATAAGGATGGTATATATTATATTCTTTTGTTATTACTGTTTTCTATACTAATTCACCCAATTTGGTTTGGTTTAAATACGATTTTAACTGCTGGTGACTGGTATTATTTGTATGATGAAATGATAAGACAGCTTTTTTATTCGTGGGGTACCTGGACAGATTTCAATAATTTTGGAAATGTAAACATGCAAATCCCTTTCAATTTATTCATGTCATTATGGTCATTTTTAACATATATTGGAGTGACATTTGATCAAGCTACAAAACTTACCTTTTTTCTCCCCATTTCAATTCTAAGTTTTCTTTCTCCGTATTTTTTAGTCAAAAAACTTACAAAAGATAACCTAGCGTCTTTTGTTTCAGCTGTATTTTATGGAACCACTACTTATGGAATAGTAAATCAACTTCCAATTCAATTCGTTTATTCCTTGACCCCATTAATTTTATTATTATTTATAAAAGTTCTTGAGAATAATACTATTAAAGATTGGATTTTATTATCTTTACTTTATTGTATAGGAATATGTTATGAAGTAAGAATTATGTACATTGTTACAGGTATATTATTTTTTTATTTTACCTTATTTTATTTTTGTGAAATTAAAAAATATTGGCGTAATATTTTTTTTACCTTATTCATAATAATATTATTAAATTTATTTTGGATATTCCCCGTTTTTCTTGGTGGAGGAAACCGAGAAATAGTTTTATTTGCAAATAGAGGTTTATTTGGTAATAATTTATCTGATATTTTACATTCATTTACTATTTCTACTTGGAACTGGACTGGTGGAGCATTAAATAATCAATTTATTAAACAACCAATTTCCTTACAGTTTTGGGTTCTCCCTATTATGTTATTTATAAGTTTGTTTTTTAAAAGAACCTTTTTTCACAAAAAAATACTTTTCTTTTGGTTTTTAATAATTATAGGTATTATGTTAACAAAACAATCAGGTCAACCTTTTACACATTTATATAAATGGCTATACGAAAACTTTCCTGGTTTTAATTTATTTAGAGAAGCATCAAAATTTTATTTAATAATTGCTGTGGCATATACTGGCTTGTTTGGTTATATTGTTGCATATTTAAATAAAAAATTTATTAATAAGAAGATATTTTTCTACCCACTGATATCTTTATTAGTCGTAGTATTTTTATGGAATTCCAAACCGCTTATTAATGGCGATATCAAATCTATTTTTGTTTCACGAAATATATCAAATGAATATTTAGTTCTAAAAGATTTTGTTTTAAAAGACAAAAATTTTTTTAGAACGTTTTTAATACCCAGAGAATCACGCTGGGCAATTGTTACCAACGAACATCCTAAGGTTAGTTTAATTAGTTTAATTGCTAATGAATGGAAAGATTTACCAAAAACAAATAACAAAAATTCGGAATTAATTCAGGATGCAATTATGGGTATTTTGAAATTACCATTTGCAAATAATTTGGTTGATATTTCTTCTATAAAATATATTATTGTCCCGTTACAAGATGTTAAAAATGAGGATGATTTTTTTGTTTATTATGGAGGAGACAAGAATCAAAATATTCGACAATGGTATATCAACCAACTTGATAATTTAAGATGGTTAAAAAGGATAGATATTGGTACTAAAGATTTGGTGGTTTATGAAAATGTTGATTATCGAGATCATATTTATGAAACAAAGGAACAAGAATCAATTTATAAACATCTAGAAGTAACAAAAGTTGACTATAAATTTATAAATCCAACTAATTATAAAATTTTTCTTAAAAATATTAAAGAAAAAATTTATGTGAATTTCTCTGAGAAATATCATTTTGATTGGAATTTAAAAATAGGGAAGTTTAATTGGTTTAATGTATTAATTAGTAAAAATTATTTTTTAGAAAATAGATATCATTCTAAAAATGATGCCGGATTAAATTCATTTTTAATTGACCCTGAATATATTAAACAAAATTTTGATAAGTCGTGTTATACAGAAAACCCTAATGGTTCAATTAATATGGAAATAACATTATATTTTAAACCACAATCATATTTTTACCTCGGGCTTGTTATTTCTATTGTTGCTTTACTTAGTTGTTTAACTTATCTTGGCTATTATTTTATAAAAAGGAGAAAGAAAAAAACGTTGAGTTAATATCTGTCGTTATAAATAAAATAAATGGAGATAAAAAATAAAATAAAAGAATTTTTGCCATATATAGGAGTAACATTGGCTATAATCCTACCGTGGCTTTTTTATCCTGGGTATTTATTTTTTACTGATTTTGTTTTAGGACCAAATATAAATTTAGATTGTAGTAATAGTTTTTTTATAATTAATCTAATTATAATTTCTTTCTCATTTATTTTTTCGATAGATTTTTTGGAAAAACTTTTTATCGGTTTGATCATTTTTATTATTCTTCTTGCTAGTCGAAAAATAATCAGCCATTTTATAAAAGATAAATTTGCTATTTTTGTAGTTTCTTTGTTTGCACTTTTTAATCCATTTATTTACGACCGAATGATGTATGGACAGATGGGAATCGCGTTAGCCTTTGGTTTCTTTCTTTTTGCCATTGGATATTTGTTGAAGTATTTAGATAATAGAGAGGGAAGGCAGATGATTTATTTTGGTATATGCGCGGGTTTCTCTCTACAATTTTCCGTACACTTTGTCTTTTTTATCGGAATAGTTTCTCTGTTTTACCTAGTTTTATATTTTAAAAGATGGAAACTGAATAGATGGAGATCTTTTGTAAAATATGTTTTTTTTGCTGGTGTTTTATGTATGTTGCTTAATATAAATTGGATTGCTAGTGGTCTTTTAAGCAAAAACAATACAATAAATTTTTTAGATTCTGGTATTACAAAGCAAGATTTATCTGCTTTCAAGACGGCGGGTTCTTCAGATTCTCAAGTTCTAAGTAATGTTTTAATGATGTCTGGATTTTGGGGAAAAGATCAGTATAGGTATACTGACCTCACTAAAATAAAAGAAAATTGGGGTAGGAGTTTCTTGTTTATTTTACCCGTAATTTTATTAGGTCTATTTTTTGGTGTTAAAAAAAAGGAGACGAGGTTTCTTTCTATTGGTTTATTAATTATATTTATAGCATCTGTTATTTTAGCTTGTGGAATTAATTTTTCTCATCTACAGAATTTTACTTATTGGTTATTTGAACATATTCCACTTTATAAAGGATTAAGGGAAACACAAAAATGGGTGTCAGTTTTGGTTTTGATTTATACTGTTTTCTTATCAATCGGGGTTACAGCCTTGTTGAAGACAAAAATAGTCTTAGTTCATAAGAATTTTCTCCTCATCTTTTTGGGGGCTGTTATAATAATGCAGGCACCATTTCTTTTGTGGGGATTCTGGGGGCAAGTCAAACCAGTTTCTTATCCTACTGATTGGCAAGCTGTGGATAAAGAATTAAAATGTGAAAAGGGAGGTAAAATATTATTTTTGCCATGGCATTTGTATATGAGTTTTAACTGGGTAGGAAAAATAATAGCAAATCCTGCCAAAGGCTTTTTTACTTGCCCAGTAATATCAAGCTCGGCTATGGAGTGGGGTGGTATCTATGATAATAGCCAAAATAATGATTCAGAAAAAGTTTTTGAATGGCTAAACAAAAAAGGTGAAAATGATTTATTGAAAAATAATGAATTAGGTATAAAGTATATTTTACTAGCCAAAGAGCTGGATTGGGGGAATTATCTCTGGCTAGAAAAAACTGTTAGAGTTAAATTAATAGACGAAACTCTGACTTTGAAGGTTTATGAAATACAATAATTATGAATATAAAAGATAAAATACAAATTATCATCAAGTTAGTAGTGAGAGACATTACTAATTTTTTTCCATATTTTTTTCTTTTATATGTCTTTATCTTTATTATGTCTTTCTTTTTCCTCTTATGGCAGTCCTTTTGGGATAAATCATTACTTCATTTCAGTTTGATTATTTTTGGATTAGTTTATATTTTTTCAAAAATAAAGTTTTCTTGTATTAATAAATTTAATTTTGAAAATAATAAAAAACAATGGATTCAAACTTCAAAAGAAATTGTTTCAAAGATAAGGTGGAATAGTTTTTCTGAAAGTTTTTATAAAATTAAATTATTTATTAGAACTTTGTTTAATTATGAGAATTTATCGTATTTTCTCAAAAAGATTTTTCTGACAATTCGTAGGTTTATTTTTTGGTTATGTTACTGGATAATTTTCTTGGATTTTAAGATATTGATTTTTTGTTGGAAAACGCTAAAATCTCTTTGGAATAAAATAAAAACTGGATATTTTATTTCTTGGATAGGAGGTTTTGCCTTGTTTTTTATTACTCTCAGTCCTTTTCTTCTAGTATTTGAAAAGGTCAATTTGGCGGAAAAATCAGCTGTTTATGCCTATTATTTCTTGATTATTTCGCTTATTCTTATAATAATTAGAAATTCCTTCAATAAAATACCTCAGAATAAGGAAATAAATAAGTAAAAGTTATCCACTTTTACTTATTGCGAGGTTTATACTAATTATGTATAATATATCTCATACATTACATTCACAGTATTTTGTGAAATTAATTGGATTTATTAGTTAATTAATATATTAAAAAAATGGTGGTTAAAATGAGAAAGTTTTTTGGCTCAGAAAGTATTGTTTCGCGAATTGTTTTCGGAGCAATTCTTTTAGTTATCTTTACTATGGTTTTCGGCTCTACTATTTACGCTGAGTTTGCACGTCAAAATACTAGTGTTGTTGGTTGGGGTAATGGATATGGATATGGATATGGGTATGGGTATGGATTTGATGGAGGAACATTTGCGGGTTATAGAACTACTACAGATGAAGCAAGTTCAACTTATGCTTATGGATTTGGATATGGATATATAGCCAGTGGTGTAACTTATGATACTACTCTCGGATATGAAGTAACTCCGGATGAGATGACCACTTTGGTTCAAAGCGGTATCATGAAGCCAAATACAGCTAACATTACTTCTACCACAGTAGTTACTTTCAATGATAAAGTAACTTTGACAGTTGCAACCGGTACTACTATCACTATCCCAAGCGGTACGACATTTACTGCTGGTTCCGCAGGCGACTTCTCTCAGTTGGCTGCATCTGGTACTGTTGTTACAACTGATTTGAGCAATGTTACCGTTGCCGGAGCTTTACAGTTTGGTTTACCTAACCTAGGTTTGACAGTTAATCCTGCAATTACTATTGAAGTGAATGTTGGATCTGCTTATAACGGTCAGACGTTGACCATCTACAGAAAGGATGCAGGAGGTTCATGGGCTTCTACCGGTTCTACTTGCTTGGTTGCTTCCGGTGTTTGTACATTTACAACAACACATTTGTCATCCTTTGCTACGGGTAAAGCTATTGCGGGTGGTGGAGGAGGTGGAAGCGTGGGTGGTGGAGGAGGATCTTATACACCTCCAGTCGTAGCTACATCTACCGCTACAACTACAGCAACTACTACTACCGTAACTGCCACAACTACAACAGCGACAACGACAGTTGTTTCTGCCGGATTCAAATTTACAAAAGATTTAACCTTGGGTTCAGAAGGAGCAGAAGTTATTGAATTACAAAAGGTTTTGATCGCTGAAGGATATCTTACAATGCCAAAAGGAGTTTCAATGGGTTATTTTGGAGCTTTGACAAAAGCAGCGGTTATTAAATATCAATTAAAGAATAATATTAAACCAGCTGCAGGATATGTCGGATCTATAACTAGAGGCGTTCTAAATGCTTCTATATCAGCGATAATTTCAGGAGATCTTTCTTCTGCGCAGTTGAAACAGTTAATTGAAGTATTGATTCAAATAGGAGTTATCCCTGCGGATAAAGCTTCAATAGCTAGATTGATCGCGAGCTTGATGTAACCCTGATCAATTAATAATTTTAAAACAAAAAACCGTCGGAAGGCGGTTTTTTGTTTTTATTTATATTATCATATATAATAATGGGTATGATATATGGTGAACAAATCTCAAGCCTTCCTGATGGAACAGTGCTTGGTGCAGCGACAGAAAACGGAACAGTAGATGAAAGTGCGGGTGGAAGTACTCAAACGTTGGTAAGTGTTTTAGGTATAGTTCTAGTCTTAATATTTGTTGTTACAATAATAATTTATAAAAAATCTCAAAAGAAATCGGAGAATAGTTAAAAGTATGCATTATAAAATTAAAATAAACCTTCTGGTAATATCCGTTTTGTTTCTTTGTTTTGGATTTTATAACAATGTCTTTGCGCAATCAGCTTCTACTACAAATGTAATCAATGCCGAAGTGCTTTATAACGTCTGGTATTCTACAACTACTGTAAATGAGGGGGATGAAATAAATATTTACGCAGGTTTTCAAAATCATTCTGGTGAAAATATATCGGGTTCTGCCGGTGTTTTTGTGGATAATATTCAAATATCAAAAGTTGATTTTACCACTAATCCTAGAAGTTTAATAAAGCTAGAGGCAGTATATACCGCTGTAAGAGGGGAACACATTGTACAGATAAAGATACTTGATATCAAAAATCTTCTTGCTTCAGAGACTGAGAAAAAAAAGTTATCGGTAAAATATCAGATAACTTCTGCAGATGTATTAAACAGCGCAAAAAAAGTGACAAATAGTATTATAGATATAATAGATATATATACGGCAAAAGCTGCAGATTATGTTGAGAATCTCAAACAACCAGTCGAAAATTCAGATATTGTATCTAATAGCTCTTCTTCCACGAGTATTGAAACACAGTCAACTAATACACAAAACGACGAACAAATAACCGCAACAAATTGGAAAACTTATTCTTATAATCTTTTGTTAGATATTGTCGCATTTCTCTTACGACATTGGGTGTGGACTTTCTCGGCAGTTATTCTTTTTGTTCTTTATTTGACATTAAGATAAATTTCAAACCTAAAACTTTTTAAGTTTTGTTTCTGAATGCATAGGTGTTATACTTTTCAAGTGAAGAAAAATTCTCACAAATATATTTTTGTAATAGGCGGAGTAATGTCGGGAGTTGGGAAAGGAATTGCCACCTCATCTATTGGAACCCTTCTACAAGCGAAGGGTTTTTCTATAAATCTTTTAAAAGTTGATCCTTATTTGAATGTAGATGCCGGGACGATGAATCCTACGGAACACGGTGAGGTTTTTGTGATAAATTCCGGGCTTGAAACAGACCAAGATATGGGAAATTATGAAAGATTCCTGCATAGAGATTTGGCTAAAGATGATTATATTACTTCAGGAATGGTCTATCAGCACGTCATTTCAGCAGAAAGGGCATTAAAGTACGAAGGTAAGTGTGTAGAGGCCATACCTCACATTCGTGATGAAATTATCCGTCGTTTTGAGCATTCTGCGAGAGTAAATGAGTCAGATATTACCGTAATAGAAATTGGCGGAACCGTAGGGGATTACCAGAACATAATGTTCATAGAAGCGGCACGTGTAATGAAAGTTTACCATCCACATGATGTGGCTTTTGTCATGGTGAGCTATATGCCCGTACCGGGAAAACTCGGGGAAATGAAATCTAAACCGACTCAGAATGCCATACGCCAGCTTAATTCTTATGGAGTAAATACCGATATCATCATAGCGAGGAGCGAAGTACCAATAGATAAGAGAAGGAAAGAAAAGATAGCTGTTTCTTGTAGTGTCCCGGTGGAAAATGTTATTTCTGCGCCAGATATCGATAGTGTTTTTGATGTACCTATTAATTTTGAAAAAGATAATCTCGGAAATATTTTATTGAAAACCTTATATCTGAAATCAAAGAGTGGTGCTAAAGGAATGGATGATTGGCATACTTTTGCAAAGAAAGTTAAGAGTGTGAAAGACCCAGTACATATAGCCATTGTCGGAAAGTATTTTAATACAGGTGATTTTGTGCTCACAGATGCTTATGTTTCCGTACTTGAAGCGATAAAATACTCTGCATATAAACTCAATAAGAAGCCGATAATTCATACCATAAATGCTCGCGATTTTGAGGGTAAGGAGATAAAGAAAACAAAATTTAAAGAACTCGAAAAATTTGATGGAATAATAGTGCCTGGAGGTTTTGGTGAATCGGGTATAGAGGGTAAACTTGCAGTTATAAGGTACGCAAGAGAAAAAAAGATTCCTTATTTCGGACTTTGTTATGGTATGCAACTTATGGTAATAGAATATGCAAGAAATGTTTTAGGCTTGAAAGATGCCAATACCGCCGAAATAAATCCAAACTCCAGTGCCCTCGTGATAGATGTGATGCCAGATCAAAAGAAGAAAATTGCGGAAGGGAATTATGGTGGTTCTATGAGACTCGGTGCATATCCGGCAAAATTAAAAAAAGGAAGTATCGCTAGATATGCGTATGGTAAAGAGATAATATCTGAAAGACACAGACACAGATACGAAGTAAACCCAGAATATACTAAAAAAATAGAAGATGCCGGACTTGTTTTTTCCGGTATGTCCCCTGACGGAAGATTAATGGAAATAGCTGAACTTCCTAAAACTCAGCATCCGTTTTTCCTTGGTACGCAATTTCATCCGGAATTCCTCGCTCGACCGCTTGCACCTCATCCGCTTTTTACAGAATTTATAAAAGCATCTATCAAGAGGAAGAAGTAGTTTTTTTATCTAAATTTTAGTGGGCGATACAGGAATCGAACCTGTGACCTCACGAATGTGAATCGTGCGCTCTAACCATCTGAGCTAATCGCCCTTACATCTTCTGTGGTTATTTGTGGACCTAGGCGGAGTCGGACCGCCGTCTCGTCAATGCGAATGACGTGTGCTACCACTATACCATAGGCCCATTTTTGACGTTTTTTGCGCTTGTGGACCGCACCGGGATCGAACCGGTCACCTCATCCATGCCATGGATGCGCTCTACCAAATGAGCTAGCGGCCCAACTTCGAAAAAGTATAGCTTATTTAAAGATAAAAATCAAAAATAGTATTTATATTATTTCTGTGATATATAATTAAGTATCAAAAGTTTTCGGGGTGTAGTGTAACGGTAACATGCGCGATTCGGGTTCGTGAGACTCCGGGTTCAAATCCCGGCACCCCGACATTTAAAAAAAATTTATGTTGTTTTTTGTTTTGATTTTATGTTAATATTTGTATATGAATAAAATATATTTAAATTTAAAAAGTTTTATAAAAAACCACAAATGGCTTTCCATCTTCATAGCTATAGTAATCTTAGGCGTTTTAGGTGTGATAATATCAAAGAATTCGTCTAGCACCCAAATAGAGACAGTTACGGCCAAAATACAGACAGTTACAGAAGTGGTCAGTTCTACAGGAAATGTTAAACCGCTTTCAAACGTTGATCTGTCCTTTGAGAAAGGGGGACGAGTGTCTTATATACCTGTTTCTGTAGGAGAAAAAGTGTATACAGGAGAAACTTTAGTTTCAGTAGGAAACGCAGACCTTGTCGCTTCGGTAGAACAAGCTAATGCCGGTTTAAAGATAGCACAAGCAAGTCTTGAGACCTTAAGAAAAGGAGCGACACCAGAAGAAATCGCTTTATCGGAATCACAAGTAGAAAAAGCAAAAAATGATTTAATCCAAGCCAAACAGGGGTTAATCAATTCTATACAAGATGCATATGCGAAAGCCGATGATTCTATAAGAAATAAAATTGATGTAATGTTTACAAACCCTCGATCTGTAAATACTCAGCTAAAATTCCAGACAAACGACTCACAGCTTAAAAATAATATAGAGCAAGGAAGAATTACTGTTGAAAATATGCTTGTTTCTTGGAATGACAGCATCACTCTACTTAATAATTCCTCTCTTTTAGATCAAGCAGAAAAACTGGCAGATGCCAATCTAGAAACAACGAAGAATCTTTTGGAAAAAATTGCCTTAGCAGTAAATAATTTAAATCCTGATCCAGAAGTTACACAAGCCAATATTGATGCATGGAAAATAAGTATTTCTACCGCAAGAGCAAATATAGGGCTTGTAATAAGCGGTCTCTCTACGGGTGCTAATCAATACCAGGTTTCTTTATCAGCGCTTCTAATTGCTCAAAATAATTTGGCTTTAACAAAAGCAATAGCAACAGTAGAGCAGATAGCTTCTGCAGAAGCATCTGTGGAGGAAGCGATAGCAAATGTAAACAGCGCAAATGCACAGCTCGCAAAATCAATTATAAGATCGCCGATAAACGGGGTAGTTACAAATATAAATGCAAAAGTTGGCGAAGTCATACAAGCGGGAACTATCGCAATCTCTGTTATTTCTTACGGTGATTATCAAGTAGAAACTTTTGTTCCGGAGGCAGACATATCCAAGATAAAAATCGGTAATTTTGCGAGTACTACACTTGACGCATATGGTAGTGAAGTTAATTTTGGCATGACAGTGATAAAAATCGATCCAGCAGCTACAGTAATAGAGGGTGTACCAACCTATAAAGTAACTTTAAAATTTATAAATCGAGATGAAAGAGTGAGATCTGGAATGACAGCTAATTTAGATATTATAACAGCGGAAAAATCTAATGCCGTTGCCGTACCAGCGAGAGTAGTATATACCAAGGATAATGGTTTTAAATATGTAAAAATATTGAAGGGTGATGGAAAAACTTCAGAAGTAGAAGTAAAAATTGGTTTACGTGGACAAGATGGTATGGTAGAAATTATTTTTGGAGTTGCTGAAAATGATAAAGTGGCGACTAGTTTATAAGAATCCCGTTAGAGATAGGAAACAATCAAATTGTTTCCGTAAAAAATAGACATCTTGAAATATTAACAAAATTATTTAACAAAAAGATTAAAGTGGTAATTCATAACACACTAATCTCTAACGGGATGAATATCATAGAAGTAAAAAATCTGACAAAGATTTATAATAATGAAGGAGCTGAGACGAAAGCCCTCGCCGGAGTATCTTTTTCCATCAAGAAAGGTGAATTTGTCGCAATTATGGGACCTTCAGGTTCTGGAAAGTCCACGCTACTTCAGATTCTCGGCCTTCTGGACGACTACTCTGCCGGAGAGTATGTTTTTTCCGATAAAAATATTAAAAAATATAATTCCGAGGAAATTGCAAAAATGAGAAACAAAAAAATGGGTTTTGTTTTTCAAGCTTTTAATCTTTTACCAAAATCAACTGTTTTAGAAAATGTAAAACTACCTCTTTTATATTCTGAAATTCCAGAAGAAAATTGGGATAAAATAGCAATAGATGCCGTAGAAGCTGTGGGACTTACACATAGGATAAGTCATGAAGCCAACCAACTTTCTGGCGGGGAAAAACAGAGAGTAGCAATAGCACGCGCGTTGGTAACTTCCCCAGACATAATATTTGCCGATGAACCTACCGGAAATTTGGATTCCAAATCAGGTCAAGCAATTATTGAAATTATTCAAAAATTAAACATTGAAAAAGGCCATACGATTATTCTCATAACACACGAAACTTATACGGCTGAATATGCTGAGCGAATCATTCGTCTCTATGATGGAAAAATCGAATGCGATTCGAAAGTGACACAAAGAAGACTCGATTGTAAAAATTTTATTAAGTAAAAAAATGTTATTTAAATACAGCATAAAAACAGCGATAAATGGTCTAAAAACGCACAAATCTCGTTCAGCTTTGACGATTTTAGGAATCGTTATAGGTATTACTTCCATAATAATGGTAATGTCGCTTGGAGAAGGCGCCCAAAATTTAATTTTGGATCAAATTCAAGGGCAGGTAGGATCAAAAGTCATAGAAATAAAGCCCGGAAGGGAACCTACCGGACCATCTGACTTCATGTCAATGTTTTCAGATTCTCTTAAACCAAAGGATCTAGAAGCTTTAAAGAAAAAAAGTAATGTACCAAACATGAAAGACATTATGCCTTTGGTTTTTAGTAGCGAAAGCGCATCTTATGAAAGTGAGACTTATCAGATAACTCTTTATGGTACTGGCGAACCAGCAACCAGAATGTATAATCTTGTGCCAGAAGAAGGGCGTTTTTTAAATGAGGATGATGTCAAAAGTTATTCTGATGTAGCGATAATAGGAGCAAAAGTTAAAGAAAAACTTTTGGGAAGCAATACTGATCAAGTTCTCGGACAGAAAATTAAAATAAAAGGAAGGAATTTTAAAATTATAGGCGTCTTGCCATCAAAGGGTCAGGGGATAATAAGTTTTGATGAAGCTGTCATCGTCCCTTATACTACCGCGCAACAATATATTTTAGGAACTAAACATTACCAACACATAATAGTAGAGGCAGATACGGAAAAAAATGTAGAGAGAACGGTTCAAGACATAAAAATTACTCTTAGAAATTCTCACAATATCACTGATCCTGAAAAAGACGATTTTAGCGTATCTAGCCAAGCAGATGCTCTAAAGATGGTTGGTTCAGTAATGAGTGTCTTGACCTTGTTTTTGATGGCAGTAGCTGCAATTTCCCTTGTAGTTGGAGGTATCGGTATTATGAATATTATGCTTGTATCTGTGACTGAACGAACGAAAGAAATAGGTTTACGTAAGGCACTTGGAGCAACTGATGGAGACATTTTGACACAGTTTTTACTGGAAGCGGTTATTCTCACCGGTCTTGGCGGAATAATTGGTATAATCCTGGGTTCCAGTCTTTCTTTCATTACGTCGGTATTAATTACTAAGTATGGTGGTTTAGATTGGCGATTTACTTTCCCTTTGGGTGCAGCGATACTTGGACTTGGTGTTTCAAGTTTTATCGGTCTTGTTTTTGGTCTTTATCCTGCTCGTGAAGCAGCCAGAAAAAGTCCGATGGAAGCTCTGAGGTATGAGTAATCCCGTTAGAGATAGGAAACAATCTGATTGTTTCCGTTTATAATATAAATCTGTTATAATTAAACTATTATTAACAAATTAAATAGATTTAAGTGCTAATTCATAACACTTAGATCTCTAACGGGATGGGATTTTTCAAAAATATTATATTAAAAACGGCTCTCAAGTCTCAACTAAAAGGTCTTCCTAAAGATCAACAGGATAAAATTGTAAAAGCTATAGAAGAACACCCAGAATTTTTTGAGAGTATTGCCAAAAAAATTGAACAAAAACAAAAAGAAGGAAAAGACAAAACCTCTGCTACTATGGAAGTAATGCGAGAAAACCAAAATGAACTCAGGAAGATAATGATGGGGTAGTTTTAAATCTGTAAAATTTTAATAAAAAAGAGCACGCATCCCCCATGGTTTGCGTGCTCGTTATGTTTAGGCCGTGCGATTGTTCTCAGAACCGAACTTCGGCTCTAGCGACGACACGACTGTCGTCATTTTGGTGTGGAACATATTCATAATCCACAGTCAGCGATATTTGATCTTTTGGCGCCCACAGTCGAGTGCCTACCGTCCAAATATCGTTGCCACCGTTCTGGTGATCGTATTGGGTGTGAATCTCCACACCCGTGAGAACTTGATAGCTTGTAAAGGTATAGAAACCTTTGGTGTCTTTCGCTTCATTGGTTAACTCGTATTTGGTGTATCCGGCACCACGTAAGCAAAGCTTATCAATGTGGTATTCCGAATCCAAAACGAATCCGCCGAAATCGCGGGACATCTGAACCATTCCTGCAAGAAATAAGTTCTTTGTGATTTCTTTTTTGAGACGGGTGGATGATTCCACCTGATCAAAATTTTCATCACTGTCAAACGATACACCGGATTTTCCGCTTATATCTGAGGCGATACTCATTCCTCCGCCCAGATTACCTTGTGCTTGAACAGCATAAGCGTAACAAGTGAACGGCATTCGCGGATATCGGACAGTTTCTATGTTAGCCGGACTCGGTGTCACCCAGCCCGATGCAATAAAAATCCGTCCTGCATATAGCGACCAATCATCGTTTACCTTGTACGAGATTTTTGCTTCCCGAAGCCAATTTTCCTTCGAGTGATCGAGGTCAACTGCTTCAATTTCTGAAAAGAAGCCGAGGGGTGTCGATGATTTGACGTTCAACCTTATCCGGCAAAGACCCCATTGGGAATCAGAGCCGTCATCAGGAAGACCGATCCTGTCAGCTTTCGGGCAAGTCGCACTATCCGGAAGATAATACACATGAGTGTATCCAGAGATCTGCACTTGAATATTGCTGTTTCCGATCATCGGAATTAGGTTCTGTGCTTTTGCTTCAAACCCAACAACAATGAACAACCCAACAATCGCTGCTACTAACACTGTTAAGGAACTTTTCACCACCGTGCCTTTCTATGGCATATTGCCATGTTTGTTTTGGACGTTATTGTCCATTACTAATTTCTCTTACAATTATACACCCAATGACTCATTTTGTCAAGCTATTTTATAATTAAAATTAATGGTTATAATTGTATCAACAAAACTATGAATGAAATAATCTCAACAGGATTCTCAAACGAAGAGGAAGATAAAGAAGAAAATTCTCTTATTCATTCTTTAGAATATCGCAATCCTTTTCAAATGTTAATTTTCAAAATGCTTAATATCAAGGATAACGATTTTGAACAGGTAATGAAGTACAGCAAAATTATCAGGAGTATAATTGATGATCCACATAATACTGAAATAAGAAAACTCATTATTCAAAAAAAGTTTGAAGAAGCCGCCAATATAGTAATAGCTGAAATACACAAGGAAGAATATCAACCAAAGGCGGCCTAGGGGGAAATGTATTGACAAATTTATATTTTAGTGTATTATCTGATACAGATTTTACAAGATATATTCATTAAACAAAAAGAAAGGGTTAATAATGAATGTCAAAAAAGTTCTCTTAGTGGAAGATTATCCTTCTCTGCAAATTATTTTGCCGGACTGTGTCAAAGTTGTTTTTGGCAGTGATGTTGTTGTCCTCGTGGCGGGGACACTTCGTGATGCCGAAGTGACTTTTGAAAGACATGCTAATGAGCTTGATCTTATCCTTATGGATACAAGTCTGGGTAGAGGAGTTACTACTTTCGACCTTGTCAGTCGTATAAGTAAGATTTTTAGGCAACCGATTGTAGCCATATCAACCGATGAACTTCATCGCAAGAAAATGATTGAACTTGGCTGCACACACGGATGCCCCAAATCCGAACTCCGTGAGTTCCTCGAAGAATGGAAAAAAATAAACGGATAGATAGAAAGAAAAAAGGGTTGTCTTTGAGACAGCCCTTTTAATTTTGCAAAGAAAATTAATATTTTTTTAATCTGTATTAAAATGAAAAAATTTGATAGAGTATTCTTATCATGTCATTAAGTATCGGAATTGTAGGACTGCCAAATGTAGGAAAATCAACATTATTCAATGCGCTGACGCGTAAAGCTGTGCCTTGCGAAAATTATCCTTTTTGTACAATAGATCCATCTGTCGGTGTAGTTGCTGTGCCCGATGAACGACTGGGTAAACTTTCCGTTTTTTCAAAATCAGCCAAAACTATTCCTGCTGCGGTGGAATTTGTGGATATAGCAGGACTTGTAAAAGGAGCCTCGGCAGGTGAAGGACTTGGTAACAAATTTCTTACAAATATTCGCGAAACGGATGCCATTGCTGAAATGGTGCGTATTTTTGAAGATGAAAACATAATTCATGTCGCCGGAAAAATAGATCCGATGTCGGATATTGAAGTTATCAACCTTGAACTTATACTTGCAGATTTGCAAACTGTTACCAAACGACTCGGAAGCATTGAAACTGACATAAGAAGAGGCAGTAAAGATGCAGTAATAGAGAAAGATGCTCTAGAAAAAATAAAAATATCCTTGGAAAATGGCAAACTCGGAAAAGTGACATTGCTTAATGAAAAAGAAATTCCTCTCATAAAAGGGCTCTGTCTTTTGACTATGAAACCAATTCTTTATGTTTTGAACAAAAAGTCTGGTGGAAAAAACCTGGATGATTTGAACGACCCCGTTAGAACTAACGGCTCTAAAGAGCCTACTTCTAACGGGGCAAGTGAAAGTAATGATTCTCGCTGGGAAAAACTTATGAATTTTTTTAGAGAAACTAATTCTCAATTTGTAATAGTAGATGCAGGTATTGAAAATGAACTCAAAGAAATGGAAAGTGGAGACAAAAAAGAAATGCGCGAAGGTCTCGGCGTAAAAGATGACGGAATAGATAATCTTATAAAAGCCGGATATGATCTTCTTGGACTTATAACTTATTTTACAACAGGGGAGGATGAAACTCGTGCATGGACAATCAAAAAAGGATGGACTGCGCCCGAAGCCGGAACTGCGATTCATGGAGATTTTAAAGAAAAATTCATTAGGGCAGAGATTATTTTTTGGAAAGATCTATTGGATGTTGGCTCTTATGCCAAAGCCAGAGAGAAAGGTCTTGTCCGTACAGAAGGTAAGGAATATATAGTAAAAGATGGGGATGTTGTTGAATTTAAAATATAGAACATGATTGTAATTTTATTGTGTGTTATAATAGCAGTTGTAATATTATTAGTTATTAATTTAAAAACTATGGAAAATACACAAGTGGAACCAAAAAAATATTCTCCTGTAATCAAATGGTCACTCGTCATAGGAATTGTTATCGTTTTGAATTTATTTTTTAATTATTTAATATCTTTGGTTTATAAAGCTCCTGAATATAATAATTTCTGTAAACAAGAACAAGTAGTAGACGTCGCCAAGACAAAAGAAGCTTGCGTTACAAAAGGCGGACAATGGAGCGAATACAATCAAGTTGACGCAAAAACAGCGCCGGCAACTCTGAATGGAGTTACAGGATATTGCGACGAGCAATATACTTGCAGAAATGATTTTGAAGCTGTAAACAAAACTTACGAAAGAAATGTGTTTGTAGCGCTCGTAGTTATTGGAGTAATCCTTGTTGGATTAAGTTTTGCTCTAGCCTTTAATTGGATTATTTCAGTATCTTTCTCAATGGGAGGAATCTTATCTATTATAATCGCTTCCATAAGATATTGGGGGAATGCAGACAATCTTGTTCGAGTAATTATCTTATTCTTAGCTTTGGTTGTTCTTATATATTTTGCGGTTAGAAGATTCAAAAACTAATTCGTAAATAGGTAAAATAAAAGCGGGTCCTGTAGGGGCCCGCTTTGGAGTGGAAATCAGACGAGAAGAGACGGCGGTTCTTGGTGAGATTTTCCACATTCTGGACAAATCCAACCGGTTCCAACGATTTCTTTCCATCCGTTAAGTTGGAGGACTCTTTTGGCCATGACAACCGAGGATGGTTCCCCAGATTCCTTGTGTAAACATTTTCCACAAACGACAACGTACGTGAATTTTAAAGTTCCTTTTTCTGACATTTTTTACTCCTTTTTAATTAAAACACTTAAACTCAAATATTGAAATATATTCTCGCGTGTTTTTTATACTTCTGTCAAAAATTTATCATATATGATATAACTTTGCAATGGCAATAAAGAGAAAAACACTTCAAAAAGTCTTTGTGGGAATGTCTGGCGGAGTAGACAGTTCTGTATCGGCAGCACTTTTGAAAAAATCAGGTTTTGATGTTGTCGGAGTTTTTATAAAGGTGTGGCAACCAGATTTTGTGGAATGTACTTGGCGTGAAGATCGGCTTGATGCGATGAGAATATGTGCCAAACTGCATATACCTTTTTTTACGCTCGATTTAGAAAAAGAATACAAAAAAGACGTTGCTGATTACATGATTTCAGAATATAAGAAAGGAAGAACGCCAAATCCAGACGTAATGTGTAATAAATATATTAAATTCGGCGCTTTTTTTGATTGGGCTATGAAGCAGGGAGCTGATTTTGTGGCAACCGGACATTATGCAAGAGTAAAGCCGAAGAATTCAGAACGGCTTTCTGGGAGCACGGATACGGTGTCTCTTTTAGCAGGAAAAGACAAAAATAAAGATCAATCATATTTCCTCTGGACTCTCACGCAAAAACAACTTAGCAAAACTCTTTTTCCTATCGGAGACATAGAAAAGCCGGAGGTTAGAAAAATAGCTGAAAAACTTGGTCTTTCAACAGCAGAAAAAAAAGATAGTCAGGGCGTTTGCTTTCTAGGTAAGTTTGATATGAAAGATTTCCTGAGCCATTATATGAAAGAAAAATCAGGAAAAGTTTTGAATGAAAAAGGGGATGAAATAGGCAAACATAATGGCGCAATTTTCTATACAATAGGCCAAAGACACGGTTTTGAAATCACGAAGAAAAATACGGAAAGCAAACCTCTTTTTGTTATTGCAAAAAATTTACAAAAAAATACAATAACAGTTTCTGAAAATACAATACAAGATAAAAATGAAGAAAAAGAAATCTCGATAAAAAATGTAAATTGGACAAACGGAAAAATACCGGATTTATCAAAAAAATACTCCGCAAGAATACGTTATAGACAACCCCTTTCTCCATGTTTAATCAAAAAAGAAGGTGATGGTTTCATTATTTCTTTTGACGAATATCAAAAAGCCGTTTCTTCTGGACAATCTATTGTAATCTATGATGGAGAAATATGTCTCGGTGGCGGAATAATAAAATAAGGGTTATAATATTTTTATGCCAGAATTTTATATAACAAAGTATAATGGCGAAAGAGAACTTTTTGATCCTCAAAAGCTGAGAACATCTCTATTTAAGATTGGAACTACTCCGGAAGTTGCAGATTTGGTAATGAAAGAAGTTGGAAAAAACGTAAAAGACGGAACAACTACCAAAGAAATATACAGACAAGCATTTTCTCTTTTAAAAAAACATGAAAGGCCAGTAGCTATAAGATATTCTCTCAAAAAAGCAGTTGCCGATTTTGGCCCGACAGGATTTCCTTTTGAAAAATTTGTGGCGGAAATATTTAAAGCTCAAAGTTTTAGTGTTGATACAGATAGAATTATCAAGGGCCACTGTGTAGAACATGAGATAGATGTTCTTGCTTGGAATGAACAGAAACTTATTTTAACAGAAGCAAAATTTCACACTGATTTTAGTATGAAATCTGATTTAAAAGTTGCTTTGTATATAAAAGCAAGATTTGATGACCTCGCTAATACAAAGATTATGATTGGAGGAAAAGAAAGAACCATGACAGAAGGTTGGCTCGTGACAAATACAAAATTCAGTCAGACTGCTATTGATTACGGACAATGTCAAAATCTCAATATGCTTGGCTGGAACTATCCTTTTGGCAACAATTTACATAACATGATAGAAAAAGCAGAACTTATTCCTCTTACAGCACTTACTACAATAAATACTGCTGAAAAAAATATGTTTTTAGCAAGGGGAATCGTCCTCTCAAAAAGTCTATTAAACGAATCTCTTTTGAAAGAACTTGGTTTTTCAGATATTAAAATTAAAAATATTACCACGGAAGTTAATGACCTCTGTTTGCATTGTAGATTACAAAAATAATCGAACGAAATGGAATAAAGTTGATAAGATTGGCTTGCTTTACTTTTAAGACGCAATATAATTGTAAGCAGATTGGATTGTTTTTGTAGTTCTCCTCAAGAAAGGATGGTGAGTGTGAAAACTATCATCAGCCACTACGTCAGAGTTAATCTCAAGGGGGACGGTAAATTTGAAACTTGGCTTGTTGAAGAAACCTTTGACCTCGGTGAATACCTTAAAGCTCAGATTGTTTGGGCTTTAAAGTGTCCATACAACAGGAATGGGGTCAGAGAAAGGTATGGATGGGATGACAAGAAGCTTGATGCAAATCCAAGTGTAGCTCTTGCTTACTTTATAGAGCAACACGGGGATGATTGGTTCAGAGATAATCTGAAACCAAAATTCATCAAGACAAGACAAGTACAGCTCGATTGTGCCGATCCAAATTGTCCCTTTTCTACAATTCAAGATCTTTGCAAGAAGTGCTCTAATTGTAGAATTGCAAGACTTGGAATCGTACCTGAAGAAAGTCCTACTCCTTCAGACGGTTCCAATTCTCAGAATCAAGGAGGATGAAAAATAGAGCGGATACCAAGGTTGGTGTCCGCTTTTTTTTATCAAACTTTCTTATGATATAATTTTCACATGCCTACAAAAACAGAATTGATGAAAAAAATAAAAGATGAGATTTTAATTTTAAAAAATTCCCCACTTTATATTTATAGAACCGAAAACAAATATTTCCCCGTGATAGGCGAGGGAAGCCATGATGCTAAAATAATGTTTGTCGGTGAAGCTCCGGGAAGAAATGAAGCAAAAACTGGTAGACCATTTTGTGGGGCTGCAGGCAAAGTTTTAGATGAGCTTTTAGCCCACATAAAAATAGATAGAAAAAGTGTTTATGTTACAAATATTGTAAAAGATAGACCACAAGAAAACAGAGATCCCACGCCAAAAGAAATAGAGATTTATGGACCATTTTTGGATAGACAAATAGAAATAATTCAACCGAAAGTAATAGCTGCTTTGGGCAGATATTCTATGGGTTATATAATGCAAAAATTTGGTTTAGAAGGACAAATGGAGTCAATAAGCAAAATGCATGGTAGATCTTTTGACACAGAAGCATCCTACGGTCCTATCAAAGTGGTTTGTCTGTATCACCCTTGCGTTGCTGTTTATAACCCCAATCAATTAGATAGTCTAAAGAAAGATTTTGAAGTTTTAAAAAATATATAAAAAATCGGCTTTTTTATTTAATAATTTTATGATATATTTCACTTATGAAATCAGCCGAAATCCGCGAAAGATATCTGAAATTTTTTGAAAAAAGAGGACATAAGGTGATTCCCTCCGCCTCTTTAATTCCAGAAAACGACCCATCTTCTTTGTTTATTTCTGCCGGAATGCAACCTCTTGTGCCGTTTTTACTCGGAGAGAAGCACCCCGCAGGCAACAGAATTACAGACGTTCAAAAGTGTATTCGTACTGGAGATATAGATGAAGTCGGAGACAATAGGCATCTAACTTTTTTTGAAATGATGGGAAATTGGTCTCTCGGTGATTATTTTAAGAAAGAATCTATAGGCTGGAGTATGGAATTTCTGACAAGTAAAGATGAAGGATTGGGTCTTGATCCAAAAAGGCTTTTTGTAACCATATTTAAAGGAGAAGATAATATTCCACGAGATGAAGAATCTATTTCAATATGGCAAGAAAATTTTTGGAAACACAAAATTAAAGCTGAAGTATCTATAGACGAAACCTTAAAAGAAAATGTAAGAATAATTCCTTTAGGGAAAGAAGATAATTTTTGGATAGCCGGCCAGACAGGACCTTGTGGAAGCGATACAGAAATATTTTATGATGTTAAACCCCAGGAAGGAAAACTTGAAGGGAATTTTTATGATTTAGTAAAATCAGGAAGAATTATTGAAATTTGGAATAATGTTTTTATGGAATTTAATAAAACCGCAGACGGAAAATACAAAAAACTTTTAAAACCAAATGTAGATACAGGAATGGGACTTGAAAGGACGACTGTAGTAATGCAAGAGAAAAACAATGTTTTTGAGACGGATATCTTTGAACCAGTGATGAAAATGATAAACGAACTTACAGAAAGCTCTGATGAAAAAGCAAAAAGAATAATTGCAGACCATATCAAAGCGTCTGTTTTCATAATAGCTGATGGTGTATCTCCCTCAAATACCGACAGAGGATACGTTCTACGAAGGTTGTTGAGAAGAGCCGTAAGATATATAGATCTTCTTGAAATGGAAGAAGATTCTCCTGTTTTTATCGCCACCAAAATAATTAATTTTTATAAAGATGTCTATCCTGAATTGGTAGATAAAGAACAGGGTATAAAGAAAGAAATAGAAGTGGAAGTTTTGAAGTTTAGAAAAACACTGGAAAATGGATTAAAAGAATTCAAAAAAATAGAATCAAAAAACATTACTGGTAAAGAAGCTTTTTTACTTTTTTCTACATATGGTTTTCCTTTAGAGCTTACGACTGAGTTGGCTGAAGAAAAAGGTATGACTGTGAATAAAGGAGAGTTTGACGAAGAAATGAAAAAACATCAAGAAATTTCTCGTGTGGGAGCCGAACAAAAATTCAAAGGTGGTTTAGCAAGCACAGGTGAAAAAGAAACAAAATACCACACAGCAACTCATTTGTTGCTTGCTTCTCTTAGAAAAGTACTTGGGGGAGAAATTGTGCAGAAAGGAAGCAATATCACAACAGAAAGAATGCGTTTTGACTTCAATTGGCCTGAAAAAGTGTCATCTGACAAGTTAAAAGAGATAGAAAATCTGGTAAATCAGAAAATTCAGGAGAAAATTCCGGTAGAACTTAAAGAACTTCTGAAAGAAGAAGCAAAGAAGGTAGTCACCACTTTATCTTTTGATTTGTCAAAATATGGAGATGTGGTAAAAGTTTATAAAATAGGTGATTTTAGTGCAGAATTCTGTGGCGGTCCGCATGTTTCTAATACGAGTGAACTAGGAAAATTCAAAATTGTTAAAGAAGAAGCGTCATCTCAAGGAGTAAGGAGAATAAAAGCAATTCTAGAATAAAGTTACCAATAGAACAGTTCTGAAGTAAAATAATTTAAAAATGTCTTTGTCCGGACTGAAGACGTTTTTAAATGTTTTATGAAAGAAATGTTCGTCGTAAAGTAGAAAATTGCATTAATACCTCCTCTCTATTATAATACAGCTATGTCCTTCCTTAATTTTAACAAAAAGAAACATAAAATTTCTCTACTTTTTGAGATTCGTGGCGATATCGTGTCTTCTTCTCTTATAAAGACACATCCTTTAAATAAACCTGAAATTATCTACTCAAAAAAGAGAATTGTGGCTATCAGAGAAAAAATTGATTCAAAAAAATATACAAAAATCATATTAAAAGAATTAGATAAGCTAGTTGAAGAAACATATAAGATCGGTATTTTGAAAGTTTTGAATGGAAATGACGATATTTCTGATGTGCATGTAGTACTATCTTCTCCCTGGGTATTATCTCAAAGTAAAGATATAAAAATCAAAAAAGATAAGACTTTTGAAGTAAATCAAGACCTTCTGTCAAAAGTTATATCTGAAGAAGAGAGCCATCTTTCGTCTCCAATCGGAATAAAATTGGAAGAAAACAATGATATTAAAATAATAGAAGAAAAAATTATTCAATCAAAATTAAATGGCTATAAAGTAAACTCAATCTTTCATAAAAAAACAAAGGATCTGGAATTAAATCTTTTTTTGTCTGTATCAAATTATTATTTTATTGAAGATATCAAAAAAATAATAAGCAAAACATTTATTAAAAAACCCGTTTTTTTTCATTCTTTTATACTCATGGCTTTTTCTATAATTAGAGATATTATGCCTCATAATAATTTTGTTTTTATTGAAATAGGGGCAGAAATCACAGATGTTTGTTTGATAAATGATGATACTGTCTATAAGATATATACTTATCCATCTGGAAAAAATAATATAATAAGAAAAGTCGCAGAGAAAACAAACAATACTTATGATACGACTTTGGCTCTTATAAATATGCAATGCGACGGTAAATGTGAAGAAAAAGCTGTCGCAGAAAATGAAAAAGCGTTTAACGAAAGCGTCTCAGACTGGACAGATGGTTTATACAAAATTTTTACATCTTTAACGTCGAGAGGGGGTATTTCAAGAGATATTTTTTTGTTTGTAGACGATGATTTGGTAAATCTTATCGGGAAAAAAATAAAAGCAAACAAATTAGAATCTTTCAAGATGATAAACAACGATTTTAACATAAATTTTATGAACGGTAATAAACTAAACAATTTGGTCAATAAAGAAAATTATTTAAAAAATGATTCTTCTCTCAAGATATGTTCTGCCTTTTTAAATAAATTAAGAAATTAATATGACTAAAAAAATACAAGATATAATCGTTAGAAAAAAAACAATTCGGAAATCTCTGCCACAGATCCCTAAAAATGCTTTCTTGGAAAAGGAAAAAAACCGAAAAGAATTTGAAAAAAAAGATATTGAAGTGGAAGAAAAATTAAAAATCTTTACAAATAAAGTTCGCAACCACGAGATACCAGAAAAAGTCCACAAAAACGGACAGAGATTTATGTGGTTCTTGATGGTAATCTCCGTAATCATATTAATATTTATTATTAGTTCCTATTTTTCTTCTGCAACAGTCTACGTAACACCAAAATCGTTTGAGGCATCAGCTTCTTCAACTATTATCGTATCTAGTTCACCACAACTTGGTCTCAGTTATGAGCTTATCACTATGGAAAGTGAAATGTCAGAAAAAATTTTAGCAGATAGTAAAGCAAATGTAGAGCGTAAAGCCAAAGGGAAAGTAATACTCTACAACAGTTATAGTACTGTAACCCAAAGATTGATTAATAATACTAGGTTAGAATCAACAGAAGGAAAAATTTATAGAATAAAGGGATCTGTTGATATACCCGGATATAAAATTATAAAAGGTGTAAAGACTCCAGGAAGTATTGAGACTGAGGTCATAGCTGACATGCCAGGAGCCGAATATAATATAAAAATATCCGATTTGAAGGGGGATTTTAAAGTTTATGCTTTCAAAGGAAGTACTAAGTACGACGCTTTTTATGGAAGGATATTCTCCGATATTATAGGAGGATTCATCGGCGTAGAGAAAATAGTTTCAGAGGAAAAGCTAACAGAAACCAGAAAAAATATAGCTGAAAAATTAAAAACTGATTTAATAACAAAAGCCGAGAACACCAAACCTTTAGGATTTGATCTTTTGCCGGGATCTTATTTTATAGAAGAACAAAATGAAGACGATAACAATACGGAAGTAGATAGCTATATAGTAAAAACAAAATCCATATTAAGAGCTTTTCTTTTTAAAAATTCAGATCTAGCAAAGATAATTGCTTCTCAAAAATTAAAAGATTTTACCAGTACAGACAACGTATATACTATATGGGGAGATGGTAGTGGTATATCAATTACAGGAAAAACAAACAAACCTTGGGAAGAAAAAACTTTGAGTATGAAAATATTTGGATTAACTAAAATTGTTTGGGATTATGATGTCGATAGTTTCAAAAAAATCTTACTTGGCCTTAGTAAAAAAGACGCAGAGAAAGTTATTAAAGAAAAATTTGGCGATTCCATCGCTAGTATAAGTTTTACAATCAGACCTGGGTGGAATAACACATTCCCCGAAAAAGCCGACAGAATTAAAATCGAAAATACAATAGTTAAGTAAATTTAGATGATATATTATCGTAAAATTAGCGATAAGCTTATTAGGGGGTTGACTAATAATCAATTTTTGATACCATAGACACCTGTCGTTTAACAATGATAGAAAAACAAAAAAAAACTTCCGTTGTCGGGGTTGTCATAGAAGCTTTTCCCAACACTCTTTTTAAAGTAAAAACTGAAAAAGGTGACGAGGAAATGCTTACTTTTTTGTCTGGAAAAATGAGACTTCACAGAATAAGAATCCTTATCGGGGATCGAGTGGAAGTAGAAATAGATCCTTATGGGGGAAAAGGAAAAATAATAAAAAGACTTTAAATTTAATATGAGAGTAAAAGCTTCTGTAAAAAAAATCTGTGCAAAATGTAAAACCGTAAGAAGAAAAGGTCGTGTATTTATCGTGTGTAAAGCAAACCCAAGACATAAACAAAGACAAGGTTAATTACTTGTTTTTTAATAAAAACCTGCTAAGATAGCAGATCAATGTATTTTTTATTCCGGTTAGCGAGGAGTGTGTGAAAATGTAATCACTTTCATAACGTCCGAACGAAGACGGAACATAAATTCAATAAAATTTATATGCGTATAGTAGGAATAACAATACCGGAAAACAAAAAATTAAAGATAGGCCTTACGGTTCTTTACGGAATCGGTTTTCCGCTTGCTATAGATATTTTAAAGAAAGCAGGTGTAGATATCGAAAAAAAACCCGGTGAAATCACGCCTGAAGAAGAAAATAAGATTAAAAAGGTAATAGAAAAGCATAAAATAGAAGGGGATCTAAAAAGAGAAGTTGGTTCCAACATAAAAAGATTAAAAGATATTAAGTGTTACAGAGGAACTAGACACATAAAGAAACTTCCTGGAAGAGGACAAAGAACCAAAACGAATTCAAGAACACTCAGAGGTAATACTAGAAAAACAATGGGAACGGGTAGAAAAATTGCTGAGAAAAAATAATATAACATGGGAAAAAAAAGAATAGTAACAACTGGGACAAAGGAAACAGAGACAAAAGAGTCTGCTGTAAAAGTAAGCTCAAAGAAAAAACTTGAAGCGGGTATTCTTTTTGTACAATCAACCTATAATAACACAAAAGTTATGCTTGCAGACACAAAAGGCAATGCCGTTCTGTGGTCTTCTAGCGGATCTTTAGGGTTTAAAGGCGCCAAAAAAGGCACTCCTTTTGCAGCGGCAAAAGTAGGAGAACTTCTTGCAGACAAGGCTTCTGCTCTAGGATTGAAAGAAGTTTCCGTTATTATAAATGGTGTTGGTTCCGGCAGAGAATCGGCTGTTAGAGGATTCACATCAAAAGGTATCAATATTACAGGTATCAGGGATGTCACTCCTGTTCCTCATAATGGTCCTAAGCCACCTAAGCCAAGAAGAGTATAAAATTTAAAAAATAAAATGAAATTCGGACCAAAATATAAAATAGCTAGACGACTCGGACCAAACGTTTTTGATAAAACAGAAACACAGAAATTTGCTTTGAAAGCAAAAATGAAAGATATGAAAAAAACGAGGTCTAAGTCAAAACCAAAGACTAGATCCGATTTTGGATTACAACTTTTAGAAAAGCAAAAAGCTAAAACAACTTATGGAATAAGCGAGAGAAAATTTTCTAATTATGTCAAAGACATTCTTTCTAAGAAAGGAGAAAACAGCCACGAAGTCTTGGTTCAAGATTTGGAAATGAGATTGGATAATGTTGTTTATAGAATGGGATTTGCTAAATCTAGACAAGCAAGTAGACAAATGGTATCTCACGGACACATAAATGTAAACGGAGACAGGGTAAATGTTCCTTCTTATAAAGTATCTATCGGAGAAATAATTTCAATTAGAGAAAGAAGTAAGACGAAACCTCTTTTTAAAGATTTAGATGAGAAGATGAAAGAACAAACTGTCCCATCTTGGATAGCACTCGATATACCAAAGAAAGAAGCTAAAATTCAAGGGATACCCAAAATTGCGCCGAGTGAGCTTAAGTTTGATATTTCAGCAATTTTTCAATATTATAGTAGATAAAAATTTTCTTTTATTAGCCTTTATAAATAATTTATAAATTTTTTATGTTTGAAAAAAATAAAATATTATTGCCCTCAAAGCCAAGAATAGTAAAAGAAGAAGATTTCTCCGGTATTTATGAGATAGATAACCTTTACCCTGGATATGGACATACCCTTGGAAATTCTCTAAGAAGAATTATTCTTTCTTCTTTGCCGGGTTCAGCAATTACATCTCTCAAAATAGCAGGTGTAGAGCATGAATTTTCTACATTAAGTGGATTAAAGGAGGATATTATAAATGTAATTCTTAATTTAAAAAGAGTTAGAGTAAAAATTTTGACGGGAGAAACGCAAAAAATTGAATTAAAAGTCAAAGGTATAAAAGAAATAAGAGCGAAAGATATTACTGTTCCAGGACAAGTGGAAATTTTGAACCCAGAACAATATATTGCGACTATAACTGATAAAAATACAGAACTCAAAATAGAAATGACGGTAGAAACCGGACTCGGATATATTCCTAAGGAAGATTTGCAGAAAGATAGAGTTGAGATTGGTACTATTGCTCTTGATGCTATCTTTACACCTATAAGAAGGGTTAATTATGAAGTAGAAAATATGAGAGTTGGGGATAGAACCGATTTTAACAAACTTAGAATCTCTCTTGAAACAGACGGCACAATACTGCCAAGAGAAGCACTTGAAGAAGCCATTAGAATAATGATAGATCAACTTAAGGCGATTGTGGGTTTTGTAGAAAAAGTGGAAGAAAAACCTGTTACAAAAATTCAAGAGGATGGAAAACACAAAAAAATAGATGGGGAATCTGAAGAAGTTGATCAAGATTTCTTGAAAACAAGAATAGAATCGCTAGAATTATCTGCAAGAACAACCAATGCTCTTTCAAATGCAAATATCAGAACAGTGGGCGGTCTCACGAGAAAAAGCGAAGGAGACTTGTCTGAGATAGATGGACTTGGCAACAAAGGTATTCAAGAAATTAAGAAAATTTTGTCAAATTATGGTATAACCCTTAAAGACTAATGAAACACAGTATTAAAACAAAAGAATTAGGTAGAGAAAAAAATCAAAGAAATGCTTTGATAAGGTCTTTGATTGAATCACTTATTAAAAACGGTAAAATACAAACCACAGAAACCAGAGCCAAAGTGATAAAACCAAGAATTGAAAAAATGATCACAAAGGCGAAAGTTCCGTCTGTTTTTGTAGAAAGATCTTTAGCAAACGTTATGGGAAAGATAAGTGCTCATAAAATGATAAAAGAGATTGCTCCAAAATATTTGGAAAGAAAGGGTGGATACTTAAGAATCATAAAAATGAACCAGAGATTAAGTGACGGCGCAAGAATGGCTCAAATAGAATTTGTATAAATATGGAAAATAAAATTTATAAAATAGATGCTAGTGGAGAAAGACTAGGACGGCTTGCAAGCAAGATCGCCTCTATACTTTTGGGTAAAAATAGAACAGATTTTGCCAGAAACACTATTGCACCAGTAAAAGTTGAAGTTACCAATGCTTCAAAAATGTCTATAGCAGAGAAAAAAATCGATACGAAGGTTTACACTTCTTATTCAGGATATCCCGGAGGACTTATTCATAAAAAAATGAGTAAGGTAATTGCAGATAAGGGCTATTCAGATACCTTGAAGAGAGCTGTCTATAGAATGATTCCTATGAATAGATTGAGAGCAAAAATAATGCTAAATTTAAAAATTAGCGAATAAATATATTTATGACTGAAACAAAAACAGAAAAAATAAATAAAAGATATATAGAAACCGTAGGCAGAAGAAAAACCTCTATTGCAAGAGTACGAATTACTCCATCAACAAAGAATTCTTTTTCTGTAAATGACAAAAAAATTGACGAATATTTTAAAACAGAAAAATTACAGATGATTGCGATGGAAGCAATTAAAAAATTCCCTTTAACATCTGATTTCACTATCACAGCAAAAATTATCGGCGGAGGAGCAAATTCTCAAGCAGAAGCTCTACGACACGGACTTGCAAGAGCTGTCATTATCTATGATGCCACAATGAGAAAAGATCTCAAGAAAGCAGGTTTTCTAAAAAGAGATCCTCGTTCTAAAGAAAGAAGAAAATTCGGTTTGAAGAAAGCGAGAAAAGCTCCACAGTGGTCAAAAAGATAAAGAAAAACCCGGGCACAAAATGTCCGGGTTTTCTAATAAAATATTTTTTGAATTATATTTCTAATATGTTAAAATGGTTGAGCTTAATATGAATAAAGAAGATAAAGACAAAGATGATATTGTTTATGATGAAAAAGCCACAAAGGATGAATCTAAAGTTCGTGATACTGATTCCGATGTCGTTTCCGAAGAGGAAAACGAGGTTCCTCAAGTTTTAATTAAAAAAATTAAGGAAAAACTGGCTATTTGCGAGAAAGAAAAACAGGAATATATGAATGGCTGGCAAAGAGAACGAGCCGATTTTATAAATTACAAAAAACGTTCCGAAGAAGAGAAGAAAGAATATATAAAGTTTGCCAATGAAAGTTTGTTGGAAGAAATGCTTACAGTACTTGAAAGTTTTGATATGGCCTTCATGGATAAAGAAAAATGGAATTCTGTACCAGAAAATTGGCGAGTAGGGGTAGAATATATCCATTCGCAATTAGTTAAAGTTCTCGACGATAACGGATTAAAAGAGTTTACACCTAAAGTCGGAGATAAATTTGATCCTGTACTTCATGTTGCCGAGGAAGTGTCTCCTACAGATAAAAAAGAAGAAGATAATGTTATTATGTCTACAAAAAAGAAGGGATATGTGATGAATGGAAAGATAATTATCGCTCCGAAAGTTGTGGTGGGAGAATTTAAAAAATAAAATAGATTAGATTTGATTTTTGTCGTATGCATAGTATAATGCTCTCATGTTAGCTGTTCAAAAGCAAAAAAAACACTTTTCTAGAGTAATGATAATGCCAAATGGCAAGCCGGCTTTGGTGTTTTTTGAATTAGTAGAAAGAGAAGGACACCTTATCGCTAAGGCACTCTATTTTGAGGAACTAAAGACCGAGTTACAAAAAACCAAGATTGTTGCTTTACCAGTTTTTCATGAAAGTTTCTCAATTAAGCCACTTATAAAGTCACCATTTTTATATTTATCTTTTTTTGCAAAAGACTTACGGTTTTTTACTAGTCAAAAGACTAGAGCCCCAAGTTTAATATAATTTCGGAACAAAAAAGTTCTGAATTAAATCTATTTTATTAGTATCAAGGTCGAACCTTGATAAGTTAGTGTTAATTAAATAATTATATGTCAAAAGTAATTGGAATAGATCTTGGAACCACATTTTCTGCAGTCGCTGTGATGGAGGGAGATTCACCAAAGATTATTGAAAATGCAGAAGGAGCAAGGACCACCCCTTCCATTGTCGCAACTTCAAAGACAGGTGAGCGACTAGTCGGACTTCTTGCGAGACGTCAAGCAGTAACAAACCCAAAAGGTACAGTTTTCCAAATTAAAAGATTTATGGGACATCTTTATGACGACCCGGGTGTACAAAAAGATAAAACATCCGTATCTTTTGATGTACTTAAATCCGCAAATGGCGGAGTGGAATTGAGTATGGGAGGCAAGAATTATAGACCAGAAGAAGTTTCTGCAATGATTTTGCAAAAATTAAAAAATGACGCAGAAACAAGACTTGGAGAAAAAATAACTGATGCTGTTATTACCGTACCGGCATACTTCAATGATTCGCAAAGACAGGCCACAAAGGATGCGGGGCAAATTGCAGGTCTTAATGTCCTTAGAATTATAAACGAGCCTACCGCCGCCGCACTTGCCTATGGCCTCAACAAAAACAAAAATGAAAAAATAGCGGTTTACGATTTTGGTGGTGGAACATTTGATATTTCAATTCTTGAAGTTGGAGACAGTGTGGTAGAAGTAAAATCAACTGATGGAGACAGCCACCTCGGCGGTCGTGATATAGACAAAAGAATCGTTGATTGGCTCGCTGAAACTTTTCAAAAAGAAAGTGGAATAGATGTAAGAAAAGATCCACTCGCTTTGCAAAGAATAGATGAGGCTGCAGAAAAAGCCAAAATAGAACTTTCTACTGCCATGGAAACCGAAGTTAATATTCCATTTATAACATCGGGAGTTGATGGTCCTAAACATCTCTTAATTAAATTAACAAGAGCTACTTTGGAAAATTTAGTAAAAGATTTGATAGACCGTTCAATGGAAATCACAAAGAGAGCTATGTCTGCTTCTCCATTCAAAGTAAATGAACTGAACGAAATTATCCTGGTCGGAGGCCAGACAAGAATGCCAGCAATAGTAAAAGCAGTCAAAGAGTTTTTTGGAAAAGATCCAAATTTATCAGTTAATCCAGACGAAGTCGTTGCCATGGGTGCGGCTGTACAGGGAGGAATTCTTCGCGGAGATGTGAAAGATGTTCTTCTACTTGATGTTATTCCGCTTTCTCTTGGAATAGAAACGATGGGTGGGGTTGCTACGCATCTCATAGAAAAGAATACAACAATTCCTACATCTAAAAGCCAAGTATTTTCAACCGCAGCAGACAATCAAACTTCTGTAGAAATTCATATTGTTCAGGGTGAAAGATCTATGGCAAGTGATAATAAAAGCTTGGGTAAATTTATCTTAGATGGTATTCCACCAGCGCCTAGAGGTATGCCACAAGTGGAAGTAGGTTTTGACGTAGATGCAAACGGAATATTGAATGTAAAGGCAAAAGATAAAGCTACAGGCAAAGAACAATCTATCAGAATTGAAGCAAAGTCAGGACTTACAGATGCCGACATAAAGAAAATGCAAGCCGATGCCACCGCCCATGAAGCTGATGATAAAAAGAAAAAAGAAGAAGTTGAAATAAAAAATATTGCAGAACAAATGGTTTATACAGCAGAAAAAGCAATTAAAGATAATGGCTCAAAGATTCCAGCCGAAGTTGTAAAAGGTGTGGAAGATAAAATTGCAGATGTTAAAAAGGCAAAAGAGGGAACAGATATTACTGCAATTAAAACTGCTACAGAAGCACTTTCAACTGAAATGCAAAAAATAGGTGAAGCAATAGCAAAAAATGCAAAGGAAAATCCACAAGGTCAATCAGAACCGAAAAAAGAAGGTGAGGAAAATGTAAAGGATGCTGATTTCAAGGAAAAGGGGGGAGAAGAAAAGAAATAAGAGCTTGCTAATAATTAATAAATGTCCAAAGATTACTACAAAACTCTCGGTGTAAATAAAAACGCCAGCAAAGATGAGATAAAGAAAGCATTTCACAAGCTTGCCCACGAACATCATCCAGATAAAGCTGGGGGGGATGAAGCAAAGTTTAAAGAAGCGAGCGAAGCTTATAATGTCCTTTCTAATGACGAAAAACGAGCCCAATATGATAATTTTGGGAGCAGTTTTTCCGGTGGAAATGCTGGGGGACAATATCAAAGTCAGGGTGGCTTTAGCGGATTCAATGGCGCAGAGGGTTTTGATTTTAGCGGATTTCAGAACGGCCAAGGCTTTGAGTTTGACCTAGGTGATATCTTTGGAGACTTTTTTGGCGGTGGAAGAGGAAGTCGGGGTCGCGCTAAAACAAAAAAAGGTAGAGACATTTCCGTAGATTTAAATCTCACTTTTGCAGAATCAATCTTCGGTGTGAAGAAAACTATTTTCATTACAAAAAGTTCAAAATGTCCTGAATGCGGAGGAAGCGGTTCAAAGAGAGGAACCGAACAAGTAACTTGTATGACTTGCAACGGAAGAGGAAAAATAAAAGAAGTGAAGAGATCAATCTTCGGAACTTTTGCCACAGAAAGAGTATGTGATGAATGCTTGGGTTCCGGAAAGGTACCAAAGGAAAAATGTCCGAAGTGTCACGGTCATGGCATACTACAAAAAGAAGAAGAGATTGAAATAAATATTCCTGCAGATGTGAATAGTGGGGAATCAATCAGACTCTCTGGTGCAGGGGAGTCTGTGAAAGGTGGTACTTCAGGCGACCTTTACATCAAACTTCATGTTGAAAAAAGTAATCTTTTTGTGAAAGATGGAAAAAATCTCATAACCGAACTCAATATCAAAATGACAGATGCAGTACTCGGTGGAAATTACAAAATGAAAACTCTTGATGACGAAATTGAACTCAAAATTCCTGAAGGTACTAATCCTGAAGATGTTCTCCGAATTCGTGGCAAAGGAGTGCCTTATGGAAACAGCCAACGAGGTGACATCCTTGTAAAAATTAAAGTCAAAACTCCTGGCCGACTTTCCGGCAAAGCCAAAAAGATTTTCGAGGATTTGAAAAAAGAAGGACTATAGTAAACAGCACAGCGTGTTAGATACGCTGTGCTGTTTCTTTTTCTATTACTTTTTGATATTATTTAACAATGCCAAACAAAAAAGTTCTTCTATCGGGTGTAAAACCCACTGGCCGAGTACATCTCGGAAATTATTTTGGTGCAATGAAACAGTTTTTGGATTTGCAGGACAAATTTGAAAGTTATATTTTTATTGCTGATTATCATGCGATGACGACTGTGCAAAATAGGGAAGAACTTTCGCAAGGAATTATTGATGTTGCACTTGATTACCTCGCTATCGGTCTTGATCCGAAAAAGGTTTGCCTTTTCAAACAATCAGATGTTCCAGAAGTTCATGAGCTAACTTGGATTTTTAATTGTCTGACAACCATGCCTTACCTTATGCGCGCACACGCTTACAAAGATGCCGAAGCAAAAAACAAAGAAGTTAATGTTGGACTTTTTGATTACCCAATTCTCATGGCCTCAGATATTCTCATGCAAGATGCAGATGTAGTACCTGTCGGTCAGGACCAGAAACAACATGTGGAATATGCTCGCGACACAGCACAAAAGTTCAATAGAATTTTTGGTGACATTTTTAGAATTCCTGAACCATTCATTCTGAAAGAAGTTGAAACAGTTCCCGGAATAGATGGAAAGAAGATGAGTAAAAGTAATGGAAATGTAATTCCTCTTTTTGCCTCAGATGAAGAAATCAAAAAAGCTGTGATGAGTATTCCGACTGATTCAAAGGGTGTGGATGAACCAAAAGATCCTGATGAAAGCATTGTTTTTCAAATTCATAAATTACTTTTGGAAGGCCAAAAATTGGCCGATTTGAGAGCAAAATACGAAAAAGGCGGTTTAGGTTACAAAGAGGCAAAAGAGCTTCTGATAAGTGATTTAAGGGCCTTCATAGGCCCTATGAGGGATAAGAGGGAATCCTTGGTCAAAAACCTCGGTCCTGTATTAGAAATTATCAAAAAAGGAGGCGTAAAAGCTCGCTCTCGTGCTGAAGCTAAAATGAAAGATGTGAGAGAAAAAGTAGGAGTAGATTTGACAAGAAAATCAAAATAGTATATAGTAGACAAGTAAATGAATCTCTAGGTTAGGTAAAAAGTGCGGGGAATTGTTTATATACTACTTTATAATTCGTCCCGTTGAAAGTTTAAAGAGTTTAGATTAAAAAATAATAACGGAATTCGCGTAGTTTTTACGCTATAAGAAAATGTTTAGAAGTAATTCAAATGGCCCGCGAAAATCGGGTGGTAATAGATTTGGAAATAGTCACAGAAGTGGCAGTTTTCATGGTAGCAGAAGCGGGGGATTCCGAGGAGGATCTCGCGGTGGTTTTCGCAGTGGAGGAAATAGAGGAAAAACAGAAAATATAAATTTTGCTAAATTCATTAACAAAGTTCAGGTTACGGAAGAAGCTGTAATCTTTAAACCCGAACACACATTCGCGGATTTTAAAATTGTTGATGAAATAAAAGATTCTATAAGAAACAAGGGGTATATTTTACCGACTCCAATTCAGGATAGAACAATCCCCCAAATTCTTATGGGTAATGATCTCGTGGGTGTAGCAAATACTGGTACAGGAAAGACCGCTGCTTTTCTTATTCCTCTCATAAACAAAATATTATTGAATAGAAAGGAGCAAGTTATGATCATAGTGCCAACTAGAGAACTCGCTATTCAGATAGACGATGAGCTCAAACAATTTACTAAAAATATGAAAATATTTTCTGTCTGTTGCGTGGGAGGTGCACCTATCGGTAGACAAATTTCTCAACTAAGATATCAATACAATTTTATAATTGGAACTCCAGGAAGAATCAAAGACTTGATTGAACGCAAAATGATTTTTCTTGATGAATTTAAAAACATTGTTCTCGATGAAGCAGATAGAATGCTTGATATGGGATTTGTACACGATATGAGAACCATAATGAAAGGTATGCCAAAGGAAAAACAGGTGCTTTTCTTTTCAGCAACCATTTCACCGGATATAGAAAAATTAATTGCAGAATTTTTAAAAAATCCGATTAGAATTTCTGTTAAAACACAAGACGTTGCAAAAAACATTGAACAAGATGTCGTGCGTATTAAACAAGGAGAAAATAAAACGGATGTGCTTTGTGGACTTTTGTCTAACAAAGAATTGAATAAAGTTTTAATTTTTGGACGTACTAAACACGGAGTGGAAAAACTTTCAAAAATTCTTTGTCAAAAAGGTTTTAAAGCCGAATCAATACACGGAGATAAGACCCATGGCAGCAGACAGCAAGCTCTCAGACTTTTCAAAGACAATCATTCCCAGATTCTCGTGGCAACCGATGTTGCAGCTCGCGGTCTTGATATTGCAGACATTAGTCACGTCATAAACTATGATATTCCTGCCACAAATGATGATTATGTTCATCGTATTGGAAGAACTGGCCGTGGAACAAAAAAGGGTAAGGCAATTACTTTTGTAGAATAAAAACCCGCTCGGATATGTATAAAGAATAACTTGACAACTTACTGACATATAGGTAGTTTTGTAGTAGACCTAAACGTTAGGAGTTTTAAAAAACCGCAAATTATAGCGGTAAGTACAAAGGAGGGATAGAAACGATGAGAAATGAAAAATTGTGGTGGATTGCGAGAAATAACTGGGTCAAACTAAGTTATAATCAATATCCCGGCCGAGGAATCGTCATCGGCACAAGCGAAGACGGCCGTTACGCAGTCCAGGTGTACTGGATAATGGGCCGGAGTGAAAACAGCCAGAATCGTGTCTTTAAGTGTGAAGGCGGACGGCTGTTCACTGAAGCAAAGGATCCATCAAAGATGAAAGACCCACGTCTGATCATCTATAACGCGATGGCTGAATATGCTGACAGCTTCGTGGTCAGTAATGGCGACCAGACCGATACCGTCATTGAGGCCTTGCAACAAAACGAATATGTGGACCTCAGTAATGCTCTGTGTCAGCGCCAATACGAGCCGGATAGTCCAAATTTCACTCCCCGAATCACCGGAATGTGTATGCTGATCGGGGGTGGAGAATATTCTGCAGAGCTCTCTCTGATTCGGAAGTCGGAATTCATCACCGAAAAGGATGGGAGTTGCGAACGTTTCTATTACGAGTATGGACAGATCGTTCCCGGTTTCGGTTTCTGCGTCACGACTTACAACGGCGACGGAAATCCTTTACCGGCGTTTACCGGCGAATTATATCCTTTGTCAATTGAAGGAAATATTGACGACGTGGTCAAGGCATACTGGAAAGTCCTCAATGAGGCAAACCGAGTCTCGCTTGCGGTAAAGTTCATTGATCTCGCCACGAGAAAATCGGAAATCAAAGTGATCAATCGTTAATGAGTTGCCACTAACCCGCTCTTGGGGTTAGTGGCTTTTTTATTTGCATATTTTTTAAGCAAGTTGTATTATATAAAGACTAGCTAAGAAACCGACAACACGGTGGAGCTTGGGGAAGAAAGTCGAAAGACAAGTAGAACCCTATAATGAGCAAAAAGTGAGGTGGCACCGCGAACTCGTTCGCCCTCGCAAGAATCAAAATTTTGTTTTGGTTTTTGCGAGGGCGTTTTTATTTAATAAATATATGGCTATCAAACCAATCTGCAATAAATGTAAAAAGGAACTAAAAGAATTTGGTGGGATACTTCTGAGTCCTCCGAATAAAGATAATAGAGTTAAAAAATATCATTTATGTAAGACATGTTTTAATAAAATAGAACAAGAAATAAAATAATATTTGTCCCGTTAGAAATTCAGCTAACTTAAATAAAAGATAAAAAACATTATGGAAAATAAAAAAGAATTAAAAAAAGATGATAGTAGTAAAATTTCTTTTGGGATGGAAACAGGAATTTATAAACATTCAAAAACTGGAAATTTATATAAAGTTCATTTTATTGCCAAACACTCAGAAACTCTGGAAGATATGGTGGTTTATGAAGCTTTGTATAAAAATGATAAGTCAAAATTTTGGGTAAGACCGATTTCAATGTTTAATGAAATTGTAGATGTAAAAGGTCAGAAGGTTCCAAGATTTATTTTTATAAAAAAAGAATAAAATGAAAAAGAATTTAAAAAATACAAAACAAAAAACAACTGATTTTTTGTTTGAAGTGGGGATGCTTGCAAAGACACCAAGAAGTGGATTTTTCTTTCTCGGCAGTGGGGAACAGAGTGTAGCAGAACATATAAATAGAGTTTGCTACATCGGATTTGTTCTAGCAAATATGTCAAAAGATGTAGATCAATCAAAAATCTTAGAAATGTGCTTATTCCATGATTTAGCTGAAGCCAGAGTTTCTGATTTAAACTATGTTCATCAAAAATATAATAAAAAAGACGAAAAATCAGCTATTAAAGACCTGACCTCGGAGTTATCATTTGGTGATAAAATAAACAAGATACTTCACGAATATGAAACAAGAGAAAGTTATGAATCTAAATTAGCCAAAGATGCTGACAATCTAGAATTGATACTTTCACTTAAAGAACAAATCGATATCGGCAACTCAAGAGCAGCATCGTGGATAAAATCATCTGTTTCGAGACTAAAGACAAAAGAAGCACAAGATTTAGCAAAAAACATAATTGAAACAGACTCAGACCAATGGTGGTTTGGAAACAAAGATGACAAGTGGTGGATTACTAGAAATAAGGAATAAATAATTTAATAAATAATATGCAAAGAACATATTTAAAAGAATTGAGAGAGAAGGTTGGGGAAGAAGTTTTAGTAAAAGGCTGGATAGATGTTAGACGTGATCACGGTAAACTTATTTTTATTGACCTGCGCGATATGTCCGGAAAAGTACAGATGGTCGCTTTACCAAGTCATAAGGGGGCTCATGAGGTAGCAAATACTGTTCGTCCAGAATGGGTTGTAGAAGTTACGGGAAAAGTGAATGCGAGACCAGAAAAAATGGTGAATAAAGATGAACCAAATGGTACAGTAGAAATAGAAGTATTTGATATTAAGGTTTTAAATGAAGCAAGTGTTCCTCCTTTTGATGTTCGTGGAAGCGGTATAGAGATTGGAGAAGACACTAGACTAAAATACAGATATATAGATTTAAGGAGACCGAGAATGCAGAAAAATATAGTTAATAGAGGAAAGGTTGTACAACTTGTCAGAAACATACTAGAAAAAGACGGATTTACGGAAATAGAAACTCCTAGTTTGACTATAGCCACAGCAGAAGGTTCAAGAGATTTTATTGTACCTTCAAGATTAGATCCTGGAAGTTTTTATGCTCTTCCTCAGTCCCCACAACAATACAAACAACTTTTGATGTCTGCAGGTTTCGAAAAATATTTTCAGTTTGCCAGGTGCTTCCGAGATGAAGATACAAGAGGTGATAGACAGCCAGAATTTACACAAATGGATCTTGAAATGAGTTTCGCAACAGAAGTTGATGTGATGGCAATAAACGAAAAAGCGATTATTGAAGTCGTGCAAAAGCTTTATCCTGAAAAAAAAATACAGCAAATTCCTTTTCCTAAAATTCCTTTTAAAGAAGCGATGGAAAAATACGGAAGTGACAAACCAGATATAAGAACAGATAAAAATGATCCAAATCTTCTAGCTTTTGCTTGGATAATTAATTTTCCAATGTTTGAAAAAGGAGAAAATGGAAAGTGGACATTTACCCACAATCCATTTTCTGGGACAAAACCAGAATGTTTAGATGATTTAATGAATAAAAAGAATATAGAAAAAATTGTTGCCTCTCAATATGATATTGTGTTGAATGGATATGAAATGGGTGGTGGTAGTATTAGGAATCATAACCCAAAAGCTCTTCAAAAAGTACTAGAAATAATGGAATATAATGAAGAAAAAATTGAAAAAGAATACGGTCATATGTTAAAGGCTTTGGGTTCCGGAACACCACCACACGGAGGTATTGCTTGGGGATTAGATAGAATGATTATGCTTCTCGAAAATGAACCAAACATTCGCGAAGTAATTGCTTTTGCTAAAAATGGAGAAGGGAAAGACTTAATGATGAATGCCCCCGGAAAAGTGTCCCCCGAACAATTGAGAGATTTAAAAATAGAAATTAAACAAAAAAAATCATAAAAATATGGAAAATTGTATTTTTTGTAAAATAATAAGAGGAGAATTGCCCAAAGTGACTCTTTGCGAAAATAAAAAACACATAGCAATAATGGACTTAAATCCAAACACAGAGGGAGTAACTTTGGTTTTGACAAAAAAACATTTTGACAGCGACGTAACAGATATGGAAGATCGTGAATATTCCGATTTGATGTTATATGTAAAAAGAGTTGTCAAAATACTTGAAAAAGGCTTAAAAGTAAAAAGGGTGGCAATAGTAGCAGAAGGGTTGGGGGTAAATCATGTGCATATTAAACTTTATCCAGTTCATGGACTGGAAGAAAAATTTGTTGAAACGTGGGCAAAAGAAAAAGTATACTTTGATAAATATGCGGGTTATATCTCAACGCAACTTGGCCCTGAATTTTCACTCGAGGAAAGACAAAAAATTGCCGATAAAATATTAAAAAATCAATAAATGCAGGAAAATTCTTTCAAAATTAAAACTGAAATCTTTGAAGGACCACTGGACCTTCTACTTAGTTTGATTGAAAAAAGAAAGCTTTTGATAAACGACATAGCTCTTGCACGGGTGGCAGATGATTATATTTTATACTTGCAAAGCCAAGAAAATTTTCCAATGAAGGATACTGCAAACTTTTTAGTAGTTGCTACTACCTTACTTCTGATAAAATCAAGATCGCTTTTACCTGGATTATTTATTACAGAAGAAGAGCAACAAGATATAAATGAGCTTGAGGCAAGACTAAAGATATATAAAAGAATAAAAGAATTAAGCGTAAATATAAAAAATCTCTTTGGGAAGAAGCTTATTTTTTTGCCCGAACAAAGAAAATTCGAACCAGTTTTTTCTCCGGATGAAAGCATGACAAAAGAAAATATATTTTTCGCAATTAAAGAAGTTATTAAAAATTTACCGAAGGCAAATTTTATACCAAAAACAAAAGTTATAAAAGTCATAAGTTTGGAAGAAGTTATAGAGAACTTAACCAAAAGAGTTAAAAATTGCTTAAAGATGAGTTTCAAAGATTTTTCCAACATGGGAAAAGTGGAAAAGGTAGATGTAATTGTAAGTTTTCTAGCAATGTTGGAATTGGTAAAAAGAGGTATAATAAACGCCAATCAAGAAAAAGAATTTTCGGATATTCAAATGGAAAATAAGCAAGTTGGAGTGCCGATTTATTAGATTAATTTTAGTTTTTAGTATTCCCTTCGTGAAACGACCTAAAGTGTCTTAAGTCCGGACAAAGACACTTTAAATCATTTCTCTACGGAAATACTAAAAAATGATTGCAAAAAAATGGAAAACGGTGATTTAGAAAAAAAAATAGAAGCGGTTCTCTTTTGGAAAGGGGAGCCGATGAAGATAAAAAAACTTGCACAAGTTTTTAACAAAAAAGAAGAAGAAGAAGTTTTGGAAAGTTTAAAATCTTTGGAAAACAAACTTATAGACAGGGGGATTGTCCTCTTATTTAAGGACGAAGAAGTTACTCTTGGAACTTCAAAAGATTCTTCGGAAATTATAGAACGATTAACAAAAGAAGAATTAGTGAGAGATTTAGGAAAAGCGGGGCTAGAAACACTTTCTATCATTGTTTATATGGGCCCTATATCAAGAGCCGAAATAGACCTCGTGAGAGGTGTACAATCCAGCTTTATATTGAGAAATCTGACCGTAAGGGGGCTAGTGGAGAGAATTACAAACCCAAAAGATCAAAGAAGTTTTCTTTATAGACCGACATTTGATCTTATTTCATTTCTAGGAATTTCAAAAATAGAAGATATGCCAGAATTTGTAGAGGCTAAAGTTGAAATAGAGAAATTTAAAAATGTTGAAAAGGAAGCCGAGAGAAAATTGGAAGAAACGGAAAATAAAGGGGAAGAAATAAAAATTAACATAGTAAATGAATAAAAAGGGAATTGTAAAATTAACAGCAGTTTTTTTGTTTGCCTGCATAGTATTGGGTATAGTTTTTGTTTTTTCCAAAAACAATAATCCTCAAATAATTAAGACTGAAGGGAAAAAAGAGATTTTTTATCCAAAACAAAAACAGGTAACCGCGGATTTGAATTTAATTTCCACGACAACCTCCTATTTTTCTGTTTTTATCGGAAAGGATGGAAACAGCAAAATCCTTACTGAAAAATATGAGAAAACAAGGAAGAGAATAGCTAGCATTACAAAGTTGATTTCTGCAATGGTAATAAAAGATAATTTGAAAGACGATGATGTCATTACAATAAGCAGAGAAAACACTATGGATTCAGGGAATTTTGGAAATTTTAGAGAAGGAGAAAGTTTTTTTGCAAAGGATTTAATAAGAGCGGTTCTTATTCCTTCCGACAACGTAGCTGTGAGAGCATTCGCAGAAAAAGTCGGTAAAGAGGATTTTGTCTCGCTTATGAACAGAAAGGTTCTTAAGATAGGAATGAAAAATTCTTACTTTTCCAATCCTTCTGGATTAGATTACCCACCTTATGAATTTGATTTTAATTATAGTACTCCAGAAGATGTAGCACTAGCAATTTTTTATATAAACAATAATTACCCCGATCTTTTAAATTTGATGTCTTTGAAAAAAACTGAGATTTGCAATATAAAGGGAAGCAACTGTAAAATATTTTTATCTACTGATTTACTTTTAAATTCACCGGATTTTCCTTTTAAAATAATGGGAGCAAAAACAGGGGATACGCTGCGTGCCAGAAAAAATTTGGCTATGATTATCGAATCCCCAGAAAACCAAGGGATAATTATAAACGTTATTATTGATTCACTGGATCATTTTGCCGATATGAAAAAACTTACAAACTGGGTGGTAAACTCTTATAGTTGGAAATAAAAAGAACAGTAAGTCTCGGGATATTTTTTGCTTTTGGTTTTTATATTATTTTGTTATAATCATTTTATGATATCGTTAGATTTGTTAAAAATATTTCTTCCTTCCATAATGGCCTTTTTTATAGGTATTTTTTCAGCACCGATCTTGTCCAATTTTCTTTACAAAAATAAAATGTGGAAAAAGAAAGCCAAGACAATAGCTCTTGATGGATCAGGAACTCCAATTTTTAACCAAATGCATTCAGAAAAAGAAACAAATACGCCCAGAATGGGTGGGGTTCTAATTTGGGTCTCAATCATCATCACAACTCTCGTTTTTTGGCTCATTGCTCATTTCTTTCCCTTTGCCGATAAAATTGACTTCCTAAGCAGAAGCCAAACATGGATACCTATTGCCGTTTTACTTCTCGGAGCAATCATTGGTCTTATAGATGACTATCTCGAAATACAAGGTAAGGGAGGAAATCTTGCTGGCGGACTTTCTTTAAGAAAAAGGCTTTTTCTAATCGCCATAATCGCATTTTTGGTTTCTCTTTGGTTTTATTTTAAACTCGATGTTTCTTCGATCGGAATGCCGTTCAGGTTTCCAAATTTAGAGCTCGGATGGCTTTTTATTCCTTTCTTCATTATTGTTATGCTTGCAATTTATTCAGGCGGGGTAATAGATGGCATAGATGGACTTTCTGGTGGAATATTTGCTTCTATCTTTTCTGGATATGCAATCATAGCATTTATTCAAAACCAGATAGATATTTCTGCTCTTTGTGCCGTTATAGTCGGAGGAATCTTGGCCTTCCTCTGGTTTAATATTCCACCAGCTAGATTTTATATGTCCGAAACTGGAAGTATGGCTCTTACAATAACACTTGTTGTTATTGCTTTTATGACAGATTCGGTTGGCGATGGACACGGAGTAATTGCTCTTCCTATTATAGCATTTCCTCTTCTTCTCACGAGTGCTTCTGTTATCATACAACTTCTTTCAAAAAAGTTTCGTGGAAAAAAAGTTTTTCTTGTGGCACCTCTACATCATCACTTTGAAGCAATAGGATGGTCAGCCAGCAAGGTTGCTATGAGATATTGGATTGTCGGAATTATTTTCACACTTTTTGGAGTAATATTTGCGCTTTTATAAAATGGGGAGAGAAAAATCAGATAAATTTTTTCTTGGAATATTCATAGCTCTTTTAGCGTTAGGAGTCTTAGCCTTTTTTTCAGCCTCAATGGGAATATATTCCAGCAATTCGGCAAAGTTCGCAAGAATGGCTTTTACTCATATTTCCGTTGGACTTATTGCTGGTACCATAGCATGCTTTATTGTCTCAAAAATAAATTATAAATACTGGAAAAGATATGCATTACCTATTTTTGTCCTTTCACTTATTTTTGCATGTTTAGTTTTTGTTCCTGAAGTAGGACAAACAATCAACGGGGCTAGGAGATGGATAGATATTTTTGGTTTTTCAATACAACCTATAGAATTTTTTAAGATAGGTATACTAATTTTCTGGGCAGCTTGGCTTTCTTTTGTAAAAGATAAAATCTCTAACTTGTTGTACGGTCTTATCCCTTTTGTGGTTTTGGCCGTAATTGTTGGAACAATTTCACTTTTACAGCCAGATACAGACGGCTTTATCCTAATTATAGGAACGGCCTTTGCTATGTATCTTATTGCAGGAATAAAAATCAGAGATTTTATCATTCTTTGTGTCTTGGGTACAATTTTTATCTGCGGTTTTATTTATACTAAACCATATTTAAGAGACAGAGTTACAACTTTTTTGAATCCAAAAGAAAATAGTCTTACAACCGGATATCAGGTGCAACAATCTCTCACAGCAATAGGTTCTGGGAGAATAACGGGTAGGGGATTCGGCCAAAGTGTACAAAAATTCAAATATCTTCCAGAATCAATCAGTGACTCTATCTTTGCAGTATATGCTGAAGAATTCGGCTTTATAGGTACTTTCATACTTCTCCTTTTGTTTATCTTATTTGCTTTTAGAGGATTAAAAATATCCCTCAATTCAAAAGATTATTTCGGTGGACTTTTGTCGTTCGGAATTGTTATACTTATAGTGTCACAATCTTTTGTGAACATAGGATCAATGACTGGGATAATACCGCTTTCCGGTTTACCGCTTACTTTTTTCAGTCACGGAAGTTCCGCAATGCTTTCTTCTATGATAATGGTCGGAATAGTTTTGAACATATCAAAATACAAAAAACGAATAAATTAACAAAAAAATGAAAATATTATTAACTGGTGGTAGTTCTGGCGGTCATTTTTATCCGCTTATTGCTGTCGCGGAAGAAATCAACGAATTAATAAAAGAAAAAAAACTAATAGAAGCGGAGATATTTTTTATATCCGATTCTCCTTATGATAGTGAGGCTCTTGCACAAAACAACATTACTTTTATTAAGAATCCCGCCGGAAAAATGAGACGATATTTTTCCATATTGAACTTTTTTGATTTTTTCAAAATAATATGGGGAACATTTTCTTGTCTTATAAAAATATTCTTCCTGTATCCAGATGTTATTTTTAGCAAAGGCTCAGGTGTGAGTTTCCCGGTTTTATTTTCGGCTAAAATTTTGAAAATACCAGTAGTAATACATGAGTCAGACAGTGTGCCGGGGAAAACAAATCTTTGGGCAGGAAAATTTGCAAAAAGAATTGCTGTTTCTTATAAGGAAGCGATGGAATATTTTGATAAAACAAAAGTTGCTTATACAGGAAATCCTATAAGAAAAAGTATCCGAAATTTATCAGTTCTCGAATCAAGAGAACTTTTGGGTCTTACGGAAAAAATTCCAACGATACTTATTCTGGGAGGGTCTCTGGGGGCACAGATTATAAATGAAGCTATTATACAAATCTTGCCGAGACTTGTAGAAAAATATTATATTATTCATCAAACTGGCAAGATGAATATCGAAGAAACGATAAAAATGTCCGGGGTGGTACTTTCTGAGTCAAAATTAAAGGAAAGATATAGACCATATGACTACTTAAATGATCTAAATTTGAGTGTTGCTGCCGGTGCATCAAATCTTGTCATTTCTAGAGCCGGTTCTACTATTTTTGAAATAGCAAATTGGGGAATTCCGAGTATTATAATTCCAATCACAAATTCTAACGGAAACCATCAGAGAGAAAATGCTTATAATTATGCAAGAAGTGGAGGTGCTATAGTTATTGAAGAAGCAAATTTAGAACCAAACATTCTTCTTTCTGAAATAGATAGATTGATTGAAAATCCAAGCCTTTTAGAGAAAATGTCCCTTGGAGCTAAATCTTTTTCAAAAGATAATTCTGCTAAGTTAATAGCTGAAGAAATAATAAATATAGGATTAAGTCATGAAAAATAACGAAAATATTGTTTTAAGATTTCCTCCAAGTCCGACAGGACTTTTTCATATAGGAAATACTCGAACGGCTCTTTTCAATTATTTTTTTGCCAAACAAAATCAAGGAAAATTACTTTTTAGGCTTGAAGACACAGATAAAGAAAGATCTAAAGAGGAATATAGCTTAGATATTGTGGAAGGTCTTAAATGGCTAGGTATTGAATTGGATTTTAATAACATCTATAAGCAATCAGAACATAGTGACACATATAAAAAATATTTAGAAAAAATGATAACGGAAGGCAAGGCTTATATTTCCAAAGAAGAACCCAAAGAAGAGGGTCAAAGAAGTGAAGTTATTAGATTAAAAAATCCTGGTAAAAAAATTATATTTGAAGATATGGTTCGTGGAAAAGTGGAAGTTGATACAACAGAACTCGGAGATTTTGTTATTGCTAAAAGTATTAGTGAACCGATTTATCATTTAGCTGTTGTGGTAGATGATTTTGAAATGGGTGTAACTCATATTATTCGTGGAGAAGATGGAATATACAACACACCAAGGCAAATCCTGATACAAGAAGCATTGGGATTTTCTAGACCTATTTATGCACATATACCTTTTATATTAAATGCCGATAAATCAAAACTTTCAAAGAGAAATCAAGGAGAATCTGTATCTTTAAAATATTATAGGGAAAATGGATACCTGCCGGAAGCTTTAGTAAATTTCTTAGCCTTCATTGGCTGGAATCCTGGTGGAGAAAGAGAAATATATTCTATGGATGAGCTTATAGAAAAATTTGACATTAAAAAAGTCCAAAAATCCGGCGGTATTTTTAATCCAGAGAAGCTCTTGTGGTTCAATAAGGAATATCTCAAAAAATTGCCAAAAGAAAAATTAAAAGAGGAAATTAAAAAAAGATTGGGGAAAAGCATGCAAGATGAAAATATTTTGGATAAAATTACTCCAATAATCACTGAGAGAATAAATATTTGGTCCGATATAGATAAAATGCTTGAAACTGGTGATATCCAATATTTTTTTATTGCACCAGAATATCTTCCTGAAATGCTCATTTGGAAAAAAGAAGGGATTAAGGAAAAAACGAAAGAAAACCTTATTTCAGCCAAAGAATTGCTTGAAAATGAAAAGACAGAAGATCTTAGTCCAGAAAAAGCAAAAGAACTTTTGTGGAACTTGGCTGAAAAAAGAGGAATGGGGAATGTACTTTGGCCTATAAGGGTCGCTCTTTCCGGTAAGGAAAAATCTCCAGACCCTTTCACAATAATAAGCATCCTTGGAAAAATTGAAACCATAAAAAGACTGTCCCGTGCTATAGATAAACTCTCTTAAAATGGCAAATTGTATTTCAAAAAAAACTACCATAGTGGTCTTATCACTTTTGGTTTTTTTAATTTTCACAAACAATGGATTTTCCATGACAGAAGAGGAGCTGAAACAGAAAATAGATGCAACTACAGCAAGTAAAAAGGTTTTGGAGGATGAAATAGCACAATATCAAGCTCAAATTAAAGATATAGGAGATCAAGCAAATACTTTGGCAAATACACTAAAAACACTGACAACAAATGAAAAGAGGATAAACGCTCAAATAAACTTAACCAAAAAAAATATTGAAATAAAAAATCTGGAAATACAAAATTTAACCTTTGATATAGGGAAAAAGGAAATAAATATCGAAAATAATCTTTTAGCAATAGGGGAGTCACTCAGAGGAATAAGTGATGCCGATTCCGAATCTCTTATAGAAAATCTTTTAAAATATGACGATCTTTCTGATTTCTGGAGTAAAATAGAATATGACTCTCAATTCCAAGAAAGTCTCAAAAAAAATACTATGGAAACAAGAAATATCAAAAAGGACCTGGAGTTGGATAAAAAGGCAAGTGAAAATAGTAAAAAGACCCTGTTAGCGTATCAGAGTGATCTCAATGACCAGAAAAAATTGCTACAAATAAATAAAAATGATACAAACACCCTTTTAGCTGCCACAAAGAATAAAGAATCAAACTATAAAAAAATATTGGCTGAAAAACAAGCACTCAGTGATGCGTTTGATAAAGAACTTGCACAATTTGAATCAGAATTAAAACTTGTCATAGATCCGGGTAGCTATCCGAAATCAGGAGAGGGGATTTTATTTTGGCCTCTTGATAACGTATATATAACACAGAAATTTGGTTACACTGATTTTGCAAAAACTTCAAAAATATATTCCAGAGATTTTCATAATGGGGTGGATTTTCGAGCCGCCGTTGGAACAAAAGTAAAAGCTTCTTTAAGCGGAACGGTGGAAGCTGTCGGAAATACAGATTCCGTGTGTCCTGGTGCTTCTTATGGCAAATGGGTCTTTATAAGACACAATAACGGTTTGGCCACAATTTATGCACATCTTTCACTCATAAAGGTCTCGGCAGGTAATGAGGTCCAAACAGGAGACGTTATAGGATATTCCGGTTCCACAGGTTTTTCTACTGGTCCACATCTTCATTTTACGGTTTATGCAAGTCAGGGAGTAGAAGTAATGAGCAAAAAAAGCGCTGTATGCAAAGGAACTTATACATTACCTGTAGCAGATGCGAAGGCATACCTTGACCCTCTACTTTATTTGTAATTTTGGTATAATTAGGGGATTATAAATCAATCATTGTTAAATTATGAAAAATAACAAAAAAAGAGGTTTTATTAAGATGATTATCATTATAGTTATCGCGCTTATCGTCCTTGGAGCGTTAGGCTTTAATATAAAAGACATAATAGACTCAGAAAAAGTTCAGACCAATCTACATTACGTTTGGAATTTAGTTATAGTGGTTTGGGATAATTTTCTCGCCGCACCTGCAATATGGATTTGGAATAATATAATTATTGGACTAATCTGGAATAATATTTTCAAGATCATGACTCTTGGTTCTCAAAGTTAATAAATTAGGAGGGAAGACCTTCTTTGTATGATAGCCCGAAAACCTTATATGTAAGTGGACGCAAGATATATTGTGCGACATGGTATATATAAGCAAAGCCCTTCTCCCCCGTGATGAACCATATGTACAAAAAAATAAAGGTCATCTCTTCAGGAGAGATGACCTTTTCTTTCTCTTAGACTCCAAATTCAAACGTTTTCGAATTCAAAATATGATTCTCTAACACCCGAATATTCCTGTTTGAACCGAGCCCATCCATTTATTATCCTCTTTCCATTTAGCACAGCCGGTACAAAAAGCTTGTCTGCCGGCATCATATCCAGTGCATCTATCTCTTTCGGGTTGAACCAAGTAGGACTTCTCATTTCTTCGGTCGCTTTTGGCTCTCCCGAAAATTTTCGACACACAAAAACATGTACTCGCCAATCAAGATTCCCGGAAGGATTGAAAAAGAATACATGACCTCTCGGTTCAAGATTCGTTTCCAAGAGAAGTAACCCATGATCCGTTTCTTCGTCTACTTCTCTTACCGCAGCAAATTTAGGAGTTTCTCCTTTCTCTATGCCCCCTCCATAACCATTCCATTTGTTCCAAGCCACTTTGGCTTTAGAAGACTTTTGAGCTAAAAGAACCTTACCATCAGAGCGTATGAAGAAAACGAGGACTCCTTCCATTGTTTTCATGTCACTCTCCTTTCTTTTTTTATATTACACCTCCAAAATCCAAAAAACAAGCAAAAAATAAGAACCCGTTTTAAACGGGTTCTTATTTTAAAAAATTTATTATTTGGATGCTAAAACTTTAACGTGTTTTTGAGCTATTGTTTCTCTCCAACACTTTGATGATGATATCCAAGGTTGACCTCCTTCTTTATCATATAGCCATTTGGCATATTGCATATTACCTTCAGGCGTTTCTAGGTCAAATCCGAGTTCGAAAGCCTTTTCTGCATGATATTTCTCGTTGATCTGCATAAGCCCTATATCTGCGCTATTAATCTTTCCTCTGAGCACTTCACCATCGGCATTGTAATGCCTCAAGCCAGACTCACACAAAGCTATATCCAGAAGAATTGGATCTTCTTTAAAAATAACTTTTGCTCTGTCCACTATCTCCTTTTTTGTTAGCGTTATCTCTTTTTTCGCCTCAACTTTGTTAACCAACGGTTCAGACACTGTTTTGTCTGAAGTTGTCGCTGGCCCGCCATAGAGCGATGTCATAACAAGGATAACTGCTGTTGTAAGTTCTATCATATAATTAAAAATCAAGCTACGCGCCTGATTTCTTATATACTAGCACCTTTCATCTTTCTTGTCAAGCTTTTAACACACAAAAATGACCCCGTCAAACACATAAAAATGGCTTGGCTGAGCCATTTTTTACTTGATATTCTCCCCTATTTATGTTCTAAATTTTATCATCTTAACCCATCACATCCAGAAGCTGGGGTTAGACCCCTAGCCTGAGCTTCTTCCACACTATTAAACCAGATCTTATTCTCTTCTTTTATACGAATAACCCCTGAACACCATGGAAAATAGTACTTTGTTCCAGATTTTGAGGCGACAATACTCCCCTTTTCTGCCACAACCGCTTGTAAATTGGAATCCGATGAGACATCGATACCACTTGGATCAAGTCCATTCCACTTATAATATTCTTCTGTTTTTATTACGGAAATTGGGGATTTTTTCTTTTCATAATTAGATAACTTTCCTAAAGAAAAAGCTAAGGTGGCAACAAGAAAAAAGAAAATTAATAAAAATAGTACTTCTGGCATTTTATCCACACCAAAGTAGATATTGACCCTATCTACAAAGAACTTCTTTTGCCACTTGATTTTTTCCTTTAAATCATTTATACTCATTCGCATTAGTCATTGTAGCAAATCCGTTTCAAAAGCGGAATAATTATTCAAAAATATGGCGCATAAAAAAGCAGCGGGTTCCTCAAAAAATGGTAGAGATTCAGGACCACGATATCTTGGAGTCAAGGTAAACAATGGTGAATTGATCAAAACCGGACAAATAATCTTAAGACAAAAAGGCAGAGACGTCCTCGCCGGAAAGAATGTTTCTGTGGGTAAAGACCACACTCTTTTTGCTGTGAAAGACGGTACAGTGGAGTTCAAGACTGCGAGAAAAACGAATTTTGATTCTACTATTACGAGAAGAGGAATTGTGAATGTAAAATAATAAACAAGCTAAAGAGCGACCACCTAACGGTGGTCGCTCTTTAATTTTATTAAAAAATTTGGACCCACCATACCGAAGTATGGTGGGTCCGCGTCATTCAAAAGGCCTTGCCCAATGTGCTGTAGGGCTAAGCCACCGCCGCGCGCAGGTCTTTCGTTGCGCCGTGAATCGCCTTGTCCGCATCGTGGATCATCTCCGGAGGCCCTGTAAGGGCCGAATGCAATTTTTTCATAGAACGCCGTCCTTTCATACCGCATTCTTTGTTGCCGTACTAACGGGAGGATTTGCCATGCAAAATTCCACTGACCACAACAATCATCTTGTCTTAAAGAACAAATTTGGGTTGTGACGTAATTCAACTCCTTTCTTTTGGACTGTTTTGAACGGCTCACTCCCCCTTCCAAGCACTAAGAATATCATGATATTGTCATTATGTTTAATAATAAGTTATCCACATCCTCTATTGACACATATTTACTTTTGCTTATATGATTATGTTATGCATAAAAAATATGCACAGCTTAATAGAAAATATATGTCCGATTGTGTCGGCTCTTTTGCCACACCAATTTGGAACAGATGTTTTTTGTCTAGCCGTGATATTTTTTAAGACCCATACTGGGTATAAATCTCTCTCAATATATTAATTTAAAGAGATCACGGCTCGACGAAAGCCGTGATTTTTCGTTTAGCATCAGCATTATTTATATAAGCTGATCGTTCTTTCAAAACCCAAAATTCAAAAGGAGGAAAAATGATTCACTAGTTCGGGAAACTCGAGTGTCCTTAAACGTTCGCGAAAAAAGGTGAACTATGAAAAAACTGAACCGCATCGTTCTCTTGTATTATGTAGTGTCCGCACTTACTGCCGGTGGTATGGGATTTACTATGGGGGTCTATAGTAATTTTCTGAGATCAGCGGGACTAGATGAATTCTGGATAAATATGGTGAATGTCTGTTTCTTCATGACAATCACTGTATGCGAGATTCCAACGGGTCTTTTTGCCGATATATTCGGACGAAAAGGTTCTTTCATAATCTCATGTTTTTTGGAAGCCATTTCATTTGCAATTTATGGTTTTTCAAAAAATTTTCTGGGATTTGTCATTGCAGAAACGACCCTAGCTATCGGAGGAACATTTGCAAGCGGAGCACTTGATGCTTGGCTTGTGGATGGTCTTAAACATGCTGGGGAAAAACCTGAACTGTTAAAAATATTCTCAACCCGCAGTCTTATATCGAGGATATTAGTAATAGGAACAGCGTTTATCGGGGGATACATTGGAGATATGGGTCTTAACCTCCCTTTCTTTGTAGCTAGCTCCTTTTACTTTGTTTGCGGTATTGTCACAGTAACCTTTATGAAAGAAATTTATTTTGAAAAAACAAGATTTTCTTTTGTAAATGGATTAAAAGAAATGAAAAAGACTTTGGAAAGAAGTGTTACTTTTACAAAAAGTGACAACAATTTCCGATTTATTTTGATCATTAGTTTTATCCAAATGTTTGCTGTAATGGCTCCAAATATGGAATGGCAAAAGATTTTTTCAAATCTTGGCTTCACAAATTCCGTAAATGGAACTATCGCTTCATTCATCAGTGTGACAATGATTCTCGGAGCATTAATCGCAAGAAAATCAGGAATTTTTGTAAAAAAAGAGAAGAAATCAATAATGCTTATACAAATTCTTGTCGGGGCATCAATTGCTCTAACGGTCTCTTTTGTAAGTATTTATCCGATTTTGCTTTTTTTCTTCCTGCACGAATTAGGAAGAGGGATGTCGGGCCCCATCATGGAATCATTCACACAAAATAGTATCACATCATCGAGAGAAAGGGCGACGCTTTCTTCTTTTCTATCAATGGTAGGACACTTTGGGGGAGCTCTCGGACTTGTTGTTTCTGGACTTATTGCAAAATATGTCGGAATCCCGACTGCATGGGTTGTGTCTGGGTCTTTCTTGGTTTTAGCCACAATTATTGTGACAAAAAATAACAGAAAGGAATCGAGTTAGTCAAAGGGCCGTTTGCGCAGACGCAAACGGCCTTTTTATTGTTTATTTTTATTTTTTTCCTATTATATCTACAATAAGTTCAAGCTGCCTATCCCCCACCGAAATTTTGAGTTTATGAATACCAATTTCTTTAATTGGTTTTTTGAGATCTATGGATTCCTCAGAAATTTCAAGACTGGTATTTTTTTTGAATTCCGAGATAATTTCTTTTTTGTGAACTCCCGCAAAAAGATGTCCTATATCATTCGTCTTACCAACAATTTCCAACTTTCCATCTTTAAGTCCAGTAATAGCTTTCGTATAAGCATTTTGTGTTTGTGATAGTTCAATCAAGCTATTTTTGTTTCTTTCTTCTATCATCTTGATATTACCAACAGTTGCCTGAAGTGCTTCTCCTCTTGGAATAAGTTTATTTAATGCCAATCCATCTGAAATATCCTTAATTTCAAATTTTCTTCCCACTTTTGCTACATCTTTTAAAAGTATTATTTTCATATGATTTTATATTAATATAGAAATACAAAAATTTAAATCTGTTTTAAATATCTTACAATTACAACCCCCGACCCACCAGCTTTTCCTGTATCAACAAATGAATGCCCTCCACCTCCTCCTCCACCACCAGTATTTGCGATACCAGCAGTTCCTGTGTGGTCGGTTGTTCCACCTTGTCCTTCACCTCCACCACCTTGACCACCAACTCCCCAGTTATTTGGTTGTGTTTGATTTCCGCCACCGCCACCGCCAAACCAACCGGCAGGAGACCCACCTACGCTTGCAAAGTTAACGAAATATAATCCTGCTCCTCCTACTCCAGCATAACCTGATACTTTTGTTCCAACTGCACCTGCCCCTCCACCACCGCCACCTGCATATGGGGGTGCATCATGACCTGTCGAACCATCATAACCCTGCCTTGGAGGCCCAACGGTACCATTTCCTTTTGCTGTATTTAATCCGCCACCTCCCCCAGAACCACCGTTACTAGCAGCACCTGTTCTTTCCCATCCACCCTTACCACCACCTATGGAAGTTATAGTTCCAAAAACAGAATTACTCCCATTCACAGTAGAAGCTCCTCCCGCACCAACAGTCACTGAAATATTTCCTGCAGCTGTATAATTTGTATTATTGATAACTCCGCCTCCACCACCTCCACCAGCATTCCATTTTCCTCCCCCTCCTCCCCCTGCTACAACAAGCACATCAGCAGTAAGAGAACCTGATGGAACTATGAACGTGTCGTTTCCAACTGTTGTAAATTTGTGGATACAATAATTTCCTGATGTGGTTTTTGTGCCACCAGTAGCAGGACATTCAGATGAAATCGTATTTGTCCAAATAGCAATTACTTCACCTATCTCCGCCTGTGGAGCAGTAAGGACAACCTTGTTATCAGAGTCCTTCATGACTTTGTAACCAGTACCATTAGTAGTGGCATAGACCTTGGGAATGAAGTTGTTGATGAAGGAGAGGGTGGAACCTTGGGGGTCAACGGGGATAGAAGTGAGATAGGTTGGTACTAGTGGTGAAAGGTCGATGAGAGTACCACAGTCTATACCTGATGGATATGGGAGGTTACCGGTATTACAGATTTCTGTGAGGGTGGTGGGTGTAGCAGCAGGATAGATGTAGTGGTCTATGAAGTACTGTTGCATTGCTTTGTGTATTTCGTTCAGATTGAAAGATCGTTCTGTATTACGTACTGTGGCTAACTGCTTACCTGGGTTTATTGCTACTACCACTATACCTGCCAGTACTGCAATGATGGCTACGACTAGGAGCATTTCGAGAAGGGTGAAACCACGAGTATATAGCTTACGGTAGGACATAGATTAAAATATAAAAATTAAATTAAGTATTAATCGTTATTATAACAGATAGTATAAAAAGTAAAAGAAAATTAGCTTGAAAGAATAGTTACCTTTTTATTTGTCTCCATTCCTCTATCTTTTTATGATCTCCTGACAAAAGTACTTTAGGAACTTTGTATGTTTTGCCTTTATATTCTAAAATTTCTGGTCTTGTATAATGAGGATATTCCAAACCATTTTCTCCTAAAGCCCCTTGCTTTTCTTTTTTCAAAGTTAAATTCCAATGTGATTCTTCCTTCAAAGATTCAAGACGAATTACCCCTGGTATAAGTCTTGCTACGGCAGAAGAAACTACCATTGCTGCCACATCTCCATCAGTCAAAACATAGGGTCCAATGGAAATTTCCTCGGCTTTCAAAGCTTGTTTCACTCGCTCATCAATACCTTCATAGCGACCGGTAATAAATACGATCTCTTCATATTTTTTTGCCCAATCATAGGCAATTTTCTGGTTGAATTGTTTTCCTTTTGCAGAAAAAACAATGATTTTTATTTTTTTGCTTTTTAATTTTTTTTCAACCTTTGCAAAAGCTCTCAATATCGGTTCCGCCTGCAACACCATTCCGGCACCTCCACCATATGGTTTATCATCTACCCTCTTATACGGTTTATCATTTTTCTTTTGGGATTTAGTTGGCGTCACAAAGTCACGAGGATTATAAAAATTAATATTGAGTTTTTTGTTTTTTATGGCACGGCCTAAAATTGACTCATTCAAATATGAACCAAAAATTTCAGGAAATAATGTAACTATATGAAAATTCATTTAACTTAAAATACAATAAAAATAAGAAAATAGCAAAAAAAGAGAGGGGGAATGTTTCTGAATGATCTTTGTCTGGACTTAAGATCAATTCAGGAATATTCTCCCTCTCTTTTGTTTTTATAACTAAATTTTAGAAATTGAGATCTGCCATGGCTTCATCTACTGTTTTTGAAGATTTCATTTCTGGCTTTGGGCTAGAACTAATTTCTCCTCTCGTGCTTCCTTCTGGCTCATTGATCTTCAAGTTCACTCTTGAGTTGTTTTTCATTCCCACAACTCTGAGAAGTGTTCTAATAGCCTTTGCTGTGTTACCCAATCTTCCAATGACTTTGCCCATGTCGGCGTTATCAACTGTAAGAGTAAGCAGAACTCCCATCTCATCAACAGTTCTTGTAATAACCACTTTTTCAGGAACATCTACAAGAGCCTTCACAACATACTCTAGAAACTTTACATCGTTTTCTGACATATTTTTTTAATTTTTTTCTTATCATGCAGTAATTTCGACCAGAATATTAATTTATACTGCCTAGAGAAATAATAGCATATAAATAAAATGCAAACAAGAATAGATAAAACAAAAAGGCGGAATAGTTTAATTTTTTTGAGTTGGTTCTGGTCCAGACCAAAAAAATTAAACTATTCCGCCTTTTTAATATTATGCTTTTGGAGCCTCTTCTATTTTTCCTTCCTCTTTAGGAGCTTCTGGTTTTTTGTCTTCAGCTGGCTTTTCTTCTTTCGGAGCGTTTTTTGCAGATTCTTCTGCCTCCTTGGCTTTATTAGCGTTAATTATTTTATTTTTTGGTAAAACGTTTATCTTTTTTCCGGTAATAATCTTTTGTTCAATAAGAAAGTTTCTCACAGTTGCAGAAAGTTGAACACCTTTTGAAATCCAATGTTTTACCTTTTCTCCATCAACCTGACATATTCCCTTCCCTCGAGCATCATAAGAACCAAGTATTTCAAGATATCTGCCACTTTTTGTGCTATTTTTTGAATCCGTGAGCACAATTCTAAAAGTTGGCTCGTGAACTCTCCCTACTCTTTGTAATCTGATTATTAACATAGTGAACATACTAAACGAAAAATCAAGAAAAGTCAAACTTTCAAAAAAGATTGCCGAAACAAAATGAATTAAAAGTGTCTTTGTCCGGACTGAAGACACTTTTAATCATTTTGTGGAGGTAATGTTTTTTGAATAAGACAAATCAACTTTTTTGTGATATTATCAACAAAAATGATATGAAAAATCGCGAAAAGGGAGAATCTCAAAACAAATTGTACGAAGGAACTATTTTTATAACGGGCAAGGGTTTAGGGTATGTTACCCTGCCCGACTTCAAAGAAGACATAGAAATTAAAAGCGATTTTTTGAAAAGTGCATGGCACAAAGATACTGTGCTTATTTCCCTATCTAAAGCCAGTAAAAAAGAAAGAACTCAAGGAAAAGTAGAAAAAATCCTGAAAAGAAACAAAAAACTATTTTCGGGAACAGTAGAGAAAAAAGAAAGTAGCTTTATACTCATACCTGACGATAAAAAAGCTAGAACCATAATAAAAATTACAGAAGGAAACCCCCAAAATAATCTTGGACAAAAAGCATCAGTTTTCATCACAAATTGGGGAGAAAATAATAAAGAAGCCGAAGGTAAACTTCAAGAAATTTTTGGTAAAAAAGGAGACAATTCAGCAGAAATGAAGTCCATTCTCTCTGAAAAAGGTTTTGAATTTACCTTTGAAAAATCTGTAGAAAACGAAGCAAAACAAATAGATGAAAATTTAAAAAAGATCTGGCAAGAAGAAAGTAGAAAAAGAAAAGATTTCAGAAATACTCTGACTTTTACAATAGATCCGAAAACGGCAAAAGACTTTGACGACGCCATATCATTCAAAAAAATATCTGACGATAGATTTGAAATAGGAGTTCACATTGCAGATGTTTCTTTTTACGTAAGAGAAAAAACAGAGATGGATAGAGAAGCAAGGAAAAGAGGTTTTTCAGTATATTTACCGGACAGAACTATTCCAATGTTACCTTCAATACTTTCTGATAACCTTTGCAGTCTAAACGAAGGCGAAGAAAAGATGGCTTACTCTGCAGTCTTTGAACTTGATAAAAATGGTAAAGTTCTCTCTAGATGGTTTGGCAAGACAGTCATAAAGTCAGCAAAGAGATTCTCATATGAAAGTGCACAAGAAATTTTGAACAGCAAAGGGCAAGGAAATATTCCTAAATTTCGCTTAAGCCCGGACAAAGATCATTCGGAAACATTTCCTCGCCTTTACGGTGACAATTTCTTTTATGAGCTCAACACACTGAACCTAATTGCCAAAAAACTTCAAAAAGACAAAATAGAAAAAGGCGCTATTGATTTTGAACATGAAGAAATAGAATTTGAAATGGATCAAAATGGAAAAGTCTTGTTCATACACAAAAAAGTCCGTCTGGATACACACAAACTTGTTGAAGAATATATGTTGCTTGCAAATAAAGAAGTTGCACATTTTTTATACAAAACAATAAAGTCAAAAGGATTCAACTTCTCACCGATTTTTAGAATTCATGATATTCCAGACAAGGAAAAAATTACTGAGCTCTCGCTTTTTGTTCATGCCCTTGGACATACTCTACCTAAAAATAAAGAAGGTGGAGTATCTGGCAGAGATTTACAGATGTTATTTAAAAAAATAGAAGGAAAAGATGAGGAAGCACTTATAAAAACAACTGCTATTCGCTCAATGTCAAAGGCTGTTTATTCTACAAAAAATATCGGCCATTTTGGGCTTGCATTTGAATATTACACACACTTCACTTCCCCTATCAGAAGATATCCGGATCTTTGCATTCATAGAATTTTAGAAAAAGTAATAAATAGAGAAACCCTGACGAAAAACGATTGGGATAATTATGAAAAAATTGCAAGTGAAAGCAGTCAGAACGAAATCCGTGCGACTGAAGCAGAAAGAGAAGCCAGAAAATTAAAACAAATTGAATTCATTTCTTCCAAAGTAGGACAAATTTTTGATGGTTCAATTACAGGTGTTACAGAGTGGGGTATTTATGTAGAAGAAAAAGAAACAAAAACTGAAGGAATGGTAAAACTTTCAAGTATTGGTGATGACTATTATGTTTTAGACAAAAAGAAGTACGCCATAATAGGGCAAAAAACAAAAAAGAAATTTGCTCTTGGAGATAAAGTAAAAATAAAGTTAGTTGGTGCGGATGCCGATAAAAAAACAGTGGATTATAAGATAGTTGGGTAAAAAAATAACCGCAAGCTTGTCCTCTGACAAACTTGCGGTTTTTGAACTTAGATCAGTGAAAGATCGCCGTATCAATGAACTTTTTTACAAGAGCGACTGCTTCGGGAATCGTGTGGTGATTCAGCCAGAATCCAAGATCCAGGCTTATTGTTCCTCCTCCCGACGATTTCCTGTCTGGAGTAGGTTTTGAACCGCAAGAATTTCCAAAGCGTTCTCTCAAAAAAGAGCAAAGATCAAGCGAACTGTCGGTTGAACGTGCGCTTATTCTTACTTCCCTTTTATCCTTGAGCATTGCCCACACAATCACAAGCGATACTCCGTCCATTCTGATTAAGAAATCGGCGACCGTAGAAATATCATCGCTTTCCTTGGACTCAATCGGACCGATATTCGTAATCAGGTGTGCCCCGTGCCGGCAAACATTCTCAAGCGCCAACTTCATGTTCATATAATTAGAATCATGAAGAGGGTAATTAAACATGTACATGAGCTCTTGCTGGTCAGAAGCCGAAGCTACTTTTCCATAAGCCACGAGATCTCTATCTGTGAAAGCCGTGAGACCAAGGGTATCTGTGTAGATACCTATGGCCAAAAGAATTGGTATAAACTGGTCTACTTCCCCAATTTTAATACCGCATGCCTCACACAGTTCTAGAACAAGAGTGCTTGAAGCTCCTATCTTTTCTATCAAAACGAATTTATCATCCGCATCGGCGATATCTCCCCCGAAATGGTGATCTACCACAATTATCGGACAAAGTTTTCGTCCATGAAGACATCTGCCATCAACAGTCATGGAAGAATCGACAAGGACAAGATTTTTAAAGTCATCCTCTTTCATCTCCGATACTGGACGCATCCTATCGTACAAGCCAAGATGATTGCACAGTGTAAGATTCTGTCGGTGACTTATGGTCCCGGCAAAGAAAATCCTAATTGTACAATTTCCACGGATACTGCGAATGAGAAAAGACATCGTAAAGGCCGATGCCAGAGCATCTGGGTCAACCTGTGTCATCAAAATGTTAACGGTTGATCCTTGTATGGAATTTACGATCTTTTTGAACTTTTCAACAACTGTTGTTGAAATACTCATAGTTTTCTTTCCTTTCTTTTTGTTTTTTAAGCGACTATCCAAAAATAGAATATCATAAAATACAAGAAAAAGCAATACTTATAATAGGAGGATTATTTTATTTCGCAACATTTACTGCTTCATCAAATTGGATTGAGAGAAGTTTGGATACACCATCAGAGCCCATGGTAACTCCATAGATCACGCCGGCTCGAGACATTGTTTCCCTATTGTGTGTGATGAGAATAAGTTGAGAGTATTTCGCAAGACTATCTATCATGTCCCCGTATCTTCTGGAATTAGCTTCATCAAGGGCCGCGTCTGTTTCGTCCAAAATAATAAATGGCGGAGGGTTAACCTGTGACACGGCAAAAATAAGAGCAATAGAAGTAAGGGCTCTTTCTCCTCCCGAAAGCATTATGAGACCTTTTATTTTTTTCTTTGGTAAAGAAACTTCAATTTCAAGTCCTTCACTCTCTTCTTCCTCTTTCTCTTCAATTTCGTCTCCCTCATCTTCCACTTCAATTTCCAAATCAGATTTCTTTTTCTTTTTTTCTTTTACAACAGATAGAGAAGCTGTTCCCCCACCAAACATCTTACTGAAAAATTCTTGGAACTGAACATTGATTTTTTGTACACCAATTTTAAATTCTACAGTAATTTTTTCATCAAGTTCTTTAATTAAATTCTTCAAAGCTTCAGAAGATTTCAGGAGGTCTTCCAGCTCTCGTTCTAGAAATCCATCTCTTTCGGTAGTTTCTTTGTATTCTTTTACAATATCATCTCCACCGGCTACTCCAGCGTCTTCCAGACGAATTTTAATTCTTTCCATCGCTCTTTTCCTTTCTAATTGTGCTTCTCTTCCTTCTTTGACTATTTCATCTTGAGAAAGTGGCGTTCCGTCCTCTTTTGTAGGCCAGAAATCCTTGAAGTATAATGCGGAAGCTCCAACCAAAATTCCAGCTTCTTGAAATTCTCTCTTGAGTTCTTCTTCATCTCTTCTCAGATTATCTTCTCTCGTCTTCAATATAGATAAAATATTCCTTAATTCATTCTGTTCTGCAATAATTCTGAAAACTGCCTTTTCTGCATCTCTATTTGAATCTTTTTCCTTTTCTATTTCATTTTTGACAAAAGTATATTCCTCAGAAAACTCTGTTTCTTTCTGTTTGATGGAAGAGAGTTTACTTTCATATTCATCTTTCTGTTTTTCTAATTTATTTACTTCTTCTTTCAGATCATCCGTTGAACCATCACTTTCATTTGCGTATTTTTTAATAAAATCAGAAAAAGAACTTCTGACAAATGAGAAGAATTTTTTAATTTTTTGAATATCTTCAGAATTTTCTACTTCTTTTATCTCTAAATCTATTATTTTGGATAAATTCTCCACGGAAGAAAGCTCTACTTTCCTGTCTTTTAAGGAATTTGCTTCATCTTCTTGTTTTTTAATTAGTCTAAGAACTGATGAAATTTCTCCTTCAACTCGGCCAATATCTCTCATCAAATCATCTTTTTCTTGCCTTATTTCTTTTAGTTTGTCTTCTATATCAATAATCTTGCCACTTTTTTCATCCTTGGACTTCGATTTTGCCAAAATACTTTTTGCCTCGGAAAGTTCCCTATCTAGTTTCTTCATCTTTTCTTCCGGATTTGTCTTATTTTCTGAAATACTTTTTTTCTCAAAATTTATATATTCTTCTTCCCTTCTAAAATAATCATGATACATTGAGCGAAGTTTTTCTTTCATCAAAACCAAGCCTTCAATTTTTTCAACTTGTTTTTTCAAAAACTTTATATGCGGAGCTATTTCTCTCCTTAGAGACTCAACCTGTTTTATATTTTCATCCGTTTTTACTAATTTTCTCGCACTTTCTTCTTTTTTATATTGAAAAATTTTTAGACCAAGTGCATCTTCTATCATTTCTCTTCTCTCTTTTATATTTGCATTCAAAATTTTGTCTGCCTCTCCCTGAGAAATTATTTGATACCCTGAAGCCCCAATGTTTGCATTCGCCAAAAGTTCTATGATATCTTTCAATCGCACCTGACTGCCGTTTATATAATATTCACTGGAAGAATCGCGATTTACCACTCGTTCAATAGAGACTTCATCAAAATCTACATTCAAAATCCTTTTTGTGTTATCAAGGACAAGTTTGACTCCTGCTCGACTTGCTCTTGAAGAATCTTTTCCGCCATTAAAAATCAAATCCTCGGCACGTTTTCCTCGTAAAGATTTGATAGATTGTTCACCGAGCGCAAATCTGAACGATTCGGCAACATTGGATTTACCGGAACCGTTTGGACCAACAATAGCGGAAATAGGCGTATTAAAATTTAAAATACTTTTTTTACTGAAAGATTTAAAACCTGTAATTTCTATGCTTTTTAAATACATACCTATAATTAACCTGTTAATTCATTTATCAGCTTTTCTATATCGCCGTCTGGAGTATCAAGTTCCATAAAATCAGGTGATGTATCCGGGGTACTACCAGCTAAGATATGCCAAAATAAAAAGTCAGATGGTTTTAAATTCATTGATTCGATTTTTTCCTTTAATTTTCCTGATTTCTCAAATAATAAGCTCAATTTTTTTGCCGTTGTGTATCTTACTTCTCCATGATCCTCTACATCCCTTAAAGGTTGTGAATAAAGAAGGTCTCGTTTTGATTTTAATTCAGCGATTTTTTTATATCTTAACGTTTCTTCCGATTCTTCTGGCAATATTGGTTGTTCAAAATTCATATTTTAAAATTATTGTTTATCCCAACCCTTCTTTATAAGCGCTGTTTTTGCCGCTTCTTGTTCTGCTTCTTGCTTTGATTTTCCTGCTCCGATAGATACAAGTTCTTTGTCTAAGTATACTCCAACTGTAAAAATCTTGTCGTGATCCGGGCCTTCTTCCTTTATGGTTTTATATGACGGTGTAACATTTTCATTTTCCTGCGCAGCTTCCTGAAAATTACTTTTTGCATCCATCCACGCTTTCTCTGCTACTATATTGTCTATCAAATGAAATATGTTTTTGGAGATAAAATATTTGGCTGTCTCATAACCTTGATCAAGAAAAATGGCTCCAATAAGCGCCTCAATGGTGTTTGCCAAAATAATTTGTCTTGCTCTGCCGGTATCTTTTGCTTCACCTTTTGAAAGCAAGAGAAAATCATTCATTTTTATTTTTGAAGCCGCCTTTGACATTGTATCCGCATTTACAAGAGCTGCACGATAAGAAGTAAGATCTCCCTCATTTTCATCAATATATTTATTATATAAATATTCGGTAACTATAAGCTCCAGCACTGCATCCCCTAAAAATTCCAATCTCTCATTATGTACAATCTCCGAGTCTTTGTGTTCGTTCAGATAAGATCTATGCGTAAAAGCCTGCTTCAGTAAATCTTTGTTTACAAAGTTAATTCCGATTATTTCCTCAAATTCTTTGAAATTTTTCATATTGTTTTTACAGGGTGGTTTTCTAAGATAGTAATCGCTTTTGTGATAATTGGCAAGATGTCATTATAAAAATTAAGACTCTTTATTTCTGAAAGAGAGAACCATTTTGCATCATCAAGACCCCCGCTCGTGCCAAGTTTTAAATCTTTCATTTCAGAACTTGCAAGAAAATATTTAACCTGCTTTCTCATCTTACCTTCTTCGGGATGATTGGCAACATATTCATTTGATTGTAACTCGTCTTCTACTACGACATCAATGCCGAGTTCTTCTTTTATCTCTCTTAAAAGACCCTCTTTAGGCGGTTCATCCTTTTCAAGTCGGCCTTTTGATAGAGTCCATCTTCCAAAAACATCGTGAACAAGAGCAAGATAAATTTTGCCTTCTTTTTTTGCATAGACCACAGCGCCAACAAGAATTTTTATCGGCATTTGTTCAAACGGACAATTTTTATTATTTTTCTTGGAAACTTCATTTTTCCCAGGTTCTCCAAGTTCTTTATAAATAGTACCCAGAACTCCATTTACAAATCCGCCACTTTTGTCTCCGCTAAAGGCCTTGGCTATTTCTATCGCTTCATTTATTGCAACTTTTGCCGGAACTTCTTTTCTATCAGAAAAAAGAAGTTCATAAAGTCCTATTCTTAAAATATTTCTATCCACAATAGAAATTTTCTCTATTGGCCAATCAGGTGCGGCTTTGCAAATAATATTATCCAGATCGGATTTTTTACCCCAAACACCAGAAAAAAGAGTTGTGGCAAAAGATAAATCATCATTGCCACCGCCAAATTCTTCTATATTTCTTTTAAGAGATAAAAGAGAAACGTCTTTAGAAAAACCTCGAAAATCGCTTTCGAAAGCTGTTTGTAACACTATTGATCTTGCAAGGTGCCTGTTTGCCATATTTTACTTATCTGTCCGCCCAAGGCGGAAAAGAACAAAACTAAAATAAAAACTACTTCGTTACTACTTTTTTATCCTCTTTTTTGATTTTTTCTCCTTTTTTAGGTTTAACTTCAAAAACAATGACTTTTTTGCCGTTGTATTTTCCACAATTACCGCAAACTCTATGATTGAGTCTGGACTGTCCGCAATCTGGACACTTCGTCAAAGAAGCGCTTTTTAAAGCGTGATGAGATCTAGTGCTTCCCCTTTGGGATCTGTTGTGTCGCATTCTGTTTACCATAATGCATTCAATACTATCATATTTGCAAAAAAAGTAAACTGCAAAAACGCAATCTTATGACCAAATGTTCTTTTGAACGCTTTTAGATTGCGAAGCTATTAGTGAGAAAGAATATTTGGTCATGAGATATAAGTATTTAATTCAAATAATTTCGTAAAAAACATTTTCTGTGTTCTACGCAAATTCCATTTTTTTTAATTTTTTCACAGTGCATTTTCGTGCCATAACCTTTATGAATTTCAAAACAATATTTCGGATATTTTTTTGCCAATTTGCACATAAGTGCATCTCTTGTCACTTTTGCCACAATAGACGCAAAAGCTATTACCCTTTCTTTTTCATCCCCCTTTATGATTGTTTTTTGATTTTTATATTTCTCAGGAGCTTTCAGACCCCCGTCAAGAAGAACTTTACAATCTTTTGGATTTAATTTTAATTTTTTTAAAGATTTCTCCAGTGCTTTTTTTATTGCAGGTACTATACCTATTCTATCTATCATTCTTGAACTTTCAAAAGAAACTGCAAAATTTACTTTTTTATTCTTTTTTAATTCTCTTAATCTGTAAAAAATTTCTTCCCTTTCCACAGGCTTCAGTTTTTTTGAATCTTTTACTTTTCCAAATTTCTTTGCATTAAATTTTATAGGCATTACAAAAGCACCTACCGTCACCGGCCCTGCTAAAGGTCCCCTCCCCACTTCATCTATTCCTACAACATATTTTATTTTTTTTGATAGCTTTTTATTTCTCATCTATATATTATAATGCTTATATGTCTAACTTCATACATTTACACACCCATTCACATTATTCTCTCCTGAATGCCCTCCCAAAAATTCCGGAGCTTGTAAAACAAGCAAAAGACTCCAACATGTCGGCTCTTGCACTTACTGACAATGCAAACATGTACGGTGCAATTGAATTTTATAAAGAATGTCATAAACACGGCATAAAGCCAATTATCGGTGTAGATTTTTACGTAGCAAACAGAACCAGAAATGACAGACAAAGCGGTCTTGATAACAAACGCACAAGACTCGTCCTTCTCGCCAAAAATGAAATCGGTTATAGAAATCTTATCAAGCTCGTAACACTTGCAAGTATTGAGGGATTTTATTATAAACCGAGAATTGATAAAGAACTTATAGAGAAATACAGTGGAGATATTGTTTGTATAATACCTCAATTTTCTGGAGAAACGTCAAATGCCTTGAAAAATGGCGACAACGAAAAAGCGAAAAAGATTACAGAATGGTATAAAAAAGTTTTTACAAATGACAATTTTTTCTTTGAAATAGCTCATCATCCGGAGATAGATGGACAGGAAAAATTGATGGGTCGAATCGTAGAATTGGCAAAAGAAACCAATTCAAATCTAGTCGCTTGCCATGATGTTTATTATCTTGTTCCGGAGGATAAAAAAGCACGAGATACTTTACTTCAAGTTAATACTGCCACTGATTTTTCAGATAGAAATTCAGACAGTTCTTCTGAAGATTTTTCCTTCATATCACAAGAAAAAGCTTCCGAATACTTTAAAGATTATCCCGAGGCTTTAACCAACATAGAAAAAATAACGGATATGTGCAATTTGGAATTGAAACTCGGTTCTTGGGTTTTTCCATCTTTCAAAGTGGAGAGTGGACACACGCCCAATGAGGAACTTCGCCACTTGGCATATGAAGGTCTAAAGACTCGTAGAGTAGAAAAAACAGAAGAAGTTGAAAAAAGAATTGAATACGAGCTAAAAGTTATCGGTGATAAAGGTTATGCCCCTTATTTTCTCGTGGTAGCAGACCTCTTGAGATTTGCTTCAGAAAATAATATCTATACAAACATCAGAGGTTCTGTCGCAGGATCCATCGTTACTTATCTTACAGGAATTACAAAAGTAAACCCGATAGAATACAAACTCCCCTTTGAAAGATTCTTAAATCCGGAAAGACCTTCTGCTCCCGATATTGATATGGATTATGCCGACAATCGTCGTGACGAGGTCATAGAATATGTTAAACAAAAATACGGCAAAGAAAATGTCGCGCAAATAGGAACTTTCGGAACAATGATGGCCAGGGGTTCAGTACGAGATACTGCTCGAGCAATGGGTTTTCCTCTCCCTCTCGCAGATAAAATCGCAAAACTTATACCGATGGGTGCACAGGGTTTTCCGATGACAATAAATCGAGCTCTGAAAGATGTTGATGAACTCAAAAAAATGTACGACGAGGACAAAGATGTTAAGACCATCATAGATATGGCAAGAAAAATAGAAGGATGCGCAAGACACATTTCTGTGCATGCTGCCGGTGTCGTTATCGCTCCAAGCCCTCTTACGGATTTTACTCCTCTCCAACTTGATCCAAAAGGAGAAGGAAAAATTATCACCCAATATGATATGCATGCCATAGAAGACGCCGGGCTTTTGAAGTTTGATTTTCTTGGAATTAAAAATCTTTCTATTCTCGCAGATGCTGTAGATCGTGTAGGGAAAATTGAGAAAATTAAAATAGATATTGAAGCAATTCCCTTAGATGATAAAAAAACATTTGAAATGCTTGCCCGAGGTGAAACGTCTGGTCTATTTCAACTTAATGGTTCCGGAATGACAAAGTATCTCAAAGATCTTAAACCTACGACCATACACGATATAAATGCAATGGTTGCCCTATATCGTCCGGGACCGCTCGAATCTATCCCGCAATATATTGAAAGAAAGCATAATCAAAAACTTATAAAATTTCTTGATCCGAGAATGAAAGAAATCCTTTCGCAATCATATGGAGTTATTACTTATCAGGATGACGTTATGCTTATCGCAATTCAGCTCGGCGGATATTCTTGGCTTGAAGCAGATAAGCTCCGAAAAGCAATGGGAAAAAAGATTCCAAAAGAAATGGAGGCTCAGAAAGAAAAATTACGAGAAGGATTGATTAAAAACGGAATGACAGAAAAAAAAGCAGATGAGTTGTGGAAACTGATCGAACCATTCGCTGCATATGGTTTCAACAAAGCTCATGCTGCAAGCTACGGTAGAGTGGCATATCAAACCGCATATTTGAAGGCCAATTATCCGGCTATTTACATGTCCGCCGTACTTACAGCCGATTCCGGTGATATAGAAAAAATTGGTGAATTTATTACCGAATGTAATAGAATGAAAATTCCCGTACTTCCACCGGCCATAAATGAAAGTTTTGGTCCTTTCACTTCCGTAAAAACTCCTGGAGAACCAGACAGAATTCGTTTTGGACTTACAACAATCAAAAACTTTGGAGAAGGAATCTCAAAAATAATCATCCATGACAGAAAGAAAAATGGAAAATTTAAATCTCTCATAGATTTTTTGGATAGAATTGTCGATAGAAATTTGAATAAAAAATCTCTTGAGGCGCTTATCAAATCTGGAGCAATGGACGAATTTGGCGAAAGAGGTCAGATGCTTGGAAATGTTGAAAATCTCTTAAAATACAACAAAGAAGCAAGTCAGAAAGACAAAAATCAAGATTCTCTCTTTCTCGGTTTTTCAGAAAATGAACACCATGGTTTTAAAATGGAGAAAACCGAACCGGCAAGTATGAAAGAAAAACTTGCTTGGGAAAGAGAACTTCTTGGCCTGTATATTTCCGGTCATCCCCTAGACAGATACAAAACAATTTTGGAAAAACAAAAAATAAGCATTAAAAAAATTAAAGAAGAAACAGAAAGCGTGAGAAAACTTGTTAATAGTGGTTCCCCTATCGGAGGCCTCATAGAAGAAGTACGTCAAATCGCCACAAAAAATAACGATCAAATGGCTTTTGTAAAAATTACTGACCTAACCGGCACAATAGAGACTGTAGTTTTTCCGAGAACTTTTACACAATACAAAGACATTCTCATTCCAGACAAATGTGTTGCGATTGTTGGAAAACTTTCCGATAGAAATGGTGAAATAAGCATCATTATTGATAAGATGAAAGCTTTAGAATAAAAAGACCCGCTCGTCATCACACTTAAGTGATTAAAACGAACGGGTCAAGAAACAAAGAACCTTGGGTTACTGATACCCATGAATGGATAACGTACCTGGAACAGCTGGGTCATTCGTAACATCATAATGGTAATTCGTGTTCATGGTCCATGTCTGCGACCACGAATAACCAGTATTTATTGCGATGGATATCGCAAATGACCCACTGAATGGCCAACTTCTCTGTTGGCCTAATTCAACGGAATTGGTCGTACCATTCACTACGCATGTTAACAAGTACGAAGAGTTGTTCGAAACAAACACCTTCGTATCCTGCACGGGCAAAGGAATGACTGTAGCGGAAACAGAAGCACTTGCTGTCTGTCCTCCGGAAACTACAGTGACCGTTGCCGTCTTCAAACCGGAACTTGAATATGATTTTGAAACACTCTTCGTGTTTCCAATCAAACCGTCAGTTCCAGCCCAGGAATATGAATAGCCACCCACTCCTCCGGAAGCCGAAGCATTCCAGATAATTGGATCCCCAACATTTACAGTTGATGGGGTCGCCGAACAAGCAACAGTGAGTGGAGGAGGATTTGTGGTTGTACCTTCGTTTGAAAGATACAAATACCACATTCCGACAGATTCGTTATAAACCACGATATCTGTTTTTCCATCACCATCATAATCTGCCATGATAGGCTCGTATCCAGGACCTCCGAATTCTCCCGAAACGAGAGAATAATTATTCCCAGATAGTAATATCTTCCATTCTCCTGTCGTTTGATTATAGATAGTGGGATCCGTCTTCCCATCGTTATCAAAATCTCCAGACACGGGTTGGAATCCCGAACCTCCGAATGTTAAGCCCTTCAGCTGATAACCATCTGAAGACGTGAGAACCTGCCACAAACCTGTTTGTTTGTTGTAAATTGCAGGATCCGTTTTTCCATCTCCGTCATAGTCACCCGAAACAGACTGAGATTCGGGACCACCAAACTGCCCTTGCAGTATGATAGGCGCCGAATTGACTGTTGCACTGACTGCGACAAAAACTGCGAGCACTGAGAATAAATGTTTCATTGGCTCTTCCTTTCCTTTTTGAGAATGATGCAGTTTTGAACTATTCAAACACCAATTCCATTCCTTTCCAAAAGAGGTTTTCAGAGAACTTTCCATAACTATAGTAACAAATATATTATGTTTTTGTCAAGTATTAACCAGACACAAATAAAGCCCCCGAAAATCAAATTTTCGGGGGCTTCTATTTCAAGAATTTAATTTAAATCTGTTTTAGATAACGTACGATTACGATACCAGAACCACCTGCACCACCAACATAACCTGGCGCTGCTGCTCCTCCGCCACCACCACCAGTATTAGCAACACCAGGGCTTCCATTTCCAGTACTATTACCGTTTCCACCACCGCCAGCGCCACCGGTTCCTGCAATTGTGCTATATCTTGAGTCTGAGCCGCTTCCACCACCACCACAAAACCATCCGACAGGAAAACCTCCAACAGAAGCAAATTGTGAATACTCTAATCCAATACCACCATTGCCAGCAGTACCACTAATACCATTGGCACCAGTTGCTCCTGCACCACCGCCTCCACCTGGCCAGGCGATGTATGTTACGATACCGTCTCCACCATTATTTCCTTGTCCTGATGTACCAAGACCGTGCACACCAAGTCCAGAATAACTACCGCCACCTGAACCTCCATTGCCTCTTGCGCCACTACCACCGCCTATTGCTAATAAAGAAAAAGCCGAAGAATTACTTCCTTGTGTTTCAGCTACACCTCCTCCACCTACTATTATTGTATTTGAGCTAGATGCAGAAAGGTTTGAACTATATAAAACCCCGCCAGCTCCGCCTCCTCCACCACGATTAGACATAGCCCCTCCCCCTCCTCCCGCCACTACCAGAACATCAACAGTAAGAGAACCTGACGGGATTACAAATGTATCATTTCCAATTGTTGTAAATTTATGAATACAATAATTTCCTGATGTAGTTTTTGTGCCACCAGTAGCAGTACATTCAGGTACCGTTCCAATTCTAATCATAACACCTAATTCTGCTTGAGATGCTGATAAAACAATTTTATTGTCAGTGTCCTTCATGACTTTGTAACCAGTACCATTGGTAGTGGCATAGACCTTGGGAATGAAGTTGTTGATGAAGGAGAGGGTGGAACCTTGGGGGTCAACGGGGATAGAAGTGAGATAGGTTGGTACTAGTGGTGAAAGGTCGATGAGAGTACCACAGTCTATACCTGATGGATATGGGAGGTTACCGGTATTACAGATTTCTGTGAGGGTGGTGGGTGTAGCAGCAGGATAGATGTAGTGGTCTATGAAGTACTGTTGCATTGCTTTGTGTATTTCGTTCAGATTGAAAGATCGTTCTGTATTACGTACTGTGGCCAACTGCTTACCTGGGTTTATTGCTACTACCACTATACCTGCTAGTACTGCAATGATGGCTACGACTAGGAGCATTTCGAGCAAAGTAAAACCTTTCTTTAGATTTCTTTCTCTCTCTCTCTCTCGTAAAACATTTGTTTATTTTAATTAATAAAGCTTTTACCTTTTTGGAATTGGGTTATATGTGGGTATTATACATGTATGGGGAAGAGAGAACAATAGATAATTTTTTACACAATTTGACATCCAAAAATTATTAAACTATTATGTACATAGTAGAAATTGTTGCGACTACCAATCGTGAAAAATACAATTTCTTTCATAAATGAGTCCGCTCTAGGCGGAGAAGTCGGGTGGAACCGCGATCTGAATCGCCCCGACAAAAAACGAATTATCGTTTTTTGTCGGGGCGATTTTTATTAAAAATAAAATCAAGATTTATGGAACAAGAAAAATTAAATAAAATAAGACACTCACTCGCCCACTTACTTGGTGGAGCTGTAAAGGAAATATGGCCAGACGTAAAAATTGCTACCGGGCCTGCCATAGAAAACGGATTCTACTATGACTTTGATTTTTCAACTCCAATTGTAGAAAAAGATTTAGGAAAAATTGAACAGAAAATGCGCGAGTTAATAAAAAAAGTAAAATCTTTTGACAAAGCAGAAATTTCCAATAAAGATGCCAAGAAACTTTTTGCAGAAAATCCTTATAAACTTGAACTTATTGATGAATACACAAAAGATGGTCAAACACTTACAACTTATACTTCTGGAGACTTTACGGATCTTTGTGCCGGACCTCATGTGGAAAGTATGGATGAAATAAAAAATAGTGCTTTTAAGCTCGAAAGAATTGCGGGAGCATATTGGAAAGGTGACGAGAAAAACAAAATGCTTACAAGAATTTATGGTCTAGCTTTTCCTTCAAAAGAAGAACTTGTTGCTTACGAAACACAACAGGAAGAAGCAAGAAAAAGAGATCATAGGAAACTCGGAAAGGAATTGAAATTGTTTACAATTTCAGATCTTATCGGAGCAGGTCTTCCTCTTATGCAACCAAAAGGAATGATAATAAGAAAAGAGATAGAAGATTATCTATGGGATTTACATAAGGGTAAGGGATACGACCGAGTCTGGACTCCTCATATTACTAAGAAGGGTTTATATGAGACTTCCGGACATGCAGCAAAATTCGGTGAGGAACTTTTTAGAGTAAAAGGTGGAGATGAAGAATTCTTTATGAAACCAATGAATTGTCCACATCATATGCAAATATTCTGTGATAATCAATTCTCTTATAGAGATATGCCGGTTCGATACTTTGAACCAGCTACTGTTTACAGATATGAAAAAGCCGGACAATTGTCTGGACTTACAAGAGTCAGATCTATAACTCAAGATGACGGACATTTGTTCTGCAGAGTATCCCAAATATCCGAAGAAGTCAGCACGATAGTTGGAATTATAAAAGAGTTTTATACGACTATGAATATGATGAATGGATACTGGGTTAGATTTTCGGTTCGTGGAGACGACAAAAGCAAATATCTTGGAACCGATGAGGTTTGGGACAAAGCAGAGGGAGCTTTGGAAAAAGCTGCAAAAGAAAATGGATTAAATTATAAAAGGATAGAAGGTGAAGCAGCATTTTACGGACCTAAATTAGATTTTATGTTCAAAGATGCAATCGGCAGAGAACAACAACTAGCCACAATACAATGTGATTTTAATTTACCAGAAAGATTTGATCTTTCTTTTGTAAATGAAAAAGGAGAAAAAGAAAGACCGGTAGTAATACACAGGGCCATATCCGGATCACTGGAAAGATTTATGGGGGTTATGATTGAACATTATGCCGGTAACTTCCCTCTCTGGATGTCACCTGTGCAAGTAAAAGTGATTCCAGTAAGAGAAAACCACAATGAAGAAGCAAGAAAGATTTCTGACATACTGAAAAAAGAAGATTTCAGGGTAGACTTTGATGATAGCGATGGAAATATGGGGAAAAAGGTTAGAGATGCAAAAAATAACAGAGTTCCCTATACGGTTATTATTGGAGACAAAGATATCTCAGCTAAAGTTGTAACAGTAGAGAATAGAGACAAAGGAAGTCTTGGACAAATGACCTTGGAAAAATTTGTAGATATGATAAAGAAAGAGAGAGAAGATAAAAAGTAAACAAAAAGGGAGAGGAAATGTTTCTGAATAAGCTTTGTCCGGACTTAAGCGAAATTCAGGAATATTTCCTCTCCCTTTTTATTTATTAAATTTACAAATCTTTCTCCCCTATTGCAATCCATTCACCAGCAGGTGTACCTTGTGCTTCTCTAACACTTAAAATTATCGTTTTGGTAGCTAGATCAATATTACCATTATGAAGTAAACAATTTTTTGCAATACTTATTGTGGCTTCGGAAGAAATAATCGCATTATTTTCTCTCGCACAATCTTCCACCGCACAAATTGCTGAACTGTAAACTTCGTTTTGAGAAATGAGAGTTGGTTTAATTTCCTCCTTGTATGAAGGTTCTCCAATTACAGGAATTTTTTGGGTTTGAAGTTTGTTTTTTCTTTTCTGTAAGAAATATGCCATACCCAGACTCCACAAAGAAAGCCCCATTACAAAGAACCACACTTTTCCAAGATCAGAAAGTCCGGTATATGGTATTTCACTAAGATAGACAGAAGTTAAACTTGGACTTACATAAGCCAAAACTTGACCAACAGTTATAGAACAAGTTCTAGAAATACTTTCTCCTCCGGAATAAATATTTACTGACATCGTTTTTGCGCCTGGAGTTGTATAAGTTTTTAGAATAGAATATCCATAACCTGTGGCTCCTTCACTACCATACCAGTTAAAACTATATGAACCGTTTCCTCCTGAAGGATAAACGTTCCAAATTACTTGATCACCAACTTTTCCATTTGAAGGAACTCCTTCGCAATATCCAGACAAAGAATTACTAGAGTAAATGACTGGACCTCCTCCACCACCACAATTTGCGGTACAAACAACAGGACCTCCACCTCCGCCTGAAGTTACAGTGGCACTACAATTTGCAATTGCGGTGCTTGTTCCAGATGTTACTGTTACAGAAGCATTTTTTGTACCAACCGAAGAATATGCCAAAGATGCAGAACTAGAGGTTCCGGAAAGAGAATCTGTTCCTGACCACAAATATGAATAGTTTCCAGTTCCTCCACTCACAACCGAACTCCAATTTATAACGTTACCTACAGTTATACTTCCTGGATTTGCTGAGCAGGAAGCGGTGAGATCTGATGATAAGTCAGTAACCGTCGCACTACAATTTGCAGTAACGGTCTCTGTTCCAGAAACTACTGTGATAGTTGCTAGTTTTGAACCAGCTGTTGTATATGTTTTAGAAATGGAAGAATCTGAACCGGACAAGCTGTCTGTTCCTGTCCAAGAGTATGTATATGAACCACTACCGCCTGAAGCTGTAGCGTTCCAGGCAATTGAACCACCGACAGATACTGAAGATGGTGTTGCAGAACATGAAGCAGAAAGCTCTATTGGCGAAGTTGTAATTGTTGCACTGCAATTTGCAGTTGCGGTTTGTGTTCCGGAGATCACGGTAACTGTTGCTATTTTTTCACCAGATGTTGAGTAGGTTTTTGAAACAGAAGAATTGGAACCAGATAAACTATCCGTTCCAGTCCAAGAATATGTGTAAGAACCACTACCACCAGAGGCGGTTGCATTCCAGGCAACTGAACCACCGATAACTGCAGATGATGGAGTTGCAGAACAAGAAACAGAAAGATTTGCGGGAGATTCAGTAACAGTCGCACTACAATTTGCAGTAACGGTCTCTGTTCCAGAAACTACTGTGATAGTTGCTAGTTTTGAACCAGCTGTTGTATATGTTTTAGAAATGGAAGAATCTGAACCGGACAAGCTGTCTGTTCCTGTCCAAGAGTATGTATATGAACCACTACCGCCTGAAGCTGTAGCGTTCCAGGCAATTGAACCACCGACAGATACTGAAGATGGTGTTGCAGAACATGAAGCAAGTAGATTTGGGACTAGTGGAGCATTTACGATTACACTAGCCGAACAAGACTCTCCATTTATTCCATTTTTAGACGGTACAAATGTGCAGGTCTCTGTACCAGTTTGAGAGGCAGTAAAAGAAACTGGAAAATTACTATAGTTCAAGGCTTGATCACCTGCTGTGACGGGAATTGGCCCTGTGCAAGAACCAACTATTCTATCGGCATTAGAAGAATTCCAAGAAAGGTTGGAAGCTCCAGGAGCAGTCAAACTGGTTGGAGAAAATGAAGCTGAACATGAAGGAGTTGGCATTACATCTATTGCCGCACATACCGGATGAAGACTATTAGGACTTGACGTATCCGGATAAACGCCATGAACAGCAACAATATTATCTACACCAGCAGGTACGTATAAACTATAATTAACGGTTTGATTTACTTCGGCAAAGGCAACATTGTCAGCTAGATCGTTAGTTGAATTAGAGGTAGCAAGAACGGCTCCTCCATTTCTAAATGTAATATAATATTTTTCATTTGGTTGGCTTACATTAACTCTTGAAGAGTATGAGTCATATCCGTAAAGACTTATATCCACGACTACAGGTTCTGTTGATGTGTATCCTAGTTGAACAACTCTTATAGCATGGGCCAAATCTTCATTGGAAACGATAGGTCCGTTGTCTGGAAAATTAATAATAGTTCTGTCCGCTTGCTGATGGAAAGGACAGGATTGGGCATGAACTTCCCCAATTATCAAAGCAAAAAGCAATGCCGTCAAAATGACCGACATTATTATTCTAAATATATTAACATTTCTCAAACTGGTGTTTTTTTCCATAATTTTATAAAATTAAAAAGGAGACAATTACTTTTAAATTATTTAGAACTTTCTTCTCATACTATACACGATATACAAAAAAAGTCAAGACAATTTAAGAAACGTGATAAATACGTTTAATCTTTGGCTACAAAGATGGCCTCTACTATGTATCTGTCTTCTTTTTCACCAAAAACGTTACAGGTTGAAAGAGTCAACATATTTTTTATATTTGAAAAATCTACTTCTATCTTACTAGCCGTTTTCATCTCCACATTGGTTACAGAATAGACATATTTTGCGCTAGAAGAATATACGATAATTTCATCCCCCACTTTTAATTTTCCTAAACCGTTAAAGGTCTTATATGCCTGATTGTTTACAACTTTATAACCAGTACTATGTCCAAAAAGAAATATATTACCCATGCCAAGTAGTCCTGACCCGGGATATCTTACTGCACCGCGAAGTAAATATTCATCCATGACTTTTATGTCAGTTGTTTCTGGATTATAAATACTTGTATCAACTCCAATCGCGTCTATTTTTATCCTTATCGGTAGTTCTCCTGATTTTATTACTACTGGCAGATTTTCTTTTTCTTTTATAGAAACTGTTCCTCCTATTATAGAATTATTTTCTAAAATAGCTTCTTTATTTGAATGTCTGATATCGTTTATTTTTAATTCATTTGGTACAAAACCAAAAAGATATAAGATTCCGAATGTGACAAAACAAATAATTACAAAATCTTTTAAAAAACTCAATTTTAAAAAAAAATTCTTGATTTCAGTCGTTTTTTCCTGATTTTTCATTGGCCTATAATATCAGCTTGACAATTAAAGTCAAGTATAGTATACTCCCTAACAGATAGCGAAAATTAATAATCTCCTCCATAGTCTTAAATGAGGTTCAAACCTCTTTAGGATTTGTAGGAATAATAAAAAATATTATGTTAAAAAGAATTTGGTTAAAAACAAAAGAGTCATTTGATACAGCTGGCACAACCGCCATAGTGGTTATTGTCATTGTTCTTGTGGTCTGGGGGGCTGTTACGGTTGTACCCAAAGCTATTTCTGGACTTTATGATTTTCTTACAGCATCTCTTTCATCCACATTTATTCCTTCAAAGGAAATAACAATTTCTTCAGATAGTAAAAATGTTGAAAGTGGAAGTATTGTGAATATTTTAATAAATGATGAAAATGCTTCATCAGGTACTCTTTATACTCTTTACTACCCTTGTACAAATAATGTTTCCGTTTTATTAAACGGAGCAAATGGAACATCTAGTGCTATGATAAATTGCGGTGAAGATTTTTATCTGTTGAATAAAAACGGTTCATTTTCTTTAACCATGAACTCAGATAAGTTAAGATATGTAAGCGTTCCTTTGACCGTAAAATCTCAGAATGATAAGGGAGAACTTGAAAAAATAGGATCCGTAAGTATCGGAGTAACAAATCAAAAAATAGGACAGATTTCAGATATTTCACCTGTAAAAGTTGCCACTACAACAATTGTTACCCCCTCTACCGTAAATACACCTGTATATTATTACGGTAATCCAGATCTATCTATAAATATTTCCAGTGTTGATACAACAAATATGTATAACACAAGTGCACAAAACCAAGTTCTAGTTAAATTTGAAGTAAAAAATATCGGAACAAATCAAACCGGCTTGTGGAAATTTAGTGCAACTCTACCAAGTTCCTCTATGCCAAATTATGTCTCTGAACTGCAAAGAAACTTAAATCCTGGTGATAAAATGCAATTCACTTTAGGTTTTAACAATATAGATACGACAAATTCTTCTTTGATAAAAATAATAGCTGATTCATCAAATGAAGTTATAGAATCGAACGAACTGAATAATTCTGCAAGTTATAACTTGATTTATAATAATCAAACAATAACTACAAATACTGGGAATAATAACTATTACTACAGCAACAATAACTATAACGGCACAGGAAATTACTTAAATCTTTCTGGGTCATGTTATGGAAATTCTGCTGCAGGTCCTTATGGAAATAGTATCAGTTGGACAGCAAACGCAAGCGGAGGAAATGGTAGTTATACATATTTATGGTCTAGCAATGATGGTCTTTATGGTTATTCTCAAAATATAACTCAAACTTATTCTTCAGTAGGACTCAAATATGCAAACGTAAAAATCACTTCCGGTGGACAGACTATAACAGCAGCATGTACCGCAAGCACTTATTCAAACAATGGAACATACTATAATACTCAATCTGATTTAGGAGTAATCCTTGAAACAGTCGGTACAATAGACAGTTATGGACGATTTGTCCAAACTGGACAGATATTAAAAGGTTCAACAGCTGCGGCAAAAATATTAGTAGTAAATAACGGTGCATTTGCAAGCGGTCCTTGGAGTTTAGTCTCAAGCTTTGCACCTTCTTATCCAACAAATTCATTCCAAATAGTCAATCAGGCCTCGCTTGCACCGGGAGAAAGAAGAGAAGTAATAATTACATTCTTGAATGTTCAACAGATTGGAGACAATAATTTCGGTGTCGTAGTAGACCCGAATAACCAAAATAACGATTCAAACAGAGGTAATAATTCTCTGACAGCATTACTAAGAGTTTATTAAAACAATAAAAAAACCGTCCGTTTAAAAACGGACGGTTTTTTTATTATATATCCAAATTCGCCAACTTTGCGTTAGATTGTATAAACGCTTTTCTTGCAGGAACATCAGTACCCATGAGCATATCAAAAATCTGATCGGCTTTTTCTGCATCTTCTATTCTAACTTTTCTCATGAGTCGTTTCTCGGGATCCATAGTTGTTTCCCATAGTTCTTCAGCATTCATTTCTCCAAGACCTTTATACCTTTGTACAGAATATTTTTCGGTTTTTTTAACTTCTGTTTTTCCCTTTGTTTTTTCTGGAGTTTCTGCCGTAACAACTTCTTCTACACCTTCTTCCTCTCCTATATCACTTTCGCCAACTTTCATCTTGGCAAAATATTTTGTCTTTTCTTCTTCGGAATAAAAATAATTTACTTCTTTACCTTTTTTAATTTTATAAAGAGGAGGTTGCGCAATATATATATAACCACCTTCTATGAGTTCTTTAAAATATCTGTAAAACAAAGTCAAAAGAAGAGTTCTGATGTGGGCACCATCTACATCGGCATCGGTAGCAATAATAACTTTGTGATATCTGAGTTTAGTAATATCAAATGTATCTCCTATCGCAGTTCCAAGAGCCACTACAAGATTTTTAATCTGTTCCGAGCCGAGCATTTTATCAAGACGAGCTCTTTCAATGTTCAAGATTTTTCCTCTAAGTGGTAATATTGCTTGAGTTCTCCTATCTCTTCCTGTCTTAGCTGTACCGCCTGCAGAATCTCCCTCCACTATGAATACTTCTGATTCTGATGCATCTTTTGACTGACAATCAGCTAGTTTACCCGGTAAGGTCATACCTTCCAACGCTCCTTTTCTTAAGATAGAATCCTTTGCCGCTTTTGCCGCTTTTCGAGCTCTTAGAGCCAAAATAACCTTCATTATAATAGACCTAGCATCATCCGGATTTTCTTCTAAAAACATTCCAAATGCCGTACCAAAGACGTCCTCCACCGCACCTCTTGCCTCTACACTGCCTAATTTGGCCTTCGTCTGACCCTCAAACTGTATTTCACGGAGCTTCACAGAAACTACGGCGGTAAGACCCTCAAGGACATCGTCTCCAGTAAAGCTGTCTTCACTTTCTTTGGCTAAGTTATTATTTTTTGCATAAGTGTTAAGGGTTCTCGTAAGCGCCGATTTAAATCCGGTAAGATGAGTGCCTCCTTCTGGTGTATAAATGTTGTTTGCAAAAGCCACAACCCTTGCAGAAATATCATCAACATATTGTAAGGCAACTTCTACAGATTCCACCCCGTCAGTTTTCTTTTCTATATAAAAAATATTCTTGTGTATTGGTTTTTGAAACTGATTGTAAAAACGAACCAAAGAATAAAGTCCACCTTCAAAATAAAAGGTTTGCGATGGTGCTTCAAATCCAAGCTCTCTAAAATAAAATGGTTCACCTTCGTCAAACTTTTCAGTAATACCCCTTGCATCTATCATAGAAATTCTCAAACCTTTTACAAGATATGCTTGTTGTCGCATATGAGAAATAACTTTTTCAAAATCAAAAATGATTCCTTCTTTAAAAATTTCTGCGTCAGGTTCAAAAGTTACAATAGTTCCATGCTGTTTAGTATTACCTATTTTTTTTACAGATGCTTTTCTTTTTCCTTTTGAATATTCTTGAAAATAAATTCCTCCGTCTTTATGAACTGTCACTTTTAAATAAACAGAAAGAGCGTTTACAACAGATGCTCCTACTCCATGCAAACCTCCGGAAACTTTGTAGCCACCTTCTCCACCAAATTTTCCTCCTGCATGGAGCACAGTCATGATTGTTTCTAGAGCAGAAACTTTTGTTTGTTTATGAATATCCACGGGAACTCCTCGTCCATTATCAGTGATTCTCACCCTATTTCCTGGTAGAAGAACAACCTCAATATCATTTGCAAAGCCACCCATTGCCTCATCACGGGAGTTATCAAATATTTCAGTAATAAGATGGTGTAAACCATCTGGACCTGTAGTTCCTATATACATTCCAGGCCTTCTCCTAACAGGTTCCAAGCCCTCAAGAACCTGTATTTGATCGGCACCATAATGACTCTCTTTCTCCTTCTTTTTAGTATCTTTTTCTTCGTTATTTTTAACCATAAATAAAAACAGCTTATAGCTTTTTATGCTGTAATTATAGCATATTGTGAAGAAAAAACAAAAGAAAAAAGAAGATATTTTTGCTAAAAATCCATTGACATTTCAACGAATCGTATTAGTATTAGAAACGGACAAAAATAGTCCAGAAAGGTTAGGTAAATATGGATGGAAACAGTGTCGGAAAGGTCGTAGAGATTGACCATGTGGCAGCCGCTACACAAGAAGTCAGATTGCTTGTGGATGCGGCTAAAAAAAGCGGAAAGAAAGACAGTGGAGCTATATCCACGTTAGCTCTGCTCAGGATCGCGGAAAAACACTCTCTGAGAGGGGAAGAAGTTACTAACATCCTCTCCGGTATATGGAGAGGTATCCTCTCTAAGACAGTCCCTATCAATTAAGTACTCAAGTTCTTTGTAAAAAATGAGTTAGAGATAAAACAGAAAAAATATTACCGGAGTTCTCCTTAGAGCTTCGGTAATTTTTATATTATTCCGTAAAAATTGCTAATTTTTTCCAATTTTTTATAAAATCTTCTTTCTTTATAAAAATGTTTTTTCCTTTCAATTCAGTTTTCTGCTCAGGATCATTTATATAGAAACCAGACAAAATTCCTTTTTTTTCTTCATATCCGTAAACTATTACCATATGTCCTGACAATCTTCTATTGCTTGCATTCTTAGCTATGGAAATAATTACAGGAAATTCTTTTTTAATACTATCTGCGATTTTATTTACTCCAAACTCCGCTAGAGAATCGTTTTCCAAAAAACCATCTGTGAAGCTTTTAAATTCCTGTTCATAGGCAACTACTCCCCTATTACGCAAAAGCATGAGAAGCGAATCGTGTCCCCAACCAAATTCTTTCGTGTATCCATTTTGCGGTTTTCCTTTTTTTGATAAGTTATTAGAAATAACCAGGCCTTCTTTTATTAAACTCTCTACATCTACTTTCTTACCAAAAAAATCCAACATCATTTTTACACATACAATAGCGCAAGATTTAGATTGCCATTCCTTTGTAATATCTTGAGAGTATTGGGAAAAGAAATTTAATTTTAATTTCATAAATAAATTATTAGGGGATGATTGGTAGAGCAGATTGCCACACCTTAATGGCTTCTATGGGATAAATAAGCATAATGACATTTAAAGTCAGGTTGTCACGAACCATATAACCTGCAAACAACTCCAAAACTATAATTAAAATGACAGAAAGAGAAATACGAATTTTCTTCGCCAATAAGAATCCCGCACACATCGCCAAAACATCAGAAACTGAATTTATGATACTATCTCCATAATAATCAAGCGCAAAAGTAACTGTTCGATAACGGTCAATAATTAATGGGGAATTTTCTAAAAGTTCCCATCCGCACTCTATTATTATTGCTATTATTATCCTTGTTCGGACAGGTAAACGTTTAGCAACTAACCATAAGAAACCATAGAAAAGCAGGCCGTGAATAAGGTGAGAAAATGTGTACCAGTCGGAAAGATGTTGCGAATTACCAGAGCCGTTTGTATTATTATACCAAGCTAAAACATACCCACATTTACAGATTACAATCCTACCATTCAAGTACTCAATCAAGGCCATCCCGGCAATCAACAATACCCCGACTAAAATATGAATTAGTATACTCTTCGTAAAATATTTTTTGAGAGAAAAATTTTTCATGATTACCTAACTTGCCAACCAACCTTAGCATTTAACTTCTTATTAATATTATCCATAATCGCGTTAACTTCTACGTCGGTAAGAGTTTTTTCATATGACTGAAAAACTAAACGATATGCATAAGAAATTTTTTGCGAACCATCTTCAAATTTTTTCGTAAAAACATCAAAAAGACGATTTTTGACAGCCAACTCCCCCGCTTCTTTTTTAATTATTTCAAGAACTTCCTCCGCTTTTGTTCCCTCTGGAGTAAACACCGCCACATCGCGAATCATAAACGGATATTGAGATATTTTTTTGAAATATTTTGTTTCTTTGGTTAGTTCAGAAAAAACATATTTTTCCGACTCAGATAATTCAGTAATAATTCCGTCAAAATCAAACTCTGTAATATTATTTTCAGAATTTAGTCTATTTAACTTTATTCCCAATTCTTTTTCAAGAACTAAAATTGTCTCACTTAATATATCTTGTTCTTTTGGCTTTTTTAAACCAATCGGATTTTTGACTCCAATAATAAACCTTTTATATTCGCCTTTATTCGTAAAAATATGTCCAAATTCAAAAACTTTTATTTGTGGCATTTCCACAATTTCCGAATATCTAACATTAAACTCCAAGGAATTAGTAAATCCATTGATAAGATTTGTCCTTAAAAATCTTCTTTCCGGAGATATTGAGTTTTCAAGTTCCACTTCTCCTTTGTCCGTAAATGTATAATTTATAATTTCAGAAAAACCTTGTGTATTGAGAATCCTTCTGATTTTTTCTTTATAATAAAAATCTTTATTAATTTTCGCTTTTCCTTCAAATTTAGTGGAAACTTCGCCAATTTTTTCATACCCATAAATTCTGCCTATTTCTTCAGCTAAATCTTCTTTTATCCTTAAATCTAGACGTTCATCAGGCACTGTAATTACAAATCTTTCTTCGTTATCTGACATTCTTCTATATCCAACAATATTTTTAAATCTTTCGGATTTGTCTAAGTCCTCTATTACAACTTTGCCAAAAAGATGGGTAGCATGAATTACTTTTCCATCATCTAGATATAACCCGCAATGGTCAACGCCTTCCGGAACATCGGTGTTTGGTAAAAATTCAGAAGTTTTATAATGAATCTGCCCTTCTCCTGTATTGGAGAATATTATATCGCCCGGCAAAATCTCTTCTTTACTGATTAATTTTCCAAAAACATATTGATCTACAGAAATTCTGGGAATCTGAATCCCAGCTTCTGAAAAACAATAAGAAGTAAAACTTGAGCAATCAAAGACTTTTGGTGCTTCATAAGAAATACTAGCCCCGAGTCTATAAGGGACTCCTACTAGAGATTTTGCCGTTTCTAGAACTTTTTCTATTGGTTTTACAATTTCAAATTCAAAATTAAATCTGTTAAAAATATTTTCAATGTCTTTATCCGTAATTTTTACACCAATAATATCACTTGCTTCTTTATTAGAAATACCGAGTTTATATTTCTTTGCTCTTCTCGGATAAATATCAACTGCTTTTCCAATTTTTGTATCTTTTGTCCCAGCTATTTCCACGATTATCTTTGTTAAAATATCCATAGCTTCATCCGCCATTTCCGGAGAGTAATCATTCTCGTATCTTTTGGAAGCATCTGTCTGAATTTTTAATTTTTGAGCAGTCTTTCTGATAAGTACTGGGTCAAAATTGGCTGATTCAAGCACAATATTTTTTGTATTTTCTTCAAGCTCTGCATAAATTCCACCTTTTATTCCGGCTATGGCAAGAGGAATGCCACTGCTTGTAATAGCTAGCACGCTTTCATCCAAATCCACTTCTTTTTTATCAAGTGTGGTTATATGATCATTACTTTTACAATTTTTCACTTCAATCAGTATCTGTCCGTCTTTAGCTAATTTATCTGCATCAAAAGCATGCATCGGCTGACCGATTTCATTCATCACAAAGTTCGTTGCATCAACAATATTATTTATTGACCTCTGTCCTATTACTTCCAATTTTTCTTTAAGCCATTTTGGCGATTCGCCTGCTTTTATATTTTCAATTATTCGTCCGATATATCTTCTGCATTTTTTTTCATCTGCAATTTTTATTTCCAGCTTTTTCTCTGTATCCGCAATATTAAAATCCTTAAAATTCCTAGAATATCGATTGACTTTAATATCAGAAATGACTCCGATTTCTCTAGCCACACCTCTATGACAAAGACAGCTATGATTCAAATTTGGGGTAGTTTTTGCGTCCATTACAATATCATTTCCAACCTTTTCCATACTTTCTATTTCCATAGAATGCATAGTCAAAAGTTCCCCCACTTTTTCCGGAGTCGGTGCCTTGCCACTCAAATATTCATTTAGCCAGTTATATGATACTTTCATACCCATTCATTATACTTAAATATTAGTTTTCGTAAATCTTTAATTAATATTAAATTTGTTTTTAATTTCTTTTATCAAACCAAATCCGTTTCCGTGTTTTAACGTCCCCAAATATGACTGAATAGTTTCTTCTTTCTGACTTTTTTCTAATCTCCTAAACATCTTGTTTTTTGTAGTAGTCCTCAAAACCCTATGTCGTGGAAAATGCACCCAACCGAGAAAATCTACGCCCGAAGCCAAAGTTTTAATAAAAATCTTGTCTGGGTGCATAGTCAGTTTTAATTTTTCAAAAAGAAAATCTTTTATCATCGGAATGATTTTTTCTAATTCTTTCTTATCCTGAGAAAAAAATACAAAATCATCGGCATATCTGACATAGTATTTTGCTTTTAGTTTATGTTTCACAAATTGGTCAAATTCGTTTAAATAAATATTCACTAAAAGTTGTGACGTCAAATTTCCAAGAGGTAGACCTTTCCATATCACTCCATTAGAAAAACTTTTGATAATCGTCCTAAGTAATAATAAAACATCAACATCTTTAATATCTTTCTTTAAAATCTCAAAAAGTATCGGCTGGTCAATGGAAGCAAAACACTTTTTGATATCACCTTTCAAAACCCAAATCGTTTTAGTATGGTCAAACGAAGACCTTTTTCCAAAATCGCGAAAATGATTCAGAGCTTTGTGTGTTCCTTTACCTAAACGACAAGAATATGAATCAAAGATAAATTTTTTGTCAAAAAAAGGATACAAAATTCTATAAACAGCTCTATGCAATACTCTATCTCTCACTGTCGCCTTATGAATATCTCTTGGTTTTGGATCGTTTACTTTAAATGCGTGATATTCGTCGTGAGTATAAGTTTTATTTTTTAAATCATTATGCAAACCGATTAAATTGTCCATCAAATTTATTTTGAACTTTTGCACATCCACCTTATTCTTTTTACCCCTCAAAAATTCTTGAGAAGCAAGAAGTAAATTTTCTAAAGATATGATATTGTCATATGTATGAGTCAAAATTTTTTGTTGAACCATAAAGCCCCCCCCCCGCAATTCCGTACCCGTCATTAATTGTTTGAAAGACGCCTATTTTCTCTGGATTTCTTATCTCGTCCATATACCCAATATACACAAATATTCAATTGGTGAAAACATCAATAAACTTTTCGTTGAAGCAATGGAGATGACTGTCTATGCAAGTTTCCTTTCCAGAGGAGAAAAATTGCCATATATAAAAATCGCCGTAAGAAAAATAGATACAATAAAAATATTTATTCAAACTATTTGGGAATTGAAAGCGATTAGTGATAAAAAATTTACCGATATTTCAGAAAAACTAAACAAGACAGGGCAAATGCTCGGTGGATGGCACAATAGCTTATTATCAAAAGAAAACTCCCCGAGCAAATAGTCGGGGAGAAATAAAGAGAGTAGCGAGACACCGCAGCCGGATTGTCAGAGTTCCAGTCGTTCTCAAGCCAGTTGTAGTTCCAGTTCCACCTGTCATCGTTCCAGTACAAGTACCGGACGTAGAGGTTGCCATCGGCGTTGCGGTAATATAATGACGCCATCTGTGCCACAATCCCTTGAATACTCTCGGGTTGGAAATATTATTCGGCATCTATAATGCCCCAGCGTCATTACCAAGTATTTTCATTTTTTATGAAGTTCTACATAAATCCTCCGTGTATAACCTTAGCCAGACACGTTCTCAGTTTATGGATACTGGATTCGGTGGTAATGAGCCATGACCCATTACGATTTCTCACCTACTACCATTTTTACTTTATCATAAAAAATTGTTTAAATAAATTATTTAAGCAAAAGAAAACCCCCGCATGTGCAGGGGTTCGGACAAAGTTTATACAGGTATTTGTCTCTTTACCTGTGGTTTCAAGCCAAGTTCATAGGATCCTAGGACTAGTGCCAAGTGGCAAGGACCAAGTGCTTACTTGCGAGACACCGCAGCCGGACTGTCAGAGCACCAGTCGTTCTCAAGCCAGAGGCAGTCCCAGTACCACCTGCCATCGTCCCAGCACAAGTACCGGACGTAGAGGCCGCCACCGGCGCCGCGGTAGATAGTCCCCCAGAAGAACACTGCCTGACCCTTCCACTCCTCTGGAATGAGGTGCGGATGAGCCAAGAGATAGTCCAGAACACAAGCGTTCAAGACCGGCTCCTTCTCGAGCTCTTTACGGAGGTCATGGCCGGAAATCACGCCCGACTTCTGCTTCTTTGCGAGATGCAGAAGAACACGATCTTTGGCGAAGCGAAATGCTCCGCCCTTCACGTGCTTCTCGATGGACAAACCATCGGGAATCATCGGGTTCGCATCGCAGTCGATGACAAACTCAATGGGCTTGATTTCGTAGAAACCGTCTATCACTCCGAGAAACTGCGTGAGAAGCCCCTTCTGCTCGCAGAGAATCTTGATCTTCTCGTTTGTCCACGGACCCTCACGACGGAGCGCCATTTTCAGCTCATTCGCCTGTCCAACATCGAGCATTAGTTCGCTCATTGTTGTTTCCTTTCCGGACGTGTCTATTTTAGACAATGTCCTACTGTTGGGCTAAGCGATATGCTTTCGCCACAGTTTTTAATTGATTTTTTTAAATCCACTAAAAACTGTGGCAAAATTCTTCGTTTCCTAAAATTCTATTAAGGTACTTCACTCTCTTTATATTATACACCCTCTCATCACAAAAGTCAATAGCAAATAGTTAGACAATAAAATACCCTTGTTTTTAGTCATTTTTTAATTAAAACTGATTAACTAATCTTAAATCACCCGAATAAAATAATCTAATATCGTCTATGCCGTATTTCAACATAACCAGCCTTTCTATCCCTCCGCCAAAAGCAAAACCTTTCCATTCATTTGGATTTATCCCAACATTGTTTAACACCTTTGGATGGACCACGCCAGCCCCCATTACCTCTATCCAGCCAGTGCCTTTGCATACTGAGCATTTATTGTCTTTACCCGCACATTTAAAGCAAGAAATATCTATCTCAGCTCCCGGTTCAACGAAAGGAAAATATCCTGGTCTAAATCTTATATCAATATCTTTTTGAAAAAATTTATCAAAAAATTCATTTAAAACCGACTTCAAAGTTGCGAGAGAAACATTTTTGTCTACATAGAGTCCTTCAATCTGTTGAAATTGCATTTCGTGGGTAGCATCTGTAGCTTCATTTCTATATGTTTTTCCTGGACAAATTATCCTTATAGGAGGGTTTTTATTTTCTTCCATATAGTGAATCTGCATCGCACTCGTCTGTGTGCGCAAAAGTTTCCTTTCTACTTCAGGAAAATCTTTATTTGGTTTAACCCAAAAAGTATCTTGCATATCGCGAGCAGGATGATCCTTAGGTACATTTAAAGCGTCAAAATTGTAGTATTCTGTCTCTAATTCTGGGCCATCAACAAGGGAAAAACCCATTTCAGAAAATATCCTTGCAATATCGTTTATTACAAGCGTAATCGGATGTACATGAATATTCGATTTATTGTCCATGTGACAATTATAGCGAAAAAATAGGTTTTAACAATACAAAATATTTTTTGGAGCCACCTCCCAGGCTTGAACTGGGGACCTATTGTTTACAAAACAATTGCTCTACCAACTGAGCTAAGGTGGCAAATTTATTTAAATGATTATTTCTTTCTAATGGAATCTTTATAATCTGAAACATTTTTTAAGAAAAAAGACACTGAACCGTTTTTAGTTATATCATTTTTTGTTTGTTTTATAAAGAACTTTGGTTGCCTGCTATCATAACCCCTTTTTAAATCTATCGCTTCTTCTTTTATTTTTACACAAATATGACAGATAAATTTGTAAGTACCTCTAATACTTATACGCGAAACTTGCTTTTTTAGCAAGTGAAAAAAATTATGCACTATTATATCGGTTTTTCTGACAAAATTTGCCTCGAGAATTCTATGGCCATTGGACAACTCAAAAGCACGCAAACTAACCATTATCGCTAGGCAGATAAAAGAAAATATAAAAAACCAAAATGCTATGGGCATATTATTTTTCCATTACTCCAAATCTAGAAAATCTTGCGATTTCCATTTTTTCACCAAATTTTTGTATAGCATTCTGTATAAGAACTGCAACAGTAATGCTTGGGTCTTTTATAAAATCCTGTTCAAGCAAAATCTTGTCTTTAAAGTATGAATCCATTTTTCCAGAAAGAATTTTCTCTTTTATCGCTTCTGGTTTTCCTTTGACCTCGGCAGAAAAAACTTCTTTGGCTTTCTCCATTTCTTCTGCAGGAACATCTGCTCTTTTTATATAACTTGGTTTTGTGGCAACTATTTGCATAGCAATATCATAGGCCATTTTTGCAAATTCTTCATTCTTGGCGACAAAATCCGTCTCGCAAGAAACTTCCACCATAGCGCCAGTTGCCCCCGTACCATGAACGTAGGTGGCTACTCTACCAGAATGAAATTCTCTGTCAGCCTTTTTGGAAGCAATATCTGCCCCTTTTTTTCTAAGTAAAATAACTGCCTTCTCCATATCCCCCCCTGCGTCTTCAAGAGCTTTCTTGCACTGCATGATAGAAATACCGGTTTTGTCTCTAAGTTCCTTGGTTTGTTCAATTGTAATGACCATCCCGTTAGAGATCAAAGTGTTATGAATTGGCACTTTAATCTAATTATTAAATAATTGTTGTTAAAATATTAAATGTTATCTATTCTACGAAAACAATCTGATTGTTTCCTATCTCTAACGGAATTACTTAACCAACTTCCCAGCTTTGTAAGCTTTTACGATTTCTCCGACAAAATACGAAATACTGGAAACCGCAGAATCATTTGCAACTATAGGATAATCAATCATACTAATATCACAATCGGTATTTGAAAGAGCGATGACTGGAATACCCATTTTCTGTGCCTCAAGAACAACAATGATTTCTTTTTTAGGATCTATTACAAAGACAGCTTTCGGCATTTCTTTCATGCTTGTTATTCCGGAAAACATCTTTTCAAGTTTATCTATCTGTCTGTCTATCATCAATCTTTCTTTTTTAGTATATTTTGAAAGTTCACCTTTTTCTTTCTGACTCAACAGATCTTCGTATTTTGTAATTCTTTTTTTGATTTCTGAAAAATTGGTAAGGGCTCCGCCAATCCATCTACCGGCTACGTTTGGCATATTTATGGATGAAGCGTTTATGTTGATGATGTTTTTTGCTTCATTCTTACCTGAAACAAAAAGTATCTGCTTGCCTTCTTTTGCAATAGAGGTGACAAATTCACATGCTTTTTCCAAAAGTTCGACTGTTTTTTCAAGATTAATAATTTCTACTTTATTTTTAATACCAAAAATATATGGCAATGTAGATACATGCCTTCTGGTTTTAGGATAGCCGAAATGCGCCCCTGCCTTGAACATTTCCTCGACTTTCACATTGTTTTTTAAATTCTTTTCATCTGACATATAGGTGCTACTCTATCAGAAAATAGAGTTTATTGCAACATAAAAATACTTAATCTTCATCTTCCTCTCCTTTATCTAACTCTCCTACTTTACCAATGTTTTCTGCTACAAAAGAAATAATTTCACCAAAACCATCGCCAGTAAAAATATTTTCAATATTAAACCAAGAGTGTCTAACTCGATGATCAGTAACTCTGTCTTGTAAAATATTGTAAGTTCTTATTTTCTCCGATCTGTCTGCTGTACCAATTTGTTCTTTTCTCTCTCCCGCAAATTTTTTGGCTTCTTCTTCCTCCTTAAGAACTTCAAGTTTGGCTACCAATATAGACATTGCTTTCTCTTTATTTTTCGGTTGACTTCTCTCTGAAGTAGATCGTGCATCTATTCCTGTCGGTTTGTGAATAATTTTAACTGCTGTTTCTCTTTTATTTACATTTTGTCCTCCTGGACCGCCGGCTTTTGAAATCTCTATTTCAAGATCTGCTGGATTTATTTCTATTTTTGATTTCTTTCTGATTGGTAAAATTGCGACAGAAGCCGTACTTGTATGCACCCTGCCAGATTTTTCTGTTGCTGGAACTCTCTGCACTCTATGAACACCTGTTTCAAATCTTAAGGTTTTATAAACATCTTTACCTCGCAATTCGAAAACTATTTCTTTGTATCCCCCAAGAGGACTTTTAGATTCATCAACGATAGAAAAGGCCCACGCTTTTGATTCTACATATTTTTTGTACATCTTAAAAAGATCTTCGGCAAAAAGAGCGGCCTCTTCACCGCCTACTCCGGCACGAATTTCCATAATTGCTTCATTTGGAAATTTGTCTTCCTCTTCCTCTACAGCAGTAATTTCCTCCATTTGTTTCAAAAGGCCTTCTTTTTGCTTAGATAGACTGACCAAATCTTCTTCGGCAAGATCTTTCATAGACGGGTCTTTCAACACCATTTCCTTGGTCGTACTTTCTTCCTTTTCCAAGCGCTCGTATTCACTGGCAAGATAAGATGTTTTTTTATTTTTTTTGAAATCTTCTATGGTCATAATATCAGTAGTATTACAAAAGAAAAACCAAAGAGCAAGAAATGTTTCTGAGTAAGCCTTGTCCGGACTTAGGCGAAACTCAGGAATATTTCTTGCTCTTTGGTTTTTCTTAGTTATTTAGCAGTTTTCTTTTTGGCTTCTTTCTTTACAGCCTTTGTAGCACCAAGAGCTTTTCTCGCTTTGAACTTTTCTACTCTTCCGGCAGTATCTAAAGTCTTTTCGTTACCAGTATAAAATGGGTGGCAATTACCACAAATTTCAATGTGAATCTCTTCTTTGGTTGAACCAAAATCATAAGCGGCTCCGCAGGCACAGACAGTTTTTGAATGCTCAAAATATTTTGGATGTATCTCTTTTTTCATAGACTAAGATAGTAACAAAATTAAGCTAAAAAAGCAAGAAGACAAGGAGCGTTAGCGACTATGTTTTCGTAGTCCCGTAGCAATTTTTATTTATCATATATTAAGTAAAAATTTATTAAATTTCGACAAACATGGCTTTACCCACGATAAAATAGGTAAAAATTTGCTACTGGGACAATAGGTTATAAATTTAATGTATCTATATCTTTCTCAAACTGCAAAGCTCTTTTTAAAACCGATGATCCATAACCATAATACATAAAATTTGTAAGTTTGCTCCCCTTCAGATTCAAACCTCCATAATATTTTGAGGCAGCGCAAGCCCAGATATCGTTTCTTTTGGTAAATGCCGACTTACATCTGTCTTGATTATCCTTGAGTAAAACAGCAGAGGCAGTGAAAGCGGCAGAATTTTCAAAAGGAGAAGGATAAGACACACCAATAATATTTGAAACCCTTTTTGTAATACCCGCCCACGTCTCCGGCATAAATTGCGCCGGACCCATAGCTCCTCCATAATTTCCATCTCTACAAATTGCACAAGATACTGGGGATGTGTCAGCGTTTAAACCTATGTTATTCATAATTTCCAAATAATAAGGTTTTTGCGCTTCAGACATAACAGTTTTACCGGCAATACAAGACGATGGTTGATTATAAGTACATCTTCCAATATTTTTTCCAATAGTATTGTCTAGTGCTGATTCTTGAAATAATACGGCTAAAACTAAAGCGGAGTTTACTCCGATAGTACTTTCATAAGGTTGAATAATTTTTAACGCATCTCCAAAAGATATTTCCTCACCACCAGCAGTTTTGTAAAGCTTATTTCTGATTTGATTTTTTAATTTTTCTTTTTCTGCTATAAGCCTTTTATATTCAGCTTCTTTATTTTTAGTTAAAGAAAGTAATGTTTGTTGTTCTTTTTTGTAACCCTCAGTTGTTTTTTTGGCTTGTTCTTGTTCATATTTCAGTTTTGCTTCCTGAGCTTGTTTTGTTTCCAAAGCTTTTTTTTCGCTTTCTGAGGTCTTCTTTATACCCAAAAGCTCTTGTGTAAGCTCTTGAAGCTTTTCGTTTATGGTAGCATAATTGTCAGTATCTATAAAAAAAGCAGATAAGTTTTCACTGGATAAAAACACATCGATAAACGATTCCTCGTCCGTTGCATAATTGTCTCTCAACATATTACCTATAGATTTCTTTATCTCAACCATTTTTTCTGAAAGCTGACCTATATATTGAGTCTTGACTACAATATTTTCACCCAATTGTTTTATCTTTGCATTTTTCGCTTTAATTTCCAATTGTATTTTGGCTATATTATAGTTTAATTCAGCTATTCCTTTTTCCAATGCTGAAGAAGATATTTTTGTATTTTCAAACTGCTTATTTAATTCAATAAGATCAGCGTCACATTGAGTCGATATAGCCTGTAATTCTTGGTCACTTTTTCCATCTAAGTTAGAATCACAAGTTATCGCCCCTGCTAATACAGGAGATAAAAATAAAATCGTATAAAAAAATAACTGAAGTATCTTTTTTTGATAACTCACTTGTCTATTTTATCATAAAATAAGAGAAAAACGTAAATAAAAAACCCTGTAGCAAATTGATTTGAAACGTCTTTGTCCGGACTTAAGACGTTTCAGGTCATTTTGCGGAAGGGCTTTTTTATTTCCTATTTTATAATTATTTTTTGTCTTTCTTTTCTTCTTTTTTTCCTGCTTCAGGTTTCTTTCCTGCATCTACTTTTTCTGCAACTTTTGCGCCTTCGGCTCCTTCTTCACCTTCCACAGCTTCCTTTCCTTTCTTCTCCACCTCTATAGCCGAAAGATCTACAGGTACTTCTTCTACAACCTCTTCTTTTGGTTCGTACACAGAAGCAACTACATCTTCCGGTTTAATTTTCAAAGTTACTCCTTCGGGAAGTTTAATATCTTTTGCAAGAACCACACTTTCAAAATTAAGCAGACTGGAGATATTTACTTCCAAGTGACGAGGTAAGTCTTTTGGAAGAGCTTCTATTTCAACTTCGTGCATAACTTTCACAAGCACTCCACCGAGATCCTTGACTGCAGGTGCTATTCCAATAAATTCAAGAGGAACAGCAATTTCAAGTTTCTTACCCTTTTCAATGGCATAAAAATCTACGTGTCTAATTTTGTCAGTCACGGGATCAGAATCAACATCGTGAATAAGCACGTCCACATCTATTCCAGTTCCGTCCAGATGTACTACTGTAGATTCTCCGGCTTCTTCAAATATTTTTTCAAAATCTAAAAATTTTAGAAATATTGGCGTTGACTTCTCTTTCTTTCCATAAAAAATTGCGGGCAAATTACCCTCTTTTCTGATTTTTTCCGGACTTATCTTTAAATCTCTTTTCTCTACTTTTAATGTAAGCATAATCATCGTATATTAGACGAAAAAGATAATATAGTCAAGCTGGATTAGATTATTTATTAAAAAGTTTTAGTTTTTTGTCTATAACTTCTTCTACCGCAATTATTGCTTTATCCATATATTTATATGGTGCAACCTCATCTTTCTTTTCTATAAGTTCTGCTTCAAGTGCTTTTCTAAAAGCCACGCGGATTTCTGTGTTTATATGAATTAAAGAAACACCTGCTTTAATTGCATTTTTTATATCTTCCTCAGAATTTCCCGATGCACCGTGTAGAACTATCGGTATGTTTACTACTGACTTTATCTCAGCGATTCTTTTTATATTAAGCGCCGGATCTACTCCTCCCTTAAGCATCCCGTGGATATTTCCCACTGCTGGGGCAAGCATATCTACACCAGTCTCTTTCACAAACTTTTTTGCTTCTTCAGGTTTTGTCAAAAATTCTTCCGATATTTTTACCCCTTCAGGAATTTTATCTAAGACTTTTGATGAACTCCCGATAAATCCAAGTTCTGCTTCAACAATAATATCTGGATTCACACTTCTTGCATATTCCACACATTTTTTTGTGATTTTTACATTATCTTCATATGACATTCCGGTTGCGTCAAAAATCACGGAGTCATACCCGGCATCAATACATTCTTTTACTCCTTCAAAACTGTAAGTATGATCGGCATTTAGAAAAATTGGATAATCATACTCTTCGCGTAAGCTTTTAACTAAAGCCACGGCTTGTTTTGTACCAATGAATTTTCTTTCCCCCTCCGCTGTCCCAATAATCACTGGTAAATTAAGTTTTCTGGCAGAATTAAAAATTCCTCGTAATGTTTCAAGATTTGAAATATTGAAGTGACCGATAGCTCTCCCTTCTTTTTCCGCTTCCAAAATATATTCTTTAAGTTTTTTCATATTATGATTCTAACACAAAAATTTCTGATTTTATGCTTGTCCTAGTTCTTCTATTGCTTTCCCAACATCTCCTGATTCAAAAATAGCAGAACCAGAAATAAGACGATTTGCCCCAGCTTCAACTATTTCATAAGTATTATTTAGATTTACTCCACCATCCACGCTGATTGTTATACTTGGAAAATTATTTCTCAATTCCTTGATTTTATTAAGTACTGTTTTATCAAAAGATTCTCCTTGAAAACCCACACGATCAATTCCCATAAATTGAACAAAATCAATAAGGGACTTTCCGTCAGCTTGTGGATTTAAAAACTCATAAATTGCCTCATTCGGAGTCTTTACATCAAGCGAAAGTCCTATATCAATATCAAAAGGATTATCTCCTGAATAGCCATATTCATCTCGCAGTTTTTTTATAAGCCCATAGATATTGTCTGACGATTCAACATGTAAAACCAATCTTTTTGCCCCGGCGTTTATCCATTCTTCTACAACCTCCTCGGGATTTTTTACCATCAAGTCCACTTCAAAATCAAGAGAATCCCAGAAAGGAAATCCTTCCTCTTCTCCTATTATTTTTTCAAAACTTCCTTCGTTGTCATTTTTGTATGGCCAAGTAGTATTTGGCACAAATTTTCCGTCACAAACGTCCACTTGCACAATATTTACAAGACCGTTCACAAGAGACATTTTTTCTCTGATTTCTTCAATATTTTCTGGCAATATTGCGGGAATTACTTCTACCATATATTTTTTACTTCTTTTGAAACTTTTTCTATTTTTTTAATTCTTCTCATATGTCTATCGGACCAAGAAAATGTCACTGTAAGCCATTTTTCAATCGCAGTTTTTGTAGCAGATAAGCTTACAAACCTTGCACCAATAGAAATTATATTTGAATTATTATGTTCTCGTCCAAGTTTTATAATATCTTTGAAAGAAGACCTGGAATTTCCATAATAAACAATTGCTCGGACATTTGGAAATCTATTTGCAACCATTGCTTCTCCTTGTCCAGAACCGCCAAAAATTATACCTCTTACATGTTCTGGATTTAAAGATACGGCTTTCGCTACGGGAGCAATAAAATCGGGATAATCATCATACTCATCATATTGAAAAGCCCCACAATCAAAAACTTCGTAACCCATCTTCTTAAGCCACGGAGTTATTTTTTCTTTGATTTTAAAACCGGCATGATCCGAACCTATGTATATTTTAAAATGTGGAGATTTTTTATTCATCTTATTTCAACATTAATAATAACAAATTTTTGATGACTTGTGGATTGGCTGAGCCTTTTGTCATTTTCATAGCCTGCCCGACAAGTGACATCACAGCATTTTCTTTTCCGGCTTTATAATCCGCCGCTACTTTGGGATTATCAGCAATAAGTTTTTCAACGACTTTTTTGAGCTCTTCTTCATTACTTTCCTGCAAAAGTCCCTCTTTTTTTGCAATTTCTTCGGGGTCACCGCCTTCTAAGACGATTTTTGCTAAAATATCCTTCGCGGCTCTTGAAGAAATTTTATTTCCACCTACCATGTCAATAATTTTTGCAAATGATTTTGTGTCCGGAAAATTAAAACTGGGGTCTTTTGCTAAACCAGACAAATCCGAACAAATATAGTTTGAAGCGACTTTAACCAAATCCTTTTTATTTTCTAAGATGTTGGCAACATTTTCAAAGAAAGCACCAAACTCTTTATTTGAAATATAAAGCTCAATATCCTCTTTTTTGATTCCAAAATCTTTTGCATATCTTTCTCTTTTTTGCTTTGGGAGTTCTGGTAAACTTTTTTTCAATTCTTCAGTATCAAAAAGTTCATTAAGCATAAGCTTCGGAATATCAGGATCAGGAAAATATCTATAGTCATGCGAATCTTCTTTTACTCTCTGAGAAAAAGTAATTTGTTTTCCCTCATCCCAACCACGAGTTTCTTGTACTATTTCTTTTTCTTCTTCCAATAAAGAAATTTGTCTTTCAATTTCATATTCTATTGCTCTATCTACAGCTCTAAAAGAATTTAGGTTTTTAACTTCTACTTTCTTACCAAGCTTATCGCTATCACTTACGGAAATATTTGCTTCCACCCTCATCTCACCTTTTTCCATATTTGCATCGCCTGCGCCGAGATATTGCAAAATAAGTTGAAGTTCTTTTGCAAAGTTTGAGGCAGATTTTGCATCATGAATTACAGGTTCTGTAACAAGTTCCATAAGCGGAACACCGGAACGATTAAAATCCACCAAACTAAAATCCCCACTTTCATGAGATGATTTTGCAGTATCTTCTTCCAAATGGATTCTTGTAAGTTCAATACTATTTATCTCCCCTCCTGTGACTATCGGAAATTTGTATTGGGTTATCTGATAACCTTTGGGAATATCTGGATAAAAGTAATTTTTTCTGTCCCACTCCGTAAAATCAGCGATTTTTCCTCCTACTGCAAGTCCAACTCTTATTACTTGTTTTATTGCTTCATTATTTAAAACAGGTAAAGTCCCCGGATGACCCATACACACAGGGCAGACATTTACATTTGGTCTTTTTTCCTCAGTATCATTCTTACAAGAACAAAACATTTTTGTTTTTGTTTTGAGCTCGGCATGTATTTCAAGACCTATTGTCGCTGTATATTTTTTCTCTAACATATAATTAAATATATAAAATATTATTTACTTTCTTCTCTCAATTTTTTGATAAGTGTATCTTTCAACTTTTTAATAGATTCGTCACCCAAAATACTTACTTCTAAAATATCTTTATTTTTCTTTGTAATTATTTTTTTAACTTCTTTAACTCTTTTTTCGTCCACTTCATCCGTTTTCGTCAAAATTATAATTTCTTTTTTTTCTGCAAGTTCTTCGCTATAATTTTTAAGTTCTTTTCTTATTATATTATAGTCCGTAAGAGGTTTAGTGCTTTCTAGAGAAACACAATGTAAAATCATTTTTGTTCTTTTGATATGTCTCAAAAATTTATCTCCCAAACCTTTACCTTCCGAAGCACCCTCTATAAGTCCCGGAATATCGGCAAGAATAAAACCATACATATCACCAAGATGTGGTTCTAATGTAGTAAACTGATAACTCGCAACCTTTGATTTACTGTTCGTAAGAGCATTCAATAAACTCGATTTTCCTGCGTTTGGCAGGCCTACAAAACCAGCGTCCGCCATAAGCTGAAGTTCAATAAAAAAATCTGCTTCTTCTCCCCTTTTTCCTTCACTAAACTGTTCTGGGGCAATATTAACAGATGACTTAAAATATTCATTCCCCAAACCCCCTCTTCCACCATTCAAAACTTTAATCTCCTCTCCTTCCTTGAAGAGTTCAAACTTTTCTCTCGTAACAAGGTTTGTGACAATAGAACCGATAGGAAGTTCAAAATAAAAATCTTCTCCATCTTTACCATGCATGCTTTTTTTCATCCCATCATTACCCCTTTTGGCAGAAAATTCTTTTATATTTTTGTATTTGGAAAGAACACTAACATCTCTTAATGTCTTCAAATAAACATCTCCCCCTTTTCCTCCATTTCCTCCGGCAGGACCCGCGTGATCAATTCCCTTTTCGTGTAGCCAACGAACCACGCCATTTCCCCCGCTTCCTGCCTTCAAATGTATCTTTAATTCATCTATAAATGCCATTATTAAATAATATTAACTTATTATTACTCTATCATAAAAATCTAATTAGAGCATTATTTAAATAAAAAAATCGCTCGGACTCCTTGAGTATATCAAAGTGTTCGAGCGATTTGGTTTGAGTATCATTGGCTCAATTATGGAGAAAATTTACAAAGAGAGCCATCGCTTTTTCGTCAGGAATTGTCGTCAGTAAATCTGCCGACATCCTGAGATAATTTTTACACATAATCCTTTCATATTCGGACAGGGATTTTATCCTTATGATAGGAAACCAATGAAGTTCCGAGAATTCCTCCGTTTCAGGGTCGAAGAACCAACCGCAATACGACTCATCTTGAGGAACTAGAATTTTCTCTCCATTGCCTATCTTTTCCAAAACCCCTTCGTCTGTGGAAACAAGATTCGTTACCACCACGCACGAGCGTGTAAAAGATGAACCCCCTAAATACCCAGACAAAAACCGACTGAAATAAGCTGACGTTTTCATCAACTTAAGATTATACCGACCATTCAGTGTAATCCCCCTGAGACTTTTGATATCCAAAGGAACAAACGGAACCGAAGTTTGCTTTTCCCCCGTCGTTGCAAACGTTGCTACTGCCATACTACCCCCTTTTTTTGTTTAACTTGCTTCATACAAGTTAAAATCTTTAGAATAACAAAGAACAAATAACAGATGCCAATCTTAACACCAAAAAAGTTATCGTCAATAGATATGTTTTTAAAAACTATTTTGAACCAACAGCCAACTTGGCAAGTTTAACCGCCCCTTCTTTTGTTTTCGCTCCAGCAAAAACCCCAGAATTATGGCAAAAAACCACATCTGTAACCCCAGTAATTTCAGCAAGTTCCAAGCTGTCTTTCCCTCGCCATTCTTTAGGAAATAATTTTCTACTTAAGAACATTCTTTCATCATCCTTAATGGATGTCACTTTCCAGTTTTTTCCCCCCTTATCTGGTCTAACTACAAATAGCACTTCCTGGTATTTTGAAAATAAAGAATTCGGCAAAAATGGGTTTTCAAAAACCATAATTCTTTTATCTTCATTTTCTTTATAAATTTCTTTAACAATATCTTCTGCCTCTATATTATCGGTCTCAATTTTTATTTCTCTTAAAATAATACCCTTTGCAAAATTTACGGCTTCCAAAAAAGCTTTGTCTAGAGAAATATCTTTTTCTTTCCAGGTTGGAGACTTAGAGTAAATGATGTCAGTAAGTAGATAAGGGTAAACGCCAGATAAATTAAGTTTGCAAAGATTAAAAGCTGTATCGTCTGCATCTATTATCTGTACAAGTTTGGTATCCAGTATATCTCCCACCTTTTTTGAACGACAAATCTTTTCTCCAAAATCTTTCCATAATAAACCAAAAGTTGAATAGGATATTCCATTTTCCCTTTTCCCCGCTCCCCCCTCCTGATGATGATCGTATCTTCTTTTTTCTGGGTTAAATTCTTCTCCGATATCGAGAATAAAATCAGCTTTTGAATAAATTGTTTTATCTCTTGTTCTTATAATTTTTATTTTTCCACAAAAAAGAATGGAAAGGAGAGCCACAGAAAAAACATCGTCCGGGTGAAAATTTCCGCTATGAGTTGACAGAATAATTTTTTTAGTAAAAAACATTATTTCTTTAAAAGAGTTTTTATTTCCTCAACATCCCTAGATATTTGGGTCATCTGATTTCTGAGACTTTTTATGTCTTTTTCTTCTTGTTTTACTTCCTCCTCGGTTTTCTCTTCAATCTTTTTCTCGTGTTTAAGTCCGGAAAGAATAATTCTATCTCCTATCATTATAGAAACAAAAAGCCCTGTGAGAAGCAACAAAGCCAGAGTCCAAACAATAGTATTCGGTTCATAAAATATATAGGCCCAAATTCCCCCCTTCGCTTCCAAGATATCTGCCGTATGCCAAACACCTCGCCAAAAAATAATCGTAAAAGTTCCTCCTAAAAATGCATAAAATATGGATCTGTGGCTTAATCTGGTCCTAACTTTGTCTTCTAACTTATCAAAAAAATGAATTATTTTTTTCATTATGTTTCTAATTATTAATCATGGCATTGTAACATTTCCGACGAAAGAATGCGAGAAATTCTATTCTCATTAAAAATATGCTCACAAGACCATTTGTCTTGTGAGCACCTAACGAGGTTATGGATAATAAAATTTTCTTTCCTTAATTTGAAGGAGGTGAGCAATAAATCGTGCTCTGTTATAATGTTCGTTGTGACGAATTTCTTCCGCAGTAATCAAAACGTCTGCTGTGTAATCTAACTTCCACAGTTTAGTCGTGACATCAATCGTCACAATCTTTCCTTCATAATCAAAGAAAAAATCGACGCCATGAAAAAAATCCAGAGGTGACCACAAAGCAACAAAAACGCGCAATTCTTGCCTCCCATTCCTTAATGCAGGAGCTATACAATTATACATAGCCTTTAAAAAAGGCGTCCTGGGACAATGAGATCTATGTCCTCTTTGTTGATTTTGCTTCACCAATAAAATACTTTTGGAGAAAGATAGATATCTTGGTTTACAAATCCTTTCTTTTATACCCAATTCTTCTGGAGAATTTTGTGCTCTACTTCTATCTGTTCCGATAAGAAGATCGGTTTCAAATTCTCTACCATTCCTAAAAGGTTTAATATACAATGCTAACCTCTCTTTCTTTATTAATATTTATGAAACAACTCCTAATTTAATTTTAGACCTATTGTTTAAAATGTCAACAAAAATATTTTTTTACTTTCCACAGCACTTTTTATAATTCCTAGCGAGCCCTCAGGCGAAAGTTTACTTTCATCTGGGGCGAGCGACGGAATTACAAGAAATGTCACTTGCCATGACATTTCTTATACTTTTTTCCGCTTCCGCACGGACATGGGTCATTTCTACCAACTTTATTTTCATCTTTTTTAACAAAAACACTTGAGTCATTTTTCCCCTCCGCGCCAGCTTCTACCATATGCTTTTGGGTTTCCTTCAATTTCTCTTCATCTTGTCTGAAAGCTCCCGCTCCAAGATGTGGTAAAAGTCGTAAAATTTCTACATTAATACTCTCTTGCATCTGTTTGAACAGTCTGAGTCCTTCTTTTTTATATTCCACAAGAGGATCTCTCTGGCCATAAGCACGAAGGTTCACACTTCCCCGAAGATAATCCATCATTTCCAAATGATCTACCCAAAACATATCTATCGATTGTAAAATCAAAAGTCGAACAATTCTGTAAAATTCGTCTTCACCCAATATTTTTACTTTTTCTTCAATAATTTTTCTGTCTTCTTCGCTTTCTGTTATTTCAAAAAGTTTTTCTTTTATTTCATCTTTATTGCCAAGTAAAATTTTTCTTCTTCTCTCATAGACGACTTTTCTGTGAAAGGTCATCACATCGTCGTATTCCAAAACTTGCTTTCTCGAATCAAAATTAAAACCTTCTATCTTTGTTTGCGCATTTTCAAGTGATTTTGTAATTAGATAATTTTCAATCGGCTCATCTTCTGGTACACCCAGTTTGCCCATCATTTTTTTGACAATGTCGCTTGCAAAAACTCTCATCAAAGAATCTTCCATAGAAACATAAAATTGTGTAAAGCCTGGATCTCCTTGACGACCGGATCTTCCTCGAAGCTGGTTGTCTATTCTCCTTGCTTCATGTCTCTCAGTACCAATAACGTAAAGACCTCCAAGCTCTTTTACTTTTTCATAAGTGCCTTGTTCAAAGGGTATTCCACCAAGTTTTATATCCACACCTCTACCTGCCATGTTTGTTGCTACTGTAACGGCACCAAGTTTTCCAGCTTGAGCAATTATTTCTCCTTCTTTTTCATGATTCTTAGCGTTTAATACATTATGAATAACACCTTCTCTCTTCAAATATTCCGAAAGCACTTCGTTTTTCTCAATAGAAACAGTTCCGAGCAATACCGGATGGCCTTCCTTATTTAATTCTTTTACTTTTTTCGCAAGAGCCAAAAATTTGCCATGCTCTGTCTGAAAAATCAAATCGTTCTGGTCTTTTCTTACTAGAGGTTTGTTAGTAGGCACAAGTAAAGTATCTGCATGATAAACTTTAAAAAATTCTTCCGAAGATGTCATTGCTGTTCCTGTCATACCAGAAAGTCTTCTGTACATTCTAAAATAGTTTTGAAAAGTTATAGATGCAAAAGTTCTGGATTCTTTTTGAACTTTTACTCCTTCTTTTGCTTCTATCGCCTGATGCAAACCTTCGGACCATCTCCTCCCTGGTTGAAGTCGTCCGGTAGATTCATCCACAATAATAATCTCTCCGTTTTTTATGACATATTCCGTATCCTTCTTAAAGAGAGCAAGTGCTCTGACCGCAGTTTCCAAGTGATGCACCATTTTCATTCCGCCTTCCGTGTAAATATTTTCCACTCCGAGTGCTTTCTCAGCTCTGTTTATTCCATTGTCTGTCAGTTGAATTGCTTTGAGTTTTTCATCAACCGTAAAATCTTCATCCCTTTTAAAATCTCTAACAATCTTTGCAAATGAATCATATAGACTTTCGCTTTCTGAGGTTGGTGCAGAAATAATAAGTGGAGTTCTTGCCTCGTCTATTAAGATAGAGTCCACTTCATCAACAACCGCAAAATTATAATCTCTCTGTCTAAGGTCGTTTACGTTATATTCAATGTTATCTCTCAAATAATCAAAACCAAATTCGTTGTTTGTTCCGTAGGTTATGTCTGCAAGATACGCTTCCTTTCTAGTACAAGGTCGTAAAAAATCATAAATGACTTTGAAGGAACCAAGTTCATCTCTTTCTTTGTCTTCTTCTGTATGGGTTGGATCATACAAAAAGGATGATTCATGATTTATAACTCCAACAGAAAGACCAAGAAGAGAATATATTTGTCCCATCCATACTGTATCCCTTCTTGAAAGATAATCATTGACAGTTACGATATGCACTCCTTTTCCAGATAAAGCATTTAAATATGCCGGGAGCGTAGCCACTAAAGTTTTTCCTTCACCCGTTCTCATCTCGGCAATATTTCCTCTATGTAAAATAATCCCCCCCATAAGTTGTACATCAAAATGTCTTTGGCCGAGAGTTCTTTTCCCCGCTTCACGGACAAGAGCAAAAGTTTCCGGCAGAAGATCGTCTAACGATTCACCCTTTCCTAGTCTGTCTTTAAACTCCAAAGTTTTTAGTTTTAGATCATTATCGGGAATTTTCTCAAAATCCGCTTCCAGAGCGTTAATCCTAGCCACAATAGGCCCGAGAGTTTTCATGTATCTATCTTGTCTACTTCCGAATATTTTGTCTAAAATCATTATAGAAATATCATAGCATAAAAATAAATAAAAAAAACCGTTCGCTTGAGGCGAACGGTTTTAAAAAAGTTATCTTTTTTTTGATTTCTTTGCTTTCTTTGCCTTTTTTGTCTTCTTTGCAACTTTTCTTGCTTTCTTTTTTGCCATAATAGTTTTAAAGTTTGAAATTCCGTTTTTGAAAAATTTTCAAACTTTTTTAAATTAAATTTTACTCCTAACGAGCCCGTGATTTTCTTCGACCCATATTTTATAAAAACCACTGAACTACTATAATTTTATAACATTTAGATAATAGTACAAGTATTTTTTCTAAAATATGTGGATAACTTCTTCTTCAACTTCAATTCCGGTTTTTTCTTTAACCACCTTTTTTACATAATCAGATAACTTCAATATTTCTTTTGTAGTTGCTTTGCCAAAATTTACTAAAACTAACGGTTGATTTTTATAAAGACCAACATTTTTTATTTTATAACTTTTAAGATTACAAATTTTATCCAGAACCCAAGCTAAAGATATTTTTATTTTTCCTTTTGGCTCAGAAAAGCTAGGGATACCCGGAAATTTCTTTTTAAGCTTCAAGTATTCTCTTTTATTAATTATTGGGTTTTTAAAAAAAGAACCAGCCGAGCCGAGTTCAGAGACTTCTGGTAATCTTGATTTTCTTATTGAGATTACTGCGTTTCTGACATCTATAGCCGTTATTTTAGGAGAAATGGCTCCGAAGCAAAGAGCTTCAGGGCGTCTTAAGTCCGGACAAAGACGCCCTGAAGCTCTTTGCTTCGGAGCCATCACGATTTTTATTTCCTTTATCTTTTCTCTTATTCCACTATAACTAAAATTTGGTTTAAACTTCTTACTCAAAGAGAAATAAATTCTCAGAATTATAAGATTTTTCTTAATCTTAAAAAGACTATTTCTATAAGAAAAGTTGCAATCCTTATTTTTCATTTCAAAAGTTTTTCCGTTTTCCGAATCATATACTTCGACTTTTGAAATAAAACTTTTTATTTCAGTCCCATATGCTCCAATATTTTGAACGGCAGAACCTCCTACTGTCCCCGGAATATAAGAAAGATTTTCCAAACCAAATAAATTATTTTTTATAGAAAAAGAAACACTCTCGTCCCATTTTTCTCCTGCTCCAAAACATATAATGTTTTCTTTTAAGATGTTTCTACCCAAAATTTCATTTTTAATCACCAATCCAGAAAAACCATTATCACTTATTAAAATATTTGATCCTCCTCCAAGAATAAAAAAAAATATCTTATGTTTTTTTGAAAAAAGAATGGCTTTTTTTAAATCCTCGATATTTTTAATAATACAAAAAAACCGGGCATATCCTCCGGTTCTAAAAGTATTAAGACTCTTTAACGGATAATTTTTAAAAATTCTCATAAAGTTTATGTAAAATCATGACCGGCGGGGGCTAACCTCCAACTAATGTCTTTAATGTGAGTGCAACCGCCGGTCGTGACTTATCACAAACTCAGGGTTAATAATAACAAAAAGAGAAGAAAAGTAAAATGGTTTTCTGTAACCCTCTAGTTTTTTATAAAATAAGCGGTATAATCACGTTATTATGAGAAAAAAAGCTTTAATGACAGGAATTACAGGCCAAGATGGTTCTTATTTGGCCGAAATTTTATTAGAAAAAGGATATGAAGTTCATGGAATAATACGCCGAAGCTCAAGTTTTAATACTTCCAGAATAGATCACATATACAGAGATCCACATACAAATGGAGTAAAGTTTTTTTTGCATTTTGGAGATTTGTCTGATTCCAGCAATATATCAAGATTGATAGAAAAAATTAAACCAGACGAAATATACAATCTCGGTGCGCAAAGTCATGTCAGAGTAAGTTTTGATATGCCAGAGTATACAGCAGACGTCGTGGGCTTAGGCGCGCTTAGAATACTGGACGCTATTAAAGAATCGGGAATAAAAACAAAATACTATCAAGCGTCGTCTTCTGAAATGTTCGGAAAGGTTCAAGAAATTCCTCAAAGGGAAACAACTCCGTTTCATCCTCGTTCCCCTTACGGATGTGCAAAAGTTTTTGCTTATTGGATAACAAAAAATTATAGAGAAAGCTATAACATATTTGCCTGTAATGGGATCCTATTTAACCACGAGAGTCCTCGTAGAGGATCAACCTTTGTAACAAAGAAAATTACAGAGGGTCTTGTAAAAATTAAACTCGGTCTCCAAGATAAACTTTATCTTGGAAACTTAGATGCAAAAAGAGATTGGGGTTATGCCAAAGATTTTGCCGAAGCAATGTGGCTAATGATGCAAGCAAAAAAACCGGATGACTATGTTATAGCTACAAACGAAACCCACAGTGTCAGAGAGTTTGTAGAAGAAGCTGCAAAAATACTGGATATGGATATAGGATGGACAGGTAAAGGAAAAAAAGAAAAAGGAATAGACAAAAAAACGGGAAGAGTAATCATAGAGATAGATCCTATATACTTCAGACCAGCAGAAGTTGATTTACTTATAGGAGATTATTCTAAAGCAAAAAAAGAGCTGGGATGGAAACCAAAAACAAAGTTCAAAGATTTAGTAAAATTAATGGTAAAGGAAGATTTAAAAAACTATGGACCTAAAGAATAAGAAAATATTGGTCACTGGCGGAGCCGGATTCTTGGGCTCTTTTGTTGTAGAAAAACTAAAAGAAAGAGGTGTCTCAGAAAAAAATATTTTTGTGCCAAGGTCAAAAGAGTTTGATTTAAGAAAACTTGAAGATTGTAAAAAAGTTCTCGAAGGAATAGATATTGTGATACATCTTGCCGCAAAAGTCGGAGGTATAGGTTTTAACAGAGAACATCCCGGGCAACTTTATTATGACAATTTAATCATGGGGGCTCAACTTATAGAAGAAGCGAGGAAAAAAGATATAAAAAAGTTTGTCGCTATCGGGACAATTTGTGCATATCCTAAATTTACTCCTACTCCATTCAAAGAAAAAGATCTCTGGATAGGTTATCCTGAAGAGACTAACGCCCCTTATGGTTTGGCAAAAAAAATGATGCTAGTTCAATCTCAGGCATATAGACAAGAATACGGTTTCAATTCAATTTATTTACTACCAGTAAACCTGTATGGGCCAAGAGATAATTTTAATCCAAATTCAAGCCATGTGATTCCCGCCTTGATCAAAAAAGTGTTGGAGGCAAAAGAAAAAAATGCACCTTTTGTGGAGGTGTGGGGTACGGGAAAAGCAACTAGAGAATTTTTGTACGTAAAAGATGCGGCAGAAGCTATAGTTCTTGCTACGGAGAAATATGATAAAAGTGACCCTGTTAATATAGGATCCGGAATGGAAATTTCCATAAAAAATCTAGTGAAAGAAATATCAAAAATCATCGGATATAAAGGAGAAGTAAAATGGAATACAAGTAAACCGGATGGTCAGCCAAGGAGGAAACTTGATACCAAAAAAGCAAAATTGGAATTTAATTTTAAAGCCAAAACCAGTTTTAAAAATGGTTTAAAAGAGGCTATAAATTGGTATAAGGAAAATAAGAAATAACTTTTGGTTTTAATATCTTAAAATCAACTTTTTAAAAAAGAAATGCAAAACCCCACCGAAGTGGGGCCTTACACAGACATTCGTTTGGGCTAACTAATTGCTAGCACTCACCTCAGTATCTTACCATAATCCCCGGAATAATGCAAGTTACAGATAACTAGGTTAATTTAAAAATAGAACGCCTATACCAGCCCATCCTTGATTTTTATTTTCTATAAGTTCTTTGTATTTGTAGTTGCCCTTTATCTCATTCCAGAAAGCATTTACAAAAGTTCTTGAAGCTCCCGGGATGGGGGCTATATCATGAAATGAAATTATACTATTTCTAGCCATTAAGGGACTATAAAGCTCAAAATCTCTTTTTACGCCTTCGTACGTATGATCGGCATCAATAAAAAGAAAGTCAACTTTTTTACCATTTAAAATCTCTTTTAGTTTTTGTACAGTTTGCTCTGAATGCGAATCCTCACGTAAAAGAAACATATTTTGTCCATCCTTCTTAAAAGACTGATATAGAGGAATTTTACTCTTTGGATAACCACCACCAAAGTTTCCATCCGGAAGATCAATACTTATGATAGTTGCATTTGGGGGAGCAAGTTTTGAAAAACAAAAGAGTGTTCCTCCTTTTGCCGTTCCTATTTCCAATACAACTTCAGGAGATTTTTCTTTAAATATTTTTAGAAGTTCAAGAAATTCACTTTTGACTTGTGCTAGACGAATAGCAAAACCAGAAAACAATGATTGAATAAAATTTAGTACATCCTCGCCACTTTCAGTATTAAATTTCTTGATTCTTCCTATTACGAATATGCGTAAAATCCAAGGAGATGTCACTGCCCATATTTTTTTAATAATATAAGATTTTTTTAGGACAAGCAGTATATCATTTTCTTTCCTCATTCCTTTTTCTTTCATATCCGTATTTAAAATGGGTCTATTCCCTTATAAATTGAACTCACCATATTTTCTATTTGATTAGTCATGTCGGGATTAATCTTTTTTGCTTTTCCTAAGAAATTAATCGCGGTAGAGATTGATCCTTGGTCATAGTAACCTTTTGCAAGAGCGATGTAAGCAGAGGGAATTCTTGAATCACTTGTTGTTGCATCTCCCCAAAGTGCATCAAAGTCTTTTTGGTCTTGAGAGAAAACCAAAGATACTCCGTAAATTATTTTTGCTTCTATAAAGTTTTGTCCCAAATCATATGACGCCTTGGCTTCTTTTACCATATTATCTATCTGTCCAAGATTAAGATAAGCATTTACAATTTGTGTTTTAAATACCTGTTTAGATGGAGAAAGTTTTTCTGCTTCTTTGAGATAAGTTAAAGCTTGATTAAAATCTCCCAAACTAGCCAAGAAAACACCAAAGAATTCTTGATATCTTGCATCGTTTGGATATGTTTCAACTTGTTTTTTTATTTCTGCATATGTAAAATCAATGAACTTATTTTTTACATCTTGAGTTGCTTTCGTTCCTTTATATACAGCAGGAGCACTATCAAGCATTCTTTCTCTAACCTCTGCCTTACCTAAAAATCCATTTGTAACAGCTTTTTGATAAAAATCTAAACTGGAGGCGGGATCAGAATCTTGAATTCTTACGGCAGAAATCAAATTATAATTTGTCTGCATTGGTTTGTAATTTACAAAATATAAAGTGACAAAAAGCGCGACAATGGCAAGTGGTACAATGATATAATTTATCGCTTCATCATTTTTTCCTGTTTCATCCGCCCATTTGGAAACTTTTTCCACATAAATTCCCTTCTCGCTTTCTCTTCCAGAATAAACATGAATAATCGCAAGAACCGTAAAGAACAAAATAAGGCTTACATTATTGTCAAAGACAAAAATACTTTGGAAAAAATATCCCGCAAGTAACCCTGTGATAATTGATTTTTCCACTACAGAGAAATTTTTGGTTTTCTTCCAAAGTTCATACAAAGCGGCAAAATAAAGTCCGATATAAAGTAAAAATCCTAAAATTCCTCCTGCCACAAGCATATCAAGGGGCATATTATGAGCCCTATCAAACCATTGCTCTTGCCCATACATTCTTGGGTCATAATATTTATTGAAAATATAATTAAAATTCTCTTGACCCCAACCAAGAACTGGTTTTTCTATTGCTCCCTTTATAGCCATAGGCCAAACATATTGACGTGCTTGTCCGCTTACATTACTCCAAGAAATGGAAGCAAGTCGTGCAAGCGTCGGTTGATTTTTTACAAAATCAGTGTTTTTTATTGCAAAAAATCCAGCTACCAATACAACGACAACTACAATTCCACCAAGAGCAATATTTCTAAAAGCTTTATTTTGTCTTTCAAAAATTACTATAGCCAAAACCATAACAAAAAGTCCCCCGAGAAGTCCTAGAATTACCCCTCTCGTCTGTGTAATATATATTCCATAGGCATTCAGAAGTGCCACCAGAGAGTAAATATAAAATAAAGAATTTGAGAAAATTTTTGAAAATTTCTGACCTTTTTTCTCACAAACCAAGAAACAATCTCGATAAATTAAAATCAGGGCAAAGAAAAAATTAAAAAGAAAATAAATCGCAAGATAAATTGGATTACCCAAAGGGCCATCTACTCTAACATTTTCAGACTTCATGGATTGAGAAATCGCGGAGACACCCATAATTATGCTAAGTCCAATAGATGATCTCAAAAACCACGACAGAATATCTGCTTTGACAACAGAGATAAAAACAAACAAATACATGAGAAGATGGATGAGAGTCATCCATCCGTCCATTCTTTCAAAATTGCTCCAGATAGATTTTGCCGGAGCAACACCAAATATGTCTGCGATAAACATTACTGCGACAAAAAGAAATGCTATCAAAGCTACCCAAGAAAATTTCAGCCTGCTTTCTTTGTCTTTAAAAATAAGTATGAGCCAAAGAGCAAAAATAATTTCTACAATAATCCGAAAAGTGAAGGCTTTACCAACTATATATGGAAAATACATTCCGTTTGAAACGACGAATGGCACAATAAGTATCGCAAACAACCCTGTAATGATTGATCCTTTCAATATTTGTTTATAATCCATGTCTTTGTTTCATCCACCTTGGGTAGATTTAATTAATAATAATGTAGATAATTTACAATAAAAAAACTTTTAAATCCAGTACAAGTGTGCATTATAACATAAAAATGATAAGATATTCAGAATCATGGAAATTGGAGATCGAAAACAAATGGCTAAACCAAGGGAAAGTTTCCTTGACTATTTTACCGATTGGCACACATTGTGGGCATATATAAAAGGAAAAATCCGCCATCCTGGTATACAAAAATATTCCAAAAATACAGCGTGGATGTTTTTTGGCAGATTTTTCACTCTCGGTATTTCTTTCTTTATAAGCATATACATAGCTCGCTATCTTGGTCCATCAAACTATGGGTTATTCAACTATGTTATAAGTTTTGTAGGACTTTTTGGGTTTTTAACATCATTTGGTATAGACGGTATAGTAAGTAGAGAAATAATAAAAGATCATAGCAAAAAAGACGAGATTATCGGCACTGGGTTTTACATGAAAATCATTGGCAGTGTATTAGCGATATTGATTATATTTATTGTTTCATTCTTTACGGCAAAAGACTTTTTCACTCTTGGACTCATTTGGATATTTTCTCTAAATTTTATTCCGCAAGCTTTTAATATTATAGAAATATATTTTCAATCACAAGTACTTTCAAAAAAGGTTGTCACCGCTCAAATAACAGCCAGTGTAATATCCACATTACTTAAAATTCTATGTATAACATTGAATAAGGGTATTTTTTGGCTAACGCTTATATATATAGTTGAAACATCAATATATGCCCTTATTCTACTTTTCTCGTTTAGAAAATTTGGAAATCATCTTAAAAAATGGAAATTTAATATAAATATCGTCAAATCTCTCCTAAAAGACTCATGGCCTTTGATGCTTTCTTCTGTGGCTATTGGTATATATATGAAAATAGATCAAGTGATGATAAAAAATATGCTTGGTAATGAACAGACCGGAATATATTCTGTAGCGGTTAGACTTTCTGAAGTATGGTACTTTATACCAGTATTGATCTGCACTTCTCTTTCCCCTGCCATTATAAAAGCTATTGCCATAAGCAAGGAATTATTTGAAAATAGAATGAAAAAGTTATACTTTTTGATGTTTTGGCTTTCATTTTTTATAGCTTCTTTCATAACAATTTTTTCCTATCCAATTATTAAAATATTATTTGGTACCCCATACTTAGGAGCTATTACAACATTGCAAATTTATGTTTGGGCGGGTATAGGCGTGTTCTTGGGTGTTGCTGTTAGCCAATATTTATTAGCAATAAACCTAACTAAAATATCTTTCTATAACACTCTGCTGGGAGCAATAATTAATGTTATTCTTAATATAATATTAATACCCAGAATTGGAATAAATGGAGCCGCAATTGCAACTCTGATTTCTTATACAATGTCTACATTCGGGATTTTTCTTTTCAAAGAGGCAAGAAGCCAAGGTTTGTTAATGATGAAATCAATATTCAGTTATAAATAAATGAGAATGATTAAATTAATAAAAAGAATTTTACCACCAAATATAAAGGAAAAAATACTGGAATGGTATTGGTTGATAAAAAATAAAAATGTAGGCATTTCATATAGCCAACAAGGAGAAGATATTTTGTTATTAAAATCTAATTTTTTTCCTACTAATAAAAAGGGGTTTTATGTAGATATAGGAGCACATCATCCAAAGATTCTTTCCAACACATATCTTTTTTACAAAATGGGATGGCATGGAATAAACATAGACCCCATTCCAGGAATGATCGAAAAATTTAAATGCCGAAAAAGAGATACCAATCTCAACATTGGCATATCAAACAATGAATCAGATATAAATTATTTTATATTCAAATCAGCACCTCTAAATACTACCGACAAAAATAGAGTGGAAGAATTAAACAGAGAAAATATATTTCCTGAAAAACAAATTGAAATAAAAACACAAAAATTAAGTAAAGTCCTTAAAGAATATGTAAAAAATGAAGAAATTGATTTTTTAAGTATTAACGTTGAAGGTTGTGAATTGGATGTATTAAAATCTAACGATTGGAATGTATTTAAACCAAAAATAATAATCGTTGAGATTACCAATTTGGATATGGATAAACTAGAAAATAACGAGATACATACATATTTAAGTAAACTAGGATATAAGCTTTTTGCAAGAACTCCTTTCAATTCTTTGTATAAGAGATAAAACATAAAAATTTTTCGATTGATCGAAAAAAATTGACATTTATCAATATTTCTGATTAAATCAAAAAGGATTGATTTTTAAAAATTATATTCAGAAAAGGACAATATAAATGAATACTCAAAAAGTTTGCTGTATCATTCCCCCATCCCCGTTTCTTCTGGATGAGAGGGTCTTTATGAGTTTGGGTCTATTGAAAGTTGCCGCTGTTATAGAAAAGTATTTTCAGGTTGATGTTTTGGATTTGTCTGGAATATCTAACTACAAAAATGTGGTTTATGATTATTTGTTAAGTAATCAACCGTTTGCAGTTTGTATTACAGTAACAACTCCCCAATTACCTTCGGTGTTTGAAATAGTCAGTGTTATTAGAAAAAAAACGTCAAAGGCAAAAATTATTATTGGTGGTCCTCATGTGACTCTTACTCATTCGGCGTTTCTTCGCGAGATAAAACACGGAGAATATGGACGAGCCAACAAAGCTTTTGAAAGGATTAAGGAACTGGCGGATATTTTAATCGCCGGAGATGGTGAGAAGGCAATCCTTGAAGCATTGAGGTCGGATGTTCAAAAAGTCATAAGTGCGGATGATCCAAAAGGTAACTTATTTTTACAAGTAAACGAGTTGGACTCTGCACCCTGGCCAGATAGAGATCTGGTTGACGTAAGTAGCTACAAATATTTCGTTGATGGGGAGCGAGCACTTAGCGTGGTTACGCAATTGGGTTGTCCGTTCGGATGTGGTTTCTGTGGTGGACGTAATTCGCCTTCTTTCAGAATGAAACGTAGTAGATCGATACAAAGTGTAATTGCCGAGATAGAAAGTCTATACTATAAATACGGGGTAAAGGGTTTTATGTTCTATGATGATGAGTTGAATGTCAACCATCATTTCTTTATTGATTTGATGTCAGAGATTATAAAACTTCAAGACCGTCTTGGTATAAAGTTTCGCTTGAGAGGTTTTATAAAATCGCAACTTTTCAATGAAGAGCAAGCCGAGTATATGTATAAAGCTGGGTTTCGTTGGATATTGACTGGTTTCGAATCTGCGTCACCGCAAATGCTCGTCAATATGAACAAAGTAGCAACAGTGGAAGAAAATACTCGATGCATAGAAATAGGGAAAAAACATCACCTCAAAGTAAAAGCGTTAATGTCGGTTGGCCATCCCGGAGAGTCGGAAAGAACGGTCCTTCAGACCAGAGATTGGCTAATCAATGTTAAACCGGACGATTTCGATATAACGATTATTACTGTTTATCCGGGAACTCCATACTATGATGAAGCAAAACCACACGATGAATCAAACAAAGTGTGGGTTTATAAGCATCGTGGCGGAGATGTTCTGTACAGTAAAGAAATTGATTATGCCGAAACGGCCAACTTTTACAAAGGTGACCCAAATGGTGGTTATGAATCCTTTGTCTTTACAGATTACCTTTCGCCAAAAGATATTGTGACTTTAAGAAACAATGTTGAGGCCGAGGTTCGTAAGGAATTAAGTATTCCATATCCGTCCAGTGCTCACGCCGTAAAGTATGAACACAGTATGGGACAGTTTGGTGTATTGAGATCTTCTTCTGGATTTAAATAGAAAAAATGCCCGACGGCTTACAGCTGTCGGGCATTTTATATATTATATGTTATAGTTTATATCTATATTTATAAAATATAATAAGTGGCTAATTTTGGATTGAAAAAGACGTTATATATGTTTAAATGATTAAAAAATGAACAATAATTTTGAAGTACCCATACTTTTTATAGTTTTTAATCGTCCAGATACAACCAAGCGAGTACTTGAAGCTATTGGAAAAATTAGACCATCCAAACTCTTTATCGCAGCAGACGGGCCGAGAAAAAATAAAATTGGCGAAAAAGAAAAATGTGAAGAAGTTAGAAATATATGTAAAAAAATCGATTGGGAATGTGAAGTTTTTACGTTATTTCAAGAAAAAAACCTCGGTTGTAAGATTGGTGCAACTACAGCAGTGAATTGGTTTTTTCAGAACGTCAGTGAAGGAATAATTCTAGAGGATGACTGTCTACCAAACCAAAGTTTTTTTACTTTTTGCAAAGAAATGTTAGAGAAATATAGAGACAATGAAAAAATTCTGCATATAAGTGGCACCAACTTGCAATATGGAAACAAAAGAGAAGAAGCTAGTTACTATTTTTCTAGATATATCCATATGTGGGGTTGGGCCACGTGGAAACGAGCTTGGGAAAAATACGATATTGATATGAAAGGTCTGGAAGAATATTACAAATCTAAAAAAATATATAAGCTTTTTAATAATAAAAAAGAAGCAAAGTTTTGGATTTCATTAATTAAATACGTTACCGAAAAGAATATAGATACATGGGATGCACAGTGGGTATATACTCTACTAAAATCAGAAGGAATGAGCATTACTCCAAATGTAAATTTAGTTGAAAATATAGGTTTTGGAGAAAACGCCACCCATACAAAATCGGAAGGTATATTAAGCAATATTTCTACAGAAAGATTAGAAAAAATTATTCATCCTGAGTCTATAACTGTTAATGAAGAGGCAGACAAATTTGTTTTTGAAACAATATTTTATAAATCCCTTTTTAAAAAAATTATAGATAAAATAAAAATTATTTTTAAACTATGAAAGTTACAACCCTGGACAAAATTAAGTTATTTGGCTCTATGTATTCAGTCTTGAAACTCTTACCTAGTTTTCAAAAAAAAGTTTCCTGTTTTTTTAGACCTATTGATACTACGCGTTTCTTTGAATTTGCATACTTGATTAAATTCATGAAAAAAAATAATCTGCGTGGTTTGAATATTCTGGATGTCTCTTCCCCTCACATGATGGCTTACTATTTATCAAAAAATAATAGTGTTTTAAAAACAAATATTGATTTTGAAGAAAAAAGATTTATTAAAGAAAATAAAAACCTTAAATTTAAACTTGAAGACGCCACAAAACTGTCGTTTCCCGATAATGTCTTTGATATGACATATTCTATCAGTGTTATTGAACATATCTATGAAAATTATAATAAAGCAATTTCTGAAATGATTCGGGTAACAAAAAAAGGCGGATATATCTATTTGACTTTTCCTGTCGCAAAAAAATACAAAGAGGAATGGACTAGAGGATATGTATATTCAAATCAGTTTTCTAAAGAGGGTAAAACTTTTTTCTTTTACCGTTTTGGCGAGAATGAAATAAATTCCATTCTTGACCAATTACAGAATGTAGAAGTTTTATATAAGGACATTTTTTGGGAAAAAATAAACGGTACATATGATAAAACAATGGAGATATTGAGAAATGCTTCTAGAAATAAATTCCTCAATTTTGTTAAGAATGTTTTTATCAATAATTATCGTGGCTTTACTATATTTCCGACTAATCCTGTAACAAATTTTCCTAAAGACAAACTTTTTGGAAATATTCACCTTATTTTAAGAAAAATTTAATATAATGTATAATCGTCAGTATATGGAATGCAAAATTTGTCAGAAGCAAGCAAGACTGATAAAAACGTTAACTGTAAGACAAAAATACCAGGCAGAGTATTATATGTGTGATTTTTGTGGATTTATGTTTGTTGGACAACCCTCTTGGCTCAAGGAAGCCTATGAAAAATCAATAAACATTACCGACACGGGATACGTTACAAGAAATGTTTATCTATCCAAAAAGACATTGGTTTTATTTTCATTTATTTTCGGAACAAATTTTACCTACCTTGATTACGCTGGAGGTTATGGAATGTTAGCCAGATTGATGAGAGATTACGGTTTGAATTTTCTGACCTTAGATCCTCACACACCAAATTTATTTGCACAGGGATTCGAATATAACAATGAAGAAATAAAAGCTGTGACGTGCTTTGAATGCTTTGAACATTTTGTTTCTCCAATTTTAGAGATAGAAAAAATACTAAAAATATCAAAAAATATATTTTTTTCAACCTATCTCCTGCCAGAAAAAGAGCCGGGAAACGATTGGGGTTATTTTGGAATCGAACACGGTCAACATATATCTTTTTATTCCTTGAAAACCCTGAAATTCTTGGCAGAAAAATATAAATTAAACCTTTATACCGACAAAAATAATATACATTTTTTGACAACAAAAAAAATTGGCTTTCTAACTTTTAAAACTATTTTATTTCTTAGTAGATTGCAAATCGACATTTTAATAAGAAAAATATTGAACAGCAAAACGACCTCCGACTATAATTTTTTAAGAAGAATACAATAAAATGAGAGTATATTTTGATGGAATGATATATAGTTGGCAAAAAGAAGGCGGAATTCACAGATATTCCGAAGAACTCATCAGTGAATGCGGAAAAAACAAGGAAATAGAAACCGTTCTACTAACGCGTCTACCCTCATACTATATCTCCCCAAAAAAAGGGGTTGTTATAAAAAATATCGCATGCTTTAGGCATGTGCCAAATTTTTTATTCTCAATATTTAGAAAAATATTTTCTCCTATAAATAAAATGTTATTTGAAAGTTATTTTAGGAAAATATCTACAGGAGTATTTCATTCGACCTATTATACAACATATAAAAATCTCAAAATACCTCAAATACTGACAATTTACGATATGATTTATGAAAGATTCCCCTATTGTTCAAATTCTAGAGGTGCCAAAAGATTCATTGCCAACAAAAAAAAGTGCATAATGAACGCAGATGCAATAATTTGTATTTCAAATGCCACAAAAAAAACATTAGCTGACATATACAAAGTAGACGATAAAAAAATATCCGTGATACATCTCGGTATATCAGAAAATTTTATATCTGATACCATGTCAAATATAAAATTGAATGACATTTCCGATAAACCGTATTTTTTATTTGTAGGCTTTCGAAAGCTATACAAAAACTTTATTTTTTTTATAGAAGCTTTTTCCAAATGGAATAAAAATAAAAATTACAACATACTAATTGCTGGAGGTGGTGAATTAACAGATGAAGAACATCTATCCTTGAAAAAATTTGGGATAGAAAAACAAGTTAAACTGCTTGGTTTTGTGGAAGAGAAAGATTTAAGATATATGTATAAAAATTCAACAGCTTTTGTTTATCCATCACTTGAAGAAGGATTCGGCTTACCTATATTGGAAGCTATTGGTAGTCGGGGTGAAGTCATTGCTTCCGATATTGATGCTTTCAGGGAAATAGGAGAAAATATGGTAAAGTACTTTAATCCAAGAAAAATTGAAAGTCTGATAAACGCTTTGGAACAAAGTATTTCAGAAAGACATACCGATGAAGAGCTTGAAAAAAGAGCAAAATACGTCATCAGCAAATACAGCTGGAAAGAATGCGTCAATAAAACAATAGAAGTTTATAAAAAAGTTCAAAAAGACAAAAAATGAAAATAGGATTCTATAAATTAGGATTGAATAATGCAAAGGTTAATACCGCTTTTGGCGGGATGTATAAAGATTTTTTTTCTGCTATATCTAAACAGCCGAATTATGAAGCAATCTATATATCTGATTTTAAAAGTATAAATAGCGTAGATATAATGGTTCTTACGATGGGAAGTGGACAGGAAAGCGAGAGCTGTAAAGTGATGAATGGTTTTAACGGGCCAGTTATTCTTTATACTCCCCCGGCAATTCTTTGGTTCAAGAAATCTCTCCTGAAAAGATGGTCGCATAAAATTTTATTTGTTTATAACACAGATGAATCAACTTATAGTCAAAAAAAATATAAGGAAATAGATATTGAGTATACAACTCTTCCTTTTGCTTCTGACAAAAATACTTTCAGACCTCTTAATTTTAAAGAGAAGATTTATGATGTTTTATTCGTCGGAAATGCAAAAAGCGGAACTGGAAGATATGTATACACAGATAAATTGGTACAAAAGGCTAAAGAAAAAAAATGGAAAATTCTTTTGGTTGGAAGTGGTTGGGAAAAATATGGTTTTCCCCTGCAATTGATTGCTCACGGTGAATTGCTGAATTTTGTTTATAACTCTTCAAAAATATCTTTAAATATAAGCAACAACGAACAAAAAATGGGAGAAGACATGTGTCTGGATCTGAACAACAGAGTTTTTGATTTGGCTATGTCTGGATGTTTTCAAGTAAGTAATGCTCCACAAATTATCAGAAAATATTTTGGGGAAGAAGAAATCTTTGCAGTAGATGATCCGAATCTTTGGATAGACGCTATTGATAAATTTTTAAAAGATAAAGAAAAAAGAGAAGAAATGTCAAATAAAACAATGATTAGAGCATTAAATCTGCACACCTGGGAAAAAAGAGCTAAAAAATTAACCGACAAAATTAATTATTCTCTTAAAAATTTTAACAAGAAAAAAAAGACTGACTCGTGGAGAATCTTTTTAAGATTGGTGGATCGTTCTGGTTTGTACTCGCTCCTTTTCAAAGTTCATATCATTGTAAAAATACTTTATTCAAAATTTAAAAAAACACCATGATTAAAAAAATATTAAAACCCGCTGTAGATTTCTTAAGAGGTTTTTTAAGTAAACATGAAAAAACAGTAAACTGTTGGAAAAAGGACGATGGAGATAAACTTCGATATAAATACAATCTGAATTCAAACTCCATAGTTTTTGATTTGGGAGGATATGTCGGACAATGGACTAATGATATTTATTCTAGATACAATTGCAATATTTTCGTATTTGAGCCTGTAGAATCTTTTTACAAAAATATTAACAAACGGTTCGAAGGTAATAATAAGATAAAAGTATTTAATTTTGGACTTTCCGACGAAAATAAAGAGGCCGATATTTCAATAAAAGAAGATGCTTCGTCTCTCTATGCCAAAGGTGGTAAAAATGCCAAAATTAAATTGGTAAAGGCATCTGATTTCATAAAAGAAAAGAACATAAAAAAGATTGACCTAATGAAAATAAATATTGAAGGTGGAGAATACGATTTGATGGAAGAAATCATTTCAAGCGGGACAATAAATCAGATAGAAAATATACAAATACAGTTTCATCACTTTATAGATAATGCCGAGAAAAGAATGAAAGAAATTCAAACTAAATTAGAAAAAACCCATCATACCACGTTTCAGTATAAGTTTGTCTGGGAAAACTGGGAAAAAAATAAAATATGATAATCGTCAAATTAAAAGGAGGACTGGGAAATCAACTATTTCAATATGCATTTGGGAGATTATTATCGATCAAAAGAAATACTTCCGTGAAGTTTGATGTCTTGTCTGTAGATAAAAGAGATATACATAGAGACTTTAAATTAGATAAATTTAATACAAAAATTGAACTTGCGTCTTCAGAAGAAGTCGAGGAAAATGAGTATCCGTTTGGTTTAATTTCAAAAATATTGGCATGGGCCACAAGAAAAATATTAAGGAATTATAATATTGGGTATTCAGAAAAAATCATTTACTCAAATAACAAATATTATGACGGGTACTGGCAAAGTTACAAATACCTTGAACCGATAAAGAAAGAACTGTTAACAGAGATCTCTTTAAAAGAATCCGTAAACAAAAAATATTCAGAACTTATTTCCAGGATTAATAGTTCTAATTCCGTATCCATACACATTCGTCGTGGTGATTATGTAAATGATTCAAAAACTAAAAAAGCCCACGTTACTTTTGGATTGGAATACTATGAGGAAGCCATAAAGATAATAAAAGATAAGATAAAAGACCCTGTTTTCTTTGTCTTTTCAGATGATATTTCTTGGGTCAAGGAAAATTTAAAAATAAATTACCCAATTTTTTTCGTATCAAATCCAGAGATTAAAGATTATGAAGAATTGATTATTATGAGTACGTGTAAGCATAATATAATTGCAAACAGTAGTTTTAGTTTTTGGGGAGCTTGGCTCAATCAAAACCAAAATAAGACGGTGCTAGCTCCAAAGAAGTGGAGTAATTTATATCAGAAAGAATACAAAAATATTTGTCCGGAAAATTGGATTAAAATCTAAAAATAAATCTCCATAATGCAAGGATGCGAATAAAAAGCCCTTTGATTTTCATCTCTTTTTTATTATTTTTTGTTATTTGATTATTGTGTATCCTATATTTCATAAGCATTTCTCCGATATTGCCTATATTATTTTTGTAGATAATTCTTGTCCAAAGCTCATAATCTTCTATATTTTTATAATTTTTGTATCCCCCGACTTTTTCAAGAACGTTTTTTTCAAGCATAGTCGATGGATGAATAAAAGGACAATGAAAAAAAGAATACAACCTTATTCTGTTATTTCCAATTGGAGGATAAGTATAATACCTTATAATATTTCCAAAAGAGTCTATAACCGTTGCCCATGTACCACAAACAACTAATTTGTTGTCTTCCATAAATTTAACTTGTTTTTCAAAACGCTCTGGAAGTGAAATGTCATCACCATCCATCCTGGCAATATATTTTCCTTGCGCCAATTTTACCCCCTCATTCAAAGAATATATGAGACCTCTGTTTTCTCTAGAAATAATTTTTATTCTTTTATCCTTTTGTTCAAATTCTCGTAGGATACTCAAGCTTTTATCTACTGAACCATCGTTCACAATAATAAATTCAAAATCGGTAAAAGTTTGATTCAAAATACTTTCCACTGCTTCCTTAAGGTATTCCTCGCAGTTATATATTGGCATTATTACACTTATTTTTGGTTTTATGTTTTGCATAACTTATTTTAATTTATTCACAATTTTTAAAAATTTCTCTCCTCTATCAAACTCGTTTGCAAACATTCCGAAAGAAGCAAAAGCTGGACTAAATAAAATTGTATCACCTTTTTTTGAAAGCTTGAAAGCGACTGAAACTGCTGATTTAAGAGTATCAGACTCATAGAATTTTATTATTTTTTTTCTTAAAATTTCTCTCACTTTATCACTTCCTGTTCCTGGTATCAAAACCACTGCTTTTGCGTATTTTGCTATGGAATCAGTCAATCTGGTAGTATCTATGTTTTTATCTGCTCCTCCCATTATAAGCACGATTTTAGGGCTATTAGAGGCATTTAAACTGCTGGAAAGAGCCTTCAAACCAACCAATGTGGCATCTGGGGTGGTCGAGCAAGTATCGTTATATATTTTGATGCCTTTTATACTTTTTACAAATTCCAGGCGGCCTTCTACTCCATAATAGCTTTCCACCCCAAGTTTTATTATTTTTTCAGGTACATTTATCTTTTTACATAATTCAACAGCCACGGAAACATTAATAAAGTTATGTTCTCCAGGAATTTTGATATCATATTTTTGTGCTTCTTTATTTTCGACAACAGTTATTTTGCTCTTTATTTTATTTTTGTATTTTTTAAAAATAATTTTGGCTATATCTTCACTCAAAACCAAAGTGTCCTCTTTTTTTTGATGCAAAAAAATCTGGGCTTTATCTTCTAAATACGCGTCCAAATTTCCTTTATAATAATTTAGATGATCCGGCATAAAAGTAGTAACCCCGGCATATTTTGGACTAATACCAAGCTTCCCCAAACTCTCAAGTTGCCAAGAATCAAGTTCCATTACTACAATATCCCCCTTTTTTACTTTGTCTAACATTGCAAGGGTCGAAATACCTTTTATGTTTCCTCCCAAATATACTTTTTGTTTCTTATTTTTGAAATATTTTTTCAGAATATGATAAACAAGATGAGTCGTAGTCGACTTTCCTCTTGTGCCGGTGATTCCTAAAATAATCCCTTGTGTAAGAAGAACAAATAAAGCAGTGCTCTGTGTTATGAGAGATTTGCTTTTTCCGGCAGTTTTTAGATAAATGGAATCTCTTGGAGCATTCGGGGCATGCAAAATAATATCTCTGTCTTTAAAATCATCTATTGAATGTCCGCCTAAATGATATGAAATATTTTTATATTTTTTAAGAGCTTTTAAACTCATTGCGAGCTCTTTTTTGGTTTTTAAATCAGTAACAATAATTTCCGCACCTTTTTGCGCAAGATAAGAGACATCTCCAAGAGCTCTACCAAGAAGTCCAAGCCCCATCACTGTTATTTTTTTGTTTGAAAAATTCATTTATTCTTTCGGTTTGTCCACATGAAGCATATTCCGCAATTCTTTTTCAGGAATTTCTTTTATCGTTGATTTTTGTTCCGATTTTTTTTCTTCTTTTACAGTATTTGTCTGATTTTGACTATCGTTTTGAATTTTTGTTCCAAGTACTGCCTCAATTGCAGATTTGAGATTGGAAGTATTTTTGTTATTTCCTAAATTTTGATTTGGTGATTGATTTGAGTTTGATTGTTTATTAATATTATCTTCTTTTTTTGGAATATCCGTAACTTTTTTTACCATTTCTTTTAAAGGTAAAAATCCTTCATCTCCTCCGCTTTCAATAGGAGGGAATTCTTGTGATTTGGTTTGTTGTAATGGTCTTTGAAATCTTTGGGGTTCTTTCCCAGATAAATTTTGATCAAATTTCTTATCTTTGTTAATGTTTTCGTTTTTATTCTCGTTTGAAAAATTTCTGACATTATTTGGACGATCATTAACTATTTTTTCCTGTGACTTACCAGAATAAACGGTTCCTGTATTCTGAACAACCAAAGGTTTGGACTGATTGACTAACTTATGGTCGGAAAGAAACCATTTCTTAATAAGATCTTCCACAACAAGACGTGGATGAGCAAATTGTTTCCTAGATTCTGTTATTATTTCCCTTTTATACGATATCACTGGTTCTGGGAAAGGAGGTAAAGTTGCTCCAGAAAAAGGAGTTGAGGAAGCACCATCAATCATGAGCTTGAGATAAATTTGAAAAATTCCAAGGTTAACAAGGTCTTCTGCGGTGAATTGCGGAGCAAATTCTTTCTCAAGGACTTCTGCATCAAATGCGCCTACCCTGAAAGTGATCATGGTTCCCACGTTGCCAAAAACAGCTGCGCGAACTTCCTCCGGCATTTGTTCTATGTATTGGTGAGTAATTGTAAGATTGAGTTTATATTTTCTTGCCTCCGAAAGAATGTTTGCAAATGATTCATTCGCAAATGACTGAAATTCATCGACATACAGGTAAAAATTCGGTAATTTCTTCAACTCTTTTTCTTGGATATCTGCGCGAGACATTGCTGCAAGATAGATTTTAGTTACAAGCATACTTCCGAGAAGCATTGCGTTCGACTCCCCTACTCTTCCTTTAGAAAGATTTATAATCAGAATCTTTTTTTCGTCCATTATCTTTCTGATATCAAAAGAAGATTTTTCCTGTCCAACTATATTTCGAATCAAAGGATTGGATGTGAATTGACCAACTTTATTTTGAATAGCAGGAGTAGCTTCGGCAGCAAATCTATCGGTATATTTTGCAAACTCATCCACCCAAAAAGATTTTACTGATGGATCCTTGATATTATCTACGACAACTTTCCTAAATTCCTTATCGGAAAGCATTCTGTTTACTCCGAGAAGAGTGGCTCCAGGAAACTCGAGGAGTGCCAAAATAGTATTATTCAAAATGTATTCCATTCTCGCTGACCAAGCATCTTCCCAGATTTTTTTAAATGTACTCATAAGTCCGGAAGCAACTAAATGTCTTTTGTCCTCTCCCACATCTTCCATGACATTAAAGGATACCGGATAATCAAGATCAAAAGGTGCAAAATATAAAACATCCTTCATTCTTTCCGGCGGAACAAAATCAAGTAAAAGTTCGGCTGTTTTTCCATGAGGATCAATAAACGCCATACCTTCACCGTTCTGGATATCCTGAATCGCCATATTTTCAAGTAAGGTGGACTTACCCATACCCGTCTTTCCTATTACATACATATGACGGGCCCTATCTTTTTCTTTTATACCAAATTTGACTCTTTTGTTTCTAGAGTCTGTTTCGGCAAAATATGTTACCTTTTCAGCATCAGCCATTTTTACAATTATATCACCCCGTAAATTATTTTGGTAGTAATGCTCCTTTTGTATAAATATTTCCGGCGTTCCAAAGCAGCCAAGAATCAAGTCCGACATCATAAGTAGCTTGTATTTGAGCTTTTACCATTTCTGATGTATAGTCCGCGCCAAGATTGAAATCTTGAAGCCAAGGACGAATTTGTTTTGTAGAAATTCTAGTTCTAACATCTTCCGGTGTACTACTCGCCAAAGACATTTTAAAATTATTTATTTTTAATATTGCACCCTCCATCGCACCTTTAACGACATCATATGGGTGTTCTGCTGGATTTGAAAAACCATTCCAATCTTTTGGATAATGCGACGGATAAACCATGGGACTAATATAATCGAAATATGGTAATGCGTCTTCAAGCATTTGACCAATGTTTAAATCAAAATCCGCAACAGTTACCATTCCAAACATATCTGCAGAAAGCGGTACTTTTAGATCATTTAAGTTATCTCTTAAATATATGAAGAAATTTTTCATAATTTCACGTTTAACCGCGCCCTCACTAAAAGGGTAAGCTATATTGTTCATATTTCCATCTGAAGGAAACCTTATATAATCAAAATTTAATTCATCAAAACCAAGAGCGTAAGATTCTTTACCGATAATTACCAAATAACTCCAGACTTCTTTTGAACCAGGATCTAACCAACTTACTCCTTTGTTATCTTTCCACACTGTACCATCACTTTCCTTTTTTACGGCAAGTTCTGGTCTTTTTTTGACCAAAAAACCATCCTGGAAAGAAGAAATTCTGGCAATAACATAAATGCCTTTTTTATGAAGTTCATTCACCAAATCCTTCATATCGGAAACTTTGCACCCTGTCCCATCATTTTCTTTTATTAAGGAGTTTTCCGAGCTAAAAGAAATTGTTCCGGTATAATCTTTAACATCTATCACAATAGAATTTATTTCTGTTGTTGTCGCGAGTGAAACAATTTTCTCTCGAAAAGTTTTACTCGAAGCAGCACAAGCTGTCATATATATCGCTCGGACTTTTTCTGGAGTTTTAACGTGAATAACCACTGGCTTTTGGGGAATTACCTGCTCGACGACAGAGGTTTGTAGAACAGTGAAAGAAGAAGAAAAAAAAGTTGGAATAATAAAGTAAAAAACAGCTATAAGTAAAATAGAAGAAATAAAAAAATAAAGATGTCTTTTTTTTAATATTACACTTCTTCCGATTTTCATTTTTGTTCCTGTTGGGGATTATTTTCTGAAAAAGTATTACTCTTAGTATCCACGTCCTGGTGCAAATTTCTTAAAACTTCGTGAAGTTCTCTCCTTATTAACAAAGAAAGTATGAGAATGATAGCTCCAAACGTAATATACATGAAATTCTTGTAATCAAGAGGAAAACCAGAAAAAGGAATTATTATTAAGAGAAAACTCAACACTGAGATTGAAGAAATTTTTATCATAATTGCTTGTATATAATTAACTTTTAAGGACACCATCATTGTACCATATTTTTCTTAGTAATAAAGCTTTTTATTGCTCAGTTTGTCTATTTTTGAGGTGAAACTACTACAACAAATTCCCCTCTTATTTTAGTTGTGTTATCAAAGAAATATTTTTCAACTTCTCCAGGAAGTCCAAAAACTGTTTCCTCAAAAATTTTGGTAAGTTCCCTTGCTATCATTATTTTTCTCTCCGGAATATTTTTTTTAAATGATTCAAGAGTTTTCATTATCCTGTGCGGAGATTCATAAAAAACAACGGTTCTTTCTGAATTTGCAATTTCTTTAAATAAAGTTTCCCTGCCTTTTTTATGAGGTAAAAATCCAAGGAAAAGAAAATCCGAGGAAGGAAATCCTGAAATTGATAAAGCTGAAATCAAAGCAGATGGTCCGGGAATAGAGATTACTCTTGTTTCAGGGCTTTCTCTCAAAATATGAGAAATGAGAAGTGAACCAGGGTCAGATATAGTGGGAGTGCCTGCATCAGAAACAAGCGCTAAATTCTTACCTTCTTTTAGCATGATAATAATTTCATCAATTTTAGAAAGTTTACTCTGTGTATGATAACTAATAGTTGGTTTTGAAATTGAATATTTTTTTAAAATGTTTCTGGTAACCCTTGTATCTTCGCACAGGATAAAATCAACTTCAGACAAAATTCTGATAGCTCTCAAAGTTATATCCTCCAAATTCCCTATTGGTGTACCTATTACGTAAAAGTTACTCATACATATAATCTACTAGATTTTAGAAAAAAAAGAAGACCCCACAATTTTATACGTGGGGTCTTCAAAAAATTAGATTAATTTTTATTTTTATTCCATATCTTGAGCAGTTTCTCCTACTTTATCTGTTATGTCTTTTCCTGCATATACCACGCAGTGAATCATATCTTGCAAATTAAAAATCTTTGCACCTTTCTCCTCAGCTTCTTGTGCAGTAGCATTATCCATAACAAACCATCCTTCTTGTCCCAGTATAGGCATTGATTGAACTTCACCAAGATCATTAGCCAACTTCTCTGCAAAAGTTAATATATCTTCAGGAACAATCAGTTGAGATTCTGTCTTTACATTATCTCTTGAACCTCCAAAAAAATTGAACATCTTTATTAAAAATTAATCTACTAAATCCGAGTTCCGACTACCTATATAGTATAAAACATCTAAACATTATGCAAGATTGTCCAAAATTTTGTATGCTTCGCCAGCGCCCATAGTGATAAGAATATCATCCTTCTTGAGGTGGTCAGCAAGATATTTTTCTATTTCAGAAAAGTTTGGCAAGGAAAAGACTTTTTTATCTTGTTTAGCTATTTCTTTAGCTAAAATGTCCGAAGAAATTGTGGGGTCAAAAGGTTCCCGTGCAGGAAAAATCGGTGCAAGGATAATTTCATCAGCATCCTGAAAGGCGCGCGCAAAATCGTGGAGAAGCAACTTGGTGCGAGAAAACAAATGAGGTTGAAAAACTACTACAATACGTTTTTGCAAAAACTTTTCGCGTGCGCTTTTCAATGTGGCTTTTATTTCCGTAGGATGATGCCCATAGTCATCATACATTTCTACACCACACTTACTTTTGCCTTTATATTCAAATCTTCTCCAAGTTCCGGAAAATTCCTCCAAGGATTTTATGGCTTTATTTTTATCTATTCCTAAAATATGGGCAACTGCAAGCGCCACACTTGCGTCTTTTTTAATATGCTCCCCCGGAACCTTCATCTTTAATCTATCTGCCTTAAATTTAGACCAATCTACTATCTTTCCATTTACTTCAGAAATAGTTCCTAAAATATTTTTATCTTTTGGATTACATACAACAAATCCTTTCTTCGGAACTTTTTTTACGAAAGAATTAAATGCGGACTGAATATCCGCGATATCCTTATAATAATCCAAGTGATCATTATCTATATTTGTAATCGCCGCTATTGTCGGTTCAATATTCAAAAAAGATCTTTTATATTCACAAGCTTCAACAACTAGGTATTTTGATTTTCCAGCAATAAAATTTGTCTGAGAATCTTTTAAAAGTGAACCAACGATTACTGTTGGATCACGTTCCGCATCCATCATAACCTTTGCAATCATAGCTGTTGTTGTGGTTTTTCCATGAGTTCCTGAGACAGCAATCGTGAACTTGTCCCTTGAAATTTCGTGAAGTGCTTCAGCATAAGTAATAGTTTTTATTTTTTTCCTTTGGGCTTCCAAAAATTCAGGGTTTTCCTTTGAAATTGCAACAGTATAAATGACTAAATCTATTTTTTCTGCAAAATTGTCTTTATTGTGGCCAATAAAAATCTTCGCACCTTCTTTTTCTAAACTTTTTGTTATTTCTGACATGACTGAATCTGAACCACTTACTTCTTTCCCTTCTCCTAACATCATACGAGCAACAGCAGAAATTCCAATTCCCCCAATTCCTATAAAATGAATATTTTTTGCTACATTCAAAATTTTTCCTTGCATCAAAACTATATTATCAAAATTCAGACAAAAAAATAGGGTCGGAGAGAAGTTTTTCACTTCTTCCGACCCCATTGTATATTCTCTCCTTACTTCTTCACTTCCCTACCTCGCCGATTAACCGTTTCTGCGATGTGTTTTTCCACAATACAGACGATGTCACTGAACTTAATCTGCGAAGGAGGCACTTCCGGGTGCGATTCCGAACCATTGAGAAGGAACGCGTCGTCGAGATACCATTGTGGTATCTCCAATAATGTTCCTTTCCCCAACAATTCATCATCGCTGAGAAACCGTGGGCGATTGCCATTGCGCATCTCCGCAATCTCCGCCTTGCGAATTTTCACTGCAAGGCGGGACAAGTCCATATCCTCGCAACCGAAGATCTGGGTCAGACCATTGCTATTGCGCTGGATGATGACCCTCGCCCCACCTTTTTCGGCAGCATTGACATACTGACAGTTGTCAATGCCGTCTGCCGCTGAAACCGGCACTCCGCAGACACGAGTTTTATACCTCGTGTCAAACAGCTTCCGGGCCTCGAGATATTCCTTCCGCTTTTCGATCTCCACCACGATGAATGGGTCGACAAGGTTATAGATAACCTCGAGATCAATACTCCCAACCCAATAGCGGTTGAGACTCTTGATACTTTCAGCAAAACACTGGAGAGGCCCTTCTGCCTCGGAATCTGCCTGAAGGACATTTCCGAGCAACTTTGTATACAGGGGGTTTCCCAGTATATCAAGGCTTTTGGCAACGAGGGTTGCCGCACACTCGGTTCGTTTTGACTGACCATCACGGAGATGGTCGTCAAACATTCCCCCGCCGATTCCGACAAGAAGAATTCCTTTCGTCAAAGCGATTTCCGACGAGCCAACCTCGGCAAGCTCCTTAGCTCCCCAGGCCACAATCTTAGCTTTGGAAACGCCCGGGAAGAGTTTCTCCCCGAGTTTTCTCAACAACCAAACTGCAGCAAGCTCATCGAGATGCGGACCCCGATGTACCACGATCTGTTTAATGTTCATCAAAGAACCTCCCGTTTCTGTCGGTTTACCAGATTTCGTTCAGATTTCTAACCTGTCGTAAGTATAGCATATCTAAGAAAAAAGTCAAGTCTTGAGATAAGACAAAAATTCAACAAAACCGGGTCTGTGTGGTTCTGGAATATCTGTAATTGGTGACCATTTCGCTTCTGCTATTTCAAGATTATCAATTCTAAAATAAGGATTTTCTACTTCAGACCAAAAACATTGAACTGTATCAATTTTGTATTGTTTAGTAGTAACATATTCTCTGAACATTTTTACTTCACTAAGTATAATATTAACTTCTTCACTCACCTCTCGACGTACGGCTTCTTCAAAAGATTCATTCTTACCTACCCCGCCACCTGGCACAGTCCATCCTTTGTGTGCATAATTAAGACGCACAAAAAGAATTTTATCTTTCCATTGAATAATACACTTTACACCTCTGGTTTTTGGTCTGAAAACAAACCAATAAAATTCCATTGCTGGGTTTATAAAAAACCAAAAGATTTTAATAAAAAAATATTTCATAAAGTACTGAATGGTGGGCGCGGAGAGGACTTGGTCACAGGTATTTTTCTGTTGAAAAATCCTGCGACCCCATCTCGCACCGTCGTGCTCCGACTTTCAAGTCTCTTCGCGCCTCAAAAAACAAAATCAAAATATTTAATCATGTTTTGATTAAGTTTTTGTGGGCACGGAGAGACTTGAACTCTCATAGGATTACTCCTGTACGCACCTGAAGCGTATGCGTCTGCCAATTCCGCCACGCGCCCAACGTAAGAAATATAACATGGAAAATTATTGTGGTCACGGATATTTTCTTCACCATTATTCAAAAAAGTTGCGACCACAAAAAAATGAGTGGGTTTACAATTAAATAAAGTAATTTACTGTGTGCGCGATCCAGGACTCGAACCTGGGACCTCGTCATTATCAGTGACGCGCTCTAACCACCTGAGCTAATCGCGCACACAAGAAACTACAGATCTTATTTAATTGAAACAAACGAAACGTTTATGTCATATTCGATATCAGTGACGGTTACAAATAATTTTCTGCTGAAAATTTTTGCAACCCCGCCTCGCGCCGTCGCGCTTCGGCCTTGCGTATTGGGTCCCTACCCAATACTCACTCCAACCACTTGAGCTAATCGCGCAGCGCTATAAATCTAGCAAAAAAAAATTGAAAATACAAATAAAAAGAGCGCCTCCAGTCACAAAGACCTTTGGCGCTCTCGGAGCAATCCGGCATGGATTTATTCTACCCAGATGGGAGGGTCATAGGAACCCTTGAGCACCTGCGCAATTATTGCAGGGTCACTACTTAAACGACCGTCTGCGGTACGAACCTTCATCACCTTTCCCCCCAAACTTACGGACTGATATACTTCAACCGCCGGCGGAGAAGCTAACGGAATAAGAAGTACAAAAGCCACAGCCAGGAAGATTGCGATTACTGTTTGAATCACCTTAAGTTTTTTCACGTTGTGAAAAAACTTATCCACGGCAATGGATCTCTCGAGCTGTCCTATCATAGATTTGACAGCTTGCAATTCCATATTAACTCCAGACAAAAGAATCGTTAAATTACTCATGGCAATTTCCTTTCTATACATGAGGTTTATCAATTCAACTTCCGCTCGCAATGGTATCATATTCTAGCTTTTTGTCAAGGATAAAAATGCGGCTAGAAATAAGAGAAAAAATGTATAAGAAAAGGCCCCGAACACTTTGTGTTCGGGGCCTTTTTTCAATCTCTTCTAAAAACAAAAGAGTAAGAGAATGTTTCTGAATGATCTTTATCCGGACTTAAGATCAATTCAGGAATATTCTCTTACTCTTTTGTTTTTTATTATTATTCTTTCTTTTGTTCCGTCCTCCGATTCAAATAAATGAATCTTTGTGATTGTCTTTCCAATCTGCCAACTTATTTAAAGTTTAAGTAAACCTTTCGATGCTCAATTGAGGCACCGAAAACCGACCGATAAGTTCTATTCGCCGAAGCGAAAGAACGTTTTCGATTTGAAATAATCCACGAGCAGCTTCCGCTACCCGTGCCTTGTTACGACTTACTCCCTGTCACCAAACTTACCGTAGGCCCCCATAAAGGGGAACTTCGGGTATTCCTGGCTCCCTTGAGTTGACGGGCGGTGAGTACAAGACTTGAGAACGTATTCACCACAGTATAGCTGACCTGTGATTACTAGCGAATCCAGCTTCATGAGGGCGAGTTGCAGCCCTCAATCCGAACTTAGAACACTTTTATAAGGATTAGCTCAGAGTTTCCTCGTCGCATCCCGTTGTAGTGTCCATTGTATCACGTGTGTAGCCCAAGATATCAAAGGGACATGCTGACCTGGCGTCATCCTCGCCTTCCTCCCCCGCATCAACAAACAAGTTTTCACTTGCGCGCTAATGCGGGGGCAGTCTCGTCTGACAAATATAACAGACAACGAGGGTTGCGTTCGTTACCCCACTTAAGGGAACAATTCAAACCACGAACTGACGACGGCCATGCATCACCTGTCTAGCTGTCCTTGTGAGACGACAAATATTTCTATCTGTCTTCAGCTAGATTTCCAATCTTGGTAAGGTTCTTCGTTTACCATCGAATTAAACCACATGATCCTCCGCTTGTGCAAGTCCCCGTCTATTCCTTTGAGTTTTAACCTTGCGGTCGTACTACCCAGGCGCTTCTCTTAACGCGTTAGCTGTGACTCTCAGAGGGTCGATACTCCGAAAATCTAGAGAAGATAGTTTAGGGCGTGGACTACTGGGGTATCTAATCCCATTCGCTACCCACGCTTTCGTGTTTCAGTGTCAGGAATGCTCCAGTCTGCTGCCTTCGCTTTTGGTGTTCCCCTAGATATCAACGCATTTCACCGCTACACCTAGAGTTCCACAGACCCCTCGCACCCTCTAAAGTCTTGCCGTTTCCCTTGCAGGTCCCCGGTTGAGCCGAAGAATTTAACAAGAGACTAACAAAACAACCTACACACCCTTTACGCCCAATAATTCCGGATAACGCTTGAGGCACTCGTATTACCGCTGCTGCTGGCACGAGTTTAGCAACCTCTTATTCTCGAACTGTTCAATAACTTACTAGTTCGCAAAAGGAATTTACATCCCGAAGGACTTCTTCTTCCACGCGGCGTCGCTCCGTCAGGCTTTCGCCCATTGCGGAATATTCTCGACTGCAGCCACCCGTAGGTGTATGGACCGTGTCTCAGTTCCATCGATGGGGATCAAGCTCTCACTCCCCCTAGGTGTCATTGCCTTGGTAGGCCATTACCCTACCAACTAGCTGATACCGAGCAGGCCGATCTCTAAGCGATAAATCTTTACCGTACGCAAACTTTAAAAACAAATTTCTTTGCGTTCAAAGTTTGTGTACGGGCTATCAAGTATTACCTTATCTTTCGATAAGCTATTCCTGACTTAGAGGTTCGTAACCTACTTTATACTATCTCGTCTGCCGGTTGTCCTTGCGGACCCCCTTGACTTGCATGCCCTATCCACGCCGCCAGCGTTCATCCTGAGCTAGGATCAAACTCTACTAAAAAAGAACGGAACAAAAGAAAAAATAATAACTTGCCCGAATAAAATTTTGTTTTAAAAAATTTTGACGGATTTTCCTTTGAAAAATTCTTTCTGATCCTAACTCGCTACACACAAAACTTGCTAAAATTTTGTATGTGAATTATTTTGTATTAATTTATAGACTAATTTTAAGTATCTACAAAAATACTTAAAATTTTAACTTGCACATATCATTTACCTAAGTACATAAAATGCACTTCTTTACTTAATATGTTCTCTCCAACTCCGATTACACTATAACCGTGTTGGAATTATTTCAAATATTTCAATGATCTATCATTTCACACTGTTCAAAAATCACCCATAAGGTGATATCGAACAGTGGGGTCTATTATACTCAGATTCAATTTGTAGTCAAGCCTTTTTTTGATTTTTAAAAATCAAAAAAAGGCCTATAAAACAAAGATAGTTATTCTATTCTTCCTTCTGCCATTTCTCTACCGTTACAAGCAGATTTGATGCAATAAAGATAGATGAGTAAGTTCCAAAGAAAATACCTATGACAAGGGCCAGAGCAAAGTGCTTGGTAGTTTCTGGGCCAAGAAAGTAAACGGCAAGAACAGCAAGAAGAGTAGTCAGAGATGTATTTACAGATCTTACTATTGTTTGATTGATGCTCTCTCCTACTACCATCTCAAATGTTTTTGTATTTCTATTTACTCTATTGATTTTTAAATTTTCACGAACTCTGTCAAAAACAACAATGGTGTCATGAACAGAGAAACCAAGAATAACTAAAATTGCTGTAACAAAAAGCGTATCCACTTCATATCCAGCAAAGTGACCTAATATAGCAAAAACACCGGTAGGCAAAATAACATCGTGCAAAAGTGCAACAACAGTGATTAGTCCATATTTCCAAGAAGCAACCGGTTCGGAAATTTTTCTGAAAGCAAATGTAATGAAAAGAACAATACATAGAACAACAAAGAAAATTGACGTTAAAGATTTTCTCTCTGCTTCTTGTCCAAGCACTGGACCAATAGAATTAAAATTCTTTAATTCTGCGGTACTTGAAGCTTCTGATAGTGAAGCAATAACCACTTTTTTTTCTATTTCAGTCACATTCCTCATTTTTATTATATACCCTTTTTCACCGTATGGAGTAATAGTATAAAGACCCTGTATAGATGGATCTAGAGTAAGCGAATCTAATTTTGTAGAAAGAGCAGAAGTATCAGGTCTTGTACTTGTACTTGCATACTCTACCTCTATGGCTGTGCCTCCTTCAAAATCAATTCCGAGTTTTAGGCCCCAAGTAATAACAGAACCGAGAGCAGCCACAAGTAAAATTCCTGAGATCCAATAAAATATTTTTCTGTATTTTACAATATTCATGTTATTTATTTTCTGCGATTTTCTCGCTTTTTAAATTGCCCCCTAGTAAAAACTTCAAAAACTTTCCGGCATTATCGTGCTTGATAGCAAGCAAGAAAGATCTCGAGAGAGTAATAGCAGTAAATGCACTCGTGACAACACCTATAAAGAATACAAGTGCAAATCCTTTTATTACAGATGTACTTGAGAACATAAATAAAATTATTGCGGTAATAATACTTGAAGTATTACTATCTCTGATAGAAGTCCATGCTCTTGAAAAACCTTCTTTTACGGCATCCTCTACTTCTCTGCCACGTTTCAGTTCTTCTTTCATTCTTTCAAAAATAAGAATATTTGCATCTACAGCCATTCCAATAGAAAGAATAAAACCGGCAATACCTGCAGTGGTCATCGTAACGGGAATAAGTTTGAAAATCGCCAAGTTGATAGCCACATAAGCAATAAGCGCAAGAGAAGCCAAAAATCCTGGTAATCTATACCAGACAACAAGAAAAATTCCAATAATGATAAGTGCCCAGATACCAGCAGAAACAGCTTTATCTAAAGCATTAGCACCTAGAGATGCACCAATAGTTTGTGTACTAATAAGATCAATGGGGACAGGTAAAGCTCCAAGATTTAAATTACTCACCAAAGCTTTTGCCTCTTTAAGACCGGCTGAACCGTTGAAATTACCCGAGATGACAGCTTTTCCACCAGTAATTTCTTCTTTGATTGTTGGCATTGATTTCACGTCTCCGTCAAGAAAAATTGCAAGAATCCTACCAACATTTTCTTTTGTTATTTTTGCAAAAAGATCCGAACCTTCATTATTGAACTGCATAGAGACCATCGCTGCTCCAGTAGTTTGATCAAAAACAATTTCTGAGTGTTGTAAAAATCTGCCTGTAAGTCCAGTATCCTCAAAAATCTCTGAAGCTGTTTTTGTCGCCAATTCATCCGATGTCATCTTCTCTGCTTTTTTGGAAAGTAGTTTAAATTCCAAAATAGGCGTTTGACCTATCATTTCAATTGCCTTATCTGTATCTGTAACACCGGGAAGCTCTACCACAAGATGTTCTTCGTTTTCGCTTCCGGTAAAACCTACCCTCTCAAGACGTACTGTCGCTTCAGAAACTCCAAACATGTTCACTCTTTTTTCTATAACATCCCTCAGAGTATTCATGGAAGCGGAAATTTCGGTTTGGGCCACTTTCGAAAGATCGGCTCTATAAACGAGTTCTGTTCCACCATTTAAATCAAGACCAAGTTTAAACTTAAATTTGGAAATAGAACTTTCCGTAGAATACACAAAATAACCTATAAATCCTGCCAATATTATAAGAACGATAGCGATAAATCTCCTTTTAATCATATTCAAACAGTATAAACATTTTTAACTTTTTTGCAATTAAAAACGTGTTTGCTATTATCTTAAGAGATTATATAATATGCTTATGTCGGTAGAATTTGAGGAGTTTAAAGTAGATGAAATAAGAAGACCTGAAAGTGCGGGGACTTATTTAACTGGTCTTATTATCAAAAGCGGGTTGGTAAAAAGTAAAGGTGGAGCAAATGTTGTAATGGTAATTATTTCCATTGTTTGTGTAGCCATCGCAATTTATTTTGCAATATAAAAAATGAAAAACAAAAACGGTTTTACACTTATAGAATTACTTGTGGTTATTTCTATAATAGCAATGCTCACTAGTATAATTTTAGTAAATATTAAACAAGCAAATATTAAAGCAAAGGATACGGCAAAAATAAGAACTCTGTCAGAAGTAAAAACTGCTGTTCAAATGTATTTTACAGATAAAGGAAAATACCCACCGGGAGATAAGGAAAATCTCAAAACTATTCTTGTGGACGGAAAATTTATTCCTTCAATAATAGATATGTCATCTATAACATATCAGGCTATGTTTGTAGAAGGCGATACCAGACCATGTAATGAAAACACCATAGGAGGTTGCCAATCTTACCGTTTAGGAATTACATTAGGAGATAGAACGAATAATGCCCTTGCTTCAGACGTGAATGATGCAGTTGGAATATTTGATGGACGAACTGACACATGCGTTTCTGGCGGCCCTGTCGTTTCTGGTCGTAATTTATGCTTTGCTGTTAAACCTTAAGATTAGCTTCCTTTTATATACCCAAAAACTCATTCCCCATTAAATCTTTATGGGTAGCGCGTCTGTATTTTCTCATACCCATCAAAATTCCAAGGCAGGAAAAAGAAATAAGCAAGTTTGTACCGCCGTAACTCATAAAAGGAAAAGTGATACCAGTAACAGGCATAAGTCCGATATTCATTCCAACGTTTACAATAAAATGACTCATAAAAAAAATAGAAAGTCCCAATCCAAAAAGTATTTCAAAATTTGTTGCTCCGTAATAAGAGTTGAATAATAGACGCGCAAGAAGTGTTCCTAAAAGACCAAATAAAATAATCACTCCAACAAAACCCCATTCTTCTGCAAAAGCGGCAAAAATGAAATCGGTATGATATTCCGGTAAAAATTGGAGTTTAGATTGGGTACCGTATCCCACCCCTTTACCAAGTATTTGTCCAGAACCAACCGCAATAGTAGACTGATAGGCACTATATCCGGCACCACGAATGTCAGCAAGAGGATGTAAAAAGTTTATGATTCTTTCTTTCTGATAATCGTGGAGGGCAAACCCCCAGAATATGGCAAAAGCAACAATCCCGATGGCAAAAACAACAAATAAATGTTTTTTAGAAACGCCGGAAACTAAAATCATTCCAAGCCAGATAAGTAAAATAACGAGAGCTGAACCAAAATCCGGTTGAAGAAAGACCAAAGCAAAAACAAGAAAAGCGTAAAGACCAGAAACAATAATATGTCTGATATTTGCTATTTCTATATGCCTTCTCGAAAAATATTTTGAAAGTAAAATAATAAGAGCAAGTTTCACAAATTCTACTGGTTGAAAAGAAAATAAACCCAAATTAAACCAACTTTCTGCTCCTTTTGAAATTTTACCTACTGCAAATAAAGCGAGTAGTAAGAAAAAAGCAAGAACAAAAATAGATACGACAACACTTGTCTTTCTTAAAAATCTAAAATCAAAAAAAGAAAAAACAAAGAAAAATATTATTGAAACTATAAGCCAGATAGTCTGTTTAAAAAAGAAATCATTATTACCCACAAAGGAATTCATTGTCAGAAGCCCAAGAATCGAAATACATAAAGCTGAAAAAAACAAAATCCAGTCTATATCTAATTTACCTATCATCGGCAAGGGTTTTTTGAAAATGTTTGCCTCCATATAGAAATTATTTTTCAGGGGAAAGAACTTTGGCTACAACTTCTATTTTATAAACATCTTTGCCAAATGGCTCTGGCCATGTAAAAACAGCACTTTCCTCCCCTTGCCCATCTATTTTGTCTATTTTTGTTTTGGAAAAAGCTATTGCATTGCCTTCAACATCGTAAAGTATGCTTGTAAGTTCAATATCATAAATAACGGAAAGAGAAGTATTTTTTACAACAATATCTACTCGTGGTTTGGTATCCATGTTTGATGGGTTTTTTGAAATTATAACAATAGATTCTTCTTTGCTCTGTATTTTTTTCCAAGAAATATCTTCCGTAAACGTAAAATCTACACGAACCGGAATTTTATCATTCAAATTTAATTGATCTTCAAAAACGACAAAGTTTTTGTTTGAAGGAATGGAGGTTTTTCCAACTTTTTCCGCAAGTAAAACTCTGCTTTTATCATAAACCCTAAAATCATAGCCCACAGAGTCCGAACCAACACCAATGTTTGGATTTTCAAGATATGCGAGAATACTATAAAGTCCCGTCGCTTTTATTTTTGACCATCTGGTCCAAAGAAGACTGGGAGACACATATTGTGCCCGACAAAGCAGTTGACATGATCCCCCACAATCTATACCTGTTTCATTTTGATTTTGTATATTATCAAAACAAGTAGGATTTGTAGAAAAAGCAAAATATAAAACAACACCAATGATTATCACAAAAAATAAAATGATTCCGCCCAAATATGTTGTTTTTCTTCTAGTTGCCCAGGACATATATTGCAATTATAACAAAATATTAAAGTATTCCAAGGGCAAAAGCTTATCAACGAAAAAACCACCAATCAAATGATCAGTGGTTTTTTATAATTAAACACTTAGTTCCGGCGGCTAGCTACTTTTGCCCAAAAGGACTATCATCGCCTCAACAGAGCTTAACTTCTGAGTTCGGAATGAGATCAGGTGTGACCTCTGCGACGAACCACCAGAACTAAAAGTTCAATTCTTATATTGTGATTGAAATCTGAAATTTGGGCACGACGATTAGAAATCGTCGTGCATTGCTGGGTTCGGGATGGAACCGACAAACCTCCACGATCAAGAGGTTTGTTGCGACGTCGGCGAAAGAACTCTTCTCTCGCAAACCCAGCCTCAGGCTGACAAAAGAACATTTGAGATTTCTCCCAAATTTCAGATTTCAACTGTCAAAAAACATTTGTGATATTAAAAAGGTTTAAACCTAAATTAATTTCACACAGCAGACCGAAAAAAAATAATAATAAAAAGTGTATTTTTAAATTTCCTAATAAGAATGGACTAATTAGTATTGCTCGCCTCAACACATTGCTGTGCTTACAGCTACAACCTATCAACCTGGTCATCTCCCAGGAGTCTCATAACGATTACTAATCTTGAGGACGGCTTCACTCTTAGATGCTTTCAGAGTTTATCCGTTCCGTACATAGCTACTCTGCGGTGCCCTTGGCAGGACAGCAGACACACCAGAGGTACGTTCAACTCGGTCCTCTCGTACTAGAGTCAAATCCTCTCAATAATCAACGCCTGCAGTAGATAGGAGACCAACCTGTCTCACGCTTGTTACCAACGATTACTCGTTGCAATGGACTATAGCTTCTCCGATTTTTTAATTCGAAGTCTGATATTTAGTCTCTACGGGTGTTTATGAATTTTGTCGAGGAGCCAAACATTTGTTGGCTGGTCGGAGTGACTGGGTTTGAACCAGTGACCTCTCCGCTTGTAAACGGAGCGCTCTGCACTGAGCTACACCCCGATACAAAAAAAGAACTTCCTCAACAAAATTCACAAACTTCCCTCGGTATCATCCATTTTTAGATGGACTCCACCGATATAAATCAGCTTGATCAAACATTTTTATAAAAAATGTAGACCGCCGTGATTTGATTGTTTCTTCTATCTTTTATACTCATGACAAAAATCCTCATTTTTATCATTTGAGTCTTTTAAACGAAAATAATTAATCTCTCGTGGGATTCAAACTGTCAAAAAGACAAATCTTGTCTTCTCGACGGTTTGAACCCAGCTCGCGTATCTTTTTAAATGGCGAACAGCCATACCCTTGGGAGCTTCTCCACCCCCAGGATAAGATGAGCCGACATCGAGGTGCCGAACTCCGCCGTCGATATGAACTCTTAGGCGGAACTAGCCTGTTATCCCTAGAGTAGCTTTTGTCCGATAATCTCCGATCGCATCTAATGCGAGTCGTCGGTTCACTTTGCTCTGCTTTCGCACCTGTTCGATGTGTAAATCTCACAGTCAAGCTAGCTTGTGCCAATACACTATCACCACGGTTTCCATTCGCGGTTAGCTAACCTTAATAGGCTCCTCCGTTACTTTTTAGGAGGATAGCGCCCCACTAAAACTACCCACCAGATACTGTTTCTATGCAGTTTTTATGCACAGATTAGAATATATATTCAAAAAGAGTGGTATTTCACTTGCGGATCCACTTTTCCCGAAAGAAAAACTTCAAATCCTCCCACCTACGCTACGCATCCAAAACATATACTCAATATCAAGTTGCAGTAAAGCTTCTAGGGTCTTTTCGTCTAACTGCAGGTAACCGGCATCTTCACCGGTATTGCATTTTCACCGAGCTGATCTTCGAGACAGTTTCCCGCTCATTACACTATTCAAGCGCGTCAGAACTTACCTGACAAGGAATTTCGCTACCTTAGGACCGTTATAGTTACGGCCGACATTCACCAGGGCTTACGACAATCACCATCACATCTTGCGACATGACAACGTCGTCGGTTGACCTTCTGGCATTGGTCAAGTGTCACCCCCTATACATCGTCTTACGACTTCGCAGGGAGCTGTGTTTTTGTTAAACAGTTAGCAGGAAATCTTTAGCTGCGGCCCTTCTTGCGAAGGGCAAGCCTTATTGCGAACTTACGGCTGCTTCTTTGCCGAGTTCCTTGAAGATCTATCACTCGTTCACCTTACTCTACTCGAGCAAACCACCTGTGTCGGTTTGCGGTACGGTTTCTATATGTTTATGCTTAGAAAATTTTCTCGGAAACTTGCTTTGTTTGATCCCCCGCGCCGAAGCGCAGAGTTTCCGCTTTGCTTGGATTCATCATTAAAGAAAGACATCCGGATTTACCTAGACATCACCCTCACAACACGGACACAAATCCGTTAATGTGCCAAACATACTAAATTTCGTCAATTCATCGCAACATACAGAAGTCACGGAATATTAACCGTGTGTCCATCGGGTTCGGCTATCGCCATCCCCTTAGGGCCGACTAACCCTTCGCTGATTACCATCGCGAAGGAAACCTTGGTTTTTCGGTGTGCAGGATTCTCACCTGCATTGCGGTTACTTGTGCCAACATTCTTACTTCCAAACGCTCCACCATGGGTCACCCCTTTGGCTTCATTGCAGATTGGAATACTCTCCTACCACTACATTCTGCCGAAGCAGAATACAATCCTCAGTTTCGGTATTACACTTAACCCCGATAATCTGCGGCGCATAATCTCTTAGCAAGTGAGCTGTTACGCTATCTTTAAAGGATGGCTGCCTCTAAGCCAACCTCCTTGCTGTCTGAGAAAAAACACCACCTTAAGTATACTTAGTGTAAATTTAGGGACCTTAAATAGAGATGCGGGCTGTTTCCCTTTTGACCATGGGGCTTAGCCTCCACAGTCTAACTGCCAGATAATTGACTTACAGTATTCGGAGTTTGATAGGTCTCGCGGTATTTCTACCTGTCGAGACCTTCCAGTGCTCTACCCCTGTAAGGTACGTCTGACGCTAGCCCAAAAGCTATTTCGGAGAGAACCAGCTATTACCAAGCTCGATTAGCTTTTCACTTCTTACCTCAAGTCATCCGAGAGTTTTGCACGGCTCAACGGTTCGGACCTCCCCATCGATTTCTCAATGGTTCATCCTGCTCAAGGCAAGCTCGCTCTGGTTTCGGGTCTGATGTATAAAACAAACGCACTATTAATACTCGCTTTCGCTATGGCTCCATCCGGCAAAGGACTTAGCCCGCTTCATACATCAACTCGTTGGCTCATTCTTCAATAGGCACGCCGTGACGGACTGGACACTATGACTAACCACCAACAAAAATTCAAATAAATTTTTTAGCACACAAAAATTTCTTAAGAATATTTCTGTGTTCTAAAAAATAATAAGTTTGAATCTTTGCAAGTTTAGACACAATGTCCAGCCCGCTCCGACTCCTTGTAAGCATATGGTTTCAGGTCTATTTCATCGCCCTCACCGGGCTACTTTTCACCTTTCCCTCACGGTACTAGTTCACTATCGATCTTAAAGAATATTTAGCCTTACCGGTTAGTTCCGGCAGATTCCCTCAAGCCATTCGTGTCTTGAGGTACTCAAGAACAATAACAGAAAAGATATTTTATTTTCGCGTACGGGACTATTACCCCCTAGGGTTCCACTTCCCAGTGGATTCCGCTAACAAAATATTTTGTAACTTTTCCCATATAAATATGACGTTATCGTCTTACTACACCGACTACAAACTTTATGCACAAATTATTTATGTACAAAGTTTGTAGTCGGTTTGGGCTATTTCCTTTTCGCTCGCCACTATTCAGGAAATATCGCTACTTGCGTAGCATTGTTTTCTTTTCCTCCAGGTACTGAAATGTTTTACTTCCCTGGGTGCGCATCTTACATCAAGTGCAAGATTTCTGACAAAGTCAGATGAGTTTCCTCATTCGGAAATCTTCGGATCAAAGGTTGCTAGGCACCTCCCCGAAGCGTATCGCCGCCATACTACGTCCTTCATCGCTTCTTTAAGTCTAGGCATCCACCATATGCTCTTAAATTTCCTATTAGGAAATTTAAAAACCACAATTTATATTATTTTTTTCGGTCTGTTGTATAAAATCAATTACACAACAAACATTTTTTCCATTACATTTTTTAAATGTAACGAACCTGCCTGTCTATAATATCTATAAAAGACCCACAGGTTACCTTGCGATAACAAATTGGTGATATTATGACAGAATTTATTTGTCAAAAATCATTCATTCGGCAAAAAACAAAAACCGCTTCTTGGCGGTTTGATACAGACGACTCTTTAAGAGAGTTTCCTATATTCCCCGCTTAAAAAATTGATTTTGTTTTAACATATTCAGTGCGTATATGAGTATATATGAAACCAAATAAAATGCAAGCCTTTTCTTCACTTTATTTCATTTTCTTAGCATTCCCTCTCTAAGCTATTGAAATAGCCCTATTTTTAGGGCTATTTTTGACTTTAAATTTTTATTTCTTTTACTCCAAAATTCCATCCAAATTCACATCATATAAAATAGCTTCCTGAATCAATCTATAGCTGATAATTTCCTTTTCTCTAAACCAAAGATTTATTTCGTTTTTTGCTTCTTCTATAGAACCTGAAGCATGAATTAAATTTCTAACAGCTCTACCACTAGTATCTGAAATCTGATAAGAATCAAGAACAAAATCGCCACGGATTGTTCCAACATCTGAAGTAAGAGGTTCGGTAGTTCCAACAATTTTTCGGACTATTCCGACGGCATGAGCACCTTGCCAAACCATCACTACCACAGGTCCACTTATCAAATATTTTTTTAAAACTTCTAGGACTCTATTACCAACTTGTATTGGGTCTTTTGATGGAGGAATTTGCCCTTTTAATTCGTAACTTTTTATTGATTTTTCTCCAACCTTTCTTATCCATTCAGGATCAATGGTATAGTGTCTTTCTGCCATATCTTCCGTAGGCACAACCATTTTCATAGCAACAAGTTTTAATCCTACTCTTTCAAACCTTCCCATTATTTCGCCTATAAGAGATCTTTGCACTCCATCTGGCTTTATTATCACAAACGTTTTTTCTGTTTTCATTCTTTTTAAACTTTTAATTAATAATTTGCTTTCATTTCCGGCTTTTTGTATTTAGCCATTATTTCTTCTTCTACTAATTTTTTTTCTCTACCATATTTAAAATACGAAAGTTCTTTCATATTTTCTATAAAGGATATTTCCCCTCTCGGAGGAAAAGGAACAAAAATACTAAAGGGTGTCTGTGGGACACCTCTTGAGAGCATCTTAACACAAGCGTTTAAATTTTCAATATTTGATAAATCTTTTTTAGAAAAAGTCGGGCCAAATTGTTTTTCCAGATATTCAGCATCTTCTGAACTTACTCTAAACGATGCGATGGAACCTACATTTCCGAAAACTGAATTTTTAATTTTTTCATCAAGTTGTGCAATAAATTGGTGAGCTATTATCAGGGATAATTTATACTTTCTTGCCTCCGAAAGAATGGTAGAAATAGAATCCGTGGTAACATTTTGAAACTCGTCAATATATAGATAAAATGGCGGAAGATCTTTTTTGCCAAAAGAATCAATTCTGGAAAGTGCAGACATTAAAAGCTTACCGACTATGATAAGTCCGATCAGATTTGAATTTATATCTCCAAGTTTTCCTTTTGCAAGATTTACCAGAAGAATTTTTTTGTTATCCATTACATCTCGGAAATTGAAAGACGACTTCTCTTGTGCAACAACAGGACGCATAATGTCGTTTGCAAGAAACACATCAAATTTACTCGTAATATAGGGAACGATGTTTGCAAGAGATGCTTCTCCACCAGCTTTTTCGGCAACTTCTTTCCAAAATTGAACAACTAAAGGATTCCTGCATTTCGAGAGCTTAAGTTCCCTAAAAACCTTATTTGATAAAACTCTAGAAACGTCAAGAAGTGTATTACCGGAACCTGGATCTTCAAGCACAAGCATCACGGCGTTTCTAAAATACTGTTCAAACATGGGGCCTCCGGCAACTTTCATATCAAAAAGTTTATTAAAAATAGAAAGCATTTCATTAACCACAAAAGTCTTTTGTTCTGGATGGTCTAAATCATACTCAAGCATGTTGAGAGCCATTATTCTTTCGGTGTTGCTTGGATCGAAATAAATTACATCTTCGGCACGTTCCTTTGGAATATATGAAAGAATATCCTGAATATCAGATCCATGTGGATCAATCATACAAACACCTTCGCCAGAAATAATGTCTTGACGAATCATGTTTTTTAACAAAGTTGTCTTACCTGTACCAGTTTGTCCTATAATATAAAAATGTCTTAATCTATCCTCTGGGGTCATCCAAATTTCTGTTTCTGTCCCTCTGTGTTTGTTATAACCCAACATTATTCCCTCTTTTAACATTCCTATTGGTGCTGGTGCAGAGATAGATTTTACTTGTTTGAGTTGATTTGAAGCTGAAAAATAAAAATCCGGTAAATGCATTACTGAGGCAATTTCACGAGACGAAAGGGTTATATTTTGTTCTTCATCAAAAATTCTAAAGGAAAAATTACGAAAGTTTTTGGCAAGTACTCGTCCCGAAATCCTGTTCCAAAGAAAAGAATTTCCCATGGGCAATGTAAATTGATTAAAAGCCGATTCGATTTCTCCAATAATAGTCTCTGCCCGATTTTCTGTACCTGCAGATACGGCTATTTTGATGTTTGTTTTAAAAATCGGTGTAGAAATCTTCTGTTTGACAAGATTCATAGAAATCTCGTCTGGACGTCCATCTTCTTTTGGTTTTTCTTCATTTTTAAAGACTTTCTTTATTTCACCAAAAAATCCAGATTCCATTTCTCGGATAGCTGCAGAAAGTTTTTTACCTTTACTCAATTCATTAAAGCCTTTTCTGTATATTTTGTTATATTTATCTCCACATGGTTTTACTATGACTTGGATAGATGCCCCTTCACTATCTTTGGAAAGTTTAGAAAAACTGTTGATGATAATATTCATTGGATCGTAGTCAAATGCTTCAAAAGTACTTATTGGCAAAATTGGATGATTTTTGAGACGAGCTATAGAAACGAGAGATGAGCCGGATTCATTGAAAATATTATAATCATCTTTTCTTTCTACGAGATGAGCTTCTGGAAAGATGGAAAGTATGTGTTTTTCGAAAATTCCCTTTGCGTTATCCGGAATTGCAACATAAAAAACTATATCCTCTTTGTGATTAGAATTTGCAAGTTCCATGGAGAAATGCTCTACTCCTTCTGCAGAAGAAATACTAAGCATCCCGGAATAGAACTGTTCCATTTTTGAAACAAGTTCTTTACTTGGTTGTTTATCTCCCTTTACATCTTCTTTATTTTTTACCGGCAAATCAATTTCATACAAAGTCATTGAAAGTGATTTGAAAATTGGATTTTTTTCTTTCTTGACATCAAAACCGGCTCTTACATATTGAACTAAAAATCTGTGAAAATCATCTTCTATATGAGGGTCTTGCATCTTTTCCACCACAGATAAGGTATTTAACATTCCTCTTTCAATAAGAATCGTCACGAGCTCTTCCATTTTTTTGTCATGTTCTTCAGGCGCAAGTTCTAAAACAATGGCTTCGGAATGTTCCGCTGATATCACATAATCCTTTTCTAAGGTATTCTTTGGAATACTTTTATATTCATGCAATTTCTCTGAAATTACTTTTTCTCTTTCAAATTTAATACCGGATTTTTCAAGTTCTTTTTCTCTTCTTATAACCTCGGCACGCAAAAAATCAAGTTCTTCTTGAGGACCTTTAAATGTAGTGTTTTTTTCCAAATTAAGCCCTTCCATATAGGAGAAATTATACCTTATTTAAAGCGAAATCTCCACAACAAATACTGTTTTATTCCGTAATCACCACAGCACCGTCTTTTGTAAAAGCAATTGTATGTTCAAAATGTGCGCTTCTTTTTCCATCTTTTGTTCTAAAAGTAAAACCATCTTTATCTTGAATTACATCTTTTGTTCCCTCATTTAACATTGGTTCTATGGCAATCACAAGTCCCTTTTCTATTTTTTCTCCTCTACCCCTTTCACCATAATTTGGAACAAAAGGGTCTTCGTGCACAGCATATCCGACTCCGTGTCCACAAAGAATTTCTACAATTCCAAAACGAAATGGCTTTGCAAACCTTTCCACAGCATAGCCGATGTCTCCAATGGTTTTCGCTTTTTGGGCAGAATCAATTGCGACCTTAAGAGCTTCCTTTGTAATATTTATAAGTTTTAATCCAATTTCATCCACGCTCCCCACTGGCACTGTCACAGCAGAATCAGTAATTAAACCTTTATGAATAAGCCCCATATCTAGAGAGACAATATCCCCATCTTTTATTATTTTTTCCTCCGAAGGAATTCCGTGAACCACTTCGTCATTTACGGATACACAAAGAGATGCTGGATATGCTTTTTTGTCCCCTTTTGCCTTATAATTTAAAAAAGCTGGTTTATCTCCACCCTCCAAAGCAAGCTTATAAGCTAAGTCTTCAAGCTCTTTTGTGCTTACTCCTACGGCAACTTTTTTTGCCATTTCTTTTAAGATAAAAGACAGACGGATTCCCCCTTCTCTCAAAATCTTAATTTCTTCTTCTGTCTTTAACCTAATCATTTTATACGTTGAAAACTTTTTTCATTATTTCGGTATGAACATCTTCAATAGTTTGCTCACCGTTAATATTTACAAAGTTATAGTTAGAATTTTCTTTGAAATAATTTATTGCGGGCATCACATCTGTTTCAAACCAAGACAATCTTTTTTTAATGGCATCTTTGTTATCATCTTTTCTAGCACGACCATACAGACGTTCCTCTGCCCATTTGTTACTGACATCTATATAAATAAGAGTAGGTTTTTTTATACCATAAAATTCTATAGTATCATTTAAAAGTTGAGCTTCTCTGAGCTTTCTTGGTGTACCATCAAAAACTAAGTTTTCTGTTCCTGTATAATTTTTTACTAAATAATTGGTCCACAGAGAAACTATAATAGCTTCTGGAATAAGAAAACCTTGTTCCATAACAGATTTTGTTCTTTTCTGTGTATATCCGCTTTCTTTAGAAAAGGATCTGATCAAAGAACCACTCTCAACATGAAGGGTTTTAAATTTGTTTTCTTTTTCATTAAGATGTTTTATTAAAAGCTCTACTTGTGTTCCTTTTCCACAACCAGATCTACCCATTATAATAAATACTCTCCCAGAAATATTTTCATTTGTTAAATTAGTCATGAGAAGAGTGTAGCAGAAATTACAAAAAATCAAAAGAGTAGAAAAATGTTTCTGAATAAGCCTTTTTCGGACTTAGGCGAAATTCAGTAATATTTTTCTACTCTTTTAACTTTCAATTAAGTCTCTTCTTTAATACTCTCTAATAGAAATCTGTGCTTCTATTTTTTTGATAAGATCAATTACAACGGAAACTACGATAAGAAGAGCTGTACCTCCAACTGCCATGGAGTTAATACCTGTAAGATTTTGTACAACGATTGGAAGAATGGCAATCAAACCTAGGAATATGGCTCCAACTAAAGTAATCCTCGTAAGAACCTTACCCAGATATTCTGCTGTGGATGCCCCTGGCCTCACACCTGGTATAAATGCGCCATTTTTTTGTAGATTAGTAGAGACTGATTCTGGATCAAAAGTAACCGCTGTATAGAAATATGTAAACAAAAATACCAAAATAAAATACGACACACCATAAATCCAAGTGTTTGAAAGAAAACTATAAATATTACTTGCAATATGTTTTATGACTTCGCTCCCCCCGGCAGTTATGAAAAATTTTGCAATCATTTGTGGAAACATCAAAATAGAAAGAGCAAAAATAATTGGAATAACGCCGGCTTGATTTACTCTAAGCGGTAGATAAGTAGAAACACCTCCATAAGTTTTTGCCCCTCTGATTCTCTTTGCATAAGTTACCGGAATAGGCCTTTCCGCTTCAGAAACATAAACTACACCGAGAATAACAACAAGGAAAACTACAAGAAAAGACAAATACATCGGTACTTGCGATACATCAAAGGTTAAATATGCTCTTGATATATCAGAAGGTAATCTTGAAACGATACCCGCAAAGATAATTATTGATGTTCCATTTCCTATACCAAATTCAGTCATAAGTTCTCCAATCCACATCATAAGCATTGCTCCAGCAGTAATTATAGAAATACTCGTAAGCATTTCCAGAAAACCAAGAGCCGGTACTAGACCAGAATTTGAAAGTAAAGAAAGATATGCAAAGCCTTGAACAAAAGCAAGAGGAATCGTAAGAAGTCTAGAATATTGATTGAATTTCTTTCTGCCGGCTTCTCCTTCTTCGTGATACATTTCTTTCATTTTTGGAATCATCATGGTCAAAAGTTGCATGATAATGGAAGATGTAATATAAGGTCCCACACCAAGCATAACTATAGAAAGTTGACTTAGACCTCCTCCAGAAAAGATATCTATTAGACCCAGAAATTGATTACCAGAAAAAAAAGTAGCAAGCTTGGATGAATCTATTCCTGGCATAGGAATAGTAGAAAGTAATCTAAAAACCATGAGCCCAAGTAGGACAAACAAGATCCTATTTCTAAGACCTTTATCTTCTATAATTATTTTTATTTTACTCCAAAAATTCATATGGAATTATTTTATACTTCCTCCAGCCTTCTCTATTTTTTCCTTTGCCTGTTTCGAAACAGTACATTCAGCAATAGTTAGTTTTTTTGAAATTTCTCCGCCACCAAGAATCTTTATTCTAGGATTTTTTCCTTTATAAATTTTAAAAAAACCATTCTCAATAAGTGTTTTTGGACTTACTGTGTCACCATTTGCAAAAATAGTATCCAAATCTCCAACGTTTATATTAGAAACATCATATTGTTTGATAGTTTTAAAGGAATAACCTCTAAGTTTAGGGAGTTTTTTGATAAGATCTCTCATTTCTGGGCGAATCTTATGCCCGGCTCTAGCTGTTTGTCCCTTTCCCCCTCTACCGGAAGTCTTACCCCTTTTACCGCCTCGGCCTACAAGAGCTACTTTTCTATTTTTAGTCTTTCTTTGTAAATTATGTTTCTGCATATATTTTATTTTTTAAGATCTCCAGTTACCTCAGCTTTTTTAGGAGTCTCGACTGATTTTGACTCTACAGCATCTCTCTTTTTTGTAAAAGTTGAAAGAGCTTCCACCGTTGCTCTCGCCATATTAAGTTTATTTTTTGAAGAAGAAATAATTTTTGCAGTCACGTCATTTATGCCTGCAAGTTCAATCACATTTTTGACAGCACTTCCTGCAGTTACACCCTTACCTGGAGTTGGCATGATAGATACCGTTGCACTGCAGTATTTTGCACTTACTATATGTGAGATAGACATGTTCTTTACAAGATTCAACTTAATCATGTTCTTTTTTGCATTTCGAAGAGCTTTTTCTATAGCAAGTGATGTGTCGATGGCTTTTCCTGTACCGATTCCTACAGAACCCTTCCTGTTTCCGGCAACCAGCCAGACAGAAAAGCTGAGTCTCTTTCCCCCTGAGGTAACTCTGGTAACTCTTCTTATATTAAGAATTTTTTGATCAAATTCTGGCTTGACTCTGGCCTCTCGAGATGAGAAACTCTTTCTTGGATTTTTGGATCTATCAAAATTTCCTTGTCCATCTCGGCTTCCCGCTCTTCTGCCAAAGGTACCAAAAGGTCTTGGGCCTCTTGAGAAAGTTTTAGGAAAAGGTGGTTTCACACCCGGCACGGTTGTGGATACTACTGGTGTAGATGTTTGAGGTGTTGTATTTGTGTTGTTATTTTCTGCAATCATAATAATTAAAATTTAAGTCCTCCTTCTCTTGCACCATCCGCGAATGCTTTGATCTTGCCTGTATAGAGAAAACCACCTCTATCAAAAACAATCTTATTAATTTTTTTAAGAATTGCAAGTTTGGCAATCTCTTTCCCAGCGTTGATTGATTTTTCTAAGAATGTTTTACCCTTTGCTTTATCGGAAGAAAAACTAACAAGCGTGGTTCCGGAAACATCGTCTATGATTTGACCATAAATTGCTTTATTTGATCTAAAAACCGCAAGACGTGGCATTTCTTTCGTACCAGAAATTTTTGCTCTAATTCTGTTGTGTCTTCTCTCTACTTTTGCTTTTCTAGAATTTATTTTTTTCATAAAAATTTACTTAAAAACTATGCTGTTTTTTTACCTTCTTTTCTTCTTATAATTTCATCGCTGTATCTTATACCTTTACCCTTATATGGTTCCGGTTTTTTCAATGCTCTGATTTCGGCTGAAAAACTACCGACAAGATCTTTATTTATCCCAGAAATTGTAATAATACCTTTTTCTGAACTTACTTTTAATTCTTTTGGAATTTGCACTTCAATAGGATGAGAAAAACCCAATCTAAAAACTAATTTAGTACCGGAAACATCTCCCTTAAAACCTATACCCTCTACTATAAGCTTTTTTTCGTATGGTTTGTTTACTCCCTTAATCATATTTGTGATGTGAGAAGCGATAGTCCCCCAAAGAGCATTTAATTCTATTGTAGTTTTTTCAATTGAAAGGTTGATTTTGCCATCTTTAATGTCAATCTTTACTCCAGCCGGAATCTCTTTTTTGAGTTCACCAAGCGGGCCTTTCACTACAACAAAATTTCCGGAGATTGTAACTTCTGTTTTTGCTGGGACAATTATTTCTTTTTTTCCAATTCTTGACATATATTACCAAATTTTAAATAAAACCTCACCACCAATTTTTTCTTTTCGAGCATCTCTATCTGTTAAAATACCTTTGGGGGTAGAAAAGATTGTCCTACCAAAACCATTCAAAAATGTTCTGATTTCTTTGTGGTTTTCATAGACTCTTTTTGATTGTTTAGAAACTCTTTGTATACCTGTTATTTTTGGTATATTACCTTCCGAATAAGCTAAAGTAATTTCAATCCTGTTTGACTTTTTTTTCTTTGAAATTTCTTTGATAAAACCTTCTTTGAGAAGTACTTTTGCGATAGATTCTTTTATTTTTGAATTATAAAATTCAACGGTTTCTTTTCCCGCAGTATTAGCATTCTTAATGCCATTTACAAAATTTGAAATTGGGTCTATTACCATGATGATTTTGTTATTCCTGGGATTTTTCCCTCATTAGCAAACTCTCTAAAACAAATTCTGCAAAGATCAAAATCTCTCATATATCCTGCTTTTCTTCCACATCTAAAGCATCTCTTCACAATTCTTGAAGAAAATTTCGGTGTCTTTTTTGATCTAGCTATCGTTGAAGTTTTTGCCATTTAAATTAAAAAAGCTCTTAAAAGCTCGTTTCCACATACTAGCAAGAAGCTGAGCAGAAGTCAACAGATAAATGGTCATAAAAAGGCCCGATAACTTACCTACGACAAGCAGGTTTAGTTATCGGGCCTTTTTAATTCAATTTTTATTTATCCTGCTTGGATGTTTCTTTCTTGAACGGAAAACCTAAATACTCAAAAAAAGTCTCAGCTGTTTTTTTATCCTTTGCCGAAGTGACTATGGTGATAGCCATACCAAAGACGTCTTTCAAATCCTCGTCAGAACTTTCAGGAAAAATGGTGTTTTCTTTTACTCCTATACTTAGATTACCCATCTGATCTATACCACTTTTTGAAATTCCTCTAAAGTCTTTTGTTCTGGGAAGCGCTACATAAACAAGTTTATCAAGAAAATCAAACATTCTCTGTCCTCTAAGTGTAACGGCCACCCCGACTATATCTCCTTCTCTCACTTTAAATGAAGCAATAGATTGCTTTGCTCCTTTTGTCATCGCTTTTTGTCCAGTAATTTTTGCTATTCTATCCTCAACAACTTTTAATTTATTTTTATCTTTAAGCGAACCAACACCAACGTTTACCACAATCTTTGTAACTTTTGGCGCCTGCATTTTATTTTTAAGTCCAAGTTTTTCTTTGAGTGATTCAAATGCTTTATTTTGTTTTTCTTTTAATGAAATAGATTTCATGTTTTTTTATATTAAATTTCCTTTCCTGTTTTCTTGCTTACTCTGACTGTTTTCCCGGCGATAATCTTTCTACTGGACCTTACTGGTTTACCATTTTCCATAAGCATTACATTTGAAACATTTATAGGCATTGCTTTTTCAACAATCTGACCTTTGCTGTCAGACTTTGTCGCTTTCTGATGTTTTTTATGAATATTAATACCTTCCACGACAACAACTCCCTTACCAGGAATTGCAAGTACAATCTTTCCGGTTTTACCTTTGTCTTTTCCGGCTATTACCATAACGTTATCTCCTTTTTTTACTTTTAATTTCATATTTAAAATCTTTTTCTTATACTATTTCTGCCGCGAGAGAGGCTATCTTCTGGTAACCCTTTTCTATAAGTTCTCTCGGAATTGGACCAAAGATTCTACCGGCAATAGGATCTAGTTTGCCTTTCTCCAGGATCACTACGGCATTTTCATCAAATCTGATATAAGAGCCATCTTTTCTTCTTAGTGGCTGTCTTTGTCTGACAACAACCGCGTATAAAACGTCTTTCTTTTTAACAGTTTTTCTCGGTTCAGATTTTTGTACTGAAAGAATTACAATTTCTCCTATTTGGGCCCATCTTTTTTTTGAACTACCGAGAACTTTAAAAATCCTGCCGATTTTTGCGCCAGAGTTGTCAGCTATTTGTACTATTGTTCTATCTTGTATCATAAATTTATTTTTCCAAAACTTTAAACCTCTTGTTTTTTGAAATCGGTTTTGTTTCTATTATGTCTATTATTTCCCCTACAACATGGGTATTTTCAGGACTATGAACTAAATACTTTTTGTCTCTTTTTATAAACTTACCATATTTAGGATGTTTTTTGTATGAACTCACAGATACTGTAATAGTATCTTTCATTTTGGTAGCCACCACCCGGCCGTTTAAAACCTTACCATTTCCAATATTCTTTTTTACTGATTCTTTTTCCATATATTTTATTTTTTAACTTCTCCGGAATTTACAACTGTCAATATTTGGGCTATTTCTTTTCTCAAATTGTGACCTTCTTTTGTATTCTTGATTTTACTTCCGGACACACCAAATCTAAATTTTCGGAGAGATTCTCTCTTCTCAGAAAGCATTGTTTCAAGCTCAGTTTTTGTTTTTTTAATTAAATCCTTCATAATATTATCTGGCTATAATTTTCGTTTTAACTGAAAGTTTTGTTCCTCCTTTTCGCAACATTTCTCTGGCTTGAACTTCTTCTACTCCATCAACTTCATAAAGAACTCTTCCGGGTTTTATTGCGACCTCATATCCTTGTACATCTCCCTTTCCTTTTCCCATTTTAACTTCAGCTGGTTTCTGTGTATATGGCTTGTCGGGAAAAATTCTTGTCCAAAGTTTTCCTGTTTTACTCATTGAGTGGGCAATTGTTTTTCTTCCGGATTCAATTTCATTCGCAGTCAATCTTCCGGCAGTAATTGCTTTCAAACCAAAGGAACCAAATGAAACTTTGTTGCCTCTTGTCGCCACTCCAACTTTATCAGGGTGTTCTCTGAATGTATGGCTCTTTCTAAATTTTACTTTTTTGGGAAATAACATATATTAAAAATTATTTACTCTTTTCAAAAATATCTCCTCTATATATCCAAACTTTTATTCCAATATCACCGTATGTCATATGAGCTTTTTCTGGAGCATAGTCAATATCGGCTCTGAGTGTTTGGAGCGGAATTCTTCCTTTTTTGAGAGTTTCGTTTCTTGCAATTTCAGCTCCACCGAGTCGTCCTCCAAGATAGATTCTAATTCCCTGAACATCTCTATTTGCCATGACTTTTTCTATCATCTGTTTCATTACTCTTCTAAAAGGTAATCTTTTTTCCAAACCCTCAGCAATCATTTGAGCTACAATAGCCGCATTGGATTCTGGAGATTTTATCTCTTCAATATCAAGCTTAAAATCTTCTGGAATAGCAAGTTTCATCCTTTTTGCAAATTTCAAAACATCTTGTCTTGTTTTTACACTCCCTTCACCATTCTTTCCTATTATAATGCCCGGTCTTGAAGTTTTGATGATCAATCTACAAGATTTATCATTTCTTTCTATTTCAATGGAAGCTATATACATTCCTCGAAGTTTTTTCTCCAAATATTCTCTTAAAACAATATCGGCTTTCAAAAATTCTTGATATCGTTTGTCAGAAGAAAACCACCTGGATTTCCATCCTCTTAAAACTCCTATTCTATGTGCATATGGATGAACTGTGTGTGACATAATTATTTTTTAACTATTTTTTGGGCAGTTTTTTTAACGTAAGCCTCTTTCTTGACTTGGCTTTTTGTCTTCGGCATATTTTCTACTGTATCAAGTTCTATGCATACATGGCTGTTTCTCTTTTTGATTGGATAAGCCATACCTCGAGCTCTTGGCATTCTTCTTTTTAACACAACTCCTTCATTAACAGTAATATTTTTTATAAAAAGGATGTCTCTCTCTAAATTAAAATTACTTTTAGCATTAGCGACAGCAGAATTTAATAAATCTAATATAGGGTTAGAAGCCCTTTTTACTGTAAAGGTAAGAATGTTTTTTGCATCCTCTACTTTTTTCCCTTTTATAAGATTTGCCACTAATCTAACTTTTCTTGGGGACTGTCTATAATCATTTAATCTTGCGGTAATCATAATTATTTTTTAGTTTCAGTGGTCTCTTTAGCTGATTTTGCTGTAGCTATTTCGGCCTCTTTGGCTTTTATATCAAGATCTTTTTGCATCTTTCCTCCATGTCTTGTAAACTTTCTTGTAGGAGAAAATTCGCCGAGTCGATGTCCAACCATATCTTCAGTTACAAGTACTTCTACATGTTGTTTGCCATTATGTACTCCAAAAATAAAACCAACCATTTCAGGGGAAATTTGACTGGCTCTAGCCCATGTCTTAATAACCCCAGTTTCAATAGGTTTTTTTCCTTCTATTTTTTTTAGAAGTCTTTCATCTACATATGGACCTTTTTTGAGTGATCGTGACATTTTTTTTCTAAAACAAAATAATAAAGCTCATAGAGCTTGAGATGTTATACTAGCAAAATATAAGATAATGTCAACTGTTTCACTATCTGTCTTCTGAGGTGTTTTGAACTTGACCAGTATCCTTATCCAAACAATTCAATATACAAGTGATAAAAATACTAATCCCTACAATAAGGACAAAAGTAAGAAAAAACCTTAGAAACGTTTTATTTAGCATTGTCTAAATTATACCATTAATTAGTCTCGTAAAAAGCCCCCGTAATTCCACTAAAAACAGTTATTGGAAAAAATATAATTTTTCGCCAAAAACCAATTTTTTGTGAATCATGTTCGGTATAATTAATTTGAGCCACTTTATTCTCAAATTCATCCGACTCATTGTCCGTTTCTAATTTCTCAAAATTGTATTCCGAGATATCTTTTTTATTTTCTAAAGTTAAAACTTTTACTAACCTATTTGCTTCTTCCATACTTGTTATGTCTTTTTCTTCTAATTGAAAGGACGGATCAGGGTTATTTGAAATAGCTTCCTTTACTACTGCTTTTATTTTTTCTGATTTATTGCTTGTTGGTTTAAAAGATAAAAGTTCTTTATTTTGTGGGTCTAAAAAAGTAACTTCATTATCTGCGACAGAAAGTTTTGTGCATTCTTTGTCAAAGATGATTTTTTTTCCCGCATCGATAATCGTATCCTCTGGAAAAGAATACTCTCGATAACTTGATCTGAGTTTAAAATTTCCAATATTGACTTCGTAATTTCCAAGATTTTCTAAAGAAACCGATTCGTTCGGCAAGACATCCATTTTTAAATTTGATTCCAAAATTGTAATTTTTGTCCTAGAAGAACCGTGAGTATTACCGGCTGAAGCATTGAGAACCACATTATATTCACCGGCGCGTCTGTATGAATGATAAACCTCTTCCCCATTCCCCGCATACCCATCACCAAAATTCCAAGTAAATTTTTTATTTTCTCCCAAACTTTTTAATTGTTTATAATTTGCTTTAAACAAAACTGATGAACCCGCATATGCGATTCTTTCTCTGCCGGCGCCAACAACAAAGGTCGTTACAGAGTCATCTTCTGATAAAGTTAATTCTTCAATCGCAGTATGAGAAGAAATATTTTCTACTGTCGTTATATCAGTAGAAACGTTTTCGTTTGTAGAGGAAGTTGCACTTAAGGTAGAATAATCAATTTTTATAGTATATTGACCTGTACTTGTGGAAGCGGTTTTTCCTGCTGGAGTCATGGACGCCATTATTCTATATATACCTTCCCCGGCAATAGTACCGTCAGATTTTTTACCATCCCATGACTTAGAAAGTGAATCTGAAAGAGTCGTCTGAGAAAAATATTTTGTATAATTTCCAGAAGTTCCAGTACAAGATTGGGTCTCCGAACAAATATAAACACGAGTAAATTTTACCGGCATACTTACCTTTATATCTATCGTGGTAGTTCCAGGTTGTTTGGGATTAAAGACTACATTTTCAGCTTGACCATTTAATAGGAAACTTGTGATTTGTGGAGAGTCGGCAAGAGAAAAGTTTGGATAAAACGAAAAAAATGAGCAAAAAAATATGGGAGCCATAAAAGCTCTCAAAAAATACTTCATATGCAGAAAATTTTATCAAATTTATTTAATGTACGCAATATAAAAAAAGAAAAAAGATGTTAATAAGAAACATTTCTTTTTCTTTTTTTACATAATTTTAAAAGTTTTAGAAAAAAGACAAAACAAAAACCGCCCCGAAGGGCGGTTTTTGCAAACCTTTCGTTAATCGTTTGAAGTATTAACGAATCACAAGTAGTTTAGTAAGAAACAACGGCTGAGTTGGTTGGGTAATTGTAGATAGCTGAACCATTTGGTGTTACGTTTCCGTTAACATCATTCCATGAGAATAATGTGTTTACACCAAGCTTTGTTCTCAAGGTATCAACTGTTGTGTTGACCTGGGTCAAAGCAAGATCATCTACATAGACGCTAAATGTTACTGAAGAACCTGCTGCAACGCTGTAAGGTGTGTTGAACGTAATAGTTCCTGTAGCTGCGGTTGTTGAACCTACAGCAGTAGCAAAGTTATCGGTTGTTCCGATAAGTGAACTACCAACCTTAACTGTTGTTGAAGCAGATGTGAGAGCTGCACCAGAACCAGTAGTTATCAAAGACAAAGGAATTGCATTGACTTCAATTGGTCCCTTTGCGTCTGCTGATATTGTGATTCTAGCAATCTCGGCGGTTGCTGATCCTCCTACAGTAGTGTCTGAAGGATTTGCAATCGTAATTGTTGGTTTTGAACTGACAAGTGTCATCAAGTTGCTGTATGCAGTTACGGCTAGAGTGGTTGTTGAAGTCTCTGTGTTACCAGATGAATACTTCAAACCTGTAAGTGTAAGACCAACTGTTTTGTTGGATACTACACCTCCATCACCAACTTTAGCGAATGTAACTGTGACAGGAATATTATAACCAGCATATCCTTGTGGGACGCTGATGTTAAGACCTGTGACATTGATCAATCCTGAAACTACAGAAGCAGTAACTCCTCCAACTGTGACTGACACAATAGGAGATTCATTAACTGTTCCATCATTGTTTCTTGCACTTGTACCAGTAGCTAAGAAGTACATCTCTTTAATGGTTGAAGCACCATTTGAAGATGTTGCGTTGTAGTAAGCGATAACTGATGAAGTTTCTCCTACGACAAGCTGAGCATCAGGTGTATAACCTGAACCAGTCTTTAGGGTAGGAATTGAAAGTGCACCTGAGTTGACAGTGATTGTCTGACCAGCGACAGCGGTCTTAACAACTGAAATGTTGCTTGATACGCCATAACCAGTAAGAGCAAGAGTTGTAGTAGCAATTCCTGTTGCTGGACCTAGATCAGCATATATATCCACAACTTTAGAACTATTTGCAGCGACTGTGAAGTCAACTGAGAAATTGTTTGTTGCTTGAGGATTTATAGGTGTTGTAGGTGTTGAACCTTCAACTGCAACATACAAGTTTGAAAGATTTGTAATTGCACCTGCGGCTCCTCCTAATGTAGCGGTCAAACCTGTTACTCTAATAGCTTCTGCTGAGCTTGACTGTACAACATATGAACCAATTTTTGCTGCACTTACGTTTGGAACATTGTTTGAGCTAGCAACAGCTGAGTTGACTGCGAGAGTGAGACCCGCACTGACAACTGACATTGTAGGACCATTAACTCCTCCTACTGCAGGAACTGTTGACAATGCTTGTGAGTATGAACCCTGAGCATTGCTTGCATAACCTGCGATAGCTACAACTATTTGATTGTTAGCAGCTGTAGGACTTGTTGTTGTGGCATTTGTACCGTCAGCATCTTTTACGTCAGCTCTGATTTCAACTGTAACTGATGTTCCAGCTGGAATTATGAGTGATGAACCGATGTTGAAGAGCTTTCCTGTGTTGATAGCAGCTGCAGCGATTGTCTGTGTGCTACCGATCTGAAGACCGTTTGCAAACAAAGCAACGTTCTGCAATCCACCAACGTGTGATGTGGAAGCTTGGAGATATGAAATCTTCATATCTTCACCATATGCCTTAAATGTGTATCTTGCCAAGACAGCATTTGATGAACCGGTAACAATGTTACCAGAACTCAATGTTGTGTCTTGTGTAACTGTAACTGAACCATTTGAGACTGCGAAGCTACCTGTTGTTTGTGCACTGCTAAATGCGACTGCAATTCCAACATTGTAGTTTGAATCAATCAATTGGATATCGGCTACGTTTTGCAAGGCGACAGTAAATGATCTTGATGAACCATTGACAATATCTGCTCTAACTTCAATTGTCCTTGAAGAATCAATCTTGTAAGGAGCTGAAGTAAGATCAAAGGTCAACATTCCGTTTGAATCAATTCCTGTAGCTGAAGCGACCTGAACACCTGAAACATATAGCTTTACATTTTGCAATGAGTTAGTTGGTATTGAACCAATAACTTTTACAGCTAATGATTTAAGGTAAACAGCTCTTCCAGACAAAGCAAGATTTGATGACCAAATTGTTTGGTTAGCAGTACCTGCTTGGACATTGATTGTAGCTGAAGTGACATTTCCTGTAAGAGTTGATGTAGCTTGAGCTATATCAGATGAACTAAATATGCTCATTGAAGCTCCTGCGATAGGAAGTGAAGCATTAAGTGTTACGTTTGAGGTAACTGATGTAAGAGCAACAGAAACCTGTTGTCCGTTTGTACCTGCGGCAATGTCTGCTTTAACAGAAACTGTTATTGTGCTCCCTGCTGGAACTGTAAACAATCCGTTTGAAGCATTGAATGTAATTTTACCTGAAGAAACGGTGGCTGAATCTGTCAATCTTGTAGAACCGTTGTAGAGGTAAACGTTTGAAAGTGATGTATCGGCTGACACACCCAATCTTGCAAGAGCTACATTTGTGATAACAGCTGCTGTAGCAGTGTTATTTGCGAATGTAAATTCGGCGAGATTAGCAGCTGCTTGACCAGCGATAATTGCGCTAGCTGCAGGTGATGATGCGGCCAAAGTGACTTTCAAATCTGTGCCTGTTACTGGTGTAACCGGTGTAACTGGTGTAGTTGTTGCTGTCATGGAAGCTATCTTAGCTCTTGTTATAGAACCAAAATATCCAGCGGCTGGACTGATACTGTTAGCCAATTGGAATTTTACAAGGGCAGCTTTTGTCTGAGCACCAAAGTAACCTGTTGCTCCAGCGGAGATTGGATATCCTCCTTGGATCAACAAATTCTGAAGAGCTGTGACATCGTCGCCTTTTGCGCCAATTGTTAAGTCTTTAGTAAAGTTATAACCTGAAGTTACTGAAACTGTAGTTGCACCTAGTGCAGCTTGAGCAGCAGCAACTTTGTCTGGAGCAACCACGCCGGCAGCTATAAGCAAGTTCAATAATTCACTTGCTGTCAAAGCCTTAGCGCTTCCTACTCCGACAACCAATGACAAAACTAATGTCATACCGACAAAAGCTCCAATCAATGATTTCGTTGTTTTTCTATCCATAATTTATAATTCTAATTTTTTTAATCCTTTCTCCTATAAACTAATAAAAGCTAATAAGTGGAGTGGATTATTTTTTTGTTTACACAATCTGTTTTGATTTTATCTCTGCAGATAAAGCAAAAAGTTTCGACTAAAAACTTAATGCAAAGGCAAACAATCGTCTCTGAGCTTCAAACACAAATGAATACTAAAAATATTTTTTGTACTTAAAGCCAATACATTATCGACGACAATAATATATCTTACATTACTATTCTTTTTCTCCATATTTCTCCGCTAAAAGCGGAGTTCGACACGGACAAAAAGATTAGTTGACTAAAATAAAACTGACTTTCTTTCATTCCGAATATTTGATTGTCAAAGTTCTCGACCTTGCTGACAACCGAGCTTTGAGCGAAGCTCGAATCTTGCAAGTAATTCTGAAATAAGGACATAGTTACGCCATAAAAATGACGGGACCCTATCCTCAACCTATATTATATATATTTGCAAGCAAACAAGCAAAAACATAATCTGTGGATAACTTCAAAGAAGCCCGGTAGGGCCTTTTTCGTTTTCCATTAGGTAGAGGGATTATTGCATAAATCTGGGTAAAAAACAAGTAAACAAGTGTCTGGGACAGAAAATGCTGATTTACTTGTTTGTAAATATTTCTATTCAGTAGGGATGTAAAAGACATTATATCAAAAAATATTTACTCCATCTCCTTTCACCCTCTTTCTTTAGAACACCTTTTGCCATAAGAGTCATTAATTCCCTTTGTATCGTTTTTTCACTACAATCTTTTATACGTACAGAAAAATCCTTTATTGTTAAGATCTTATCCTTTTTGAGCATTGCAATTATAATCTCTTGTCTATTGTTTTTGTCTTTTACTGGATGACTAGAATGTCCTGTAGTTTTCTTCTGAGTATTGTAAAGGACATTGTCTTTTATGTCCTTTTGGTTATCTGCTGTATTTCTAAAAGAATCCTCGTTCATAATTGTGTTTTTAAGAAAAGAATAATTATCAAAATCATCTTCTTTGATATCAATTCCTGTAGCAAAAAAATTAGAATTGAACGTCTTTGAACCAGGATCTATTTTTGGCCATATCTTTAAAAGTATTTCCACGACTTTATTTATCTCTTCAAGAAGGATACTGGCATTCATATTTGAAATACTTCCTATATCCCTGACCAGATTAATTAGAATGGATACATTTGCAAAGTGTTTTAAAAGGGGACATAAAAATTGATCAGAATTGTAATTTGTATTAGACAGGCTAAGAGTTTCCTTCAAGAGAGTGTTGGCAATGTCCTTTATAGCAAATTTCGCTGGTTCAGTATCAGACAAGAATCCACTGATAACATATAGAGCGGTGACTATTCTTTCTGTTTTTTTGAAAATAAAAAAACTAATATTATTATTACGAAAAATAACACCCTGAATACTGTTTGTTATTGGGTTATCTTCTATAGAATTTGTTTGGCTTACTTTTGAAATATTTGTATTCCCTTCCATATTAATGTCTTTGTAATAAAAGACGCTTTGATGTAGCTATGTCTTTTATAATTGTCTTATAAAAAACGGTTAAGGACGAAGAACTTTTTGTCCATTATATATCGGACAAAAAAGTTGTAAAGCTTCTATATAACAACCGAGAACACTTACAGAAAAAAGGCAAGGGGAACATTCTCTCATGTTCTATCCTTCAGTATAGAAAATATGGTTATTTTTTATATAAAAAATTCAAATAAAAACTTTTTATATTGCAGATTTTTGATATAATTGTGAAATGAAAGATTCAAAATCGTCACAAAAAAAAGGAAGCAGAAAAAGTCTTCTGACAGGATTAAAAAATGAAACCAAACAAGGCATTTTTGCAATAACTTTTTTTGTCATAGCAATATTATTTTCCCTAGCCCCTTTAGAAAAAGCTGGAATAGTCGGAGAAAAAACTTATTTTATATTGTCCTATCTTTTGGGGGTAGGATATTTTCTTGTCCCCTTACTTTTTTTACTTTTAAGTATTTCTTTTTTAATAAACGAGGAAAGGATATTTAATAAATTAAAAATTATAGGGGGAGGACTTTTTTTTATTTCTAGTTTAGGAATCATAGATGCAGTTTCTAGAACTTATTTTGTGACAAAAGGAGGTCTGTTAGGAAAATTCATTTCGGTTCCTTTGTTAAAACTTTTTGGTTTTTCTGCAACAATTATTATACTTCTCGCAATTCTCATAATTTCAGTGCTTATTCTTTTTGAAACAAAGTTTACTATCAACACAATCTTCTTCTGGAGGAGATGGAAAAAAGAAAAAAATGACGATGAAGAAATAGAAGACGAAAATAATTTAGAAGAGATAGATGATAAGGAGGAAGAAAAAGAAAAAGAAGAAAAAACAGAGAAAGAAGAGGAAAAAGAAAATGAATCATTAAAGAAAAAGGTTCAAAAAGCAATAAATATTAAGAAAGGAGAAACGGAAGAAGAGTTCAAGGTTTCAAATAGAACATCTATTATAGGAACCTACACTCCCCCACCACTAGATCTTCTTTCAATAGATAAAGGCAAACCTGGAGTCGGAGATATAAAAGCAAACGCAAATGTTATAAAAAGGACTTTGCAAAATTTTGGTATTGATGTAGAGATGGACGAAATTTCTGTCGGGCCTAGCGTCACAAGATATGCCTTAAAACCTGCTGAGGGTATCAAGGTAGCTCGTATACTTGGATTACAAAATGACCTTTCCCTTGCTCTTGCCGCTCATCCTCTTCGAATAGAAGCACCTATCCCCGGCAAATCACTCGTAGGCATTGAGATACCAAATACAGTCAAATCCCTTGTTGGACTTGGCTCTCTCGTCGGCTCTGAAGAGTTTCAAAATTCGGAAAAACCTCTTCTAGTCTCACTCGGTAAGGGTATTTCAGGTAAACTCCATTTTGCAAATCTTGCAAAAATGCCTCACCTTCTTATAGCCGGAGCTACTGGTTCCGGTAAGTCTGTTACTATTCATACAATTATTACTTCTCTTCTATACAGAAATTCTCCGCAAGACTTAAAATTTATAATGATAGACCCAAAAAGAGTTGAGCTTACTCTATACAATAAAATCCCCCATCTTCTCACCCCAGTAATCACAAATGCAAAGAAAACTATTCTAGCCCTCAAATGGGCAGCAAAGGAGATGGACCGTAGATATGATGTCTTGGAAGAAAAAGCAGTAAAAGACATTGATTCTTATCATAAAAATATTCTGGGACCGGAATTAAAGAAAATAAAAGAACTTCAAAAAAATAAACAATACAATCCAGAAACACAAAAAATTCCTGAGACTATGCCTTTTATAGTGATAGTCGTTGATGAACTTGCAGATATCATGATGGCATACCCAAGAGAACTAGAAAGCGCTATTGTCCGACTTGCGCAAATGAGTCGAGCAGTTGGTATCCACTTGGTACTTTCTACTCAGAGGCCTTCCGTAAATGTCATTACCGGACTTATCAAAGCAAACATTCCAGCAAGAATCGCTCTCCAAGTCGTTTCTCAGATAGATTCTCGAACTATTCTTGATACTATGGGGGCAGAAAAACTTCTCGGCGCTGGAGATATGCTTTATCTAGGAGGTGAAATGTCAAAACCAGTAAGAATTCAGTCGGCATTTGTTACTGAAAACGAAGTAAAAGCGGTGACAAAATATCTTTCAAGTACTTATGAAGACGAATTACCAGAAATTATTTCCCTGACAGAAACTTCAACAGAGAACGGTAATATCTTTGATGCAACTATTGAGGATGAAGATGATGACGCTTTGTATGAAGAAGCAAAAGATATAGTTCAAAAAGCTGGTAAAGGATCTACATCATATATACAAAGAAAACTCCGCGTAGGATATGCGAGAGCCGCGCGTCTCATGGATATGCTTGAAGAAAGAGGAGTAATAGGTCCAGCAGACGGAGCAAGACCGAGAGAAGTCATTGGAGCAAACGGTACAGATGTAAATACAGATTCTGATCAAAAAGATCCTGAGAGTGTAGATACGGAAGAAAATTCAGATGATTTAGAAAAATTATTATAGTGTATGGGTTTTAAGGATAGAGATAAAACGAGAAAATTTTTTAAAATAGGAATTATTTCGTTGTGTGTTTGTTTTGTTTTAGGATATTCTTTATACGAGGCGCAAAAGATAGTAATGGGACCGGAAATTATTTTTACTAGTCCTATAAATGGGTCTACGGTTTCCGACTCCCTTGTAAATATAATAGGAAACGCAAAAAATATAACAAGTATTAATCTAAATGACAGAAAGATTTATGTAGACGAAGAAGGAAATTTTAGTGAACAGATTCTCCTTTCTTATGGATATAATTTACTTTCGGTAAAGGCCGAAGACAAATTTGGTAGAAAGATAGAGAAAACTTTGGAAGTGATTTATAAATAGTTGGACTTTTAATAAATTTTTGTATAGAATCAAAAACATTATGGGAATACTAGAATATAGTGAAGTTACAGAGAGAAAATACATTATTGTGGATGGACAACCTTATGAGGTCCTTGATTCTCATGTATTTAGAAAGCAAATGAGAAAGCCAGTAAATGCTACCAAATTGCGAAATTTAATTACGGGAAAAATTACTGAGATATCTTTTCATCAATCAGAAAAAGTAAGAGAAGCGGATATTGAAACAAAGAATGCCAAGTTTTTATATAAGAGCAGGGGTGAATTTTGGTTTTGTGAACCAGATGATCCAAGCAAAAGATTCAAACTTGAAGAATCTATCATGGGCAATCAGTCAAGGTTTATAAAAACAAATTCTCTGATAGAAATTATGATTTTTGAAGAAAAGATTATTGGAACGAAGTTACCAATTAAAGTTGAGCTCAAAGTTACCGATGCTCCTCCAGCAGTGAAAGGTGACACAGCAACTGGTGGTACAAAACAAATTACTCTTGAAACTGGGGCTATCATAAACGCTCCCTTATTTGTAAACGAAGGAGATACTGTCAGTATAAATACAGTGACAGGAGAATACACTAGTAGGGTTTAGAAATTTAAAAATATATTTTATTCAAGTTCTAACATCCATTACGACATGCAATTGCCATGCCTATTAGTGGAATTAAAATCAAAATAGAGAGAGATCCACAAATAATTGAGATAAGATTAAGGACTCCGCCTCGTTCATAACTTTTCCTAATTTGAAAAAATGAAATAATAGATAATATCATGCCGATAATGAAAAGTAATGGCAGGAGGAGGACTAAAGTATCATAAAGAACAGTAAGGAGAGCGCTTTTAGCAAGCGCAAGGGATATAAAAACTGGGGTTACATCTGGAAATACAGTGAGCCAAATAATTAATAATGATAAAACTGAGAAAGAAAAACCGATAATGCTTAATTTATTAAATTTTCTACCTAGCCCGTAACTTTTCTCAATTTGAAAAGATGCAACAAAAAACAATATTGCACCGACAATGAAACATAATATTATAAGCCCGAATACAATACTAGCAAATACCCTGACTTGAAAATTTGATAAACTATTGGTAAAAGCAGAAGATGACAAAAGAAAAGGTGGCACAATAAAATAAAACAAAATAGATAAGATTGCGAGAGATAAACCAGTGGTTCTTAGTTTATTATATTTAGAAGTGTTCATACAGATATATAATTAATTTATATTTCTTTCAGTTTTGCTTTTATCTCCCTCAAAATATCGTTTGCAATTTTTGTATTATCACGAAGAAACTGACGAGTAGCATCGTAACCTCTACCAAGTTTTGTTTCACCGTACTCATAAGACGAACCGGATTTTTTAAGAACTTCCAACTTTTCTCCAAGAGCGATAATCTCCCCTTCTCTTGAAATCCCCTCGTTATACATGAGATCAAATTCTGTTTGTTTGAATGGCGCAGCAACTTTATTTTTGACCACCTTTACTCGCACTCTTCCCCCCATTATTTCCTCGCCTTTTTTGATTTGCGCAATTCTACGAATATCCAAACGAACAGAAGTGTAAAATTTTAATGCTTTTCCACCCGGAGTCGTCTCTGGATTACCAAACATCACACCAATTTGCATTCTAATCTGATTTATAAAAATAACGATAGTTTTTGATTTGGCCACAATAGCAGTGAGCTTTCTAAGAGCCTGTGACATGAGTCTAGCTTGCTTACCAACGTGGTATGCACCCATATCTCCTTCTATCTCATCCTTGGGGGTAAGAGCAGCAACAGAGTCTATAACAATCACATCCATTTTTCCTGATCTGACCAGACTATCTACTATCTCAAGTCCTTGTTCACCTGTATCTGGCTGAGAAATTAAGAGATGGTCCACTTTTACACCAATTTTCTTTGCATATTCTGGATCCATTGCATGCTCGGCATCTATATAAGCGCAAATACCCCCTTTCTTCTGAGCTTCTGCAACTACATGGAGAGCAAGGGTTGTCTTACCGGACGATTCTGGACCAAATATTTCAACTATTCTGCCTCTAGGAAGTCCGCCCACGCCGAGTGCGGCATCTAGCCCGATTGAACCTGTAGAAATAGAATCCACATCCACGTGGGGTTTCTCACCAAGCATCATTATGGATTCATCGCCGAACTTTGCCTTAATCGCACTTAGAGTGTCCTCTATTTTCTGGTCTTTTATATCGGGAGAATTTTTTGTTTCTTTTTCTTTTACTTCTTTTCCAAATTTTTTTGCCATTTTATTATTTTTTTAATTTAAAGGTTTTATAACATCTAGTTTTACCATAAATATATCCGCATATTGCCCCGACAATAAAGTATAATATTGATAAATAAATTGTTGCTGACAAAACCGTATCTGGTACTCTGATGCCGACAACTTTTAAGAAATCCATGTTAGACAAGAAAATAATGGGAGCTCCTATAATCCCCTTTACTGTATAAAATATATTAGACTTTATCGTAAAAGATAATATAGTTACAATATAGTAAATCAAGAGGTATAGAACCCCACCCTTTATCCAATACGGCCATTTTTTCCAAAATTTCATTTATAAAATTAAATTAATAAGATATATCAGTATTTTATCATACAAAATACCTAATACAAAACAGCCCCGAAGTAAGATGGCTTAAAACGTCTTTGTCCGGACTTAAGACGTTTTTGACTATCTTACATAGGGGCTGTTTTGCAGAAATTTTTATCTTGAAACAAAAGGCATAAGGGCCATATATCTCGCTCTTTTTATAGCCTCAGAAAGTTGTCTTTGACTTCTAGCACAGACAGAAGTTTTCTTTTTACCATTCATTCTAGCATGGGGATTAACAAACTTTTTCAAAAGTTCTACGTCTTTGTAATCCACGTGCTTTATATTATTTTGTGAGAAGAAACATTGTTTATTTATCATATTTTTTAAAATTAAAATGGTATATCTTCTGGGTTAATTTCTTCCGTAGGATAATCTATTGTATCCATCTTATCGGCTTTTTTATTGTTTCCTTCTTTGACCGAATCTGATGCGTTTGATTTTGGAGTATATGTTCCTGTACTTCCTCCTGGTCTAGGACCAAATTGAACTCTGTCCGCAACAATCTCCATTTTGTAATTTTTCTTTCCGTCTGTTTCCCAACTCCTTGTCTGCATTCTTCCCTCCACTAAGACGTTGCTTCCTTTTTTTAAATATTGAGATACTGTCTCTGCCTGTTTTCCAAAAACAACTATATTATGAAAGTCGGCTGCTTCTTGTTTAGCCCCATTTTTATCTTTCCAAACTCTATTCGTGGCTACAGAAAAAGAGGCTACTTGAATTCCTGAAGGTAAAGCTCTCATTTCAGGATCTCTTGTTAAATTTCCTATTACAAACGCTTTGTTTAAATACATTTTTTTTCTTTAATTTAATAAATTAAACTCCGCCAGCCACAAGCTCATCTATAGATTTATCTATCTCTTCAATGGAAGCCGGCTTTACTTCCTTAACTTCTCTTTCAGCTTTCTCAGATTTTTCTAATTTAAATTTGACTTCTTTATCTACAAAAGAAAGTGATTTTGGATAAAACATGGTGTTCTCTCTGACTGTTTTTATAACAATATATCTTAAAATTGATTCGTTTGATTTCATAAAAGAATCAATTTTAGTGATATCTCCCCCTTCAGTAAGTGAAAATTTAATAAAACCAAAATATGCTTTATCAAATTTCTTATATACTCCTCCAAAAGCTTTTTTAATAGTATAAGCAAGTGGTCTCAATTTTGGGTTTTCCTCAGAAATTATAGTGGCATTTTCTTTATTTAAAATTTGTTTGATTTTTTCTACTTCCGCAAGAATATTCTCTTCTGCAATAGAAGAAACAAGGTGGTAGCCCACCTCATATACTTTTCCGTCTATTTTTGCCTCCACAGTTTCCTTCTTTTCCATAGCCGTAAATATTAGCATAGAGAAATCTAAAAAGCAATATCTTAAAATTTCAATATTTTTTCAAATACGGATTTATCTTTAAATTTCCCCACTATAGACAAATTTAACTTACTATCTATAAAAATTTCACTTGCTAATTTTTTGATTTCTTCAGCAGTAACTGCATTTATTTCCTTTATTATATCTTCTGGTTTTTTGATTTTTTCTTTGAATACCTCTTGAAAACCATAAAATTCTGCGATTGAATCGGAGGATTCGAGACTGAGTTTAAGATTTCCTATTAGCATCATTTTAACTTTTTTAAGTTCTTCTTCAGAAACCAATTCCTTTTTCAAAAGGGCAAGTTCGGTAAGAATCGCTTTAATCGCAATTTCTATCCTGTTTGTATCCACACCTGCAGATACTTCAAAAATTCCGTGATCCGTGGAAGAATCTTGCCCCGCATTGACATAATAACAGATACCAAGTTCTTCTCTCATCTTCATAAAAAGTCGCGAGGATAATCCTCTGCCTAAAATCCCCGAAAGCAATCTCGCTACTGGAATATTTTTATCATACATATTAAGAGAACGTACGCCGAGAATAATATGCGTTTGATCTGTATCTTTAAAAAAGATACTTACTTCCGGTTTACTTTGAATTTCTGAAACTCTCTTTTTACCTTCTTTTTTACCAGAAGAAATTTTTGAAAAACTTTTCTTTACAAGATCAAAGGTCATTTTTTCTTCTACGTTTCCCGCTACTACAACCGTAGTGGCTTCCGCTACATAATGTTTTTTACAATAATCCACAAAATCGGACCTTTTCATTTTTAAAATATTTTCTTTCAGGCCAGCTATAAACCATCCCGCCGGTTGATCTCCATAAAGAAGCTTGATAAATTCATTGCTGACAATTGCTTGTGGGAGATCTTTATACATATTTATCTCTTCAATAATAACTCCCTTCTCTTTCTCCATTTCTTTTTCCGGAAAAGTTGGGTTTAAATAAATATCAGACACAATATCTAATATTTTTCCGAAACTGGCATTATCCGCTTTTGCAAAATATCCTGTATATTCCTGGTTCGTAAAAGCATTATAATGACAACCTAATTTATCAAGTTCAAAAGAAATTTCTTTGTGTGTAGGTCTTTTTGTCGTGCCTTTGAAACACATATGCTCAAGGAAATGAGAGATACCGTTATTTTTTTTATTTTCATATTTTGAACCGGCTTCTACAAGAACAAATACTGTCACTGTAGGATTCTCATGCATTGGTACAAAAATAATTCTCAAACCATTCGGTAAAATCTTTTTTATATAATTCATCTTTGTATCATATTAGAAAAATAAGAAAAAGAAAAGCTCATAAAAAACAAGGGATCTTGAAGCAGAGTGGTTTTAAACGTCTAAGTCCCTGACTTAAGACGTTTAAGACCACTTTGCAGAAAGGTCCTTTTTGTTTTTTATGAGCTTTTCTACACCAATTTTTCTTTAAAATAATTCTCTAATTCCTCAATTTTTATTCTTTCCTGTTTTCCGGAATCCCTATCTCGCACTGTCACTGAATTATCTTTTTCGACAGTATCAAAATCAACCGTCACACAATACGGCGTGCCTATCTCATCTTGTCTTCTGTACCTCTTCCCTATATTTCCATTGTCATCAAATTCCACGTCCCCAAATTCTTTTTTCAAATTTTTATAAACTTCCCTTGCTTTTTCTATAAGCTGAGGTTTATTTTTCAAAAGTGGAAAAACAGCAATTTTAACCGGGGCCATTTTCGGTTTTAATTTAAGAAAGATTCTTTTTTCTCCTCCCAGTTCGTCTACCGTATAGGCATCGGATAATATAGCGAGGATGGTTCTATCCATACCAAATGATGGTTCTATGCAGTGGGGTGTGAATTTTGCTTTTGTTTCTTCATCCACATATTCCAAAGTAGCATTACTTGCTTTGCTATGCCTTTCCAAGTCGTAATCAGTTCTATAAGCCAAACCATAGAGTTCATTTCTACCAAAAGGAAACTCAAATTCAAAATCTATCGTTCGTTTAGAATAAAAAGCTCTATCAGCGTCGGCAATTTCATGCTCATAGACATGTTCACTTTTCAAACCAATTTCTTTTGTCCAATCAAGCATTTCTTTTCTAAAATACTCAAAACTGTCTTGCCAAGCATCCAGTTTAATTAAATATTCAATTTCCATCTGTTCAAATTCACGGGCTCTAAAAGTAAAATCTCTCGGAGCAATCTCATTTCTGAATGCTTTTCCGATCTGTGCCATACCAAAAGGAAGTTTGGGATGAAATGAATCAATAATATTTTTATAATTTACAAACATTCCTTGTGCAGTTTCTGGTCGGAGATATGAGATTGATTCATCGTTTTCAAGTGCACCAACATTTGTCTTAAAAAGCATATTAAATTGTCTTTCTTCCCCCATTTCTCCCTTACATTCTGGACATTTTTTAACGTTTTCCAATTGATCCGCTCGAAATCTTTTTTTACACTTTTTACATTCAACAAGCGGGTCAGAAAAACCGCCTACGTGTCCCGTGGCCTTCCAGACGTTTTGATTCATGAGAATTGCCGCGTCTATACCATACATATCTTCCCTATCCGTAACAAATTTCTTCCACCACAAGTTTTTGACGTTATTTTTTAAAGCTACACCATATGGACCATAGTCCCAAGTGCCAGCAAGTCCGCCATATATTTCCGAACCCTGATAAATAAAACCTCTTCTCTTACAAAGAGATATTATATTTTCCATCAATTCGTTATTTTCTTTTTTCTCTTTTGCCATATAACTATTTAAGCATAAAAATTTTTAATTCCCAACTACTCCTCCTTTGTCTGGCATGTTTGGATCAGTTTTAATATTTGTATTAATTACCTGTTTTGTTTCAGTTATTGTCGTGCCGGTAAAAGAATCCGTGCCTGTAATTATGGCAGAATTTAAAATATCGGGAGATGAACCAACTTGGGACAAACTTGGAGTAAGAGAAACTTGGAAAGAAACTTCTTTTGCGGGAAGAGTCGTACCTACACCAGCTTGGATAGTGCCAAGATTCCAAGTTATTTGATTATTTATAGAATCATAAGAGATATCTTCGTTAATTGGACTAATTTTACCCGTCCATTTCATATATGGAGGTAGTGAAGAAGATACTTTTGTATTTGTTACATTGTTGGTTGGATTGGTCGCTGTCCAAGTAATAGTATATGTAGTTTCTTTTTCAGCTCTCGGAGGTATCGGTCCTACATTCTGGAATGGCCCGACAAAGTAATACCCTCTTGAAAGCAAAGCCAGATTGGAGATAATTTTAACGGTTTTTGTCTCTGAATAAAAAACCTCTTTTTGGGTAGACGCGCTATCTGTCCTCCTACCTTGTATAGAAATATTAAAGGTTATTTCCGGATTACTAAAAGAGGATCCTGCCTTTGACATAGTGGAAAATGCAAAAAAATTAAAAGATCCGTCTCCACTAGCTCCAGGTAAAAGTGAGGATAAAGAAGGTTGAGTGTCTTTATTAAAAATAATTTGGTTTTCTAACGATTTATAAATTCCTCCGTTTACGGAAAGACTGGATTTATCAAGAATATTTCCTTTTATGGAAATAATTGTTTCTAAATCATAAATTGTATCCGGTAAATTGTTAGTCCAAATAATATTTCCTTTTACATTTTCTCCGCTTGAAATAGCTACAGTCTTGTTTATATCTCCATCAATCGAAAAAGCTAAGCCAACAAATGATTTTCTCAAGAAAAGAGAGGTAGCAAAAGAAGCAAAATTTGTAGTAATTGATCGGTTATCAAGTTTGTCTGCTATACCGACAGAAAATTTAAAGACTTTTTCTTCGCCATCTTGACCCATAATAAGTCCAGATACTTTTATATCCTTCGTCGCTCCGGGCTCAAAATCTCCCAAATTCCAAATATTGTTATCTATTGAAGGAGTGATATCAGAACTTTTATAATCAAAGCCAAAAGGATATTCTGCTTTTAAAGTAAGATTTTTTATAACAGATAAGGAATTTGATTTTATTTTAATATTAAAATCCGTATTTTGATTGGCATTTATTTCAGAGGAATTGATTACTGTAATATTTACAGGGGAAGAATTAATTAAAAAAGAAAATGTTTTTTCTTTATAAAAAATTCCGCTTGATCCGGGAATTCTGTATTCAACAGTAATTTTTATATCTTTTTTAGAATTTTCTTCCCCAAAGACAAGATTATTTACCGTCTGACTAACTTTTTTACCCACAGCTATATCGCCCAAAGCTATATCGTATCTTTTTACTTCTGTAGAAATATTGTCTGGGCTTCTCACACCATCAGGATATTCAATATGTAAATTTACCGATTCAAGTAAAGTGGTATTGTTGTTTATCACGTCGATGAGAAGCGACAAATTTTCCCCTCCTCCAACAGACACTGGACCTTGGACAACAACATTAATGTTATCCCCGGATATAACGTTCGTACCAAAAAAGAATTTGTAAAAAGTAAAACCTGAAGCTGCCAAAAAGAAGACGAGAGTAATCAGAAATACCTTCATAAAAGGAAAATCGCGACCACTTTCTTCTTCTAAATCAGAGTTATCCCAAGCAGTTGAAGAAATAGGTTTTTCTACGCCCACACTGTGTCTTCTGATCGGAGTATTGATAGAATCTATACCCTTAGAATATAATTTATCTTTGATTTGTTCTATCTTACTTTTTCCTTTATTTCCTTCTTCCATACGCTTATATTATAACATAAACTAAAGATGGGTTTCATCCAAAGATTGGTTTATTTCTTTTATTATCTTCTTACACATTGATTCTGCAAGCTTTATGACATCTTCATCATAGTCATGATTTTTAAAAAGCTCTTCAAGTCCCTCTGTTTTCAAGTATCCCAAACTTCTCATTATTCTCGCGGCAGACAGACATTCCAGTCCTAGTGTCATTTTTTTTTCTCCAGCTTTCAGAAAAGACCCTTTTATTGCCAAAAACAATTCCCTATTTCTCTCTTCACCATGTACAAGACGTAAAATCAAAGAAAAAATTTTCCCATAAAAATTAAAAATTTCCTGGTCAATTTTTTTATTTTTGGAAAAATTTGCAGGATGCTCCGCTCCGACAATTCGCCAATATTCCTTGCCACGCACGAGTGAAACGGAAATATAGTTAAAATCAGACAGGTGATATCTTAGTTTTGATTTCAATAATCTAACTCCAGTGGCAATTGACTTGATTAGGCCAAATTCCTCAGTAAACAAAAAGTAAACCTTATTTGCATCTTTGTGATTCAAACTTTTTAAAATAAATGCTTCTGTATTGTATTTATGGTGCATAGAAATATTTTTCTTACTTCCACTCGGATTAAATGAAAAATCAGAACTTTCTACTTTAGTCCTCGCTAGTCAAGTTAAGAAATTTTGAAAGAAAAATCTGCCACATCAGAAGATAATTTTTTGACATCTTCGGAACCTTCTGTTGGGGAGACATAGGAAAGATTTTTTATATTTGTCACTTTCAAAATATATTCCTTGTTTTTACCAATAAAGTCTTTACCAACTTTTTCTGTAGAAACAACAAGCTCACAGGAATCGTTTGGATTAAGTCCTTTTATTTTTCGAAGTTCTTGAATAGCTCGGATGATATCTCTCAAAACCCCCTCTTCTTTAAGTTCCTGTGTCATTGTAGCATCAAGCTCCACTTCTCCGGATAAAAGCTCCGCAAAAAGAACATCTTTAACGTTAAGTTCGTCTTTAACAAGTGCAGAAAGTTCGTTCTTCTGCAAAATAATTTGGCTTTTTATCTTAACAGATAAAAGAGGTTGTCTAACCTTAATTCCGAGTTTTGCCCTCGCCTCAAGCCCAAAAGAAACTATCTTTCTCGTCTCTATCATACTTAAAATTAAATCCTTCTCTTCGTCAGAAAGTGAGTTAGCAATATCTTCTGGCCAATTTTCAAGATGCACACTCTCAAGTTGTCCTACTCCTGCGGTCTTTTTATATAAACTCTCAGAAAAGAATGGTAAAAATGGCGCAAGGAGTTTAGAGAATTCTTTCAAAACATAAAGAGTGGTGGAAATTGCCATATCTTTGTCCTGAATATTTTCGCCCTTAAATCTATCTCTTGATCTTCTTAAAAACCATGTGGAAATATCGTCCACAAAATCAGCGATTGGCCTTGTGGCTCTGTCGAGCTCATATTTATTCATAGAGTCCGTCACTACATTGGCAAGCTCTTTCAATCTAGCGATAATCCATTTATCTAAAACATTAGGAGATGTGACTTTATCTACAACTCTCCCTTTCAAGTCTCCCCCGTACATCTCGCAGAAAGAAAAAACATTGTCGAGACGCATAACTATTTTTTTAACAACTTCATCTACCCCACTATCTTCAAAATTAAAATCTTCCGCTTTCACTACTGGAGAAGAAAGTAAATAATATCTCATAGCATCCGCGCCAAATTTGTTCATCTCCTCTATTGGATCTGTATAGTTTTGCAGACGTTTCGACATTTTTTGACCTTCGCTTGTGAGAACGATTCCATTTACAATTACATTTTTAAAAGAACTCTCACTGAAAACCGCCGTAGAGACAACAAGCATGGAATAAAACCATCCCCTCGTCTGATCCAGACCCTCAGCAATAAAGTCAGCCGGAAAACCGATATTTTTTTCTGCATCAAAATTCTTCAAATTTTCAAATGGGTAATGATTTTGGGCATATGGCATAGAACCGGATTCAAACCAACAATCAAAAACCTCTGGAATTCTTTTTGCAATTCCTCCGCAACTACATTTAAACATAACCTCATCTATGTAGGGACGATGTAAATCCAGTTCATAATTTCTATTGTGCGAAATCGGAACGAAATTAAATTCTTTTATTTCTGAATTTTCTATAAAAGCGGTGCCTTGAGTTCTTGTCTTTATCGCTTCTTCGGGTGTCATACCATTCATTCCTACAAACATAAGCCACAGAGGAGTATTGTGAGAAACAACTAAAATTTTCTTCCCTTCATATTTTGAATTTATATCATAAAGAAATTCTGTCATTCTTTTTTTAATATCAGTATAATTTTCTCCTCCTTCCGGCGTTTTTGTAAACTTCTCTTCACGAGTTTTAAAATATGCCTGATATTCTCCATCTGTTTTTCCGTCATATACTCCGCCAAGAACTTCATGAAGACGATCGTCAATAATAATTTTTTCTTTTGGATAATCAAGACCTTCTGCAATTATTTCAGCAGTCTCTTTTGACCTCATAAAGGGAGAAGAGAAAATTAGATCAATTTTTTTGTCTTTTAATTTGTTTACGGCTTCTTTTGCTTGTTTTTTCCCAAGCTCAGTAAGGTGGTTCTGCGTTTTTATGTTTGTACTTAATATTCCCAAAATATTGCTTTCAGCTTCTCCATGACGAATCATAAAAAAATCATTCTTTTTACCAACTTTCTCTTTGAGTTCTTGAATAGAACTTATGAAATGAGTTTTCTTACATTCCGTACATCTCCAAACTGGCATTGGAGCACCCCAAAACCTAGAGCGCGAAATCGCCCAATCTCTGGTATTTTCTAGCCACTCTCCAAATCTTCCCTCTCCAATTTCTTTTGGAACCCAGTTTATCTTTTTATTTTCTGCGATTAGTTTATCTTTAATCTTTGGAACTTCCACAAACCAAGATTCCGAAGCGTAGTTTAAAAGCGGAGTATCGCATCTCCAACAATGCGGGTATGAGTGAACTATTTTTTCTTTTGAAAAAAGCAAATTTTTCTTTGCCAAATATTTGATTATCTCAACATCTGCTTTCTGGTGGTCTTCTTTTGGTTTTACAGGTTCGCCGGCAAAATCTATTACTTCTTTCTTAAATTTTCCGTCTGTTCCCACATGCTGAATAAAAGGCAAATCATTTTTCTTGCCGAGCATTAAGTCGTCTTCGCCAAAAGCGGGAGCAATATGGACTACACCCGTACCATCTTCTACTGTCACAAAATCTGCCGGGTAAACTTTAAAACCGTTTTTTCTGTTTTTTAATCCATCATTGTTATAGTAATCAAAAACCGGTTTATATAATTTACCCACAAGTTTATTTCCTGTAAATGTTTCAATAATTTTGTATTCAGAGCCTGCGAATACTTTTTCTAATCTTTCTTTGGCAAGTATGTATAGTATAGTTCCCTTTCCATCATCATCTTTTTTTTCTATTTTTACATATTCAATATCCTTTCCAACAGCAAGAGCCACGTTTCCAGGCAATGTCCACGGGGTTGTCGTCCATGCAAGGATAAATGTCCCCGGTTCATCAACCAGTTCAAATTTAACTGTCACAGAAATGTCGGTAATATCTTTATATCCTTGATTAACTTCAAAATTAGAAAGAGTTGTCTCACACCTTGGGCAAAGAAACATTGTTTTAAAACCTTCGGAGACTAAACCTTTATCATTGAGCTTATTAAATATCCACCAAATTGTTTCGCTATAGCTTGGCGACATAGTCTTGTAATCATCTTCCATATCAACAAAGCGTCCGGTTCTCGGAATTATCTTTTTCCAGTCGTCCACATATTGAACAACGCTTTTTCTGGCTACTTCATTGAAACGTTCTATACCGAAATCCAAGATATCTTTTCTGGATTTCAAACCAAGTTCTTTTTCTACAATATTTTCTACGGGCAAACCATGACAATCCCAACCCCATTTTCTTTTGACGCGTTTGCCAAGCATTGTTTGATACCTGCAAACTGCATCCTTTATTGTCCCAGCTAAAATATGTCCAAAGTGAGGAAGCCCAGTAGCAAATGGCGGACCATCATAAAAGACATATTCTCCTCTTGGGGAATTTTTCTCTAAAGTTTTTTTAAAAATTTCTTTTTCTTGCCAAAATTTTAATATTTCTTCCTCTCTTTCCGCTATTTTGCTCTTTTTTGAGGAATCGTCGGCTATCTTTTCGTTTTTTTCTTGTGTTTTCTTTGACATTTTTTGTAATTATGACTTGAAATCCCATTTTATCAGTTTTTACGAAAAAAAGAAATAAAAGCAGTAGAAACCATTATAGTTCGACTTCGCTCGAACAAAATGTAAAATCAGAATTTTCCACTTTACTTCTCGCTTGTCTAAATAAAGATAGCCCCCGAACGCTTCGCGTCCGGGGGCCTTATTTCCCTTTTCTAGAAAAACTTAAAAAAGAACATTACCAACACTGACAATGGCGACGACGCGGGCCGACTGATTTCCAGCAATAATTCGGTATTGCCAAAAGTCGACGCTCGGCTTCGCTCACTTTCCGTCCAGAAACACTTTTTTGGTTTTTGGGGAAGGTTTCTGGAACAAAACAGTTCCCGTCACAATTGATAAAAACCCAAGGTGCCTTTACCTCCGATAAAGGCTTTCCTTTCGGAATGATGCTTCCATTCAAATCAAACAGAACTTCCGGAAACAGTGAGCCAGATGTCAAAGAGACATCTGCCTTCCAAATACAGTGAACAGGTTCCTCCTGGTTCACGGTAGTGCGGGCTGCACAACGAACTTTGTGCCATACCCAACGACGAGAAAGCTTACACGAAGGTACCCACAGAATATCAACCCCTGATACACCCCGAGAAAGAGATTTCTCTCTGCGTTGAGCATTGTCATTTTCCCCCAAAAGTTTACGCCAACGTTCACGGCCATTTTCCTTGAGAACGACTCGAGCTCCACGAATAATTGCCATTTAGCTTCTCCTTTCCTGTTTTTACCACGTTAATGAACTCCAAAGCAAAATATACCACTCTTTAAAAAATAGTCAATCCTGATTTTACATCTTCTCCATTACCTTAATTCCCAAGAGCTTTAGCCCACTTTCCATAATAATAGAAAATGCCGTCGTAAGAGCAATTTTGTAAGGTGAATTTTCATCTTCTTTGTTTATTATTTTTCCTTCCGCATAAAAACTATTGAAAGCTGAGGCTGTTTTTATTAAACATGTTGCAATGTGGCTCGGTGAATAGTCCCTCCCTGCTCTTTCCACGGTTTCAGGAAATTTGTATAGGTTTTTTTCGAGCTCTGAAATTTCATTATTTAACTTTTTAAAATTCATTTTCACTCTCTCTTCTTTTGCCTTTCTTAAAATTGATTTTGCACGAGCATACGAATATTGCAAATACGGACCTGAGTCTCCTTCAAAAGAAATCGACTTATCAAAATCAAAAACTATATCTTTTCCGGTCACTTGTTTTAATACTGAATATTTTAAAGCTCCTACGGCAACTTTCTCGGCGATTTGTTCTTTCTCGTTATCCGTCATATCTTTATCCATTATTTTCTTTGCAACCTCTGCTTTAATTTTCTCAATAAGAGAAACGGCAGTTATCACATCTCCCGTTCTTGAAGACATCTTCCCTTCTGGCAAGCGGAGCATACCATGAGAGACATGACTTGTTTTTGAAGCAAGATCGGGAAAAATTAAACTCATTGCTTTTAACAGAACTTTAAAATAGTCATTTATCTCATTGGCAGTAATAATGATAGACCTGTCGTATTTGGTTTTATTATATTTAATCTTTGATAATCCGAGCTCTTTTGCTTCATATGTTGGTAGTCCTTCGGAATTGATAAACACACGTGTATGCAGACCATAATTTTCTCCTTTAAAGATAACGGCATTATCACTTTTCTTAAAAACTTTTCCGATATTCTTTTCCACAATTTCTTTACCAATTTTTCCTGTCTGGCTTTCATAAAAATAATAATCAAATTTTGTATCAAGAATTTTGTATATATCTTCAAAATATTTAAGACTTATTTTTCTGCCGAGATCATAAATAGCATTTATCTCCTTATCAGAATGGTCATAAAGTTTTCTATTTATTTCAACGATCTCTTGTTTTGCCTTTTCGTCTGATTCATACGCGCCAGCCCCATTTGCATATGATCTGCCGAGTTCCTGGACAGTAATTATTTTTTTAAAATCACCCGGTAATTTTTTAATTCCCCAGATAGTTTTAGCGACATGAAGCCCCACATCTCCTTGATAGCATGCGCGTTTCACTTTTGCTCCATTTGCCTCAATAATTCTTGAAACCGCTTCTCCTATAGCATTGCTCATTAAGTGTCCGATATGAAATTCTTTGAATGGGTTTGGATCTGTGTATTCAACAACGACTTTCTGATTTTTAAGATTTTTATTTTGCCCGAATTTTTTTCCAAGTTTAACAATTTCTTTTGTTTCCCCTTCAAAAAATTTAGCGGAAAGATAAAAATTAATAAATCCTGGGCCTGCTACTTCCACTTTTAATATTTCTGCAGGTTTATTTACATTTATCTTCTCTACAATTTTTTCTGCAAGCTCCCTAGGATTTTTAGCAAGTTTTTTGGCCAAAACCATAGCAATATTTGAAGAATAATCCCCATTTGAAAATTCCTCTGGATGTTCAAGCTCAATTTTCTCAATTTTTTCATCTTTCACACCAATAGCCGTAAGTGCTTCTTTTATTGAATTTTCCAGTATTTGTCCTATCATATTTAACTTTATGATAACATATTTATTTTATAAAAGCAGAGTTGTTTTTCAATAAAAAGGACACTCATAGCACGCCTTTACAAATTAAAAAAGAGTAGTAAATTATAAGACAGAGGGGTCTTTTGACTCATGACGAGTCATTAACCACCTTTGTAAACCCTCATAGAAAGGAATAGGGAAATGTCAGGCAAAAAACGTAAAGGAAGATTTAGCAGGGAGATAAGGAGAGTGGCCAGACGTCTCAAGGAATCGTGCAGAAACGTAAAAAAAGCCAGGGATGATGCCCGGCACGATTTCCTCCTCTGTGGGGAATACTAGGAGCGACCAAGGGCATACTTTATTGCGATGAGCGATAATGGAATGACCCAAACCATAAACCCGGGAAGCGATTCCTAAATCGCTCCTCGGGTTTTTAATTTTTTAAAGTATTAACGTTAAGTTGACAAACTATCATTTTTTGCCATTATTAAATACGGAGGTCAATAAACAACAAAGGGGGTTAAAATGGGTACAGATTCTCAAGCAAAAGCTTTTGTTTTTGTGTTGGTATGGGCCATTCTTCTTCTTATCTCGTCTGCAAAAAAGGATCAAACGAGCTTAACCAAAGCTCCCACAATTCCGGTAGCTATGGAAAACTCTGCCAAGCCAAGTAAATGAAACCAATCTCTGTCCCGCATTTTCGTGTATCAAAAGCACGAGAAAGCGGGACTTTTTTATTCCGAAGCACTTTTTCCTGCTATATATCCTGTGGTCCAACAAAGTTGCAAAGAGTAACCTCCAGATGGTCTATCAAAATCTAAAATATCTCCGGCAAAAAATAAATTGTCATAAAGTTTAGAACTCATTGTCTTGAAATCCACTTCAGAGAGATCAAGTCCCCCACTTGAAACAATAGCTTTATCAAAACCCATGAGTCCCGAAACTTTCATTTCAAATTTCTTTAATTTTTCTATAAGAGAAAATCTTTCTTCTCTGAAAATTGAATGCATTTCTATTTCTCCGTCTATTTTCAGCAAATCTAAAATTTTCAAAAATATTTTTGCCGGTACTTCGCCTAAAATAAGGTTTTTAATTTTTTTATTGCTATGTTCTTCAAAAAGCTTTTTAAAATTCTCGTGCATAACATCAAGCCCTATACCTGGGAAGAAATCTATCACCACTTTTGTCTCACCATATTGAAGTAAGTCACCAATATCTTTACTCATATTCAAAATAGTCGGCCCAGAAAGTCCCTCGTGAGTAAAAAGCACTCTTCCTTTTTTGTTTATTACTTTTTTTTCTGCTTGAAAAACAGAGATTCCGACATCCTCCAAAGTTATACCTGAAAATTCACTGACCCATGGATCATAAACCTTGATTGGCACTAGAGATGGATTTGATTTTACTATTTTATGTCCAATTTCCTTTAGCCATTTGAAGCCATCTCCTGTAGAACCGGTTTCCGGATGAGACATTCCACCCGTCGCCAGAACAAATTTTTTAGCTGATACAATTTCCTTGCTTTTCAAAATTACAACAGATATTTTTTTAGTTTTTTTATCAACTTTAAATCCAGCAACTTCCGATGAAAGTTTAAATTCCACTCCTACATTTCTAGCTTGCCGTGTAAGTGCACCTAGAACATCCAGAGAATTATCGCTTTCCGGAAACACGCGGTGCCCCGCTTCAACTTTTGTCTTTATACCCAAATCATTAAAAAATTTAATTGTGTCTTTAACCCCAAAGACGGAAAAAGGAGAAAAAAGAAAATTTCCCTTTTTGCCAAACTTTGAGACAAAATTTCTGTGGTCTGGATCAGCATTTGTGATATTGCATCTGCCACCCCCAGTTAAAAGAAGCTTCTTGCCCATATCTTCGTTCTTCTCAATCAAAAGCGTTTTAGCCCCATTTTTTCCTGCTGTGCAGGCTGCCATAAGCCCAGCGGGTCCACCCCCTATTATCACAACATCATACTGGTTAGCATGGTTAACAGTTTTTCTTACCATATGAAAAGATTAACATAAAAAAGAGAAACGTGAAGCAAAATAAAAGGGCATATATTTCAACGCCCCGACAAACATAATAGGAATCAATTACATTTAGGATCTTCAGCGATAACTTTTGCCCTGTATTCGGACAAACGGTAAGCCACCATTTGGGCGACTCTTTGAGATGTTACATGATCTTCCGACAAAAACCATCGGACATATTCCATAGCTGTCATAAGCATGTCTCCTTTTTTATGGTTGTGTATTACGATAATAACAGAATATAAAAATAAGTAAACGAAAATCACCCACTAAACGAAGCGGGTGATTTTCAATATTTTTATTATAAAATATCTTTTATGATAAATGTTTTGAAACAAGCTTGGTCATTTCAAACATGTTGACCACTGCCTTGCCACCAAAAACTTTCTTTAGATTGGCATCGGCATTGATGTTTCTCTTGTTCTTTGGATCTTGAAGATTATTTTTCTTTATATAAACCCAAAGACCTTTCACAACTTCTGATCTTGGCATTGGACCCTTTCCTACCACTGCTGCTAACTCGGCACTGACTGTCATTGGCTTCATAAACGCAGATGTTTTTGCTACCATATTTTATTTTGCCGTCCGCTCAGGGCGGATTAGGCTTAATTAAATTAATAAACTAACAAGGATAGTATAGCATACGTATGTATTTTTGATAAGTTACCTTAAATATAGACATTAACTGAACCTAACTTTTTTAGTTTTACGTTTTTCAGATATTTCTTTTGTTTCGACGAAAGATAAACCAGAGATATAAGGATTTGGAAAGGATTATTAAGATAGTAAAAATTAGAAAAAGTTTTGCAAAACCATTCACAACAGTAATTTTATTAAAACAAACTATCCATCCAGCACAAGTCAGTGAGATATTAGATATAATAACTAGACCGATTAACAAAACTGGTATCATAATCATCAACCAAATTTTTAAAAAATTAAATGGTAATAATGCCATGAGAAATATGGAACCAATAAGATAAGGGAAACTTAATGCCCAATATGTATCTAATAAACCAGTAGATCTGAAGATAAAACACAGGAAGATAGTGATAAAAACCAAAACTATTCTATGTTTCATGTTATTTTATTAAATTATCTAATAATTGATTAATCATAGCAAATAGCACTTCAGTGTCATTTTTGTCTAATTTATGTTTTTTATTCTTCCAAACTTTATCATCTTTATGCTTTTTTCCTTCCTTACTCCACCTTTCTTTGGTTTTCATTGAAAGTTCTTTGCCGAATGATTTAATTTTGGAAATAGCTACCTTTGTCTTGCCTTTCTGTAAAGATTTTATAATCGAATCAATCTTTTTTATTACCTGGTCTTTCGTTTTTTTGTTTATATCAAATGTTTCGATCGTTTTTCTGAGAATTTTTAGATAAATAATTGGATCAAATTCCTGGTTGGCAGTAATTGTAAAATCATTTTTACTATCTCCGTTTACATCTATTTTAATAATCGGATTTGTAAAAACCGTGCTCGTAGAAATAATCACTTCGCCAATCATTGATGGATTTGTGGGAATATCTACAAAGGATGAAGTGACAAGTTCAACTCCGCCTTGCGTTATTTTTGTATCTAAGGTAAAAGTACCAACGTCCAAACCATGAAGTTTAACTGAATATTGATTATTTTCATCAAGTAGAACATACTTCCCTTCACCAAAATTGTCATATTTACTTCCAGGAATATTTTCTTCAACCATTTGCAAATCAGACTCCAAGTTTGGATTTTCTATCAGGCCCGTGTGATTACCTAAGCCATCATAGATATCGATAGAAACCGGAGAATGTAACGCTAATTCTAGAGTTTTACTGGTAGAAATTGGTTTCTCTACCGTAATGTATCTTGAGGTGTCCTGATCTTCCTTTAGAACATGGTTTGTAATAAACTGAATTGTTGAGGTAGCTTCAAAAATATTTGCATGATAAGTACTTTGTTTAGCAAAGTCATTATTATATTTTTTCATATTAAAATAATATTTGTCTACATCCTTCACTGCAGTAGCACTCGGTGTCACTACTGTCTTGTCTCCATCTTCTGTATAAATTGGTCTTCTATCAAGAATAACGGCTGGTATACAATACTGAAAACCTGGAGCACAGGTTTCTTTTCCAAAATATTTTATACCAGCAATCGTATTCACCCCCCAACCCGCAAGTTGAATGACTTTTATATTTTTAGGAGGTGTCCAAGAATCAAGAACACTGTGATTTATCTGTGCCAAATTAAGTAAGCTTGTTTTTAGGACATTGGGTGTATCGGTATCACCATTATCAGGTTCTTTCCTTCCGTCTTTACCTAAAATAAAATCTTTGAATTCAATAATTGAATCAATTGCATCCCCATACTTATTTTTAAGTTCTGCAATTTGTTTTGTCGGATAATTTACTTTATTCACAGAGTTATCAAATTTAATCATTGGTTCATTAACTTTTGTAAAATACATATCTTCTGGTAAAAGATTGTAGGCACCCATCATATTTTCTGCCATGGTTCGAGCTATAGACTCTTCAAGTATCCAACCACCAAGAATCTGTTGTCCATCTCCATGTAAAATTCCGACAATTGCCTGTGGAGTTCCAAGTTGTGGAGCCGCTATCATTATTAATTTATCAACTAAATTCTCTTTTCCACGTATCTTAAGCTCATTTATCAAAGCTTTCGCAATAAGTCCCCCATTGCTGTGTGTCACAATAGTCACTTTTCCCGTCGCCGACGAACTAGCATTTTTAATAAGCTCATCCGCAAAATTCAAAACACTTCCATCTGCCATCTTTACACCGTCTTTCACTACTTTGTTTATATCAAAACGCCAATCATATGGTAATGCTTCCCATCCATTCATCTTTCTATCAGATACCAGGCTATCCATAGTATCAGAGAATTTTTTGTAAACATTCTGGTCAAAAATCCCCATTCCAATATTTGTTCTTTTAATAATGTCTTTCGCATAAATATTTTGATCTAAGCTATTTCCATTAGAATCTAAATATAGTTTTTCAACATCCGCGTTTCTATTTGGCTCCCAAAGTTGATTTTCAAAAAGTAATCCTTTTTTATAAAGCCGGCTAGCTTGAAGTCCAGGGATAAATAAAACATTCGAACAACAATCCTGTTTTTCACCTGGTTTCGTAGCAAGCCACGGCATATATTCTACATTTTCAGACACCTGATTTGCCGTACCAGAGGCATTTGTAAGCTCATTGAAGGGTCCAGAGGCATCACCCCACCAATTTCCTGTAGCCTTTACAGGTAATTTTTCTACTAAATTACCTAAGTAGTCATAGAAAGAAGATGAATTATAAATTCCAAATGACAAATTATCTCTTATAATACTACCTTTTATTTCTACATTTGCCCCAGAACTTTTAATTCCATTATTATTTCCTAAAATCTCGCTGTCCGATATTCGCACTGTTGGATTAGAAAAAACCTGTATTCCATTACCCAAAAAATTTTGAATTTTCGTATTTTTTATATTAGCGGTTACAGAACAAAAAATCTCTACCCCCACATCGTTTCCCCCATCTATTAAAGAATCGCTTATATTCAAGGTTGAGCTAGAATTATTGCGACAATCAAAAAATGTTATTGCTGAATCGACAAGAGAATTCTTTAATGTTGAATTAACAAAATTTAAACGACTATTACTAAATACTTCAATAGAATAATCCCCTTTAGAATTTTCTATAACTGAATTGTCTACTTTTACCGAACTGCTATTAAAAACTTCGAGTAATTGCTCGATATTACTTATAGTCGAGCTACTTATACTTAACAGACTATTGTTAAAAACCTCAAATACATTATCGGTATTTTTTATCTCGGTATTAGATATATTTACGGAACTACTGGAAAAGACTTCAAATAAATTGTTAGTATTTTCTATTTTTGAATTATTTATGTCTATTGAACTGTTATTATAAAGTTCGATAGCATAAATATAATAATCTCCATTAATATTTTTAATATTTGAAGATTCTATGTATATTGTGCTAGTAGAAAAAACTGCAATAGCATGTTCAGAAATATCTGAGATAATACTATTTTTTATATATAAAGTACTTTCATTAAGAATTATTCCATCGTCACAATTAGAGATTACGACTGAATTAAGAGAACCTTTCCCAAAATAAGTTTCCAAAGCAAGACGCATATAGGATATTTCGGTATTACTTATATCATAACTCCCTCCATCTAAAACTCTGATTCCTATTGACCCAAAGCTTTCTGGTGTGTAATATCCTCCATCTCCATCGGTGTCTCCTCCAATGGAATCGTTATATAAAGTTGTAAAATAAATTTTTTCGTTCTCTATACCTCTTGCAGAAAGTTTTCCAAATATATCAAGATGTCCGTAATCCTCAATCTTTACTATTGTCCCTGGTTCAATAGTAAGTGTCACACCCTTTTCCACAGAAACACCTTGATAAATAATATACGGTCCGGAATCTTTTACCCAAGTTGTGTCTGTAGAAATGTGGTAAATTCCATCGGTTTTATCGCCATAGATGTCGGTTTGAGCAAAAACATTAATAAAAGAAAATAAAAAGTAGAAAAGAGACAAAAAAAATAAGCCCGACAAAAACAAAGAACATTTTTTAAAATATTTCACTTAGAAAAATAATTAATTAATAAAATCTGCACACATATTATCATTAAACAATGATGTGTGCAAAACAAAGTGAAATTTTTTATCCTTCTAAAAGAATTTTTATCTTTCCTATTACTTCTCTGCATTTCTCTGGTCCTATTTTATCGACAATCCTTACTCTTCTCGCCTTGAAATCAATTGTTTTAATTTGATGTGTCAAAATAATACCTTTGGTTTTCTCTGTTTTAAATTTAACTTCAAAAAAATATCCTCGTTCGGTATTGGTAATAGGACATATCAGGGCTAGTCCACTCTTAATATTAAACTCGGAAGCACTTAAGACTAGTACGGGTCTATTTCCTTTTTGCTCGTGTCCTAATGTAGGAGAAAGATCACAAATTAATATATCCCCTCTTTCTGGTAATTTTATTTTCATTCTATTATTTCTTTACCAACGTCCAAACCAAAATCAGTAAGAGGGTGGAATTTTTCTGGACTAATATTCTTCATGATATCTTTCAATGAAAGTTTGCTTTGCTTAACTGCTTTTAATATAATTTCTGAACCCTTTTGGTTTAAAACAACTACTGATCCTAAAGAAAACTGCCCAGATTCAAATACCGCCTTCGGTAAGCGGATACCCAAACTATTACCCCACTTTTGAATTTTTGTAGTCATATAGTAAGTATATACTATGTATATACTATGTCAACTAGATAATAATTACTTTCCTGTACTCCCAAACCTTCCATGTCCCCTAGAGGATTCCGCCAAGGCTTCTACTTCTTCAATTTTCGGTATTTCAACTGGATAGAAAATTATCTGAGCGATTTTGTTTCCAATTTCAACTGTGTATGGCTCACTGCCTAAATTTACCAAATGAATATTGTATTCCCCGCGATATCCGGCGTCATAAACTCCGCCCATTGTGTGTAAACCGGCTTTTGACATACCTCCTTTGTCTTTTACTATTGCTGCGTATCCTTCCGGAAATTCCATAGAAAAACCAAGCCAAAAAAGATGGTGTTCTCCAGGTTTAAGGGTTTTCTCTTCAAGAGAATAGACATCCATCCCCACATCTCCCGGATGTGCGTAGCTAGGTATTTTTACTCCTTCTTTAAGTTTCTGAATTTTTAATTTCATAAATGTATTATAGCAAAAAAAAAAGCTCTGGAACATCTCCCGACGTTCCAGAGCCAAATATTCATTTTATACTTGTACTGTAGTACAAGTTACCAAACCCCGGTCAGCACCTGTCTCGGAAGAGAATTCTTTTGGTACGGTGCAGTAATGACCATCACCGTTATGAGAATTTTTACCACAATCAGCTTTCACAACGTGCAGTTTGTGATGACGGCAATTCCTCTCCTCACATTTAAAATGAGCCGGATCACCATTGCATTGTGCAAACACTTTTTTACCCATATGACTTTCCCTTTCTAATTTTATGCTGCACCTTATCCAAACGCGTATGACATTAAACAACTAATTCTTCGTCCTTTATACATCCAACAAATAAAAAAGTCAAAATCTTTTACAATTTTATTTTCTAAGCGTTTTATCAATTCTCTTTGCCAAATTAATCATATCTTTTTCCTTCGCACCTCTAGTAGTCTCCCCCGCTGTACCAAGACGGATACCGGATGGATCCATCGGTGAACGTGGTTCATTTGGAATTGTGTTTTTATTTACGATAATTCCTTCTTTTTCTAGTTTATCACTTGCTTCGGCACCGCTAATCTTACCAGTGTCCACCAAAATCAAATGACTGTCAGTTCCACCAGAAATTATTTTCCAGCCAAGCTTTTTTAATTCGTCAGCAAGAACTTTTGCATTTTTTATAACTTGTTTTGCATATTTTTTGAAAGCCGGAGTTGAAGCTTCTTTCAAAGCTACTGCCACAGCTGCTATTTGATTCATATGAGGACCGCCCTGAAGTCCAGGGAAAACTGCTTTATCAATCAGTTCACTGAAACTTACTTCTTTCCCTTTTGCATTTGTTTTCATTTTGTCTTTTCGAGAAAAAATCAATGCACTTCTTGGACCGCGAAGTGTTTTGTGCGTGGTAGTCGTCACTATATCTGCATATTCAAATGGCGATGGATAAGCACTACCCGCCACAAGTCCTGCAAAGTGTGACATATCTACCATAAGTATGGCTCCACAACTGTCAGCAATATCTCTAAACTTTTTAAAGTCCACAATTCTTGGATATGCAGTATATCCTGCGATGATCATCGCTGGCTTTTCGGCAATTGCAAGTTTTTTTAATTCTTCATAATTCAAAACTTCTGTATTTTTATCCACACCATAAGGAACTTGCGTCCAATATTTTCCAGTCGCAGAAACTTTGTGTCCATGGGTGAGGTGTCCACCGTGATCAAGAGACATTCCCATCACTTTTCCTCCTTGAGGAACCAGTGCCACATATACAGCAAGATTTCCTGGCGAACCGGAAAGCGCTTGGGCGTTTACCGCCCATTTTTCGGAAGTTAGTTTAAAAAGTTTGAGTGCTCTTTCTTTACAAAGCTCTTCTACTTTATCTGTAAACATTTGGCCTTTGTAATATCTTTTCCCTGGATAACCTTCTGAATATTTGTTTGTGAATTTTGAGCCAAGAGCTGTCAGTACATCGTCTGAAACGTAATTTTCAGAAGCTATCAAAGAAATTGTTTCTTTCTGTCTTTTTTCCTCCGCTTTTATAAGTTTCTCAATTTGTTTATCTTTCATATATTAAAAAATTAAAATTATAATCATCCCTCTCCGTCTTTTGACCTTTTATTTTACTAATTTCTTTCCACTCACTTTTATCTATGCCTGGAAAAAACTTGTCTCCATCGATAAGAACATCTACTTCCGTAATATATAACTTATCTGCAAAATTTATGGCTTGTTTATATATAGATTCTCCTCCTATTATAAACACTTCTGTTTCTTTGTCATCTTTTGCTTTTTTGATTGCATCTTGTATCGAAGATACATAAAAAAGATTTTTCTGTTCAGAAATTGGACTGGTTTTTGTGATTACAATATTTTTTCTTCCCGGAAGAGGTTTCCTTATAGATTTAAAGGTGTTATTTCCCATTATAACAGCATGCCCCATAGTCGTTTGTTTAAAATATTTAAAATCTGAAGAGAGATGCCAAGGAAGGTTGTTTTTTTTCCCTATAACATTATTCTTGCCAACCGCAGCAATCATGGAAATAATCATAATTAATTTGTTTATTTAATAATAATATACTATCATAAACAAAGCTTATAAAATAACAATGAAAAAAGTTGTAAATAAAAGATTCGCTGAGGGCAAGGGAGAATACGCAAGTGTTATCTCCTCTATTGAAGAAAAGGGTCATTGCCCATTCTGTCCGGAAAACTTTAAATACCATAAGGAACCTGTGTTAAAAGAAGAAAACGGGTGGTTTATAACAAAAAATAGTTGGCCTTACAAAAATGCTGAGCATCACTTCCTGATTATAGGGAAAAAACACAAAGAAAATTTTGACGAGTTGGATAATATCGACCTTACGGCGGTAAATGCACTCACGAATTGGGCAATAAAAGAATTTGAAATAAAAGGCGGGGCATTATCTCTTCGATTTGGAGACACAGATCATACGGGAGCTACCGTGTGTCATTTGCATTTCCATCTTATATCGCCTGAGCTTGATAAACAAAACAAATCAAAGACAGTCAATTTCCCTATTGGATAAATTAGATAGCGACGTCGGCTTTGATATTTGGATCCGCATCATAGTCAACTAGAGTAAAATCCTCATACTTAAAATCAAAAATATCCTTAACATTGGGATTGATTTTTATTTTAGGCAACTTTTTGGGAATTCTTTTAAGCTGTTCCTTTGCTTGTTCAAAATGATTGTTATAAATATGGGTGTCACAAGTCGTATGGATAAACTCTTTTGCTTTCATCCCCGTTACTTGGGCAATCATGAGAAGCAGTAAGGAATAAGAAGCGATATTGTAAGGAACTCCAAGAAAAACATCTGCGCTTCTTTGAAATAAGTGCAAAGATAGTTCTCCATTTACCGCAAAACATTTAAATATTCCATGGCACGGAGCAACAAAAACTTTATCCACATCTTCAGGGTTCCAAGCAGAAACCATGTGTCTTCGCCAATCCGGATGTTCTTTAAGTCCGTCAATTAAATTTTTAATTTGATCGATTTCTTTTCCATCAGTAGTCCTCCAGTGACGCCATTGTGGACCATAAATCCTGCCGAGGTCGCCCTCGGGAAGGCCAAGCTTATGACAAATTTCTGGTGTAGCCCACTCGTCCCAAATAGTAACTCCATGGTCTCTTAAAAATTGGACGTTACTGTCTCCTCTTAGAAACCACAAGAGTTCGTAGGTAATAAATTTAAAAGACAATTTTTTTGTAGTGAGCATCGGAAACTCTCCGTTCGATAAATCATATCTTGTTGTCCTACCACAAACAGCGATACTTCCGACTCCGTGAGGGTCACTCTTCCCCTGACCGTTATCTAAAACATCTTTCAATAAATCTAAATATTGTCTCATTTTTTTATTTTTTAATCGCTAATAATTCTATCCCTGCCAATTTTAATAACTTTTCTCCTTCCAAATTTGAAGCACCTTCGGAGAAAAAACATTTTTTAATTCCGGAAAAAATAATGATCTTGGTACAAACAGGGCATGGAAAATGCGTTATATACAGACTAGAGCCATCGAGAGAAATGCCATTTTTTGCTGCTAAAGAAATTATTTTTTGTTCTGCGTGAATAGTATTGCTCAACTCCTGCTTCTCTCCCGCTTTTACATAGTCCCTAACATTACCAACCTGATATGGCGTGTAATCGTCTGGCATGGCTTTATTGTAAGCTCTAAAAATTATTTTTTTATTTTTTACGAGAACTGCACCTACGTGTCTCCACCAATCACTACTATTTTCTCCTTGTTTATAGGCCTCTTTCATCATTTCTATATCAAAAACATTTTTACTGATTTTCTCTTTCAAGGGCTTATTTGCCAAAACGCTTTTACTGTCCCATCTTAAAAAGACATTTTTCCACTCCACATAAGATTTTGAAAGATACTTTTCAAATAGATTTCTAGACACTTCATCATTTATCAAAATAATTTTATCTTTCAAAAGACCTGGTATATCTTTTTTCGTTAATATTGAGATATTATTTATTTCAAACGAATTCAACAAACTTAAAACGGTTTTCGAACCAAGAGATGCTATATCAGGTTTTATCTCCGATAATTCTGGAATTAAAGATTCGCTCACTAAAAAAACTTTCCCGATGTTTTTCTTATTCTTATTGAGAAAGTCCAAAAAACCTTTGTGTATAACTGGAACGTATATTATAAGAGTTTTCTTCACCATCTTATTTATTTCTTCTTTTTCTTTAGTCCCTCGAGTTGATCAAGTAAATGGATTTTAATAACATTTTGTATAATATCAGTCGATGAAGTGCTGAGAGCTTGTCTTGGAATTACTTCTATATGCTTACAAAGTTTTTTGATGGTATCTTTTTGTTTCTTTGTGTAGCTATCACCTTCGACGGCAATGAAAGTATCTATTGATAAATCTTTCAAAAGCTTAAATTGCCAGTTGCCCTTTACGTCAATATCATCGACGATAGTCACATAATCAACACATGCTTGGTAAGAAAGCATTTCCATCCTTTCCGCTTCTGGGATTACCGGCCTTAAAGGACCCTTGTATGATTTGATTCCCCTATCGCTATCAACTCCCACAACAAGAACATCTCCACATTCTCTCGCCGCATTTAAATATCTAAGGTGACCAATATGAAGCATGTCCCATGAACCTATAGTGCAGACAACTTTGTGTCCCAAAGCTTTATGAGCCTGAATTTTTTTAACTAAATCTTTGTGTTTGGGAACAATTTTTTGTTCGCGATTCGCATGGGTCATAGACGATTAATAATATCCCAAAAATTGTTTTTTGCAAACAAAATATCATTTCAGAATATTATAAAAAATAAAGCAATAAAAAACCCCGAGATTGTCTCAGGGTTTTTTATTTCTCTTTAACTTTATTTCACATCAACCCACACATACTTTTCTGCTGAAAAGTTGCGCCGGGCCCGCCTCGGCTCGTCAGCCTCCGGCCGGTAGAAGTTTCTTATTTCACTTCTACCCCCATAGATCTGGCTGCTCCTTCTACCATTTTCATAGCTCCGGCGATATCCACTGAGTTCATATCTACCATTTTCTTCTCGGCTATCGCTTTGACTTGAGCTTTCGTAAGCACGCCCACTTTGCTCAAATTTGGCTTTCCTGAACCTTTTTCTATGCCAAGAGTCTTGAGAATCATACTTGAAACAGGAGGCTGTTTGAGGATAAAATCATAGCTTCTGTCTTCATATACAGTAATAATAACTGGCAGAACATCTCCAATCCTGTCTTTGCTAGCAGTATTAAATTTGTTTACGAAATCTCCGATGTTTATCCCCGCCTGACCAAGAGCCGGTCCAATAGGAGGGGCTGGTGTAGCTTTTCCAGCTGGAATCTGGAGCTTCAACTTTTTCATTATTTTCTTTGCCATAGTTTTGTTTTATTTTTAGTTTAGAGGCTTGATTAAAGTAGCAGAAAAGATGCTTAAAGTAAAGTTACATTTTCTTAATCTGTAAAAGATCAAGTTCTACTGAAGTTTCTCTTCCAAACATAGAAACCATTACTTTTGCTTTTCCTTTTTCATAATCGATTTCATCTATCTTCCCTTCAAGATCTTTAAATGGTCCGTCCGCAATCTTTACTATATCTCCTACCGCAAAATCTACATTGTGTGTAACTGTCTGATTGTTCATATTACCCAAGAAAAATTCGACTTCTGACTTTGAAAGTGGAACTGGGTAAACCCCTGTGCCTACAAATCCGGTAACACGAGGAGTATTTCTGACTACGAACCATGAATCATCAGTAACTATCATATCTACAAGAATATATCCTGGATAAACTTTATTCTCTTGTTCCACTCTCTTTGCGCCTTTAATCTTGATAACTTTTTCTACCGGAACAACCACGTTAAAAATTTTCTCCTGCATATTTAAAGATTCTATTCTCTGTTTTAGATTTCTTGCTACTGCATTTTCATAGCCAGCATAGGTATGAATAGCATACCAATTTCTTCCTTCCTGTATACTTTGTTTTGCCATAATTTATCTAAATTAAAAACCAATAATTTTTTGAAGCATAATCGAAAAAATATAATCAAAAAAACCTAGGTATATTGAAATACCGACAGAAATAAGAATAATAATAACAGTGAAAGTAACAGCCTGTGTTCTCGTAGGCCAACTAACATGTTTCATTTCACCTTTTGTCTCATTTATATAATCAACTATTTTCATCCCGTTAGAGATTAAAGTGTTATGGATTGGCACTTTAATCTAAACTAAATCATAAATCCTGTTAAATTTGAGAGATTGGATTCTCTACGGAAACAATCTGATTGTTTCCTATCTCTAACGGGATTCATTCTTTTCTATTAAAAACCGCCCTTTTGGGCGACTTCCTGATATTACACCCATTTGAAAAATATGTCAAACTTCTTTAAGGAATAGATTGCTGACGAAATTTATGTATTTATTGAAATATGGATTGAAATACTGATTGAAATAGTATGCAAAAACAAAGATAATCACAACTATGAGTATTAGTAAAAGAACCAGTACTATACGGCTATTTATCAGCAATCCAAACTTTGTGGTCTTTCTGAGATATCCCAATTTAACCAAATCAACTTTGCTAGGAGAAACAATAAGATGTCTTGAAATCTGCTTTAAGAGATTAATGCTATGAAATTCATTTGACGCGCCTATCATTGCAAGACCCATAACATTTGCAAATAATACGGAATTTTTTCCTTGTCCGAGAAGATTTGTCCTTCTGATATAGCTGAATAAATCTCTATTTTCAATTGGTATATTAATTTTACTTGAAAAGTATTCATTTATTCCCGGCAAAAGGGACGAACCACCGACTAAAACGATCTTTTCTATTTTTTGTCCTGTTTTTCCTTCATAATAAGAAACTACTTTGGCTATTTCTGAAATAATTTCGTCAAATTCTTTCTTTAAAACAGGCGCTACGCGATTTGAGGGTTCTTCTCTGAGCCCCCCCTCTATCTTTTCTCTTTCTGCTTCTTGAAAATCTAGAGAAAAAACTTTTGATATAATCTCGGTAAATTTATCTCCAGCGAGAGGATCTGCTACAGAAAGCTTTATAATATCTTTATTGTTAAAAACCAAAATATTCGTAGCTCTGGCACCAATATCAACGACAAGAGTATTCTCCTCGGTCTTGCCAAGCAGTACTCTGCCCAAACTCATTGATTCTACCTCTAAAGAAACGATTTCAAGACCTATCATATTGCAGAGTCTAATGTAATCTTCCGCAATAATTTTCTCTATTCCAACAAAAACAACAGATTGTTCATTTTCTTCTAAAGAAGGATATGACTGAAAATCCCAATAAATTTCATCTGTTTCTCGAGGAATTAATTCTGAAGCTTTTGACAATATGGTTTGTCGCAGTTCATCTCCTCTCATTCCTATAGGTAAATTGAAATTGTGAATAAAAACTTTTGATTCAGGTAGAGACAATATAACTCTATTGGTAGAAACCTTTTTTGGCTTCATATCTGTCAAAAGAGTTCTTATCTTTTCCGCCAAAATTTCTATATTTACTATTTTGCCATCTTCAACTATTCCTCTATCAAGTTCTGCTCTTCCGTAGGCTGTCACTTTGAAAGACAGAAACTTAGAAAACTCCAAAATCTCTATTGATTTATCGGAAATATCCATGCCAAAAGCTGGATCCAATTTTATATTAAGAATCTCAAATATTTTCTTTTTTAACCTACCCATTACAAAAAGAATAACACAAAGAGGAGAAAAAACAAAGAATATTTTTAGATTACTCTGGGTTTGGTGGTGCTACAATAAAAGTAGCAGAATTACTAGTTACAGTTCCCGCTGGGTTTGATATAACAACACGAAAATCATAACTATCCGTGGGAGCATAAACATCAAGGGCAAACGCGTAGGAAGATGAGGAAACAGAACTTACACCAAAACCCATTGGAGAACCACTGCCTCCACTATCAAGAACATAGTCAGTTGTGGCATTTTTCCAACCTGGGTCATATATACGTTGCCATTGCCATTGATATGTTATTGGAAGTGTGCCCCCAGAAATACCGACGGAAAAACCTCCGCATCCATGAATCATATCATCACATATAACTAAACCTTCTGGCGATTGAGGTTGCACTGTAATTGTAGGTAGAACTGCAGTTAAGTCATACTCAACATTATCAACCCAATGGTCTATAACTACCCTTGGTGTAGTAGTACTCACCCCTACTTCAAAAATTTCAGAATATCCTGAAACAGTGCTATAAGTTGTAAAAGTTTTAATTCCACTCAAATCAGTCACAGAAGAGATAACGCAAGAATTGCCATCAAAATCTAAAATTTCTCCCCCAGAATAACTTGAGGTGGCTGCCAAATTTGCCAATGCTTTTTCTGCGCAAGAATTTGCTACGCTCCATGCGGTATAAAAATACTGCTCACCCAAAGAAGAATTTACTTCATCAACAGCTCTTGAAACAGTTCCAATAGATACAAGCAAAATAATTGCATTAATAATTAAAACACCTAGAAGTGCCACAAATCCCCGTTTTTTCAAGTTTTTATTATCCATTATCTTTTTCTAACTTTTACTGTAGTAGTAAAAGTTCTTTCAACATTATATTCCTGAGTATCTCCTCCATTTTTTGCTTTGACTGTCATTTCTATTTTTAAGGAACCAAACAAAGTGCCAAGAAAACCTGTAAGAGTGGTGAATCTCAAGCTTGTAACTTCTACCGTGTCCGAAGTTAATTTACCTGGTGTCCCGTTTACTCCTTCTTTTATCCAGAGAGCTCCGTCTTGCAAATAAAATACTGTCGGATTTTTTGTTGAATCCGACATTTTAAGAGAAAGCATCGGAGTAGTTGAACTAACCAATGTTGTTGCACCGGAAATATCAGCTGCTGTCGCAGGACTGACTGTGCTTGAATTGACAGTAACATCCGTCGACGGATTCAAAATCTCTAGATCAATCGTTTGACCCATAATCGACGAATCGGAACCCGTAATATCATATTTGGTATAAATACAAACTTGGCTTGGAGATTCGGAAGAATCAACTGCCATTGTTCCGGTAGTAGTGGCAATATTGGAAACGAATGACACTCCGCCGGTATTAAACAAGGTCGTTCCCGATGGAGAACTGGTAGAACAGGTCGCTTCTTTTTTGTAATATAATTGTAAATTCGCCAAATTTGCATCGGCACTAAGCGAACCTTTTTGCGTTATCACAATACTGGAAACAATAGTTGAACTAATAGATTTATTAAATGTAAAACTTCCACCTAAGAAAATCCCAGATATAGGATATGTGGTCGTCGAAATCTGTGAACCAGCGGAAGAAACAACTATCGGTGTTTCAACTACCGGCGGATTGCCTAGATTCAGAGACTTACCATAATTTAAAAAAATGGAACCTGTATAGTTTGAAAAAATATTCAACTGGTTTGCGCTGAAGTCGGCATCTATCGTAGCATTTGATACTCCACCACTATTAAAAATAGCCGTATCCAATGTATTTGGTATTCCCCATGGCGACCAGTTTGATCCTACATTTACTGAACTGCTTCCTATCCAATATTTATTGGCAGCAAAAGCGGACTGAACAAAAATAAAGGAAAAGAGAATTGTTCCTAGGACCAGAACCAGTTTTGTTTTATTTTTTTTGTTCATCACTATCATTATTACTTCTTCGTGGATGTCTCAGCTTGCGATGTGACAGGTGCAGTATTTTGCTGTGATACGTTTCCATTGATAAAGTCCACTATTGCTTTAATATTTTGAGTATTTTGATCAATCTTCGCGTTCATTTTATATACTACGTATCCAAAATACGCCGTTACTGCTATCAAGACTCCTAAAACGAAAGCGATTACTGCTGTTATTATAATTGTTTTTTTCATAATATTTTTAATAAATTAATAAAATTAAATTATACAAAATTTGTTAGTTTGTACTTATAATGGAATTTCGTTCGAGTATTTTTCTAAGTGTTTGTTCATCAATACAAGTTTAGACATATTTACTGTAATTTTATTTTTAATATTTGTTTCTTTTTTTTGAATCCAACACCATAACTCCAGAATCATACCAAGACACATTAACAGCAACCATGATCTTGCCTACTATCGTTCCGTCTGGAAGACCGAAACATGGTTTGAGAGTGTTCTTGCCATCGTCTTCAGGCCAGATGATGGATTCGGTTGAAGAAGCTGGTTGACATGTACTGCTTGCATCTAGTGTTTCCAATGCTTTACCGACAATGTTTCCGGCAGTTATCATCTTAGCTCCGAAACCTGGATTGTTTGATAGACCGATGGCATCACCGATGTTAATGGTGCCGTTTTGTGAGGTGACGAGGGTTGGAACTGCTCCTGTTAGGGCAACGGGGACTTTTTCATTATTATATGTTGGCTTAGTGTCATATCCGACTTGGAAACCACCGTCTACATCCATTACTGCTCCTGGTTTAGTAGAAACAACACCGAGAAGGTTTGGTTGGGTTGGACTGGATGTGATAGCGGTTTTGGCAGTAGTATTATCAATACTTATCAAACTACCACGTAAAGCAGTACCTGAAATTTGATAATTTTCGGCAAGGTCGCCGTGGCCACCGGGCATACTGACGTAGCCGGAAGAATTTATAGTTAATTTTGGACCAGCCGGGGATATATGTTTGTATATTACATATGTATCAGCAGCAACCCCAATCCCGGTACCAGCTTCCCAATCTCCCAAAGTAGTCCTGGAACGATAACCGGCATCACTTGTGGCAGACGATTGTACAAGTATCCTAGTTCCACCACCACCATATAAATGCAGTTTAAATTCCGGAGCTGTTGTTCCAATACCAATCTTACCTGCATTTGTACCCTCTAAAACAATATTCATTGCTGAAGTTAAACCATTTGTTCCTGTTCCTGGACCTCCACCATACAAAAATCTTGCGTAACTTGCTCCTGCGGTTCCTGTAATATCAAGACCAAGTGTTCCAGAAGATAAATTTTCCAGAATCATTGCTGCTGTTACTTGTCCTGACGTTCCTGAACCTCTAATGTGAAGTAGATTTTTTGGTGCTGTAGTCCCTATTCCAACGTTGCCAGTTGGATCTATTACTAATTTAGTTCCCCAAGGATCTCCTCCTCTAATTCCAAAACCTTTAGCAGGAGCATAGGTAGAAGTATTACTATTAGATAGAAGTAACCATCTTCCAACTGAACCATGCGTGTTAGTAATCTCTACGGAGGTAAAACTAGTGCTTTCAGAACCTTCAATATCTAATTTGGTATCTGGTACCGTAGTCCCGATGCCGACATATCCATTAGTCGTATCTACATTCAAAACATTAGTCGTACCATCGGCTTTGTTAATCTGAACAGCTGTTGTGCTGTCTGATGCAGGTTTTATTCTTGTTAAGTCTGCCGTCAAAGGACTTGCAGTGGTTCCTGAACCACTTACTGGACTGGCTACAACTAAGCCAGAGACAGGCAAACCTGCTCCGGAGTATTTTATAATATAATACAGACCCAAACTTTGAGGCTCAGTTGTTAGACCTGTCCTAGGAGTCCCATTTGTGCCATCAGCAGTTGGATAAGTGACTCCAGATCCATTATTGTATGTTGTGTAACCTCCATAATTAGTTGCATAAGCAGGTGAACCAGCAATATAGCTTGCTAGACCAGTATTTGAATGATAGTGCCCTTGAAATTTATCCGTCAAATATGTCCCCAGTGTACCAGCATAGTAATTACCATTAGCATCTTTACCTAACGTTCTGTTTGTCGTTCCTGCTCCTTTAGGGAATACTCCGCGCATGTCTGGGAGATTGAAATGTGTTCCATCTGCAGTTCCAAAAGTGGTACCTATAACAGCAAATAGTCCTGCATATGTGCCTGCTCGGAGTAAAGATGATCCATCACAGAGTAACCAACCGTCTGGAGCTGTGGCTGAACCCCATAGAGTGATAGCTCCCACCGGACTTGTTACTAAGTCAGCTGCGTGGTAGCCGTCTAGGAGATCTGCATTGAGATTGGTGTTTAAGGTAGGACTTGCTATGACTAGTGGTGCTGTTCCTGATGCTACGGTGCTTGTTATTTGTCCTGATGTTGTTGCTCCGTACTCTAGGATTCCGCTTGATGTGATGTCAAAAGCTACTGTTCCGCTTGCATTGTATATGTAGAGTCCGCCTGTGGCGTGGGCTTTGTGAATTCCAAACAGAAAGAGTATAGCTAGCAAGAAGACCAGAGATGATACAAAAAAAAGAACGAATGTTGATGGAATTCTATGGTAATTATCAAAAGATAGTTTGTTTTTTATAGACATAAATTATTTTTTATTTGTTGTATCAAAATTATATCATTAATATAATTTAACTTCTACAACTATCTGATTTCGTTATCTACTTTCTATAATTAATTTCCTGATATATCGCCATAATAACCAACACTGATATCTCTTGAATAATCTCCAAAACTTATAGAAATAGTTCCTGAATCTTCAGTAGATGACCAATAATCTCCACTAGAAAAGTCTACCCATTGAGCAGAATAACTTCCTGTGTTTACAGTGTCTTTCTGATTGTATATTGCATATAATTGCTCTCTTGCGGGTAAGTACCAATCAATATATCCTCCGTAATCCAAATCGGAACATATCTTAGCTGCAATACCTGTTGTAGAACAAGCACCTATTATAGCTGTAGTATTTCCAGAACCGTTTGAAGAAGATTGGGCTCCCACACCTATGGCTGTCCCATCACATCCCCAAATCGCGCCAGATGAATTATTTGTTGGAGAGATATAAAGAGGTGCACCTCCATAAGTAACGGATGGAAGAGCTCCCCACCAGTTATAAGTTCCACTCCACATCGCAGCACCACCAGCACTATCTCTTGCACACAAATACAAAGTAGTCCCGCTATCTGGAGCATTTAAAACAGCTCCGTTTGTAGTTACTGTACCACCAGTAGTACAAGCTGCGTTCATAGGGTTACTGCCAAAGTTATAACGAACTTCGGCTAAACCAGAACCACCGGTATCGCTTGCTGAGATTGTTGCGGTTCTTTGAGAAAAATACCAGGTGGCATCAGAATTACTTGCACTTACACTAGGAACTGTGGAATCAATATTATTTACTGGAGAAGTACATGTAGTCGTGTTACCGGCAATATCTGAAATACCAACTGTGCAAGTGTCTCCGTTTGCACCACCTGTTGTACAATTTCCTCCTGCTGTACTTATTCCGCTACCAC
>Ga0247840_10000042_pt1 | contig 211240 bp, 196 predicted proteins | sample LaCruzMarch2015__FD_192404 | JGI IMG/M metagenome (GOLD analysis project Ga0247840, IMG submission 192404) | Freshwater microbial communities from meromictic Lake La Cruz, Castile-La Mancha, Spain - LaCruzMarch2015_17m | ecosystem: Environmental > Aquatic > Freshwater > Lake | place: Spain... | reverse complement strand
CCTTTGTCATAAACGGCTCCTTTGCAAACCGATAGCATTTATGCGGCTATCGGTAATATTGTAAAAAAAACCGCCAAAGGCAAGCCCTTTGGCGGAGTAATTATTTTCTTAACTTAACACCTATGGGTGGCAGGGGCGGTGCATTTGTGTGTGGGGTGATAATCCATCTGATATGCGCACTGCTGAACATCTGCTGGAACGGTGCGGAATCATGCCCCGTTATGCCGAAAATATAGATTCAATCTACGATCGTTTGACCCATGAAATTGCGGCCGATGCCGTGCTATGCAATCTCGATATGCCGGGGCTGGCAGAACGGCTCTCCGAATTCCGCAAACTGCGACCCGACGTCCCGTGGATTGCATTCTCGAACTGGACTGCTCCGCTGGACGAGCAGATCCAAAACTTTTTTTCAGCCTTCATTGACCGTCCGCTCAGACAGGAACAGCTGTATGGCGTACTCATGACAATTCCGGAGTCGCAAACGTGAACCTCTCATTCATGTTTAAGTGGAATGCTTTGCCGAAAGACGGCATTAAAACAGTACTTCTCTTTATCTTGAGCTTTGCTCTTCTGTCGGCTGGCATTATCACTGTCGGCAACTTCTACTATCGGAACTACGAAAAGCGTTTCGTCGTCCAAATGGAACACCAGCTTTCATCTATTGCGGAGTTGAAAGTAGGCGAATTGGTGCGGTACCGCGATGATCGGTTTGAAGATGGCTCCATCTTTTTTAAGAATCCTTCTTTTGCCGCTCTGGTACAGCGTTTTTTTGAGCAACCATCCGATGCCGATACACGGCGACAGATTTTGGATTGGATAGGCAAATATGCAGCGACCGATGATTACAATCAGGTACGGCTACTGGACGCTCAAGGCATCACCCGCCTTTCTTTACCCTCCGGGCTGCAACCGGCACCTTCCATTATGGTTCGGACTGCCGCTCAGGTTATCCAGTCCGGTCAGATGGCCATTGAAGATTTCTACTGGGATGAAAGTGATAACCGCGCTTATTTGGCGGTCATGGTTCCCGTTCTCGACGGGCCAAAAACGAACCGCCCGATAGGTGTGCTTGTTTTGCGCATTAACCCGGAAGCCTACCTGTATCCATTCATCAAGCGCTGGCCCACCCCCAGCCTGACCGCTGAAACGCTGCTTGTACGCCGGGACGGAAACGACGTTTTGTATCTGAACAACCTCAGGAACCAATCGAATGCGGCCCTTTCTATCCGTATCCCAATGACGAAAACCGAAGTTCCGGCAGTAAAAGTCGCCTTGGGACATACCGGGATTGTGCAGGGTAAAGATTATCGCGGGGTACCGGCGGTTGCGGACGTTCGGGCCGTGACTGATTCGCCTTGGTTTATCGTGGCCAAGATAGACAAATCTGAAGTATACGGGCCGCTGAGAGAGCAATTCTGGCAGGTCGTCGGCATAATCGGGGCCTTACTTTTTAGCGTGGCATCTATTGTGGCTCTGATCTGGCGGCATCAGCGTGTCGGATTTTACAAGGAGCGGGCGAAGTCGGCTGTGGCGTTGCGCGAGGCCAATGACTATCTGGAAAATCTGATCAACTATGCCAATGCGCCCATCATCGTCTGGAATGCGGACGGCAATATTTCCCGGTTCAACCATGCCTTCGAAAAGATAGCCGGGCGGCCAGCGGATCAGGTTCTCGGCAAGGGGCTTGATATTCTTTTCCCCGACGACCAGCGGGACCAGGCCATGGAGATCGTCAGGCGGGCTGGATCCGGCGAGCGCTTCGATCTGGTCGAGGTGCCAATACAGAACACAGATGGTTCTCAGCGGATGGTTCTATGGAATTCGGCACCGATACTTAGTCTGGATGGGAAAAAACAGGTTTCTACCATTGCGCAAGGAATGGATATTACTGATCGCAATCAGGCGATGGCGGAGGCCCAACGCGAGCAAGCCCTCAGCAACGCCATCATCGACGGTATCCCCGGCACTTTCTATCTGCTCGACGAACAGGGCCGCTATACGCGCTGGAACTCCTATCAACGCGATGAAATCCTCGGCAAGCCGGAAGAGCAGATAGCGGGTATGAACGCGATCGACACCATCCATCCGGAAGATCGGACCCTCATTCAGGCGAGAATCACGAATGTATTGCAGAACGGCAAGTCGGAACGCGTGGAAGGCCGGGTGCTGCTGCGCGGCGGGCCGGCTTTCATCTGGATGCTGATGACAGGCCGACGCATGATGATCGCGGGTCGACCGTTCCTGGTGGGCACCGGCATTGACATCACGGAGCGCAAGCAGGCTGAGGAGAACCTGGCCGCAACGATGGAGAACCTGCGGGTTTCCAACCGCGATCTGGAACAGTTCGCTTACATCGCCTCTCATGACCTGCAGGAGCCTCTGCGCATGGTGGCGAACTATATGCAGCTTATTGAGCGGCGCTATAAAGACAAACTGGATCAGGATGCCAGCGATTTTATCGGCTATGCGGTTGACGGCGTCGTACGTATGCAGCAGTTGATTGACTCTCTGCTGAATTACTCCCGATTGCAGACCCGTAAGCGGCCATTCGAAATGGTCAGTCTGGATCTGGTTCTTCAGCGGGTTCTGCGGGATATGGAAGGCCGCGTTCTTGAAACTGGCGCACAGATTACCGCCGATCCATTGCCGCAGGTCTATGGCGACGCTCTACAGATCGGTCTCGTCTTCCAGAATTTCATCAGCAATGCTCTTAAATTCAGAGGCGAAACCTCACCGGAGGTGCGCATTACAGCTGAAGAATCCCTCAAACATTGGAAACTCACCATCCGCGATAACGGTATTGGTATCGCGCCGGAACATCAGGAGAGAATCTTTAAAATTTTCCAGCGATTGCACAGCCGGGCAGAGTATCCCGGAACCGGCATTGGCCTGGCCATTTGCAGGCGAATTATTGAGAGACATGGTGGAGAGACTGGTGTAGAGTCCGAACTCAAGAAGGGAAGCGCTTTTTGGTTTACGCTTCCGAAAAAAGGAGAAAACAGTCATGGCCGTATTCAGAGCGATTGAAATTCTGCTGGTTGAAGACAACCCTGGCGATGTACGCCTTACACAGGAGGCGCTTAAGGAGAATAAAATCCGCAACAACCTGCACGTGGCCAAAGACGGTATCGAAGCAATGAAGTTTCTCCGCCAGATTAATGGATTCAAGAATGCGCCGCGCCCCGACCTCGTTCTTCTTGACTTGAACCTGCCGAAAAAAGACGGGCGCGAAGTGCTGGCCGAAATCAAGACTGACGAAAAACTTCGTGCCATTCCGGTTGTGATTCTGACCACCTCTGACGCCGAAGACGATGTGGCCAGAGCCTACCAGATGTATGCCAACTGCTATGTCCGTAAGCCGATCGACCTGAACCGTTTCATTGATGTGGTCAAGGTCATCGAAAATTTCTGGCTCTCCATCGTCGAACTTCCGCCTAACAGTAATTGATTTTTCAAAGTTCGCGCTCAATCCATTCCAGGAAGGCCGGGTTCCCGCCCTCAATCGGCAGAACAACAACGCAGGGGCATTCGTAGGAATGGAGGTTTTTGATTCGTGCGGTCAGTGCGGCGGTCTTCTCTTCTGTTGTCTTCAGAATCAGCGCTGTCTCATTTTCCCGGCAGAGATTCTTCTCCCAGTGAAAAATAGAAATAACGCCGCCCAGAATATTGGCGCACGCTGCCAGTTTCTCCGTCACGACCGTCGTGGCGATTTTCTCAGCCTCTTCACATGATGGCGCGGTTACATAGATTAGTTTCACGCTCATTCAGTTCTCCATGTATGCGATAGCAGGATTGCATCGGCTTCCACGGGACCCCAGGAGCGAGGCGCGTAGAGAACCGGATCACCTTTCGCAGCGCCGGCAAGGATAGAGTCGATCACTTCCCATTCGGCTTCGACTTCATCGGAGCGGGTGAAGAGGGTGGAGTCGCCGCGCAGGGCATCGAGAATGAGCCGCTCATAGGCTTCCGGCAGATCTTTGTCCCATGTGCCGGAGTAGGAAAAGTCCATATTCACGCTTTCAACAACCAGTTGCATGCTGGGACGTTTGGCCGAAACTTGCAGAAAAATTCCTTCGTCCGGCTGGATGCGGAACGTCAGCACATTCGGCTTTACGCCGGTCAGATCGCACACATCGCCTTTGCAGGCAACATGCTGGAAAAGCGACAACGTCGGCGTCCTGAACTGCACTGCGATCTCCGTCGTTTTTTTTGCCAGCCGCTTACCGGTGCGCAGATAGATCGGCACGCCGGACCAGCGCCAATTATTAATTCCCATCCGCAATGCCGCAAAAGTTTCAGTTTCTGACTTCGGGTTCACGCGGTCTTCGTCGCGGAAAGCTTTGATTTTACCATCGCCGCCGTACTGCGCGAAACAGACGGACGGATGGTTTTCCTCCGGATCAGCCAGCCGCAGTGAATGCAGTATTTTCATTTTTTCATTTCGAATGGAGCGCGCATCCAGACCGTCCGGCGGTTCCATCGTTACCAGACAGAGCAGCTGAAAGAGATGGTTGACCACCATATCGCGCAAGGCCCCGTATTCGTCGTAAAACGCGCCGCGACCGCTTTCCATGCCGACGGTTTCGGCGGCGGTAATTTGAATATGATCCACATAGGTGCGGTTAAAAAGCGGTTCAAAAATGGTATTGGCAAAACGGAACGAAAGGATGTTCTGCACAGTCTCTTTGCCAAGGTAATGGTCAATGCGATAAATCTGTGACTCATCCAGATAATTGAGCAAAAGCCGGTTCAGCACTTTTGCACTTTCAATATCCCGTCCAAATGGTTTTTCTACGACCACCCTTGTCCATGGCTTGGAATGCGGCGGCGTGATCAGGCCGGCGTTTTTCAGGCCGGTTACAACGGATTCGATCAAGTCAGGCGTTACGGAGAGGTAGAAAAGACGGTTAGCGGGCAGGGTGCCGTCTGCAAATTTCGCCTGAAGACCGGCGTAGGCCGCAGCATCCGAAAGATCGCCGCGATAATAGCTCAGGTGCGAACAGAATGCTTTGAGCGATATTTCATCCACCGGAACCCGACTGTGTTCGCGCAAGGCTTCTTCCATCAGTTTGCAAAAGTTCTGGTCGTCGTAGTCGCGCCGTGCGAAGCCAACAATGGCAAAATCTTTTGTCAGAGCACCGTCTTTGAAGAGCGTATAAAGCGCGGGTATCAGCTTGCGGCGGGTCAGGTCGCCCGTTGCGCCGGAAATGACAAAAGTCACCGGTTCTTCAATGCGGATTTCAAGCGTGGACATGGAGCCTCCGTTCAGGTTGCGGCGAGTATCGGGTATTCATGCCTGTTCATCAAGTCGCATGCATCGGCACTTGCGGGCACGAAGCTTTCTCGCTACCGTCTGAACCCGTACATGAAAATCCTCACCAAATACCTTCTTAAAAGCCTGCTTTCCCCGCTGCTCTACTGCCTGCTCGGATTCACGCTTCTTTTCATCATTAGCGATCTTTTCGATAACTTCAGCGAATTTATTGATAGCGGATTCCGGCCGCTCGAAATGTTCTACTACTACAGGCAGATACTTCCATCTGTTACCGTAATCATTCTGCCCGCCTGTCTGTTGCTGGCGATGCTCTACAGTCTCTCCCGCCTCACCCGCCATAGCGAAATTACCGCCATGCGAGCCGGCGGGGTCAGCATTTATCGCATCGTTATGCCTTTTATAGGCGTCGGCATCGTTGCCAGTCTGCTTACAGCTTTCATCAATGAAAAAATAGCTCCCACCTCCGCATGGCGTGCCGAAAAATTTATCGAATACCAAAAGGCCGGTCGTGATGACAAAATATTTTTTGCCCGTACACTGGCGCTGAAAAACCGCAATCACGTCTGGATGGTGCAGAAACTCGATACACGCGACTATTCCATGTACAACGTCGAACTGATTGAGCAGCGTCCTGACGGTTCCGACGCCGTCAAATACCACGCCGAAAAAGCACTTTGGCTCGATGGGCGCTGGTGGTTTATGGATCTCACCATTCAGGCCTACAAAGAAAACGGCGACCTATCCGGACCGCCTGAAATGATTCTCCAGAAGGAAATGCGCGATTTGCGCGAAACCCCGGAAATCTTCATGGCAGAAATCAAAGATCCGCAGTTTCTCTCTTCGCAGGAAATGCGGCAGTATCTTCGCTCAAAAAAAGATATTTCCAGCAATACCCGTGCACGGTTGCTGGTTGACTACTATAGCCGTCTGGCCGCGCCCTTCACCTGTCTCATTGTCACACTGATTGGCGTACCCATCGGCGCACACACCGGACGACGGGGAGCATTTGCCGGTATCATGGCGGCCATGTGTCTTTTCTTCGGATTCTATATTCTTCAGCTCACGGGTCAGGCGCTTGGTAAACAGGAAATCATTCCGGCCTTCCTCGGCGGATGGCTGCCCATCATTATTTTCGGCGTAACAAGCCCGCTGTTTATTCACCGGATGCGTTGAAATGACGGCATGTACCGACAGTCCGCTTGTAGATGTTCGGGGACTTCAAATCCACTTCGGCCCGGTTTCTGATCCTGTTCGTGCAGTGGATGGCGTGGACTTTCAGATTTTCCGGGGCGAAATCGTCGCTTTGGTCGGCGAAAGCGGCAGCGGCAAGAGTATCAGTGCGCTTTCGCTGGCCCGACTGATTCCAGAACCTGCTGCGCGGATCGTCGGCGGTTCCGTGCGGTTTCAAACATCGGACGTGTTGACACTGAAAAAATCAGAACTTCGTAAACTCCGTGGCGCGCGCATCGCCTATATTTTTCAGGAACCCGCCACTTCGCTCAATCCGGTTTACACCGTTGGCTGGCAGATTGGTGAAGCCATCCGCCTGCATCGCAAAGGTGTGAAGGTGAAGGGCGAAGTTGAAAAACTGCTTGCTGATGTCGGCCTGCCCGATCCATCCCGCACGGCTAAGGCTTATCCTCACGAACTTTCCGGCGGTATGCAGCAACGCGCTATGATCGCTATGGCGCTGGCCTGCAACCCCGATCTGCTCGTCGCCGACGAGCCGACCACGGCGCTGGATGTCACCGTTCAGAAGCAAATACTGGATTTACTCGTCGAATTGCGTGAGAAGCGTGGACTTTCTATTCTTTTGATCACCCACAACCTTGGCATCGTCGCCAATGTCGCCGACCGCGTGTATGTGATGAACAATGGAAAGATAGTCGAGTCCGGCGAAACAAAAACGGTTCTGCGCACTCCGCAGCACGAATACACACAAAAACTGCTCAAGGCAGTTCCTCGACTGCACAAAACCGCATGAATGAACTGCTCCAGGTTGAAAAAGTAATCGTCCGCTACGGTGAACTCGAAGCGGTGCGCGGCGTCAGCCTTTCGCTGGCGGCGGGCGAAACGCTCGGCCTTGTCGGTGAGAGCGGCTGCGGCAAAAGCTCGCTGGGCCGCGCTATTCTGGCGCTGGAACCGGTCGCCGAGGGCAGGGTGGTGTTCGAGGGTCGCAGTGTTACCGCCTTGAAAGGTGCGGCGCTCAAACAGTTTCGCCGTCAGGCTCAAATGGTTTTCCAGGATCCGTTCGGGTCGCTCAATCCGCGTATGAGCGTCGGTTCAGCGATTGAAGAAGTACTTTATGTTCACGGCATCGGGACGTCACGCACCGCCCGACGGGAAAAAGTCGTTGCACTGTTCGAAGATGTCGGCCTCAATCCTGACTGGATGAGCCGCTATCCGCACGAGTTCAGCGGCGGACAGCGCCAGCGTATCGGCATTGCCCGCGCTTTGGCGCTGGAGCCGAAGCTGCTGGTAGCCGACGAGCCGGTTTCGGCGCTCGATGTTTCCGTGCAGGCCGACATTATTCAGCTTTTGAAACGGATCCAACGCGAACGCGGACTCGCCTATCTTTTTATCGGCCACGATTTAGCTGTCGTGCGTGAAATGAGCAACCGCATCGCCGTCATGTTCAAAGGCGAAATCGTTGAAACCGGTACGTCGGATCAGGTATGCGACGATCCACAGCATTCCTACACAAAAAAACTGCTTTCCGCCGTACCGGATATTGATAAAGCTCTCCGGGTTGAGGAATAGTGGATTAAAGGATGGTTGGAATAATGGAAGAAGAGGGGCTGCTGTAATAAAGAGATGCCGGGTTTAGTTTTCAACAATCCATCAATCCGGTATTCCATCATTCCATGGCTGTTTTATAAGGAGGAACACATGAAAAGTACGACGCCTATTCGTGATCTGACCGCTTTGGCCCGCGAAAGGCTTTCCGGCAACTGGGGAAAGTCTATTGGTGTGGCATTGGTTTATATTTTGCTGTCCATTGGCACCAGCAAAGTCCCAAAGGTTGGCTGGTTGCTTCAACTGATTTTTTCTGCACCTTTGATAGTTGGCGTGACAGTTTATTTTTTGGCAATAGTGCGGCGTCAGGATAACCGGTTTAGTTTGATGTTTGATGGCTTCAATCGCTTTGGCACTTCGGTTTGTACCTATCTGTTGGTAGGGCTGATTATCGTCGCCTGGATGTTGCCGTTTGGAATCCTAGCCGCGTTGCTGTTTTTTATCTGCCATATCGCATCTCCGTTGCTGTGGGCTCTTTTGATTCTGGTCATGATCGCCGTCATGATTCCTCTTCAAATGCGCTATGGCATCGCCCTTTATGTGGTGGCTGACGATCCATCTGTCCGCGCCCTGCAGGCAATTCGGAGGGGTATTGAACTGATGAAAGGCAATTACTGGCGACTGGGTATTTTTTGGCTTCGCTTTATCGGCTGGCAGATTCTCGCCGTTCTAACGCTGGGAATCGGTTTCATCTGGCTGACGCCTTATTACATGGCTGCCATGGCCGCTTTTTACGACGATCTGACAAGGAACGGCTAAACGGCGGGATTCAAGCTTGCCAAGTAAGGGGGCGGACTCTAGCATGTCCGCCTTCGTGTTTTTTATGAAAAAGTAAGGGAGAAAAGTATGTTTTTACACACAATCGCTATGGCACCGCCTCCGGGCGCAAACGGTCAGGCCGGACAGACTTCACCGGGCTTCACTATCGGCTGGATGGTTTTTATGGTCGCTATCTTTTATTTCGTGATGATCCGCCCGCAGCGCCGTCGCGAAAAAGAGCGTCAAAATCTGATTGCCGCTGTTAAAAGCGGGGATCGCGTGCTCCTTACCAGCGGCATTATCGGTGAGATTGCAAACGTGAAGGAAAAAACCCTGATCGTGAGCATTGCCGAAAAAACAAAAATCGAGGTGCTCAAGAGCGCCGTTTCGCAGGTTCTGGATGAGAAGGGGGATCTCCCTTCTGAGGCAAAAGCTTAAACCGTCGGGAATTCGATCTATGGACAAAAACGCAATGTGGAAATGGCTGACGATCATCGGACTTACTGCATGGTCGCTGGCCTTGGTGACTCCGTTTAAGGAAAAGGTAAAGCTTGGCCTCGACCTCAAAGGCGGAACAAGCTTCACCGTAGAAGTGGATCAGAGCGAAGTTCGCAAGCAAATCCTGGAAGGCGATGCCAAGCTTGAAGGTTCGGTACTTGAATCGGCAGTTCAGGATACGGTTAAAAAGACACAAGGCGTAGCACTCGAAGTCATCCGCAGCCGCGTGGATGGTCTCGGTATTGCCGAACCAGAAATTTATCCGCAGCTCGACAGCCGTATCGTTATTCGTCTGCCCGGCGTGGATGCCGACAAGCGGGCTGAAGCAAAAAGCTCCATCATGAGCGTGGCGTTTCTTGAATTTCGGTTGGTACACGCCGAAAACGACGTCTGGGTGAATGAACTTTTTGCCGCCGGCCTTGCGCCAACCGGCTTCAATATCGTAAGTGCCGGAAACGCGCAGTATTTCGTGCGTGACCGCAAAGCGCTTGAGGACAAAGCCCTTGATCGCGCGTTCTGGGAAGAACTTAAACGCTTCGGAAACAAACGTGGTGCTGAGTTCATGCTGGAGAAAGAAGCTTTGCAGGACGGCTCAACCGTTTACCGCCCAACGTATATTGAAGTCCGTAAACAGCTCACCGGTTCAGCACTCAAAGATGCCCGGGTCGAATTTGACCAGATTAACCGGCCTTATATTTCACTGTCATTTAATAAGGCCGGAGCTGAGCGCTTCGGAAAAGTCACTGCTGCCTATGCTCCGCGTGGCGAAAACAATCTGAACAATGACACCGGACGCCGCCTCGCTATCATTCTTGACGGTAAGCTTTACTCCGCACCGACCATTCAAGACGCTATTTATAGTGGTAACGCTCAGATTACGGGCTCATTCACTGTTGATGAATGCACCCGTCTGGTCAACGTGTTGCGTGCTGGTGCACTGCCTGCACCGGTGACGATTATCGAGGAGCGTACAGTTGACCCGTCGCTTGGAAAAGATTCCATTGAAAGCGGTATCCGCGCCTGTATCTACGGTGCCATCGGAGTTTTCACGTTCATGGCGGGCTATTATTTCCTGGCTGGGATGATTGCGAATGTGTCGCTACTGCTGGTGATGATCCTCCTGCCGTTCGGCATGTGGTTTTCATCCGGCATACTTAGCCTGTTCTCTGCCGGAGCGGGTGCTATGGCCGGTCTGCCTGTGCTGACGATGCCTGGTATTGCCGGTATTGCACTCACAATCGGTATGGCGGTGGACGCCAATGTGCTGATTTATGAGCGTATGCGAGAAGAGCTGGAGGCGGGGAAATCGCTTCGTAATGCCATCTCCTCCGGTTACGACAAGGCTTTCAGCGCCATCTTTGACTCCAACCTTACTACACTGCTGACGGCTGTTATCCTTTTCTGGCAGGGCTCAGGTCCGGTACGCGGCTTCGCAGTCACCCTGACGGCCGGTATCCTGGTCAGCATGTTCGTGGTTCTTGTCTTTACCCGTCTTATCCTCAATCTTCTGGCTGATAAGACTAACCTGAAAACCATCAAAATGATGCAGGTTTTCAAAAACCCGAATTTCGACTTCCTCGGAAAGCGCGCCTTGGTGATCGGGGTTTCCGTTGCCGTGATCGTCGGAACCTGGGCTGTTTTCCTTAAGAAAGGTCAGGATAATTTCGGGGTGGACTTCACCGGGGGGACTTCCATCACTTTTGCTTTCAACGAAAAACAACCGGCTGAGGCGGTGCGTGCCGTCTTGGATCAGGCCGGAGTGCGTGATGCCCGGATTCAGTATCAGAACGATCTTGATCCGACGTCCAAAGGCGCTGAAACACTGGAAGTGAAAGTTGGCGGACAGAACGGCGACGAAGTGGTGCGCATTATTGAAACCTCGTTTGCAAAGAGCGGTTACCATAATTTGCAGGCCAACATTGTCGGTCCGCAGATCGGAGCCGAATTGAAGAAGAGCGGCCTGATCGCGTTGGTTCTTGCGCTGGTTGGAATTATCATTTATCTGGCCTTCCGGTTTGAATTCGGCTTTGCAACCGGTGCGGTGGTTGCCGTGGTCCACGACGTGATTATCACCGTTGGCATCTACTGTCTGTTTGGGCATCAACTCAGCCTGACGACAGTTGCTGCTTTGCTGACCATTATCGGTTATTCGGTGAACGACACTATTGTGGTTTTCGACCGTATTCGTGAGGATCTCCGGGTGTCGCACGGTAAACCATATGTTGAAGTGGCTAATCGCAGCATCAACCGCACGTTGAGCCGCACCTTGCTGACTGGTGTTTCTACGCAGCTGACCATTATCTCATTGATGATTTTCGGCGGCGGCGACATCAGCGATTTTGCGCTGATTCTCTTCATCGGTATTTTGGTTGGAACCTTCTCTTCGGTTTACATCGCCACACCGGTTGCTCTGCTCTGGCACAAAGAAGAAAAAGCCTAAGCAATGCAAACTCCGGAATAATCGGACAGCGCCCCGAAGTTTCGGGGCGCTGTTTTTTTGAAAATGTCAAAACAGTGGAAAATTAAATCGTGCGACGAGGCACTGGCCGAGCAGCTTTTCCAGACCGTGGGAAAACTGCCCAGGCCGCTCGCGGCGCTGCTTGTTCAGCGCGGTTGTAAAACTGCCGCTGAGGCCGAACTGTTCATGAATCCGGCGCTCTCCACGCTCCGCGACCCTTTTGAATTACCGGACATGGATAAAGCCGCCGCGCGTATCCACCGCGCGCTCACTGCCGGAGAAAAAATAACCGTTTTCGGCGACTACGACGTGGACGGTGTTTGTAGCACTGTTCTGCTGGTGCGCGTTCTGCGCGAACTCGGCGGGAATGTCTCTGCGTATATCCCGAGCCGGTTTGATGACGGTTACGGTCTTTCGACGGATGCGCTGGCCGCCTGTATTGCAGAACATAAACCTTCGCTGATTGTTACGGTTGATTGCGGAACAAATTCGGTCGAGGCTGTCGACAAAGCCCGTACCGGCGGCGTGGATGTAGTCATCACGGATCACCATGAGCCGGATGCACAGCTCGCGCACGCCGTTGCGGTTGTAAATCCCAAGCTGTCGGCAAACCACCCCGGACGCATTCTCGCCGGTGCGGGCGTTGCCTTTAAACTCTGCCACGCGCTGATCAAAAACGGACGTGACAGCGGGTGTCTCGTTTCGACTTCCGTCGATTTAAAAAAATATCTCGATTTTGTCGCCGTCGCCACTGTCACCGACATGGTTCCTCTGCTCGGCGAAAACCGGGTGCTGGTGCGAGCCGGGTTTCAGTCGTTGGAAAATTCCTGCTGGGCGGGCTGGAATGCACTCAAGAAACTGGCCGGTGTCGCGGGAACGGTCGAGACGTGGCACGCCGGGTTTGCCTTCGGTCCACGCATCAACGCCGCCGGTCGGATAGGGCGTCCTGATGCCGCGCTCGAACTGCTCCTTACCGATTTGCCGGCGCGCGCCGATGAACTCGCGCAACTTCTCGACAGTGCCAATCGCGAGCGGCAGGCGATTGAAAAAGATATCGTCCGCGAAGCGATCGAAGAAATTGATACCTATTTCGACGAAACGAAAAACTTCGGCCTCGTCATTGCTCGCGAAGGCTGGCACACCGGTGTTATCGGAATCGTCGCTTCGCGCCTTGTGGCGCGCTATGGCCGTCCTGTTGCCGTGATTGGTATGGACGGCGAGCGCGGACGCGGCTCCTGCCGCAGTATTGATGCATTTAATATTCTCGATGGCCTCAATGTCTGTTCCAGTCTGTTGAAACAGTTCGGCGGGCACGCCATGGCGGCCGGACTCGATATCGAAGAACAGAGTCTTGAGGCCTTCAAAATCCGTTTTAACGAAGCGGCTGTCGCGCAGCTCCAATCGGCTGACCTGCGGCCGGTGCTGGAGATCGATCGCATCGTTACACTTGCCGAGACCGACGCAACGCTGATGGATGGACTTAAGCGTACCGGCCCGTTTGGTCAGGATAATCCGGAGCCTGTATGGGCGGTCTGCGGCGTAAAGGCGGTGGATAGCCGCATTCTTAAAGAAAAGCATCTTAAGCTGACGCTTTCGGATGGAAAAAACCGGTGCGAGGCGATTGGTTTTAATCTGGCTGAAAAACTACCTGCCGGATTGATTGATGTCGCTTTCACGTTGCAGGAAAACGTCTGGAACGGACGCACGACGCTCCAGCTCAACATTCGTGATATTCGTCCGGCAGTGCAGTGAATTTGGAATGCGGCGGCTTGACGTCGCTTTCACTTCTACCGGCTGGTTAGAAAAGTAGCGTCACGCGATTGACAGGAGCGAGGCTTGAGATTGCGAAAGCAATGACCGAAGGGAATGTCAACCCGCCGCACTCCAGACCGCTCAGGCCGGAACAGGAATCTCTCATACCACTTCCGCATGATATTCGGTTTATAAACAAGGCAACCGGGACGGTTGCGATACGTATCGCCGCCGTCCCGGCGGCCTTGACATAAATACCGAACCTCATGCGCATTTGGTATCAGTGGCTTTGATCCGGTTAGGTTTTATCGTCGCGGTCTTCGAGTCCTTCTGGTAAATGTATTCCCATGACAAATCGTTACAAAATGACGATCGCCTACGACGGTACGAACTACGCCGGCTGGCAGGTGCAACCGGGCAAAACGACGGTACAAGGTGAGATTGAGCGCGCGATTGAAAAGCTGACGGGAAAACATATCCGTATCCACCACTCGGGCCGGACCGATTCCGGGGTTCATGCGAAAGGGCAGGTGGCTCATTTTGATCTAAAGGAACCGGTGGATACCGGCCGGTTTATGAACAGTCTAAATGCGCTACTGGAGCTGGATGTGCGCATCATGAAATTCGAAAAAGTCCGGCCCGATTTCAACGCCCGCTACGATGCTGTTAGCAAGGAATACCGCTACTTCATCTGGAACGGTCACGCCGTTCCGCCGGAACTGCGGCTCTATCGATTGCACGAACGCCGCAGGTTGAATATTGCCGCCATGCGGAAAGCAGCCGAACAGCTCGTCGGCAAACACGACTTCGCCGCGTTTACCGCCAACCCGCAGCGCGAAATCGAAGGCACGGTCAAGACCGTTACAAAAGTGACCGTCAGCCGTACGCGGGAAGGGGACGTAACCATTTGCGTCATCGGCGAAGGGTTTCTCTATAAAATGGTGCGCAGTATAACCGGCTTCCTGCTCCGCGTCGGGATTGGCGAACTGACACCGGACGATGCCAAACGGTTTCTGAAGTCCGGTATTCGCACTAATGAAGTTCCGACCGTCCGTCCTCTCGGCCTCTTCCTCTGGCGTGTTGATTATTGATCTCCTAAACTTCGGAAAAATAAAAAAATCCGCCCCGGATTCTGGAGCGGATTTAGATCGTCTAAGCTTATTTTATTTATCTAGTGCCATTCAGGTGCCAACCCGGCAGCTTCAAAAAGCTCATTAGCACATCGCCGCGGTGACGGCGTCACCGCACATCCCATGAATTGAGGTTTTAGTTCAAGCGTAATCGGAGGGACTTGAAGCACATAGTGCCAGACAAAGTCACGCATTTCTAGACTCATTTCGGCATCCAGAACACCATTCCGATAGTCTAGTTCTCCGGCAAACCGATCCCGACGAAGCAGTAACAGCATGCCCCAGTTTACATTTTTTGTGACCCTTAAATGGTCATTGCCATTCCAATCCACCTTGTAATCATTGGCCTGCGCGAATTGTACCATTTTAGGGAGTGGATTTTGAGCAACTTCCCGTCGGATATGCGTTGTGCTGCAACCGGTAGAGAACATCAGCACAAGTACCGCCACCAGAATACTGATATAGCGAGGAGGTAATTCTGCTCTGCCTGATATTTCTTCTTTTTTGTTCATCAACTATCCCTTTCTTTTTATTTGGTATTCTTCATCCGTCAGAAGCCCTGCATCTTTCAGTTCCTGTAACCTCTTTAACTGAGTTGCCGCGTCTACCACCTCAGGCAAAGTTTCAGCAGGCTGTGCTTTTATCGGCGCATTGCCATAAATCGGTGTGTCCGGCACTGGTTTTTCACCTAAGTCGACTTGCGACTGACGGTGCTTCATAAACATGCACAGTGGTCTGTGCATAGATTCCAAGTATGCTGAAGAAGGAATAGTCCGCCGATCCGACTCGGCTGAACCGCCCGTCCTGCACTGCGGTATCTAACGAGCAGTCATTCCATGCAAAATCAAGACCGGTTAGTACCCAGTCATGGAAGTAAGAAGCAGAAGCTTCTCCACTGTTTTGGCTGACCGCTGCATTGTCATAACTGACAAGCAACGGCGCTTTATAGCTGGTAAACAAAATGCCTTCCGGCGGAACAAATGCAGATTTTGGGGATACGCATCCAGAAAACACCAGCAGACCTATACTCAGCATAGCCCGTTTGATTGTTTTTATAACGGTCATCCTTATTTTCCGTAAACTATGACCGTGGTTTTCTGGTAGATACCCAGAACGTTTAAATATTTGTAATCGGCATGGACGATTTTTGAAATCTGTCCGTTTTCCGCAGCGGCTTTGGAACTGGCGTCGCCAAATGCAAAAAGGCCAAGAATACTGATGGTATCAGAGGTTCCTTTTTTAATGCCGGCCATATCTGTGTTTTCAAAGTCAACATCGAGCGGTGCGGCAAATTGCGTGAAAACCATGCCAGATGGCGGAACGAATGGAGCCACGATGCATCCAGTCATAGAAAGCACCATTGCTACTAAAACTGATGCCGATAATACACAAATCAAACGTTTACTCATCATTTACCCCATTTCCAATTAATAAGCTCAGCGACATGCATTCCCAGTACTTGCAGAGCGACTTGTAGTCTCAATGGGAATATGCGTAAAGCGAAATTTTTCACTGGTCTGTTTTAAAAAAGGGTACCCTGAGAAACTGGAGTAGCGTGCCCGGAGGTTTTTTTTGCGCCCTGTGCGTTGCCGAGGTAGGGTATCAGGGAGTTTTACGCCTTGATTCCGGGGAGCAATACAAAGAGGTATCTCAGTTCTCGTCAGAGGGAACATCTGTGGTCGTTGTGTTCCGCCTGTCGTGATGCGCCGCGACTCCATTTCATCTTGTACATACTGGAAAAGTTCGATGTTGGTGATTCTGCTAAGCGCGCAAAAGCATCTCAAGCTTCTTTATTTGCAAGCCAAGAAACGGTCTAAGGAATCGCTAGATTGTGCTTAAAGAAAAAAGCCATCCCAGCTCCGGGACGGCTTTACAGTTTTTAAGGTCGGTTCTGATTACATCCGTTCGGCGACGCTACGCAGGCACATTTCGTTACCAGCCGGAGCAGAAGCTTTTTGAATTGGATTTTCGCTACCCCAGAATTCAATGCTGTTGAAGATGAGTGCATCGCCCAGTGTGGCCAACCCGTAGACTGGCAGGATAATACAGCCGAGGAACACGACTTCCTGAGCCCATTGATCATCAGACACAGTAGTTTGCCATTTATGCAGGTTTTTTGTGAGCTGGAACGGTCCGGTACATCCGGTGAGAAGGATACTTGCAACCGCCAGTACGGGAATAATCTTTTTCATGAAACCTCCTTGGGCGGGAGTTGGTTTAAATCTCCCGCGTCTAGGGGAATATTAGTTAGGCTTTCTACAGTTGGCAAACCTGACTTTGTATATTTTTTCGGTCACACATGAAGTCCCTGACAGCTTGTGCAGTTTAAATGGGTGTCGGTCTGTGGAATTGGATTTTCTTATTGTACAGAGTGACGAAGCGACTGTAGTATGCGGACATAGCGGGTGGCGTTTTGAGTTTGAGCACTTAGAATATTGCGTCAGAGTAGATGCTGAGAAGGGGGCGAATTTCATGATGAATAGTCGTATATGGCTGTTAAGCGGTTTAATTGGTGTTTTTTTGTTTGGTTCCAATGAACATCTTCTTGCGGCGGCAAAAAACGAGAAGACCCGCAAATCTCCGCTCGGCGGAAATGGGGACGTCAATGTCATTAATTCTCAGGTTGTGATTAACGGAGAGCTGGTCGCAAAAACCGATTCTGGGTTGGTGGTGGGAAATGGTCGACGTGTGACCAAGACGGTGCCGGTAGCGACGGGATTTCACGGAATAAATTTGTCCGGAGTATTTGATGTCGAGGTGGTTTGCGGTTCGGCCACCTTGTTGGAAGTGTTGATTGATGAGAATCTGCTGTCGCTGATTACACCAACTGTGCAAAACGGTATTTTAAGCATACGATTCGCTAAACCCGTCCAGACCAAGGTGAATCCTCATCTAAAAATTGTACTGCCGTTACTTGATGTTTTACAACTGTCAGGTGGCGATACGGTGCACGCGGCAAATATAAAGGGAAAGTCCTTTAGTCTGAATCATGAAGGGACGGGAGAGGTGACTTTATCGGGGCAGGTGGAAGCTTTTTCCTGTGCAGTGAGCGGTATTGGCGAAGTCGATGCCGGCAAGCTCGCTTGCCGTTCAGCAGAAGTCTCTGTAAGCGGCGTGGGCGGGGTAACCTGTCGGCCGGAATCAAAGCTGAAGGTCAGCCTTTCGGGGATTGGCGGTGTTCGCTGTCTGACGCAACCGGCCACGGTGGAGAAGCAGGCCACTGGATTGGGCGATATAGAATTCATTGGGAAATAGGTTAAGAAGTATAGCAATGAACAAACGTTCTCCATGGCTGAATCATTCCGTATGGTTGCTGGGTGTGATTGCGTTTGGATCGGTTTTTTCTGCGCGCGCCGCCAGTGATGAGGCGACAACGGCCACGAAGGCAGGCGGAGTAACCATTTATAGAGATAATCGCGGGACGGACGGGGTCGATATTAAAACAGGCCCCATAACTACATCGACCAGCAGCTCTGGCGCTCAGGACGAGACCGTGACAACTGCGATCAGGATGGGCAATGTGACAGAGTTGACCGGGTCGAAAGGCACTAAGTCGACCGTGGTCACAGCAGGTCCAATGACAAGCGGTGAGGTTAATGGCAAGATGATTTCGGTGACTCGTATTGGTGAGAACGTGGCGCTTGGCACCGATGAGCGTGGTGGTGCAATAAAGGCGATCCATGTGGGAAATCAGGTGGTGGTGCAAAGATCCGGAAATGTTTCTCCGGCAGAGATGAGAATCGTCGTTCAGTTGTTGCAGGAGTCGGCGACCGGTCAGGTGTCAGGTTGTGAGACAAATGATGTTGCGCTTCTTCCCTTTACTGGGGTGGATGCCTCTGGTGATGTTGTGGTCGAGGTGGAAAGTGGGCAAGCGTTCGGTATTGCCGTTGCAGACGAGAAAACCCGAAAATACACTACCTTTGCAGTTGCAGACGGGGTGTTATCTGTCGGTGCTGGGCTGGGTGAGCGATTTCCCAGACGGGTAGTGGTGAGGTTACCGAACCTTGTGGAAGTGACGGCCATTGATGGTGCCCAGTTAGTCGCGCGGAACGTGGGGGGTGAACGGTGTTTGGTGGTGTGCCGCGGGGGCGGGAAAGTTGATATTTCAGGCAAGGCTGATACGGTGCAGTGTCGGGTTTCTAGCGGCGGTAAAGTGCTGGGGAAGGACTTGCGTGCGGGGCGGATGTCGGTGCGGCTGGATGGTGATGGCGAGGTTCATTGCAGGGCGGATCAGGAATTGGTGGTGATGATTGCCGGCAAAGGAACTGTCTGGAGTCATGGTCGGCCGGGGCTGGTAACACGCAAGATTACTGGTGGTGGTGAGTTGAAGTTTGAGGAGTAATAGTTATTGTTAGCGGCGGTGGTTCCGCCAGAACGGCGAAGAATAAAAAAAGGAGAGATACTATGCAGACAAAAACGATGACGGCGGTTGGAGCAGTAATAATTTTGATGACAGCAGTGGTGCTGGCCGAATCTAAAGTCGATAGATCGGCGGTCATTGAAAAAACCCGGCTGGAAGGCAATATCAATGCCAGCCAATCGACCGTGGATGTCGGCGGTGCCGACATTACGAACTCAAAAGTTGAGAGGTCGGCGGTCATCAGCAACACCAAAATGCACGGTGATATCAAGGCAACCAAGTCAGACGTTAATGTCGGCGGAGTGGATATTAAGAATTCAAAGGTTGAAAAATCAGTGGTCATTGATAATAGCAAGCTGCAGGGCGATGTTGCCGCCAGAAAATCTAAGGTTGAAGTGGGTAATACGGACATCAAGAATTCAAAAGTTGAACGGTCGGTGGTCATCGATAACACTAAAATGCACGGCGATATTAAGGCCGATAAGTCGGATGTTAACGTCGGCGGTATCGATGTAAAAAACTCTAAAGTCAAAAAGGCCAAGATCGTCGGCAACACGGAAATGCATGGCGATATTAAGGCGACTACGTCAGATGTTAATGTCGGCGGCGTGGATGTAAAAAACTCTAAAGTCGAAAAGTCCGAGATTATCAGCAATACGAAAGTAAGCGGTGACATTAAGGCCAAAAAGTCGGAAGTTAATGTCGGCGGCGTGAGCATCGAGTAGGAACAGTATTGGGAGCAGGGTGAGCCTTAAAAACAGCTTAGCCCGTTTCTGATATTTGACGGTATTTTCCAAAAAGGAGTGCTGTGACATGTTCAAGAAGATAAGTCTCGTGTTGGTTTGCCTGCTGGCGGGAATAGCCCCTCTGGTATTGATGGCGGAGGATGAAGGATCCCAATTATCCGATAGTGAGCCGTCACGGATGAAAGAAAAGGTCGTGAAGGCGCGGGCGGAAAAATATAAAGAAACCGGAGGCGTGGCACCCTCCGGGCAAAAGTACATTTACTTGGATCAGAAGGGCGTTGAGTCTGCCATTCGTGATTCGCGCACGAACAACAGCGTGCGAGGCAAAGATAGAGAAGTAAACATTGGTTCAACGACTATTAGCAAGGAAGATAGGGTTCGTAGCGTTGACATGGTAATAAAGACCGACAAAAAAATAGATGTTAAGACCGGCGGTAAGCCGACGGATGTCAATGTTGGGAAGGTGGAGGTCGAAGAGGGTGCAATCAAGCATCGCAAGCTCGACTCAAACATCATTATTGACGCGGAAAAAGGGATTATTGTGCATTAAGGGTATTTTGAACAGAGACGGCAAAAACGATAAACAGCCTGGGTTCACGCAGAGGCGTGGCTGGCTGGATAGAGGAGACGGACATGAAGAAGTTGGTCTTAGGGATTCGGGTGACAGGTATCGCGGTTGTGGCGGGTGTGCTTTTCTTGGCTGGCGGCGGTTGTTCGACCGTGAAGGATGTTAGTGTCGAAGACCTCAACAAGGCGGACGCGGGCACAGCAGGTCCCGGTCAGCGAGTCACGCGCTACGATGCTGCTCTGGAAACGCTGGGCAACATGCTGCAGGCGTATAATACGCCCGTTATACGGGTGCAAACCCTGACCATTAACAATGCGACGGCAGGAGAGGGTGTTCCCAAAGATTTAGTACAGATCGTATCGACGGCGCTGGGCAAAATTCAAGGGCCGGTAAAGTTAATTCCTTATGACCCGACTTATGTGTTTACCGAAAAAGAATTAGGCAAGACGCTGGATCGGACGTTGCCCGACCTGCTGGTCAAGGGTGCCATTACGGAGTTTGATAAAGACATGCTGGAGAAAAAGTTCGAGGCAGAGGCTGATTATGCTTTACCAAACGGTCGATCCAGTGCCGGCGCTAGCCACGATCGCAGTTCATCCGGTGGTCAGGTTGCGTTAGATTTGCAGATGGTAGCCTACCAGACACAACAAATTATCCCGGGGGTTCAGACCTCAAGTAAAATCTGCGTGATGAAAGGGGAAAACAACACGAGTCTGAATCTTGTGATAGAAGGTAACGGCCTTGGCGTGACATCTGGGTTTGCAAAAAAGGATGGAATTCACGCCGCCCTTCGTTTGTTGGTTGAAATTAGTGTTTTAGAGCTGGTCGGCAAGTATTGCGACGTTCCGTACTGGCGGTGTATTGAGGGTGCACCGATAAACCAAAAGGTGGTGGATGCCTATCGCAACGGACTTGAGGACGACCCGAATGCTATTGCCAGGCTCAAGCTTTTTGCCTTCTGTCACGGTGAAAGTATAGATCTCCAGCACACGGATTTAAGCGCTTCTGAAAAAGAAATCGTGACTAGGTTAAAAGCAAAATACAACGTCATCGGCGATGTAGATCTGATTACACAGTTGTGGCTCAATGTGCCGATTAAGGAGGGCGCTCAACGGTTGAAAAACTATCGCCGAACCATGGCGAGCTTAGCGGCTGAAGCAGAAAAAGCGGCGGCAGCCGCTCCGGCGCCGGCCAAATCCGCCGCTGTATCGCCTGCATCGACGGGTGGGGCTCAATCTTCGGCGCCTGTGGTGGCCGACCCTAAAGTAGCACCAAAGAAATTTGGGAAGCTGACTGATGAAGAGTTTTAACAATTATCTTTTTAGCCTGTTAGCTGTAGCAATCGGGTTTACGGCATCCTCATGTTTCGGTGGCAATCAGGAATTGGTGGAGTTAAAGACGGCCGAGTTATGCTCCATCAATGACCAGGTGACCAAACAGGGTATCCCCGGCGGGTTAAAAGATGGCGAATCGGTTGAGATCAAAGCGGCGATGCGCGTAGAGAGGTCGCCGGATAAGGATCCGGTTATTAGAGATTTAAAAGTTGAGAGCATAAAGGTTACCAAGACATCTGATGTGGTATTGGATAGAATTGCGATACCGGTTGCCGGGTCTGGGGAAGTTCTAAAATCAGATGTAGTTGAGGTAAATCAGGTGGTTGGCACACCAAGCTTTCGACAAGAGTATTTAAGCGTACCGATAGGAAACTGAAAAGAAAGGAGGAGTATAAAAATGAGAACTTTAGTGCTTGGGGTTGTTTTGTTTTTGGGTTTGGTATTAGCTCCGCGTGGTTGGGCTGGGAATGACAGTTTGATGGCCATCAAACAGGCTGAAATGGTGGCGTGCCGTGCCTTGGTCGAAAGCGTTTATGGCGTGAAGGTGCGATCCAGTAGTGAAGTCAAAGATCTGGTGAATGGGATTTTTGAAGGTTCTGCCGAAACCAAAACGGTAGGAACATTACGCGGTTACAAGTTGGATAAGGTATTTGATGAGGAGAAGGGTGTTGCCAAGGTTACAGCGACTATTACGCTGAAACAGGTGGGCGACCTCACAGGAATGATCTTTCCCGGTCCCGATAAGGAAATTCGGCGGATCGGGTTTTCCACGATCCGGCCGGAGATGAAGGGGGCTATTAGCGCCCTGCGTGCCGCTGAATTGGACGCTTATGGACAATTGGCCGAGCAGATTGTTGGCATGGACGTGGAAGGGAAAAGTTCTGTTCACAACATGGTTCTTCAATCGGATGCCATCAAGGCAAAGGTGGTGGCGGCTCTGTTTATGACGGAAATGGTGAACTATGGCTGGAGCAAAAATGGCAATGCGTATATTACCTTGCGCATCAATGTGGATGATGTCGCGATGATTCTTGGTGAAAAACTAAATGTGTCGGGCGTGGTTGAGGCAACTGGAAACGGCGCAGCGGTTAACGACTACAAGGGTGTGCGTGATGCGGATGCTCCGCCGGTTAAATCGAAAGTCGAAAAAGAGGATCCTATGCCGCCGGCAGTGCCTGTTTCTAAAAAACGGTAAAACATTTGTTCTGGAGAAAAAAATGGTGACAATGCCGACGTGTATTTTGAAAACGGTTTTGGGACTGACCTTGCTTTGTGGTGGCTGTTCCTCTGTGTTCGGTGCGCAAGATTTATCTGGGGCAGTGCCCTGGTATGAGGGGGATTCCGGAGGAACCATTCGCGACGAAGGTGATATTCCGGGTATTTGGACCAAGATTGCGTGCTATCCTGTTAATCGAGGTGGCGATTTCATGGACATGCTCAGCCTCCAGTTTGGCTTTGGCTTTGGCCTGCATCTCAATGCACATGCAACGCGCGCGGCTCAGCTGGGTTTCGGTGGAACAGCCGTATCGCGCTTTGGGTTTGACGGACGCCAGGGCGGATTGTGCAACGAGTCAAAGGGAGAATTTTCTCTCCTGCCGTTCACCATGGAATCGTTTCGACGAAGCAACGCGTTTGGCGGTTTTACCGATTACAGCCTCCCAGAGGATAGTGCGACTCTGTATCGGTTGCACCGTGATTACACAGGAATTGGCGCAGAGGCGACGGCAGGTATCATTAATGCCGGGGGCGAGGTGCACCCTGTTGAAATCTTCGATTTTGCGTTCGGCTTTTTAGGATTTGATCCTGGTTCTGATGATTATCCCCGCCCATGGGATGGTAATGCGCGGTTGGACATGAATGCGGCTGCCGCGGCCAAAATCAAGCGCGTGGTGATTGTGCCGTCTCGCGTGGTAGCTGACCGGCGTGTTCGGTTGGAGGTTCCTCATGGAATAGGTGTGTATTACGATCGCTTTCCGGCGGAACGCCATTGGGGTTTGCTGGGAGCTTTGTTTACGAAGGGGTCTGATGCTCAGGCCGCCTCGGAATTTTCTAGTCACTTGGCCAATAAGCAGTTTTCAATTCACCGAGAACTGCTGGAGCGAATAGCGCGCATGGCTGTGGTCTCGCGCAAATGGGACGTGGTGTCAACGGATGAAATGTTGAAGGCCTTTGATGCACATGCGGTCGTTAAGAAATACCGTGGGGAGAAGATTAAGCGTCTGCCAAATTATGCACAGATGGCTGCCTATTATGGCGCAGATGCTGTACTCGATGTGCGGGTTTGGGAGTATGGGGTCTGGCGAAAACCCGGGACAGATACCGGAGTAATGCGGTTGGATTGCGAAATTAAACTGATCGCCCAGCCGTCAAACGAGGTCATTTTTGATGCACGGATTGTTCACTGTCCAATGAAAAAAGAAGGCCTTTCACTGCTCGAATTCGCCAAGGCCGGGAAAGCTGACGACAACCTGATGGATGAGAGCCGTCAGGCTTGTGACGTAGTGACGGCTGGCTTCAAAGACATGATGTTAGAGCAGCACTGATTAAACACTTGGGCGTTTTTTTGCTGGCTTATGAGAATCCCTATAACAACTGTCGTGAAGGCATGGTGTCTATTCGGCGGGATTTTTTTTTCTGCACCAGACATCTGTGCTGATTTGGCCGCAACGGAAACCGTGAGTTTCCTGAAGAAAAACAGTGAGACGACCGATGCGCTGAAAGAATCTCTGGAGTGGTGTGTAGACGGTAAATACACTCAGGCTCGTGAGCTGGCACGGGATCAATATGAGGAAAATGCACGGTTGCCTGATGCGGAGCGGATTCCCGCCCTGATGGTCTGGCATCTGGTGTCGGTGCTGGATACGGAGAAGACAAGCTCGTTGGCTGCGCGTTACGATCAGGATAGTAGCCGTAAAGCCCTTACGCAGTCCATTAAGACATTGCAGGATCCGGCAAAAGCGGAAGACACTATGCTAGTACTGCTGGCCTTCATCCGACTCGACCAAAACGCCGAAATAGCCTGCAAATTTCTCAAGCAAATTAAAAAGCAACTTCCTGCGACTGCCGGATTTGGTGACGGCGTTCGCCAGTTGGCAGCAGCTTCTGTTTCTTTGCGCCAGAATGCTGATGAGATTGCACTCCTTCAGGAGTTGAGTAAGTCAGGTCCTGGAGCTCCACGGAAAGGGTATGCGGGTAAGGAAAATCCTGTTGCCACGGCTGTTGCTGTCACTGCACCGGTTGCACCGTCCATTCCGGCGGTCAAAGTCGAGGGAGATGGTGTTGGAATAGCCCTGATCATCGGGATTAGCAACTACGATATTCTTGGGCCTTTGTCCAATTGCCGGGAAGATGCAGAGGCGATCCATAAAGTATTGATGGAACGAGGGTATGCTCCGGAACGCTTGGTTCTATTGACGGACGCTGCCACGACCCCCGAGAACCGGCCAACGTATACCAGTATCAAGCGGCGCATCAAGCAGGTCTGCGAATTCTCCACCCCAAAAGACTCGTTGGTGATTTATTTTGCCGGACACGGCACATCCATTGACGGCGAGGGGTATTTGATTCCTCAGGATGGAGATGAAAAAGACAGAGAAAACAGCATTTCTTTAACGAAACTGCAGCAACAGATGCAAAATAGTAAAGCCGGTCGAAAACTACTGGTGCTTGATGCCTGCCACAGCGGCAGTGCCACCCGCGGGGTTTCTGGAATTGCTCCATCCCTGAAGACGGCCGGAGTGCATGTCATGGCCTCTTGCGCCGAGAATGAGCTTTCACATCCTGACCCAGACAGCAATCACGGTATCTTTACCCGCTACCTGCTGGAGGGAGTGGGGGGCAAAGCAGATGCCGACAAGAACAGTAGCGTAACGCAAAAAGAGCTGTTCGAGTACGTCCAGAAGAGTTTGGTGGAATGGGGGTTGAAGACGGGAAAAACGCAGTGCCCGCAGATGCTTTCTCCGACAACCGACGACATAACGATCTCGCGGGTGCCGGGGCGTTGACCTAAACCGGAATGACGTCCAGTAACCGGTTCGTTGTTTTTGTATCTTCCAGCGAGATTGCATGAACAGAGACATTCCCTACTATAAGTCTTTTGGGGCGGGGTTCGGTGAGGATGTTTTTGCCCCATTACAGGAACCATCCGTAGACTTAACGGAGAGCAACTTCCTGTTGCGCCGTGGTTTCGCGCCGCATATCGTTGTAGCAATTGTCTGGCTGTTTCGTGGCCAGCCAGCCGGAGCTCACTAGCCCGCACATCTTCGTAGTATAGAATTCGCCGGATTGTTGGATCTGGTGGCGGCGGCAGATAGCCTGGATGAAAGTAATGCCCATGCCGCGTAACAGTAAAGCTGTCTTGATTCCCGTCACGCCATTTAACCGTCACGGTGGAAACCACATCAGCTTCAACCTGAAAAAAGAACGCAAAGTAGCCGCCGATCAGCGTTATTACGTTCAGGGCAACGGCGGGATGCACGTGCCGAACCATGGTGATGGTGTGCTGAACTTCTGCATGAAAGTCATCGATCATGACTTGGTCGGTCGGCACCGGAACCTGACAAAAAAATTCTTCCAGAGCACCTCGTGTGTAGAGATCGTCACAGGAATACCGAATCTGCTCCTTAGTTGAGTCCTGAATTACAATGGGAGCATCTACCTCGGTGTCGTGACCAGTACTGGTGCATCCGACGGTAAACGAAAGCATGAACCCAGCCAAAAAATGGCCAATCCAATAGCGGAGAGCCAATTTCGGTTGCCAAATGGACGGTCCTGCATCTTCGAAAATGGTCAATTCTTACCCGCCTTGGTTTACGGCCTGCAAAATTTCGACCCGATCTTTCTCAATTCCCCGCGTCAACGTTTCGGTAGCACTAGTGAAGTTTTTCAGAAAAATCGACTCATACCACATGTAATTGGCAAATGGTTGTTTCCAAAGGTTGACGAACTGCCAATCTTTACATGCGTGCGAATACGTTTTAATGACCTTGCCGTCCCCTGTTACCAGTTCGAAATCAATCTTCCAATTGACGAAGAAATGTTCCATTGGAACCAGTCCGGTCAACGTCCCAAGGCTAATAAACATCCCAACAGTAGGGATCATTTGGCAGTGAGTGATGGTTGTACCGTAATTCGAATTTTCCATCTGGCACGAGCGCAGTTTCACGTTCAAGATCATATCTACATCTTGCCGGTCAAATGGGGTTGAATAAATGTACTGGAATGTACCGTTGGCGCGTAATGCATCTGTCATCGACTTGTTGATATAATCTGTCTCGTCGCGCCGCGGCATCCTCGCCCCAATTCCCATAAGACCCAAGCCTTGGTATGTCATGATATTGCTAACTCGGTGAGAGCCGAATACCTGAGGTGCATTGACTCCTATGGCTAGAGGCATTGCTTCCGTACGGGTTTTACTAGACGGAGTTTCCATGAGTAACGGAGATACAATCCGGCAACCGGAGAGGCCTGCGATGGTGCAAATGATGAGAGCAAGGGCAGAATACTTATTCATAATAAAAGCCTTTCTTTATTTTGGCTGTTTACGTTCCTATTTCGGATTCTGGATTGCTACCAAGATTTTTTCCTTATCCGCCTCGATGCCTCGATAGAACGACGTCATCATCATGTCGAATTGCTGGCGGAACATGGATTCATACCAGAGGTAATTGCCATACGGCATGGCGTAGAGAGTAACAGCGTCAGATGATTTACTTGCAAAGGTGTACCGTGAAATCTCGGCACCTGCGGCGGTTTTAAGGATACAAGTCGCCCGTATGTCACTCTTGAATATCTCCTGAGGCACTCCCACGAGCGTCAGCAAGTTAATGAATGGAAAGTTCATGATCGTCGCATACGTCCCGCCGCCAGCATTTGACAATTCATACCGGTCGAATACTACATCCATTGTTAAGTTCACCTTTCTGACATCGAAAGGCGTGATATAGGCATACTGAAAAATGCGATTATCATTAACATGATCGGCCACAGACTGAAGTACATAATCGGTTTCGGTACGTCGTGGCATTTTCGCATCCAAAAAGTAGACCGGAAACATAATGAAACCAATGTCACAGATTCTCGAACTGCCGCTTTTGACTATTGGGTTTATTCCGATCTTGGCGGGGATCGCGGCGTTACCTGTCTTTTCGGAAGGCAGTTGCAACATTACTGGACTGCTTGTTCGGCACCCGACCGTCTGAAAAATGGAGGTTATCAATGCTACAGACACTATGATATTTTTCCACCTCAACAACCCGCCGACTCGGCTTCGTCTACTTTCTGCACTATTTTCCATCTGCATACTCATCCTCCTCTAATAGATATTGTCGAGTTTAGCTCTTTTTTATTACATTCCGTAATAATTTCCTAGCAGTCTTATTGGGCCGGAAGGGAAAGGGTTAAGTGATTACTGCGGCAACGTCCAGTCCACGCATTCATTTCGATCCACTGCCTAGACTGTTCAAATCCACTCTCTCGATGATCGTATTCGACGGACACATCGTATACGCCACCTGAGAATAACTTATAAAATTTGCCTATTTCCAATTTCTGACTCACAATTTCTTTCGGAGCCATCTGATAATAGCTACGCGGATTATGGTGGTCACTGCTATCGGTCCATGCATGAGTTCGGAGTTCTGCCTTTCCCCCAGTTGCTTTTTCAATAACGATAAAAAATAGATCAGAGTCGGCGTCAAATTGGCCGGTATCAACGCGAAAAGAGCGGTATACCGTAATTGGATGATCGGAGTCATTGCGCAATAGGACGTTAATTGCATCTGACCCACTTATAAGAGGCCGTTCAATTCCGATGGCCAATCCTTTGATCGGATCACCGGTTGCATGTCTTTTATCTACATCAAACTCGCGTTCAGTATTCCACGATGATGACACGCCTTCCCATGGCCTGCTTATACAACGACAACCTTCTACTAAAAATAGAATGCTGAAACAAATTACCCCAACTGCAAATCGGTTCCAAGTAGACTTGCTCATGTTGTATCAATCTCCGCGTAGATATTGGGTAGCTACTGACGTAAAATATAAACATCGACATCTCGATGTTAGCTACTTACTTCTCACACCGTTTGCAAGCACAAAACATATCGCTATTATCTAGTCAGTACCAGCATCCCATCGCTGTTTCTATGCGTCTTAATCTTTTGGTCGTAATACTATTCGGAATCCAATTTGTTTCGTCGCGCTACCAGACGCTGCTTGTTTTCGCGCGGAAATCTCAAGCTGAGTCGATTCCCTGCATGTGTAGTTTCCGCCTTTTACGACTTTGAATTGAACCCCGTCAACGCCATCCTGCCGCACGATCATGTCTCGCGTTTTTGGGGTAATACTAGATGCTAAACTTTGAACCCAGTCGTCACAACACCATTCGCTAATGTTACCGGCAAGGTTGGCGACCCCATGAAACGAGATATCCGCATTTGCACTTTTCGCCAGCTGTGGTCGACCTAGGGAGGTGATGGCATTGACGCATCCGCTCTCATCAAATCGGTACCCCCATGAATATTGATAGATAGAGATGCCGCGCGCTGCTTTTTCCATCTCACATTCAGATGGCAACCGACACTCTCCCTGCCAGCCTTTTGCCGCCAGTTTACGCCCGAGCCAGTCGCAAAACTCAACAGCCTCTCGATGCCTGATGCCAACCATCGGCTGCAGCGGATCGACTGCTTCTGATGGTGGATAGTCCCGATTCATCTCGTCACAGAACGCGCGAAATTGACGGGTGGTGACTTCCCATTTGGCGATATAAAAACCAGAGAGACCAACCTGTACTCGCTGCGTATTGGCTGCACCAAACGACCCAATAGTCACCGGCCCCTCGGGTACATACATCAGAATCATGTCATCCAGTTCCTTTGTACCAGTTTGAACTTGGATCGCCAGCGGTCGCCGTGAGATATCATCAATCCATATCTCGTTGGATACGGGTATAAGGGCCGATTGTTTCTTACTCAACGATTTGGCCAACAAAGCGTACCGTGCATTCACCTTTTCCGGTAGAACGATTTCATCCTGCGGTGCCAACACCGCGCAGAATGTCCGAAAATCGTTGACCAGCCGGATATACGTCGTCGACTCTCCCTCGGGCAATTTCTCCAGCAGTGCTGAGAGCGTATCGCGCATCCGATTGCACGCCTTTATGCAAGCAAGTTGCCATTCTCTGGGCGCCTGTTCGTACCACAGGCAGAAATCTCCGGACACGTCCCGAATCATTGTCCGCAACAATACACAATCGGTCTCCACGCTAGCGTTCTTTGCTTCGATGCTGTTAATCGTTGTCTGTAATCGATCCAGATGCTCGACACATGTTCGCCACGCCAAGTCCGTCCGCGCGTCAATCTTGTCAACAGCTTCCGCGAACTTCCCAGTCGCGAGCAACTGTTCGATCGTCTCCGATTTTTGAGGTTGCACGGCATCGGTCACGTTGATCGTCACCTTGGCCGGCTTTATCAGCGCAATGTCGGCCAGAATAATATCTCCGGAGGCATCTGCTACCATTACGGGGGTTTGTTCGTTTTTCCGGTTCTCGTAAGTCCAGTCTTTGACACTTTTGCGCACGTAGGCGGCTAAGTTCTTGTGCGTTACCTTTCGGTCGGCGTTCGCCGCTTTTCCGGACAAGCCTTCCAATATGGCGGAGGTGAAGACACTGTGCCGTCCCTGTTTATCTGGCCATGAAACCTGTTCTTTTTCACAGGAGAGTAGCATGACTAAGTTACCAACGGTTTTGAGGTCGGGGGTTATTCCGCTGACGCCTTTGGCGGCACCGGAATGGCAAGCATCAAGAATCATGACCTTTTCCTTGGCCTTGCAGGCGGCGAATTGATCCTTAATCCACGGAAGACTGATACCTTTGGCCAGGTCTCCATCGGTTGGAACGAGAAAGCTGGTTCCATTATAGGTGACCCCATGACCGGAGAAGAAAAAAAGAATTTTATCATCTGCCTCTGCCACCTGGGCTAGCCTTTTGATGGCACGCTCGACGTTGCCGATGGTGGGCAGGGCATTGATATTGGACTGATTGCTGTCCACCAGCACGGTGATGTGGTTGTCCGGATAGCCGATTTGCTCAAGCATGGACTTTAGCGCTAGGGCGTCTGCAGAACAAACTTTGAGTTCGCCGACTGCTTCGCACTTGTCTACGCCGATGAGCAACGCCCATTTATCACCGACGGCCTGCGCGGTTAGCCCCGCCGAAAAAATAATCAACACGCATAATAAAGTTTTTAGCATAGCCATAGGCGTTTCTTTCTAGACTGCTCAACGATTAATTAATTATTTGCCGGCGTCTTGGTTAAAGGAAAAGGTTTTTACGCAGTCAATTTTAAACGTGTTGTTCAGAACCTTGAGGCGCGCTTCCGCTGAGCCTGCCTTGGACAACCGTTCTGCGATCTCTTGATAGTTGTGGATGTCGGAACGGTTGGCGCAGATGTAGAGTGTGTTAAGCCCCGGAGTGGTATCCAGCTTGAAATAGCGCGGCTGACCGGCGGCATCAGTCCCGGGTACGCTGTATTCCATATCGGCGCGGCAGTAATTGTCGCGTGCTTTCGCTTTACGTCCGAATTGACGTTCGAACTGCGCCTCCCAGTCCTCACAGGGAAAGAGGAGCACAGCCTGCTGGTCAGAGCCGAACAGAAAAACATACGTGGTGGCATCGGCATCTGCGGTAAAGCGGATATTAAACTGGTCTTTTCCGCCCATCAGAGTTTCACCTTCCTTGACCAGCCATTCCTTTACTGGAGCGCCCGGCGCGCCCTCACGCTGGGCGGTCACCGCGACGCTGATATTGTCGACTGTTGCAATATCTTCAGTCTCTCGTCCTGCCGCCCGCCGCATATATTTGAACAGTTCTCGGAGCTCCGGGGTAGTTGGCGTGCTGACGGTTTGTGCTGTCAATACGTTGCCGTTACGCGTGCCGATCAGGCGCAGTTCGATATTGACCTGTTCTGTTCCGGGGGTCACAACGCCGACTATCAGGAAGTCCGCTTTTTCCAAAAAACCGGCAGGAGCACTGTTTTCCGTTTTGTTTTCCTTAACCATGTCGGTAATCCAGAGCTTCTGCTCGTCCATGACGCTGGTGAGGTTAAGTCGTGACTGGACACGCAACCATTCCGGTTTTGAGGCAAGGAGTTGGCGCTCGACAATTTGAGCCACGACTACTCCCAGTTTGCGAATGCTTTGTTCGGTGTCAACCAGCGGTACGGTGGCAATAGTCAACTCCTTGCCGTCAGGATTTTTTTGGCTCAGCGCATCGCGGAGCGCGATCGCGGCCGGCGTAAGCTTCCCTTCCATATCCGGAACCGTTTGGGCGTGAATCACAGGAACCGTCGCAAACAAAAGCAGACATAAAAGTAGAAGCATTTGCCGATTATTCATTTTTTACACTCGTTTTTTTCGCATCATAACGATGGTACCCAGAATGGCAGCGACGAGCAGGGCCGCCCCGACGATGAAACCTTGGATCGATAGGCCGGACGGCGCGCTGGCTTGACGGGCTGTAACTTTACGCGGGCCGCTGATGTTGCCTTCGAGCTTGCCACCGCTGAGTTTGGAAAGCTGATTTGCAATCGTTTCCGCCTTAATTCGACCGATGATCCGGACTACGGCAATACCATCCTCCGGTGCCTCGACAATTTCTGCTTGGGTCACATTCTCAACCTTGCGTAATTTCTCGACCAGCGCGGTGACCGTGGCATAGCTGGCGTCAGAGATTTCTAAGGTGATTGACGATCCGATATCCAAATCGCGCGTCCAGTGGAATAGGATGCGGTCCATAATTTCAGGAAAAATCGTGGCGACGGCCTTTTTGCAGGCATCCTGCAGTCCGGTGGTGTCGGAACTGCCAGCGCGACCCGCAACAGTTTTTGAAGCCAGAATCTCGGCGCTATCACGATGACTGACAGCGGCTTTAAGTTCGACGACGGCCATGCTCATCTTGGCGCCGTACACCTCTTCCGCTTTCTTATTGCCGGTCGCCGTCACGGTAACACCGTAGGGTGCACCCATCTTTAACTTCTGCTGGTTGGCTTTTTTTGTGTTACCGGCGGCAAGGGCGCGCTGGTAATCACGTTCTACGGCCTCGCTGGCGGTCTTGCCATCGAGTACAGCAAGGCCGGTTTTGTCGAGTTCATCCATAAATGCGCCTTCGATCCAGCTGTCGATTCCCGGTTCACTGCCAGGTTTGATTTCAACTTTTACTGAGAACTGAGGCCGGCCCATTAGTTCGATGAGGCTCTGGATGGCAAGGAAATCATTATCCATTTTCCCGCGCACACATTCCGCGCGTAGTTTGACCACATAGGTATCGTCGGCGGAGCGTCGCTTTTCGGTGACATTGTATGAGCGCACATAACCATTGGCACGCGTGATCATGGCATCACGGATCAAGGTGAAATCCACGACTTTGCTCTGGGATTCGAGTGCAACACCAACGGCCTGACGAATCGCAGTGCGCAGGGCGTCCTGCTCGGCGGCATCGTAGGAGGTTTCCGACTCACCCTGAGCCGAGACATCAATCGGCATTTCATCGGCGGCGTAAACGGGAGTGCCGTTCACGACAAAAAAAAGTGCGGCATAAGTTAGAAAAAAACGCAAACGAGTCATCACAATTTCCCCTTAATAGAAAAAAGGACAGCCTTCTGGCTGTCCTTTCGTTGGTCCCAAAAGCCATGATTCCAATTATTTATCTGTTGTCACGCCGGTATTGACGGTAGAGCCGCCCTTCGCCTCAATGCTCTTGGCGGAGGTTTTTACATTGATATTCATGTTCTCAACCTTGGCGCCGTCCACTTTGATGCCGGTGTTGATCTTTGAACCGCCTTCAGCCTTTAATGTTTCGACTGTGGTTGCTGCGTTCAGTTTAGATCCTTTGATGGATGAGTTGTTGGCTGAAATACCAGTGTTTATTTCCGATCCGCCGGTCGCTTCAATTCGTCCCGCAGTTGTATTGACGTTCAGTTGCGAACCTTCAATCTTTGCCTTATTAGCGATTACGCCGGTGTTGATCTTGGAGCCATCCTTAGCGATGATGTCATCGGTAGTCGTGGTATTAACGTTGATTTTCGATCCCTTAATTTCGGACTTGTTGGCAATTACGCCGGTATTGATTTCCGATTTTCCTTCGGCTAGTGGATCGCGGCGCGGCGCGCTCTTGGTGCTTATGTTGATCTCGCTGTCCTTGATAACGCTCGCGTTGGCTTCAACGCCGGTATTGATCTTCGATCCGCCGGTCGCTTGGATGATATCCACACCGGTATTTACGTTGATCTTCGATCCTTCGATCTTGCTACCTTTCGCCTCGATGCCGGTATTTACAGAAGAACCGTCTGTAGCCTTGATCGTCAGGTCACGGTTTGAGCCCTTGGTCGTCACGTTGAGAACGGAATCTTTGACCTGCGAGTCGGTAAGGTCGACGCCCGTGTTCACTTTAGAGTTGTTTACTGCATCAATGCTTTTAACTTCCGTGTTGACGTTAATGCTCGAGTTCTGAACATTTGCCCCGCCGACTTTGACGCCTGTGTTAACTTTGGATTTTCCCTCTGCCTTTATCGTGTCGACATCAGTATTCACGTTGATCTGGGCAAAACCCATTGTAGCTATACACACGCCGGTAAGTACTCCGCACACCAGTTTCTTTTCCATGACATAGTCTCCCTTGGTTAGTGTTGCCCTTGCAACCGTTTACTAGATCCCAGACACTGCTTCCAACGCCCCCTGACGTGCAATTATATGAACACATCACTTAGCCTACAGCAAGTCGTTTTTTTATCTTTTGCACTACCTATATCTAAAAAAACGCCATTTGATTTTACCGCTACTATTAGATGGTATCCGCCGCCTGATTTTATATCTCTGCTCGCCCCGGGAGGGGTGTCCCGTAGTGTTCCATTATGTTCCGTTCTCAGGTTGAATGAGATTGCCGGCTTCCGAATGGAATGTGCTACTGAAGTCACTTGATTTGGTTTTATGTTTTCTTCTTGTTTTGGAGGGGGCGCATTCCCACAATGTGTGCTGGATTTAGTTCTTAGAATTTTAACAGGAAGGAATCGTATGAGAAATGTGTGGCTGATGATGATAGTTGCGCTGGCGCTGGTTGCCGGAACAAAAATAGTTTCTGCTGAAGAATCGGCACCTATGAATCCTGTCATGTTCGGGTTTTTCAACCCGGCGCAGGTTCCGGCGGAAAATTATGATGTGGCCGGCTTGCGAATTGACCTCTTTTATGGCAAGTGCAGAAATTTAACCGGGCTGGATGCCGGTGTTGTTGTAAATCATGCCACCGGCAATGTAACCGGTCTGCAAGCCTGTTTCGTCGTCAATTATGTTGAGAAGGATTTTACCGGTCTTCAGATCGGTCTGGTTAATATCGCTACGAAAGTAAATGCCTTGCAAATCGGATTATTCAACGGTGCAGACGATATGTCCGGACTTCAGATCGGGGTGATCAACGACACGCGTATGATGCGGGGATGTCAGATCGGTGTCATCAATGTGATCGAAAACAGCGATATTTCGTTCCTGCCAATCATTAATTTCTTCTTCTAATACCTAAGGAGACTTATGAATATCAAAACTATTGCTACTGCTGTTTGTCTTATCGGCGCCATCTCCTTCGCACAAAATGCCGCAACCGTTTCTCAGCCTGTTAATCCCGCAAGTTCCGCGGAGCTTCAGACGTTCAAAGAGCAGGTGCAGGCCGCCAACCCGGACATGAAAGTTATTTCTGTGAACGCCGTCCGTGAGGCCACGCTGGTTTCAATTCCAAATCCAAAGATCGCCATCTTTGTAAAAAATCAGACCAAGGTCGCCGGAATGGACGATATGGTTGACGGAGTCCGCGACCGGATTTCCGCTGAACTGGCTGGTGCAGGAATGATCGTTCTGGATCAGGCCGAAATCGCTTCCGGCTTCAACCGCTTTAAAGTGACTACGGCGGAAGAACGCGCCGGACTGATCGACGGCGTTTTTACCGGCGGCTCCACAGTACGCGTCGCTCAGATGCTCGGCGCAGATTATGTCATGGTGGCATCGATTATTTCTGCCGACCGCGCGGCGCTTATGGTGAGTGGCAAGCAGATGATGAGTTTCACGCTTCGCATGACGGTTAAGGTCAGCGAAGCGGTGCAGGGATCTTCAGTTTACGGCGAAAATTGGACGCGCAAGTATCCGGTCACAGCAGAAAATGCTGCTGGTACGGATGCCAGCGTTTATTACAACGATCTGCTGGATACATGGGCCAGCGAAACCGGTGCCAAGATAGCTGAAAAGGCCAAGACGTGGCGCCGTGTTGAGGCCACTTCGGTTCAGATGGTAAGTTTTACGGTCGGCACGACCATTGATGAATTGATCAAAGGTCTAGAATCGGGTGTGCGTGCTCCGAATGAACTGCTCGACGAAATGCGACGCATTGTCGGCGGTGCCACGATCGAAATTGACGGTGCCACGGTCGGATCTTCGCCGGGAACTTTTCAGGTTGCTCCAGGCATGCACCAATTGCGTATTTCGCGCCAATGGATGAAGGACTGGCAACAGACCGTCAATATCCAGAACGGAAGTAATTTTAAGGTAGCGCTGGAATTGTCGGATGCCGGTTTGCAGCGCTTCCAATCTTTGGAAAAACTGAGAGCACAGATCGCCAAGGATTATGCAGAAGCGATGGCACTTAAAGGTGTGAAGGTCAATTTTGATACTGCGGCATGGCGTGATGTCTCGGTCGGCAACAAAGGTAACGAGATCAATCTCGAGAAAAAAGAGATTCAACAACAGGGTCTGATTAACGCCGCCGGTCAGTAGGAGCATGCACTTGAAGCTGACCTTTACACCACTCAGGAACGGCGGCGGTATTCTGTTGGCCTGTGTGCTTTTCCTGACGTCTGGCTGTGCGACGCACAGCCAGAATGCCGGTTTGGCGATCAGCCGGATGAAGACCGGTGATGCGGTATCAGCGTTGCAATGGTCGGAAAAACTAAAGACGAGCATGTTCAGCAAGGATCTCGGCTATCTTGAAAGCGGACGTATCAAGATGCTGTCTGGCAATTTTGCTGGAAGCCGTTCTGATTTTGAAACTGCTATCGACAAGATTCTCGAAGACACCGAAAACGGGCCGGCTATTCGCGCCGGTTCGATTGGTTCAACGGTTGCCGCTTCGACGGTTGCCGACGACACTGTTCGTAAGTACGAAATTTCTCCCTACGAGTTGATCCAGTTGCTTCATTACCAAACGCTGAACTATCTTTTTAGCGGCGATCCCGATGGCGCCAGTGTTGAAATGCGACGCACAGTGTTTGCACAAGATGCGATTGCAGAAAAATATTCTAAAGAAATCGCGAAAGCTCAGGAAACTGCCAACGCCAAGCAGTCCAAGGCGCTGGATGCGGTTGAGTCCAAAATGGCGACCATGGGTCCGGCGCTGGAAAGGACAAGCAGTTCCTATGAAAACGGGTTGGCTTGGTATGTCTGCGGTCTGATGTTCGAGAAACAGGGCGATTCTGCCAACGCTTCTCTTTGTTACCGCAAAGCGTTTGAACTGGCTCCGGGGAATGCCTGTATTTTGAAGGATTTTCTGCGGATGCTCCGCACACAGGATCAGCAGACCTTTAATGAGCTGGCTGCTCAGCATAATGTTGATATCAAGAGCCTGCCCCGAAGTTCTACGGAGATCATAGTAATTTATGAAGACTCCATAATTTCGGAGCGTAAGGCGGTCAAGATTCCAATTCCAATTCCAGATTTTCGCGGCGCAATTACACTCGTGGCGGCAGACTTTGCAGTCTATGACGACCCAGCCTATATGCCAGTATCGCTTGCTATCGCAGATGGTGGAGCAAATATCGGGATTACCGAGCCGGCTGTTTACATTCAATCGCTGGCGTATCGCGACTTGAAAGATAAAATACCGGGCGTGGTTGTCCGTAATGTAGCGCGTGCGGTAACTAAAGTTGCCGCACAGCAGGTAGCTAACAACCAGAATGACGATCTAGTGCGTTTCGGAATGATGGCGATCAGTGCAGCGTCTTCGCTTGCCACTACAGCCGACACTCGCGCATGGTACTCACTTCCGATGGTGGCGCAGTTGTACCGCGGATCGCTTTCTGCCGGAACACATACTTTGCAGTGTCGCAACCCTGCAACCGGCACAATACTTACGATTCCCGTAACACTGGCTGAAGGCGAAACCAGACTGATCTGGATCGCCGATACCGGCGGAATTGCAGTAGCAGCCACGGCATCCCTGGCAGGGAAAGGATTGCCACCGACCTTCCAGCAGTTTAATAATCCTTTTGTCACAAACGCGGTTCCGGTTGCTGTGACCGGTTCGGCGGTGACCAACTCCGGAGTTGAACCGGTAACCAGCGATGGAAGTAAGGAGAAGTCATTATGAAAATATCGAAGAGTTCAATTGCCACAGCCATTATGGCTTTGGGTCTAGCCGGTCTGACCGGTTGTGCAAACACCTCCGGAACAATTGTTAATACTGACCATCTTACCGGTAAATCCATGATTATTGAGGAAAACGGACGACTGGCTCACCGCGTGAATGTCGTGAGTACCAGCTATGACGAGGTTAACGGACTCAAGCGCGTTCATATTGCACTGGCATCTGACCGTATTCACCGGACCCGCATCGATTACCGGATTTGCTGGTTTGACATCAACGGTATGGAAATCGACAGTCAGACAAAACCTTACCGCAATCTGATTTTGGAAGGTCGTGATGCAGTAACAGTAACAGGTGTTGCGAATTCACCTGCTGCGGTTTCTTCCAAACTGCGTGTTCGCGAAACATCTCAAGCTGAATAACCCCATACGAAAGGAACAGGAAAATGAAAAAATCTACTTATGCTCTCTGCTTACTCTGTTGTGCGACTCTTCTGAGTGGGTGTGCCACAACCGTCAAAGAAGTGCCGCTCGATCGCACGGCGGCTACTACCAAAATCGAACCGCAGGATATCCGCAGGACGGTTGAAAAAATGGTGGAATCGCTGCTTGTTGCGCCGGGCGTTAAGGAGTTCGTCAGCGGTCGACGCCCTGTTATGGATGTTGAGCCGATGCAGAATCGCACGACACAGCATATCGACATGGCCAGTCTGACCGAATCCGTGCGCATGCAACTTCTGCGTTCGGGAATGTTCCGCTTTGTGGATCGCTCGTCCACCGGAACGGCAGCGGTGGATGTAGAGCGCATAAACCAGGAAAATCAGTTGGGACTGGTTGATTCATCAAAAGCGGTGAAAGCCGGTCATCAAACCGCGCTGGACATGTACCTGACTGGCACGCTCTCGGAGATTAAGAACGTAACGGGCCGCACAACCGACCAATACTACAAGTTCTCAATGATCCTAAAGGATCTCAAGAGCGGAGAAATCGTTTGGGCGGATGAGCAGGAAATCCGCAAAGCCAGTACTCGTCCTGTTGTAGGCTGGTAAACGGCAAGGCATCATTAGGTAACCCGCACCGGAAATTCGGTGCGGGTTTTTTGTGTCTACAGGCAAATAAAACCTGCTCTTCTTGCTTTTTGCTAGCAGGTTAGGTAGCTTCTCTGCTCATATTTTCAGAGAGAAATGTATGCCGAAAATTGAAATCATGCCGTCGATTCTGGCGGCCGATATGGGGAATCTGGAAGCCGCCATCCGCCAATGCGAACGGGCGGGGGCCGACCAGATTCACATGGATATTATGGACGGGGTTTTTGTACCCAATATCAGCATGGGTCCGTCCGTGGTCGCCATGGCAGATCGTGTAACGAGCTTGCCAATGGATGTACATTTGATGCTTCTTCAACCGCAAAACCATATCGAGGCATTTGCCAAGGCCGGTTCAGATACGATCCTGATTCATATTGAGGCAGACTGCGACGTCGAGGATACGCTTAAAAAAATCCGTGAACTCGGCTGCAGAAGCGGAATTACGGTGAATCCACCGACACCGGTTGAATCTATTTTCCAATGCTTGGAAAAAGGGCTGGTGGACGAAGTGCTCATTATGTCGGTGAATCCCGGATTCGGCGGACAGAAGTACATTGCAAATGCGGAAGAGAAGGTGGCAACCATTCATCGTCGCTGGCCCGAAATGCTGATTTCCATCGACGGCGGAATTGATCTTGAAACCGTGAAACCGGCGGCCGCGCATGGCGCCAATTTATTTGTGGCCGGCACTTCTCTTTTTAAAGCACCGGATATGAAACTGGCCATCGCGCAAATGCGCGCATCGGCCGAGAATGCATATTGTTCTGGAATCTGAAAATCTCAATTGAAAATCTAAAATGACTGACCTTTCTCACACTCGGAATTTTTGTATTATTGCTCACATTGACCACGGCAAATCGACGCTGGCGGATCGTATTCTTCAACTGACCGGTACGATCGAAGACCGCAAGATGAAGGAACAGGTACTTGACGCCATGGATCTGGAGCGCGAACGTGGCATCACCATTAAAGCGCATCCGGTAACGATGAAGTACACTGCTAAGGATGGTCAGCGCTACTCGTTCAATCTAATCGATACGCCCGGCCACGTAGATTTTTCTTATGAAGTTTCCCGCAGCCTTCAGGCTTGTGAAGGTGCGATTCTTGTAGTTGATGCTGCGCAGGGCGTCGAGGCGCAGACGGTTTCCAACGCCTTTCTCGCTGCTGAACACAACCTGACCGTTGTGCCTGTTCTGAATAAAGTCGAGCTGCCCAACGCACAGCCTGAACTGGTGGCGCGGCAGATTGAAGAACTGCTCGCCATTGATGCAACGAACTGTCTGGAAGTGAGCGCCAAGACGGGGAAGGGTGTTGCCGAACTGCTCGAAGCGGTTATAGAGCGCATTCCTCCGCCAATGCCGGCAAAGGACAGTGCAGTTCGCGGGCTGGTATTTGATTCTAAATATGACGCCTTTCGCGGTGTGGTGGTGTACATGCGCCTATTCAGCGGACAGCTAAAAGCCGGTGAAAAGGTGCGTATGATGAGCACCGGACTAGAATATGAAATCAAGGAGGTTGGTGTTTTCACACCGAACATGGTGGTGCGAAAGGAACTGACTGAGGGATCTGTCGGCTATGTGATAGCGAACATCAAGGACTCTTCTGAAATTCAAATCGGAGATACTCTCACGACGGTTCGTAATCCGGCGGCCGATGCTTTACCGGGATTTAAAGAAATTCATCCGATGGTTTTTGCCGGCATCTATCCAATTGAAACTAGCGATTACGAAAAGCTCGGTAAGAGCCTCGACAAGTTACGCTTGAATGATGCCGCCTTTTCTTACCAGTCAGAATCTTCCGTAGCCCTCGGCTTTGGCTTCCGGTGCGGATTCCTTGGACTGCTCCATATGGAAATCGTACAGGAACGGCTTCGCCGCGAATTTGATCTCGATATCATCGCCTCTTATCCGAATGTTGTTTACCGAATCCACCTGAAAAACGGCGAAGTGCGTGAAATCGACAACCCGACCTATCTGCCGGATCCGACCGTCATTGAGACGATGGAAGAGCCATTTATTAAAGCGACCATCATCACCCCAACCGTTTGCCTTGGTGAAATGATGAAGCTGGTGATGGAAAAACGTGGTGAAATTACACACACTGACTCAATCGATGCGCAGCGAGTTATGCTCACATGTGATCTGCCTCTCAACGAAGTACTGATTGATTTCTACGACCGCCTTAAGAGTCTCAGTCGTGGCTATGCTTCGATGGATTATGAATACGCTGACTACCGCCTGTCGGATTTAGTTAAAATGGATATCCTGATCCACAGTGAACCGGTTGATGCTTTTTCGTCTATTGTTCACCGATCTAAAGCGGTTCCGCGCGGGCGCCAAATGTGTGAGTCGCTAAAGGAAGTTATTCCAAAACAGGCGTTTTCTGTCGCCATTCAGGCGGCACTTGGCGGAAAAATTATTGCCCGCGAAACGATTCAAGCCTATCGCAAAGATGTAACAGCCAAGTGTTATGGCGGTGATATTTCCCGTAAGCGCAAGCTGCTCGAGCGACAAAAAGAGGGCAAAAAGAAAATGAAGAGCATTGGCAAAGTTAATATCCCTCAGGAAGCTTTTATTGCGGTACTCAAAACCAAGCAGGAATGAACGATGAATTTTTTTAAAAACCGGAAAGCGCGCAAAGAGCTCAAAGATATTTTACACTACGCTAAACACGTCCGGCACATGCATGAGGATATTGCTGACGCAGAAACACTCAAACTGCTTCACTCGAATGAAAAAGCCGCATGCGAAGCGCGCAAGGGCAGGGAGTCGGGTAAAATTGAGGACGCAGGCTCAGCAGTCATCAAAGCCTGTGAAAAAGTTGCGTCGCCGCGTCGCCATCCAAAAGTACGGGAAAACGTAGAAGTTCTTTTTGTTGCGATCGCTGCCGCCATGGCTATCCGCGCCTATTTTTTTCAACCGTTCAAAATACCGACCGGCTCGATGCAACCGACACTCTATGGAATTACAGTTAAAAATGACCCGGCGATTAAATCTGATAACTTTCTGGCGTCTGTCGCAAATATGGTTCTTTTTGGGGAACGACGAGATGTTGTTGTGGCAAAAACTAGCGGTTCTTTGCGCACCAGTAATTTTGGAACCATGCTGGACCTCCAGACGGACAAAAGCCAATCACACGCCATTTTCTTCATTAATAATGTGCCGCATAAAGTTCCGATGAACTTGTGGCACGCACAACGAGATCGTCTGGCATTATTTGCAAACCGGTATATTCAGGAAGGCGAAATCCTATTCAATGGTGTTTTAAAAAGCGGTGACTACATCCTCGTTAATCGAATTAAATATAATTTTATCCGACCGAAGAGGGGGGATATCGTAGTTTTTGATACCCGCGAATTGAAGCATTCTCAGGTTCGTAAAGATGCGTATTACATCAAACGAATGGTGGGGCTACCCGGCGAAACCATCTCCATTGCTCCGAAATATCTGCACGTCAACGGTAAGATACCGACAGATTCACGTTTTGATAAATTGTTTAACAATCCAAAATATAACGGTTATCAGTTCGGCGGCGGCGATGCGAAGATCAGAAAGATCGGTGATGCAATTACATTAGCAGACGATGAATATCTTTTCTTTGGCGATAACACGGACAACAGCCTTGATGGACGTTATTTTGGCGCGGTCAACCATCGGCAAATTCTAGGGCCGGCGTTCTTCGTCTGCTGGCCGTTCGATCGCGCAGGTTTCGCTGATAAAACCGTTCGATAAAGGAAAGTAATCTTTTACTTGTAATTAAAGGCGCGTTCATTTGTTTTATTAACGTCGCATAATATATGTCGAGTCCTACCGTATCACCAAGGAGGAACCGCGTAGGTCTCTTGACAAAGCGGTGCCGGTAGGCCATAAAAGGCCCCAGATGAAACAGGGAGGGATTGCTTAAATGACAGAACGCGCTAAAGTTTCGGACATGGCACTATCTGAGAATAAAGATCAGATCAAATTCTCCGTCACAAAACAGCGGAAGGCGACCTACATGAAGGCGGCAAAAAAAATGCACCTTCGTGACCTGTCGGCTTTCGTCTATATGGCGGTTGAAGAAAAGCTCCAACGCGATTTCCCCGACTTCTTCAAAGAAGCCGAATAATCAGCGCGTTTGTCCGTTAACGGGCGTTTTTTTTGTCTCAATCGAGACCTACCGTATCACCATAGAACACCACCACCAACCAACCAAACCAAGGAGCAGGGGCAACCCATGAATAAGCAACGCAGATCCTCGCTTGAACAGGCAAAAGACATAATTCAGATCGCAATGGATGACGAGCAGGCCGCCTTCGACAATTTGCCGGACAGCATCCGCGACAGTGAGCGCGGCCAACAAATGGAAGGGTTCATCTACAACATGGACGAGGCTGTTTCCAACCTTTCAGAGATCCTCGAAGCGTAAGAGCGGCTCTAAGAGCACAACTAAGACAGCCTCTAAGAGCGGCTCTAAGAAGCCCTCCAAGAGTGCCTCTAGTGAAGCCTCCACCTTGAACCATGACCAAGCCAAGCCATTACCCCATGAATACATGGAGAGCGCGGACAAGGGTCAAGGGATGAATTTCATCATCCTTCATAAACCCGAAGAGGCGAAAAAGCTGAATCTCGAATCGTTCGATGACTTTGCGAAAAACGATGTGACCAGTATTGCCTGCACAATCTGCAATGAGTTCACCGGCCCCAGTGCCGGAGCATTCAGCAAGTGGCTTAAATCGCTCGCCAGAGACTCCAGCGACTTTGAACGGTTTGATTCAGGCGGTGGATTAATCGGCTTGATTCAGAGATTCAAACAGCGTCGAAAGGCGTTGAAGCAACCTGACGCCCCAAGTGAAGCACCGAAAGGAGTTAACCATGCTGCATAAAGGCAATTATCTGGTTTGCGGGATGCCACGGAGCGGGAAGGGGATGCTGATGCGCGGCCTTGCGGAGCGTTACAAACAGATTGGTGTCCCGGTTCTGTATTGGACATCCAAAGAGGCGGAGCTTCTTGGAGTGCGGGACATGGTTCACTATGTTTCAATGGATGCAAACGCCTTCTTTGAGTTCGCGGATCGTGTCCGCAATGACCGTCCGTGCATCATTATGATTGATGAAGCAATGGACTTTCAGCAGAGCAACCCGAACGAACTGCGCCAAATGCTGAATCAATGGCCTGCCTACGGCGTGGAAACATTCGTGATTGTTCAACGTGCGAAGATGGTTCCGCCGAACGTCCGAAACGCATGTGATAACTGCATATCGTTCAAACAGCGCCCGGATGACGCGCAGATTCTGGCTGATTCATACGGTGATGAATTCCTTCAAACGGCAACTGATGCAATGGGGCAGGGATGCTTCATTTGCCGCGAAGGGATTTATGCCGCGCCGGAGTTCGGTAAGTCATGGGAAGTGCATGGCGGTGTATTTAGGAGGGTGTGAATGAAGCGGCACAGATCGGCGGTGTACAGAGAACGGTTTGAAAAACTATGGGCGGCGCTGTCTGTTTGTGACGCTCGGGCGGCAGGTGAAATTTCGTCGGAACTGATTGCCGGTATCATCGGATGTTCGGATGATTACGCCGGTCGGTTGCTTTTTCGCCGCGTCCGATTTATGGTTTCAAAAAGGAGGGGTTGATGCAGACATTCGAATGGTACGGGCCGAAGGCTCGCATTAATATCAAAAAACACGGGGTGAGCTTTGATGAAGCAAAGACTGTTTTTCTCGATGAAAATGCCATTGAAATTTTCGATAGAGAGGTTGATGCAGAGGACAGATATGTTATGTTTGGCCGTAGCTCAAAGGGGCGTGTTTTGGCTGTCTGTTTTTGTTTGCGTGACTGGGACTCTGTTATATGGCTAATATCAGCACGGAAGGCCACCGCGAAAGAATCAGCAGAATATAGAGGTGCAATATGAAAAAGGAATACAGTTTAAAGGGCGGAAAGAAAAATTCGTTCGCTAAAAATCTGAAACAGCAGAAAGAGCTGAAAACAGTAATTCATGAACCAAATAGGGCAAGGAAGCTTGCCGTATAGGTTAAATTCCGAAGCGAAAATCACTTTTTTTCGACTGCAACCCGTTCAATTTGAGCGGGTTGCTTTTTTTGTATCTTAAAAAAATGCTCTTACAGTCCGGACCGCGTTTTTCCGTGGAATAATTGTTTTCGTAAATCCCGATTGGCTTTCGGCCTCATGGTGAGACCGGGCCGAAAACAAAAGGAGAAAGGGAATATGAAGAAAGTTATCCTCAGATGGTTGCCGACGCTGATTGTCGTTATTATCGCGCTGTTCGCGTGGCAGGAACTGGTTCCGTTTTACAACGAGGCCAAAGCAAAACTCAAAGACAACGCCAACAAAGGAGTCTAAGTCATGTACAGAACTCCAATAAGTGCTGGCTCTCTGGAAGTTATTGCCAACAGCAATCGCAATCTGAAAATCCCGACAGATCACAACGCGGTAATCAGCAGTCTTTCGTTCCTGTTCTACAAAGGAACGACGCTGGTGACAGACAAAGCTGAAACGCTGCTGGCAATACAAAGCCTCTGGCTTCGTGCCTCAATGAAGAACGGGAATGCCTTTGACATCATTCAGCAGGGCACAACCCTCGACAAGCTGTTTCACCGCGAGCTGTATTACAATGCCTCTCGCGGACTGACAAACTCCGGTTCGATTCTCGAATACGATCCTTCCACCTCCTACGCAAAGGCGGCGGAACAAAAGGCGTATCTCAGTATCGGATGCGCCGATATTTCGACACTGGTTCTTGACGTTGCGTTCGGCGCAACACTCAACGGTATCACTCGCGTGGAAGTGTTCTACGAGCTTGATGAGCTGATGGTTCAAAATCTCGGCGCTCATAGCCGGATCGGCTGGACAACCGTCACGGTGCCCGCAGCTGGCGGCGTTATCGACATTGACACGCTTCCGAAGGGGAACTTCAAGTATCAGGCAATTCATATCGGCGAGGTGGCGTTGATGAAAGTCGGCAAGATTTCCTTGCAGATCAACACCACCGGATTCCCGATGCGCGACGTTCCGCGTATCGTGAACGACCGCCTGTTGGTGAAAAACGACAGAACCCCGCAGACGAATGTCTTTTCGCTGGACTTCGCTAAAGAAGATTACGCGGCATATTACCTGCCCGGCCAAATGTCGGACTTCAAGGTTCGTCCTGAGTTCGTTCCGGGTGCAGGCGCGGTCGCTGTTACCCTGCCGGTATGGTGGGAAGTAATCTACGGAGGCTAAAAATGGCTTGGTATAGTGCCATTTCAGACGCCTTCACCGGCCTAGTCGGCGGCACAACCGACATCCTCAATTCTGAGGGTGTCGGCAAGCTTGTTGACGCAGGATCAAGCTACCTTGTCGCAGACCTCAATGGGAAAGCGATGGACAAAGCGGCGCAGACAGAAAGGGCAAGGATACTTGCAGAGTCTAACGCCGCGAAAGCCAGTATTCAGGCGTGGGCTATTCCTCTCGGCGTCAGTCTTGCCGGGTTGCTTGTTCTAGTCCTGATTTTCTCCATGTTTTCACGGAGAAAATAAATGGGTATGCCGTCCAGCTCATTCATGGACGCCGCTGGGGGCGGCGGTTCGGCAACATCATCCGCAACCGCCGTTTCAAGGGCTGGCGAAGGTGACATGAGCTTTGGAGGCGGAAAGAATCAGCTTGTGATTATAATTGCCGTTGCGGCTGTTCTAGCCGCGACGGTGTTCCTATTAAAGCGCCCGAAACAGAAGAAATAAAATGGGACTTTTCTCGGCATCCTCCTCAAAAAGCTCATCGGCTGATAACCGCGCAATGGCGTCTGACAAAGCTATAGCGGCGGGCGGAAATTCCGGGAACATAAGCCGGGACATTTTCGGGGATATTATTTTTCAGCCTGGCGGCGGCTTTCCTTGGAAGCCCGTTCTGATTGGTGCAGCGGTTTTATTTGTCTTGTGGCGCATCCCGAGGACTCGGGCTTTGATTAAAAGATTGATTGGGGTGTGGCATGGGTAAAACAGCATTTATAGGCGGGAATGTAGCTGACAACGCACTTTCCATTGTAGGAACAGCCAATACGATAAACAAGAATGAGTCTGTTCTTCTTTCTGACGACGCAAAGGTTGTTGGCGGGGACAATGTTGACACTATGGGAACGCTCACGAAGTTAAGTGAAGGATCAAAAATCATAAGCGGCGTTGAAGTCGGCCCCAACTCTTCTTATTCCATGACCTCAATGGATAAAGGCACTCAGGCCATTTTAGACCAAGCGCTCACTATCGTTTCGTCAAACGCGAACAATATGATGACGCTGGCGGCTGGGCGCGACGCGAACAAAGACCTTGCCGATAAGTCTACAGAGACCGGGGCGGAAACAACGCAAATTAAGACAACGCTGTCCGGGCTGGCGGACATTCTTTCGCCGGCGCGGATCGGCGCTGTGGTTGCCATTATCGTTTTAATTATTTTCCTTAAAAAAGGGCGGAAAAAATGAATCTCAACCCGGCGCTAATCAATCAGACGCAAGGTAAAGTTGTTCTCCTGCCGAATCAGGCACAGCGGGTCTACTATACCGGATCCTATTTTTCTATTCTGACAAACTCAGCCTCTGTTGATGTTATCGTTTCGGCTGATAGCGGATCGGGTTCGGCCTGCAAGGCAGGGATCGGGATGCCCGTCGTTCGCCTTTCGGCTGACAAGCTTTCTATAGTCCCCGCTATTTTTGAATATCTCGAATTCCGCAACTCTTCAAACACGGAAATCATGGAAGTCGAATACCTGCTTTCACTGGGGAATGCAGATGATACGCGCACTGTTGTGAGCGGCTACTTACAGATGGATTTAAGCGCCCCGGCACTTTCAACGCCGGAACCGCTCACAGTTACAACCGCGGCCTTTTCAATTTTACCGGCAAACGCGCTAGTAAAAGAGCGCATCGTTCAAAACACTGGTGACTATCCTATTTGGTGGGGTGACGAAAACACCGACCCGGCAACCGGGCGCGGGCTAGTGATTTATCCTGACGGCTCGGCGGTAATAAACTGCTGGGGCGCGGTGTATTTTATGGCCGCTGACGGTGACAGTCGGCTTTCTGTGGTAAACATTCTGAAGGTTGCGTAATGACCGGCAAGGCCTTTATTCTGGCGGCACTGGCGGCGGGGGCTGCTCTAGGGCAATCCTCAATGCAGAATGTCACCTACAGGCCGCAGCCGCGCGTTATTATCCCTCATGTCGAAGCACCGCAGATCATCGTTTCAGAAGGCGGCGAGGTTGCTGCAAACCCGGAACGTGGATTGCGGTACACTGATTTTATTCTCTGCGCGGTCGATCAGTCGCGCAGCGATACGAACGAGGTGCTTTTCCAGTTTTCAACATTGGACTCTCAAGCGCAAAGTCCGGCTGTTTGTTTCTATCAGCGCACCGGGGCGGACTGGCCGCAGTCGATCAAGCGCCGCGCCGGAAACACCTATACAGTCACGAACTGGACGTACACGCCGGTCACAACCTATCACGGCTATATAACCAACTGGCAAGCGGTAATCAGTGACACAAATTGCCCGAACTATTTTTACGATGTAGAAGGAACTTGGACAAATGTTCAATCGTTATCTGTCATATCCGGGCCTGTGGATTCTGCGCGTTTTGCCGCTCCGTTTTTTTTGTTGAGCGAGGCGGGAAATAACGGGTGGTTATACGCGCGGACAAATGGCGGCACAACATGGGCGGCTTATACATTTAACACATTTCAAGAGCCGGATTTAGACGGATTATCTAGATGGAAATATCAGCCGTTACTTTACTCCCATAGCACGAATTTTGCGCGCGCCGGGATGGTCGTGCAGCAGAAAACAAACGCATGGACGTCAACAGTCACCACGAACGCAACCTATGAGATTTTTTCTTACACGGTTTTGAGTATCGGCTCAACAAGCTCTAATGAGGCGGCGGCCATTGAGGTCTACCCGGTGCGGCAGCCGTCAAACTCAAAATGGATGCGACCCGCAAACCCTGACGTCAAATGGATGGCTATGCTTTCCAATGGTTCTAACTTTTACTCAACGGCAGCAGGCGACCCGGTGTGGTTTAACTGCTGGGTTGAGTGGGTCGATAAAATCCCGACGAATGGAGTGTGGTAATGTCTGCTTTGCCTTCAAATTTTAATTCACTTCCGCCGCTTGAAAAGCGCGCCGCCGTCGAACGTGCGACCGGCTTGTCGTGGGCGGAATACTCCAAGCTGCCGGGACTCCAGCAAACGGCTATGCTGCTGTCGCTGCAAGGAATTACCGTACAAAGCACGGCTGACGATATGCTGTCCGCTGCCAAAAAAGATTCTTTTTGGAGCGGGGTAGGGGGGTACGTTTCCGGCATGGGTGCCGGGCTGAAAATTGCGCTACTGCTCGGTGTTGTCGCTGTGGTGTGGATTTTCTTGCCAAGCCTAAAGAGACTGCCACGACTGGCGAGGAGGGCGGCATGAGCGTTTTTGGACGTACAAGAACACGTATCCGCGACGATCTTCACACCGCTCAGGTCTTATCTGATTTACAACGGGCGGCAGACAAATCAGCCGCAGACAAGGTTGCGAAAGATAAAGCGGCGGCAGATAAGGCCGCCGAGGATGCGGCCAAGGCGGCTTTGGCCGCCACAGCTAAGGCGGACGCCGATAAGAAGATTGCTGATGCCGCCAAGGCGGCACTGGATGCCGCTAACAAGGCAACGGCAGATAAGGCGGCGGCGGAAAAGGCGGCAACGGATAAGGCCGCAGCAGACAAAGCGGCGATAGATCACCCCGTGCTGACAGCGGTGAAAACTTATTTTGGTTCAAGCCTTAAATGGATACTCGGCGGGGTTGTCGTGATCGTTCTGGTTTTAATGTTTACACCGAGGAAAAAATGAGCGTCGAATCAATAGTGATGATTTGCCTTGGATTCATGGGGGCTGTCGGCGTCTGGCAGCTCAACTGCATCCGCGATGATTTGAAGCGATTCACGAACCACCTGACAGACAGAACATTGCACACCGTGTGCGGAAAGGAACATAAATGAAAAACTGGAAAACTACACTCGGCGGCGGCGCAATGTTTGCCTCCGTTTTACTAGCTCAATTCGGGGCGGCACTGGACGGAAATCCTGCGACCGTTGCGAACTGGTCTCTAATAATTCCGGCTGGCGCTATTTTTTGGGCGCTGATTAAAGCTGCCGACGCGACAAAATGAGCGGGGCAGAAATTGGCGCAGCACTGGCGGCAATTTTTGCCGCCGTGCTGGGCTTAATTCTCGACCGCAGAGAGAAGAGAAAAGCAAATGAGCAAATTGTCAAAGAGCATCCCACTAATCCTGATGGCCTTGGCCGTTTTCGTCAGTGGGTGCGCGACACCAAAGCCAAGCGGGATATTCAACCGTGAAACGCTCTACAAAGTCCCACCGGGCGGGACATGGGTCGGAGAGGTCATGTATTACACCGGGGGCGGAACGTGGAAGAAAACCGGCGCGCTTTATCTGCCGCCCGGTACACTGATTGGAGCAGGGGAATGAAAAAGATTTTAATTTTAGCGCTTCTGTCCGGCGTTACATCATACGGGCAAATGACACCCGCACCATTCGGGCAGCGCACAATTGATCGGTTTGGATTGCTAAGAGCATCCGCCGGACTTATCAGCGTTTCAGACGGTGATGTTTTTGACCTTGGAAACTCTAGCGGCTTTAACTTCCCATTTTCGTGTACAGCAAAGTCAACAAACCCCAACGGGAATGTTATCTACCTTAGCCTTGAGGACGTGGCTTATGGCGCGCTCGTTACATATCCACCGAACGGCAGCGGTCCCGCGCGGTTTGTTTTTTATAATGTACTGGGGTATTCAAACGGCGAACCGCAAGGGGTGACAGAACCATTTTTTATAGACCTTGGAAACGGACTCTGCACCTTTAATGTCGGCGTTATTTTGCCCGCAATTCCAACAGATCGCAGCTCTGCTGCTGTCGGGCAGCTTTACGTCGAAGGAACGAACGAAACGGTAAAAATCAGACTCATGGAGTAACCTATGAAAAAAACGCTTTTCGCAATTCTAACGCTGTCCGGGCTGGCAGCTTTCGGGCAGATCGCCGTACCGATCGGCGCGGTGATGGAAACCACGGTTTCGGCTGTTGTGCCGGTTTCGTCAATTAAAGTTACCCGGCTTGTGTGCGACCTGACCAACGCCGCGCCGACTTACGCCGTCAGCTTTGAAATGACCGGCGAGAATGGCCGCAAGGCTTCCAAGACGGTCAAAATAAGCCAAGAGCAGGCCGCCGCCATGATGCAGGCTGCCGGATACAGCCTGACGAACATTGTCGGCTCTGCGCTGGGGGCAATTCAGGTGATGATCGATCAGCAGCTTAGCCGGCCATGAAAACGATTTTAAACCCACAGCCGGTCAACAGCGACACCGGCAGAAATTGCAAGACAGGTTGCTTTGCTTGTCGGCTTGCGGGTTGTTTTTTCCCTGTTGGTTTGGGGGCTGTCCGGCGTTCGCGCCGGGCAGTTTTTAGCCCCGAAGCATTAAATACTTAAAAAGTGGGGTCGCTCACCGTGAAAAAAGTGAAATTATTTTCAGGGGTCGATTATTGGACACTTCCAGAAAAAACCATCGATTTTCCTAATGAATTTTATTAACGTCGCATAATATATGCTCTACCTTGCTCTCACTTAACTGGAGAGAGCAATGCTACCAGATGCGACTACAGAGTATGAAGTTTTCCGGATTCTCGGCACTCCGCGCATTATTACCAAGTGGCGCGGGCGTTGTGATGGTCTCTCCGAATTTGTAGAAACTTGTTTTGTCCGTTTGCACGGTCACACTCTTTTCTCTGGCACTCGCGCTTCTGCCGAGAATTATTTGAATCATATTCTGTCCGGTGGTCGCTCTCCTGATCTCATGCATGAGCAGGGGGCTGGCATATGAAGCGGTCTAATAATTCTTGGGGCGGTCTCAAGTCTAAAGTTTCTTACTATGAAATTAATAAGCTCCGGTCTCTCCGTCCTGTCGATGGTTTTGGCGTCTGTTCTTTGATTCGTATTAAGGATGTCCAGCGCTGTTTGAATCTTTCGTATGAAAGAGTTCATGGGCTTATTCAACATGGCTATTTTCCTCATGTTCGTATTGGTAAGTGCATCCGTATTCAACCTGAATTGTTTTTGTCTTGGGTTGACGCTGGTCGCCCTGTTCCCAAACGTGTCGGAGTGCTTTCTGTTCGCGTTGCCAATGTCATTTCTAATATTTCTGGTTGGGTATATGAAGAAACGCCCGATTTTGTTCGTTCGTTGATTTTATCCGGTCGCTTGTCTCTCAAGTGTCGTAATTTTGGCAAAGCTTCTATGCGTGAAGCCTGTGAGTTCGCTGGTCTTTCCTATCCCGCCGATGTTCCAAACGAAGGGAAGGGCAAATGACTTCAACTCTTGGTCAGCTTGCTTTTGAGGCTTATTTAGAATTTTTGCCGTCTGTTTACATTGATCAACATTGTATTCCTGAAACTTGGCAAGAGTTGAGCCATTGTGAAAAACTCGCTTGGCAACGTGCCGCTGTTGCTGTTCTTAAATTCCGCGCTTCCTCTGTTAAGTCGTCGGATATTTTTTACGATTGGTCTCCGGAAATCGTTAATCCTTTTGCCCCGCGTAGTGCTGACTCTCCGTTGGCAGGGGCAATTCCTTTGGAGTCCGCTCATGCAGGTTAAACAACACAAGGGGCGTTTTGTTTGTGGTGAACCTGTAACGACTCAAATTGGCTCTGTGATTCGTTCTGGTCGCTTCTCTCGCTATTCCGGTTCAAGTGAGTCCGGTCGCCGTCTCTGTATCATCACCGGCGATTTTGGAAGCCTCTCCGTTCCGGTTGGTTCGTTGTTGGAAGGGCATGTCACAAAATTTTAGACGCGGGTGGTCTGCGTCTTTAACGAAAGGTAATTATGAAGAAGTTCAGCATGGTAGGTAAGTTAATGGAAATCGAAACATTCCCCGGCAAGGAATCCGCGCAGGCTCGTCTTGTGCTTGGTTTTCTGGGTGATACTGAACGTATCCATCTTGACCCTAACCGCGTGAATGAGATGCGCCAGTTCATTAATAAGGATGTCGTCGTTGATGGCACCATTGAGCATCAGCTCCGTGTATTCGGCAAAAATGTCGATGAGCGTTATTCGTTTCATGCGGAGACTGTCAAAAAGTCATCCGACAAATAAACTTCAGTTAAGGATTCGGGAATGAAAAATAATACCTCCTCTGTTTTGACGGTTGGCTCGGCTCTTGCCAGCGTAGCGGACGCGCAAGCGGACGCACGCGGCGGGAGCCGCCCCCCCTGTCTAATAGGGGGGGTAAATTCCCATATACCGCTTTCCCAATTACATGGTGAGCTTGGTATTGATTGGCTCTCTGGCTCTTTTCCCTCTGAATATGTCGATGCTGTTAGCCTTTTGCTGGTTCGTCATTTCGGTACTGCCGAAATCTTAGATTATGGCTTCTATGGTTACGATAAGAGTTATGTCTACCATCCTTTTGAGGCTCGGCTTTTCTATGATTCTTCCGATGTTCGGGCTATCCAGCGGCATAATAACCGCGCTGTTATTCAGTTGCCTGGGTCTGCGCTCTCTTCAATCTCTTCCCATGATCTTCGTGATCTGATTGCCGATTTAGTTTTAAATTATTCTTTCCGTTGTACCCGCATCGATATTTGCTTTGATGATTTTGATCGGGTTATTACTCCTCGGCAACTTGCGGCGGTTTGTGAGGCCGATAATTTCACTGGTTATCGTGTATGGGAACATAAGGCACCTCGCAAGCGTGGCGGCGTCTGGCTTGGTGATTCCGTTAATTTTGGGCTTCGTGGTCAAAGTGGTTCTGGGAAATATCTCCGTGTTTATGACAAGGATTTGCAGTCTGACGGTGAAATAAATTCTGTTCGCTGGGAAGTCGAGTTTTCAAAGGAAAAAGCACTTTTGGTCTGTTCCCGTCTCGCTTTTTCGGAGTCTTATGACGGCTGGTGCGCGTTGCTTGGTTCGTTACTTGGCGGCTCCATTGATTTTGTTGATCGTGCTGATAAGGCGGAAAAGAATTTGCCCCGTCTTTCTCGTCTTGATTTTTGGGAGCGTATCGTTAATGCCCTTGGTTCCTTCCGTATTCGCTCTGAACGACCTGTTAAGACTGTTGAGGGTGTTGATGCTTGGGTTAAGCGGTCTGTGGCTTCCTCGCTTAAAATGCTTCGTTCTGCGTATGGGTGTGATGCCTTTGATGAATGGCTCGGTAATGTCTTGCAGGATGCCGTTCTAAGTGTTCGGCATTCTAAAATTGTTTATGAGTTCAAAAGGCAATCCGATGGGGTGCCGTTCTAATGGAAACTTTTTCTTTATACATTACCGCGCTTTTCCCTTCGCTTGACGGGTTGCCTCCTGTCGAACAAGGATTTGTTTTTATGATTGCTTTATTCTTTGTCTCTTTGGCTCCGTTGGTGGTTATCGTGGCTTTTCGTGGTGTGGCTGGTTCAAATGGGGGACGTTGATATGAATATTGATATTTGTTTTTTCTTGGAGGTTTTCTGTGTCGTTCTTTTCGTTGTTTCTTTGTGGTGTTTGCTTTTTTCTCGGCTTCGTGATTCTCACCCGCGTGATTATACGGAGTACATTGGTGTACCTTCCTCGCCTTCTGCTGGTGAGGTATTTTTCTGCGCGTTCAAAAAACTGTATTTTCCTGATTCTTCTGTTTCTTGGGATTCTTTGTCTGTTGGGCAGAGAAAAGATTTTGAACAGATCGTTAAACGGTTTGCTGTTTGGCCGTCTTAGTTCTTTGAATTTTGCGGGGTGTGGTGTGCGGGGAAATCCCGTAACGGGGGGTTGCTAGTTTCCTCTCCATGAATTACCCGCGTGTATTTCTCTGGTCGGGGTTGGCTCGGCTGGGGTTCGGATAGGGTGGGGCGTTTCCTATCAAATCCAATTAAACGGGCGAACATAAAGGAGTTTTGCCATGTTTAAACGTATAGTAAAAGTAATGCTGGCCGTGCTTAGTTGCGCGGCTTTGTGTCATGCAGAAGGCGCACCTCTTGATCTGGGTGCAACCGGTATAACCCTTGCGGGTTATATCACAGCGGCCGCTACCGCTGGTCTGGCAGTGTTCGCGGGTATCTTCGGAATCCGTGTCATTGTCCGTGCGTTCTCCTCTGTCGCTGGCTAAATCAGGGGTCGGGGCGGGGTAAAACCCGCTCCGGTTTTTTTTTATGTCTGACAGTGAATTACTCCTACAAATTTTTTCCGTGTATTCGGAAATTAATTTTTATCTCCAGTTTGCGCTGGGGGCTTTCTGTGCTTGGGCTTCTCTGTCAATCGTGTTTCGGTGGTTAAGATGAAGCGGCTTTTTTTTATCATTGCTTTTTTGTTTGTGGCGGCTTTTTCGCAAGCGGTTCCTGTTCGTGTTTGGGTTTCTGCCAGTGGTCTCATTCCGGGTGAGTTTTACTACTTTTCCCTAATTCTAAATGCCTTTGATTATTCTGTTCCCGAACAATATGTGCCATATGAGTGCGTTGCTCCTGCTTCGGGTAGTTTTTCGCGTATGTTTTATGTTGATTGGGATAGCTCTTTGTTCACTTCAATTTATCTGGATTTTTATCGTACTGACGATGATGGTTCATGGCTTACTGATTACGTTTATTTGGATTCTGCGCGTTCTTACTCTTTGGCTGGTTCTGGTGTTGCGGTCGTTATGCTCGTCGAACCTATTTCCAATACTCCCGCTCCCGATTTCCTCTCTGTGTCGAAAGACATTTCCTTTTTCGTTCAAGTTGCAGTCGGTGTTTTTTGTGCGTGGGCTTGTTTGTTAATCGTGTTTAGGTGGTTAAGATGAAAAAAATTCTGTGCTTGTTTTTCTTCGGTGTCTCTTCGTGGTGTTTCGGGGCTGGTTTCACCTCTGGCGGCAGTGACTATGTCACGGAGCAGGGTGGTATTCATTATTACAATTCTGGAAGTTATATTTCCGATCTTGATGCAGCTTCTAACTTTGTGGCTACCGCTCATGTGACTTGGTGGGATGGTTATTATCAGGGGCAATTTCGGTCTTATGATGTTGAGACAATCGGCGTGATAGATGGACATTATTCTTTCGCCATACCTTCCTTCCAATGGGTGACTGCTTGCTTAATTTCCGTTGATATGATTGCGCCTCCTGTTACTAATTTGGTTGATACTTATACCTTTCGTATTTCTTATAATTACCAAAACAGTTCTTCCGGTGGTCATGTGTATTATTGGAACCGTACTTCCGTTGGTTTGACACCTACCGGCATGAAGAATTTCTATTCTAATGATTCTGAAATTTACGAAGTTTTCGCAATTTCTCCGCAGATTAATGAGATCGTTTTTTATGCGGCTGTTTGTGATAATGCTGAACGCCCTTATTCTCTTATCAGAACCGATTCTCTAGGTAATCGTTTTTTTGATGCTGGTGTTTTTTATTATGAAAACCACGACGAAACCAATTCGCCCCCTCCCGTTGTTGTGCCTCCTTATGATTCTCCTCCTGGTGAAACCCCTTTAAACCCTCCCGTTAAAACTCCTATTGACCCTACACCTGCGCCGCCTGCTCCTCCTGAGGCTAATCCCTCTACATCTTGGATAGGTGGTTTGCTTGGCGGTATTACTGGTGCTGTTAATTCTTTTCATATCGGCTTCAATGGTTTTGTTGATGGTCTTACCGAAAACCTCACTTCTTTTCGTGATTCTTTGGTTATTCAGTTTTCTGCTATTGGTTCTGCTCTTAATAAAATGAATGAAGCTGTTCTTGGTCGTTTTGATTCTCTTATTAGTAGCGTTTCTTCTAATCGTGCTGATCTTGGCAGGCTTGAAACGAATACTGATTCTATCGCCGCTTCATCTTCTGCTATTTCCTCTAATTCTGCTGATGCTGTCCGGTCGCTTGGGTCTCTCACTAATATGTTTGGGGAGCTTTTAAATACTAATGCGGTTGATACTTCTTCGCCGTGGCTTTCTGACTATTCTCCTTCAAAGGTTGGCGGCATTACTGAAAATTTTTCTGGCTCTGTCGCTGTTTTTGAGTCTTTGCAGGGGCTTGTCGATGGGAAGCATTTGGTTTTTGGTTCTGCTTCTTCTGTTGCTTTGCCGTTTATGGACCAGTTTTTTTATTTAAAACTTGATTATGATATTATTTCAAAATTTCGGCTTGTTGTTCTCATGCTTTTTTCACTTCGTACCGCTTCGGGGCTTTTAAAGATGTTTAATAGTTTTGTCCGGTCAATTCATTTCACTGTTTAAGGGGGTTTTTATGTGGGCGGTTATTCTTGCTTTTCTTGAGGCGCGGCGCGTTGTTATCAAAGCGGCTATGCTTATTCTCGGCGTTTTTATCGTTGCGGCAATCGCTGTCATTGTTCTTGTTGTTGCTGTTCGTACTACTGTTTCGGTGACTGCTTTAATGTCTGCCGATGGCGTGGATTTTTCTATGTTGTCTATTGCTAATACGATTGTTCCTCTCACTGAAATTATGACTCAGGTTTATCTTTTGATTTCTGTTCGTGTGGCTTTGATCTTGGCCGGTCTCGCTATTGCTCCGCTCAAGTATGCATACAAAATTTTGTATAATGCCGCTAATGCTGGTGAGTAATGCCTAATCTAAATACCATCGTTGGAAAGTTCGGTTCCGGTAAAACGTCCACTGCCGTTGATATGATGCTTGCTCATATGTCGAAGGGTGGGGTGGTCGCCTCTAATATCAATCTTCGCTCTGAACCTTTCATTTCCAATATTTACCAATGTGCTCAAGCTGGTTTTGTCCATGCTCTCCGCAAGCTCTATAATTGGGAATATCGGGAAGGGCAGTTTATTTATTTACCTGATACCGAACTCATTTCTATTACCGCCCTAACTGGTAAGCGTCGAATGATTCCGAAGGCTGCACGGTTCTGGGAACATATCCCAGCAGGAAAACCTGATCTTCATGTTCTTGTCTTTATCGATGAGGCTCATAAGGTCTGGCCAAAGGATTCATATTCGTTCATGCCAACGGGTGATACTGATATTATTTCGGTTATGCGACATCTGAACGTTGAACTGTTTTGGATGACTCAACATCAAGAACATGTCTGGGTTGACATGCGTCGGCTCAATGAGGATTGGTATTTTGTCAATAATCTCAAAAAAGGTGGGATGGGTATTTGCTCTCGCTTTCCTCTTGCGCTTCGTCCAATTGCTCAACTTATCGCGCTTTTGCTTGGCTTGATTCTTCGTCCCATCATCGGTCGCTGTCCAGATGTAATTCGTATTCGTAAATTCCGTTCTCAAGAGGAGAGCAAGGAATTTCTTTATGCTGGTTATCCAAAGTATCAGCGTTATTCGCCTTTGGTTTTGCAGTCTTATGATTCCCCGAAAGCTGTTTCCATGATTCAAATGGATTCAGAGGCTTCTAATGATTTCCGCTCTGGTGTTCCAGTTGTGAAGCCTCCCTCTAAATTTAAAAAGATGGCTCCCTCTTTGCTTTTTGGAAGTGCTTTTCTTGCCGTCTGTGTTTCGTTCTCTTTTGGCCGTTCTTCGCGTCCTGCTGTTGTTCCTGTTCCTGTCTCGGCTCCCGCTTCTAACGCTGTTATTTCGCCTGTTTCCGTGGCTCCTGTACTTCGTTCGCGTGAAAAGGCTCTTTTGTACAAGTGGTTTTCTGTGGTTGGTGACCGGGCGTCCGTTTGTCTTGATTCTGGTGAAGTGGTTCGGTCTGGTGAATTGCTTCCTGATTCCGCTTCTGCTCTTGTTACGGTTTCCGATGATCGTCTTTTATTGGCCGATGGTTCTATTCGTCGCCTTGTCAAAGTTACTTCTAATGCTCCGCCTGTCGTGGCTTCCTCTGTCGTTTCTTCGGTTGCCTCTGGTTTCGGTCTGCACGCTAAGCCATTTTAAGCGGCTGTTTTATTTTCGTCGGGCAGACGGCAAGCGTACGCGCTGGGTTGATGGGGTTATTTCGGTCCGTACTTTTCTGCCTCTGTTTGGGATCTCTTTCCCAACAGTTCGTCTAGGTCTATTGGTCTGCGTGCTAGGTCATCCATTTTAAAGCTTATTTCTTTTAGTAGTTCTGTGTGTTCATTCACTCTAAAAATCCATCTGTAAATCCATACTGTTATAAAAAATTTAATTATTTCGCATAGTAGTGCTATGCATATCCATTCGCCTATTGATAGTCCTGTTATTTGTTTTATTAGTTCTGTTTCTGTCGGCATTTTTTTTCTCCTGTTTCCCTTATTTTCTGCCAGTCATTAAAAAACCCAACTTTTTTCTTAAAAATGTTTGACGTCGTATAATATATGTTATGTCTTATTGTTGGTTACAGTGGACACAAGATGTTGTGTGTAGCGGGTTTCCTGTAGATAAGTGGCTCCTAGTACTCAGTTATCAACAGTCATACATGAAAAGGATTGTGAAGCACGTTCCCCTGAGGTGCTGCGCTGTAATAGACACAGGGATATGCGCCGATTATCGCCTACAAAGCGCCGACTGTCATCCTGTCTTCCATAGGCAGTTTAATAAAAAAGAGCACCAAGAAAGGTGCCCTTTTTCTATCAGTTCATTTTAATGAACAGCGTTATTTATCGCTTTCGATGCTGGAGTAGACCACGTGGTGAGTCTGTTCGTTGGTTATGGTAAACGCTTCCATGTGCATATGCGGGTCGGAAACGAATGTTAGATGACCTTGGAATTTCTTTTCCATATCGATCAGGGTCTGTTCATCCTCGTGACGCAAGCGGTTAAGTACCGTCGGATTGACTGTAACCTTCATTGAATGGATACCCTTCCGGTCTTTACGTAACGCCGCAGAAAGACGGCGCTGAAGTTCGACGCTCATGGTAAGAGCAGATTTAACACGGCCGCGTCCAGCACAGTAATCACACTCAACATAGGTGGTGGTGTAGATACTTTCCTCAAAACGCTGGCGAGTCATCTCAAGCAAGCCGAGCTGCGAGATCGGTAAGACGTTGGTTCGGGCGCGGTCTTCGCGCAACGCATCCTTAATAGTTTTGTAGACTATATTCTGGTCGCGTTTGCTTTTCATATCGATGAAATCGACTACGACAAGCCCCCCGACGTTGCGTAACCGGAGTTGGCGGGCAACTTCTTCGGCCGCCTCGGTATTTACTGACAAAATGGACTCTTCGGCAGTTTTCCCGCCTTTATGACGTCCAGTATTTACATCAACGGCGACAAGCGCTTCAGTTTCATCAAATATCAGGTAAGCACCGGATTTTAGCCACACCTTGCGGCGAAAGACAGATTCAATCTGTTTTTCGACTTCGAAGTAATCGAAGATCGGTTCTTCGCCGGCGTAGAGTTGCACCCAGTTGCGTGCCCGCCGGGAATACCTGGCGATCATTTTCCGGATCATTTCATAGGCTTCACGATCATCAACATAAACACGGTCTATGTCTTCAGTGAGATAGTCCCGGACAACACGCTCAGCCAGATTGGGTTCCTGATACAGAACACAGGGCGCCTGTTTTTCGCGCATACCAGTGTCGATTTCTTTCCATATTTCGATCAGGGTACGGGCATCTCGAGCAAAGCTTGTTTTTCGCGTACCGGAACCGGCCGTGCGAACAATGATGCCGATGGTGTCCGGAATCGGAAGCCGTGCCAGTATTTTTTTGAGCCGGATGCGCTCTTTGCTATCACCGATTTTTTTCGAGATTCCTTTAAGCCCTGTTCCGGGCATCATAACTAGATAGCGACCCGGGACACTTAAGTTGGCGGTGACGCGCGGACCTTTGGTGCCGATAGCATCCTTAGTCACCTGTACGACAATTTCAGATCCAATCGGAAATTTTTTACTCATTTCTCCAGGTGAAAATTTACGGCGACGGCGGGTACTGTTGCGGTTTCCCTCCTGCTCTTCCAGACGCGCCGCGTCTTCAGGAATCATGTCCCAATAGTGGATAAAGGCGTTTTTCTGCATGCCAATATCCACAAAAGCGGCCTGCAATCCGTCTTCGAGGTTCTGGATTTTCCCTTTAAAAATGCTACCGACCAGCCGACTATCCTCTGAACGCTCGATATGGAAGTTGTCGAGTTTTCGTTCGTCAAGCACGGCCACTCGGGTTTCAAGCGGCTCAATGTTAATCAGAATCTCTTTCTTCTTCCGGGATCCTATCATCAGTTTTTCTTTAATTGCACTTATACTGAGCATGGATGCTCCTTTCTTAATTAAATGCGACGCCGCAGGCAGACACTCTGCACCAGTCCAAGCGCTGTCATGATACTCACCATGAATGTTCCGCCGTAACTCATCAGCGGCAGCGGTACACCGGTAATCGGCATGATGCCTATGGTCATCGCGATATTTACAAAAACATGTGAAAAAATAAGCACGCCAATACCTGCCGCCAGCAGCCGCCCGAACATATCCCGGGCGAGCACTGCGGCACGCATACAGCGCACCACCACTGTTGTGTATAAAACCAGCAGCAACGAGCTGCCGACAAATCCTGTTTCCTCCGCTACCACCGAGTAGATAAAATCGGTTGGGGCCACGGTTCTCGGCAGGAACCCGAGAATATTCTGTGTTCCCTTCAAGTAACCTTTTCCGACCCAGCCGCCCGAACCGACTGCTATCTGTGATTGCAATTTATTCCAGCCGGCGCCAAGCGGATCTTGATCGATATTAAGATAAACAAGAATCCGGCTTTTCTGGTAGTCCTCGAGAGGACAGCTGTTTGGAAAGAAAAGCAACCAGACAATCAGTATTAGAAGTGCTACCAAGCCTATCCCTATAAGAATCAGGAGCGGACGCAGAGGAATTCCCGCGCAGAAAAGAAGCAGAATAACGATAGGCAACAGTACCATAGCACTGCCCAGATCCGGTTCAACGGCGATCAGCATAAACGGGATTCCTGCCAGTACAAACGCCAGAATAAATGTTTTGAAACGCTCCACATCTGTCGAGGAATCACCCAACCAGGCTGCCAGCGTAAAAATGACTGCCAGCTTGGCGAATTCCGAAGGCTGTACCGTGATACTGCCGAAGCTGAACCAGCGATGTGCTCCGTAGACTGACATACCGACAAACAGCACCAGCACCAGCGAAATCAGCGCCGCCAGATAAATCCACCAGTGCATGTTACTCAACTTCCGGTAATCAAGTGCAGCTGCGGCACTGTAACAGCCAAGCCCGATCAGTGCCCAGACCATCTGCCGCCCGGCCAGTCCGCCAAGTGCATGGTCGGCATTGCGGCAATCCGCGCTGTAAATGAAAAGACAGCTAAGCACGAGCAGCACTACGACAGTGCCGAGCATTACCCAGTCGAAACGGCGGAGAAGTCCAGTCATGACTGCACCCGCCCTTCCCGTTTCATTTTTCCATAAAGACCGTCCATGAGCACTTTCATGCACGGCCCGACTGTTAATCCGCCGGAGTCGCCATCTTCAACGAGCATGGCCACGGCATACTGCGGATTATCAAACGGTGCGAAAGCAATCATCCATGTTTGTTTGGCACCATCCTCTTTTAATCCGTATTCTGCGGTGCCTGTTTTTCCTGCAAATTCGAATCCTTCCACGGCGGCGCGGCGGCCGGTTCCGTCTTTTTCCATAATAACATCACGCATACCGTTTCGTACGGTGCGCAAGGCTGTCTCGTTCCAGTTCATTTTACCGATTCGCTGGCCGGGATTGGAAATATACTCGGCTGAACTTGCTTCGCGATACGCCTGCACCAGTCGCGGGCGATAGAGGTATCCACCATTGGCTATCGTTGCTGTGACCATTGCCATTTGAATCGGCGTGACAGCCACATACCCCTGCCCGATGGCGAGGTTGCATGTATCGCCGTCCGACCAGCCGGTTCGATTATCCTGCAACCATTTTTTATCCGGTATAGTGCCGCTGCATTCGAAATCAACCTCCACGCCGGTCTTTTGCCCAAGCCCCGCCGCGAGCGCCTGTTGAATGATCGGTTCCGGGCCGCAGGCCAGCGCAGTTTTGAAAAAATAGACGTTGGCAGAAAACTTAAGAGCCTCCCGCATATCGACTTCACCGTGAGCAACGGTATGCACGGTGCGACTGCCGATATGAAATACTGCCGGACTGTCATAAACCGTATGCACGGTCGCCGGATTGAAGGTAGCTGCAGCCAGTGCAACCAGCGGTTTAAAAATACTGCCCGGCGGATAGACGCCGGCGACTGCACGGTTCAACAGTGGTTTATCGTTGGCCTCACTTAGCGACTTCCAGTCCGTCGTGTTGATATAAGGTACAAACCGGTTGGCATCAAAGCCCGGTGCGCTGAGCATCGCCAGCACATCGCCATTATTCGGATCAAGTACCACCACTGCACCACGATGCGCGCCCAGCGCCTTATGCGCCAAAAGCTGTACTTCCATATCAAGCGTCAGACGCAGATCACCGCCAGCCTTCGGTGCACGGTGGGCCAATTCGCCGTGCCGGTAACCGGAAACATCAATTTGCACCAGCATGCCGCCTGCCTCACCGCGCAGGAAGGGATCAAATAGTTTCTCGAGACCCGCACGCCCGGTCATTTCAGGCAGATAATACGAATAGTTTTCTTCTTCGTTCAATGTGTCAGGATCAGTCCGGCCAACGTAGCCAAGCAGGTGCGAGGTGTATGGACTATAGGGATAGGTGCGTGTGGCCTGTGTATCAATATCAACACCTGGGATATCGTGTCCTAATTCCGCCAGCCGTGACATCGGCAACGGCCCAATGTCACTCCAGAGTGCCAGTGGCAACGGCAGACGCAACCGGATATGTTTCCATATGCTGTCGCGGGTAATGGCCGGTTTCAGTCCGGTCACCTTTGATACCTGCCCGATTACTCCCATAGCACCGTCGATCGTGCGCGACCATGGTCCGGCCCGGCGCACATCTTCAAGAAACAGCGCAATAGAATAAACCGGACGGTTGTCGGCCAGACAAAGTCCATTACGGTCAAAAATTTTCCCGCGAATGCCAGGCAGTCTCACACGCCGGAGGCTTTGAGTCTGTTGCTGGTTTTCAAAATGTGAAACCTTTGCGATCTGCAAACGCCAGAGCGAAATTCCGAGAACCAGAAAAGCAACCATCATTCCGCCCGCCAGCAGATAGATACGTGGTATAAAAAAACGGTCTGTTTGCCGGATGCGCATCATATGAATTGCCTCCGGTTGCGCACAGTCAAACAACGCAGCTGCATAACCGTCAGCGATATCAGAGGCACAATCACTGCACCGGCCATCAGTCCGCCGGCCAGCCGAAGTGCCAGTAGTCCGCCTGAAACAGGTCTCAATCCGGTTAGCGAAAAAATCAATGCATAATAAAATGTTTCAAACACGGCGGCGATGACGCCAAGCACGGCATAGGTGGCGGGCTGATCGCCGAATACTTCGTCACGGATCCAGTTGACTCCGGCGGCCAGACCGGTGAAGTAAGGGATCGATAGACCCAGCGGTGCAGGACAAAACGCATCATGCAGAAATCCTGCCAGAACGGCTGCATACAGCATCCTTTTTCGATCGGTATGCAGGGCAATGCAGATAACCAATCCGGTCAGTAGCGGAAGCTCCAAGTAACCGAATGCAGTCCATGCAGGAATCACTGTTTGCAACAGCGCGCCAGTCACCAGCATCAGCGTGATGAAAAGCCGGCTCATTCCTCCGCCTCCGCATTTTCCTCTTCAGCGGCGACAAAAACTACGTCCATCAATTCGGTTACCGCTTTCGGAATAATATCCGCATACTGATAGAGGCCGGTTTCCTCCATGCCGACACTCTCGATGTAGCCGATTAAAATATCTTTAGGGAAAACGCCACCCAGACCGGATGTTACTACAGTATCCCCTGCCCGGACCGGCGCATCTTTATGAATAAACTGCATGCGGGCGACCGGATATCCCTGCGCGTTTACGCCGCGGCCTATAACCAGACCAAATGAACCGGTTCGGCTCACGCGGGCGGAAACTTTGCAGGCCGAATCTGAAAGTAGCAGTACCTCAGCGGTAAGAGCCGAAACCTCATCCGTTCGACCGACCAGTCCATCAGGTGAAATAACTGCACGGTTGGCCTCAACACCTTGCGTCCTGCCTTTATCCAGCCGCACGCTCTGCCACCAACCACTGATCGTACGTGCCGTCACCTGACAGGGAATAAGTGAGTGTTTCTGGCGATTGTAGAAATCGAGCTGATCTTGCAAATGGCGGTTTTCCCGCTCCAGATTTTCAAGTTGAACGAGCCGCGCCTGCAGATAAATCACTTCCTCGGAAAGGCGGCTGTTCTTGGCCATTAGACCGCCAAAGCCGCGAACCGTATCGGCACCCTCTTTCAGGCTCTGGGATGTCTTGACGAGGAAACATTGCAACGGCGTGATTGCATCCTTGAAAACGCCTTTGATACGGGCGGTGCATCCGCCCGGCAAATTGAAAAGAAGGAGCAGTGCCGCCACTGCCGCAACCCATTTAAAAAAACTTTTCTCTACAAACATAGACCCATTCCGGCTCTTTATCAGAACGCGGAGGGACGAAAAAACAGGATCCCGCGCACCTACCGGGCGCGGGCTTCAGAGAGTTTACGCAGGAAGTTGATTTCGTGCAGCACGACACCAGTACCTTCGGCCACCGCACTGAGCGGGTCGTCGGCAATGTGTACCGGCAGACCGGTATTGTCGGCAATCAGTTTGTCCAGTCCGCGCAGTAATGCACCGCCACCGGCCAGTACCATACCGCGGTCTACCAGGTCGGCAGACAATTCCGGCGGACAGCGGTCCAGTGTTACACGTACCGCCTCAACGATGCCGGAAACCGGATCCTTGAGCGCGCCACGGACTTCTTCTGAACTGATAACTAGCGTTTTCGGCAGGCCAGCAACCTGATCGCGGCCTTTCACTTCCATAGTCGTCTCTTCGCCTATCAGCATAGCCGAACCGATTGAAATCTTAATGTCTTCTGCGGTCCGTTCACCGATAAGCAGATTATATTCCCGTTTCAGATACTGGATGATCGCCTCATCCATGTCGTCCCCCCCGATGCGCACGCTGCGACTAAAGACAATACCGGCCAGAGAAATCAGCGCAACTTCTGTTGTGCCCCCGCCAATATCGACAATCATATTGCCGGCCGGTTCCTGAACCGGCAGTCCTACACCGATCGCAGCAGCCATCGGTTCTTCAATTAAAAACACATCCCGTGCGCCGGCATGGACTGCGGAGTCCTTGACAGCGCGTTTTTCAACTTCTGTGATACCGCTCGGAACGGCCACGACTACGCGCGGACGCACCATACGACGGCGATTATGCACCTTCTGTATGAAATACCGGAGCATCGCCTCGGTAATTTCAAAATCGGCAATAACACCACCCTTCATCGGGCGGATGGCGGTAATGCTGCCCGGAGTACGGCCCAGCATACGTTTGGCTTCGTCACCAACAGCGAGGACGCGATTGGTACCGGCCTGTACGGCCACTACGGACGGCTCACGAAGAACAATGCCGCGGTCGCGGACATAAACCAGTGTATTGGCGGTTCCCAAGTCAATCCCGATGTCACTGGAGAAAAGGCCCATCAGACGGTTTAACATAGCTCGTTTCCTGTTTTGGTTCGAAAAGCAAAAATCTAATTTAAGTGCTTCATAATTGCGCGTTTAAACAAAACCGGTCAAGCCGAAACATGTGAATGTTCACCGTTTCATGCATTTTTATCGGGACGGTTTAAACTGTTAAGAAACGTTCAAAGAAACCGGGAGGCTAAGCAGACGCACATCCGGGTTGCGTTCGCAGAAGAATTTAAGAATCCATTCGGAATCAAACAGCACCACTTTGCGCCCGGAAGAGTCCAGCGCCAGTTTGCAGCTGGGCGGCAACATGGATTCGGTTACCACCGAAGCCGCTCCGGCGGATTCGTCCACCCATCGGAAAAACTTGTAGGGCGCCGGTTCAAGCCGCGCAACCGCGCCGTATTCGTGTTCCAGCCGATATTTGAACACTTCAAACTGCAAAACCCCTACCGCGCCCAGCAAAGGTACGTTTTGCGACGGATCGGAAAACCGGAATGACTGTAAAGCACCCTCCTGAAGCAGATGCTTAACACCCGCCTGAAAGCGTTTGTATTGCGCGGGAACCGGATTATAGAGCATCGCGAAACACTCCGGCGCAAACTGCGGCATTTCGTGGTACACGATCGACGGATCTTCCGTCAGCGTGTCACCGATGCCGAATCCGGCGTGCCCGACCAGCCCGATGACGTCGCCGGGATAAGCCGTATCCACCGTTTCGCGCTCCCGGGCAAAAACCCGGTGGGAGCTGGAAAGCCGCACCAGTTCGCCGGTTCGCGAATGGGTTACGCGCATGTCGCGGGTAAAACAGCCGGAACAGATGCGCAGAAAGGCAATCTGGTCGCGGTGATTCGGATCCATATTCGACTGAATCTTAAAGATAAAGCCGGAAAACTTTGGATTCGCCGGCATAATTTTTTCCGCGCCGGAAGCACGCGGCTGCGGTGCAGGCGCATAATCAACAATTGCATCCAGCATCAGCTGAACCCCGAAGTTATTGATGGCGCTACCGAAAAATACCGGACTGAGTTCTCCGGCCTGAACCTCCGGCAGATTGAATACCTCACCGGCGGTGTCGAGCATCTCCAGCTCGTTAATCAGCTCCTGATAAACCTCCACGGGCATCCGGTCACGTACCTGCGAATCGGTCACGGAATGCAAAGCCACCGGCGCGCGGTAAGCGCCGTGCGCCGTGCGTTCGAAAAAGTGCGCCTGCTTTGCCTGCCGGTCATACACACCTTGGAAATCAGAACCGTTGCCCAGCGGCCAGTTCATCGCGCAGACCCGCAGCTGCAGGGTCTGCTCCAATTCGTCCATCAGCGACAGCGCATTGCGCGACGGACGGTCCAGCTTGTTCATAAACGTAAAAATAGGGATGCCGCGCATCCGGCAGATTTCAAACAGCTTGCGCGTCTGGCTTTCAATCCCCTTCGCCGCGTCGATCACCATCACCACCGAATCCACCGCCATCAGAACGCGGTAGGTATCTTCGGAGAAATCGCGGTGACCCGGCGTATCTAGTAAATTCACGCAGCACCCGCGGTATTCGAATTGAAGCACGGTAGAGGTAACGGAAATACCGCGCTGGCGTTCCAACTCCATCCAGTCGGAGGTCGTTGCCCGCTGAGTCTTACGCGCCGTCACCGAGCCAGCCAGCTGGAGCGCGCCGCCGTACAGCAGCAGCTTTTCCGTCAGCGTCGTTTTACCGGCGTCCGGATGCGAAATAATCGCAATCGTCCGCCGTTTGGCAATTTCCTGTTCAAAACTCATAGCAGTCATCCGGGATAAAAAAGAGCGGAGACTGTAGGCGGCGACCTGCCGTCAGGCAATCCGATTCTCTCATTTCCATAATTGCAAGTTTCTGGACGAATAGTTTGACGTTTAGCCAAATGACTAAGTATAAAGACGGCATGAATAAACCGCTGAATGCTATGAAAGCCCTTTCCGACCGCAACCGACTCCGCGTGGTTGCGGCGCTGATGAATCACGAAGAACTCTGCGCCTGCCACATCATCGAACTCCTTGAAGTGACCGGTGCCACGGCGTCGCGCCACATGGGACTGCTGATCCGCTCCGGTCTGGTGCAAAGCCGCAAGGCCGGGCGCTGGGTCCATTACCGGCTGACCGATACGTTCCCTGCCCCGCTTTTCCAATGGCTGGAAACCGAACTGCAAACCGACTCCGGTATCAAAGCCGACCACCGGGCGCTGGTGAAAATCACCGCCTGCAAACATTGAAAGAGATGAAATATGAAATCATCTGTCTGGCGTAAATATCTGGCTTGGAGTGTCGCGGGGCTCGCGGTCTGGTGGCTGGTGTACCGCAGTCTCGCGCCGGTCGCGGCGTGGTTCACCTATTCACTGCTCGGCATGGCGCACGGTTCGCATCTGGCCGCCGCCGTGGAGTTTTTCGTTTATGAAGCGCCGAAGGTTTTGATGCTGCTCGTGCTGGTCGTATTCGGCGTCGGTATCGTCCGCTCGTTTTTCACGCCGGAACGGACGCGGCGGATTCTTTCCGGCAAGCGCGAGTTTACCGGCAATGTGCTGGCCGCACTGCTGGGCATTGTAACGCCGTTCTGTTCCTGCTCGGCCGTGCCGCTGTTTATCGGATTCGTCACCACCGGAGTGCCGCTGGGTGTGACGCTTTCTTTTCTGATTTCGGCGCCGATGGTGAATGAGATCGCGCTGGTTCTGCTGTTCGGATTGTTCGGCTGGAAGGTCGCGGCGATCTATCTGGTAACCGGCGTGGTCATCGCCATTGTTGCCGGCTGGGTGATCGGGCGGCTGCGGTTGGAGAAATATGTCGAGGACTGGGTTTACCAGACGCCAACCGGAAACGGTGTAGCGGACGAAAAGCTGGATTGGCCGGCGCGCATCCGGCTCGGCCTCGACGCGGTGAAAGACATTGTGGGCCGCGTATGGATTTATGTGCTGATCGGTATCGGCATTGGCGCGGGCATTCACGGTTATGTGCCGCAGAATTTCATGGCCTCCATCATGGGAAAAACCTGGTGGTCGGTACCGCTCGCCGTACTTATCGGTGTGCCGATGTATTCCAATGCCGCCGGAATTATTCCGATCGTGCAGGCACTGCTTGGCAAAGGCGCCGCGCTGGGTACGGTGCTGGCGTTTATGATGGCGGTGATCGGCCTTTCCCTGCCGGAGGCGATCATTCTCCGCAAGGTGCTGAAGCCTCGACTGCTGGCGGTTTTCTTTGCGGTGGTGGCCGTTGGTATCATGCTCGTCGGCTATTTATTTAATCTCATCATGTAAGCGAAGGAGAACGAACCATGAAGATTCAGACTCCGGAAACCAGAGAACTAGCGGCGATTGCCGCCGCCGTGGCAGGAAAATGTCAGCCGTGCTTCGCGTATCACTCTAAGCAGGCTCAGGATCTCGGAATCCCTGACGAACAGATTCAGGAGATTATTCAACTGGCCAAAGATATCCGGGCCTCTGGCGACAAACACATGGATGAGTTTGCACACCGGCTTTTAAATGAAACAAGTAAGGCGACAACTTGAAACGAGCAATCATTAACCCGGCGCTTTGTGGCAATTGTCCGGACTGTGCCGTTATCGCGACTTGTGACCGGACGGCAATAATCCGTGAAAATGCTCAGGATAAACCATGGATTGATTTTTACCAGTGCTCAGGATGTCTAAAATGCAAACCGGCCTGTCCGCAGCATGCCGTGGAAGAATTACTGCAACCCTGTACCGGCACACGCAGGATGAGCTGGTAAGAAAGAGGAGAAAAATGAAAATTCAAATTCTGGGAACGGGCTGTCCAAAGTGCAAAAAACTCACACAGCACACCGAAGAAGCGGTGAAAGCGCTCGGCCTCGACGCCGAGATCGAGAAGGTCACGCAAATCAGTGACATCATAAAATTCGGCGTGATGATGACTCCGGCGCTGGCGGTCGACGGCGCGGTTAAATCCGTCGGCAAACTGCTTTCGGTCGAAGAAATCAAAGGATTACTTAAATGAATAAATGGCAGAAACTTTTAATCGTCGTCGCACTGATCGGCGCGGTGGCGTTTGTAGTGGAACATAAAAAGCGCCAGGGCTTTGCCTGCGCAGGCGGCGTTTGTACCTCGCCGGATATTAAACCGGCAACGATGAAAACGCCCCTGCCCCGACTTGTCGATCTGGGCGCCGGTAAATGTACTTCCTGCAAGATGATGTCGTCGGTTCTCGACGAGCTGAAAGCAGTTTGTCCTGGAAAACTGGATGTGGTGTTTATCGACGTCTGGGAAAATCAGCAGGCCGGTGAGCAGTTCGGCGTTCGCATGATCCCGACGCAGATTTTCTATGGTGCCGATGGTAAGGAACTCTTCCGGCACGAAGGTTTTTTCGCCAAGGAAGATATTCTCGCCAAGTGGAAAGAGCTGGGAGTGACTCTGTGAACGAGCTGTTCACCCATCTGACCCATGCCATGGAAGGTGCGCCGCTGATCGCGCTGGGTGCCGCGCTGGTCTGGGGCATTCTAAGCATTCTGCTCAGTCCCTGCCATCTTGCTTCCATTCCGCTGATTGTCGGTTTTATTGACGAGCAAGGCCGCATTTCTACCAGACGAGCCTTCTGGATTTCTCTGCTGTTCGCCAGCGGCATTCTGGTGACGATCGCCTTTATCGGCGGGTTGACCGCCGCCGCCGGGCGGATCATGGGCGACCTCGGGCCGTACGCGAATTATTTCATCGCACTCATTTTCTTTGTCGTCGGACTGCACCTGCTGGGCGTGATTCCAATGCCCGGAAAAGGTCCTGGTCAGGTCAATATGAAACGGCGTGGCGCGTTGGCCGCTTTTATTCTCGGACTGATCTTCGGCATTGCGCTCGGCCCTTGCACATTCGCTTTCATGGCTCCGCTACTTGGAATTGTTTTTAAGGCCGGTGCTGAACAGCCGATTTATGCCGGAAGTCTGCTTCTTCTCTACGGTATCGGCCATTGTTCGGTCATTGTGCTGGCCGGAACTTTCACCGAAGTCGTTCAGCACTACCTGAACTGGAGCGACGAATCCAAAGGCGCACTCGTCCTCAAAAAAATCTGCGGCCTGCTAGTGCTACTGGGCGGCCTCTACCTGATTTACACAACCGGTTAAAAGGAACTGATCATGAAAAAACTGAAAATTCTATTTCTGTGCACCGGCAATTCCTGCCGGAGCCAAATGGCGGAAGGCTGGGCGCACACACTCAAAAGCGATGTGCTGGAAGCCTATTCGGCCGGCATCGAAACCCACGGACTCAATCCGAATGCGGTCAAAGTAATGGCCGAGGCAGGCGTGGATATTTCACACCATAAATCTGAAAACGTCGCCGACCTGCTCCATATTCCATTCGACTACGTCATCACCGTCTGCGGCCACGCCAACGAACACTGTCCGATCTTCCCCGGCAAAGCAAAAATCGTCCACGTCGGTTTTGACGATCCTCCGAAGTTGGCCGCACAGGTAACCGGCGAAGAGGAAAAACTGAACTGCTACCGCCGCGTTCGCGACGAAATAAAAACCTTTATAGAGACGCTACCGAAAGGACTGGAAAAATGAGTGAAGGAATTATCAAACGACTATCGTTCCTGGACAGGTTTCTGACGCTGTGGATTTTTTTGGCGATGGGTATCGGCGTACTGCTGGGCTGTTTTATTCCGGAGTTCGGAAACTGGATCGGATCATTGAGACCAGCCGGAACACAGACCAGTATACCGATTGCCATAGGCCTCGTTCTGATGATGTATCCACCGCTGGCGAAGGTGAAGTACGAGGAACTGGGTGACGTCTTCCGCGACCGCAAGATTCTCGGCTTGAGTTTGCTTCAGAACTGGGTGGTCGGACCGATTCTTATGACGGCGCTGGCCGTTGTCTTTCTGCGCGGTCAGCCGGAGTTCATGATCGGTTTAATTATGATCGGACTGGCACGTTGCATTGCGATGGTGATCGTGTGGAACGATCTGGCAAAAGGCGATACGGAATATTGCGCCGGGCTGGTGGCCTTCAATTCGATTTTCCAGGTGTTTTTCTACAGTCTCTATGCCTGGTTGTTCGTCACAAAACTTCCGCCGCTGCTCGGACTTTCCGGCGCGGTGGTGAATGTCACGATCCGGCAGATTGCGGTGAGCGTATTTATCTACCTTGGCATTCCGTTTATCGCCGGAATGCTCACTCGCTTCTTTCTGGTGAAAGCGAAAGGTAAGGAATGGTACCACACAAAATTCATCCCGCGAATTTCGCCGATCACGTTGATCGCCCTGCTCTTCACCATCGTGGTGATGTTCTCCATGCAGGGGCAAAAGATTGTCGCCAAACCCGGCGATGTATTTCTGATTGCCGTGCCGCTGCTGATTTATTTCGTGGTGATGTTCCTGCTGAGTTTCTGGATGAGTGCCAAAGCGGGTGCCGACTACGCCAAGTCGTCCACGCTTTCCTTCACAGCGGCCAGCAATAACTTCGAGCTGGCCATTGCCGTCGCGGTGGGCGTATTCGGAATCAATCACGGTGCGGCGTTTGCTGCGGTGATCGGGCCGTTAGTGGAAGTGCCGGTATTGATCGGACTGGTAAACGTAGCGCTGTATTTCCGGAAAAAGTATTTCGGCGGAACGGTGTCTGCTGTCAGCGGGTAAGATTAACTTTACTGGAACCAGACGTACCGAAATATTCGCGCGGACCACAGTGGAAGCGGCGTTGAAAAATCCGGTAGAACTGTATGTAGCTGCCGAACCCGGCTTCCAGCGCAGCTTCCATCAGATTACGTTTGGCTCCTGCACCGTAAAGAAACAGGAAACGTTCGAGCTGTATACTCTGCCGGTATTCCACCAGTGTCATTCCAGTCTGCTTTTTAAATAGCCGGCTAAGTTGCGAACGGCTCATTCCGGCATTCCGGGATATTTCATCGATATCCGGTGTGTACTCGGGCTGTTTCATAAATCGTGTCGCGCGGACAACCGCCGGATGCATCACCGCGACAGCGCCAGAATCAACCCGTTCGGCCAGCTCGCCAACCCGCATAAAAAGAAAACTGATTCCTACATTAAATTGTTCCGCCCGTTGCGTTGCCGTCAGCTGACGGCAGAACGCGGTCAAAAACGATGCATCATCCGGTGACGGCTGAATACAAAATCCATGACTGGTTTTTAGAGACAGAACTGCTTCCGCCCGAATCACCGCAACCCACATGCTGAAATTAGGGGATTCTTCCACCAGCAGATGCGCCTGTTCCGGCGAGAGCAGAAGCAATGTTCCCGGACCGACATCAACGGAGCGTCCGTCCACCAGATAACGGCCTCTACCCGACACGCCGATGTTCAGCTCAAGTTCATCGTGTGTATGAACCCGTCGTGCCAGCCCTTTTTCACCGCGCCGGGGAGACTCATGTAAAAAACACCAACCGTCCCAGCTCGGTTGTAAAAATAACTTCGTTTTCACGAAAGCACGATACGATAACTAAAACGTCTAAACGGAGAAGAATCCTAATAAAAATTATAGTACAAAGCTCATAGTGAAAATAAGCAGAAGGAAATTATGAGCCTTTATTACAAAGAAGACTGGAACGAGTGTCAGCAGATTTTAACCGGCTGGTGGAATCATAAGGTCGACGGACGGTGGGCGCTTGGCGTACGAGCTCCGCGCAACAAATCGTTACCGCACGAAATTCCGCCGCCTCTTTCGGACGACTTCAAGACTCGCTGGCTCGATTATAAAACCATCAACCGGCACAAAGAGGCGTGGTTCGCTTCGTACTGTTACCTTGGGTGCGTCTATCCGGAAGAGACCGCCTATCTCGGCCCAGGCAGCCTGAATGCGTTTCTCGGCTGTTCAATAGATTTTCAGCAGGACACGCTTTGGTACCATCCAGTTCATTCCGATCCGGAAAAAACTGCCAACCTTGCAATCGACAAAAACGGCTTCTACTGGAATTGGACCGTCGAAGCGCTCCGCTACCTAAAACAGCGGGCCGCAGGAAAATATGTATTGGCCATGCCGGATGTGATTGAAGGGATGGATATTCTTTCCGAGCTTTTCGGTACGCAAGAATTTCTAATACACCTGATTGACTGTCCCGATGCCATTCACCGTTTAATGGACGAACTCGACGAACTCTATTTCAAAGCGTACGACGCGCTGGCGGAAATCGTCCAGTCGCCGGAAGGACACGTTCCGTTCATGGCATTCAATGCCTGGGGCCCCGGCCGCGCCGCCAAAGTCCAGTGCGACTTTTCCGCCATGATCTCCCGCGACATGTATGATGAATTTGTACTGCCGCATCTGCGCCGCCAGTGCCAGCGGTTAGATTACACCGTCTATCATCTCGACGGCCCCGGCGCTATGCATCATCTGGACTCGGTTCTGACGATTCCTGAACTCAACGCGATCCAGTGGGAACCTGGCGCAGGCAATCCGCATACCGGCGATAAAGTGTGGTGGGATAAAATCTGGAAAAAGGTCTATGCCGCCGGAAAGTCTGCGTTTCTGCACGGTGTTCCAGTCAATGAAATCGAGCCGTTCATCAAAGAATTTGGACAGGATGGAACGCTCATTATTACGGATGTAGCCAACGAAGATCAGGCGCGCAAGCTGATGGACGACTCATTGAGCTGGTAGAATCTTATCGAGCGCGCCGGCAATTTTTTCACCGGCGCTGCCTTTAACGATCCAGGCTAGTTTCGACCCGGCACCGGGCTGCGGCGTTCGGATAATGCCGGCGGTCGAGTAGTCAAAAAACTCACCGGCGAGCGTTCCTTTAATTCGATAAATATCGTCAGCGTGAGCAAGAACAAATGCCGCAAGTGTCGTTCCGTTAAACGACTTTTCGGTGACGAAGGTGGCATAGTTCGGGTCGCGGCATTTGGCATATTCACCTTGCAGGCCGCGCGGCGCGTGTTCGGCAAAAAGATCAATCGCCACTTCACAGCGCACCGTTTGTATCCGCTCTGTCGCCGGATTGATTTGCCGTACCAGTGCGTCGGTCTCTGAAATTTTTTCCGGTGAGTTGCGGTCTGTTTTATTAATCAGCACAACATCTGAGGCTTCAATCTGCGCGATGATGTTCGGCAACGTGTGACGCAGTTTCAGAAAACTGTTCGGGTCAATCACGCTAACGACCGTTGCGAGCCGGTAGAGTTTGTCGAGGCCGGTTTCCGCCAGCATCTGCTCCATGACTTTTGGATTAGCCATGCCGCTGGCTTCAATAACGACCCCTTCGGCATCGGGCCAGTGCTCCGCCGTTTTTTTTAGCTGACCGATGAACTCTGTCACCAGACATTTGCAGAAGATACTGCCGCCAGGAATGGAGACCACGTTCGGGTTTTCCGCTGACACGATGGCACCGTCCACATCGTGCGCGGAAAACTCATTGATCAGATAAACGATCTTCCGGTCACGGTTGCGGGCGACAACGTTTTTGAGAAACGTCGTCTTTCCGGTTCCCAGGAATCCCGTGACCAGACAGATCGGCAACATGACTATTTCCCCGCCGCTGCTTCAATGGCGGCAACCAAAGTTTTCTGGTCCGGAATGATCGAAGCGAATTTAACTTCACCGTTGATGCAGATGGTCGGCAGATTTTTTACGCCGAGTTTGACCATCATGCCGATACCGGTGCGCACTTTAATTTTGTGCTCGTTGATGTAGCAAATCGGGCTGGCGGCATCGGCGGCCTTTTGCACCGCTTCCATCATGTACTGACACGGCGCGCAGGAAGTTGAATCCAGCGTGATCACGTCGATCAACACCGTGTTGGCTGATTTGTAGTTGGGCAGTTTGATATCGTCAAACGCGTCGGCCTTTTTGGCGGTCAGTGTTTTAGCGGCTTCCCGCTTATATTCGTCGTGAACCATTTCGGCGACGGCCTGAATATTTTTCGCCGGCACGGCATACGGCAGATCGCAGCTGGGTGCCAGAATGAATCCTTTGGTGCCGCTCTTCGCCATGATGTCGAGCACTTCCATTTTCGCATCGTCTTCATCGCCCAGCAGCAGCACGGCGGTCAGCTTGATATTTCCGCCGAACGATTTATTTTCTGCGGCGCAGAGTTCACGTAGACGGGCCATATCAATCTGTTCGTCCACTGAAATGCAGTCCGCTGTGGTTTTCACCATCACCTCAAGGTTACGGGTCACATCGCCGCATACAAAAATTGATGACAGTCCGCCGCGCGCACGGATGTGGTCATAGACGCGGTTCATCGCGGGTGTCACAAACTGCTGGAAGTGTTCCGGAGAAATCTGGCTGGTCATCGGGTCAACGACGGCAATCACGTCCGCGCCGTAGTCCAGATAGATGTCCGCCGATTTAATGCAGACTTCCGCGCAATAATTGACCACGGACAGCACGGCATCTTCATCGTCATACATATCGAGGAAGATGTCGTTACCGAGCAGGTGCAGCGCCAGCGTGAACGGGCCGCAGATCAGGCCGTAGAGAGCCGTATCACTGCCGATATCTTTTTTCAGCGTTTCCAAGGCCTGAACAATGATCGGGAACCGGCCTTTGGTTTCATCCAGCACCGGCAGGTCGGCAATCTTTTTGCCTTCGGCCAGCGGATGACTCACCACGGCGGGCGGAACTTCATCGGCCCAGTGCAGACGGCAGCCGAGGATTTCGGCTTCCACTTGGAGATCGAACATCACCGGCAATCCGTCAGGCTTGTAGAGCTCCTTGGCTTTTTTCAGCCCGGCGACTAACAGGTCGGCCGACTGAAGATATTCCGTCGCCGTTTTACCGATCAGAAAACCGCCGTGACATCCGACAAACGGAAGCCAGGCTGGACGTGAAGTTTTTTTGCCTTTCAGCGCATTCAGCAGCAGTTCTTTACCTGTCATAAAATTCTCCCCGTGTTGGTTCGTTAGTGATGGGTAGGAATGTACGCTACGATACCCGTACAGAATAGAAGGCGTTTTTTGAATTTATGACGATCTTGCCGGGCGACGCATTAAATCAACAAAAAGCGACCTATAAATATAACTTTGTTGCTTCCGGACTGGTTGCCCTATTGCGATGCCGCACAACCCACCCCGGCCTTCCAACCTTCGCCAAAGGCTACGGCGGATACAGACGGCCACCCCTCCGGCGGAGGGGAACGGGTAAAATCCAGAAACCGCCAGCAAAAGAATCCCCTCCTTTGGAGGGGTGCCGGAACGGCGGGGTGGGTTCAAAACCAAACCGTTTCCCCGATTGCCAAGACGGGTGCCATTTCTTAGTCTGCCAGTGAAATAGAAAATCTGCCGGGACATAAACTGGAGTTAACGTTCGTTCAGCAACGCTTTTCAGCAGAATGAAAAATGAATAAGAAACAAATATTGGAAGAGATCCAACGCCTCGCAAAAACCGCTGACGGTGTCGCTCCTGGCAAAAGAGCATTTGAAACTGAAACTGGCGTTCGGGAAAGTGACTGGCTTGGCAAGCATTGGATCCGTTGGAATGATGCAGTAAAAGAAGCTGGTTGCAGGCCTAATCAAAAAACCGTGGCTTACTCAGAAACTTTCCTGATCGAACAACTCATCGCACTCATCAGAGAACTCGGACATTATCCTGTCGAAGCCGAACTCCGAATGAAGGCACGTTCTGCTCCAACCTTTCCTGACTCATCAACATTCCGTCGATTAGGATCGAAGCGGACGATTGTTGCCAAAGTTTTAGAGTTTTGCGAAGCCAATAAGAATTATGCTGACGTAGTGTCAATGTGCCCCTCTTTGTCAGCAGGACAAGACGCTGAACCAGATTCGGAGCGTTACCATGAACAAGAACTTGGATTTGTTTACCTCATTAAGCACGGCTCTCGACGTGAGTATAAAATAGGTCGCACGAACAATACGCTCCGTCGAGAAGGTGAGATCGGCATTGAACTTCCAGAGCAAATCAAACCAATTCACGTTATCCAGACTGATGATCCGGCAGGCATCGAGGCATACTGGCATCGCCGGTTTTCAGGCAAGCGACTCAAAGGTGAGTGGTTTGAGCTAACGACCAACGACGTGAAGGCATTCAGACGTTGGCGGCGAATTGCCTAACAGGTAATCGTTCATACACCTCAAGCACACAACTCCGGAAAATTTCTATTTTGCTTTTTTGCTCCGCTGTAACGCGGAGATCATTTTAGCGCCGACGGTGGTCAGGCCGGAAGATTCAGACTCATCTTCGAATCCGGCACCAGCCAGAATCAGTGCATCGTTGACCACAGCGCCATCCAGTATCTGCGGTTTTTCGCCAGACAAGACCTGCGCGAGCAACTGACAGACGGCATCCTGTTCCTCCGCTGGAAGAATCGTCGACTGAAGCATACGGCGCGCGGCGTCGATTGGTTTTTCTTCGCCTTGCAGCATTGCGACCAGCAGCGCGCCGGTTTTTATGCGGCAGGGATCGCCGCCTTCTGAAGTCAGCAGCAGGTTGGCGATCCGGTAAATTTCCATAGCCAGCTCATACCGCTTCGGCTCTGTTTCAGTCAGCGTTTTCAGCTGCGCTTTGAGCTTTTCGATGACCGGCGCGGCGGCCAGCTGTTCGTCAGCGGAGTGTCCCAGACACTGACTGCCGAATTTACACCACTTGGCGCAGCCGAGATCAATACGCGGGTTGCGCACCTCTTTCCGACAGACGCGGCAGAGGCGAAACGGTTCGTCTTTCCAGAACTCGATGGAGTTGTCGCAATACGGGCAGCTGACATCAAAGATGTCTTTGGCCGTCCAGTAACGCATATCCTGTCCGGGGCAACGCGGCATATTATTTCTCCGCCAATTTATTTTCCAATGATCGGAACTGCGCCAGGCAAAGGCGTTTGAACGGCCCTTCGCTCATGCCGTAGATAATGGCATTCACGGTTAAGGTGAACCGTTCGACCAGGCCGGCAGGCAACCGGCCCTTCTGAACCGGCGGCTGGTCGTGATTCGTTACGCTGAACACCGCATAGCCGGTCGGCTCGGTTTTGACGATGGCTTTGAGATGCCCGATCAAAATACCGTCGGCAGGTTTTAACTGCTGACTGAGCTGGTGCAGGAACTGTTCAGTCAACCGGATCGCAGCGGGGTGCGGGGCTTCAACCTCCATAGAGGCAGCAAAAATGGAAGCTTTCGGCAGATCATTCCCGGCGGACAGCTCAATCACCGGTTTTTCTGTTTCACCCTGCGCGATCAGAACGGTGATTTTGCCGGTCAGCAGATCGACGTTCGTCCCCTGCTGTGCCGAGATACAGAGCAACTCTGCGGACGGATTGACTTCCAGCAGCCGCTGCTGAAGTTCGTGAAGCTGTTCCGGCGAAACGAGGTCGGCTTTATTGATCGCCACCAGATCAGCAATCTCGATTCCGTCGTGAACCAGCGGAATGGAAAAATCCCGGATAGCCGGCAGCCGCTGGGCATCGGCGACCGCAATCATAACGGTCTTTTCGATCTCTCCGCCGTAACCGCACAGGCAGTGCTGAATCTGTTTGGGCCCGGCGACACCGGAAGGTTCCAGGAAAACGATATCCGGCTGCACTTCCAGTTCCAGCTCCAGCAGGGTATGAATCAGGTCATGCCGGAGACTGCAACAGACGCAGCCGGAATAAATTTCACGGACAGACAGACCTTCCGCTTTCAGCAACTCTCCATCCACGCCGGTCTTACCGACTTCATTTTCAATAATGGCGACTTTATGCCCCTGCTCGCTGAACGTTTTGGCCAGCGTAAGCAGCAAGGTGGTCTTGCCACTGCCCAGAAATCCGCTGATAACGATGAGTTTCATTTTATCCTTAGAAAAGACCAAAGCAGATACGCCCCGCCAGCACGGCGGCATCTTCCGCACAGAAGGCGCGTTTAACCGGTGCATTAAAAAACAGTTCAGCTTCCGCCGGAAATTCGTCGTCGCCAAGACGGTAAATCAAGGTGACATAAAGACAGCCGACGGCATGAATCCGGGCGCTGAAATCGCCGAGCTCCAAAGGTTGGAAGTCAAAGCGGTTCATGGCGGCTTTCAGATCATCCAGTTGATTTCCGTAACGTTTGACCAGCGGTCTAACCGTGCGCGAAAGAAAAGGCTCTAGATAAAATGCTCCGCCGGGAAAATCGCGAAAGGTGATCAGTTCATCCGAAGAATTCAGCGGCAGGTCGCACAGCAGCAGATGAAGAATCAGAATACGGTCGGCGTCTTTCGCCGGTGCACCGGTTTTACTGACAAACAGTTCGAAGGTATCCACGGTCAGATGGAAGTCGGTGCCGAACGCCCTTAGATTTATGCGTCCATCGACGGGTGCCGGAAGTTTCAGCGCCGCACACCGCGCCGGCAGATCAACCTGTTTGAGTTTGATGACGGCCTGACGGATCGCCTCAGTCTGTGCATCCTGTTTTGACATAGCTACTTCTTTTCCGCATGAACCGTAGGGAACAGAGCGGCGTCCGTGTGCGGCAGAAACAGTGCCGCCGTGTACTGATCCATGTAGGCCGGATCGGTACTCAGCTCGATATAGGTCATGCGGTTGGCCAGTTCGATCTGCCGCTGATAATAGTCGCGGGAAACCAGCGTCATGTACGAACCCATGAGCGAAGAGTTCCCGATGTATTTAAATTTTTCGCGCGGTAGATCAGGAATCAGTCCAAGCACCGTTGCTTTATCTAAATCCAGGAAACGGCCAAATCCGCCGGCGATATAAATGCACGTCAGATCATCAAATGTCATTCCCACCTGCTTCAGCATCAGGGCGCAGGCAGAGTAAATCGCCGCCTTGGTGCGGATGATGTTCTCAATATCACTTTCACCGATGCGAAGTGCTTTGCCGGTGCCGCTCTCTTCCGCCGTCGCCACAATGTAGAAGGCATTGCGTCCGGATATTTCAATCGCCGGAGACAGTTTGTTGCGGTTCAGTTTTCCGGCGGAATCAATCCAGCCGGTGATAAAAAGATCGGCCAGCAGAGCGATCATACCGGAGCCGCAAATGCCGACTGGCTTCGTGTCGCCAACCGTCCACTTCCGGCAGATGCCCGTAGAGGGATCGACTTCGACGCGCTCAATGGCGCCAAGCGCGGCACGCATACCGCAGTCAATGCCGCCGCCTTCAAATGCCGGACCGGCGGAACAGGCGCAGGCCATCAGGAACTCATTATTACCTATAACGATTTCGCCATTGGTTCCGATATCGATGAAAAGATTTACGTCAGCGCTGTCCGTCGCCAGATCGGTGCAGAGCAGTCCGGCGGTAATGTCGCCGCCGACATAGCTGCCAACACACGGGGAAAGGCAAACCCAGGAATCGGGATTAATTTCGACCCCGACTTCCGCAGCTGTCAGATGAAGCGACTTCATGATCGTCGGCGTGTACGGCTCCAACCGGATATATTCAGGATTCAGTCCAAGCAGCAGATGCAGCATGGTCGTGTTACCTGAAATTACCGCATTACATATTTCCGACGGCGACACGCCATGCGCGCCGGTCGCTTTTTTAATTAGGCCGTTGATCGTTTTCAAAACGCGGACGCGGAGTTCTTCGCGCCGATCAGGCTGACGCGCATAATTAATGCGGCTGATCACATCCAGTCCGCAGGATATCTGGTCGTTATAGTTCGAGTGCGTGGCGATGATCTTTCCCACTTCCAGTGAGACCAGCTGAACAGCCACGGTGGTCGTGCCGATGTCCACCGCAATTCCGTAATTGCGAACCGTGCCATCACTCGGTTCAACACGCAGAACATGAATCCGGTTTCCGTCCCGCACCAACGAGACCGTCACCCTTCCATTATCCAGCCGCAACGTGTCGGCCAGTCCGCGCAATACATTGATGGAACAGACTACTTCATATTGTCCCCAGTCATGCTGGAGGGCGCGCGCAAACCGGTCAAAATCGGAAAGTCCGTCTTCGAGTCCGGCGGGCGGCACTTCGACCATCCACTTAACAGCCAGCGGATCAAACTCCCACTTGTCCGGCAACAGCTCGCGGCGGGTCAGACATTCCTCTTCCAGCGATTCGACAAACTTTCCGCCGTCCCAACCGGTTCGTTGAGGCGTTTCAACAGTTACATCGTCGCTCAGAATTTTTGTTTTACAGGCCAGCACATAGCCGTCCGCCACCAGTTCTTGAGAGAGTGCACCCAGGCTTTGGGAATCGACGGCCCCGGAAAGGATGCGAACCATGCACTTGCCGCAAGTCCCCTTCCCGCCGCACGGCGCGTCAATGGTTACATCGGCTGACCGGGCACATTCCATCAAGCTGGAACCGGCCGCGGCTACGATGCTTTTTTCCGACGGCTGAAAGGTTACAACCGGCATTAGTTACCGCCTGACTTATTTTACATGCTGCGGATAAGTGGCTTTTACCCAGCTTTCCATATCGCTGGCTTCCTGCGTTCCAACCACGACTTTCCATCCCGGCATGCATTCCTGCAACTCACCACTGATCTGTGCCACATAACCCGGAATAACAATTTCACGCGTGGTTACTTTATTGTCGAGGTCTATGGATTTACAGAACTTGGCAATGGCCGCGCCGGAAAATTTACCAGCCGCCCAGGCCGTCAGCACACTCATGCCTTCGCACTCCGGAATTACCAACCAGGCATTCAAGCCGCTGTTTTCAATTTCACCGGAAACAATGAAATAGGTCAGTGAGAAGTTGGTTGTGACAAACACCGGAGAATCCTTGGTCGGCTCACCGATTTCGTAGAGCTTCGGTTCCACCTGAATCGGCTTCTGCGGATCAGTGTAGACATTCTGCCGCAGACTCATCAGAGGAACCAGCTGGGCCGGATCAAACGACGGCAGCACACACACGCCGCCGTATTTCGAAATTTCGTTAACCGCGACGACACCCTCTTCCAGCAAATCTGACTTCGGTACGATATGCAGAGTCGGATATCCCAGCGGCTTGAAGCTGTCCTTCAGCGCTGCCCGGCGGGCGATCGAATTTGTCTGGAACAATTCTGAGAGCGAAAGAGTCTGATACTGAAGAATCAGATCATTAAATCCGCCGTCCTTGATCTTAGCCGTCAGCGCCGTCAGCGCATCAAGATCGGGCGCGGTCACAGCCAGAGCATGACCGTTATCGGCAGCTACTTTCACGAGAGCATCCGCTGTTTCTGGCGTAGCAGAAGCCAGAATACTGCGTGAACCTTTTACCGCTTCGGCAGCGGCAGTCAGCTGTGCGACATCGGTGCTGTTGATGACCAGCGGACGTCCGGTCACTGCATTTGCTTTTTTGCATAGCGCGGCAAATGTCGCCGCGTTGCCGGACTTGCAGGTGACGCAAACGGCATCGACCGACAACAGCTCGCCTACGCGATCCAGTTCATACGTTTTGATGGCCTGAAGCGTTTTATCAATATCCGCCGCCGCATCGGTATCGTTGATATTGATTGCCAGCGCCGTCTGATTGACGAAAGTTTTTTCGTGACGGTAGAGAACTGTCTCGTCGCCCAAAGAAAATGCCTTGTCGGTACCGATCTGAATTTTCTTCACCGGCGGTTCGCTCGCAGCGCCCAGAATCTGTTTCGCTTCATCGGAAGCGTACGGGCATTCCGAAAGTTCCGCTTTTTGAGCCGCCAGTTTCATTGCGAACGCAAGACACGTATTTGAGCCGCACTCCTTGCAGTTCGTCTTTGGCAGGAGTTTCTGTATTTGTAAGCCTGTCAGTTTTGCCATGATCTGAGTCTCCGATCTTTCAATAAGTTAGTTGGCCATCAGTTTGCTGATTGTACGTTTCGCCGCCATGGCCGCTTCCGGATTGTACATGATCATTACATCCGCACCGGCATACAGCAGGTTGATCGCCGTGTTCAATTCCCAGGCTGCGGCCCGTTTTGCGAGATCGCCCCAAAGCGGAAACTCAGTTTCCGTCGCCTTGTATTCCTTGATCTTGATGCACTCCTGGCCGGGAGAAACAATCATCGGCGCGCACAGCAGTTTATCGCCGCCTAGCGCCGTCTGACGGATGCGCTCCATCACCGAGTAGGTATATTCGATGCCGTAGCCGATGGCGCCGGTCATCGGATCCATCACAATCTGCTCTTTCTTCAGATCCATATTGGTCAGCAGAATATTCAGCTGCTTGCCGATGTTAACATCGATCGGACTCTGAGCCACGAGCGTGTGGCCGTAAGCCATCGCCGCGCCGGCAATCGTCCGGTAGTTGTCCTGTTCGACCCAGTTCAGCAGCAGGTTTTCGCCGGCACAGGCCTGCGCCACCGCTTTCAGCACTTCGTTGTTTTTATCGAAGTGGCTGTGGCCGGTGATAATCAGCGGAACGCCGACAGCACTCAGCACCTGTTTGACCAGCTTGACGGAATCTTCGACGCTCCGGTTGCCTTTTTCAGGATGAGTTCCTTCAAGCCGGACGCTGATGATATCCGCGCCGTATTTATCAACCAGCACCTTAGCCATTTCAGCCGGATTATCGAGCAGACTGCCGTAGATATTGCGCAGCACCGGCGGATATTTGGCGCTGACCAAATCGTACACTTCCATCGCCACCAGCGGACGGTTCGGCATCGCACCTTCCCAGAAATGGAACGGCATCGCGGAAGCGCCGCCGATCTTATGAGTCACTGTGCGCGTTCCGCCTTCGGCTTTCGTCGCACCCAGCTTAACTTCCCACAGCGAAACATCGGCCTTTTCTTTTCGGATATGGAAAGATGAAACTTTGCTCAGGCGCTCTGCCGCCGAAGGTTTAACTTCAGCGACTGCGGTGACGGTTTGCTCGGCGACCGCCGCTGGAGTTTCGCCGAGGAATTTCGAACTCAGCGTACCAATGATGTCCCGGACGATATCCTTCGTCAGACCGGCGCGAACTTCCGCCAGAATAGACTTCTTAAGCGATTCGATTGCCGAGGCATCCAGCACAGCACCGGCAGCCGGTGCGGCTTCAGAAGCTTTTGCCGCCGGAGTAGCGACTATTGCTTTTTCAGCTTTGGCTTCAGGTTCAGCCGACTGTGCGTAGTTAGCCATATCATCCATAGAAACGGCCGGATGACCGACTTTTTCCATGTGGGCGCGGATTGCTGCGGCATCCGTGGCAATTGTTTCGTCCGCAATCTTATCCATCAGATCCGGCGCGCCCTGCTCCGCAAAGCGTTTTGAAAGATCGTCGCGCAACAGTTCTTTGAGTTCCTTCGGCATCCAGACCAGCCGTTTGAAGCCGCCTTCGGCACCGAGAAATTTGCGGGAGGTCAGGAACACTTTACCGCAACCCATAAAGCCGGGCGTCTGCTGACCGCCGCCGACGTTACCGGCCAGCGTGGAGAACGTCATACCGACCGGCGTGTCGCCTTGGAACTCGCGGTTGACAACCATCACGCCGTTCAGCTCCGGAACATACGCGCAGATTGCTTCGAAACAGCCGCAGCTGGTCATTGGACGATCCATAATGGAATACGCACAGAACGATTCGATATTCTTGTGACTGGTCGAATAAACGTACTCATTGATCCCGCCCCAAATACCGCGCACCGGATCAAGACATTCACCTTTCTTGACGGGCTGGTTCGGGCCGGTTTCATCAATTTCAAACGCCGCTTTACCGTCGAGCCAGTTATATGCACCGCAGAGACCAAGACGTTCCGGCGTGATGATACACACATGATCCGGTGCGAAAGACTGACAGAGCAGACAGGAATAGAACGTGTCCACCGACTCGTCGGTCATTGCTTCAAGGCGTCGGTTGCGTTCGTCATAAACTTTCCGCGCAACTTTGACGCGGCGGTCCACTTCGGCGGGATCGGTGACCAGCGTAACTTTCACTTTATCCACAATCGCCGGATATTCGGAGAGCAGTTTGGCGTGCAGGATTTCGCCGTAATGTTTCAGGCGCAGACCTTTTTTGAAACCTTCTTTGGAAACGCGGGTCCAGACGATATCGCGCTGTCCCATGTGCCAGATACCTTCCGCACCGTTCACCAGATGATGAATCTGACGTTCGAGAATCGGCTCGAAGTCAGACTGCATTTTGCGTCCGGCCACTTCGACCCAGATCGCCAGCGGCATCGCTGTGCCGGCCGATACCGTGTCAATATCCGGACCGATCAGTTCGATTTCGCCGTCATTGATCTGATCCATTTCGACCGAAGTCACGAACTCGAACGCCGTCGTAATGTTACCGCCAAACTCGGCATGAACATCCTGCTTACGGATGCGCTCGCCTTCGAATGCCGGGCCATACGCCACCGGCACCGGCACATGAGTGATCTTGATTTTGCAGCCGCGGATTTCGAGCGCGCGATCCACCATTTCTTCGGGTTTGACGTTAGCTACGACGTGTTCGTAGGTGCAAACGCCGGTCGGCAGAATTTCAGGAATGTCGGTGTCGGCGATGACCGGGAAGCCGTAGTTAATGGCACCGGCGGCGGCCGCATACTTGTCGCTGGTCACTTCTCCGAACGCTAATACGAACGCAAAGATGCGGTCTTTGTTGTAGCGCAGGTTGGCCGCGAAATCGCCGGGCTTAACGCCGCCGAAGGCCAGCGCCGCACGGTTGGCAAAGCCAAGCGCGTAAATCAGCGACGACACATCTTTACCGAACGGAACCAGGCGGGTTTCCCATCCGAGCTGAACGCCTTCTTCAGCCAGCTGATCGGCAAACGTTTTTCCGCCGACACCGCCGCCCATGAAGACATAAATATTTTTCTGCTGAAGATCTTTAGCAATTTTCACAGCGATGGCATTGGTCGGAGCCAGACCGGTAATAGCCGCAAAACCGGGCGCACTGCCGTCCACAAACTCGACGCCGCGCTCACGCATAATCACGTCATTGGCCGCGCCGAGATAAATTCCGTCCACCGGATTAGGGCCGATGATATATTTGCAGGCTTCGATAATTTCGCAGGCGAACAGCGTGGCCGCACCGGCATCCAGCGTGGCGCCGAGATACGGCAACCATACTTTTTCACTCGGCCGTGCCGGCAGATACTTCTTGGCCAGATTCAGCACCCGGCGCATGTCGGCCAGCGTTTCCACTTTCTCGCCCGTGAACGAATAGATCACCGGCAGAAAATAGGCCGTGTCCGGTAAGGCGACCGGACAGTCAATTCCTTTAGCCTTAATCGCCTCGTCCAATTTGGATTCGGCTTTGGCGACCCATTCGATCGCCCCGTCAATGGCGCTGCAGCAAATAATTTTAGACATTAGAGTGCTCTCCGATCTTTCATATCCAGAAGTTTACGTTCAGCTTTTTTGTTAATGCCAAGGTTTTCGCGGGCCTGCTCGATGAGTTCACAAACCTTGTCCGCCGCGGCCATCGGGTCAGATATTTCATAGAAGGCCGCGCCGAAAAGTTCTTTGGATTCTTCCTGCAGGAATTTCGTGACGTTGGCCGAGCCGGATGTATGAAACGGCAGACCGAGAATCACGTCGCAGCCGGAGGCCACGAAGTAACAGCCGATCGTAATGGCCTTTTCGCTCATCCACTCCGGCGCCACGCCGACGGCCGGCAGTTTACTCAGATCATCGCCGAGGCCGCCTTCGAAACAGATTTCGGTGGCCGCTTCCAGAATACGGGCATTGTCTACACAGCTTCCCATGTGCAGAATCGGCGGAATTCCGACGGTTTCGCAGACTTCGCGCAATCCGTCGCCAGCCATTTCCAGCGCCGTTTCCGGTGTCATGCGTCCGGTTTTAGCCGAGGCTTGCGCCGCGCAACCGGTCTGAAGCAGCAGCACGTTGCGTTTAATCAGCTCTTTGCTTAGCGCATTGATGTAGGAGTCGGCTTCAGTTTTCGGATTGTTGCAACCGACAATACCGCAGACTCCGCGGATACGGCCGGAAATGATCGCGTCATTCAGCGGCCGGAATGATGCGCGGAACGAACCGCCCAGCATGTACTTAATGGCTTCGACACTGAACCCGGCGACCAGCGGACTCTTATCAGTCGGAATGGCCACTTTGGCGGGATCACGTTTCTTGAACAGATCCACCGCGTGCCTGAGAATATTTTTTGCGGATTCGTAGGCGTTATCATCTTCGAACGACATGTGTGTCGCGCCGATAGTTTTCGCGATGTCGGCCGTCGAAACGATCTCAGTGTGATAGTGGCTCGCCACCGTCGGCAGACTGGGCATTACGCACTGCACGTCCACCACCATCATTTCAACCGCACCGGTAATGATCGCCAGTTCCTGCTGATGGAAGTTGCCCGCCACCGGCACGCCGCGGCGCATCAGGATTTCATTCGCGGTACAACAGAGACCAGCCAGCTGAACGCCTTCGGCTCCGGCGGCTTTAGCGTAGGCTGTGATTTCCGGATCATTGGCAGCAGCGGCCAGCATATCAGACAGCGCCGGTTCGTGACCGTGAACAATCACGTTCACCTTTTTCGCGTCGAGCACGCCGAGGTTGGCCTGACTGCGAAGCGGCGTCGGCGTTCCGAACAGAATGTCGGATACCATTGAACCGATGCGCGCGCCGCCCCAGCCGTCGGCCAGCGAGGTGCGGTAAGCCTGCTTTAGCAAATTTCTATAATCATGATCCACGCCCATGTGAGTGCGGTGCATCGACTCGACACACATGCGGTCAATGCCTTTGGGAGCGGTGCCGGTTTTTTCCCAGGCGTTCTGCTGTTTCTGCGGCGCCAGTTTGAGCGTCTTTAGATTTTCTTCCTGTGAGGTGAACTCGCTCAGAAACAACGTTGCCAGATCCAGCGCGAGTTCCTGTGTTGTCCGGTTTTCCGTCGGCAGTTCGTACTGTTCACAAAACCGTTTAAGCGCTTTTTCGTCCGTCACTTTATAGTCGCCGCCCTTGCCTTCGCCGATGGCTTTCAGACGAAACACCAGATGACGGGCATGGTCGGAGTGAGCCGCCGCGCCGCCGACCACTTCGCGCAGAAAGTTACGGGCGACAATTGTATCGGCATTTGCGCCGCAGACGCCGAGTGGTGAGCGCGGCGTAATTTTACACGGGCCCATGTGACAGATTTTACAGCAGATGCCTTCGACGCCGAATTTGCACTGCTTGCCCTGCTGATCGAAGCGGGTAAAACAGGTATCTACGCCTTCCGACATCGCTTTTGCAATTACCTCATGCGATGCCTTGTCGGCCACGCGCTGATGAGGATTTTCAGGTGTTTTTGTCATAATTTTCTCCTGCCTGTCATTAGTTCTTTAAAGTCCTGCGGCGTCCAGCAATCCATCGATGCACTGCACAACCGGATTTTCTGACGGAACATCCGCCAGATTTTTCCCGCCTTCACCAAATTCCGCCAGTTCCGGATTGTCCGGAATACCGATTAGAAAATCGGCACCGGTCTCCTGTTTTAGTGTCACGGCATAATCAGGAAGTTCAGCGCGGCGCATCCGGTTGACCACCAGCGCCAGCTTGCCGTACTTGATTTCCATCTCGCCTGTCACTTCATGGAGCCGCTTCAATGTATCGAGTCCGCGGCGCGATGGATCGGCCACCATCACCAGTAGATCAACCTTCTGCACAATCCGCCGTGAAAGATTTTCCATGCCGGCTTCGTTATCCAGCACGACGTAGGGATATTCATTCGAAATGGTATTGATGGCCTGTTTGAGCACATTGTTGGCATAGCAGTAACAGCCGGGACCTTCAGAACGGCCCATCGCAATCAAATCAAAATCAGAAGCTTCAACCAGACTTTCGGAAATCTTCATTTCTAGCAGCTGCTGTTTTGAAATTCCGGCGCCCAAACCTTTAGATGCTTCGCGGCGTGCATCTTCGCGAACCCGGCCAATCGTCCGTTCCGCCTTTACACCAAGATTACTGTCAAGACAGGTGTTAGGATCGGCATCTACTGCCAGCACCGGCTTTTTACCGCGGGCAATCAGTCTCCGGACAATCAGCGCGGAGATCGTTGTTTTACCGACCCCGCCTTTGCCGCTTATGCCGATTAAATAACTCATACCATTCCTGTTAATTTGACCGGCCCGGACCACACCCGTCACTCAGCCGCGTAAGTTTTTTACGCGCCTCAGCCAGTTCTTCCAGCAGTGTTTGAAATTTTCCCGAAGTGATTCCGGCGGATTCCATCTGAGCTACTTTATCTTCCAGCACCTCGACTTCGCGCATCGCTCTGGCGAACTTTTCACGCTGAATGTCCTTCATGATTTCGCTCCTTCTTCTACGCGGTTCAAAATGGATGAAAAGGCGGTTTGCAGTTCCGGCGACAACAGATCGAGCGGCGAACAACTCTTCCGGTCGGCCTCACCGAACGACTTATCGAAAGGAATAACACCCAGCAACGGAAGTTCAGGAAGTGCCTGCCGGATAAAAGCCTCTTCGTCTGCCGTGGCTACTTTATTCGCCACCATCTGCAAATTGCGGATGCCGATTTCGTGTGCCATGCGGATAATACGTTTGGCGCAATCCACCGAACGCTGGCCGGGCTCCACGACAATCAGCATACAGTCTACGCCGCGGGCCGTAGCGCGGCCCAGATGTTCAACACCGGCTTCCATATCCATGATCAGCGCTTCGCTCTTGTTGAGAATCATGTCGGAAACCAGCGCACGGATCAGCACGCCTTCGGGACAGCCGCATCCGCCGCCGCCCTGATCGACCGCGCCCAGCACCAGCAGCGTGTAGCCGTCTTTGTTGAAACCGTAGCTTCCGGCGATATCGTCAACCGTCGGGTTAAGTTTGAACATCTGACCATAGCGCCGGACTTTCGCGCCGGTCCGTTCTTCAATCAGCCGGGTTTGCTCGGCGATCGGAATAATGGTTTTCTGTTCATCACAGGAAATGCCAAGCGACCCCGCCAGATTGGCATCCGGGTCGGCATCCAGCGCCAGTACTTTCACTCCCTTGCGTGTCAGCAGGAGTGTCAGCACGGCGGCGAGAGTGGATTTTCCAACCCCGCCTTTTCCTGTAATCGCCAGTTTCATTTTCTTTTCAACTTACAGCACTTCACGGTTACGACATTTCAAAACCCACCCCGGCTTTCAGCCACCCCTCCCATGGAGGGGAATTTTAAATATCCCCTCCTCCGGAGGGGTGCCCGCAGGGCGGGGTGGGTAATAATCAGAAGTTGTATTTCTTCTTCATGGCCGTGGAAACCTGCTTGACCATTTCGAAAACTTTTTCGGCATCATCCTGCGCCATGGAACCGGTGCCGCAAGACGGCGTGATAATTGCCTGCTCGATGATGGTCTGCTTGCTGATGCCGGTGGCGGCCAGATTATCCATCACCTTCTCAAGCTGAGCGCAGAGGCTTTCGCAGGTCTGTTCGCGAATCGCGGGCGAGGTTGGGATGACACCCCACGCCAGCAGTCCGCCGCGGCCAAGATGCTCTTTCATGGAATCGGCATACATCGCAACCGTTTCACCGAATTCGAAAGCGTCGAAGTTAACGATATCGACACCGGCATCGACCAGAATGCTCCACTCGGTGTTGCCGCAGCAGTGCGTACCGGCCAGTCCGCCGTCCATGTGAACCGCTTCAACCACTTCATTCAGCGCGGCGACAACTTCGTCGCGGCTTACGGAAACATAGGTGGAACTGCCGAAGGCCGAGAGGATCGGCTCGTCGATGAAACAGATGATGTTTTCGGCATACGGCTTGAACTTCTGAATCTGCCAGCGGCATTTCATCGCCATGGATTTGATAATCACGTCGCGGAATTCTTCGTTGTACCAAAGCGCGCGTTTGTTTTCGTCCACGAGGGTCAAAGCAAAACTGATCGGACCGGTTGTCTGAACTTTGAGCCAGGGAAGTTTCTTGCCGTTGGCTTTGAGTCGTTTTTCCAGCGCATAGATGCCGTGCGAAAATTCTTCGGAGATGGCCATCGCGGAGCAGTCGCCGGTTCCGCTATCCGGATCCATTGCCGTCATATAGGCATCATAAAAAACGGCGAACTCGTCGGAATAATCACCGGTAGTATCGAACGACATACGACCTTTGACTTCATCGATCACCGCACGCGGAATACCTTCCGAATATTGGATTTCCATCTGCTCTTTCAGCCCGAAGAAAGAAAGCTGGGGCCAGATCGGGCAATCCAGTTTGCTCAACGAAACGTCAATCGCATGACCAACATCTGAAAACGGCATCGAACCGATTGCTGAACCGAGAAATTTTGTTTTGATAGCCATAGTTTTTCCTTTTTGAATTATGCCTTAACAGCGTCTTTCATTGCCTTAATGTGCGCCGGCGTCGTGCCGCAGCAACCGCCGATGATATTCGCGCCCGCCGCCACCAGTCCGTGAACCTGCGCCGCCATCATTTCCGGAGTTTCCGGGAACGTATCCACACCGTTTATATTTTTCGGCAGACCGGCGTTGGCGTGCACCAGAATCGGAGTCTTCGGAGCAACCGTGCGCATCGCTGTGACGATTTCAATCATGCGCTCAATGCCGTTGCCGCAGTTTGTGCCGATGATGTCGGCGCCAGCTTCCAGCATCGCTTCCGCCGCCGCCTCGGGCGAAACGCCCATCATCGTGCGGTAGTCGCCGTTGACCGTGCGGGCGAAAGTAAACGTGGCAATCGCTTCGCACTTTGTATTTTCTTTGACGGCTTTGACTGCCAGCGCGGCTTCTTCGATATCGCTCATGGTTTCGATGCAAATGGCATCTGCGCCACCTTTGGCCAGCGCGACCACCTGCTCCTTGAAGCAGTTGTAGAGTTCTTCTTCGGTCACTTCTTCCATCACCAGCATCTTGCCGGTCGGACCAACGGAGGCGATCACCCATTTGGTGCCGCCAGCCTCAGCCGCTGCTTCGGCGGAAAGTTTTGCCGCCGCCTGATTGATTTCCGCCACGCGGTTTTTCAGTCCGAAATGTTCCAGCTTGAATGAAGTGCCGCCGAAGGTATCGCTCTCCACCATATCTGCACCGGCGGCGAAATAGGCTTGCGCGATTTCTTTTACATCGGCCGGACGCTCAACCGCCCATAGTTCAGGGCATTCACCGGGCTTCAGCCCTTTTTTCTGGAGGAAAGTTCCCCAGGCACCGTCTGAGATCAAAACCTTACCGCCCTTAACTGCATCGACAATTTTTTGCTTAGCCATTGAGTCCCCTTATCTAAGTTACCGGTTACCGTCTGTTTACAAATTCTGCCCGACCCCGATTCAAACGCGACTCATCGTATAGATTGGCCACTTTATGGAATAGTCGCATCGCCGGACTAAATATGACGATCTTGCCGCAAACCCGTTTTTAAATGCCATCTGCCGGTTTTTAAATGGACGGATGTTGCTGAAATTTAAAATGAGTAGTTTTTTACCGCGGAAGTCACGGAGACACAGAGCGTTTCCGACTATTGGGAAAATTGGCTCGTAGAGCCAACGCTACATTGGGAATGAATTGTAGAGTCGGCTCTATGAGCCGATTGTAGACGAGGCTTCCAGCCTCGTTTGCGTGAGCAAAGCGTATGGGTTTTCAAAAGATAAAAGCCGAGCAGCCGCTTTTAATGACGATGAGGATGACTGTGATCGTGATGGTGGTGATGACTGTGCTGCATGCTGTGAACGATTTCCTGCATGAGTTCGCGGGAACCGGCGATAGCGGCCTGTTCATCTTTATTCAGCGTTGAGGCGAGCCGCTTATTGATCGATTCCAGTCCGAGCAGAAACGCTTCGATTTCTTCTTTTTCAAACGGCAGATCAAGGGCACTCATTCCGTCACACATGGTTCACTCCTTCCATTACTGTTTTTGGAAATTCATCGGGATCAAGATTGGGAATCGCCAAGGCATCAATAAACCGGTTTTCAAATTCATTAGTTTCCGCGAGGTGACAACTGTCGGGCCGTTTCGCAATCCGGTGCAGTTCCTCCCAGACTCCGCCCGCACCCAGTGCGGCATAGGCGCCGGCCAGCGATCCGTTGCCGACAACATCATATTTTTCGAGCGGGATTTCCGGCAGCAGGCCGATGGTGATGGCATTAGGAATCCGTAAATGCGCGGCGAATCCACCCGCCAGCACCAGCCGTTCGATGTCGCCGATACGGTGTCCGCTACGTTCCAGTAACGTGCGAATTCCGGCGTACACCGCCGCCTTGGCTTTCAGAATCTGCGAAACATCAAACTCGGTAATGAGTATCGGTTCTTTCAACCCCGACTCTTCCTGACGAACAATCATGCAGGAATTGCCTTTGATACCGTGGTATTCAAGCTCCACCAAACGGTTGGCGGCACGCAGACGGGCCAGATCAAACCGGCCCATATCGTTCAGCAGTCCGGTACGCCAGGCTGAAGCGATGAAATCAACCGTAGCACTGCCGCAAAGTCCGGTTGCCGGTTTCCCGCCGATTGTTTCAAATTTAATTGAGTCATCGAGCTGACAGACAATTTTCTCAATCACGCCGATATCGGCGCGGCAGCCGTGCAAAAGACCGGCACCTTCAAACGCCGGACCGGCAGCCGTCGCCGTCGCCGTCAGTTTGCCGTGATCGTTTAAAATAATTTCTCCATTGGTGCCGATGTCGACAATCAGTTCGAGACGTGCCGAATCGGGTTCGGAAATGTAGAGATCGGAAACAAGGTCGCCGCCGACATAACCTGCGATGGCCGGCACGGTGCGAACGCGGGCGTTTGGACAATTGGTCAGACCGATTTCCGGCGCGGCGTGGTCGCTGAAAACTTTGGTCAGCGGTTCAAATGGAATCGTACCGATGCTCAGCGCGGACAGCCCGAGCGCCAGATGGCTCATCACAGTGTTGCCGGATAAAACGATCTCTGTCACCTGATCCAAACTTCGGGAACTCTGAACTGAAAGTTTACCGAGCATTGGAACCAGAGTCTCTTTGATAATCAGGTGCTGGAGTTGTTTCAATTTTTCATCTTCACGGCAGAGGGCGATGCGCGAGGCGATATTGTCCGCCAGTTCAATCTGCCGGTTATAGGCGGTTTCGCGCGCCAGAATTTTCCCGGTCGAAAGCTCCACAAGAATGGCGGCGACCGTGGTGGTTCCGATATCCACCGCAATACCTAGTTTTCCGACAGCATCCGCCAACGGCTGAAAAAGAATTTTGCGGGTGGCGTAAAAATCAGCGGAGGCGCACGAGCCGATTTTCAGCAGCGAACGCGACGGAACTTCGACTTCGGCCTGATCGCTCAGCAATACGGTTTTGCAGGCGCGCGCTTCGAGTGTTTCACCGGCGGCGACGGTAGTTTCTGTTTCGCCGATCCGGTAGCGGCCCGGTCCGAGCAGCACCAGACAGCCTTTGCAGGCACCCTGCCCGCCGCATTGCATGTTGAGCGGAAATCCGGCTTCCGCCGCCAAAGTGGAAAGTAAAACGCCGCTACGAGCATCAACTCGTACGCGGCGTTCATTAGAATAAAAAAAGACCGGCATAAAAATGCCGTCGTTATGCCAATGCTTTTTCAACCGAGGCAACCGCCTGATTGGCGTCGCTGGAATAACCATCTGCACCGATTTCGTCAGCGTATTCCTGCGTTACCGGAGCGCCGCCGATGAGAATTTTCACTTTTGAGCCTTTGGATTTGAAGTGAGAAACTACTTCTTTCATGTAAGGCATGGTGGTGGTGAGCAGTGCGCTGAGCATAATGACCTGAGCACCGTTATTCACAGCCTCTTCATATTTGGCAATGTCGCAGTCCACACCGATATCCATTACTTCATAACCGGCACCCTTGACCATCATGGCCACCAGATTTTTGCCGATGTCGTGCAGGTCGCCTTTGACCGTACCGATAGCAACTTTGCCGAGCGGCTCATGACCGCTCTTGGAGAGCAGCGGATTGATGATATCCAGACCGGCCTGCATGGCACGGGCGGCAATCAGCATTTCCGGAACGTAAACTTCGTTGCGGGTAAACCGCGCACCGATTTCACGCATGGCCGGAATCATTGATTCCATCAAGATCGAACCGACATTCGCGCCGGCGGTTATTTCAGCCTGTACCAGAGCGGCAACGTCTTTGCGTTTGCCCTTCATAATCGCATTAAACAGTTCTTCATTCCGTGCCATGAGGTCTCCTTTGGGTTCAGTTGAGGCTCGCACTTTACTAGAAACATCTGAATAAAATAGGCATTTTAAATAAAAAATGAAATGATCTTGCTGTAACGGAGTTGGTTTTTTACTTTCGATCCGCAAAAAAGAGATTTGCCGGAGAAAAAATATGGCTATCTTGCCCGCCGATGCATTCAAGCGAATTCAGAAGAGCTACCGCAGTTCATACGATCTGAGCATATGCGAGATCACCCCGTCCGGGCATTGCCCGGATAAAAAAGACGCGATTACGAATCTTCCGGCACTGGTTAACTCGCGTGCTTACGGACTCTCGGAAAGCGTGCGCTGGGGTGAACCCTATATATTTTTCCTTATCCCAAACGTAATCAGCTGGATCGTTCCGCTTGCCAAAGATAACGAGGTTTGTGGTGGACTGTCCGGCGGAGCTGTCATGACCGATAACGATCCGTACGATCAGCTGGAAACGATCAATCATTTGGCCACCTCCGGCTGTCCGCGCAAGACGGCAGAACAATATGTCAAAGCTCTTCCGGTGTGGAATCAGGATCGTCCTCAGAAAGCCGCTGAGTTTCTATTTGCACTGACCTGCTGCGAATTAAACTGGGACATGCTCCTGCTCAGTGAGAATCGGAAAAAAGCTTTGCGGCAACGGCAGATCGCTGAAGAAATTCACCGCCGCAAGCAGGGCTCGCGCGACCGGACGCTGATTGACGAAGAGCGCACCCTGCTATCGCTGATGAAAGCCGGAGACCAGAAGGGCGCAAGGCGGGAACTTAATAAAACTCTCGGCGCTCTTTTCTCGCATACCGCTGATATCCGGCTCATTAAAGCCCACGTTATCGAGATGATGGGCTATCTGGTGCGCAGTGCACTCGAAGACAGTCCGCACATGAGTACACTTATCGAAAAGAACCACGCCTGGATGAGCGCCATCATTGATGCGGGAGATTTTGAAGTTCTCTCCAATGTCGTAGCGGACGCTCTCGACGACTTCATGCGCAATATTTACATCTACGGAAACAGCCGCACGAATGGCACCGTGGCGCAGATTCTCAGCTGGCTCGGCGAAAATTTTCATGAAAACGTCACTCTTGAAATGGTTGCAAAGGAAGCAGGACTCAGCACATTCCGCGTCGCCCATCTGGTCAAGGAAGTGACCGGAAAAACGGTACTGCAACACGTCCACCACTTGCGGGTGCAGGAAGCACAACGACTCCTTGAGCAAAGTGATCTGAGTTGTACCGATATTGCTTATGAAACCGGCTTTGGCGATCAAAGCTATTTCATTAAACAGTTCCGCAAGCAGATGGGCATAACCCCTGCCCGCTACCGCCGCCTGTACCACTCGGGAAAACCCGGCGAACAAAATTAATAAAGCGTTGGCTTGACCGCAAACATGCTTCTGCCTACCTTCCGTCGCTGATGCAGAAAGCGCAGGGAAAGTGCTGTGAGAACCAGCCGCTGTCGCGCAACCGTTAAAGCCGGAACACCGCCTTTCTGCCGAAACCTGAACCCGCCTCCGCGTAAGGGGCAGAAAGGCATCATGAAGAAATGGATCATCGGAGCCGCGCTGAGCGGCTCTTTGTTTACCGGCGCCTCCGCCGAAACCACTAATACGGTCGTAGACGCAGAACGTATCGTCGTTACTGCGACACGGAGCGTCAGTGATGTGCGTACCGTGCCTGGCAATCCGTCGGTGGTTACAGCGCAGGATATTGCTGACGGGCACTACACCTCCGTTCCAGAAGCATTAGAGAAAAAAACCGGACTTTTTTTTAGCAACTACGCCGACAATCCGTCTGAGGCCACCGTTAATATTCGCGGGTTTGGCGGCGATAATCCGCACGGCAAAGTGCTGGTTCTTCTCAATGGCCGCAAACTGAACCGCCCCGATATGTACGGCATAAACTGGGCGCAGATTCCGATGCAGGCCGTCGAACGCATTGAAGTTGTCCGCGGCCCTAATTCTGTCCTCTACGGCGATCATGCGGTCGGTGGGGTCATCAACATTATCACCCGCGACGGCGCTGCGATTCCGGAAACGTCTTTGCAGGCTTCAGCCGGCAGTTACGCGGCCTACGATCAGAACGCTGTCACTTCCGGCAAACTGGACGGACTTGGATACGTCGCAACGCTGGGTCATCAATCCGGTGATGGCTACCGCGACCGGTCAGCCTACGATACGTCTTCCGGCAGTCTCCGGCTGAGTGGATATATCACCGAACAGCTTTCTGCCTATGCCGAAGCTTCAGTGGTCAAAGAGCAGCACCAGTTACCCGGCGCACTCTCGCTGGTAAAACTTCAGCAGAACCGGCGGCAGGCTGCCAACCCCGCCGATGAAGCGGATGGAACCTATTATACGTTTAACACCGGCATCGAAGCCGTACCGACCGATGAACTGATTTTTAATCTGGATGGCGGTGCCGCCCAAAAAAATCTGAAATCAGACATGGCTTCATGGTTCAGCTATTATGATTACAAAATTAATAGCTACACTCTTTCACCAAAGCTCACCGTATTGACGCCTGTGGCCGGCATGGATAATGAACTGATCATCGGCAGCGATCTGGCTTATGAAGTACTGAATACAAAAAAATTCAACAACCCGGCCCGTACACTGCTGGCCACCGACACGAAGGTCACCAAAGAGCTGATCGGCGGCTACGTTGCCGACACGCTGAGTTTGACTGACCATCTTCTACTTAATGCCGGCGCGCGCCTTGAAAATAACAACGTTAGCGCCGTGCATAAGGGAGCCGCACCGGCCACACCCTATAATGAAAAAGTACGGCAAACCGAAAAAGCATGGCAGACCTCACTGGACTGGCTGCCGACGGATACGGTGAAACTGTTCACCGGTGTAGAGCGAACCTACCGCTATCCTTTCATTGACGAACAGGCGATCTATTCCGGATTCGGCAGCGACGCCTTTAACAAAGATCTAAAACCCGAAACCGGCATCAACTATGAAACCGGCGTTGAGTTCAAGCCGGTCACAAATCTGGTGCTGCAAACAACGGTCTTTTGCACTGACATGAGAGATGAAATTGCCTGGGATTGGGGTACCAGTAAAAATGTGAATCTCGACAAAACAACCCACCGCGGTGTGGAATTCTCAGCGGGCTATAAAAATGAAATCTTTGCACTGGATGCCTATTACACCTGGCTCCAGTCTGAATTCACCACCGGAGCAAATAAAGGAAATGAAATTCCGTGGGTTCCGCAGAACAAGCTCGACGTTAACCTTGCGCTTTTCCTGACCGACGCGCTGACCTTTAATACGCACATGAGCTATATCGGCGGCATGTATCCATCGGGCGATAATTCAAACACAGCAAAAAAACAGGCGGACTACACGATTTTCGACTTCCTGCTCGAATACACCCTGCCGGTCAAAAAATGTAAAACAACTGTTTTCGCCGGTGTGGATAATGCGTTCGGAACGGAATATAACTACCTCGCATACGGCTGGGGTTATTATCCCGCTCCGGAACGGACATACAAAGCCGGACTCGGCGTGAAATTCTGATGATTAAACAAAACAAAGCGCTGCTCGTTGCCATTCTGCTTCTCACAGGATGCGGAGAGCAGCGCGTGCAAAACCAGCATACCGGATTTCGTATCGTGGCGATGGCTCCAAACACCACCGAAATTCTTTACGCACTCGGCTTGAGCAACTCGGTTATCGGTGTAAGTCACTATGCGGTTTACCCGCCAGATGCCGCACAAAAGCCGTCCGTCGGCGGAACCTACGACCCGAACTTTGAAATGATTGTCGCGCTCCAGCCCGATCTGGTTATCGGACTTGAAACGCAAAAAGATATTGCCGCTCAGCTCAAGGCACTCGGCATTCCGTTTCTCGGCGTAGCGCACGAACACATCAGCGAAATCATGCAGTCGATTCTCACCATCGGCAAAGCCTGCGGCGCGGAGGCCGAGGCGCAGGCGCTTTTTCAATCTCTGGAAAAACAGCTCGCCGATATTTCCGCCGGTTGCATAAACAACGGAAAGCGCGTGCTGGTTTGTGTCGGGCACGACGAAAGCCTGAGCCGTATGTACGTCGCCGGCAAAGGAACTTTCTACGACGAACTGATCAAGCACGCTGGCGGCATCAACGCCTGCGGAGAAACCGCCGCAAAATATCCGGAAATTTCGCCGGAAGGTCTGACCACGATGCGTCCTGATGTCGTCATCGACATTCTTCCAAATCCCGGACATTTCACTGCCGGTGACTGGAATTCGTACCACGCTGTTGTGATTACCAACGATTACGCCTCGATTCCGGGGCCGCGTTTTGTTCTGCTCCTTCAGGATTTCATCAACGCCATTCATGAATAACGCCATCCAGATTGAAAACCTTGAACTGGAACTAAACGGCGCGCCGATTCTGCGCGGCGTCTCGTTCAACATCGGCCAAGGCGAATACGTTTCAATCATCGGCCCGAACGGCGCGGGAAAAACCACGTTGTTGCGTTGTCTGCTGGGCATGTATTCATACCAAGGCTCGGCAAAAATCGGCGGAATCGAATGCCATAGTTATGACAGCCGCGCGCTGGCACGGCAAGTGAGCTATGTGCCGCAGACACACGATCTGGAATTTCCGCTCGCGGTTTACGACTTCGTCATGATGGGTCGCTACCCTTACCTTTCCGCACTTTCTCCGGCGCAAAAACATGACGAAGACGCGGTCGAGCGGGCACTGGATATCACCGGCACGGCGCAGTTCAGAAACCGGACACTCCGCACACTTTCCGGCGGCGAGCGGCAGAAAGTTTATATTGCCGCCGCGCTGGCGCAGGAAACACCGGTGATGCTTCTCGACGAACCGGCGACCTTTCTCGACTGGCGGCACCAGTCCGAAGTGATGACACTGTTGAAAAAAATAAACGTCGAATGCGGTGCCACCATTCTGGCCGTCAACCACGACCTCAATAGCGCCGCACACTGGAGCAACCGCATTGTCGCACTGAAAGACGGCCGGACACTTTTCACCGGTAAGCCGCAGGAACTGATTCAACCCGCGCCACTCGAAACGCTTTTTGGAACCGCCTTCGTTCGTAAAGAAACTCTCGCCCCGGCATCCGAGCAATGAAACTAAAATTCGCCATCCTGATTTTGTTGAGCCTCGCGGCGCTCATCGTGTTTCCGCTGATTGGAAGCACCGATGTTCTGCACGATCCGATGGGCCGCGAAATTCTGATGAAGCTACGGATTCCGCGCGTTCTGACGGCATTTCTGGCCGGTATTGCGCTGGCGGCCAGCGGTATGATTTTCCAAGCGCTCTTCCGTAATCCACTGGCGACGCCGGACACGCTTGGCATTTCCGGCGGCGCGGCGCTCGGTGCCACCGTCTGGATGCGCTTTGGTGCGCCGCTACTTTGCGCCGGTGTTGCCGGAGCTTCTATCGCCGGATTTTTCGGTGCGCTCGGAACGGTACTGCTGGTTTACGGACTGGCACGGATCAAAAGCGGATTCTCCTCCGCGACGCTTTTACTGGCCGGCGTGGCGGTTAACCTGTTCTTTTCCAGCCTGATTCTGCTGATGCAGTATTTCAGCGACCCCGGCGAAACCTTCCGCATGATCCGCTGGCTGATGGGCGGCTTTTCTGTGGTGGGTTTCACCACACCGATTAATTTGGCGGTTTTCACGGCTATCGGACTGATCATCGCCGCCCTGCTGACCCGCGAGATGAATCTACTCTTAACCGGCGAAGAGCTGGCCGGAGCGCGCGGCGTAAATGTGAACCGTACAAAAAAACTACTGTTCTTCTCCGCGTCGCTGATGACCGGCGCGGCGGTTGCCTTTTGTGGACCGATCGCTTTTGTCGGACTGATGGTTCCGCACATCGGCCGTCAACTTATCGGTTCCGATCACCGGAAACTTTTCCCGGCAGTCATTCTGCTCGGCGGCGCATTTCTGGTTATCTGCGACGGACTGGCTCGTACCCTGCTCGCGCCGGTTGAAATGCCAGCCGGGCTTATCACCGCCCTGCTCGGCGGCCCGTTCTTTCTCTGGCTGCTGTTGCGCAAATATTAAATTAAAAATTTGCGGTGCTCGTTTTAGAGCAATTCACAATTGAAATGTCGTATTACCCACCCCGTCTGTCACTTCGTTCCAGCCACCCCTCCTATGGAGGGGAATTTCAGCAATCCCCTCCTCCGGAGGGGTGCCCAAAGGGCGGGGTGGGTTTGGACGTCACGATATTTCAATCCGCGCTCGTGGCTTTCCGGCGCTGCCATAGCACATAGGACACCAGAATTAACGCACAGGCAGCCGTGGCGATCAGTCCGGCCATTTTCCCGTTTGTTTTGAAAAGAGTCATCATTTCTTCGGCTGTCCGGTTTTCAGAGGCTTTTCCAATCCAGTAACCAATAACGGCCAGAACGCCGCACCAGATGGCGGAACCGGCGCAGGTAAAAGCCAGAAAGCGGCGCATATTCATGCGGGCCAGTCCGGCCGGAACGGAAATGAAATGGCGCACACCGAGCATAAGACGTCCGGTGAAAGTTCCTACTTCGCCGTGCCGAAGAAAAAACTTTTCCACCTTTTCAAATTTGTGCGGCGGGCAAAGCACATATTTTCCGTACTTGAGAATGATGGGACGTCCGAGCCAGACTGCCAGATAGTAGTTGATCGTCGCGCCGGTCATACTGCCGAGCGTTCCCATTAGCGTCGCAAGATAGATGTTCATTTCGCCTTTGTAGGCCAGATACCCGGCAGGCGGCATGACAATCTCGCTGGGAATCGGGACAAAGGTGCTTTCGAGGGTCATCAGGATATAAATTCCGGCGTAACCCCAGTGCCCGACCACCGCGACAATTCCGTCAACAAAACTATGCAGCATTTCCATTTAAAACTCCGGTTTGATTAAAGTGGCGCGGAGCATAGCGGGTTTCACAATGCTTGGGAAATCTTCATTCATGGTTTCGTTGGCCCGATTTTTTATGGCCTTTGCGCTCCATTGCGACTAACCTCGGTGCCCTGATGAGTATTCTAATTAAACAGGTCGAATGGAACGGAACGCCCGCTGATGTGTATATCAGCGGAAACAAAATCGCAAAAATCGGCGACTGTTCCGGACAGTCGGCGGAGATCGTTCTCGACGGCCGGAACAAAGCGATTCTGCCGACCTTCCACAATGCCCACACTCACGCGGCGATGGCCTACATGCGCAGCTACGCCGACGACCTAGAACTCTTCACCTGGCTGAACGACCACGTCTGGCCGCTCGAAAGCAAAGTTACCGAAGCAGATGTCTATGACGGAGCACGGCTGGCCTGTCTTGAAATGATTAAGTCCGGTACCACCTTCTTCAACGACATGTACTGGTTCTGGCACGGCACCGCCCGCGCCGTCGATGAAATGGGAATACGCGCCGCGCTGTCGGCCGTGTTCATCGACTTTGACGACCCGGCCAAAGCCAAAGAACAGATGGCGCAGAACGAACAGCTTTTTGCCGAGCGGACGTGCTACAGCGACCGGATTATTTTCCAGCTCGGCCCGCACGCCATTTACACTGTTTCAGAAAAGTCACTCTGCTGGTGTGCCGAGTTCGCCGCCAAGCACGGACTCATGATTCACATCCACCTTTCTGAAACAGAAAAGGAAGTCGCCGACTGCATCGCCAAACATGGTATGCGCCCGGCGGAGTATCTCGACTCCATCGGCTTCCTCGGCCCGAACGTTACCGCCGCACACTGCATCTGGCTGGAAAAATCCGAAATGGAACTGCTGGCAAAACGCGGCGTAAAAGCGCTGCACTGCCCGACCTCCAACATGAAACTGGCTTCCGGAAAATTCCGCTTCACCGATGCGATCAACGCCGGAATGCAGGTCGCCATCGGTACCGACGGATCGGCCTCAAACAACTGCCTCGATATGGGTTCCGAAATCAAGATAGCGGCTTTGCTCGAAAAACATTTTACCAGCAATACCACAGCGCTCAACGCGCAAACCGCGTGGCATGCCGGAACCCGCGCCGGTGCCGAATTCTACGGCTTAAACAGCGGCCACATCGTCGAAGGCGCGCTGGCCGACTGTATGCTGGTTGATCTGAATAATGAGCGTCTGGTTCCCGGCCATCACCTGATCGCCGACATGGTTTACAGCGCCGATTGCTCCTGCATCGATACCGTCATCTGCGACGGCAGAATCCTGATGCAGGGCCGCCGGGTGGAAGGCGAAGAGGAAATCATTGCCAGAGGCCGCGCCTTCAAAGAAAAGTTCCGGCGCTGAATTCATTACCATTTACAAGGCCGCCGGGACGGCGGCGATACGTACCGCCGGCGTCTCGTCGGCCCTGTCTTCAGACGGCGTGTCCAATCAGAGAGAACGGGCCGGTCCAGTCGAGTTTGACGTTTACGAGCTGACCGAGACAGTCGCCATCGTGCTCAAAGAAAACCAGCTTGTTCTGCGGTGTGCGACCGCGCCAGCGGCCTTTGCTGGTCTGAAACTCTTCCGCCAGTACTTCGACCACGGTTCCGAGATGCGGCGCATTGTTTTCGCCCATCACCTGAGCCACCAGTTCGTCGAAGCGATTCGCGCGGCTCTCTTTTTCCTGTTCGGAAACATCGTCAGGCATTTTGGATGAAACGGTGCGCGGACGCGGCGAATATTTGGCGATGTGCGCCAAATCGAGTTTTAGGTCACCGTAGAGCTTCATCGTATCCATGAAGTCCGCTTCGGTTTCGGTCGGATAGCCGACGATGACGTCGGTGTTGATCGAAGCGTCGGGAATGATCTTGCGGATGTCGGCTACGACCTGCCGGTATTCAGCGTTGGTGTAGCCGCGCCGCATCGATTCAAGAATCCGGTCGCTTCCCGCCTGAAACGGCAGTTCAAAGTACGGACAGACTTTTTCCGTTTCCGCCACGGCACGGATCAGCTCTTCGTCAATGTACGACGGATGGCTGGTCAGAAACCGGACGCGCAGGATGCCGTCGACTTTCGCGACTTCTTTGAGAAGCCACGCCAGATTTTTCCCGTCGCCAAGATCGAATCCGTAGCGGTCAACGATTTGCCCGAGAAGCGTCACTTCTTTAACGCCCTGCCCGGCCAGCGAGCGCACTTCCGCCAGAATTTCTTCCGGCTTGCGGCTGCGGTCGGGGCCGCGGCGGTACGGAATGATGCAGTAGGAACAGGCATGCGAACAGCCCAGCGTGATCGGCACAAATGCAGTGATCGCCTTTTCGCGGTTGACGGCGGGCAGCCGGTAATCGGCCAGCTCAATCTGCGAACGGTCGAGATGATTGTATTCGTCGCGGCTCAGCACATAATCAATCAGCGCGTCCGTCTGCGACGGAGCCATAAAAACATCCACGAACGGAAACCGGTTCGCCAAATCTTCCGCCTCACGCTTGCCGACCATGCAGCCCATCAGAGCAATAATCATCCGGCGCTTGTTTTTTTTGGTGTCGCCGAGCGACAGCAGTTTGGAAACCGCTTTATCCTCCGGCTGCTGGCGCACAACACAGGTGTTGAGCACCGCGATATCGGCATGCTCGGCGCGCGGAGTTTCCGCGAACCCCAGCGCTTCAAGCTGCGAAGCGAGATACCGCGAATCGGCCTCGTTCATTTGGCAGCCGATCGTCCAGATGTGATACGTTCCGGTCATTCAAAATTCCTTTTGCAAGGCGACGCTTTTACCACAGGTACGCCGCTCCTGTTGAATCAAAAGGAAGGCTTTAATTGCAGCCCCTCGTCGGACCAATTCAAACCGCTGCGCATTCTTTCCAGAACATCGAAAATAAGCGGAAAAATATGGAGAATTCTGGAGAGGATTCCGCTTTGACAGCGACGTGCCGCCTATCTACCGTAGAGTAGTTCTAAACCCCTCCGCAAAAATTGAGGTACGGCTAATAAAACTGTTAGACATAGGAATCAAAATATCACCGGAAGTTCTCTTCGGAATTATCCTCGCAGGATTTGTTGTTCTGTCCTTTGTGAGCAAACTTCTTCCGAAGCGCCAGCCCAAAGAGAAGCACTTCAAGTGTTCACGTTGCGGCGCAGTTTCGCCTCACACCGAACGTACCATTGAGGCGTGGCGCAAGAGCAGGACTAAGTTCTTTTGCCAAACCTGCCATGCCAAGTGGCTCCAGTCCCGGCAACCTCAAAAGCTCGACCAATTTTCATCTCGTAGCGCTACTGGCTCGGGCTGTCTCGGCGTCGTTATTCTTTTCATATTTGTTCTGCTTGAAGGCTATCTTCTAGTGCGAACACATGCCTAAAGACTGCGTGATAAGGTTGTACAGTTCCCCTGAGTTTGAACGTTCAGCTTAGTTCCATTCTTTCAACCACTGCTTCGACAATCCGTAATCCATCGATACCGGAGCTGACGATGCCGCCAGTTGAATGTGCTGCCTTTCCTGTTTGCTGGATATTCGTATTGGTGATATAAATCCTCGGAAATCTAGCTAATGTAGACAGTTGTATCTGAATGGAAGAATGCGCTATGAAAAATTGCATAAAATTCTCGATTATCGCTTCAATTCTAATTGCTGGCACCATGAATGCCTTCGCCGTGTGGAAGGCAGAAACATGCCCGGATGGACGGGCTGTAGCCGTTACTCCAAACGGCGGCGGATATTGCGGACTGGACGGCAGAACCACTTCAATTCCTGCAGGTTGGAACAAGGAACAGGGTTCGGATGGACGGCTTATTGCAATTCCGCCGCAGGGAACGGTTAAAAAAGGAAGAGATCAGCGTTGGGTCGCCATCCCGAGGGGATGGAGTTTTGGAGAAGGATCAGATGGCCGAGCCGTTGCAATTCCGCCCGGCGGCATGGCTGTTGAAGGATCGGATAACCGGATCGTTGCAGTTCCGAATGGCTGGAAACAAGTTGAAGGTAAAGACGGGCGTATTGTTGCCGTTCCGCCCAAAGGAACAACGCTTGAAGGCCCGGACGGGCGGACAATTGCCACTCCAAAGGGATGGATCAGTATTGTCGGTACAGATAACCGAGCGGTAGCTATTCCGCCGGCTGGAGAATACATTATCGGATCTGACCAACGCGCAATAGCGCTTCCGCCGGACAACTTTGATGTAACCGATTATGTTACCCTCTACTGCATATTAGGTGTTCAGGCGGAGTAACCGGGTTCAGTTTTCTGTATAGCAGGATTTTTTTAATGGCAAAAAAGGATTGGTATATGAAAAATCGAGTTAAGCTGATTCTGGCATTAACGGTATTAACTGCATTTCCACTGGTTTCGACACTGTATGCAGACAGTGGCAAAACTCTGGAAATAACCGTCACAATTCGTGATGGCAACAACGATAATCCAATGATGGTGCTCTGGCTGGAAACTGACGCGGGGGACTTCGTTCAGACGCTGCACATGTACTCTAAAAGAAAAACACATTACGAAAAACTGAGGGGCTGGGCATCGAAATCGAAAGATGCTGAAAAGCCTGATGATATTGACGCGGTGAGCGGAGCAACCGTTGGCTGGAACCAGAGCAGCACGATCAGCATTCCTGCACAAATCGGCACAATTGACCTGCTAAACGGAAAGTATGTTTTTCGCATAGAGTCCCGCACGCACTTTGGAGAGAACTCTCGAAGTTTAACAATCCCTCTATCCGAAGATTATACCGGCAGTGCATATGAAGACATCGGCAGCATGAAGTCCGTGAATATTAAAGTTAAAGACAAGGCGAACTGATTCAGTCTGAGATTCCGTCTAAACACATCACAACCGCTTCGGCAATGCGGAGGCCATCGATGCCGGAGCTGACGATACCGCCAGCGTAGCCCGCGCCTTCGCCACAGGGATAGAGTCCGCGAACCGCAGACTGTCCGTCTTCGCCGCGCACGACGCGCACCGGACTGGAACTGCGCGTTTCGGAAGCGTAGAGCAACGTTTCATCCAGAATCACGCCGCGCATACTGCGGAGCATTTTCGGTACGGCACTGCGTAAAGTGTGTTCGACAAACTCCGGAAGCAGTCCGCGCAACTGCGCCGGACGCACCATCGTGCAGGAACGTTCCGCCGGAAGATCGGACGGCGACGCGCCTTCCAGAAAATCGACCAGCCGCTGGGCGGGCAAAGAATAGTCGCTACCGCCCGCCGCGAACGCTGCCACTTCCATTTTTTTCTGGAATTCGATTCCGGCCAGCACTGGATAATTTCCCGTCTTATTGTAGGACGCGCTTCCCATATCCGGGAGCGCGTGTCTGCTACAACCACAGGCTCCCCGGAATACTGGGGAAGCCTGTCCTACAATGTCATTGGATGATGAAAAATCGGTCGGCATCACCGGCACCAGAAAGGCGGCATTGCCGAATGGTTTGTCGCGTTTGGAAAGGCTCATGCCGTTGGTGGTCATCAGTCCGGCCGATGAAGCGCAGGAAATAACCAGTCCGCCGGGGCACATGCAAAAGGAATAACAGGCGCGGGCGTTTTCCTCTTCGCGGCGCGTCAGTCGGAAACTGGCTTTACCAAGCGTTGGAAAACTGCCGCCCCACTGCGCGGTATCGATGCGGTGCTGGGGAATTTCGAGCCGCACGCCGACGGCGAACGGTTTGGCTTCGAGCGGTACGCCCTGCTCCGCCAGCATTTCGTAAATATCGCGGGCGCTGTGGCCAGTCGCCAGCACACAGCAGTCGGTACGGAATTCAGCGCCGGAAATCACCGCGCCGCGCACCGCGCCGTTTTCAATTTCGAGCCGGTCGAGCCGCGCACCGAAGCGTACTTCGCCGCCGAGTTCGATGATCCGGTTGCGCAGTGCCGGCACCAGTTCTTCAAGTATGTCGCTGCCGATATGCGGTTCGGCATCGATCAGAATATCGGACGACGCGCCGCAACTGACCAGCGCTTCGAGAAACCGGCGGACGCGCGGACGGTCTTTACTGCGCGAGGTCAGTTTGCCGTCGGAAAAAAGGCCGGCACCGCCTTCGCCGTAGAGGACGTTGCTTTCAACATCCAGCGTTCCGTTTTTCCAGAAGGCTTCAACCCGCTTGGCTCGCGGCGTAGCGGCTTCGCCGCGTTCGATCAACAGCGGTTTGAGTCCGGCTTCTGCCAGACCGAGCGCGGCCATCAGTCCGGCGGGACCGGCACCGACGACCAGCGGACGCTGGCCGGAATAATTTGGAATGACCGGAGGCTTTGGGAAAACCAGTTCGATGGCCGGTTCGACATCGCGCAGTCCGGAGGGAAACTTGCCGGAAAATTCCGCCTCGACCGCGACGGTCATACGCGGCGAACGTCCGCGGGCATCGATCGAGCGGCGAATTGTTTTCAGTCCGCTCAAGGCCGATGGATTGCATTTCAGCGCTTTGGCGGCGGCTTTGAGGAGCTGTTCCGGCGTGTAATTCGGCGGCAGATCGAGCTGGTTAATACGAAGTTTCATAGAATTTTCTTTAATTCAGGCCTGAAAGGTATATGAGGGACGCTTTGTTTTGCGACCAAAAAGGAGTTCCATGCACACGCGTCTGATTCCGCAGGTCTTCACCTGCTACCGTTCGGGCTATTCACTGAAACATTTCGCCAACGATCTGATCGCCGGAGTTATCACCGGTATTGTCGCTCTGCCGCTCGCCATCGCTTTCGCCATCGCCTCGGGCGTCGGCCCGGAACAGGGACTTTACACCGCCATCATCGCCGGATTCCTGATTTCGTTTCTCAGCGGCAGTCAGGTGCAGATCGGTGGCCCGACCGGCGCGTTCATTGTCATCGTTTACGGTATCGTCCAGCAATACGGCATGGCCGGACTTACCGTCGCCACGCTGATGGCGGGCGTCATGCTCGTCCTGATGGGCATCTGCCGCCTCGGCTCAGTTCTGAAATATCTGCCCTACCCACTGATCATCGGCTTCACCACCGGCATCGCCGTCATTATCGCCGTCACGCAGATTCCGGCTTTCCTCGGCATGAAGCTGGATAAATTCCCTGGCGAATTTCTCGGCAAGCTCGAAGCCATCGGAACGAACCTGCATCTGATCGATCCGCTTTCCGCCGCGCTCGGCATGCTCGCTTTGCTGATTATGGTCATCTGGCCAAAGATTACCCGACGCATTCCCGGTTCGCTGGTCGCCATCATTGTCACCACGTTGCTGGTTTCGCTGCTGAAACTGCCGGTCGAAACCATCGGAAGCCGTTTCGGCGGCGTACCGAATCATCTACCGGCTTTTGCTTTTCCAACGGTCAGCCTTGAGCTGATGCGCGGACTTTTCCAGCCCGCGCTGACCATTGCGCTGCTGGCCGCGATTGAATCACTGCTTTCCGCTGTCGTCGCCGACGGAATGACCGGCCAGAAACACCGTTCCAATATGGAGCTGGTCGCACAGGGTATCGCTAATATCGCCTCGCCGCTCTTCGGCGGCATTCCTGCCACCGGTGCAATCGCCCGCACGGCTACCAATATTAAAAACGGCGGCACCACGCCGCTGGCCGGAATAGTTCATGCCACCACACTGCTACTGGTACTGCTTTTCTTCGGAAGTTATGCGGCGCTAATTCCTATGAGCGCACTGGCTGCTGTTCTGCTCATCGTCGCCTATAACATGAGCGAGTGGCATTTCTTCGTGAAACTCTTTTATAGCCCGCGTAGCGACGTCCTCGTCCTGCTGACGGTTTTCCTTTTGACCGTCTTCGCCGATCTCACCGCCGCCATAGAAACCGGCATAGTGCTTTCCGCGCTACTCTTCATGCGCCGCATGGAAACGGTGACGAATATCGGTGTTGTCAATTTAGATGATGAAAGCGTCGATAAAAACGATCCGAACGCTCTAACGCGGTTCAACGTACCGAAGGGTGTTGAAGTATTTGAAATCAACGGCCCGTTCTTTTTTGGTGCCGCCAGTAAGTTTCAGGATGAGATCAGTAAAATCCGCATGCCGAAGGTTCTGATTCTGCGCATGAGAAATGTTCCGGCCATCGACGCAACCGGTTTGCGGGCACTCGAAGGGGTTGTCACCGCGTCGCGGCGCGACGGAACGGTTCTACTGCTTTCCGGCATCCACAAACAGCCGGCTGCCGCCATGAAAAAATCGGGGCTGATCGAAAAAATCGGCCACGCCAATATCCACAAGGATATCGCCCGCGCCATTGACCATGCCCGCAACCTGCTGTAGAAAAATTCCATGAATCCGTTCAAACAGATCGCGGCGGCGCTGGCACTGCTATACGCATTCAGCCTGAACGCGCAAACTCCGGCAGGAAAAGCACCGTTCACTTTTGCGGTGATGACGGATATTCAATATGCCGACAAGGATCAATGGAAAGTGCGGCACTACCGCGACTCACTGCATCGGCTGGACGAATGCGTTGCCTATCTCAATCAGAAGAAACCAGCGTTTACGATCCAGCTTGGCGACATTATCGACGGCTACCCCGGCGACATCGACCAATCCGCGAAAGATCTGGATAAAGTACTGGGGATCTACAACCGCCTTGCCATGCCGCACTATCATGTCATCGGCAACCACTGCGTTATGGCAAACCGGGATTCGCTCCTGGAAAAATACGGACTGAAGAAAGCGTATTATGATTTCACCATGCCCAGCGCAACGGGCTGGCGCTTTGTCGTGCTTAACGGCGTTCAGGCCGGCAACGGTGTACTCGGAAAGGAGCAGATCAACTGGTTTTGTTCTTTGCTCCGGCAGGCGGCAGTAAAAGGGGAAAAAGTGATTTGTTTCTGCCATTTCTCACCGGATAAACCGTTACTGAAAGATGTCGACGAGGTGATCCGCACCGCGACAGAAACGGGCTGTATCGCCGCCTGGTTCTCGGGACACGTCCATACCGGCGGATACTCGTTTGCGAACGGCATCCATCAGGTGACCGTCCGAGGAATGGTCGAATCCTCATCCCGCAATGCCTATGCGCTGATCGAAATCCGCCCCGACCGGCTAAGAGAAACCGGCATCGGTGAAGAGCCGTCCCGCGATCTACCATTCGGAAAACCGGCAAAGTAGCACCCATTTCAACATTTTTTTGGTTTTTCGGAGGGTTCAGCGGGGCGCCTGGAAAAGAGCGCTTCCGACTATTGCGGACTCCGCCTGCTCTGAGTGATGCGTGACGTCCAGCTTATAATTGCTCTAGTTACAGTTTTTCAACCACCGCCTCGGCACTGAGGGGTCGGCGATGCCGCCAGCGCAACCATCGCCTTCGCCACATCTTTGAGTTGAGCTCCTGCTCGAAGGGCTTATGATACCAGCCATGAATGTTGCTCAACATGCTGAGCGAAGCGATGCGCGAATCGGCCTGCGAGCTGAGGATATCCACCGGTGGATCGACTCATTCTTCAACGCCGAAAGCTATGATGATTTTAAGAAAGTCGGCCGCGTGCCAACCTTCGATCCCTACGATCACCGCAAATACCGGCACTGCGCGGAAGCGCTTGAAGATGCTATCAAGGAATTTGAAGGCCGCTACACCCATGAACAGATCCGTGCCGTTTTTGAAAGCCACCTGAAAGATGATTACGACGGATACATCCCGCATCAGGAAGATTTCGAAAACGGCACGTTCACCGAAAAATATCACGAAAACGGAAGCCGGGAGGTTCGCGAAGCAATCCTGAGTGAAGCGGAGTTGGCCGAGTATTTTAAAGGAAAGTCTGCGGCGGAGAAACAGCCCTCTGGCCTTTCCCCCGGCTTCTACTGGCGTATTGTCTGGCCGACGGTCTTCACCGCCATCCTATTTGCAGTATCCTCATTCACCATCATCGTACCGCTTTTCCGGCAGAACATGATGGATCAGAAAAAAGGGAGGATCCGCGAACTGACACAAACCGCCGCCAGCGCCATCGCCTTTTATGTGCATCGGGAACAGCGCGGAGAAATAACGCGTGCAGACGCACAGGCCGAAGCCGCCGCCGAGCTGTCCCAGCTGCGCTACGGCGATGACCGCAAAGACTATTTCTGGATCACCGACATGCGTCCGGCGATGGTGATGCATCCTTACCGTCCGGATCTGAACGGAAAAGATCTGACCGACTACACCGATAGCGAGGACAAGAGCGGTAAGAAACTGTTTGTGGAGTTTGTACGGCTCGTGAAAAACAGCGGCGATGGTTATCTGGAATACTGCTGGCAGTGGAAAGATGATCCGACCCGCACCGCACCGAAACTCTCCTATGTGCTGGGCATTCCGGAATGGGGCTGGGTCATCGGCACCGGAATTTACATTCACGACATCGAGGCTGAAATGAGGCGCCTTTCCAAAAAACTACTGATCGCCGACAGCGCAATTGCCATCGCCCTGTTCATCCTTCTCGGCAACCTGATTTTTCAAAGTCGGCGGATTGAACACGACCGCGCGCACGCCGAAAGCGGCCTGCGCGAAGCCAAAGACCGCTACCGGGCACTGGTCGAAGCCTCCGGCGAAGGCTCTATTCTTGAAGTCGACGGAGAGACCGTCTATTCCAACCACGCCATCCACCGCATGACCGGATACAGCGAAAAGGAACTAGCGGCAATGGATATCTGCTCCCTGCTGTCTCCAGGAGCCGATGTAAACCTCTTCGCCGCCGATCACTTGCATAAACTCTTCGCCGGAGCAGCCTCTTCCGCTGACTTCGCCGCCGTTCTGCAAACCAAAGACGGAAGGACGCTCGATGTCTGGATTTCCACCGCGCGACTGTTCTTTTCACAAAAACACGGACACGTCATTTTGTTTTCAACACTGGCGCGCGGTCCGGAAGAAACCCTGCGCGGATTTCATAACACCGATCTGTCCGCGCCCCCCGGACAACCGTTGAACACCCTGCCGGACGAAATTGAACAGACCCGAACCGCTGGTGAAGTGGTTCATATTTTAAAAAAACTTCCCGCGCAAATCCGTCTCCTGACCAACCAAGGAGCCCGCACCGAAATCCTGCGGCAGATCATCGGCGAATCCTTCGATGCCGCGATCCGCCGCTTCATTCAGCTTTCGCTGGACGCCTCGCCCTCACCGGAAGTCCCCTTTGCATTCCTTTCGCTCGGAAGCAACGCCCGCCACGACATGACCCTATTTTCCGATCAGGACAATGCGCTGGTCTTCGCCGATGTGCCAACAGACCGTCTAATTGAAACCCGGAGGCAGTTTCTCCGCATCGGCGATGAAGTCTGCGGACGGTTGAAACAGGCCGGCTGCCCCTACTGTCACGGCGGCCTTATGGCGGCAAACCCGAAATGGTGTCTGTCCCTGTCTGAGTGGAAAAATCATTTCCGGACATGGATCGTGGAGGCCACCCCGCAATCGATCCGCGATGTAAATGTCTTTTTTGACATCCGCTGCGCCTTCGGTAGCGACGCCCTCGTCCAGGAACTTAAAGAGTATATTCAGGCCCTGACACAGAAGAGCCCCGAGTTTTTCATCCACTACGCCAACAACTGCCTGCAATACAAGGCCCCGCTGACCCTGTTCGGCCATCTGAAAACCCAGAAACAGGACGGCAAAAAAACAATCAACATCAAAGAAAGTCTCAAGCCGATCGAAACGTTCGCCCGCATCTACGCGCTCAAACACAACCTTCCGGAAATTGGAACGCTAGAACGGCTCCGGCGGTTACAGGCGATGGAAATTCTGCAACCGCAAACCGGCCGCGAAATGAATTATGTCTTCGACTACCTCTGGCAACTCCGCTTCTACACACCGCTCATCGCCATGGAAGGCACGCCAGCCGCCAATGACCAGATCGACATCGCAGCCATGACGGAAATCGAGCGGCAGAACCTGCAAAATGTTTTGGCAGAAATTTCCACATTCCAGACCAAACTCAGCTACGACTTCCTCGGCACGGCGGCCGGACATTAATCCATCCACCCACTTAATGGGTTTCAACCACCGCTTCGGTGATTATGACGCAGGCGTTCGGCGTTCCGGCTTCCAAAAGTAACCCGTCGCCGCAATGAAAAAGGCGAAGCTGATCGAGAAATCGGTCACGCAATATTCATAAGGACATTGCTCACGCACTCGACCATGCCCGCCGTATTCTTCATGAACAGAACTGAACTGCCAGCTGAAAAATGAAATAGCTGATTAAATCGCTTTCCTTGATCGGAGTTTGCCGGTAGAAGTTTGGGCTTTGTTTATCAGCTCAACCAAAGGAGATCATTATGTTGCACGAACCGGCTGCAAAGCAGGAGAAGGACAATGCGTCCGACTGGAAAGCGAAGTTAGGCATTAAGCTGTTTTGGCTTTATTGCGCGATCTATGCAGGCTTCGTCGCGCTGGCGGTTTTCGCCACCGAAACACTCAAAACGCCGGTGCTGGCCGGAGTGAATCTGGCCATCATCTATGGCATGGCGTTGATCGTTTTTGCGCTCATCCTTGGATTAATCTATAACCACGTCTGCACGAAGAAGGAAAACGAGATGAATAAAAAGGGGGCTGAATAATGAATTACATAGCCAGCCCCATTGCCGTGGCAATTTTCCTGATGTTCGTCGGTTTTGTACTCGGCCTTTCCTTCTACTATGCGCGCAAAGCCAAATCGGCCTCCGGCTACTTCGCCGCCGGCGGAACCATTCACTGGTTTGTTAACGGGGTCGCTTTTGCCGGCGACTATCTCTCTGCGGCTTCCTTCCTCGGAATTTGCGGCATGATTGCAACCATGGGCTACGACGGATTCCTCTATTCCATCGGCTACCTCGCCGGCTGGATTGTAGCTCTGTTTGTAGTTGCTGAACCGATGAAACGCCTCGGCAAATATACCTTTACCGACGCGCTGGACTCCAAGTTCAACTCGAAGGGGATTCAGTTGCTGGCGGCCATCAGCACACTGGCCGTTTCGGTGTTCTATCTCATCCCGCAGATGGTTGGTGCCGGAGCGCTGGTTACACCGTTGCTCGGTCTTCCGCAGTGGGTTGGCGTGATTATGGTCGGCGCGATTGTGATCACCATCGTGGCCACCGCAGGCATGACGTCCACCACTTACGTCCAGTTCCTTAAGGGTGGACTGCTGATTGTCTTCTCCACCGTGCTGGTCGTTGCCGTTCTCAGCAAAGGTCTCTCAACCGAGCCGGGCAAAAAAACCTTCTTCCCGAAACAACTCAATGCCGCAACGATGATGACTACAGGTGCCGACGGGTATTCCTTCGTCACAAAAATGGACGATAAAAAATCAGGCAAGAGCTTTGTAAAACTGGCAAAAGATGGCATCGAAGGCTGGTGGATGATCAAAGGAACCGCATTGGAAGAGGTTCAGTCCCAAACTGTGACCCCGGCTGGAACGCTCTATAACGGTGCACCCAAAGAAGCGAATCTGTTTAAGTCGGTTGGCCATGTAACCAAGTTGCTAGACGAAAACGGCAGTGAAATTCAAAAAACCGGCAAGATCGGTCCGTTTAAATATCTGGCCGCTCTTTCCCGTGCCGAAGTGGTGCGCTATCCGAAAGGCGCGCAAGTCAAGCTGACAGACGGCGACGCTCACGTGACACTTTTCTGCCCTGTGGTAACCAAGGGCGCAGACCTGCTGGTTCCCGGTCAGAAATTCAAGACCAAGACCCCGGTTGAAAAGATGAACTTCATCTCGCTGATGCTGGCACTCTTCCTTGGTACTGCCGCTCTGCCGCATATTCTAATCCGTTATTACACCGTCCCCTCGCAGCGCGATGCCCGCAAGTCGACCATCGTGGCCATTGGCGGAATCGGATTCTTCTACGTCCTGACGCTGTTTATGGGTCTCGGTGCCATGACGCTCGGCGTAATTGATATGACGGATGACAATATGTCCGCCCCGCTACTGGCCAGCTCATTCAGTCTGGTGCTTTTCTCTATCATCTCCGCGATCGCCTTCGCGACAGTACTCGGAACTGTTTCCGGACTGATTGTCGCGGCTTCCGGTGCGGTGGCGCACGACCTGATGGATAAGTTTATGAACGTTAAAATGACGGATCATCAGAAAGTAAAAGCCGGAAAAATCGCTGCGGTGGTGGTCGGAATTATTGCGATCGGCCTCGGAATTTCCTTTCAGGGAATGAACGTGACCTTCCTCGTCGGCTGGGCGTTTGCTGTGGCGGCCTCGGCCAACCTGCCGGCCATCATCATGCTGCTCTTCTGGAAGAAAACGACCTCGAAGGGCATTGCCTGGTCGATTGGTGTCGGCATGATCTCCGCATTGGCAATTATTCTGACTTCGCCGGACATGTATGTGCAGTACAAACTCAACCCAGCCACCGCGCTGCACACCCTCAACCAACCGGGCATCGTCTCGATTCCGCTCAGCTTCATTACGCTGGTGGTTGTATCGTTACTGACTCAGAAAAAATCAAAAGACTGAAGGAATATCGTATGACAAAAAAAATATTGTTTATTCTCGCTGCCGCGACCCTCAGCTGTGCTGCATCAGACAGCCTGCTGAAACCTGTGAATGACCTTGGCTATGGAACCTGGGTCGCCCGGGTACAGATGCTTAGCATGTATCGAGATTTTGATAAAAGTGTGCCTGAAAACGCCTATTCTACGACCGTTGGCCTGCGTCTCGGCTACACCTCTCCGGAACTGGCTGGGTTCAGCTTCGGACTGGTCGAAGATTACGCTGAACCGCTGGCTTCCAGCCGTGACAGCGACAACGGCAAACTGTTGTTGAGCAACGGACGCATCAACGTGCTCAATGAGGCTTGGGTTAAATACCGTTTCGCAGGTCTGGGACTCACGAATACCTTTGCCAAAGCCGGCCGGCAAGTCATCAACGGCGAGGTATTCCGCGCCGATGAATTCCGTCAGAAACCCCGCTCAATCGAAGCGGTGACGCTGACAACCAAAGATATTCCACATACCGTTCTAACGGCCGGACATGCCGTTCGGATGAGCAACTGGATCGATAATAAAGAGTCGTGGAAATTCAATGATTTCGACTCGCGTGAAGTTTTCAACCCCGGGTATAACACGCGCGGAGTCAGTTGGGTGGAAGGCGCTTACACCGGCATCACCAATCTGGAAATTGCCGCCTACGATGCCTATGTATACGACATCGCAAATATTGCCGGCAGCCGTGTCAAATACACACTGACGGACACTACCGCCGTCAACGGCTATTACCGCCACGAAGAAGATATCGGAAAAGGCGCGGAGCGCAGTTCCGATATGTTCGGGGCTTCGATTGAACAAAAAGTTGGCGGAGTCACCATAGAGCCTGGATTTCTTAGCATTCACGGAGACAACCTCCTCTTTCAGGAAACCACCACAGGGATCAACCATCCGCTCGGCTCTTCACTGATGATCTACTCCGGCATATTTAACGGCGGTGCAGATAACTATTACCTCAAGGTATCGACTAAGATTGGCAAGACCAGCCTTTATACGCTTTATAATTACACGGTGCAGGACAATGTCGCCTATGACGGACAGGAACTCGACTTCGTAGTAAAGCAGGCGATAACCGACCGGTTTTCTATCGCCTTTAAAGGCGGCGTAGGCTATCAGGACTGGACTGACAAAGAAAACAGAACAGCCACGGATGCCCGCCTTTTCGTAACCTATGACTTGTAGGACATAAAAACTCTAAGTCGAAAAGCGCTTCGGAATTCCGAAGCGCTTTTTTACGGCTCTGATGAATCTGCGGGCTGTAGCTTATTCTTTCATCGACCACATGGGAATCGGTATCCAGGCCAGTTGCATATAGACCCGGTCGTTCTTCTGGCCGAATGCCAGCAGGCCGCAGAGAAAATAATAAGATGTCAGCCGGTCGTATTTAATCCGGTTCAATGAGGTCGTAGGCCACAGATAACAGTCGCCCATGCGATCCTGTTTGACGCCATCCAGTGACGTTGTAATCCGGCAGAGCGAATCCGGTGCCATCACATTAAGACATCCGGGCATCTGCTGTTCTTTAGTGACCGGCATTAAACTGGACTCGTACGCCACAAGCGGAATGATACCGGCCCGCATAAACCGCTGGTAGGCGAGACAGTCGCCGCGCGGATAATCATAAACTTCTGCATCACCGGCTACAAAAAGACCGGCCAGAAACGGCAGAACGGTTGTGCCCCAGCCATCCATCTTGATGCATAAACTGCGCCCGCCCCGCTTGTTGTCGGGAAGCCAGAACGACCGTTCACGATATGGCCCGATCGGAACGCTCCAGACAAACTCCCTGTGAAGCTTTGCTCTGTATCCGATATATGCACCGCGCTCGAATAATAGCGTTACATCGCTGGTCTCCGCTTTTACCCGGATTTGATCCATCTGCTGAGGAGTTGAGACGGGTAGATACGCGGCCCACTCTCCCCGTGTTCCCGGCCCGTTTCCTTCCTTCGAACAGAAGTTACAGCAACCGCTGTTTGCAACAAGCAGTGCGAGGAAACACACCGACGAAAAAAAACTTTTTACTGAACTCTCACTCATCAGGAAACCACTCCAAATATGGCATCGGCTTGTAAGCTATCAATCCCGTGAAGTCAACTGCGGCGCGGCGCCGGTTAACAGAAATTCTGATTCATTGTCTTTCCCGATTACGGCGAGTAAACTCCCGGCTATGAAAAGACTCCTGTTCTTCAGTCTTCTGTTTATTCATTCCGCCGCCAATGGCGTTGAAAAAGGAGCGTCCCGCACTGCGGTTATTGCAGAGTTGGGCGAACCGAACGGTGCGATGCAGCGTGCCGGAAAAGAAATCCTTCTGTTTAAAACAGGTACAGTAACCCTGCAAGGCGGCGTGGTGATTGGAACCGATTTGTCGCAGGAACATGTACGGCAGGCTGAAGACCGCGCAATGAAAGCGGCGGCGGATCAATCGGCAAAACAGGCTGAACTGGAAAAACAAAAACTGCTTTATCCGGAAGACCACATCGTTCTGATCGAATGTGCATACAGCAAAACAGAAAACTGGAATTACCTCCCGGACTCTATTCGCCCTGAGCAGGGAAACTATCAGTATGATATTTACATTCCCTTAGGCTACCACGCATCCGACAGTCGGTTCTACAAATGCCTGTTTCTGGAATCGCCTTCGCTCTGGGAAAGCGTGAAGGAACGCGCCCGCAAAGAAAAATGGATCGTCGTGATTCTGCATGATGCCGCGCAACAGAACCTGGGAAAAACGTTGAACGGGAACTTTCTCGCCGCCTATGACGATGCAACCAAACGATTCCGGATCGCCAGCGAGTACCGTTTCATTGCCGGAAGAGTTCCGGCAGCGATATTCGCCACCATGCGCTCCGCCGCCGGCATCATTCTGCACGAACCCGATTTTAGCGGCCTCCAAAAAAACGGTATCGCATTGGACTTCCTCCGCAAAAATTCCGATCTGCGCGCCTACGTGGTGCTTGGTAACAAGGATCACGACAACGTACTTTATCAGGGACAGTTCGTTGTCGACCGGATTCCGAAATACCACATTGAAGGCTATCAGGGAAAAACTGAAATTTTGCCGCAGCCGCTGGCTGATAACGCGATCGACTGGATGAAAACAGAATACAATCTACAATAAATCAAACTTGGAGACCCGAATGAAAAAAATACTGTTGCCGATTATCGCAATGCTTCTAGCCGGATGCGACTTTGATGTTCCGCTAAGCCGAACCGCGGCTTCGCCTGCCAACCCTGCCATTGCAGGAACATGGGCTGGTCAGGCGACAGAGGATGGTAAGGCAGTGACGATGAATATCAAAATATCCGGAACAGATTACAATGTCATCTACACCGCAGGCAGTGACACACTCACCTTCAAAGGATTCGAAATCAAAGCTGTCGGCCTGAATCTGATTCAGATGGAAGTGCAAGGTAGTGATCCGCAGGATGAAAATGACAAGTACCTCTTTGCGAAATACGAACTGACGGCAGAAGGTCTTTCCGTTTACCGCCTCAATTTGGAAGTCGTATCAGGCAAATGCCAGACTACGGAAGAACTGCTTAACGACTTGACCATACATCGGCAGAATCCGTTCCTGTTCAACGAGCCGCTGAATTTTACTAAATCAGCTCAGCAGTGATTGCGCGGCGAGGTATCCGGTCGTCCATGCCGCTTGCAGATTGAAGCCGCCAGTCAGTGCGTCGATGTCGAGCACCTCGCCGGCAAAATAAAGGCCGGGCTGAATGCGGCTTTCCATCGTTTTAAAATCAACCTCTTTCAGCCGGATGCCGCCGCAGGTTACAAACTCCTCTCGGTGCGGATTCTTGCCGGTAATTGGAAGAACAAAGCCACTGACTTGCGCCGCGATGTGCCGCAATGCTTTGATTGGACATCCGCCCCACTCCCGCGCTTCGTCTACACCGGCACGGGCTACCAGCAGTTTCCAAAGTCTGGACGAAAGTCCGACCGGTGACCACGTTCCGACCTGTTTGCGCGGCGAGGCGGAACGGAATTTTTCTAAGGTTTTAAAAATCTCTTCTTCGCTCTGCGCCGGAAGCCAGTTGATTTTCATATCAAAGTGATACTTCGTTTCCGCCAGCGTTCGTGCACCGAACGATGAAAGTCGCAGAACCGCTGGGCCGCTCACGCCGCCGTGCGTAATCAGCAGTGCGCCGTCGGCTTTCAGTCCTGGCGCACTTACGCGAACGTCTTGAACCACAATTCCGGCCAGCGCCGTGAAATCCTTATCGGAGGTTTTAAAAGTAAAAAGCGACGGGAGGCATGGTTCAATTGTGTGACCCAGTCCTTCGATAAACGCCCCGCCGCCGGTCGCGACCAGCAGTTTTTTGCACGTCAGACTGTCACCCACCCCGCCCTGAGGGCACCCCTCCGCAGGAGGGGATTTTAGAGATTCCCCTCCAACGGAGGGGTGGCCGGAGCGAAGCGACGGACGGGGTGGGTTTAGTCGCACCTCAAAACCGTCTTCGATTTTCTCAACCACACAGACTTCTGAATTCGTTCGAATTTCTGCCGTCGTTTTGAGCAGTGCATTGATAACATCTTCGGAAGTATCGGAGCGCGGAAAGAGACACCCGTCATCGAGCGCGACCAGTGGTACACCGTGCGACTCAAACCATTCAATAGTTTCAGCCGGACCGAAGCGGTGAAACGGGCCGATCAGTTCCGCTCCGCCGCGCGGATAGTTTTTGCCGAACTCGCGGATGTCGGAGCATTGGTGTGTCAGATTACAACGTCCTCCGCCAGAGACGCGGACCTTGGCCAGCGGCCTCGCACCTTTTTCGAGCACCAGAACCTTCAGCTCCGGCGCTTCTTCTGCCAGAACCGCCGCGGCCAACATTCCCGCCGCGCCGCCGCCAACTATGATGACATCTGTGGAAATCATTTTATTTACCGGCCGTGAAACAGCCGGTCGGTATAATCCTTAAGTGTGTGGCCATGTCTCTCGACGTGCCGCTCCGCTGACGGCACAAAAATGAACTGCACCGCCACCCAGACAACAATCGCCAGCAGTAATATCGTCAGACATCCTGCCGGCAGTTTGGAACTCTCTCTCATTGTTTGATGTGTCTTTTGATCGCCGCCGCTTCCGCCGCCTCGCTCTGTGGGCTTCTTCTGTGACCGATCAGCGGCTGATTAGTGATCTGCTTCGACCCCGGAAGTGCATTGTAGGCTGTATAAACGCTACTGGGAGCGCATATGGTGTCGATAAATCCGGCACTGAGGACAGCTTCCGCTTTGACGCGGGTGGCAAAATTTACGCAGTCGAAGTAGCGGGTCTCTTCAAGAATCTTCGGGTCCGGCTTGCCGTTCACGTCAGGAACGAGCCGAGGCCAGCCGTTCGCGCGGCCCACTGCTTTTCCGGAATGATCGCAGAGAGCCGGCACCGACGCACAGATCAGCGTCACGCGGGAATCCAGACCAGCGGCGGCTATCGACTGTCCGCCCCCCTGACTGATGCCTGTCACGATGAGGTGTTTACCGTCCCACTCGGGCTGGCTGGTAAGAAAATCGATCGCACGCACCAACCGCAGAAACATGCCTAGGAAGTAACATTGCTCGCGATCATCACGGCCTCTGAAGGGATAATCTTTCAGTCCGGTCTGCGACAACTCTTTGTAATACGCGGCAGACTGGCCATTCGGAATGCCGTTGGCGTTAAGATCCATTGCCAGCGCATTGTAGGAACCGGCAAGATTCGCCGCCGTGCTGAGCGTCGAACTACGTACGCCTGCACCATGCACGGAGAGAATGATCGGAAGACTGTACGGTACGGCGCCGCTGGGACGTGCCAGATAAGCGGATACCGGCGCGCCGGTATGGCACGGAATCTGGACGTCAAAACATTCGATCCCTGCGTTGGTGGACGGGACACTGGTGAGAACCGGTTGCATCGGTACCGCCCGAAGAAGCGCCTTCTGTTTCGCCCAGAACGCATCGAAGTCGTCGGGTACCGGCAGACTGGGCGCGAGCTTCTCCGGCTCAATCCCGGCGGCGGCCAGCGCTGTTAAAACTTTGTGTTCAGCATTGGTGAAAGTAATCCGACAGGTCAAGAAGCTGGGCTCGGGTAAAGCCCCTTCTACCGAAGCGGCTCCATTCTCCAGCTTCAAGATGCCGCAGTTCACAGGTGGCATACCGTCCTTATCCAGTTGAAACGCGAGTTCAGCCGATGAAACTAGTACGTCGTCCTGCGTCAAGGTGATGAGAAATTTGACTTTTTCGCCGACCGAATACAGCGCCTCTGGACGATCCGTTACCACCAGTAGCTTGCAGACCGGAGTCCCAGTCTGCGCCAGCCCGGTAACGGCCAGCAGCAATACCGTCACACTAACCAACGAAACTTTATAAACCCTTTTCATGGCCGGAAACCATATCACAACACGCACGGAAAACACGGAAAAGATTCAAGGTGGAGTGATCGCGGTTACCGCCGGGTTTGACACGACCGTCCCGTTTTTGCACACTGCGCCACTGAAATAATTTTATAGCGAGGCAGGCATATCAATGGCAAAACCAACTACTCCCTACTATTTGATCGACGAGAAGAAGCTGTTAAGGAATCTGGAGATCATCCGGCAGGTACGCGAGCTGTCAGGGGCAAAATCAGTTCTTGCACTGAAGTGCTTTTCAACCTGGTCCGTGTTTCCCCTGATGAGCAAGTACATGGATGGCACAACGAGTAGCTCCCTCCCCGAAGCGAGGCTGGGGTACGAGAAATTTGGAAAAGAAGTTCACGCCTACAGTGTGGGCTTTAACCGGCAGGAGATCCGCGAGGTCAGCACGTTTGCAGATATGGTGATTTTCAATTCAATCTCGCAACTGAAGCAGTATGCCTGCGAGACGCGCGGCCTGCCGCTGGGTTTGCGGGTAAATCCAGGGGTTAGTCATTCTCATTACGATCTCGCGGATCCAGCCCGGCGCTATTCCCGGCTGGGGGTGACGAATCTGAAGGCCATCATGGAAGTGGCTCCCCTGATCGGCGGCGTGATGTTCCATTTCAACTGCGAAAACGACAAATTCGAAAGCTTTTCCGCCGCACTCGACCAGATCGGAAAAAAATACGGCAAACTCCTAAAAGGAATGGAGTGGGTCAGTCTGGGTGGAGGCTTGTCGTTTACGAAAAAAGGATATCCTCTAAAGCAGTTCTGCCAGCGCCTGAAAAGATTCAGCAAGGAGTTTGGAGTCGAGTTGTATCTGGAACCCGGCGAAGCCGCCGTCACCGGTTGTGCTGAACTTGTGACGACCGTTCTGGATGTCGTACATAACGAAATAGATACCGCGATTCTTGACGCCTCCATGGAGGCCCACATGCTGGATCACTTGATCTACCGAACCAATCCGAAAGTCAACGCTCCTGGACCAGGGCGCTACCCCGTCATTATTGCCGGACGTTCCTGTCTGGCAGGCGATGTATTCGGTCAGTACAAGCTCAAGAAGAAGCTGGTGGCTGGGGCAGAAGTCCGGCTGGCCGATGCCGCCGGATATACGATGGTGAAGAAGAACTGGTTCAACGGCCTGCCGATGCCGTCTATTTGTGTAAAAAGGCTTAACGGAAAGCTGGAAACCGTCCGGCGATTTAGCTACAAGGACTACCTCGAAAATCTTTCATAAAGAAAAGGAATGCTGATGAAAAAGAACCTATTGATTATTGGCGCCGGCGGCGTAGCCCATGTGACGGCTCACAAAGCGGCGATGAACAACGATATCCTTGGCGATATCTGCATTGCATCGCGAACTCAGGCCAAGTGCGACGAAATTATTGAGAGCGTTAAGCGGCTTAAACATCTCAAGGATCCGTCGAAGAAACTGTATTCACGGCAGATTGACGCTCTCGACATTCCGGCGACTGTGAAACTGATTCAAGAAACCAAGTCCGAGATGGTGATCAATCTCGGGAACGCATTCATCAACATGTCCGTTCTGGAAGCTTGTCTCCAGACCGGAGCGGTCTACATGGACACAGCGATTCACGAAGATCCGGATAAGGTTTGTGAACAGCCGCCGTGGTATGCCAATTATGAGTGGAAGCGCAAAGACCGTTGCCGCGATGCCGGACTGACGGCCATCCTCGGCGTCGGATTCGACCCCGGCGTGGTGAATGCGTACTGTGCGCTGGCCCAGAAACGCTATTTTGACAAGATCGATACCATTGACATCATGGACGTCAACGCAGGCAGTCACGGCAAATACTTCGCCACCAATTTCGACCCGGAAATCAATTTCCGCGAGTTCATCAAGGTGTGGACATGGATTGACCGGAAATGGGCGGAATACCCGACACACTCCGTCAAGCGCATGTATGATTTCCCGGTGGCCGGCCTCTGCCCGATCTACCTGAACGGACATGATGAACTGCACTCGCTGTCGAAAAACATTGATGCGAACAGCATCCGGTTCTGGATGGGCTTCGGTAATCATTACATCAACGTGTTCACCGTACTGCGGACGTTGGGTTTCCTCGACCATCTGCCGGTAAAACTGACCACCGGACAGGAAGTTGTTCCGCTGAAGGTCGTCAAAGCGCTGCTGCCTGACCCCAAGACGCTGGCACCGGGCTACACCGGCAAAACCTGCATCGGCAATTTCGTCAAGGGCTGGAAGAACGGCAAGAAACGTGAGGTCTTCATCTATCAGGTTTCCGACCATCACAAGTGCTACGAGGAAATCGAATCGCAGGGCATCAGCTACACCGCGGGCGTTCCGCCGGTAGCGGCGGCCATGCTGGTCGCTCAGGGAATCTGGGATCCGAAGACTATGGTGAATGTGGAAGAACTCGATCCCGAGCCGTTTATCGCCATCCTCGACCGGATCGGTCTGCCCACCGACGTCAAAGAGATCAAGCCCGGCAGCAAATTCTCATTTGACGGCACAGTGCGGGATCTGGCTATGGAACTCGCAGAATCCACGGCGACCGTTACCGTTTCGGCGGCCAACCCTATCATCGCGATTGATAAGAAGTTTCAGGAAGAAGCCCTTAAGAAACTGGCTGCGCCCTCCTCCGCCAAGGCTACGGCGGGCAAGCCGGCGAAAAAGGCGGTGAAGGCAAAAACAAAAAAGACCGCCAAGGCAGTGAAAAAGGCAACAGCTAAAAAGGTCGTGGCCAAGAAAAAGCCCGCCAAAAAAGCTGCCAAGGCAGTGAAAAAGGCAACAGCCAAAAAGGTTGTCGCCAAGAAGACCGCACCGAAGAAAGTTGTGGCGAAGAAAGCCGGCAAAAAGAAATAACCGCCCGGTGCAGATGCACAAAAGGCCGTCATGCTCATTGCATGACGGTTTTTTTATTGGTTGATATGGACGATCTTGGCCGGCGAGAAACCGTTGAAACTCGTCGCTGAAGCCGTACTGTAAGCACCAATGTCGCGGCTGTACACGAGATCGCCCAGCTCAAGATTGGTAGGCAGCTCTTCCGACATCGATATCACGTCGAGTGCATCACAGGTGGGGCCGAACACAGTGCAGATCTCGGTGGGGCCCCGCTTGAACGCTTTCAGGTGATATTTGCAGTGGTCGAAAATGATCCCTGAGAAGGTGTTATAAACGCCGTCATCAATGTAGTAGCAGAGTTTCCCGTTGCGGACGGCCTTCCCGATAATCTGCGAAACAGCGATACATGCCGTCGCGACCATGAACCGGCCCGGTTCAGCCAGGATCTGGATGTCTTTAGGGAAGAGACGGTTGAGTTCGGCGTTGATCTTGCGGGCGAGCTCGCTGAAGGGTTTCACAGTGTCATCATAGGGCGCAGGGAAGCCTCCGCCGATATCCAGAAGATTCATTTTCGTGTAACCGCGGCTTTTCGCTTCCTCGAAAACACTGGCTGCCAGATTAATGGCCTGTACAAAATTCTCGAAGTTGGTGGTCTGACTTCCGACGTGAAAACTCAACCCTTCAACGACCAGTCCGGCCTTAGCCGCCGCCAGAATGAGATCTACTGCTTCGCCTGATGCCGCGCCGCACTTGGAAGAAAGTTCGCACATGGCGCCGGTATTGGGAACGCTCAGACGCAGGGCAAGCCCCGAGTTAGGCGCGTACTTTTTGATCTTCTTGATCTCTTCGTAATTGTCGTAGGTGACCAGAGCCTTATATTGATCCAGTTCACGTAATGCCTCATTCACCTTGATGGGGTTGGCGTAGATGATCTTATCCCAGATCCAGTCCTGCCGCTGTTTGGCTGGCATGCGCTTGATCAGGTCATACACGATGTTGAACTCCGGCATCGAAGCCACGTCGAAGCTGGCACCCGCGTCAAACAGCGTCTTAACGATGGCGGGATCCGGATTAGCCTTCACCGCATAGTATGCCTGGACACGCGGCAGGTATTTTTTAAAGGTGGCGTAGTTCCGGCGGAGAACATCGTGATCGACCACAAAGAGCGGCGTTCCGTGAGTTTTCCCGAGTTGCTTGAGCACATTCAAATTATTCATGCCGGTGACCATATTAGTTTTTTCCGGATTTGTGTACCCAAGAGTTTAAAAAGTTAACGGGTTATTGCTACCGGCAGCCTTGATGAACAGACATCTGTATCCAGCGCTTATCCAAGGTCCGCAACCGCCTGTTCGACCACTTTCCACGGCAGGCCGCAACGGTTGAGTTCGTCCATGAACGGATCGGGGTTCATCTGTTCCATATTGAATACCCCTGCACCTTTCCAGATACCGCTCATCATGAGCTTGGCGCCGATCATGGCCGACACGCCGGTGGTGTAGGAGATCGCCTGTGACTGGACTTCTTTATAGCACTCCTGATGGTCGCAGACGTTGTAGATGGTAACGGTTTTCTTTTCGCCGTTCTTCAAACCGGTCACCTGGCAGCCGATCCACGTTTTACCTTTGGTGCGCGGACCGAGGCTGGCGGGATCCGGCAGCAGCACACGCAGGAATTGCAACGGAACGATTTTCTGTCCGTTGAATTCCACTTCGTCGATACGGGTCATGCCGACATTGCGGAGTACCTCGAGGTGCTTAAGGTAGCTCTCACTAAAGCTCATCCAGAAACGGGCACGCCTCAAATTCGGAATGTATTTGACCAGCGACTCCAGTTCTTCGTGATGCATCAGGTAGATGTTTGGGGTACCAATATTTTCCGGAACTATAAACGAACGCTTCACAGACAGCGGCGCGGTCTCTTTCCATTCGCCTGTTTCCCAGTAGCGCCCTTTAGCGGTTACTTCGCGGATATTGATTTCCGGATTAAAGTTGGTGGCAAAAGGATAGCCGTGATCGCCGGCGTTGACGTCGATGATGTCGATGGTGTGAATTTCATCGAGGTAATGCTTCTGGATGTAAGTGCAGAAGACGCTAGTAGTACCGGGATCGAAACCGGAACCAAGCAGTGCCATGATGCCCGCCTTTTTGAACCGGTTGTGATAGGCCCACTGCCATTTGTATTCGAACTTCGCGGTCTCCGGCGACTCGTAGTTAGCGGTGTCGAGATAGTTGACCCCGGTTTCGAGACAGGCATCCATGATACGCAAATCCTGATACGGCAGAGCAACATTGAGAACAAGGTCGGGTTTTTCTTTTTTTATGAGCGCAACAAGTTCCGGCACGTTGTCGGCGTCAACCTGTGCGGTTTTAACAGGGCGCTTTAACTGCGCGGCAATGGTGTCGCATTTCGACTTGGTGCGACTGGCCAGCACGATTTCGCTGAACACTTCGGGATGCTGCGCGCACTTGTGAGCCGCTACACCGCCAACGCCCCCCGCTCCGATAATCAGAACTTTTCCCATTATTCAGTTCCCTGACGTTTGTGAAATTGAAGGAAAGTACGGGTGCCCTCTTTTCCCATGAAACGCTCTAAAATTTTCGGGCTTGTTTCGCTTAGATCAACCCAGATAAGCCCGTCGAGAACATCACTGAAATTGGGGTCGATGTTGAAGCCAAGCAGCTTGCCGCCAAGCTTGAGGTATTGCCGCAGCAGAACCGGAATTCCCTTCTGCTCCGTTTCGATATCCGCAATCAACGAGGTGATATCATCCACATCCGTAACCGTCTGACTGAAGGTGCCGGGATCAAGATTTTTAATCGGCGCAAACCGGAACGGGTTGCGTGCTTTAACCAAAGCCGCCAGCTCTGGCAGAAAATTATTAATTTTCAGAAACGTTGCCATGAGCAACCGGGAGACGGAATGGTAGTCGTTGTTGATACTGACCGGCCCGAATAAACTCCTGTACTCGGGATTACGGCAGATCACTTGTGCCAGCCCCTTCCATAAAAGCAGCAGCGGAGAATAGCTCTTCTGGTACTCCGGACGAATAAAGGACCGGCCCAGCTCAATCGACGGCCCCAGTTTTTCCAGCAGTTCCGCACGATAGCGAAAGAGCGTGGATGTATAGAGCCCATCCAAGCCGTGCTCTCTGATTACTTCATCAGCGCGGGCCAACCGATAGGCACCAGCCAGTTCACGTTTCGGTTTATTCCAGAGAAAAAGATGGAGGTAATACGGGTCAAACCGGTCAACATCGATCGGCTGGCCAGTTCCCTCACCTGCCGCACGAAAAGTGATTTCTCTCAGCCGGCCAATTTCATAAAGCAGGTTCGGAATCTGTGCGGCTGGCGTGAGATAAACCGTAAATTCGTCATTTTCGAGCATGATCTGTTCAACGGGACGTGCAGCAATCTCCGCGTCAAGCGCCGCCTGTTTCGCGGAGGAAGCCACCAACTGCTGCTGAGCAGGCTTGCGGATAAACAGCGTGGGTCGAACCTGTTTGCCGCGCCGCTGACGGTTGCAAAGCAGGTAGGTGCGAAAGCGGATATAGTTGCTCAAGGACTTCATGTCGAACGCTGCGAGCCGCTCAAAAGAAATAAGCTGACCTATATTCACTTTAACGGTGCAGTCCCGTTTACTGGCGACTTCGTATGGAAGCATGGCCGTACGTAACCGCGGATGAATGAGTCCCATAATCTGGAACAGATTACCGTTACGCCCTTGGAAAAAAAGCGGCAGCACGGCGGCCTGTGTTTTTTGAATGATCCGGGCAATAGTCAAACTCCATTCCGGATCGCAGATGGCGCGTTTCTGCAGGTCAATGTGCGATACCTCGCCTGCAGGGAAAACCGCAAGCATATGACCCTCTTTGACCCAGCGAATCGCTTCTTTCATCCCGGCCAGATTTCGTTTAGTGGAGTCCCGGTTCCCGAACGGATCGACATAAATGCTGTATTCATTCATCTCCGGCATACGGCCGAGAATGTAATTAGCCATAATTTTGACATCCGGACGGGATCGCCGGAGCAAGTGCAGCATAATGATGCCTTCAATGCCGCCAAACGGATGATTTGCCACCACGACGGCCGGACCGGTCGCGGGAATATTTTTCATATCCGCGTTGCTCACCTCATATTTGACGCCGGTTACTTTTAGTACGTTGCCGGGGAAATCGCCTTCCGTTTTACCGGCCTCCACTGCGCTGGTGTAAATATGGTTCAGTTCCTCCAGATAGAAAAACTTTTCCAGCGCGCCTTGCGCCAGTTCAAACAGCTTGGCACGGGCCGGATCTTTGAACGGCGGAGTGATTTTGAAAACTGAGTTTTGGTTCATAATAAAACTCCTCTGCACATCACTGCCGTCAGTTTTCCCGTTCAAAATAAGTGTAACCGCGCAGGCCGCTTTCGTAGGCATCCATTACTGCGCGCCGCTCCTTGGCTGACATTCGCCCTGCCTTGACGGCGTTTTCTGACATTTCACGCACACGCCGAACCATTTCCTTTGGTTCATACTCCACATAAGTTAGTACGTCAGCAACGGAATCGCCTTCGATTTCGCGGGCGTAATGCACCTGTCCGTCAGCATCGATGCGAACGCTGACAACATTGGTATCGCCCAGCAGATTGTGCAGGTCGCCGAGGGTTTCCTGATACGCACCGACGAGGAAAACGCCGAGCACATAGTCTTCGTTGTCTTTGAGCGCATGAAGCGGCAGTGTGCGGCGAACATCGCGCAGATCTATAAACCGGTCGATCTTGCCGTCGCAGTCACAGGTGATATCCGCCAGGATGCCTTCTTGCGTCGGTTTTTCATTGAGACGGTGAATCGGCAGGATCGGGAAAAGCTGATCAATGGCCCACGAGTCAGGCAGTGACTGGAAAAGGCTGAAGTTGCAGTAATAAACATCCGCCAGTGCACTGGTGAGATGTTCGAACTCGTCCGGTACATAACGCATACCGCGGGTGAGTGTGGCAATACGAGTAAGGATGTGCCAGTAAATCTGTCCGGCCAGTGCACGGTCCCGAAGCGTGATACCACCGCGCTTAAAGAGTTCGTGGATCTCATCACGGTAGTAGATGGCGTCGTGGTAGCACTCCTGCATATTTTTGGCGGTGAGCGCCGTGTAGGCTCCCATCAGGTTGTTGAGCAGTTCGTGCGAGTCGTCCGGCATTTTTTCAGGAAGCGTGTGCGTCTCAAACCGGCTGACATCGAGTACGTTAAAGAGCAGGATCGAATAGTACGCCACGGTGGCACGGCCCGACTCAGTGATAATATCGGGATGTTCCACACCGGTTTCGTCGAGAATACTCATAACCTCTTCGACCAATGCCGAGCAGTATTCGGCGGTGGTGTAGTTGCAACTGCTGGTGAAGTTGGTATGCGAACCGTCGTAGTCCACGGCCAGACCGCCGCCGAGGTTAAGCACGCCCATCGCGGCACCTTCTTCAACCAGTCCGGTATAAATGCGGCAACCTTCTTTGACCGCCTCGCGGATGTCGCGGATATTGGGAATCTGCGAGCCAAGGTGGTAATGCAGGAGTTTGAGACAGTCGAGCATGTTCTCTTTGCGAAGACGGTCGACTACATCAATTACCTGCGCGGTGTTGAGGCCGAATACACTGCGCTCGCCGCCTGATTCCGTCCAGTGGCCGCTGGCCTGCGTGGAAAGTTTCATGCGAATGCCAAGAATTGGTTGCACACCAAGTACTCTAGAACGGTCGAGAATCAGATCAAGCTCGGACGGCATTTCGATCACAAACACACAGCGAATGCCCATTTTGAGTGCGTAGAGGCCGAGATCAATGAATTCCTCGTCTTTGTAGCCGTTGCAAATCAGATACGCTTCGGGGTCCTGCAAAAATGACATAGCAGCGATCAGCTCCGCTTTGCTGCCTGCTTCCAGACCGTGATGGTAACGTGCGCCGAAAACACAAATCTCCTCCACCACTTGCTGCTGCTGGTTGACTTTGATCGGGTAAACGCCGCGGTAACGCCCTTTGTAATTGTACTCGGCAATCGCCTTGGAAAAGCTTTCATGGAGCTGTTTGATACGTGCGTCAAGGATGTCGCTCAGGCGCACCAGCACGGGTAGATCGAAACCGCGATCTTGAATGCCGCGTGCCACATCCATCAGGCTAACCGATGCCCCGCCGGGGCCGTCCGGATGAACCGCTACCTCGCCTTTTTCCGAAATGCTGAAATATCCGGCACCCCAGCTGTCAACGCCGTAGAGTTCCGTTGCCTGGACGGATGACCATTTCCCATTTTCTGTCATTCACGTTCTCCCTCATTTTGAAAAGTGGAAATGGTTTTACGGTCTGCGCCCTCTGTTGAAAAGCGCATTTTTCCAAACCATGGGAAATTTATCCGTAAAATTCCTGTCATTGAAAACCGCTCAGGCGAGAAGACGAGTCAGAATTTCGGCGACTGCTTCTTTTTTTACCGGTTTAGAGATGTATTCATTCATTCCCGCTTCAATGCATTTTTCGCGGTCTCCGGTCATGGCGTGAGCGGTCATGGCGATAACGGGAAGTTCTGCAAAAGCACCGCCGAGCTTGCGGATTTCACGGGCGGTGGTATAGCCGTCCATTATCGGCATCTGGCAATCGAGCATCACGACATCGAAGTTTTCTGTCTTAAGTTTTTCAAGCGCGAGTCTGCCGTTCTCAACCACCACGACTTCGGCACCAAGACTGGTCAGAATTTTACAGGCCACCAGCTGGTTGACCTGATTATCCTCGGCCAGCAGAATACGGGCTTTGATCTGTTGCGGAGTCCGGATAGCACGGGTACTTTCCACTCCGCACGCATTGGAAAGAGGCATGGTCACTACAAAATAGAACGTAGAGCCGGCACCCGGTTCACTGTGCACACCGATTCGTCCGCCCATCATTTCAATCAGTTGTTTAGAAATAGAAAGTCCAAGCCCTGTACCGCCGAACTTGCGCGTTGTGGAAAGGTCAGCCTGGGTAAATTTTTCAAAAATAATCTGCTGTTGCGCCGGAGCGATACCGACACCTGTGTCACGCACACTGACCCGCAGTGTGGCATCCGTCACCGATTGAGCTATCTTTTTTACATCCACAAAAACGCCGCCATGAACCGTGAATTTAATGGCGTTGCCGACCAGATTGGTAAGTACCTGCCGAATGCGGACTTCATCACCTATCAGGCAGGCAGACATATCTTCCGGATAGCGGCATTCGAGTTTAAGCCCTTTGGAAAGTGCATCGGGCATAAAGATTTCCTGCACGGTTTCGACAACGCGCTGAAAATTAAACGGTCTTTTTTCCAGTTCCAAACAGCCGGCTTCTATTTTTGAAAAGTCGAGAATGTCGTTTAGAATGGTCAGCAGTGACTCGGCGGAATACTGGATGGTTTCGGCCGCACGTTTCTGATCTTCCTTGAGATCTGTCTCGAGCAGCATATCTGTCATACCGATCACACCGTTCATCGGAGTGCGCAACTCATGGCTCATATTGGCCAGAAACTCGCTCTTGGCGCGATTAGCCACTTCGGCGGATTCTTTGGCTTCAAGCAGGTCGCGGGTGCGCTCTTCAACACGCTGCTCCAGTTTCGATTTGGATCGGTCCAGGTCGCCGATCAGCTTTTTCAGAGACTGACGCATGGCATCCATCTGTTGTGCCAGTCCGCCGATTTCGTTCAACCGGCTCACCGGCACATCCTTTTCAAGGTGTCCCTGTGCAATTTCCTCAGCGGCGATAGAAAGCTCCTGCACCGGTATAAAAATCAACCGGTGAGTCAGCAGAAAAGTGGCAATCGAAAGACTGATGACAACCAGCATGGTGATTACAATAATGACAAGTACCTGCTGCCCCAGCGCCTCCCAGACATTTCGATTGGAGGCTACCAGTCGGATTTCCGCATTTTTCCCGTCTGGAAGATGAATCGTAGTCGTGCCCTGCATATAGCGGCTTTCCGCCACCTGTTCGCGATGAGTTACCCAGCCGAAGCCATAGATCACCTTATTGATCTGAATTTCAGGTTTTTCCGGATCACCAAGCGTCAGCCCGGCAAAAACAATGTCGCGGTCATTGAGCAGGTATTCAAGAAAATGGCCAATTGCCTTTTCGTTCCGCTCGGTAACCGGCTCCTCCAGCGCGATTTTAGTGAGCGAAAGTTTCTGCTCCATATTGCGCTGGATTTCTTTTTCGACCGCCGTCTTTTCCTGAACAATCAGCACGCCGGCAACCGTAAAAAGAACAATACTCACCACGATGGTCAGTACCCCCGGAAGCACAAAGCTCAGGCTCCGGAAAAAAGATGTCATACGCAGTTTCATGTCTCTTGGTCAGAGAATAGCCATGCCGGATTCAAAAAACAACAGGCTTGCCCCTTTTTCTATTGTCCGCCGCCCCTGCCATGCTACATTGTGCGCCTTTTAAAACCGGAGCAGACTATGGCAACTAAGAGAAGTGCATATGCAGAGGCGGGCGTCGATATTGACGTTATGATGAACTCCCTTCAGCGGATCAAAAAGGACGTCAAATCCACCAATACCAAAGGCGTCATGAGCGAAATCGGCTCCTTCGGCGGACTCTTCCAGTCGCCTGGTAAAGATTTCCTGCTCGTCGCCAGCGCCGACGGCGTCGGCACCAAGCTCAAAGTCGCCCACATGGCTGGCAAACACACCACGGTTGGGCAGGATCTCGTTAACCACTGCGTCAACGACATCCTCGTACAGGGCGCCACGCCGCTTTTCTTCCTCGATTACCTCGGCACTGCCGCCCTTTCCAGCAAAGTATTCGAAAACGTCATCGCCGGTTTCTGCAAAGCCTGCCGCGAAAATGGCTGTGCCCTGCTCGGCGGCGAAACCGCCGAAATGCCCGGCCTTTATCCGCAGGGCGAATACGACCTCGTCGGTACCATTGTCGGTCAGGTTGAGAAGAAAAAACTCATCACCGGTCAGACCATCCGCAAAGGCGACGTCATCATCGGCCTGCCATCCACCGGCCTCCAGACCAACGGCTACTCGTTGGCCCGCAAAGCCATCTTCGAAAAAGCCGGTAAAAAACTGAGCGACCTTGTCCCCGGCACAAAACTCACCTTTGAAAAGGTTCTGCTCGCCATCCATAAGAGCTACCTAAAACCCGTCGTCGCCCTGATGAACAAAATTCAGGTGCGCGGCATGGCCCACATCACCGGCGGCGGACTGGTGGACAACGTTCCGCGCGTTCTGCCGAAAACCGTCGATGCCGTCTTTGACCGCTCGACTTGGAAAACGCCCGCGATTTACCAGTTCATCGAAAAAGAAGGTAACGTCGACCACGAAGAAATGTACCGCGTCTTCAACATGGGCATCGGCATGGTGATCATCGTCCGTGCTGCTGACGCCGACACCGCGCTGGCTACGCTGAAAAAAGCCGGCGAAAAAGCCATCATCATCGGTCGCATCGAAAAAGGCACCGGCATCTCCCGCCTGATCAACTGATCAGTCGCGAGATTTCTGGATCGGCACCAGAGCAATAAGCATTCCGCCGAGAATTAATGCGCCGCCGATAAGCATCGGAACGGTCAGTGCTTCGTCGAGTACGAGCCACGCGAAAAGCGCGGCCAGAAACGGTTTCAGGAAAAAGGCCATCGAACCGATACTCGCTTCGACATGCCCGATGCCATAGATAAACAGAAAGTAACCGAGCGCGGTTCCGACCAGCGCCAGATAAGCGATGCCGAACCAGTCGGCCATGCCGTATGTCGCCAGCGGCATTCCTTCCACGCCGAGCGCCAGCGGCAGAATACACAGTCCGCCAACCAGCCCCGCAAAAGCGGTGACGGGCAGCGCGCCGTAACGCGGCGTCAGTTTTTTGAAGAGTACGGTGTAGAGCGCAAAGATAATGATCGCCAGCAGCATCAGAAAAAGACCGGTCAGTGACACACCGACGGCGCGGTCGCGGGCCAGCACCAAAATGCCGATCAGGCAAAGCGCAACCGCCCACAGTTTGCGCGCCGTAATTTTTTCCGGAAGAATCAGCGGGGCAAAAAGTACGACAAAAACCGGATTGCAACTAAAGACCAGCGCGGCAACGTTGGCCGGCAGAAAAGTGATGGAAAGGTGGTAGAGGCTCGACATCAGTGTGACACCGAGCAGACCGAGACCCGCCAGCATTGCGGCATCCCGCCAGCAGAACGCCTTATTACGCAGAGCGTGTGCGGCAGGAATAAACAGAACAAGCCCGGTAATGATGAAACGAAGTGCCGCGAGCCAGAACGGATAGTGTCCGGCAATCCCGCCGCCCTGCTGCATCAGCTTCGAAGCCACCTCAATCGTGCTGAACAGTATGATACCCACCAGCAATGAAAGTAGCCCGCGCATATCTAGTATCCTCTGCTCTTGTACCATTTTCGAATACCGCGCAGACGCAAGCAGTGTTTCAGCTTTTCCGTCGCCGACATATGATCGACCAGCAGTATGCCGTCAAGGTGGTCAAGCTCGTGCTGAATAGCGCGGGCAAGCAGCCCTTTGGCATTCACAATCTGCTCATTGCCATCACGGTCGAGATAGCGCAGAACCACTTCGGCTGGCCGTTCCACCGGCACATAAAGTTTCGGAAAACTCAGACAGCCTTCTTCGGCAATCGCTGTTTCCTCGGACTCACCGATGATTTCTGGATTAATGAACGCCTGCGGCATTTTGACGCCGGGATTATTCGGAAGGCCTTGATCGTTTTTATCGGCGGCGACCGGCACATCGAGTACAAAAACCGCTTCGGTCTGTCCGATCTGCTCGGCAGCCAAACCGATTCCTTCCTGTGCATACATGATGCCCAGCATGCGGTCAGCCAACGCACGAACTTCTGCCGTGACTTCCTTTACCGGTACCGACTTTTTACGCAACACCGGATTTCCGTAGACACAAATGGGACTCGCCATTTTTCTCTCCTCAACCTTGAATAAAGCGCGTATTTGTAACGCATGGATATTGTTTTCTCAACGTTTAACGCCCGCTATTCCCATACCGCGCTGGCCTTGCGTTGCCTGCGGGCTAACCTCGGCGGTTTGCATGACCGATCCGTTCTCGTTGAGTTCGATAACAGTCTTGCCCCGCAGGCCGCCGCCGAAAAACTGCTGGCGCACAATCCGCAGATCGTTCTGTTCAGCGTTTATATCTGGAACCTGACCGTCACCGCCGAAACTGCCGCCATCCTGCGCACCGTCCGTCCGGATCTGAAAATCGTTATCGGCGGACCGGAAGTCAGCTACGAATACGAAGACCTGGCCATCTTCCGTACTGCCGACCACCTGATTTGCGGCGAAGGTGAAGCGGTTATCGAGGAAATTTGCCAAACGCTCCTAACGGCCAATGTATCGCAAGCGTCCCGCTTGCCTTGTCCCTCTTCCGTACCGCAAGCGTCCCGCTTGCCCTGTTTCAATCCTGTCCAAGAAGTCCACCAATCCTATCGCAAGAACCTTCCGCACTGGACACAGGCCGACTGCACCTACTTCGTCACGTTCCGTCTCGCCGACTCCATTGCCCAGTCGCGCATCAGCGAATACAAAGAGTTGCGCGAAAAGTGGGAAGAGCACCATCAACCACCTTACACTGAGAGCGAACAGGCACAGTTTAATGAACTCTTTTCTGAGCAGGTGAACAGCTGGCTGGATGAAGGTGCTGGAGCGTGCATTCTCGGCAAACCGGAAATCGCAAAGATCGTCGCCGATACGCTGACCCACTTCGACGGGGAACGCTACGAACTCGATGAGTGGGTCATTATGCCGAATCATGTACACACGTTGTTAACGCCATTACCTGGTTTTGAGCTCAAAGACATCCTGCACTCCTGGAAATCCTACTCAGCCCATGCGATCAACAAAATCACCGGACAAAAAGGCGCGGTTTGGAAACATGAAAGCTTTGACCATATTGTCCGCGATCAGGAAGAATTGCTCCGCATCCGCAACTATATCCGCAACAACCCAACCAACGCCGGATGCAACGCAGAGATGAGACAAGGCAAGCGAGACGCTTGCGGTACGACAGATGTATCGCAAGCGTCTCGCTTGCCGAAAGTTATCGAAGCGCTGCCCGCCGATCTTAAAATCGTCGCCCTGCCCTACGACGAATACACCGCCGACGACATTGCCCACCGCCGCATCTACGTCGAATCGTCGCGCGGCTGTCCGTTCCATTGCGAATATTGTCTTTCAGCGCTCGATGAAACCGTCCGCTTCTTTCCGCCGGAACGGATTTTCCCTGAGTTTGAAAAACTGATTGAACGCGGCGTACAGATTTTTAAATTCCTCGACCGCAGTTTCAACATCAACGCCGCGCATGCCGCCGCGGTTCTTCGCTTCTTTCTAGAAAACCGGCGCGACGGTATGATGCTCCACCTCGAATGGGAACCGGAACATCTGCCGCCGACGCTCGAAAAGCTGATCGCCGAAGCGCCGCCGGGATTTCTGCAACTGGAAGTCGGCGTACAGACTTTTAATCCAGAGGTTTCGGCGCGGATTAATCGTCCGCTCGACGCGGACAAAGTTGAAGCGCATATCCGCAGACTCGCCGCCATGCCGTCGGTCCATCTGCACGCCGACCTCATCGCCGGACTGCCCAGCGAAACGCTGGCAAGCATCGCGGCAGGCTTCGACCGGTTGCACGCCTGCGGGCCGGACGAAATCCAGCTCGGCATTCTCAAAAAACTGCGCGGCGCACCGATCGCCAAACACGATGTCGAATGGCAGATGGTTTACAACACCTCGCCACCGTACGACGTGCTGCAAACCGCCGTGCTGAGTTTTATCGAACTGCAACAGCTCCGCCGCTTCGCCCGCTACTGGGACATCATCGTCAACAACGGTCGGTTCCCGGAAACCTCCAAACTGATCTGGAAGGATCAGTCTTCCGTCTTCGGTGCTTTCATGGAATGGAGCAACTGGATTTACGGACAAACGCACACCACCTTCGGATTCACACCAGCACGCCTCGCTCAACTACTGGGAGAATTTCTTACCGGAAGTCGCGGACTGAACGTAAAAACCGTCCGCCATGCGATTGATAACGACCTCACCGCCCGTTCCGCCGGAGCCAAAGGAATGGAACGACAGACACGGAAGAAAAACTAAAGGCCGGCGAGACGCCGGCGGTACGTATCGCAACCGTCCCGGTTGCCTTGTCCCAAAACATCATCCGCTTAAACTCTTTTCCAACCCCAGCCTTTCAGCTATTTTCCGATCAGAAAACCAAATCGCATTCTGTCTGATAAACTGTTTGGAGATAGCAAAAATATGAAATGCCAAACCTGCGAACGATTTCCAACGCCTACATCTAAGTTCAATGAAATAGGAATAAGTGTAGAGCGTCACGGAACATTATATCAGTGCAAAGATTGCAACAGTTACTTCGAGGTAATAGCGGAGGAACGGTCGGCTAGATCTCTTTCTAAAGAACAGGCACGAGATTTCTATCCCGACCAAAAAAAATGAATCCGCCACGCATCATCGGAATCGTCGGCGCATCGGGATCGGGGAAGACTTCGATTGCGAGAGAATTGGCGGAGTTGGCGGGAAAAGCCAGTCTGATGTCGCAGGACAACTATTACCGCGGACTGCCTGACGGCATCGATGCGAAGGACTGGAACTTTGACGATCCTGCCGGTATTGACCTCGGACATCTCGCCCGCGATTTAGCCGCTCTCAAACGCGGCGAAACGGTCGAAGGTCCTCGCTACATTTTTTCGACCCACAAACGGGCGCCGGACACCGTCATGCTGAAACCGGCTCCGCTGATTATTGTCGAAGGACTTTTTCTTTTCCTTCCTGAAAGTCTGCGTGCTGTTTTCGATCTGAAAATTTTCGTCGATCTGCCGCTTAGCGTCTGCTTGGAACGCCGCGTTGCCCGCGACATTGTTGAACGCGGACGCACCGCCGAAATGATCCGTCAGCGCTGGGCGGAACAGGTTGAGCCGATGTACAGGAAATACGTCGAACCAACCCGCGCCTTCGCCGACATCCTGCTCGTTCCCGCCGAACGTGGCACGCCAGAACGCGCCAGGCAGATTGCTGGCATACTCTGCCTTGTAAAAGCAGAACCGCGCTACGCTTGCCGCCGTACTCCAGAACGGGCATGATTCTCTTATGAACACGTTCTGGCTTTGCTTTGTTCCGCTGTTTGTCGCGGTAGACGCTGTCGGTGTCCTGCCGATGTTTCTGTCACTGACGGACGGGCTTGATTCTAAACGGCTGCGCACAGTGATCATTCAGTCGGTTTTGACCGCAGCCACGGTTGCGGTTGTTTTCGTTCTCGCGGGGCCGATGCTGCTGCGCTTTATGGGTATCACGGTTCCGGACTTTATGCTGGCGGGCGGACTGCTCCTGCTGGCGATTTCACTGAACACCTTACTCGGCGAAAAAAAAGTGCAGGAGGTTGATGTTGCCAGCCTCGGTGCTGTGCCGATAGGCATTCCGCTGATCACCGGCCCGGCAGTACTTACCACCTGCATTCTGCTGGCGAATACACACGGAAAAACCATGACATCAGTGGCCGTCATTTTGAACATAGCGATTGCCGGACTGATTTTTGGATTTGCCGGGCCGATCACGAACCGTCTGGGTCGTACCGGTTCAAAGGCCGTTTCGAAAGTTGCCAGCATGCTGCTGGCGGCTATCGCAGTGATGCTGATGCGCCGCGGTCTCTTTGAAATGTTTTCCGCCGCTCATTAAATTATCTTGCTTGATTTCAATCTCGTCAATAAGGCAAATAATATTCGGTTTCAAGATAAGAACTTAAGATTAAGGACAATATGAACTTTATTCTAAAAAATATCGTACTGACTGTTCTGGGATTCATTCTGCTGACCGCTTCATGCCCCGCACAATCGGCTTCTTCTAACGAAACACCTGCCTATGTTGTGATCAGCGGCGGCGTGGCCGGTATAGTTGATCATGACAAAACGATTTTCGGCATGGTGGAGTTGCAACCCGCTCTACGTTTAGGTCCGTTCGGCACATGGATCGCTCTTCAGGCCAGCGATCAGGACTACTACATGGGTGCCGGGTTGCTTTTAAACTGGTATGTCACGGAGCGGATTTTCATCACGCCGAGCTTTGGTGCAGGACTCTATACAGAGCATGACGGCACTGATCTGGGTTATCCGGTCGAGTTCCGCTCGGGGCTTGAGTGCGGATATGACTTTAAAGAAGCCGGACGCGTTTCTCTCGGGTTCTGGCATCTTTCCAACGCCGGTCTAAGCACAGATAACCCCGGAACAGAACTGGTGGCGTTGCGCTATGCCATTCCGCTCTCAAAGCACTAGGAGATTATCTCCGGTTGCGATGAGACGGTACGGCAAGGGTTCCATTGAAAAATTCAATGATGTGCCCCTTCTCAATCAGCCAGCGAAGCGGGTTGAGAATTTCACGGACAACGTCCGAATCTTTGTCCGCACCGGGACGCAGCTCCTCGACCATCTGGCCGCGTGTTGAGCCGGGATGCTCCGCCAGATATTCCAGTACCGCGCGAATGTGCTTAACAGCTTTTTCAGGTTTGATCGGATCGGGCTTTACCGACGTAACAAAGTTAATGTTTTTTCCCGCCTTGAACGTTTGCAAATGCAAGTGACGGAAAGCTGCGCGTAATGCGAAAGAAACTGACATCGGGAAGCGGCTTTCGCGCTCCCACGATTCACGCACCATGCGGATGAGGTTATAATCCTTGATTTTTCGCGCCAGCGCGGAAGGCAGTACGGCGCGGGTGACTTCCTCAATTTCTGCTTCGGCGATTTGTGTGCGGATATATTCCTCGGCCTGTACGAGAGTGAAATCTTTCACTTCACCTTCGGGCGCATCTTTGAGGCGGTAAACAGTTTTTTTAGAAGATTCCAGCTTCCATTTTGCAATCAACTCTTCATCACGGACGGTCTGTACTTTTTCCTTAAACCGATCGAAAGGCATTCCGGAGAAGCGGGAGTTATAAATTTCCTGAAGGCGCGCGGCATAACTGTGGTGGTTCGGCGGGCCAACCAGTACGTCGCCGATTTTGGCGATGCAAGGGAACACGCCGGTGGGCGGCTCGACTTCAATTTCTTCTTTCGTGAAGAAATCAGCCATGTGGTCATCCAGCAGCTGATGAACCAGCGCGTCACGACTGGTGGCAACCATTTTAGAGCGCTTGCCTTGATACAATTTAAATCCATTTGCACCGGGAGTGACCTCGATTTTTACAAGATGGCCCTTCGGATCAGCGAGGAAAAGATTCGCCAGATCCATCAGCGGATAGGCACGTTTGCTGTGATGAATCTGCCGCACCATGGAGGCCAACCACTGCTGCTCAGGCAGAAACTTAATTTCGACCGGCAGTTCAATCCGCTCCGGACGCGGCGTAAATTCGCGGCGCGGTTCCGGGGCAGTACGCTCTCCCTGCGGCGCACGCGGTGGCGGCCGTCCAGCCCCGCTTAACGCGTTAGGGCGCTCACTCGAAGAACGTTCACGCGACGGACGGGCCGGCCGGGACGGACCATCCCGTCGGTCACTGCGCTCACGCGGCGGGCCGTCCCGGCGCTCACGCGGCGGACGGCGCTCAGAACGGTCGTCGAAAGCGTAATGGTTGGCGACCGGTTCTTTTTTGGCCCACTGCGGGACAAAATTAAGGTCGAGGAGAATATCCTCGTCGGGCCGGGACACGTTCTGCGAGATAGCTGTTTCTTCGGACATGAGGTAAAACCTTTTGATTTGAGCGGGCATTAGTATACGCTTTCCGCTGTTTGGAAAAGGAAAAACCGTGTCAGGAGCCTGTTAAGATGCACACCGTACCGTCTGAAGAACTGGAAAAATACTCATCCGCCGTCACGCTTTCAGATATGGAAATTTTCGTTTTTCCTGAGCTGCTCTACGCCCTGTTGCTGGCCAATATCATGAGTCCGTGCATCTGGAAATGGCGCGATGACCCGTGGTTCGCCAAAATCAGCAAGATGAACCCGCGTAAGAAGATCGACCGGCTCAAGCAGTACATCATTGACCATTATGAGTTCAACCTTGACCTTGAAACATGGGGGTTGACCGACCAGCAGACCGAGCTAAACCGCTTCGCCCCGTTTATGGATTCCAAAACGATCGGCAGCAGTAATGCCCTTTTCGGCTACGAAGGCGATAAGCACTATTTCGACCTGGATATCCGCCGCCATTTCGGGCTCGAAAAATATAATGATACCGTCATTCCTTACTGGAAAACCGAAACCATTGAGGCGATGGACGCCTTTAACCGCCGCGAAGGTTACCGCAACGGTGCAGGCGAATGTGTCTCACTCTCTGCGCTCTATGCTGCCGCGCTTTTCATCGTCTGCGGCGTTCCGCTCGAAGACATCTTCCTGATGGCCACACCGCTTCACTCACAAAACTTTATAGCCGTCGGCGACGGCGTGCTGACTAACAACCGGCGGATCGTCACTAAAAATATGTGGTTTAACGGCACTGAGTTGACCGACAAGGCACAACGCGCCCTGCGCCATGAGCAAATCACGATGGTGTTTAATAATACCGGCTACGTTCATTGCGTCTATCCGGAAGCAACCATGGACCCATCACAGTATGACCGGTTTAAAAAGACAATCGGCGATTACCTTTCCACCGAAATCACATTTGAAATCCTCGCTAACTTTCTGCGGCAGAATTCGCGTTTTCAGAAATGTTTCCAGATATGCCATGACTTCCACGGCAAAAAACGGTGGATTCCTGCCGAACGCGCCTACGCTTATGAACACAGCGCGCCGTATAAAATCGGCGACGGCACCCGCGCCCAACTGCTGGAAGAAATTGATAACGACGAATTCTACTGTGAGCCGATTCCCGGCCGCATCTGTCTGCCGAAGCTGGAAGAATTTTTTAAAAACAACCCCATCCAGCACTATGACGCCGAAAGTATGGCGGAACTCGGCACCAAGCTGGAATGCAGCAGTTCCGGCAAAAATGAAATGCTCTGCAAACTGGCCAAATTCGTCCACCTTGAACCGGAATTCCCGGACATCGGAGGCAAGGTTTCCAAACCATGGAAAAAACTGGAAATCGTTCCCGGCATGGTGCGCGAAGAAATTATCGCCTATGTCGAAACTATGCGGGCTGAAAACCGCTCTGCTGATCTCGCCTTCTACGCTTTGCGCGACCTCAGCCGTACCGATTGGGCTCCATTCCTCAAAGCCGCGATGGAGCGCAATCCAGTCTGCATCGAGGGTACAAAAAATCTAAGCGATGATGCGCTGTTCCAAGCCTTGGAAAAAATGGATTTAGAATCCATCTACGACGGCACACGCCTCGCTCAGCCCGATGAGGTCTGGAACTACAAAACCGGCGACGGTATTGAAAAGGCCATCCTGCTGGCTAATATTTTGAAGAAGCGGCATCCAGACGAAAAAATTGAACTCATGGTTCAGCCCGACCGTGTTAAACTGCGCTTGGGAACACGCACACGCGCATTCCCGTCATCAAAGAAAATTGTAGTCGACCTTTTTCTTTAACTGCGCTGAACGGTGAGTTACCACCTGTATTCGTGTCCGCCATCCGCCTCACGATGATGAGAGCCGACGGCGATCAGGCCGTCTTTTGCAACCAGCGCGTAAATTGTAGTTGATGAGTTATACGACTTCTTGTCGACTTCAAGCTTCCAGTTTAAGGCACCCTCACCACACAAATAAAGTCTGTCGACGGAGGCTCCGGTGTCAGACTGCGGGTCGCGAATGTACATGTAGGAGGTTCCAACCGGTGATCCGCCAGCCACCGGCACGGCAGAAAAGCTTAATTCGATGACTTTTCCAATATACTGCTCGCGGTTAGACGCCAGTTCATCAAAAGCAATCTGGCCTTCATATGTAGCAGATGATGCCTGATCAATTTTCTGTTGGAGTTTTTCGGGCGACATCCACCGTAACCCTGCTGCGTAGTCGCGCTGTTTCACCGCGAAAGCATCGCCTTTGTCTGCGGCACGGGAAAACCACTGCTGTGCAACCTCCTGATCAAGCGTGACGCCGTATCCAAAATGATACGCCAATCCAAGAAAAGTTTGCGCCGTTGCGTCACCGGACTCGGCCCGCTGTTTAAGCATTTCAACAGTTGTTTGGGCTGAACAGATGGATGAACAAAAAACAATAACTGCTGCCAGACTTATGACTTTCATTCGGGACTCCTTTTGGTTAATTGCACATAACCCGGATGTTTTTTAAGCCAAGGCGACAGGCAAGGCAAATATAAACGCTTCATTCCGGAAGATGAATTTCGTGGTCAAGGGTCTGGGCGTCCGGCACCACCACGAATAGCGTGCGGACGGCCGCATTATTCTGAAATCCTGCTTGCCAGCCGGGAATTCCATGCGTATAACCTGCCCCCTTAATAGCTTCCACATAAAGCGGGGCTGAAGCGAGTGCTGACCGGTTGCCCCCGGAAAGCCAAAGCGGATTGTTCAACAACGAACTAGAGAAAGGGGCTTGTTATGTCACAAAAGACGGTAACGATTCAGGAGCTGCTCGACGCAGGTCTTCACTTTGGTCATCAGACCAAACGCTGGAATCCCAAAATGAAGCGCTTCATTCACGGCGCCAAAGGCGGGATCTACATCATCGACCTCCAAAAAACTGTCGTACAGCTCAAGCTGGCGCAGGAGTTTCTGAGCGGTCTCATCATGAACGGCCGCCGTGTTCTTTTCGTCGGCACCAAAAAACAGGCGCGCACCATTTTTCAGGAAGCCGCTGAAAAAGCCGGCCAGCCCTACGTCATCTACCGTTGGCTTGGCGGGATGCTCACCAATAACCAGACCATTCGTAAGAGCGTCAAGCGCATGGAAGAACTGCAGGATCTCTTCGGCGACGAAGTGAAGCTCAAAGCCTATCCCAAGCAGGAACAGTCCGTTCTGCGCCGCGAACTCACCAAGCTCGAACGCAACCTCACCGGCGTAAAAGATATGACCTCCCTGCCGGGTGCCCTGCTCGTCATCGACATCTGCCGCGAAAAACTGGCGATTGCCGAAGCACAGCGTCTGGGTATTCCGGTCGTCGCACTGGTCGATACAAACGCCGACCCGGATCTGGTTGACTACCCGATTCCCGGCAATGACGACTCCATCCGTTCGCTCACCCTGATCGCCGACATCCTTGGCGGCACCATCGCCGATGCACACGAAGCCTGTGTCAAAGCCAAAGCGGCTGAAGACAAACGCCGTAAAGAAAAAGACGATGCCGACCGCGCCGTCGCTGACGCCGCCCGTGAAGAGCGCAAGGCCAAAGAAGACGAAGAGAAAAAGAAACGCGCCAAGGTGCTCGATAAACTGAAAAAAGAAAAAGTCGCCGCTGAAAAGGAAAAGAAGAAAGAAGCTGATAAAGCCGAATTCAAAGCCAAAGCCGACGCCGAAGCCAAAGCTGCTGAAGTGAAAGCGGAAGAAGCTCCGGTTGTTGAAGCCGCTGCGGAAGAATCCAAGGCTGAGTAATTTTAATTGAGAGGATCTAACAATGGCTGAAATTACAGCAAGCATGGTCAAAGAACTGCGCGACGCCACCAACGTCAGCATGATGGAGTGCAAACGCGCGCTTCAGGAAGCTAACGGCGACAAAGAACTGGCCTTCAAACTGCTGCGCGAGCGCGGTATGGCCGTGGCCGCCAAGAAAGCCGACCGCGTCGCCAAGAACGGTAAAATATCCGCCAAGGTTTCCCCTGACGGCAAAGCCGGCGTCATGGTCGAAATCAACTGCGAAACCGACTTCGTGACCCGTAACGAAATCTTCCAGAAATTCGTGGCGGACATGACTGATAAAGCGATGACTTGCGCTGGCGACCCCGCTGAAGCATTCAAAGCCGAAATCGTCGCCAAGATTGCTGAAATCGGTGAAAATATCGTTCTGCGCAAGAGCGAAAAATTCACCGTCTCCGGCACTGGCGCCGTAGCCAGCTACATTCACATGGGCGGCACCTGTGGCGTATTGACTGAATTCGTGTTCAGCAAAGCCGACACGGTCAACAGCGCGGTTTTCAAAGAACTGGCGCTCGATGTCTGTTTGCACGTCGCAGCAGCCCGTCCGGCTTCACTGGATCGCTCCGGCGTTCCGGCTCAGCTTGTTGAAGACGAAAAAGCCCTCTTCCTTAAACAGGTCGAAGGCAAACCCGCCAACATCGTTGAAGGTATTCTGAAAGGTAAACTCAACAAGTTCTACTCGCAGATATGCCTGATCGAACAGCCGTTCGTCAAAGAAGACAAGATCAGCATCACCCAGTTGCTGGAAGCGAAGAGCAAAGAGATCGGTGACGCTGTCACGATCAAACGCTACACCCGCTGGCAGCTCGGCGACGCGTAAGCGTTTTGCCTAGATGCACGAAAGCCGTTCCGAACTCCGGAACGGCTTTTTAGTTTCTGAAGTCACCGAGAAATATAAAAGAAACGACTCGCAAGGAGCTGTAAAGCTTGGAACACTCCGGCCACGATTTTAACAGGAGCCATGTCATGGAAGAGCTGATTCGAAAACTGCTGGTTGAGCTGGGCGAAAATCCGGAACGCGAAGGACTGAAAGGTACGCCGTCCCGCGTCGCCGAGTCTTATAAATTCCTGACCAACGGCTACCACCAGAATATCGACGACGTGCTGAACGGCGCCTTTTTCGAAGCTGAAGACAGCCACATGGTGATCGTCAAGGACATCGAAGTCTACAGCCTTTGCGAACACCACATGCTTCCGTTCATCGGCAAATGCCACATCGGGTACATTCCCGAAAAGAAAGTCATCGGCGTCAGCAAGCTGGCCCGCGTGGTGGATGTTTTCGCCCGCCGCCTCCAGATTCAGGAACGGCTGACCGACCAAATAGCCCACACCATCATGGACAAAACCGGCGCGCAAGGTGTCGGCGTGGTGATCGAGGCCCAGCACCTTTGCATGATGATGCGCGGCGTGGAAAAACAGAATTCCAAGATGATCACGTCGGCCATGCACGGCACGTTCCGTTCGCAGCTCGCAACGCGCACCGAATTCCTCCGCCTGATCGGCACTATCGGTTAGAGGTAATGCCGGAACTTAGGGTGTATCCGCCCGTAGATCCGGCTTCTTAGCGTTAATAGCCGGATCCACGGCTTCGCCTGAGTTCCGGCTGTACCGGTATATTATTTCCCCGTCTGTTTTGTCAGATCGATGCAGATTAATCGCGAAGGATTTTCGGAGTCGGGAAGATTCTGACAAATATAAGCGAGTCCGTCGCTTAACACCGGAGCGGTCCACGCCTGCTCGGCGTTAAACAGCCGCACGGACGAAATGATACGGAATCCTTCGGGCGAAATGTCGAGCCACGCAAGCAATCCGTTTTCGCCAAGGCAGAGAAACCGGCCGTTGGCATAGAGCAGCGAGCCGATACCGAAACCCGCTTTGCCGGGCGGTTCGCGGTACTGGTCGGCACCGCTTCCGCTGCCGGTCACTGCCTTAGATTCAACTCCAGCAAGTTTGACCACTTCACGCCAGACGCGTGTTCCGGTTGACCACTCCATGCAGGTGAGCTGGTTGTTGGCAAAGCCGTATAGATGCCCGCCAGCGAGGATCGGCGTCGCCCAGTGCGAGGCATAGGCCTTGGTGCGGTAGATCTCCTTAAACGTGAAGTCCGGCTGAACCTCCAGCATCACCCCGCCCACGTCATAGGACGATGAGATAAAAACCCGGTTGCCGGAAACCACCGGCGTTGAGGCGTTCGCCGATGCGTAACGCGGACTGCGCCACGGAAAACGGGAATAAATTTTTCCGGTGGCCGCATCAAGGCAGAGCAGGCCGCCGGAAGGCGGACTGGATTCGCCGCCGGCAAACACAAACAGGATGCGCCGACCGTAGAGAGTTGCCGCAATGGGCGAGGCGTAGCTGCGTCCCCATGGATCCTCCGCAATCCAGCGGGTTGCTCCGCTGAACTTATCGAGCGCAACGACACATTTTACCGCGCTGACATTCAGGATAAGCGAATCACCTTCAATCAGCGGCGACGAGCAGAAGCCGAAGAAATCCTCGCTGGCCGCGAACTCCTCGTTCAGCTGGCGACGCCACAGGAGCCGTCCGTCGTTCAAACTGAGACAACTCAGTACACCCTGCGCACCGAGCGTATAAACCCGGTCGCCGTCAATGGCTGGAGAAGCTCGCGGGCCGTTGAGATAGTTGAAGCGATCCTGATAAGTGGTCGGCGTTTCGTCTGACCAGATCAGCTGGCCCGTCACGGAGTCGAGGCATTCCACCTTTTCAACTCCCTGCCTGCCCTGAGCGCCGTCGAAGGGGAAACGCCCGTGGTGAACGAGACGTCCGTTACGGATCGAAGGCGCGGAATAACTTTCTCCGCGCGGATGCGACCAGAGAATCCGGGCCGCAGGCAGATTCGTTGTCAGCCCGGTCTCGGCCGATTTTCCATCGCGGGTTTCGCCCAGGAACTGCGGCCAGTCAGCCTGAACCGACACCGCAAACCATAGGATGAAGACCACCACGAAACGCATAACAACCATTCGGTTATTTACTTGGGAGAAACCGTTTTTCCGGCCTTGGCGGCCTGTGGCGGTTTATGGGCGGCTTGCTCCGAAAGGCTGACGAGGTTGTCGTGTTCACCTTTCTTTACCTTGAACTTGCTTGGGTATTTTTTGAGCAAGGCGCCAAAAGTTTTGCAGTCGTAATTGGCTTCATCAAAGGTTGGATCCAAGCGCTTCACCATATTGCGGACACTCGAATTCAACGCCCACTCATCCCCCGATTTGGCTTCAATCTGTTTGATGGCCCGAGTAATCAACTCTACAGCATTCTTCACGACTACTTCATCGCCCTCCGGTTCCGCAATAATCGCCGCCGCCTCGACCACCAGCGACTCATAGTACTTGAATTCGGAACAGCTGTTCGCCCAGTGCGGATTCGTACTGGCTTTGCATCCGACACCTATCAACTGTTTGCCGGCCGTTTTGATTTTCTGAGCCAGCGGAATAAAATCGCTGTCGCCGCCGACCACAACAACCGATGAGATGTACGGAAACCGCAAAACATCATCCAGCGCATCCAGCGACAGTTTAATATCCGCGCCATTTTTGGCGGAGGCGCCGGGCGGAAAAATCTGAATCAGCTCCACCGCCGTTTTCAGCAGGGACTGCCGATATTTCGAAAACCACTGCCAGTTGCAATAGGCCTTGTTGATGGCGATATTCCCATAGGTTGCGGCAAAGTCATACAGCGCCTGGACATCAACAAGAACCTCCTGCGGTGTATATCTGTTTTGCCGCTGATAGGCTCCGCTACCGTGTTTCGTATCAAACAGGCTCGCGTGAATATTTTCGAAATCCCAATACACCGCCACGGCATCTTTAGACATAGAACCCTCCTGCTTCTTGGAAGCTTTTACAGGATTTCCCCGCCATTGAAACCTTTGTCCTGATTTTTTACCGGCCGGGATAATCCGCTACCGATGCGACAAGGCAACCGGGACGGTTGCGATACGCTATCGTACCGCCGGCGTCTCGCCGGCCTTGCAGTCTTAAAGAGCTTTCATGTTTCCCGCTTGTCGGAACAGGTTGAAATTGGAATGATGCGCGGCATGTTGAGCCGTCTGAATATCCGTAATCTGGCGCTGGTGGACAGCCTCGCCGTCTCGTTTGAAAACGGACTCAACGTCATCACCGGTGAAACCGGCGCGGGAAAATCTCTTTTGATCGGCGCGCTCCGGCTGGTACTCGGCGAACGGGCCGACAAATCGCTCATCCGTACTGGCGAAACCACCTGCAACATCGAAGCCGTTTTTGAGCTGGCTGACCCGGCGGACGTCAACGCCGCGCTCGATACCGTCGGCCTGCCGCCGTGCGACGGCGGAACACTGATTATCCGCCGCACCATCACCGAGAGCAGTTCGAAGAATCTGATCAACGACTCGCCGGTCACCCTGCCCGTCCTCAAATCACTAGGCGACGTACTGGTCGATATGCACGGCCCGTACGACCACCAGTCGCTGCTGAAAACCGACGCGCAGATGGACATCCTCGACGCCTTCGGTCAGCTCGCCGCCGACCGGTCGGCCTATCAGGAAAAGTACAAACGGTTTCAGACGCTGGAAAAACGGTTTCAGGAACTTTCCAATATTGATGAGTCCGGCCTCGCCGAACAGATCGACCTGCTCTCGTGGAAGATCAAAGAAATCGAAGAAGCCAAAATTTCCGCCGCGGACGAAACCGCCGTTCAGCTCGAACACGAACAAATGGCCAACGCGCAAAATATTCTCGAACTGGCGCAAACCGCCGTCGGCGGACTGACCGAAGCCGAGTATTCCGCCATGGAAGGCCTTTCCTCCGCCCGCAAAGCTTGCACCCAGCTGACAAAATATATGCCCGCCGCCGAAGCGTGGGCCACCGAACTCGAAGGGGCGGCGCGCACCGCGCAGGAAATTTCCGCCGCCATCCAGAGCGCGGTCGAAGACATTAACGCCGGGCCGGAACGGTTGCAGTTCCTCGACGAACGTCTTTCGCTCTACCGCAGTTTTAAACGCAAATACGCTCCGACCGTTCCAGAAATCCTGGTTAAGCTCGATGAATGGAAAGCGCGGCTGAAAGATTTGCAGAGCCGCGACGAACAGCGTGCCGCCGTCGGCACCGACCGCGCCGCCGCACTGACCGAAACCGAAAAAGCCGGACGCGCCCTGCGCAAAAAACGGCAGAAGGTTGCCGGCGACCTAGCCGACGCCATTACCGCCGAACTGCGCGACCTCGGCTTCGAACACGGACTCTTTGAAGTTCAACTGCTGGATGCCGACGAACCCGCTGCCTCCGGCATGGACGAAATTGAATTCGGCTTCGCGCCCAACGCCGGTGAAACCATGCGTCCGTTACGGGCGATTGCTTCCAGCGGTGAAATTTCACGCGTTATGCTCGCCGTCAAAGCCGTACTGGCGCGCCACGACCGGATTCCGCTGCTCGTCTTTGATGAAATCGACGCCAACGTCGGCGGCGAAATCGCCAACGCTGTCGGCGATAAGCTGGCGCAGGTCGGCCAAACACATCAGGTCATCGCCATTACTCATTTGCCGCAGGTCGCCGCCTGCGGCGGCGCGCACTACGCCGTCGCCAAACGGGTACAGGACGGCCGCACCTTCACTCAGATTTCGCCGCTGACCGCCGCCGCGCGCACCGAAGAAATCGCCCGCATGCTCGGCGGAAAAGATTTAACCAAAGTCACCCTCCGCCACGCCGAAGAGCTGCTACAGAATAAAAATACGAGTATGGATCCGACAGATTTGGCTGATCGGATGGATCGTATGACCTGAGCCCGACGGGCGAAAGAGGCTTTGCGGATGCAAAGCAGTGGAACGGCAATTTTAGAATTGTAATAGCCAGCAGTCTTCACCATTTCGGTGAGGTTCGCAAGAGTGTCCGGTGTCATCGGTTTGGCGGACGAATTTGCCCGATTGGACGGATCGTGAGGATTGGACGGGTTCGTCAAATGTTAACGACTCCTTTGCAGTCAGGATAGCCGGTGCAGCCCCAGAACTGTTTGCCGTCGGTTTTGCCGCTCTTCGCGGTGCGCAGCACCGTTGGTTTTCCGCATTTCGGGCAAGAGGGAATTTGAGCAGACGGATTTGGCTGATCGGGTGGATCGTTTTTCTTATTGGCCCGATGGGCTAAACGCTGAGTGGCGAGTTGTTCGCTGTAGCCGCCGCCTTCGATAAACTGCTTTTCGAGCGCGGCAATCTGCTGGTCCAGCAGGTAATTGGCCTGGTTGATCAGACAGATCAGGGCGTTGGCCCGCACGGCGGAGTCGGCGTGCTCCAGCCAACGGGAATAAAGAGCCCAGCGTTCCTGATCGGACAGAGCTGTCAGAGCGGACTGATTGGAATGATCGCGCTTGAAATTCGCGGGAACCTGCCGCACGGCCAGCGCTTCGGTGCTGACGGGGGCCCACTTTACGAGGCGGCGGTGGCGCAGAAAATCTTCGTAGTCGAGCAGGAGTTCTTCAAGGCTGGCGCGGGCGACGTTCACCAGCCGGAGTTCAGTTTGTGAAGAGGTCGCGGCGGCGCGGCTGCCTTCGGCGATATTCTGCCGTCCGGAGCGGGCAGCCTGCACCATTTGATCCACCGTGCGGGATCGCGTATCGAGAAACTTTTCGCAAAACCAGACGGTGGCATCATAGATCAGGGTCGAGGTTTGAAAACTGCAGGTCTCCCTGTAGCCGCCGCTGGGTCGTATTTTTGCCATAGTATCCCCTTTCACTCTAAGTCTGTTTTAACTAAACGAAACAGACTTTTCAAGTGTGAGGTAAATATTCTGAACAAGACGGGCGGACCATGAAGTTTTTGATGTCAATCGGAGCCGGAGACGGTTAAAAGGTTGCGCATGAAAACATTCTCGTTTCTCCTTTGCACCGCCCTCGCCGCCTACAGCGCGGATCTGTCCGTTGAACTGCAGAATCCTCCGTCGACCGGAACTGTTGAAATTCTGCTTTTCGATTCGCCGGATACGTTCGGTGATCTAAGAGCCCCTGCTAAATCCATCCGGGCTCCCGCCACGGGACAGAGCGTTTACCGAATCACCGGTGTTCCGCCGGGCGACTATGCGCTGATGGTTCATCACGACGAGAACAGCAACGGCGGTCTGGATAAAAATTTTATTGGGATTCCCCGCGAGCCGGTCGGTTTCGCCAACGGCTACAGTCCGAAGGGTCCACCCGCCTATTCCCGCGCCCGGCTGACGGTTGACGAAGGAACAGCCCGGACGATTCCCATCGAACTCAGACGTCCGATGGGTGACCGCGGGCGGCTCGGCGCCGGGTTGGGAGCCATCGTTCGCAGCAGTCCGTACCGCGGATCCGACGGGGGAACGTTTATGCCGATTCCTGCCATCACTTACACCGGTAACCGATTGCAGATTTTCGGCCCGCGTGCACAGTTCGGTCTGCTCGAGGCCGGACCGCTGCAATTCGCGGCGGTCGCGCAGTACCGTTCAGCCGCCTATAAAGAAGATGACAGCGACATGCTGAAAGGCATGGGCAACCGCGACGCCACCCTGATGGCCGGCGGTGAACTGAAAGCCGATCTGCCTGCCGGAATGGATCTTTCGCTGAATGTCCTGCATGACGCGCTTGGCCAGATTGGAGGAAGCGAAGCGTCACTTTTTCTGGATCGCTCTTTTCAGCTTGGCACCGTCCGCCTGACCCCGCGAACCGGAATCAACTGGACCGCCGCACGTCTGGCAAATCACGACTACGGCGTACCAGCCTCGAAAGCTGCTCCCGGACGTCCGGCCTATGATACCGGTGACACATTCAGCACCGAAACCGGAATCAGCGCACTCGCCGAGCTGACCGAAAACTGGTGGATTGCCGCCAGCATGGGCGTTGAGTTTCTCAGCGATGATGTCAAAGACAGTCCGCTCGTCGAAGACAGCGTTGTGCTTAAAGGCTTTCTGGCCGTGCAGTACGTTTTTTGATGTCAATCAAGGCCGGAGACGGCTAAAAGTATGCGCATGAGAAAAGAAAAAGACTCCCTCGGCGAACTGACGGTACCGGACGATGCGCTGTACGGCGTGCACACCTGCCGGTCGATTGAAAATTTTCACATGGCGGGCGAAAAGCTCCCGCTGGAACTGATTTATGCAATCGTGCAACTTAAACAGGCCTGTGCCGCCGCTAACGCCCAGCTCGGTCTGCTTCCACACGAAAAGGCGGTCGCCATCGCCGCCGCCTGCGGCGAAGTGCTGAGCGGCAAATTTAACGACCAGTTTCCGATCGATGTCTTTCAGGCCGGTTCCGGCACGTCGAGCAACATGAACGTCAACGAAGTGCTGGGCAACCTCGCCGCCGAAGCGCTCGGCGGAAAGCGCGGCGACCGTAAGACGGTTCATCCGAACGACGACGTGAATATGGGCGAATCGACCAATAATGTTTTCCCGTCGGCGATCCGCGTTGCGGCGGTTGAGCTGTCCGGCCTGCTTTTCCAAACGCTAGAAGGTCTGATTGCGTCGCTGGATAAAAAGGCTGACGAATTTTCCAACGTCTGGAAAAGCGGACGCACCCATTTGCAGGACGCTGTACCGATGACGCTCGGTCAGGAATTCGCGGCATGGGCGAATGCGCTACGCAAAGCGGAACGCCGGATCGCCTGCGCCTGCTTTGATCTGCACGAACTGGGAATCGGCGGCAACGCCATCGGCACCGGCGTCAATACGCCCGCCGCGTTCCGCGGTGAAATCATCAAGGCGCTGAATCAGGCGACGGGTCAGGAATACCGCGCCGCGACCAACGGGATTGAGATTACGCAGTTCCTTTCCGACCTCGGCGCGTTTTCCGGCGCGCTGAAGATGCTGGCGCTGGATATCAATAAGATCGTCAACGACCTGCGCCTGCTGGCCTCCGGCCCGAACACCGGCTTCGGCGAAATTCTTCTTCCGCCGGTCGAACCGGGTTCATCCATCATGCCGGGCAAGATCAATCCGAGCATCTGCGAAGCGGCCAATATGGCCTGCCTGCAAGTGGTCGGTAACGACGCGGCGGTTTCGATGGGCTGCGCCGCCGGTCAGCTGGAGCTGAATACGCATATGCCGCTGGTCGGCACCAATATCGTCAAGTCGCTGCGGATTCTGACGAAGGTCTGCGACGCGCTAGATAAAAAGTGCGTGCGCGGCATCACCGCCTACGAAGCGGTCTGCCGGAAATATTTTGAGAACAGCGCCGGACTGCCGACGATTCTGAATCCAGTGCTGGGCTATGACAAAGTCGCCGAACTGGTCAAAGAGAGTCTCAAGACCGGCAAGACGCTGGCGGAACTGGTACGCGAAAAAAAGCTGATGCCGGGAAAAGAGTTCGCCGCCCTGCTCGCTCGGTCCAACGGGCCGACACGGTGAGAAGGCTTTAGGCCATAGGCTATAGACTTTAGGCGGCAAGCTTGAGGTGGAACGTGGCTTCCGGACACATTACAAAAACTGCAAACCCACCCCGCCGTTCCGGCACCCCTCCGCCGGAGGGGATTGTATAAACGCGCTTTTATTCCCCTCCACGGGAGGGGTGGCTGCAAGCCGGGGTGGGTTCTGCGGTACCACAGTCGTTAATTGCTCTAGGCGCGCCAGGGATAGAGCTTCACTTATTTTTTCATTTCCGGCGCAGCACGGCTTTGAAGACCTGCATAGCTTCGCGGCGGCAGAGCAGAACCGAGGCGAGCAGGTAAACCGCCATACCAACGGCAATCGCGCCGCCGACCGCGATAAACTGCGTCAGTTTGCCAGCCAGGTGGTTGCCCAAGGCGTTGGAAATCCAGTCGTGAACAAAAATCACGGTCACGCCCATGATCACCGCCGCAATTAGTGCACGGCCAGCACCGGCGAGTACGGAAAGCCAGCCGAGTGAACCGATACGGCGTCCCAGTTTCCAGCCGAGCGTCAGTCCGTTAAACGCTTCCGACACGACCGCCGAACCGGCGAGGCTCATGGCTTTATATTCGGTCGGCAGCGTCAGGGTGAAAATGAGGTTGAGTGAAAAGTTGATGCCGACACTGTGCAGTCCGTTGCGGTACGGCGTGCGGGTGTCGCCCAATCCGTAGAAAGCCGGAACAAATACTTTGGCCAGTCCGAAAAAGAAAAGGCCCGGTGCATAGACGCGCAGCACCGCCGCCGTGCGATCCACCGAATCGACATCAAATGCGCCCCATCCCAGTAGCATTTCGGTGACCGGACGAGCCAGCGCCATCAGGCCGACCGCCGCTGGAATCATGACGAACAGAAGCATCCGCAAAGCTCGGTTGATGGTCAGACGGATACGTTCCTCTTCGCCGACGGCGGCGTGGTTTGAAAAGACCGGCAGTAAAACCGTACTCATGGCGGTGGCGAGGATGCCCTGCGGAAAATAGAGCAGGCGTTCAGCAAAATACATGGTGGCGGCGGCCCACGGCGTGGCCCAGCGCGCCATGATGCTGTTGATGGTCATGTTGACCTGCGTAACCGACTGTCCGAGTGCTGTAGGGGCCATCAGGCCGAGAAAACGGGTAACCTGAGGATCTTTCGCGCTCAGATCAACGCCAGGCCGCCAGCCCAGCCGGTACATGGCAGGAATCTGCGCCGCCAGCTGTACTGCGCCCGCCACCAACACGCCGAACGCGACACCGGCGATTTGATCTTCCGGTGTTGCACCCATCCGCGGGCAAACGAAAATCACAAAGGCAATCCAGGTAATGTTCAGTAGACAGGGGGTAAAGGAAGCCAGCGCAAATTTACCAAAGCTGTTGAGGATTCCCTGCGACAACGCGGTCAGGCAGATGAAAAAGAGATACGGAAGCATGATGCGAAGAAGCGGCAAAGTCTGGGTTCCCTTACGGAAGGCCTCAACCAGCGGCGGAAAAAAGGTGATACCGATGCCGATCAGAACGATGACAATCAGCACCGCGCCCAGCAGGGTAAATACCCGGCGGGCGAACCGCCAGGCGGAGGATTCACCTTCCTTTGCCCTGATTGCTGAAAAGACCGGTACAAAGGCGGATGAAAGCGCCCCTTCGCCGAACAGCGCCCGAAACATATTCGGGATGCGGAAGGCGACAACGAAGTCGGACATGACCGCGCTGGTACCGAACGCGGCGGCGGTGACGGTTTCGCGCAACAGACCAAGCAGGCGGCTCAGCATGGTGAACATACTGACGGTTCCAACCGAGCGAAGTAATCTGCGGTGTTCCATAAAGTTTGTCTGATTTTCCAAAGTTTGGAACTCGCAAGACTATAGAGGCTTTCGTATCTTACAACACGAAATTTAATGATCTAACCACGGACTGTATGTATGAGTAATGTTCCCGGTCGCCTGCTGGCGGGCAATGAAGAAATCCTTTCCGCTTCGTATAATGAGTTCAACCGGATCCCGGTCGATCTCGACCTGATAGATCAACCGAGCCACCCTCCCCGGACTCAGCAAAGAACCATTGCCGAGCCGGTCAGTGTTTCCGGGCCGGGTACTTTTACCGGTAAATCCACGACGACCATCACGTTTGAACCGACGGACCGTGAAGGCTGGTGGCTGGACCGTACAGACCTGCCCAACTCGCTACCGATCCGCGTGGCGATTGATAACGTCTGGACGACCGGATCGATTGTCAGCAATATTGTGCTGCGAGCCGGAGGCCCGCACAACTATGTGCGTATGGTTGAACACATCATTTCGCTGCGCATGGGTCTGGATATCGACAACCTGATGATCAAAATCGACTCCGGCGATCCGCCGCTCTTCACACGTGGAAGCCTTGACTTGATTGAGGCACTCGACCGTGCCGGACGGCGTACCGTAAACCGCCCGGTTAAATATGTGACCGTGAAAGAACCCGTGACGCTCTGCTGGGACAATGGACAGTTTCTGACGCTTGCGCCGCATAAAGGCACCGTGCCGAAACTGACAATTGATGCCGCCGTCAATTTTCCCAATGCTATCGGGCAGCAGCGTATTCGTTTCCCCGTCAACTTTACCAATCTGCAGACCGGGGCGGAGGCCCGCACCAACACGCCGTACGGGAAAACGCTTTATTGCAAAACGATCGGTAAAATTTTCGCTGACATCCGCAACCTCGGCTACACGGATCAAAACATTCTGATCGCCGGAAAAAAACGGTATCACAACCAGCCGCGCCTGATCCGCAATGGCAAATCACTGGAAGCCGTCTGGCACCGCGGTGTACTTGACTTGCTCGCAGCCGTTGCGCTGATTCCCGACGTATACTTTGCTGGAGAGATCACCTCCTACAAGGCGGGCCACCGCCTCGACTGCGATATGATCACGCAGGTTTACTTGAAAAATCTGCTCACACCGGTTGGAAATGGATGAATTCTTCCCGGGAAAAAACCGAATATGCGCTGCTCTGCAAACTGATCGGCCTACTGAAAATCCTGCCAATCGGTCTGGTTGAGATATTTTTCCGTCAGTTTGGCGCTCTTTTTTTCCTGCTCAGCTCGCGGCGTCGAAACCTGACGCTGGCCAATCTGGAAATTGCCTTCCCGGAGAAAAGCAAAAAAGAACGACTGCGGATCGCGTGGCGGGCGTTTTTAAACATGGCGGAATTTACCGGTGACAGTTTTCTTATCATGGCCGGAAAACTAGGCCGGGACGAAATCATCGCCATGGTGGACGGCTCGCAGCTGGAAAAATATAGAGCCATGCGAAGCGCATCCGGTAAGGGCGCAATCCACATTACCGGACATCTGGGTAATTGGGAGCTAATGGCGCAGTACGGCGCAGTACAAGGGCTGGAGTCGCACATCGTCGCTCGCCGGGGAAGTAACCAGTTGATCGATGACCGCATTGTAACCCCGCTACGAACCCGGCACGGCAACAAGGTTTTCTATAGAGAAAACGCCATGCTGAACACCGTCAAGGCGCTAAAACGCGGCGAAGCGGTTTCTTTTCTGATCGATCAGAAAATCGGACCGAAAGAAGGCGTTCCAGTTCAATTTTTCGGCCGTGAAGTGCTGGCAGTGGCCTCCTGTGCGGTGTTACACATCCGCTTCGACCCGCTGGTGGTTCCGGCGTTTCTGGTAAAAACGGCCCGCCGCCGCTATAAACTGATTATCGGCGATGCAATCCAATGGAGCGATGACGGCTCTCCGCAGGAAGAACAGATACAAAAACTGACCCAGCAGTATCAGCGGGTCATTGAAGAAACGATCCGGCAGTATCCTGACCAGTGGTTCTGGATGCATAACCGGTGGCGGATTTCATGAAAGTATTACTTTTAACAGACGGGAAACCCGGCCACGAAAATCAGTCCATCGCTCTGTGCCGCCACCTTGGACTGACGTATGAGACTGTCACGGTTTCCTATCCCTGTAAATCAACCAAAGGACTTTCCTACATCTTCGATCGTCTTGGAATTTACACCGATAAAATATTTCAGATTGCCGATTCCCGATTTCTGGTTGCTGACTTTGATTTGGTAATTTCGACAGGATCGACGACGTTTTATCCCAACAAAGTGCTCGCCCGGAAACTGGGTATTCCAAATATCGCCATCCTGAATCCGAAAGGCTACCGGCCAGATTTCACATGGATTCTCTGCCCCGCCTACGACCATCCGCCGAAACAGAAAAATATCATCGAACTTCCGCTCAACCTCTGCGCCGCCGATAAATCTTTCTTCCTCGAAAAAGCGAAAGAGTTCGAAACCAAACACACGCCAAAAACCAAGGCGGTCGGCTTTGTCATCGGCGGGCCGAACGCCATTTCAACCATTGATGCCGCCGCACTAAAAATCCAGATGGAACAGGCTTTCGCGCTTACGCCGGACTGCGAACACTGGGTAACAACCTCGCGGCGCACGCCAGCAGATGTTGAAGCCGTCATCGAAGCTCTTCCGTTCGACTACCGGCTGATCAATTCCCGCGATTCATACAATCCGGTTCCGGCGTTTATTCAGCTCTGTGACCGGCTGTTCATCACCAGCGATTCCGCCTCGATGATCAGCGAATGTGCCAGCTTCGGAAACGCCTGCGTTGAGATTCTGATGAACCGACAGACTAAAACGCCGAATAAGTTTCAGGAACTCATTCAGGGTTTGGAAAAACTCAACGCCGTCCATGTATTTGACGGCACCACCGGTTCAGCAAACCGCAAAGTTGACGTTTCACCTCTGCTGAGCGGAATTAAACCGGCGATCCGCTGATTACCTGTTCTTGCGGAAGTATTCAACGAGCCGGTTGGTTGACGTGTCGTGTTTCAGTTCTGAACTGCTCTCCAGCTCAGGCAGAATGGCCGACGCCAGAACCTTACCCAACTGCACGCCCCACTGATCGAAGGAAAAAATATCCCAGATCATTCCCTGCACAAAGATTTTCTGTTCGTAGAGTGCAATGAGCTGGCCGAGTACTTCGGGAGTCAACTTTTCCGCCATAATCGTGTTGGTCGGGCGGTTGCCTTCGAAGGTTTTGTGCGGAATCAATTCCTCCGGTGTTTTTTCAGCCTTCAGTTCTTCGGCGGTTTTTCCGAAGGCCAGTGCCTGAGTCTGTGCGAAGAAATTAGCCATCAACTTGGCGTGGTGATCGCCGAGTGGATTCTGTGATTTGGCGAAGCCGATGAAGTCGCACGGAATCAGTTTGGTTCCCTGATGGATGAGCTGGTAGAACGCGTGCTGTCCGTTAGTGCCGGGCTCGCCCCAGATGACCGGGCCGGTCTGCCACTCGACGCGTTTTCCGTCCTGTGTGATGTATTTACCGTTCGACTCCATGTCGCCTTGCTGGAAGTAAGCGGCGAAACGGCTCAGGTACTGGTCATACGGCAGGATCGCCTGTGTCGCGGCGTCGAAGAAGTTGTTGTACCAGATTCCGAGCAACGCGAGGATCACCGGCATATTATTCTCAAACGGCGCAGTACGGAAGTGACAGTCCATCGCATGGAAACCGGCGAGCATCTTGCGGAAGGTTGCCGGGCCGACGGCGAGCATCACCGGCAGGCCGATGGCCGAACAGAGCGAGTAACGTCCGCCGACCCAGTCCCAGAAGCCGAACATATTGGCGGTGTCGATGCCGAATTTGGAAACCTCGGCGGCGTTGGTGGACAGTGCCACAAAGTGTTTGGCAACAGCGGCCTTGTCCTTCAGCGCGTCCAGTAGCCACTTCCGCGCCGTTTCGGCATTGGTCATGGTTTCCTGCGTAGTGAAAGTTTTAGAAGCGACGATAAACAGCGTTTCGTCGGCGTTCAGGTCGCGCACGGCTTCGGCAATATGTGTGCCGTCTACGTTGGAAACAAAGCGAATGGTCAGGTCGCGCTTGGTGTACGGCTTGAGTGCTTCATAGGCCATGACGGGACCGAGATCGGAACCACCGATGCCGATGTTGACGATATTTTTGATCGGCTTGCCGGTGTAGCCTTTCCACTGTCCGGAACGAACGCGGTTGGAAAAATCTTCCATACGGTCGAGCACTTCATGGATACCGGGCATAACATCTTCGCCATCCATAAGAACCTTGGTACCGCGCGGAGCGCGCAAGGCGGTATGAAGCACGGCGCGGTCTTCGGTGCGATTGATCTTCTCGCCGGTGAACATCGCTTCAATTTTTCCGCGCAACCCGACCGACTCAGCCAGTTCGATCAGCAGGTGCATCGTTTCAGCGGTAATGCGGTTTTTGGAATAATCGAGAAGCAGGTCGCAGGCAGTCAGTGAAAAGGTTTCGGCGCGCTGCGGGTCGGCGGCGAAAAGGTCGCGCAGGTGCTTTGGTTCAGTCTTTTTCCAATGTTCAGAAAGGGCTTTCCACTCGGGGCGTTTATTGAGCTGGGTCATATAGTTTCTCCGGTTAAGAAATCAGGCGCAGAGAGTAGCCGCAATAGGCGGCAGGATAAAATCAAAAATGAGGCAAAGTCGGCAACGTGCGCTTGTTTAAACGGGCGTTTATGGTAAAAAGGACGGGTTATGCGTAAATACCCGTTATGCCTGTTGCTGCTCGCCACTGTTTTGGCCGGATGTGGGAAGCCGGAAGCTTCCGCCAGCGCCGCCGTTACCGCTTCCAATGCGCCGCCGCAGGATTCGCTGCCGGTTGAGAGGATTGCCTCGCGGGTAGCTGATCGTTTACCGCGGATTCATCTGAACCGCGACGAACTTAATGACTCCATCGCCACGAATGCACTGAAGCTCTTCATTGACTCCCTCGACTATGACCATACGTTTTTTCTCGCCTCTGACATTGCTGAATTTCAGAAACAGGCCACCAATCTGGATAATCAGGTCGCAGCCGGTGACACTGCTTTTGCACAGGTTGTTTCGGACCGGTTCAAAGAGCGGGTTACCAACCGCGTGGCATACGTCAATCAACTGCTTGCCAAAGGGTTTGAACTTGATGGGGAGGAAACTTACCGCTGGAAGCGCGACACCGCCGCGTGGCCGGCCAACGAAGCCGAATGGAACGAACTCTGGCGAAAGAAAGTTAAAAACGATTACGTCGCCCGCTTCGCCGCCATTGAAGCCGGAAAAAATGATAAGAAACCAGAAGGAACCAACGTGGTTGCCGAAGCCAAAGGCCTTGAGGCGCTCACGCCGATCGAATTTGTCCGCGAACGCTATAAACAGTACCAGCTACTGATTGAAAACAACTTTGACCGCGAAATGATTCTCGAACGCTATTTAAGCGCTTTCACCCACAGCTACGATCCGCACAGCGACTATCTCTCTCCACGCGGTGTCGAGGATTTTGACATCAACATGAGCCTCTCGCTCGTCGGCATTGGTGCAATGCTCCGCAGTGAAGATGGTATGGCAAAAATTTCACAGTTCATTGCCGGCGGACCGGCAGAGCTGGACGGGCGGCTTAAAGCTGGCGATAAAATCATCGCCGTTGCACAAGGCGATAAAGAACCGGTGAGTATTCTCTACTGGCCGCTCAGCAAGGCGGTACGTCTCATCCGCGGGGAAAAAGGAACTAAAGTCGTGCTGACTGTTATTCCTGCCGACGACACCACCGGCACGCGCACCAAGACCATTGATCTTATCCGCGACGAAGTAAAACTGGAAGCGCAAGCTGCTAAAGGTACCGTACGTGAAATTACCGAAACTAATGGAGTTCCGTACCGCCTCGGCGTACTCACCCTGCCCGAATTCTATGCCGACTTTGAAGCCGCCCGGAACGGCAAAGACGGTGCGCGCCGTGCATCCGTTGACGTACGCCGCATTCTCAATGGATTTGCCACCAACCGGATTGACGGTCTCATTCTCGACCTGCGCAACGACGGTGGCGGGTCACTTACCGAGGCAATTGATATTGCTGGTCTTTTCATTTCGGTCGGTCCCATCGTTCAGGTGCGCGAACAGCGCGGGGTGACCGTTCTGCCCGACGGCGATCCCGACACAGTCTATAGCGGACCGCTCGTTGTGCTGGTCAATCGGTTGAGTGCTTCGGCCTCCGAAATTGTCGCGGCGGCTTTGCAGGACTACGGTCGCGCCGTCATCGTCGGCGACAGTAAAACGCACGGCAAAGGTACCGTGCAGACCGTTTATCCACTTTCCAAGCTTACGGACGATCTCGGTTCGCTCAAAGTCACTACGGCCAGTTTCTACCGTATTGCGGGCGGTTCTACGCAACTCAAGGGCGTCGTGCCCGATGTCGTCCTCCCGTCGCTTTACGATGCGCTGGAAATCGGCGAAGAATTTCTTCCGAACGCACTGCCGTGGTCGCAGGTGCGGAGTGCCTATTACCGTCCGTGGACCGAATCGGTCAAACCGGCCATTCCCGAACTGCGCAATCACTCTGAATTACGCATGACGGGGAATCCGGCTTTTACCGCCTTTCTCGCACAGCGTGATCGTATCCGCAAACGGATGAGCACCCCGGAAGTCTCACTGAAATTGACCGACCGCGTCGGCGAAATTGTCGCCGAGAAGGATATGGAAAAGCTTCAAGATGAAACGCTGGACGGTAAGAAGGCCGACAAAGACAAAGAGGATCCGATCCTCGACGAAACACTTAATATTCTCGCCGATCTGGTCGATATAACCGGAGGAAAATCCGGTGCCGTCATCACCAAAACAGGAACTAACTGATCCGTTTTGAATCGCCAGCCATCTGTACCCGACCCGGAAAGGCCATTTCGATTTTTTCTTCGCTGAACCGGCGGAGAACGGCCAGATTAAACGACTGATCGAACTCCATGAATGCCCAGTAGTCGGAAGCCGGCACAAACCAATAAATCACCTGGATGTTCAGCGAAGCGGTATTGAACTCATTAAAATGGACGCGCGGCGGCATATCAGGATGCATCTTTTCATTGGCGCGACTCAGCTCTTCCTTGATAATCACCACTGCCCGTTCAACTTTTTCCGGCGGCGTGTCACAAGCGATGGTGAGATTGGTGAGACGCTTAATAAAGGGCCGGCGCGTAATATTGCGAATCGTTTTGTTGGCGAGTTCGCCATTAGGAATTGTCACCAGATGGCCGTCGAATGTGCGTAACCTGGTTGAACGCATACCGACTTCTTCCACCGTACCGTCTGTGCCGTCAACACTGACGCAATCGCCCATCTGAAACGGCCGGTCGGCAAAGATCACCAGTGAACCGAAAAAGTTTTTAATCGTATCCTGTGCCGCCAGCGCGACAGCCAGCCCACCGACGCCAAGCCCGGCAAGGATCGAGGTAATCGGCTTATCGCTCAGTTGCTGGGCGACCTGCACCAGCCCGAGAATCACAACCACCGTGCGCAACGTTTTTCGCACCACCGGTTCCATCATATCGTCCAGCGCTGTTCGGGTTTTTGCTCTCAGGTGGCGCACCCACCAGCCGGACAGCTCGACCATTTGATAAACCACATACGTCACCGCGATGGTGATCAGTACCGCTGTCACGTCTTTGCGCAGCAAATCGTGCCCGGCTAAAATCCGCAAAGCCAGACAGACACCGATTATCGAAGCCGGAAAAGTTGTCGTACGCGCCGCCAGCTCCAGTGCCGTCCTGTGCAGACTATTCTGGCCAAGCGGGGTTTTGCGGACGGCCTGTTCACAGAAATATTTCATAAACCGTCCGGCCAGAAAACCGGCCATCACCAGCAGAATCATCATCAAAAAATCCCAGAAGCTATTAGTTTGTACAACCGTTGTAACTGTCGCCGTATCCATTTTACTCAACTCCTAATCTTCCATTCCGCCGTGTCGCGTCGTGCAACCAGCGAATCGTTTCAGGGCTTACCATATCCGCCGAAAACCGCCAACCCCAATTCCCTTCTGTCGTGCCCGGCATATTCATCCGCGCCGAACTGGTCAGTCCCAGCACATCCTGCATCGGCAGAATCGCCCATTTAGCCGGCGCACTCAGCGCCAGCTCCGATAGATCGTGATGGAACGAAGCACCGGCGGTACGCAGCCTTGTACAAACGCGATGGTGTTCCACTTTATCTAAAGTTTGAAGCCAGCCCGCCGTCGTATCGTTATCGTGTGTACCGGTATAAACAGCCCAGTTCTTCTCGATTCCTTCCGGATGATAACCGGGAATCTGCAACGGCTCCGCACCGAAGCGGAACTGGAGCACCCACATGCCGGGAAAACCGCACGCCTCGCGTAGCGCTTCCACTTCATCGGTAATGATTCCAAGGTTTTCGGCAATCACGTGTTCATCCAGGTTGAACATCCGACCCATATCTTTCCGCAGATTTTTCTCCAGCATCTGGAAAAGTTCGAGACCCGGCCCTTTCACCCAGCGGCCTTTAATCGCGGTCGGCTCGGCCGCTGGAATCTCCCAGTAATCCTCGAAGCCGCGGAAATGGTCGATGCGCACGATATCCGTCATCTCAAGGATGCGGCGCATCCGCTTCGTCCACCACGAAAAACCCGTTTCGCGGTGCGCCGCCCAGTCGTAGAGCGGATTACCCCAGCGCTGGCCGGTGGCGGAAAAATAGTCCGGCGGAACGCCCGCGACGACCGACGGTGTACCGTCTGGGTTCAGGAAAAATAGTTCGCGGTTCGCCCAGACATCAGCTGAATCACCTGCCACAAAAATCGGAATGTCGCCGACGATGGAGATTCCCAATTTTTTGAAAAACTCCGCCGTCTTTTCCCAGTGTTTTGAAAAAAGATATTGAAGAACCTCATGGCGGCGAATCCGTTTAGCCAGTTTACGCCGTGCTTTTTCCAGCGCTTTGGGATCGCGATCGCGCAGTCCGGTCGGCCATTTTGTCCAAGGACGATTCTTCTGTGTTTCACGGATCGCCATGAACAACGCGTAGTCGGAAAGCCAGTCGGCCTCACGCTCACAGAACTCCGCAAAGTAGGCGTTCGACTCAAACCGGTCAGCGACGCGGAATAGATTTTTTTCACGCGCTTCGATCACGGCGGGAAAATCGATCCGGTGCAGATCAAACTGCGGAAAATTTTTCAGCTGTTTTTCTGTCAGCAACCCTTCTTCGATCAACTCGTCAAAACTGATCAGCAGGTGGTTGCCGGCAAATGCGGAAAGCGACGAGTACGGCGAGTAACCATAACCGACCGGCCCGGTCGGCAGAATCTGCCAGAGCTTCTGCCCGGCTTCAGCGAGGAATTCACCGAAGGCACGCGCCTGCGGGCCCAGTTCGCCCATACCCCAGCGTCCCGGCAATGAGGTGATGTGGAGCAAAATTCCGCTTTTACGTTCAAAATTCATGCGGCGCAGGATACGGGGAACCGGCGGGGAGTCAAATAATGAAATGAAGGATCATTCACTGAAAAGATCATCGGCGAGAGCGTTGTTCTCGAAACCCAGATCGGCGGGCAGTTCCTTCCGTTGCGACGCCGCCACGGCCAGCACGTCGCAGCATTCGTTTTCGGGATGACCGGCGTGACCTTTCACCCAACGGAATTTGACGGTGTGTTCGGCGCATAGTTCGAGAAGCTGTTTCCAAAGATCAGAATTTTTTGCCGCTTTGCCCGGAGAAAGCATCCAGCTTTTGGAACGCCACCGTTTGGCCCAGCCTTTTTCTATGGCATTCACCACATAACTGGAGTCGCTGGTCAGCACCACGGTGCAGGGCCGCTTCAACGAGCGCAAACCTTCGATACAGGCCAGCAGTTCCATCCGATTATTGGTGGTTTTACGGAATCCGCCGGAAAGCTCTTTCCGGCGACCGCCGGACAGAAGCACTACGCCGTAGCCGCCCGACCCGGGATTTCCCTTGCACGCGCCGTCTGTATAAATTTCGACTGATTCTTCCATACTGATTTTCCAACTAGCTGAAAACAGGGGCTTGCCGATTTGCGGCAGGTTGCCTACCCTGCTTGCCCGAAAACGAAGAAGGAAGCTACCGTGGACGACCTGCTGATCAAAGGACATTTTAAAGGACTCGATATCGCTTTTGCTTATGCGGTAACGACTAAGGCGGTTAACGAAATCGTTCTCCGGCACGATTGCGATCCTGCCGCTGCCCATATTCTAGGTCGTGCAGTCACCGGCGTACTGCTGGCCGCGGCGATTCTCCCAGACAGCCAGCGCTTGAATGCCTGCTGGAAATACAAAGGAATTCTACGGACGATTGTGGTCGATGCTGGGCAGGACGGAACTGTCCGTGGATTTATTTCGCCAGCGCAGCTCAATCTGACGGAAGACAATCCCAATGCGCTGTATGGCGACATTGGCGACTTGCAGGTGGTCACTTCGCAGGAAGGAAAAATCCTTAATTCCGGCACCGCACCGGTTTCTCTGCAGGATGCAACCAAGGATCTAGCCTACTACTTCTGCATCAGCGATCAGATTGAAACCGGCATCAGTGCAATGATCGGATTCAATCTCGACCCGGAAAACCCGGTGCGGCTCTGTCAGGGCTGGATGATTCAGGCGATGCCGGGAGCTGATCTAGAAAACTTTGAACGTGTCTGCCACCGAATGGATGGGTTCTCTTTCCGCGAACTGCTCAGCCGGGCAAACGAAACGGATGGATATTTTGAATCCATTGCCAACTCGCTGATTGACGGGGATCCGGGTTTCGCCGGTCTGCATATGGAAACGTGTCCAGTCCCGCGATTTGTCTGCCCATGCAATCGTGAAAAAATGGCGACGGTTGTCCGTACCTTGCCTATTCCCGAGCGAATGGAGATTGTAAAAAAAGGCGAACCGCTAGCCATCCGATGTCAGTTCTGTAACCAGCGCTACGAACTGACCATTGATGATTGCGTTGACGCTTGGAATAAGAAAACCTGAATGTTGATACACCATGAATAAGGAACACCCGTCTTTTGAATTTACCGAACAGCAGGTCCGCGCCGGGCTGCGTACCAATATTTTTGCCGCAGGTCTAGGTATTATATGGTTTGTCATCGTGCAAGGGCTACCGCTGACCATGCTGCTGGAAGCACTCGGCGCGACCGGCGTGATGATCGGTATGATTTCCACGTTGAATCAAGCGGCCATGATGATTCAGATACCGGCCTCGCTGCTCGCAGACAAACTGATTCATCGTAAACGTTTCTGGTTTATTACGGTACTGCTGGCGCGGCTTCTATGGCTGTTACCGGCCGTGATGGTACTGCTGTGGAAAGGCAATCCACATACCGTCATTGTCAGTACGCTGGCCGTCACGGCTTGCAGTGCCATTTTGATTCAAAGCAGTGCTTCCTCTTGGTGGAGCTGGATGGCCGACTTAATCCCGGACCATTTGCGCAGCCGCTTCTGGAATATCCGTCAAGGCGTGTGTACGGCAACGATGATGGCTGTACTTGGTTTGGCCGGCTGGTTTCTCGACCTGTTTCCAAAAGAAAATTTTACAGGATTCGCCATTCTGCTTTTGGTGGGCACTGTCTTTGGCGTGCTGGAAAGCATCATCCATCTCCGCGTTCCGGAACCGGTCTCAACTCCGGCGCCGGCAGGAATCAGCCTGCTTGAACGTATTGTTCGCCCCTTGCGCGACCGCAATTTCCGCTATTTCACCTTAATCATGTGCATATGGTTTTTTGGTCTGGGATTGATTGGACCCTTTACCATGGTTTATTTGAAGCAGGATTTTCAGGCGCTTTACAGCCATCTCTCCATCGTTCAAATGGCCGGACTGATCGGCTCCATCGGAACCAGTTTCTACGCCGGACGGCTGATTCAGCGCGCCGGAATACGTACATTCGGCATCGTTATGCTACTGCTTGCGCCGCTTTTTCATACGATCTGGTTCTTCATTGACCACTCCTCTTTAACCTTAACGTTTCCGTTCATCGGAGCGTTCACCTTCCCGCGATTTGTTTTTCTCATGGCCGCCAACGCACTGGTGTCCGGCAGTGTATTTGCTGCCGTCGGCATCTATCAGCTTAATATGCTCACCTCGATTGTTCCGCGAGACGGGCGGACGATTGCAATGTCTGTGCACTGGTTTCTGGTTGGAACCGTCTCCGCCGTTGCCCCGCTCATCGCCGGCCAGATCAAAGATTTACTGGCGCTTTATCCGGTACATTTGACGCTTTATCACGGCACAGTGTTTTCATACATGCACCTGCTGTTGATTCTGCATACAGCCTTGATCTGGCTGATAGCGCTACCAATGGCTAAAAAGCTGAAAAGCGTTGAAACCGATATGTCTGTGGTGAAAGCGCTGTCGCATATTTTCATCACCAACCCGTTGAGAATGGCCCGTGAGATTTACGGATTCAATGGAGTCATCCTTTCCTCAGCTGAAAAAACAAAAGACCTGTTCGTGCAATCGGCAGGACGCGCCAAAGATGCGGTACAGGGACTTCTGCGCAACAACCGGAACAGCGACAACGATTCGACCGGTAAGCCCGCTAAATAGACCGCCGGCGGAGCATCTCCAGCGCCGCGTCCGGAACACAAAGATCGCCGAAGCCGCGGCCCAGCGTGAGATCCGGCGTCAGCTTGCCGTGAAAGTCAGAGCCACCGGTGGCAACCAAGTCGAAATCCTCACAGATACGCAGATAAGATGCCATCTGGTACGGCTTGTGAATTGGATGCCAGACTTCGATTCCCCCAAGTCCGTGATTTTTGAGCTGTTTGACGAGGCGGCGCAGACTGCGAGCAGTGAGTTTCATCTGTCCCGGATGGGCAATCACGGCTACACCGCCAGCCTTACAAATTAACTCCACACACGTTTCCGGCGTAAGTCGCTGACGGTCAACATAGGCGGCTTTACCTTTGCCCAGAAGCTGCTGGAAGATTTTGTCCTTATGTTTGAAGTGGCCCTTCTCGATCAGCGCAGCAGCGAAATGCGGACGTCCGACCAAATCATCACCGGCATGCTTGAGAACGTCGTCATGAGTCAGGTTATAGCCCAGCCGGTTCAGTTTTTCCAATATCTGGACATTGCGCTCAGTGCGCCCTTCCCGCACCCATTTGAGCGCCGTCTGTAACGCTTCATTAGCGGGATCAAAGAAATAACCGAGGATATGGAAAGTGACGGCACCGAATTCCGCGCTCAGCTCAATGCCGGCAACCGTTTCGACGGATGAGTTGTCGCCCGCCGCCAAGAACCGCGGTAAGCCGTCGGTGGTATCGTGGTCGGTCAGCGCCAGCGCGGCGAGTCCGCCCTGCTCTGCAAGTTCCACCAGCTCTTCGGGTGTGCTGGAGCCATCGGAAAATATCGAGTGGGAATGCAAATCTATCATTTTATGAATTTCTAGTTAGTCAGACGCATCGGTTTTCGGTACGTTCGGGCGGATTTTAGCTGAATCAGGATTATTTGAACGATCAAAAGGAGCAAAAATGGATATCAAGCTGATTGCCAACACGATTCGCGGACTTTCAATGGATGGCGTACAAGCCGCCAATTCAGGGCACCCCGGCCTTCCTCTCGGCATGGCGGACGTTGCCGCCGTGGTCTGGACACAATTCCTCAAACACAACCCGCAGAATCCGCAGTGGGCTGACCGTGACCGTTTTGTCCTCTCTGCCGGCCATGGCTCGATGCTGATCTACAGCCTGCTTCACCTTGCCGGTTACAACCTGCCGCTTGAAGAACTCAAAAAGTTCCGTCAATGGGGCAGCAAAACACCGGGACACCCGGAATACGGCCACACGGTCGGCGTCGAAACCACTACCGGCCCGCTCGGCCAGGGCTGCGGCAATGCCGTTGGTATGGCGATTGCCGAAAAGATGCTGGCGACCCGCTTTAACAGCAAAGCGCACAAACTGGTCGACCACTTCACCTATGTGTTTGCCAGCGAAGGCGAATTCATGGAAGGCATCTCGCACGAAGTATTCTCGATGGCCGGCAATCTCGGCCTCGGCAAAATGATTGTATTCTACGATCAGAATTTCATTAGCATCGAAGGCGATACGCATATCACTTACACCGACGATGTGAAAAAGCGCATGCAGTCCTACGGCTGGCACGTTCAGGAAATCAACGGACATAATCACGACGAAATCGCCGCCGCCACCAAGGCCGCACAGGCGCAGACGAAAAAACCATCCGTCATCATCTGCAACACGACCATTGGTTTCGGTTCGCCGAACAAAGCCGGCTCGCACGACTGCCACGGTGCTCCGCTCGGCGAAGAGGAAGTAAAACTCACCAAAGCCGCGCTCGGCATTTCGCCCGAGAAATTTTTTGTTCCCGCCGAAGTCCGCTCCGCCTTTGCTGAAGTCGCCAAGAAAAATGCCGCGATCGAAACCGGATGGAACGCGACCTTCGCCGAGTTCGCACAGGCCAAACCGAAAAAAGCCAAAGAGTGGAACGCCTGCATGAGCGGCGAACTGCCGGCCAACCTCGCGAAAAAAATCGCGGACTTCGAACCCGGAACAACCATCGCCACTCGCGCGGCTTCCGGCAAGGTTCTGCAGGATCTGGCTAAAGCAATGCCGTATCTTGTCGGCGGATCGGCCGACCTTGCACCGAGCAACAACACGTATCTGAAAGACCTCGGCGATATCAGCAAGAAGTCGTTCAAAGGTCGCAACTTCCATTTCGGCGTACGCGAACTGGGCATGGGCTCGATCATGAACGGCGTTCAGGTACACGGCGGTTTCCGTATCTACGGCGCCACCTTCCTGGTATTCGCCGACTATGTCCGCCCGACCACCCGCGTTGCCGCGCTGATGAATCTGCCGGTCATTTACGTTTATACGCACGACAGCTTCTACGTCGGCGAAGATGGCCCGACGCATCAGCCGATCGAAACGCTGATGAGTCTACGCATTACGCCGAACGTCACGGTTATTCGCCCGTCCGATGCGACCGAAACTAAGTGTGCGTGGATTGCGGCACTCGAAAATAAAACCGGACCGACCGCCCTGCTCCTCACCCGCCAGAACCTGCCGATCTTTGACCGCAAAGAACTGGCCGGTGCCTGCAACCTCAAAAAAGGTGCATACACAATCTGGGAAAGCGCCAAGAGCAATCATGACATTCTGATTGTCGCGAGCGGTTCTGAAGTCTGGCTGTCGATCGAAGCTGGCAAAAAGCTGGCCGCCGAAGGCAAAGCCGTGCGCGTCGTCAGCTTCCCGAGCTGGGAACTGTTCGAAGCACAGGACGCGGCATACAAAGCCTCGGTATTCCCGACCGAATGCAAAAACCGCCTCGCCGTCGAAGCGGGACATTCACACGGCTGGGAAAAATATGTCGGTGATAAAGGCCGCATCATCGGCCTCAATCACTTCGGGGCTTCCGCACCGGCTGGTACGCTGGCGAAGGAATTCGGGTTTACAGCGGATCACGTTTATAAAATTGCCAAGGAGATGTCAGGTTAACCCCTACACTTGCCGGCTCGAAAAGCGCATCTTACTAGGTGCGCTTTTTTATTTTTGCACTGTGAAGCGTGACGCGTTGTCATTACACTCCTCCGCAACAAGGAGAGCTACACATTATGGAGCAGACTGTTGATTCCCTTCCATATACGCGCAACCAGGAAATCTCTGAAGAGTTTCGTTCGGTGCTGATTTCGCTGGGAAGAGGGTTGGGTACCGTTTCGGTTTATGGCACCGAGCATCCATCAGTAGAACTGATTGTAGATAAAACCTTCGAAGATCTTCATATTGCTCTGCAAAATAGAAAATGCATCGCCATCGGTACGTTCAACGGCACACTGACCGTTGATGATCAACCTGTAGTTGCACGCGATGTGCCGATTCGTACACTCGAAAAGCGGTTGGCCTCCATGAAAGTCTCTCACCTTGCGCTTAGCAAAGGACTTACCAGAGACGAGCTGAAACAACTGCTTGCCGCCCTCTGCACCCCAAGCGACATACAAATGAAAGAAACACTTTCGGCTGCCGGGTTGGATCATATCGAAATGACCGATGTCAAATATGTCGCACTGCGCAACGGAGAGCAGAAAACAGGCACAGGCGGTGGGGAAAAAAGTGCCGGCGGATCCACTCCCGGCGCAGAAGAACTTTCACCCTTAAAGGTCAGTCAGATCGTCGCCTTCCTTAAAGGTGATGCTGCCGGAAACGAGACGTCTGAAGATGTAAAGAAACTGCTCTCGGATCCTGAACGGCTCGGGCAAATGATCATGGAAGCCGCAACCATCCGGCAGGCATCCGCATCTGTGCAGGACGGCGAATCGCTCGCCGACATGGTGGTCGGTTGCCTGCGCCGCACTTATGGAGGATTGCGCAGAGAAACCGAATTTCAATCGCCAAAAGGTAAAATCAATCTGACCAAAGCCATCATGCTGCTTGAGAAAAACGTGCTGGATAAAGTCCACCTTATGCTCGGTGCACAGCATCCCGAAATCGACCGACGTATTTTTGATGCCATCAAAGAAATGGAAGAAGCGCAGCAGTTTGAAATGCTCACCGCACAGTATTTTGACCAGCGACGCAAACTGGGCAAAGCGGAAGCGAAAATGATCGAAGGCATCAAGCAACAGGGGGCCGAAAAAGCCTGCGAACAATTGTATAATTCCGACATTCCGCTTAGAGACTGGCAACAGCTAATGATAAAAGCCGGGGCAACTCCTGAAAACGGCGGCGAGATGGGCTTGGGCAGAGGTCTGGACATGAGCGTGCTGGCCGTTGTACTCGAAAAACTTGAAGGGCTCATGCAGTTTGAGAATAGCGATCCGGCGCAGGTCAAAACCGCTATCGGTGTCTCGCGTGAGGGACTGAAAGATTATACAGACCGGATCGAGTCGCGCATTCAGGAACTTGAAGGACAAATAGAACTGCGCAAACGCAACCCGATCACGGTTGAAGATCACGCTGATCATTTGGGCCGCGATGAACTGATGATTGCGGTTTCAAAACTGACGATGGCCCTGCTTCAACCTCTAACTGTTGTCAATGCCGCGGTTGAGGCATCCCTGCGCTATACCGAAAAAGAAGCTCAGCGCGACCTTCTCGACCTGGCGTGTGAAAGCGGCAAACGGATGCAGTCACTCACCAAACGCCTACTGACACTAGTCGGTTATCCGGTGCTTGGAGAAAACTGGTAATTACACCTTGCGCCGTCGACGAATAAACACGACCACCGAAACCGTCAGAACCGCCAACCCAATCAGCACCGGCAAAAGAAATCCGTGTTTCTTTTCGATTTCGGGGACAACGGGAACCACTTCCGGCACCGGTTCAACGATAACTGGTGCGGGAGGAGGAATTTGTACAAAACCTTTTTCAATCAACTCTGCAGCCTTGGTGTCGCGTACCGTCTTGTTTTTGCTGCCGAGAACCACCGCAATCACGCGCTGTCCGTTGCGCTGAGCGGTGGCTGTGATGGAAAATCCGGCCTCATAAAAGTAGCCGGTTTTTAAGCCGTCACAACCCGGTACGGCTCCAAGCAATTTATTCGAACTTGTCAGTTGCACCGGATTTGTTTCGCGAAAGCCACGGGTAGCGATCGATGTGTACTTCAGCGTTTCAGGATGCGCAGCAAGCAACGCTTTAGCCAGCAGGGCCATGTCCAGCGCGGAAGTTACATCAATTTCCTGTCCCGAACCCGGCGGAAGTCCGTGTACGCCATGGAAAACCGTATTACGCAGACCGAGTTCACGAGCCTTTGCACTCATGCGTGCTGCATGAGCAATGCAACTGCCGGAATCGCGAATAGCCAGTGCCGCCGCCGCGTCGTTCGCCGAGTGAATCATCATCGCGTAAATCAGTTCTTCGAGAGAAAAAACTTCGCCTTCTTTCAACCATACCTGCCGTCCGCCGATTTGCGACACTTCGCGCGTCACCGTTACCGGCTCATCCATCCGCAACTTGCCTGCTTTCACATCATCGAGAATGATAAACAGGTTCATCAGCTTCACCATACTGGCAGGATAAGCTACCGCAGAAGCATGGTCTTCCTGAAGAATTTTTCCGGTGGACGCATCAATCACTACCGCACTGTAGTACGGGTCGCGGGAAATGGTATTTGCAGTCTTTTTTGCCGACGCCGTTACTACGGCGGGAGCGGACGCCTGCTTCTTTGCCGGGCTCGCTTTTGCGTGAGTAACTGCCTGCGCGCAAAATGCGCTTACAAAAATTGAAAGGATCACCAGTAAAAATTTGCATGGTTTGAAGAACATCATAAACACTCCTTCGGGTTAATGGCGGAAGAAGCTAACAAAAGCACACCGGTGTGCGAAGGAATTTCGTCAACCAACCTTTCCATCCATTAATCCGATGAATAAAAAGTTACCGGCGGATGTAACCTTCCAGACCTTTCCGTCCACTATACATGTAACAGAGCGGCAAATAATGGGGTTTGGACTGTGAACAGCCGGAGTATTGCAATTGATATCGAGTTGCGGGAACCTGCAGAGGAAACGGGATTGTGCCTGCCGTGGAACGGAATCCATGAACGTATGATTACAAACGCGGACTATACGGAAGAACGGGACGATATCGCGGCCAGCCTGAAGGGCGACGGCGAGGCGTACCGTCGGCTGATTGTAAAGCACCAGCATCTCATTGCCGGACAGATGCGACGTTTTTCGCGTGATCCCGTCGTACTCGAAGAATTGGTGCAGGAGGTGTTTGTGGAAGCCTACCTGAGCCTGAAAAGCTTTCGCGGCAATGCGCCGTTTCTGCACTGGTTGCGGCGACTGGCTACCCGAACCGGCTACCGCTACTGGAAATTGCAGACCCGCCGGCACGCGCGCGAAACAACCCTGCCCGACGACCTGCCGAAGCTTCCGGCGGAGCCTGGCACCTTAACCTGTTCCGAAGCCGGGGAGATGCTGTTCCATCTGCTTGCCCAACTGAACCCGGAAGACCGTCTGGTGCTGACCCTGTTTTATTTTGACGACTGCGAAACTCAAGAGATTGCCAACCAGACCGGCTGGAGCCGCGCCACGGTAAAAGTCCGGCTGCACCGGGCGCGCAACCGGCTGAAGGAGCTGTTTGTCCATCACAAATAAGGAAGATATATGCAGATGAATTACAACCGATTATTAAGCGTGCTTCTGTTTTCTGCCGCGATACTCGAAGACTGCCCGGGCTTTGCTGAGAATGCAGTGCCTGCCGCTTATGCCGCTCTGTATAACTCACTGGAGCGCAGTCTCGATGAACAGCTCCGGATTGAATCATCAGCAGGTACGAAGCCGGATCAGCACAGCCCGCTGCTTTGCACCGATCTGCTTGTGGCGAATTCCAACCGCGGCGAAGCGCTCCTGACGCCGGAAACAATGCCGGCCGTGATCACCACCCTGCACAGCTTCCACAAACTGGGAGTGGACTGCGTAAAGTTCGCGCTTCAATATCCGCTGCTGACGCCGGACTTTCCCCGCAATGATGAATATCTGACCTTCTACCGGCAGGTTGTGACCAAGGCGCATAAACTTGGCATCAAGGTCATGCCTCATGTCTCGGTTATCTTTGCTGATACGCCCTTCAGTCCGTTTCAGGGTATTTACCGTGATCTCACCATCGAAAAATTCAAAGCCGACTACCGCCTGATGGTCATGCGGGTGGCCCGCGAACTTAAGCCGGATTACATCGATATGCTCACGGAACCCGACACTCACGCCAAACTGACCGGCCTGCGCGAGCTCAACACACCTGCTGTGATTGCTGAGGTTGTGCAAAACTCTCTCCAGGGATGGGATCACAAGGGTATCTTGTGCGGTGCCGGGTCAGGAAGCTGGAGCTCATTGGATTTCGCGCGGAGTCTTGCCGCGATTCCGGAGCTGGACTATCTCGCCATTCATGTCTACCCGGTCAACGCTAAATTCATGGACAATGCCCGGCAGATGGCCCGTATCGCCCGCGCCGCCGGAAAACAATGCTGTATCGACGAATCATGGCTTTACAAAACAGAGCATCTGGGCAGCGAAAACGTAGCCGCGGCCGCGGAGGTTTTCCGCAAAGATGCCTTCTCATTCTGGCAACCGCTGGATTGCAAATTCATGATGCTCATGTTCGATCTCGCCAGCCACGAACAGGTGAGTCTGCTCTCCTTTTATTGGAGCAGTTATTTCTATGACAATCTCGACTACACTGCGGAGCTTGACCGGATTCCCTATCATGAGCTCACGCGACGGCTGAATCCAAAGGTCTATGCCGCCATCCGTGCCGGAACCCCGAACGAACTCGGCGAACATTTCCGCACGCTCACAAGACGAGGAGCCGGTTCCTGTGAATTGAAACAAGGAGACATAAAATGAATGACCCGCTAAAAATTGTAGAACGGCTTGCAGCCTGCGCCCGCATGGACGCCGCCTTTCCGCTCGATGTCGCCGACCGGGTAATCCCCCGGTTGCGCCGGATGCGGCCTGCGCCGGTCTGGCCAGTTGTTGCAACAATCACCTGCGCGGCCGCCGCCGCAGTTCTGACTGTGCCGCTGCTCGACCTGCTTACCGACCCTTGGAGCGCCTGTTTTGCAATGTTTGCCGGATGACCCGGCAGAAAGGAACTGAAATGAAAACCGACAAAACAAATGAATCTCTTCCGCGTCCCGTCCGCCGCCGTCTATGGACTGTACTCCTCATGCTGGGAATTTTTACCGGCGGTATGGTGCTCGGCAGCGCACTAACCGTTTCGGCCATTGTCCACCGGATGCGAGAATCGGTGCGAGAGCCGGAAAAAGCTGTCAATCGTACTATCGCCCGCATGGACCGATATCTCCATCTGACTGACGAGCAGAAAACTGCAGTGAGAAGTGTGGTTCGCCATGCAACGGATGATCTGCGCACACAATGGGCCGACGGACGGAAGCAGGCACTGAACCGGCTGGAGGAGAGCCGGAAGGAAATCGACCTGCTTCTGACACCGGAACAGGTGCATAAAATGGACGAGCGGTTTGAGAGCCTGAAGAAACTGTGGAACCCGTCATCCTCCGCTACTGAACAGTAAAAGGAAAAGTTTGATGAAACACATTTATGCCATTCTTAGCCTCGTTTTCATCGCGGTCGGTGCCGAAGCAACATCAGTCGCTGGACAATGGGGAACAACCGACACCAGCCGTCCGGAAAAAATTATCTGGCCTACAGACTGGGTTGGCGCGAAAAACCTGCGCGCCCAGTGGTTTAAAATTTTCGCGGAAAGCCCGGAGGCGTGGAAAGCCTCGGGTTATCTCAACCACGCCAAGGGCGAGCCGCCGGATAACACCTATTACCTGTGGCGGTTCGACAAGCCTCTCCCGGAAGGAACTAAAATCCTGATCGAAGGTGATTTTCCGCACGCCCGCATGATGAGTTTTCAGGTGACTGCGCCGTGGAGCGGCAAAGCGCTGGTCTCCAGCGACGGCACCGGACTTCCGGAAATCCATCTGCTGGACGAAGACATCGTTCCCGATCCCGGAAACGTCAATCCATTCCTGCCCGGAGCCGACCGCACTGCGCAAAAACGCCACTTTCATATCGCCTTCGAACTGCGCGACGGCGATCCGGCGAAACTGAATGGTGCGGCGGCTGTTCCGCCCTACCGCGCGCCCGGCAATCTGCGGATCGGCGGAACCGCTACGACCGAGCCGGGTAAACTTTTCGGCAGTCCCAAAGCGCACGGTCCGGTGGTTTATATGCGTATGTATCTGCCCGATCATTACGATCCGTACGGCGGTGTGGAGCCGCCGGTGATCCGGCTGCAGCTTCCGGGCAAAGAGCCGGTTCTGGCACCGGTCAGCCGCGCCATGCCGGTGAACCTCCGTAAATTCGTGGACGACTATTCTCTTCAGGAAAACCCCGCTCTGACTGATGGTCTCTCCGTCAAAGAAAAAGAAGCCAACGAACAGTTGTGCGACTACGCCCGCAAAGCCGTGCAGTCCGGCGGACAGCCCGGCACATACATTCCGGAAACGCACCGTTTGCTCGACCGCCCGGACGGCAGCGTGGCACTTTACAAAGTGTTCCAGACGCCGTGGCTCGTCACCTACTTCAAGGACTACCTTGGAATGGATAAGCCGGACGGCCTCCGCACCGAACTGCCCGCCCGCTACCGCCGTGCCTTCGGAGAGATGGGCCCGAACGCGCTGCCGCCCGGCAATGATGAACATGTCAGCGATCACCACATCTACAACACCTATCTGGTCAGCGCGGCAAATATCGGGCCCGAACAGCTGCTGGTTTTCCGAGGGAAAATGCCAAAGGTGCCGCACACCCTGCGGGGCAACCCCGTCATGGAGCCGAGCAATGAACTGCGCTACTGGAACCTCTCCATGCATGCCGGAAGCCCGACCCGCCTGACACCGGTCGTCAACGTCACCGATGAAACGGTTGCAACCGGCTCGAACGGTTTTTACACCATCGTCATCGGGCGCAAAGAAGACCAGCCGGCCGGCGCAACTGAAGCCAACGGTATCACTTGGCGCGACTGGCCGGCCGGCGCGACGCTGAGTATCAGCATGCGCATCATGTCCACCGCTTCCAATGTCTGGAAATACGCGCCTCAGCTCGTCACCTGGCAGGAGGCCGATCTTTCCGTACTTAACCGCAATCCCGATGCTGTCCGCGAGCGGATGGGCATTTATTATCCGGAAGCACGCTACATGACGAAATCACAAGTCGAGGCGCTGATCAGCACCCCTCAGCAGCCGGGAAAGCCGGTGACACATCCCGGCGACCATGAATTCACGCTCCGCTCAGGCAATCTCGACCGCCATTACACCGTTCACGTGCCGCCGCAATATGACGGAAAGAAAGCAGTTCCGGTGGTGATCATGCTGCACGGCGGCGGCGGAACTGGAAAAGCCGCTGCAACGGAAACCGGCTGGGGCGGCAAGGCCGATCAAGAAAACTTCATCGCCGTCTTTCCGGAAGCGTCTGCTCCCGATCACTCTAAACCCGCGAACTTCGTCCGCAATCCGCAGCTCTGGAACGACGGCTCTGACCGTTTTTATTCCGGCCAGACGCCGGTCAACGACGTCGCCTTCATCAACGCCGTGCTGGACGATCTTGAGCGCCGTTTTGCCGTGGATACGCAGCGCGTTTATCTGACCGGTTTTTCCAACGGCGCGGCTATGAGCTTTTTCGCCGCGGAGACGCTGAGCCGCCGGATTGCGGCGATTGCCCCGGCCTCCTCCACCTGCTGGAATGAAAAGCCGCAACTCGAACGGCCTGTGCCGATGTGTTACATCACCGGCGCAAACGACCCGCTGAATCTTCTCGATGGAGGAGCACCTAAGCTGGCCAACGGCAAATATGATGCGGTGCGAGCCAAGCCTAAGCCTCCGGTGCGCGAAACCATCACCCGTTGGGCCGCCGCCACCGGCTGTAATCCTTCGCCGGTTTCAACAACCGACACAAACGGCGTGCATATCGAAACCTACGCGCCGAAAGGCGGCGGGGAAATGATTGTCTTCGTCACCGTTGCGGAGATGGGCCACACCTGGGCCGGAGGCAAAAGTCTTCTACCTGAACGCATGGTCGGGAAAACCTCAGACCGCATGGATGCCACCGGCTTTATCTGGGACTTTTTCAAGCGCCACCCTCTTTCCGGAAAAACAGTTTCACCGCCGGCCTCCGAGTGTACGTTGACGGTCGATGGCCGCCTGCGCACCTGCCATATTCACCTGCCGCCCGCAAAAATCTCCGATAAACTTCTGCCGATGGTTATCGTGCTGCACGGCGGGCAGATGACCGGCATCGAAATGGAGAAACTGACGGGAATGTCTGACGCGGCAGATCAGAACGGTTTCATCGCCGCCTATCCGGATGCCATCGGCCTGTACAAAGGAAAGCTCTACTGGAACGACGGGCGCGTTCCGGAAGTCAACGACACCGCGTTTATTTCCGCGCTGATTGATGAAGCTGTCCGCCGCTTTCACGCCGACCCCGAACGCGTTTATGTGACCGGCTACTCCAACGGTGCCAGCATGGCTAACCGGGTCGGCATTGAGCTTTCCGGGCGAATCGCCGCTATCGCGCCGGTTGCCGGAACCATCGGCACCCGCGTGGCCGATGACTGGAAACCCGCCGTGCCGGTTCCGGTTTTATATTTTCACGGTACCGCCGATCCGTTTGCCTATTACAGCGGCGGAAGCGCGGGCACTCACCGCGGCTCCGGTCTTTCCGCCAATCAATACATCGCGTGGTGGGCCGAAAAGAACGGTTGCGACAAAGTACCTGTTCAGACCGAACTTACTCAGGACGCTGACAGCGGAACGCACGTTACCCGCACCGAATATTCCTGTCCCCGCAATCAGGCTGAAGTGATTTTCTACCGCATCGAAAACGGCGGACACACCTGGCCGGGCCGCGCCGGGCAGCTGCCGGAAAAGACCTACGGAAAAACCGCCGCATTTGATGCCAATATCGTAATGTGGAATTTTTTCAAACAGCACCGTCGCAACAGCTCAGCTCCGGCTTTGTTGTAATGCTTTTTCGATACTGTCGTTGAGACGCGCGGCGAGCACCTTGACAGCCGGTTCGCGAAGCATTCCGCGATGTGCACCGGGAACCAGATAAATATCCTGCTCTTCCGTGAGCACGGCCCACTCCATGGTCATATCCGGCAGAAACCAGGACGCCAGTTCATCAGAGCGGAAAAGCGCAACATGTCCCGGATAAAAGCGTGGGTTGTACCGAAGTGCGGCTTCGCGGTTACGGCGGTAAACCTCTTCGCGGTTAGCCAGTACTCCTTCGGTGGTTTGCACGCCGTCGAGCATGTTTGCGGCATCAGCAGCTTCGTCATGGAAAAAGTTCCGGAAGCGGCTGAGAATGATGGTCAGCCAAGGACGGAATCCTATGAGACGTACAAGCTGAAGACGCCGCCAATAGAAGGCGATCCGCCGTTCAGCGGGCGGATAGGCCCATGCGTCGATCATCGCAAGCAGTTTTACCGTGCATCCCTGATCCATCAGCTGGCGAGCCATCTCCATGGCGACATAGCCGCCGTAGCACCATCCACCGAGAAGATACGGCCCGTTTGGCAGAAATTCACGCAACACGGAAACGTAATAGGCAGCCATTTCAGGAATCGTGGAATGCACGTTATTCGGATCGACCAGCCCAAGCGACTGAAACCCGTACACCGGTTGCTCAGACGGCAGGTTGTGTACCAGATTTGAATAGCCCAGTAGATCGCCGGGCGCGCTGTGCAGCAGGAAAAATGGTGTGTGGCCCGAGGCTCCTTCCTTGAGGCAAACCAGCGACTTGTACTCCGTATCGCCGCGTGTTCCGATAATTTCGGCCATTTGTGCTATGGTGGGATATTGAAACAACTGAGCGACCGTCAGTGATAGCCCGGAGGCCAGAATTCTTTCAACCAGTTGAATTGCCAGCAACGAGTGCCCGCCAAGATCAAAGAAATTATCATGAATGCCTATCTGATCCATACCGAGCACCGCCGACCAGATTTCCGCCAGCGTTTTTTGCGGCACTGTTACCGGCTCAACATAATTTTTAAGTGACCGGGAGAAGGTTTTTACCGGCGACGGCAAAGCCCTGCGATCAACTTTTCCACCCGGAGCGACCGGAAATTCGTCCAGTTCCATGAAAGCGACGGGCACCATATACTCCGGCAGAGTGGCGGCAAGGAAAGCACGCAGTTCACTGACCGACGGTGATAGGCCAGGTTCCGGGATATAGTAAGCGGCCAGTTCTTTCTGTTCTGAAAGGTCATCACGGGCGACAACAACAGCTTGAGCAATATCACTATGCTGCTCCAGCACAGCGGCGATGCCGTCCGGCTCAATGCGAAAACCGCGGATTTTCACCTGATTGTCTACACGACCCATAAAACCGATGTTGCCGTCGGACTGTCGACAGACAAGGTCTCCAGTACGGTAGAGCATCCCCTCGCCCCACGGATTCCGGATGAATTTTTCGCGGGTCAGATCAAAGCGGTTGAGATAACCGCGCGCAACACCTTCGCCGCCGATGAGCAGTTCTCCGGGCATACCAAGCGGCACAAGCTGCTGCCGCACATCGGCCACATAAAGCGCTGTTCCCGCAATCGGCAGTCCAATCGGCACCTCACCGGTGACAGCACCGGTCAGTTCATGAACCGTGGCCACTACAGTGCATTCGGTCGGGCCATAGGTATTAAAAAGTCGTACCGCTCCGCCGCCTTTCTGCAACCAGACACGGCAGAGTTCCGCAGAAACTTTTTCGCCGCCAATAATGACCGAACGCAGATTCGCCGGCACAGCACGCAAATTGCGCACCCACTCATGCCAGTAGGCTGTCGGCAGATCGACTACCGTAATTTTCCGGCGCTCTATGAATTGCTCAAACTCTGAAATCGAACTGGAAATTTCATCACTGCGCAGCACCACAGTACAGCCGGCGGTCCATGCCGGGAAAAGCTCTTCAACGGATCCGTCGAAATTCATTGAGAAAAATTGAAGAACGCGATCTTTTGCTCCGATGCCGTACGTTTGAATCGAGGCCAGACAGTGGTTCACCACGTTGCGATGCTCCACCATTACACCTTTCGGTTTGCCGGTAGAGCCGGAGGTGTAAAAGATGTAAGCCAGATTGGTGTTTCCAACGCAAGCGGTCGGCCTGGATGTGCTGTCTTTAATCAGATCAATGCAAACAGCGGTTCGACCTGTGTAAATCCGGTTACTCAGTGCATTAACGGTGACAATAATCGGCATGGCGGTATCGCCCATAATAAATTCAAGGCGGTCGGTCGGATAGTCGGGGTCAAGCGGGACATAAGCCCCGCCCGCCTTGAGAATACCAAGAATGCCGATGCACATTTCCAGCGAGCGATTCACAAAAAGACCGACAGGAGTGTCGGGCATGACGCCAAGTTCCTGCAACCTTGCTGCCAGTGCATCGGCCCGTGCATTGAGTTCGGCATAGGTCAATTTGCCGTCCACTCCTTCGACAGCGATTGCACGAGGTGTTTTTTCAGCCTGCGCCTCGAAGAGCTGGTGAATACAGCGGATTTCGCCGAAACCGGGTGTATGTGCCTGAAATTTTTCAAGCTCACGCCGGTCATGTACCGTCAGCACCGGTTGAGCATAAAGCGGCTGGCTCAGAAAAGCTGCGTGGCGGAACGCGCGGAAGTATTCCCATATTTTGGCCGGGCAGTGTACTTCATTCTCACCAAGTACGACGTGGTAAACCGGTGGTTTGCGCAGCGATGGAAAGCGCTGAAACAGATCACGCACATACGTTTTCCGCTTACGGCAGGCTTCAAGAGCCTTTTCTGCGCGAGACATATTTTCCACCAGCAACGCCTCGGTATCCAGTTCAACATGAAGCGGAACGACATCGGCAGAAAATTCAGGGGCTGCCGTTTCCGCCTTCCATCCGACGGTAAAGATATCCTGCGAACAGAAGCGGGAAAGGAAACACAGAAACAGAGATAAATCAGAAAGTGCATAGTGGTGAAGTGCACGGTCAATACCGGCAGGAATTTCCAAAGATTGAAATTTTTCGAACCGGCGCACCCAGAAATGTTCATTCCGGGCCAGTTCAGCATTCAGCGTTTCCAGTTTTTTACCAAGGTTTGAAAACGCCGGTTCATTCACAACCCAGTCAGATGACTCGCCGACAGCGGAAAATCTAAACTCAACCGGATCGCCGTCCAAAGTGAACATGGCCCCGTCAGACTTAAGCACATACAGTTCATCGGCGAACAGTATTTTAGGCAGGCCGAGATCGTTGGGCTGATTCCCGAAGTCAAGCGCACGGCGTAATGCATCCGTCTCGGCCTGTGGACGGCTCCAGTCGATCAGGCCGCCATAAACAGGCCGTTTATGGAGCGGATAATAGCTGCGCTTCCGCAGATCCTGCGGCGTACGAACTTCGCGCCTTTCAACCAATTCCAGCGCCAGCTCACTGAGCGCTTCAATGGCTGTGTCGTAGCAACGGGCGTTCAGTGTGAACGAGGTGTCGTTTTCAAAAATATCCACCGTGCGCTGTTTAAGCAAATCGCCCGCATCCACTTCATCCGCCATCAAATGCCAGCTGACACCGTGGAGCCTCTCACGGTTGATGATGGCCCACGCGGTGGAATAAACCCCGGCGTAGCGCGGCAGCGGCGCATCGTGATAGTTGATCGCATAGCGGCGCGGCATGGCGAGCACGTCCGGCTTAAGAATGTAGCTGTTAACGATACTGAAGAGAAAATCGAACGGTTGCGCGGAAAGAATTTTTACAAAGCCCTCATCCGGATGATGCCACGGAACGCCTTTTTCTTTTGCCCAGCGCCGATTGGCTGCATCGGGCGAAATGAGTCCGAGCACCCGCATACCGCGGCGGCGCAACACCTCCGTGCAGCGCAGACAGAGAGATCCCTCGCCGATTACAAAACAAGTCGGAGCCTCTTCGTCGCCCGCCTGTAAATAGTCACCGAGCCGCCGATGCGGATCCTTAACAACCTGCCGCGCCAGCATAAGAAAATCAGCAACGGTCTGTTCGGCCGTGGCGGCATCAAAAAGTTCTGCGTCGTATTCCAGTTGTCCTTCGAGCTGCCCCTCGCGTTCGATGAAGTAAAGCAGCATATCCATTTTGGATGTGTCGTTGCCGATTTCGTCGTCCGTCAGCGTAAGGCCGGCAAACTGTTTTGTCGGCAACGCCATGTTATGCAAAATGAGCGAGTTGCGGAAAACAGGATGGCGCGTTCCATCATTGACAGCCTCCATAACTTTTTCGAACGGGATATCCTGCTGAGCATAAGCTTCAAGGGCCGTACGCCGGACAGCGTCAAGTACGGAGGAAAAAACAGGAGCACCGGAAAAATCGGTGCGCAACGCAAGGGCATTGATAAAGGTTCCGATAATTTTTTCGGTCTGCGGATGGTTGCGGTTGGCAATAGCGGTGCCGGTGATGATGTCGGCCGAGCCGGTAGCGCGATGCAGCAGCGTCTGCCAGATGGCGGCCAAGATCATGAACAGCGACGCACTTTCGCGGCGGCCCAGCGCCGTGAGTGCGGCAGTGAGATCCGGAGAAATGGTGAAAGCATGACGCGCACCGCGATGTGCAGAAACCTCCGGACGTCCGTGGTCGAGCGGGAAATGGAGATCGGGGCGCGGCGCAGCCAGTTTCTCTTTCCAGTAATTAAGCTGAAACTGCAGGGAACCGCTCTTGATGCGTTCGTCAAGCCATGCCGCGACATCGGAATACTGCCGCTCGACCGGCGGTAAAGTTGAAGGACGTCCGTCGAGAAATGCCTCATAAAGTTCGGCGAACTCTGTATTGAACCGGCTGATACCCCATCCGTCGGCCGCGATATGATGAACATTAAAGAAAAGCTGAAAGTGGTTTTTTGCCAGCTTGACCAGCTCAGCGTGAATAAGCGGACCGATAGCAAGATCAAAGACATGCCGTCCATTTGCCAGCCGCATTTCCGCCGCACGGCGGTCCCGGTCGGCGGCAGCGAGTCCGCTCAGATCAGTGAACTCAATAGGTACATAAACCTTGTTGAGCGGACGTTGCACCATTTCGCCTTTTTCCATGGTGTAGACCATACGCAACGAGTCGTGGCGGCAAATGACCTCGTTAAATGCGCGCTCCATCACCTCGACATTCAGCGGGCCGTGCAGATGAACAACCTCGGGGATGTTTGAGAGTATTCCGGAACGGTCGGACTGATGAAGCATCCACATGGTGCGCTGCGACGGTGTTAACGGGTATGAAGAATGTCCGGCGGCAAGAGGAATATCTTTGGACACCGTTCCGTCGCTACGACGCGAGCTGACCAAAGCAGCCAGTTTTCCTACTGCCGGGTTTTCGTAAATATCCTTCAGCGAAACATCCACCCGCAGTTCCGTCTGTATTTTCGATGCCAGTTGCGTGGCCAGCAGAGAGTGCCCGCCGAGTGCGAAAAAGTGGTCATTCAGTCCTATCGGCCCGGTTTTCAAAACCGCCGCGAACAGCTCTGCAACAGCCCTCTCTGTTACCGAAACCGGCGGTTTAAACTCTGCGGCACGTAATTGTTCGAGATCGGCGGGTGCTGGCGGCGGCAGCATCTTACGATCTATTTTACCGTTGGCTGTGAGCGGAATATGTGTCAGACGGATAAACAGTGACGGAATCATGTACGGCGGCAGTTCGCGCTCGAGCGCCTGCCGCAGTTTAACAGCAGTGAGGGTGTTTCCGTTTTGCACGGTATAATAGCCGACAAGTCGGCGGATGCCGGGAATATCTTCGCGGGCGACAACCACGGCTTCTCGTACACCGTCGATCCGGCAGAACGCCGATTCGATTTCACCGGGCTCCACACGGTAACCGAGGAATTTAATCTGCTGATCAACCCGGCCGGCAAACATCAGATTGCCGCCGGGCAGACGGACAGCGCGGTCGCCGGTGCGGTAGAGCCGTCCGTGCGGTGTTTCCAGAAAGGCTTCGGCGGTCAGTCGAGGACAGTTCAGGTAGCCGCGTGCGACCTGCACACCTCCGATATAGATTTCGCCTTCTTCACCGTCAGCCACAGGTTCCATTCGACTGTTGAGCAGAAAAATATCGACGCCTTCAAGCGCCTTACCGATCGGCGTATTACGGTGCGAGTCGCCTGAACCATCCACGCAGTAACAAGTGCAATAGACTGCGGCCTCAGTCGGGCCATAGCCGTTAATGATGCATAGCTCCGGCACAGCGCGGGCGATATTCATCAACCGCCGTTCAGGAATCGGTTCGACGCCGGTGAGCAGGCGGCGCAAGCGGCTTTGGCCGGGGTGTTCGCGTGTCCAGATTTCCAAATCGGCGACCATGGACGGGGGAATATAGGCCGAGCTGATTTTTTCGGTACAAAGCCAGTCGGTCAGTCTTGCCGCATCTAGACGAATTTCTTCCGGCATGATAACCAGCGTCGCTCCGCAAATGAGCGGCGCAAAAATTTCATAAACCGAAACATCAAAGCTGATGCTGGTCCACCAACTGCATGCATCGCCGGGACCAAGCGGACGGCGGCGCTGTGCATCATCAAGCATATTGAGTGCACCCCGATGGTGACAGAGTACGCCTTTCGGCTTCCCGGTGGAGCCGGAGGTGTAAATGACGTAGGCGAGATCATCGGCGGCCGGCAATTCCCATTCCGTCGCAACTGGAAGCGATTCCTCCGGCGTAACAACTACGGCACTGGCGATGAAATGAGACCGGCGTGCTGCTGTTGTAATCACAACCGGCGCACCGCTATCCGCCAGCATAAACATGAGGCGTTCGTGCGGATAGACGGGATCAAGTGGCAGATAGGCACTGCCGGCGCGCAAAACGGCCAGTATCGCGATAATCAGCTCCAGTGAACGATCCAGACAGACGGCAACCGGCACATCGCGCCCTGCCCCGCACGCATGTAAAACCCGCGCAAGCTCCAGCGACCGGCGATTCAGATCTGCATAGGAAAGAACGGTTTCTCCGCAACGGACAGCGACAAGCTCCGGTTGTTCGGCAACCTGCCTGATGAACCGGGCAATCAATGTCTGGTCGTCATTTAAATTCATAAGTATCCGGCACTCGCATCGCTTGGTTTCAGATGCTATATAAAGCACCGGTTTTGATGAAGAACAATATGGAAACTTTTAAACAATCGATCGAGGTCTGGAATATTCATCTGCCCGATCATCATAAGGATACGAATCTTTGCCGAAGCCTTCTTGCCGGTGAGGAACTGGAGCGGGCCGCCAAATTCATCAAACCTTCCGATGCCGAAGGGTTCATTCTAAGCCGCGGACTGTTACGCCGGATTCTGGCAGACTGTCTGGATTCTGAACCGTCCACGCTGCGATTCAGCCGTAATGCACAAGGTAAGCCGTTTCTGGAAGATGGCGGACTGGAATTTAATGTGTCACATTCACGAGACCGACTGCTGATCGCCGTCACCGCTGGGCGTGCCGTCGGTGTAGATATTGAGTTCCGGCGCAACGGGTTGAATATGGAATCCATAGCCAAACGATGGTTCGCACCGGAAGAGCAGGAGTTTTTTCAGGCATTGGAAAACCAGGCAGATGGTTTTTTTGAAATCTGGGCAAAAAAAGAGGCCTACGTTAAGGCACTGGGCGCTGGCATTTACAAAGATCTCAACACCTTCTCTGTGCCGGTCGGTGAAAAACCGTTCTCCCCAAATATCGGAAGTGATGAACAGTGGTTTTTCCAGACATTAGAAATTGATTCCGGTTATGCGGCGGCAGTAGTTTCTGAAGCACCGCCGGTGCCGGTTAACCTGCGGGGTTTTTAACTCTATGAAAATCAGTATCGGCATTCTGGCGTGGAACGAAGAAATCAGCATCCGCTCGACCATTCACAGCGTTTTTGCGCAGAGTCTTGTTCGAGATCTGGATCAGAACGGACATCAGGTTGAATTGATCTGCGTACCGAACGGTTGCACCGATAATACAGCGCTGGCTACCAACGGTGCCATGCTGGCTGCAGCTGAAAAACTGAGTAATCCGCAAAATCTCCGCTGGCGGGTTCATTCGTTGCAGCGTCCGGGAAAAACCAATGCGTGGAATGTTTTCGTCCATGAACTGGCCGATCCGCAGGCCGACATCATTTTTATGGTTGATGCCGACATTCAAATTTATATGCCGGACACGCTCCGCAATATGCTCGATAAGCTGATGCAAAATCCAGAGGCTTTCATCTGCACTGATCTCCCGATCAAACATATCATATTCAAGCAGCGCTTCAGTCTGCTCGACCAGATTTCAATGCATAGTGCACGGATCAACCAGTCGGCCTCTGGCCAGCTCTGCGGCCAACTTTACTGCGCCCAGGCCGCTTGGTTGCGTCGTCTCTGGATTCCTGAACAGATTATTGTTGAAGACGGCTTTATCAAAAAGATGGCGGTTTCAAATTTTCTCACCGAGCCAGAAGATGCAACGCGACGGCTGGTGATTGCCGAAACTGCTTCGCACGTTTTCGAGGCCTATACCCGCCTGTCCGATGTGATGGCCACTCACCGGCGGCAGATCGCAGGCTACATCATTCACCGGTGGATATGGGAATATCTGCAAGCGCATTTGACCGAAGCACCGGATGCCGCTGCACTGATTGAAACTCTCAACAAAACCTCGCCAGACTGGTCGCGCCGCCTGATCGCCGATAAAATTAAAGAGCGTGATTACATCCGGATTTACCGGATTCTTATCGCCACCCGTCTTATCCGGTTTCGCAATTTCGGTGCTTCCAAAAAAGCGGTGTATGCGCCGGTGCTGGCAATTCAAATCCTGCTTGATTCAATTCAATTTCTGTCGGCACTGAACATGCTTTGCCGCGGAAAACTTCAAAAACTATGGCGCGATACCCGCACCACCAGCGAGGAGATCAATCGGTGAATCTGGCCTTTGCTCATCATCTGGACGTACGGCAGTCTGCTGAATCACGTAAGCCGGGTGCCGTCGGCATCCACAGCGCAGCTGAAAATATCGCGTTGCACCTTAAGGCAGGATCGAGCGGCTTCCACTATCTTGCGCCGCTGCGCAATGTCTGCACGCCGCTTGCCGCCGCCCGGATTTTGCTCTACCAGAAACTAACCCGAAAAAAATATTACGGCTGGGCGGAACCTTCGCTAAGCCGCTCCTACGGAAAACAACTTTCGCGCAAAATGGAAAACTGTTCTGCACAAGCGGTGCTCTGTACGGAGGTTAAACATGCCGCCTTTCTAAAAACGAACCGTCCGATTGCCATCTGGACCGATTCGCTCTACGGAGGGCTCTTCGACTATTACCAAACATTCACCGGACTTTGCCGCCGAACGCAACTTGATTTACAAAAACTGGATCGTGCGGCCGTTAAAAACTGCGCACGGCTTATTTTTGCTTCCGACTGGGCTGCGCAACGGGCAATGGAACTCTACGGCGCTTCATCTGAGCAGGTGAAAGTTGTGCCGTACGGTGCCAACCTGACATCCGGATTTTCGCGAACTGAGGCGGAAAAACTTGTGGCTGAAAAATCGTTTGATGGAGTCTGCCGCCTGCTTTTTACCGGCGTGGAGTGGAAGCGTAAAGGCGGCGATACCGCGATCACGGCCGTTGAAATTCTGAATGCACAGGGAATCCGCACGGAAATCACCTTTCTGGGAACTGATCCAGCCAAGCACATGGCGCAAGTTCCGGAATTCGCAAAAAGCGCAGGCTTTCTTTCGCCCGCCAAACCGGACGAACGGGCACGGATGGAACAACTCTATCGCAATGCTCACTTCCTGATTCAGCCCTGCCGTGCCGAATGCTTCGGCCATATTTTTCCGGAAGCCAGCAGCTTTGCCCTGCCCGTCGTTGCGTCAAACACCGGAGGCATTCCCACAGCCGTGCATGAAGGAATCAACGGCTACTGCTGTGATGTTGAAAATGCACCGGCGTACGCGGAACGCATCGCGGCCCTTTTCAGCAATCCGGACACATATCGTACGCTGGCAATAAAAGCCTATGACGACTACAACGCACGGTTGAGCTGGCAACAGGCCGCACGGCAGGTTGTGAATATTCTGGAAGAAAATTATAATTCCGCTTCTTCGGCAATCAGCAGATTAGCGCCGTAGAAGAGCATGATAAACACCAGCTCAAAGCATTCTTCAATGCACGGAAGTATACCTATTTCTATCGTGCTCAGTCCGTCTGCGACCTCACAAAGAACAACCAGCTCTATTGCTACCCAAGCCAGTAAAAAGCAGTTGTTGGCAGTTTTTTTTGGCATCGTCTTTGTCATGCGGCGGTAAGAGCCGAAAAGAATACTGAAAATTGCCACGGCAACCGGGCCGTAAACCAGTACCCATGAATAACCCCGCTGATCAAGATGGGTACCTTTAACAATTCCAGTGGCTTGCTCCAGCTCATAGCCCATAAACTCGTGCAGCGACAGCATTTCATCAGCAGAAAGAAGACAGAAGCCAAGCGCCATCAATACCAGCAGACTCTTCCCAAGCTTCGGAAGTGCCGGATGACTGCTTACGAGGAAGAAGGAAATCCCAGTCAGTGCAAAAAGAAGCGTCTCAAACCAGGTCCCGATGGTTCGTTCCTCACGCATATCGATGATGCTATTGAGGTAATCAAGCAACCGGGACGTTCCCTGAGTGTAGTGTGCAAAAAACGTCTGCCCTCCGCAAAGAATACAGAGGATGATCAGTGGCCAGAACAATAAACGAAGCAGTTCACGAACTTTCAAAACTCACCCCCGGGGTTTACAGGACTGTACATAGAGCACAGGACAAAGACGAATAAGAAAAATCCGCGTTCATTTGACAGGCTCCAAGATGATGTATGAGGGAAGACCGACTACCTGGAAATGATCGAGAATTTCTTTCGCCGGTGACTCACCATACTTGGAAGCATCAAACTTGATCACCCTATACTGCTCTAATCGTTTTTTTACTGCTGGGTCGGCAAAAGTCGTCGAATCCATCGCGTGACAGTTTTTGCACCAGTCGGCCCAAAAATCGATAAAGACCGGCAGGCCGGCGATATGAGCCTCATCGAGCGCGTCACGAAATCCGGCCACGGTATTCACGAGTTGTTCACCACTGGCGGACGGTGTTGCATGAGTTCGTAGCAGACGCGTTGCCAGCAATCCGTAATAAACCGCGAAAAGCAGAATCAGCACACCGAACCCGCGCTTTACCCACTCCATCCAAGCGCCCGGCTTAGGCAGGAACGAAAGCCCCGCACCCGCAAACGGCCACGGTAGCGCCATGCCGAGTCCGAGAATAAACGGTAGCGCCAGTCCGGCCTGCACGCCATGCGCATAAAGATTGCCGGAAAGCAAAAGTACGGCGATCACAACCGGAGCCACACACGCACCGGCCAGCAGTGCGGCGATACCGCCCATGATAAAAGCGGTGACGAACCTGCTCCTGAATTTCGTGCCGCCGATTCCGTTTTGAAAACGGGAAAGGTCGATATGTAGCACGCCGAACATCGAAAGCGACAGGATCAGAAACACCGCGGCGATAGCGAAGTTAAACCACGGACTGGCATTCAGTGCACCGAAGCGCGCGCCGCCGAGTACCACCGCCAGCCCTAGAATACCGTACACCACCGTGATGCCCAGACCATAGACCGCGCCTAGTGCGAAACCTTTGCGGCGGGATTCCGACTGCGCCCCTGCCCCGATAATTGCCAGATTGACCGGAATCATCGGAAGCACACACGGCGTCAAATTCAGTGCCAGTCCACCGAGCAGAATCAGTAGCAACGTTCGTAACAATCCCCACTGTTCAAAAAAAATAACAGGGTTATCCGAAAACCGCGCGAAAAAGCTCTGCGCCGGGCGGCCGCCCTCAGCATGATCAAGGAACGCTGAAAAAGCCGCAGTATCCATATAGCCGGAGCCGGTATAGGAAACGTCGAACTTCTGCAAACTTTCAACCCACGAAGTCTCTGGCGGCTGCGCGGAAACGGTCAACGCCGCCGCAAGAAGAAGAGAGAAAAGGATTAACTTTTTCATAGGTTCACTCCAGACTCACCGCACTTATGAACAGCACCGAGCATACCGCGTTGAAAATCCTGAAGCAAATCCACACCGCTGGATTTACCGCTTTCTTTGCGGGCGGCTCCGTACGCGACCGGTTGCTCGGCCGCAAAGCCAAAGACTACGATATCGCCACCAATGCCACGCCGGATCAAATCGAAGCCCTTTTCTCGAAAACCGTCGCCGTCGGCAAAGCCTTCGGCGTAATCATTGTCGTTGAGGACGGAACCGAAACAGAAGTCGCCACGTTCCGCGCCGACGGCGGCTATCAGGACGGACGGCGGCCCGACTCTATTCACTTCTGCGGCGCAGAAGAAGACGCCAAACGGCGCGACTTCACCGTCAACGGCATGTTTTACGATCCGGTCGAAGACAAAGTCATCGACTACGTCGGCGGACAGACCGACCTGAAAAATAAAATCATCCGTGCCATTGGCGATCCGGAGAAACGTTTCGCCGAAGACCATCTGCGCATGCTCCGCGCCGTCCGTTTTGCACACACGCTTGATTTTGGAATTGAACCGGCCACTCGCGCCGCGATTCATAAGCACGTACCGGATATCGCCAAAATCAGCGCCGAGCGGATCGAAAATGAATTTTCGCGCACCCTCACCGAAAGCGTTCGGTCCGGCGATGCTCTGCGCGAACTGGTCGCACTTGGCCTGATGAAATACATCATGCCGGAAATTCTTCCAATGATCGGACAGGAACAGCCGCCGCAATTTCACCCCGAAGGCGATGTCTTTGAACACACTGTTCTCATGCTCAACCTCATGAAGCAACCGACACGCGCCCTCGCCTACACCGCCCTTTTGCACGACATCGGAAAACCGTCCACCGCCTTCATGGGTGCAGACCGATTGCGCTTCCACGGCCACGAACGGAAAAGCGCCGAAATGGCCGAAGAAATCCTGCGCCGCTTGAAACTGCCGGTGAAAGAAATTCGACAGATTGTCACCGCGGTCGACGGCCATATGCGATTCAAGGACGTGCAAAAAATGAACAAATCCACTCTGCGCAAACTGATGGGAGCGGAAACATTCGATCTGGAACTTGAACTGCACCGCCTCGACTGCGAAGGAAGTCACCGCCTGCTCGACAATCATCAATTCCTGCGCGGAAAAGCCGAAGAGATGAAAAATGAACCATTATTGCCCGAACGGTGGATCACCGGAAAGGACTTGCGCGAACTCGGCGTTCCCCCCGGTCCAAAAATGGGTGAACTCATCCAGCTCGCCTACGACGCCCAGCTTGAAGAACGTTTCCCTGACCGCGCCGCCACCCTCGATTGGCTTAAGACACAACTCTGAAGCGCCAGACTTCTCTGGGGGTTTTACTGCGCCTTCGCCCCGCGATGTATCGCAGGGCAGTTGGAAATAGCCTGAATAAGCGGTGCCAGCAGCAGCTCAATCGGTTCTTCAAATTCGCTGATGAAGCCGGGACGGTATTTGGTCTTTTCAAGCCGCGCAATTTCCTTTGAATCACCCTTCTCTACTGCGTTCTGATACGGCAGGTTGAAGCCGCGGATGTATCCGCAATGGTGGAATCCGATATAATACGGAAGGGCGAAAAGCTCGGCGAGTTCGCGAGTATAGGTTGCGCCCATAGCCGTGTAAAACTCATCACTCTTTTTCTGTTCATCGTTCCGGAAATAGGTCGTGTCGCCGTTCAAAATCGGCTTTTGCGTTTCCGCGTAGATCCGTGCCAGTACAGCCTTCTGTTCCGAAAACGGGGCATAATACTGCATGCAGGTGAGATCCACATAATCCTTCATGATTCTCAGCACCACGCTCATTTCGTCCATGTCCCGCGCGTCCCGGTTCACGTTGAGCTTGTCACCGATGATCAGATGGTTCGGATCGTGGCGGCGAATGGCGACTTTCCGCACCGAATACCACTGCCGGATGATGTCATGCAAAAAGGCCCGGCTGTCTTCGCCGGCCTTTACGCTGTCGGCAACCGCTGCCCAGCCTGTCTTGGCGGCCAGATCGTTCCATGAGGAGGCCGGTACCGCGTAGGTCAGACCCGCGTCACTGGGCGAAGAGTAGCGCTGCTTCAACAGCGCGATCCACGCCTGTTTGCCCTTGGCTGTCGCCGGACGGTTCATAAGCGCCAGAACCCAGGGATGGATTGCTTTCTCAGCGGCGCTCATCGATTTTTCGGTGGCTTTATCGGTATCGAGAGCCCACGGCGGACCGTCGGTGTAGACATAGCCAAGAACCCGCGGATTATTGGCATACGCGCCAACGACCTCTTTGGCATTGGCCTCGACAGTAGCCGCAAATTCATCGCTGAATACATCAACCGGATTGCGCTTGAACGCCTGATGCATCTGCTGGCGTTTCATGTTCCATCCCCACGAAATCGGGATTTCCAACGCCACCACAAAGTAGATGTTCTCAAATGAATGCAGGCAGTTCAGCGGCGGCGTGTGCATACCCAGCGTGTTAAAGCCCCAGCTGGTGAGGTTGGTTGCCACACGGTTCGCCCAGACTTTCGCCCCCGGAGCGTCGTCATTGATCTCGCCGTCCGGCAAAAGAAAATCCGTCCCGTATGTCTTCGTAGCAAACTTACCGTCACCTTGCGCACGCCAATAGACCGGTTGAACGTGATTTACGCCGATCGAAAGAAACGGCTTGCCGTCTGGCGCGGTAAACCACCAGACGCCGGCATCGTTTTTAAGTCCGACAACTTTAGCCGGTGTGGGTTCCACACAAACGCTGGTCAATGCAATTACCAGTGATGCAAAGAAAATGATAATCCTTTTCCCTGACCGTGATGACATTGGCAGTTCCTTTTTAAAGAGTTGAGCCGATGCCGCCCTTTCTGCAAGAAAACGGTCACCGGTACAAGAGAATTTCCAGCCACTGTTCGCCGTTGCGGCCAAGAGTCCAGTTCCCGTCCTGCTCGATAACCAGCCGTGCGCCGTTGCGGCCTAGAACTTCCGGAAAGGCTTCCAGTACACGCGGTTTTTTCTTCAGTAGCGACGCCGCTTCTTCTTCCGTCGCCGCTCGGGCCTGCAAAGGAACCTTGCTTTCCGAAACATCCATGACGATCGCGCCGGAAACCGGTTCGCCGCCGATCCAAAGCGCCGGATAGCGGCAATAGTAATCCGGTTTTTCGCTGACCGGCACAATCAGCCGAAAGGCGACGGGACAGTTGGTGATGTACTGCTGCAAAACAAAGTGCTGTCCATTGGTCATGTACGGAAATAGCACCATCGGGTTGAGTCCGGCGAGGTTGTAACCGTGCATATTGCCGTGAAAGGGTTTCAGCTTTTCTTTACGGAACCAGCCGCTGAACCGGTCGTTCAGCATGGTGCCGAACTCAATATGCAGATGACTGCGTTGCACCGGTATTCCCATCGTCGAGGTATTTCCTATCCGTCCGATTTCCGCTCCGCGTGACACCGCATCGCCTTCTTTCAAATCGGCACCGGCGGAAGCGAGGTGTGCGTAGAGCGTGTAGTATTCGCCGATGGTGTCCTTATGGAGCAGTACCACATAAATTCCATATGAGGAATTACCCCCTGTCCGACTGATATAGCCGACGCGCCCGTCGGCAACGGCGAACACCGGATCTTTCGCCCGGCCTTTTGAGTCACGCTCCGTCGGCGCGATGTCTACACCTTCATGGAAAGCCGGAAGGAAATATTTGCCGAACTTCCGGGTGCGGGTTGAACCATACCAAGCCGATTCAATTTTACCCGACTCCGTCGGCATAAATACCGCCTGATCATTGGTGTCATCGAGGCGGGTTTGCGGCGTCGGAAAGGTGAGCAGCAGTCCCGGAATTGCGACCGAGGCATCAACGTGCTCCGGCCCGTCAGCAACCTTAGGCACCTTACTTTGGAACATCCAGCAACCGGCGGCTAGCAGACTGATGGCCGTTAGAACGATTAACTTGCGACTGAAATAAGTTTTGGAACCGGTATTGGGAAGTATGTAGGACATAATTTAAGCGGCGGATGGTGACAGACTGAATTACAAAAACAACCGCAAACCTTTCTAGCACTTCAATAATTTTATCCCGCCTTAAAATTACCGCCTTTCGTGGTTACTTTCGGCCATAAATTCTGAAATAGTCGGCGCTCGTTAAGCGCATTGGTTTCCATCAACTGCTGGAGGATAAAAAATGAACAGTCCATCTCTCCGTTATCAGTTTCTGCGTCCGGTTCTGCTTGCTACGGCGGTTGCAAGTTTGTCCGGACAGATAACCTTTGCAATGGAGACTACGGCCACTTCGTCGCTGACGAACAGCAACCCCACGGCCATTCTGGACGGCGACAGCTTAACATCGTGGAGTTCCCAAACGAACGTTCCTCAGAAAATCACGGTTGATCTCGGGAACCGCTGGCCGATCCGGTCGGTGGAAATCGAGTGGGGAAAGAAGTATCCTTCGGAATATGAAGTCCAGCTGACTGCCGATGGAAAGATCTGGAAAACCGTCGCTAATCCGATGGATTTCAAGCTCGTCGTAAGCAAGGGCTGGGCTAAATATAAATTCACGACCCACAAAATTGAGCCGGCAGTTACGGCCTGCGGTATCCGAATCAACTGTTTAAAATCCACCAACGGGGTCGAGATGGTGGATCTGCGCATCAATGGGCAGTACCCTTTCTGCTACGAACCTGTTCCGGCCGGCGCCGTCTGCCTGAATAAAAGCGCCGCTCCGGAAGCGCGCGTAAACGATTTGCTCAGCCGCATGACAATCCGCGAGAAGATCGGCATGGCGGGCGGATTTAATTTTTTCTTTTTCCCCGGCATAGAGCGGTTCGGATTTGAACCGGTGCTTTTGAATGATGCGACGTCCGGACTGAACCTGCGCCCGGAAATCGAGCGGGAGCGTTCCGTCATTTCCCAGTCAACTTCCTTCCCGCTGGCGGCGGCACTGGCAGCCACTTGGCAGCCTGAGCTGGCCTTTGAAATGGGTAAAGCCATCGGCGAGGAATGCCGTGCCGCCGGAACCGGCGTTCTGCTCGGACCCGGGGTCAATATTCACCGCACCTCCACCTGCGGCCGAAATTTCGAATACATGAGCGAAGACCCCTGGCTGGCGAGCCGGATGGCGGTGCAGCACATTAAAGGCGTTCAGAGCCAAAAAGTGATCGCCACGGTGAAACACTTTATTGCCAACAATAACGAGTTTGTCCGTACACGCTGTAACGCCATCATTGATGAGCGGACGCTGCATGAAATTTATCTACCGGCCTTTGCCGCCGCCGTGCAGGAAGCGAATGTCCGGGCCGTCATGTCGTCCTACAACTGGCTGAACAGCGAAAAGTGCGGTGAGGACAAAGCACTGCTCACCGATATTCTCCGCGGTGAACTGGGTTATACCGGTATGGTTATGAGCGACTGGGGCGGGACAGAAGACATGACCAAAGTTCTTGGTTCGGGACAGAATATTATTATGCCCGGAATGAAAGATTTCGGTCGGCACGTTCGCGCCCTGCTTGAAAAAGATCCGGCAGGTACCGAAAAGCAACTCGACGCGATGATCGCACCGACCTTGCGGGTTCTGTTTGAAATGGGAACCTGGGATCGGATTCCCTCAGACCCTGCGTTTAAAAATACTTTTGTCGGGCATAAAATAACGGCACGCACAATTGCCGAGTCGGCGATCACCTTACTGAAAAACGATCAGGTCCTGCCGCTCACCCAGGGACAAACCATTTTGATCACCGGTGATCAGGGCGCTGTAACCAATGCCAGCAGCGGTGGCGGCTCCGGTCATGTTAAAGGCTATGATCACATTAATTTTCATGACGGCCTTAAAGCAATCTATGGCGATGCGGTCACGTTCGATGCCAACCCATCCGACGTGATAGTAAAGAGCGCCGACCGGATTCTCTATTTCTTCAAGACGAGCGACTCCGAAGGAACTGACCGTCCGTTTGATCTGTCAGAAAAAATCACTCAACAGATTCAGATACTGGCGGCCAAGAATCCTAACGTCATTGTCATCGCGACGACCGGAACGGGCTTCGGCATGCCCTGGCTCGATTCCGTAAAAGGTCTGGTTCACGGCTATTTCCTCGGGCAGGAATACGGTGAAGCCATGGCCAACGTGCTTTCCGGAAAAGTGACTCCGTCAGGCAAACTGCCCTTCACGATCGAAAAGGCCTTCACGGACTCTCCTGCCTATGGATATAACGTGATTAACGGCCAGCAGGAGTGGAGCGGTAACATCAAAAAACAGCCGTCGCCGTATTTCGATGTCCCCTATTCTGAAGGCGTATTCATGGGCTACCGCTGGTATGAAGCGAAGAAAAAGCCGGTGAACTTCCCGTTCGGTTATGGACTTTCCTATACGACATTTACACTGAGCGACATCAAGGTTTCGACGAATACCATCACCAAAGAGAAACCGGTAACGGTCAGCGTAACCGTCAAAAATACCGGTAAGGTAGCCGGAGCCGAAGTAGTTCAGCTTTATGTTCACGACGAAAAAGCCAGTATCGAACGGCCATATCGCGAGCTCAAAGGATTCCAGAAAGTTTTCCTCCAGCCCGGCGAAAGCAAGACGGTCACGATGACGTTGGACTGGAAGGCACTGGCGTTCTGGGATATTAAAACCCATGCGTGGATGGCAGAATCAGGAGACTTTACTTTGCTGGCTGGAAACTCTAGCCAGGATGTGCAGTGTCAGACTCGCATCAATTACAAAGACGTCCCGAAAAAATAATAGAATTCAAAAAGTCACAAATGTTGGAAACCCAAAGTAAAAAATTTCAAAACATCAAGAAACCGGCTATGCTCTTTCGATGATTGAAACTGGAGATTTTGAAATGGATAAATTGCACGACAAGAAGGCGTTCATCTGCGATATGGACGGCGTGATTTACCACGGAAGCAAACTGCTGCCAGGCGTACTTGAATTCGTGGCCTGGTTGCGGAAAGAAAATAAAAAGTTCCTTTTTCTGACCAATAGCAGTGCACGCACACTGCGCGAATTGAGTGAAAAACTCGCGCGCATGGGATTGAAAGTTGGTGAGAGTCACTTTTACACGAGCGCACGGGCTACGGCGACATTCCTCGCCACCCAGAAGCCGGGCGGTTCAGCTTATGTCATCGGAGATGCCGGAATCATTAATGCGCTCTATGACGAAGGTTATTCGATAAATGACACCAATCCGGACTACGTCGTAGTGAGCGAAAGTGCAAACTATGACTATGCACGTATCTGCCACGCCACCAAGTTGGTATTGAACGGTGCAAAACTGGTCGGAACCAACCCCGACCTGACCGGACCGATTGAAGGCGGACAGATTGTTCCGGCGACCGGTGCACTGCTTGCTCCAATCGAGCTGGCGACTGGTGCAAAAGCCTATTACGTCGGCAAACCAAACCCACTGATGATGCGTAATGCACTCAAACGCCTTGGCTGTCAGCGTGAAGAGACGGCCATTATCGGCGACCGAATGGATACAGATATCATCGCAGGCGTTGAGGCGGAAATTACGACCGTACTGGTGCTGAGTGGCGTTACTAAACCCGAAGACATCGGTCGCTTTGCCTATAGGCCAAACTATATCCTGAACGGCGTCGGGGATATTGTTCCAGTTTGAAATCCTTTCAAATACCCGTTGATTACATGAATTTTGACGATATGCTCGACGGTAATCTATGAACTTGCACAAGCGTATATTTCTGAGAAAAAACCAGTTGCTAAAGCTGATCAACGGACTGCCCGGAACGGTTTATCAATACCGACAATGGAGAAACGGACGGTGTACGTTCCCGTACTCCACTTTAAACATCGAAGAGATTCTCTTTGCATCGCCGGTTGATTTGGCCAAAGACGGACAAATCGCATGGAACCTTGTCTGCCCTGAATCTATCGATCTGGTACGCAATACACTCAAAAAGTCAGCGGAAAATCTGAAAGAATTTGAGATTACTTTCCGTGTTCGTACGCCGCAAGGCCACGTGCAATGGATCAGAAATCAGGCTGTTCCGGAACGCTTGCGAGACGGAGGAACACTGTGGTACGGCCACATGGAAAACATCACTGCACGGTATGTTGCTGAAGAAGAAGCTAAACAAAAATCGGCACTGCTGAATGTTATTTTCGAAAATCTGCCGGATCAGATTTATTATATGGACCGCGAGTCCCGTATTCTCGGAGTTAATCCCGCCTGTTGCCGTCACCATAATAAAACAGCGGAGGAAATGACGGGAAAAACCGATATTGATTTTTACCCTAACGAACTTGGTCAAAAGCTTTTTGATGAAGAACAACAGCTGATGGCCAACGGCAAAGTTGTCAAAGAACAGGAAAAACACGTCCGCAAAAACGGAAGTATCATGTATCTTGAATCCGTCAAGAGTCCGCTGCGCAGTCCATCGGGACGGATTATCGGACTAGCTGGTATTTCAAGAGATATCACACAGCAGGTGGAGCGCGAGGAAGCTCTGCTCCTGGCAAAAAATGCCGCGGAACAAAGCGCTTCCTTTATCCGGGCTATTTTCGACAATCTGGAAGACCAGTTCTACTACAAGGACCGCCAGTCCAGAGTACAGGGCGGCAACCGGGCCTGGGTAAAGTCACGGGGTGTCGAATCGATCGATGAACTGATCGGAAAAACCGATGTTGATCTTCATCCTGCGCCGCTGGGTCCGCAATTGCTCGATAACGAACAGCAGCAGATGGCAAATGGAGAAGTGACGCGGATCCGGGAACGCCATGTGCGGAAAGATGGAAGCATTCAGTATGTCGAGTCCATCAAATGTCCGATGCGAAACGACAAAGGCGAAGTAATCGGCCTGGCCGGAATTTCCCGTGATATCAGCAAACAAGTTGAAAATGAAAAACATCTGATTGAGGCACAACAGGAGGCTGAGGCTGCTAACAAAGCTAAGAGCGCATTCCTGGCCATGATGAGTCATGAAATCCGCACTCCGATGAACGGCGTTATTGGTGCCGCCAGCCTGTTGCTGGGAACAGAACTCTCTGCGCAACAGGATGAGTTTGTGCACACCATTCAGGTTAGTGGAGAAAACCTGCTGACCATCATTAACGACATTCTCGACTATTCGAAAATCGAGGCCGGTAAAATTGAATTGGAAAAAGCCCCTTTCGATTTGCGTGAATGCATTGAGGATGCCTTTGATCTATTTGTGCAGACGGCTGCAAAGAAAAACGTGGAACTGCTTTATTATGTTGATCCAGACGTTCCAAAGAGTCTACTCGGTGACACAACCCGTCTTCGTCAAGTTCTGGTAAATCTAATTGGGAATGCAATCAAGTTCACCGAAAACGGCGAAGTTAACCTCAAGATTCACAACCTGCTCATCGACGAAAAACAACGGCAGTGCCAACTCCAGTTTGCCGTACGTGACACCGGTATCGGCATCGCCGATGAACATAAAGATCGACTGTTTCAAGCATTCACCCAGGCCGACGCCTCCAGTACGCGTAAATACGGTGGAACTGGACTGGGACTGACCATCAGCCGCAGACTGACTGAATTAATGGGCGGAAAAATATGGTTTGAAAGTGAAGCTGGGAAAGGAACGACTTTCTTCTTCACGATCACAATGCCGATTAGCGATCAGGCCAACCGCAAAGCAGATCAATTGCCCGTCGAAGCCTTACGCGGCAAGCGTGCGCTGATTGTCGACGACAACGAAACCAACCGCTGGCTTCTCAGCGATCAACTGGCGCAATGGGGTGTCATCTCAGAAACCTTTGAGAAGCCGGAAAAAGCTCTTCAGCATCTAAGGGATGGTCACCATTATGATCTTGCTCTGATCGACTTCCAGATGCCTGGCATGGACGGTAGCGATCTGGCAAAACAAATTTACCAGCTCAAAAACGATCCGCATATTCCGGTAATCATTCTCAGCAGCTCCTATGAACATATCCCTGCCGATCCGTCCATCAGCGCTCGGCTTTCCAAACCAGTTAAAATCAGCAAACTCTGTACTCAAATGTTGCGGGCGCTGGCTGAACGGAAAACAGATTCCGGCGTAAAAGAAATATCCGGAACCCATATCCAGCCTAAGAAGTTTCGTAACTTGCGCGTTCTCGTAGCCGAGGACAACCCCATAAACCAGCGGATTGCACAAATGATGCTCCAGCGGATTGGTTGCGAAAAAGTCGTGATGGTTTCTGACGGCGAAGAAGCCGTCGCAGCAGTCATGGATGCGGAGTATGACGTAATTCTGATGGACATCCAGATGCCACACATGAACGGAATGGACGCGACCCGCCAAATCCGAAAATACACAGGCCATCCGAGTAAACCTTGGATCATCGCACTGTCAGCCGGTGTCATGAAAGAAGAACAGATAGAGGCCTTAGAGGCCGGAATGAACGAGTTTGTTGCCAAACCGCTCGTTGTCGAACAGCTCGAAAAAACGCTGGATCAGATTCTCATATCCTAACGCCAAATTTTGACCGGAACATGCCGCCGACCCCACTGCAACGCCTGCTGGTGTGAATCATAGAAAAGATCAATGCGTGCCGGCCCCTGGATGGCACTGCCAGTATCCTCCACCCGGCCATAACCATACCCAGGAATGTACATGACCGTGCCGAACGGGTAATAGCGGCGGTCGGCCGCAATGGTGCCCTGATGAGCCTTGCTTCCTGATGCAGTAACGCCGACTTTCTTCGGTTTTCCGGCATTGGGTCCGGAGGAATAAACCGTCCTCCACGGTGCCCACCAAACCCGCTCCCAGCTGCAGCACGAGCCGCAGTCGCAATAGCCGGTCGCCTCCATCGTTACGGTACGTGCCGGAACGCCGCGCGGCGGACGTATAGACGCGCAACCGGTTCCCAATAGGAGCAGCGCAGCAAGAAGTAGAAGCTGATGTCTATGCTTTTTCAATGGCGATCGTGCAGGCATGACCGTTGAGGTCAACAGTTTCGCCTTCCGTTTCGACAGTTTGAACCGAAAGTGCAAGAACTTCGGATTGAATATAAGAACCGAAAGCAGCAACTGCTTCACGCACGGCGTCATCGGACGAAATCTTCAGATGAATCCGGTCTGTAACTTCAAACTCATGCGCCTTGCGCATTTGCTGAACGTTATTGACCAGCTCGCGGGCCAGTCCTTCGCGAATGAGATCGTCATTCAGTTCAAGGTCAAGCGCCACAACAAGCGCGCCCTGCGCCTGCACAGCGAGGCCAGCCTTTGGAGTGCGTTCCACGATAATATCCTCGCTGGAAATCTCTATGGTTTCACCATCAAGTTTGAATCCAAGCCCCTCACCTGCTGCCGCATTTTTAAGCATCTCAGGCGAAAGCGTCAGAAGAACCTTATTGATCTGCTGCACCTGTTTACCGAATTTCTTTCCGAGCGTCTTGAAGTTGGCTTTGGCGCTGAGCGTCGCGAGTCCGGTTTCATCGTCGTCAAAAAACACTTCGCGGACATTAAGTTCTTCAGCTATGATTTGCTTCAATTCGCCGACCTGATTAAGCAGTCCGCTGTCGCGACTGACGACATCGAGACGATGCAACGGCTGGCGGACTTTGGCGTCGTGATCTTTGCGAAGCTGGCGGCCCATACTGACGACATCCATTACGATACGCATCTGGGTTTCCAGTGCGACGTCGCGCTTCGCGCCGGCGGCAGTCGGGAAGTCACAAAGGTGTACCGATTCAGGCATATCATCGGTACGCAGATTCAGGTAAATCTCCTCGGCGATAAACGGCGTGAACGGCGCGGCGATTTTGCAGAGTTCGATCAGCGCGTGATAAAGCGTGGCGTAGGCCTGCTGTTTATCGCCGTCATCCTCACTCTTCCAGAAGCGGCGGCGCGAGCGGCGAATATACCAGTTAGTCAGATCTTCGATGAAAGAAACAAACGGACGAACCGCGCGTTGCAGGTCGTAGTTGTCCATCGCCGCCGTAACTTCCTGACAGAGATTGGCGAGCGAACTTTCAATCCAGCGGTCGAGCAGGTTTGTGCTTTCGCCGAACTTCGATGTGCCGGGCTTCCACTGATCAATATTGGCGTAGGTAACGAAAAAGCTATAGGAGTTCCAAAGCGGAATAAGCAGATGGCGCAATGCATGTTTGACGCCCTCTTCGGAGAAACGCAGTGACTCGGCTTTCACAACCGGCGAGTTGATCATGTAAAGGCGAAGCGCGTCGGCACCGTATTCGTGCACAACCTTCAGCGGATCGGGATAGTTCTTGAGCCGCTTGCTCATTTTCAGCCCATCTTCCGCCAGCACCAGACCGTTGACAACGACGTTTCTGAACGCCGGTTTTTTAAACAACGCGGTGGAAAGAACCATCAGCGTGTAGAACCATCCGCGGGTCTGATCGAGACCTTCGGCAATAAAGTGCGCTGGAAAATTGGCTTCAAAGTGCGCCTTATTTTCAAACGGGTAATGCTGCTGGGCGTACGGCATGGCACCGGACTCAAACCAGCAGTCGAGCACTTCCGGCGTACGCTTGTAGGTCTTGCCGTCCTTCTTGATGAGAATGTCATCGACGAAATGTTTGTGCAGATCGGTGACTTTCTGACCGGAGAGTTTTTCGAGTTCGGCGACGGATGAAATGCAAATCGTGTCAGATGAATCGTCGATGTTAACCCAAACCGGAATACAGGAACCCCAGAAACGGTTACGGCTGATGTTCCAGTCCTTGGCATCGGCCAGCCAGTTGGCAAAACGTTTTTCGCCGACATATTCCGGCATCCAGTGAACCTGCGCATTGTTGGCCAGCATTTCGTCGCGCAGGTCTTCGACACGGACATACCACGCATCAATGGCGCGGTAAATCAGTGGCGTGTCGGTACGTTCGCAGAACGGATAGCTGTGCTGAATGGTGGACTGGTGAACCAGCTTCCCTTCGTCCTTGAGCCGTTTGATGATGGCTTTGTCGGCATCTTTACAGAAAACACCTTTATAGTCCGGCACCTGCGCGGTGAATTTACAGTCTTCATCGAGAGGCTCAACCAGCGGAATTCCGGCGGCGCGGCAGATGCGGTAGTCGTCTTCGCCATAGGCCGGGGCCATGTGAACAATACCGGTTCCGTCTTCGGTGCTGACAAAGCCGTCGAGCAGAACGCGGAATGAGCCGGGGTTTCCTGCAAAATAATCGAAAAGCGGTTCATAGGTCAGCCCTTCCAGATCAAGCCCTTTGAGCTTTTTAAGGATTTCGTACTCACCCTCTTTTTTGTAGTAAGCGTTCAATCGGGCTTCGGCCAGCACATAAACTTCGCCGCTCTCCGAGTCACGCACAGCAACATAATCAATGTCGGCACCGGCGCAAATGGCGAGATTAGAAGGCAGCGTCCAGGGTGTCGTCGTCCAAACCAGCGCAAAAGCGTTTTCGATTTCAAAACCGCTCAGTTTGACGCGAACGGTGATGGCCGGGTTCTGCACGTCCTGATAGTTGCGGCCCGCTTCGAAGTTGGAAAGCGGCGTGTTGAGCTTCCAGCTGTACGGCATGATGCGGTGAGCCTTGTAGATGCGTCCCTGCTTCCAAAGTTCGGAAAACACCCACCAGATGGTTTCCATGAAATCTTTATCCATGGTCTTATAGTCGTTCTTGAAATCGACCCAGCGACCCATGCGGGTAACGGTTTTTTCCCACTCTTCGACATATTTGGTGACCATTGAGCGGCATTGTTCATTGAAAACGCCGACGCCCGCTTCGACAATAGCGGGCGCACCGGCGAGGCCGAGCGCCTCCTGAGCCAGTGCTTCGATCGGCAGACCGTGGCAGTCCCAGCCAAACCGGCGCTCAACACGGTGTCCACGCATGGTCTGGTAGCGGGGAACGATATCCTTAATGGTTCCGGCGAGTAGATGTCCGTAATGAGGAAGTCCGGTGGCAAACGGCGGACCGTCGTAGAAAACAAACTCGGATTTTTTTGAACGGTTTTCGACTGACTTCTTAAACGTGCCGTGCCCCTGCCAGAAGGCGAGCACACCCTCTTCCATCTCTGCAAAATCTACTTTACTGGCAACCGGTTTGAACATATGCCTGCTTCCTGAATAACGGCGGTCTGTACACTACTAAAAACTGGAGCGGGAGACGGGAGTCGAACCCGCGACGTCAAGCTTGGGAAGCTTGCATTCTACCACTGAATTACTCCCGCAATTAAAAGGCAGGGATTCTCTGTCGGGCTCTGCGAACTTTCAAGCGTGTTTTTCCAATGTTTGCAAAAATCGGCGGATTCCGCCTCAAATCCGGAAAAGTTTAAATCGGGGTGGACATCGGAATATTTTTGGCTATGGTATCCGTTCTCTTAACCGAGAAACGGTAGGGTACCGAAGCGGTCAAACGGGGCAGACTGTAAATCTGCTGGCTATGCCTTCGAAGGTTCGAATCCTTCCCCTACCACCATTTAAATGCCGCGCAATTGCGCGGCATTCGCGTTAAATAGGATTGAGAGCCGTTTATTCCTAGTTATACGGTTCATAATAGGCCGATTTCTGCTATACTTCAGGTCATGGAAAATAATCCACAGTTTGATTTTTGGTATGCGGTAAACAACACCGAGGTAATCTCGGTGCCGGAGCGCCGTCTGGAAACGTTTGGTACCACCATGGTAAATTATCATCTGGTGACAGAGTTGATGGATTCCGTGGACAAGGTACGGGTGCGTGAAGGAAAGCTGAAAGCATTCCGTCCCGAGATCATAACGCCGCAGTCTATCGCCGAAATGATGCTTGAAGGTTTCGGTAACGAAGCCCGTAATTACGCCGATTGGCTGCACAAAAACGCGCAGGAAATGCAGATTCTAAAGTACGGTTTTAAGGTGCAGAAACAGGAAGTCAACGACTACATTCTGAGTGATCCACTCCAGACCGTTGTTGACCGTGTAAAAAGCGAAGTCGCCGGACATGGTGATCCGATGAGTGCCGTGCTGATTGGCGTGGACCGCCCGTGGGAGGTTTGCCTGCTCAAGCTGATGGTTGAACTGGTTCAGCACTCGGCCGCCGGCAATATTCAGGACATCCGCCAGCAACAGCGCGACCGCAAAGCGAAACTGTACCAGGAGATTGAACAGGCATTTCTGGATGCCTCGAGAAATGCTGCAAAAGTTCATGAACTGGCTGATTTATTAAAGCGAAATAACCTATTCGAGCGCTATGAAGACCGCTTCTTCGCGGCAGTTCGTGCGTCGAAATAAAAACCATTCGTACGCATTGACACACTCCGGCGAGTTCTATACTTTTCCGAGTCTCTTTTGGGGCGATTAGCTCAGTTGGTTAGAGCGCTTCCTTGACATGGAAGAGGTCACAAGTTCGAATCTTGTACCGCCCACCAATACCGTCGCAGGCTCTGCCTGATCATTCCGGACATTGGAAAGTACCGTTCTCGCGCTATGAAATTCAATCACCGCGAAGACGCCAAGAACATCCCTTCCGCTGGAGGATTGGGTCTGAAAATGTGGAAGCGGCATCCCTGCCGCTGAGCTCAGAGGCAGGGATGTCTCTTCCACCTTAAAATCTTTGCCGCCGCCGCGCTTGCCTGCCTCGCCTTCCAACTGTTAAGAACCTCTCGTGCCACTAGGAACCATGCCGCACATGGTGAATGGGACGAAGTTTCGGATAAACAACGTATTGCGCTTATGATGGAGGGGGTCAACTTCTTCATGAGGAAATATAGTGCGTAAAGCGAATTCCGATATTCGATAGCAACTCAAACATTTTCAAAATCTAGCCGAAGCTAAACATCCAGCTTCTTCTTGAGCATGGCAATGACGGCGGGCGGATTGGCTTTGCCTTTGCTCTGTTTCATGACGTAGCCCATGAGCGAGTTAATGGAGGCCGGATTGCCGGCCTTATAATCCGCAACGGCTTTGGCGTTCCCGGCAATCGCTTCTTCGGCCCATTTTTCGAGCGCGCTGTCGTCGTTGACCTGCGCCATCCCTTTGGCTTCGATAATGGCTTTCGGGTCGCCGCCTTCGGCAAAAAGAATTCCGATCAAATCATTGGCGGCGTTGGAGCTGATGCTTCCGCCGCCGACCAGATCGGCGACTTGCGCGAGCGTTTCCGGTGTCAGCTGGCTTTCGGTGACGCTGACGCCCTTCTCTGTAACGAGGCTGGCGACTTTGCCCATCATGTAGTTTGAAGCCAGCTTGTACTGCTTAGTCTTGTGACAGACGGCGTCGAAGAAGTCAGAGATGTGTTTTTCGGCGGTGAGGACTTTGGCGTCGTAGTCGGGCAGTCCGAGTTCGCGAACGTAGCGTTCGCGGCGCTGGACCGGCAGTTCCGGCAGTTCAGATTTCCACTTCGCAATCTGCGCGGCGGAGATTTCGACCGGCAATAGGTCGGGCTCGGGGAAGTAGCGGTAGTCGTGGGCGTTTTCTTTGGTGCGCTGGGAGAAAGTTTCGCCGCGGTCGGAGTC